>Ga0194118_10000005_pt1 | contig 523250 bp, 445 predicted proteins | sample TA2MahsurfametaG_2_FD_148662 | JGI IMG/M metagenome (GOLD analysis project Ga0194118, IMG submission 148662) | Freshwater microbial communities from Lake Tanganyika, Tanzania - TA2015013 Mahale N5 surface | ecosystem: Environmental > Aquatic > Freshwater > Lake | place: Tanzania: Lake... | reverse complement strand
CGGCAAGAAGGGATACAACTTATATCATTACTTTATCAGTGACAACGCCTTGTCAAACTCTCACATATCGAGACTCAGTTTTAATTCGTCCTAGACCATTAGCATTGTTTCAACCTGATACAACCGTATATTGTTCTCCAGCTAACATGCGATTTAGGAATAATTCACGAGGGGTGAATAATGCTGCCTATGGACCAACAAATAAGTACATATGGGATTGGGGCGATGGCAGAAGAGATACCGTTTACGATAACCGAACGATGACCAAGCGCTATACCACGGGCATTATTGACACAATAACCGTAATGCTATATGCCTATAACGAGTGTGGAGTAGATAGTTTCGCGGTAGATGTAGTTTTGTATCCCACCACAATAACGCCTAGTTTAATCGTTTTCGGTCAAAATACTTTTGGGTGTGCACCAAAACCTGTAACGTTTGTTAACAATTCAGTGGGCGGGTTACTTTATACGATAAATTTTGGCGATGGATCGCCGCTGTATGTTACCAATCGATCGAATGATACCGTATCGCATATATATGTAAATCCTGGTAACTATACTGTTACCATGCGATCGCAAAATTCCTGTACCGACACTACGGTTTCACAACTCATTAATGTTTTTGCTAGCCCTAGCGCCAATTTTGTTACGAATAGCTCCATTTATTGTTCCCGTGATACCGTTCGCATCACTAACCTTTCCGCGCCCAGTGGGCTACAATATACTTGGGATATGGGGAATGGCTCCCCTCCATTTTCTGGTGTTACTAACCCGAATTATACCTATCAAAGCCCAGGGACTTACACCATTACTTTGATCGCTGCCAATACCTTCACGGCTGGATCAACCTGTCGAGATACCGTGCGCAAGCAGGTCACTATCTTGCCCGTGCCTACGGCTAATTTTACAACGAATCTTAGTGCTTACAATTGCGCTCCATTCTCTTTATTTGCCAATGCAACACCGGCTAATTATAGCAGTGTGGAATGGTATGTTCAAACGAGTGGTGGAAGTACTATATACGCTTCAAATGGATTTACGCTAAATTACGTGCTGGCAACCCCTGGTAATTACCAGATCAAGATGGTTGGATACAATGCAAGTGGTTGTAAGGACTCGCTCACAACTCCTTTTGTAGTGAGTAGTAGTCCTTCGGTATCTTTTTCAGTACTCGATACGGTTTATTGCGGTCCCAGTGCTACCGTGCTATTCACCAATACATCCACTAATGGGGGCGGAGGTACCTTATCCTATCAATGGATGGTGAATGGGAATTTACTTTCTACAAGCCCCACAAACTTCTCATATACCTTTAGCATCCCTTCAACAGCCACAGCACCGCTCGTTTACACCGTGAAATTGATTGCTACTGCCTCGGTGACGGGTTGTGCACCCTCCTACGAACGAACCATCACCATGCTTCCGGCAGGTCAGGTCAATCGTCCGCAAAACCAAATCGTATGTAACGGCGATGTGGTGCCCCTAACCTCGTTATCGACCCAGAACACAGGAGGAGTAACTACTTATCGGTGGACAAATAGTGCTCCTGGCATAGGACTAGCTTCCACTGGCACAGGCAATATCGTTGCATTTACGGCAGTCAATTCTGGGGTTTCTCCTGTAGTTGCTACAGTAACCGTGACCCCTACGTTCACTTTCGGTGGTCGTTCATGTGTTGGCACTCCTGTTACGTATACCATCACCATAAATCCCTCTGCGAATGTTAACCAGCCTGCCAACCAAACGGTGTGCAATGGGCAATTGACTTCAGTGAATTTTAATTCATCTAATACAGGTGGCGTAACGACCTACAATTGGAACAACGATAATCCCTCGATCGGTGTACTTCCCTCGAATAATGGAAACATACCTCTCTTTGCGGCGATTAATACTGGCAATGCACCCGTACAGGCGAACATAACCGTTACGCCTACTTATACCAGTGGTAGCGTATCCTGCACCGGTAGCCCGAAAACTTTTACAATTACTGTTCTGCCAACTCCTCAGGTAGATCAACCGTCCAACCAGGTTGTTTGTTTAGGGTCTACAGTTGGTTTTGCTTTTAGTACTCCCACCACTGGAGGCATTGTTACTTACCGTTGGACCAACTCTAATACGGCCGTAGGACTGGCATCTTCCGGAACCACGAACCCGGTAAGTTTTATCGCAGCCAATGCTACGAATGCCCCAGCCGTAGCAACGATTACGATTATTCCTACTATTACTCTAAACGGTAGATCTTGCGATGGGCCAAGCAAATCCTTTACTATAACGGTAAATCCGGCGGGACAGGTGAATCAGCCTCAAAGTCAGATTAAATGTAATGGTGATCTAGCCCTGGGAACCTGGTTCAATACCCAACTTACCGGTGGCATTACTACCTATAGCTGGACAAACAGCACTCCTGCCATCGGACTTGCACCTTTTGGTTACGGTGATATTGATAGTTTCCGTGTTGTGAATAGCGGAACCGTGCCGCTTATTGCAACCATTACGGTCACCCCTACCTTCAATTTTAGTGGTGTCTCCTGTGCTGGTAGTCCTCAAGTGTTTACCATTACCGTCAATCCCCGGGCTACTGTAAATCCATTACCAAATTTGCAGTATTGTGATGGTGTTCGAACCTCTGCTATTGTATTTGGTTCTCCTGCTAGTGGTGGTACAGTGACCTACAGCTGGACAAATTCCAATACGGCTATCGGTCTAGGGGCTTCAGGTAATAGTGTCATTCCTCCTTTTACCGCAAACAATACAACATCCGCCCCCATCATATCGACCATAACAGTTACACCTACTTTTACAAATGGGGGAGTTGGATGTGTTGGTCAACCAACTTCTTTTACCATTACCGTTTTACCCCTGCCCCAAACGTTATTCCGTGTTACACCTGACTCGGCCTGTGCACCAATGGTAGTCACCTTTACGAATTTGACGCAATATGCTGATATATATCAATGGCTTTTGAATGGAACTCCCTTTAGTAACGCTTTTGTGCCCCCTCCCATGGTTCTGTCACAGCCCAATACTACTTATTTGTTTACCTTATTGGCAGGAAATAGCCAAGGAGGATGTGGTCCGACCAGCTACACTTACACGGTTAGGACCTTGCCCACACCCAAAGCCATTTTTTCGCTAAACGGTAATCTTTCTGATACCCTCTATGCGTGTAAATCAATGAATGTACAAGTAACAAATTCTTCTTATTTAAATACTACTGGCAACACGGTTGGCTTGACGTACCAATGGTTTTTAAATGGACAGTTGCAGTCAACGGCACCCAATCCACAGTTTGTTTTACGGAATACATCCTATTTAAGAGATACATTGATCCGTATAACACTGGTTGTTTCCTCCAACGTCGGGTGTAGAGATTCTGCTAGCCGTTGGGTAAGGCTATACCCGGAGCCGCTTGCCTCTTTTACCATCAATGGCGGTGCGGCGGACTGTGCCCGACCCCGATTTGGATTGATCAAGACCGTCCAGAACCTGTCGCTTGCTAAGCCTCCTGCACAGTATAGTTGGTCTATCTTTAATCGTACTTCCGTCTCCCCTCAGCATGGTGTAATAATCAGTAATGTAAACTCGCCAACTCCAATATTTACTTTCCCGGACAACCTGAGTGCGGTTGATTCAACTTATGAAATTCGATTAAGCGTTACTTCTTCTGATGGTTGCACAAAAGATACGATGCTAACACAGGTATTGTTCGCCAGACCAATTGTCAACTTTCGGATCACTGATTCACTATCCTGTACGGGCTCCTTAAATGTATCGTTCCTGGATCTTTCAGTTTCTCCGACTAGCGCAATTACGAGACGCCTGTGGGACTTTGATGATGGCACCGGTACCAGTAGCTTGCCGGTTGTTTCGCACACGTATAGTACGTACGGTGCCTATTATCCGTCACTTTATGTAACCAATGCACGCGGCTGCATATCTGACACCATGCGAAAGCGAATTGTTGTTTTTGGAAATCCGGTTGCTAATTTTACCGCAAACACACCGGTGTGTCTGGAAACACCCGTAACTTTCATTAATACCAGTCAACTCGGCTGGGGCAGTACCCAGTTCTCTCAGGTACTTTGGGATTTTGGCAATGGGGTTACCAGCACGGTTTTTAGTCCAACTCAAACATATGCGGCCCCTGGAATTTATAACGTAACACTTACCATTTTAAGTGATAGCAGTTGTGTGCCACAGAAAAAGTCAATGCAGATTACAGTGGTTGGTAAGCCAAAAGCTGATTTTAGCTACAATAGCAGATGTGTTGGCACGCCAGTTCAATTTACAAATTTGACTCGATCGGGTTTCGCGGATGGTGGATTTACCACAATCCGGTGGAATTTCGGTAACGGACAACAATCCAGTCAATTAAATCCTTCTACAACCTACTCGGCACCGGGAACTTATACAGTTCAATTGATTGTTGGTGGCATTGGTTGTCCACTTTTGCAGGACACCATTCAGAAAGTAATTTCCGTCACTGCCCCGCGCCCCGATAGCATCTATCCACTTGTTTATGCCTCGCGGTTGAATCGATTTACGCTGCAGGCTTTACCGGGTGGGGTAAGTTATCTATGGTCGCCCGCTATCGGATTAATCCATCCTACCCGCAGGATTACGGATGTGTACTATCTTCTTTCGGAGCCGGCACAGATTAATTATATCATAACGATTAAGGACAGTAGTGGTTGTATCAACCGCGACAAGCAAGAGGTCTGGGTCTTTGATAAGCCCGAGGTGTTTGTGCCAACTGCTTTTACTCCGAATAAGGACAGTGTGAACGACCTCTTCATTCCGATTTATGTAAACATAAGGTCATTACAGAGCTTCCGAATTTTCAACCGGTGGGGGGTCAAAATATTTGATACGAATGACTTGCTGGCGGGGTGGAACGGAACGATCAATGGCCAAAACGCACCTCTAGAGACATACACATGGGTGGTTGAGTGTTTTGATGTGAATGGAAAAAAATTAATCAGAAAAGGTATGGTTACATTACTCCGATATTGAGCAATGGATAGAGCCAGTAATCTGGATGGAGCTCTTTAGTTGTGAGAAATAATTAGTTTAATTGACTGAAAATAAATCTTAATATTATACTACCTAAGGGGTGTGGAATTTTATCCTCCTAATTTCCGAATGAATAAATAAGCTAGGGTGATCAGCATCAGGAGGATCAGGGTGATCCAGGTCCACCAGGATGGCGATTCAAATCCGATCCAACGTTTTCTTTTTTGGTTGCGGGACAGTCTTCGTTTCAAGTCCTGGTTAAGTGCATACGCCATTTGTTGCAGTCGCACTTGATCGGCTGAGTTTTCCATTCCTTTGATGGCATCGGACAGGAAAGGATCGTCCAATGCCCGGGCCTCCAGTTCATGGGCTTCCTGCTCACTCATTTGTCCGGAGTTATATCGAAGGATCTCTTGCGGATCGATCGCTTCTGGAGTGGGTTGTTTATGGATGGGATTATCGGCCATGACCCTCGCTTGTTTTTTTGGGCATCAGTGCGATGCGCAGATTTCTTTTTCCGTTTTGGATGTGACTTTTTACCGTGGCAACGGCCATTCCTGTTTTTTCTGAGACCTGCCGATAACTCATTTTTTGCAGGTAGAATAAAGTTACGCATTCCCGCTGCCCTTCGGGAAGTGTCGTCAACGCCTCGGAAAGATGATTCAGACTCTGTTCTTTTTCATTCCAGTATTCCTGGTCCACCGCGGCGTTGCCCTCCAGTGGCAGTTGATCCGCCGGTTGCGGGGTTCCCCATTTTTTTTGTTCTCGCAATTGTATCAGGCAATGGTTCTTGGCGATTTGGTAGATCCATGACTTGAAGTAGGTTACTTTGTATTTCTCCAGCTCTGGAATCACTTTTAGAAAAACTTGTTGAACCGCGTCGCGGGCTAACTCTTCCTTTCGCAGGTATTTCATCGATACGGCCAGCAGCATCAGGGTATAGCGTTGCAGCAATTGCCCCAGGCAATCGGTATCCTGTTCTGTCTGATATCGGTTCAGCAGCTCTTCATCCGTCAGGTTCTGGTAACGCTCCATCTTCTTGCAGTGTCCTTTATGGCAGGATGCTTTGCTCCGTCAAATTCAACAAGCAATTCTCAACTTTTTTTCAGCCATTGCAACAGCCATTGATCCCACTCCAGCATTCGGATGGCGGAGTAGATCAAAAGGATGGCGAAGACTTGCTTTAGTTGTTCTTGTGAAAGTTTTAGTGCCCATCGTACCCCCAGATACCCTCCGGCAACGAAGGCGATGGCGAGCAGTCCCACGATCCGCAGATCGATGGGGTGGCCTTGGGCTATGCATTGCGTGTAATAGTAGTAGGAAGCAAGAATGACTACAGGAAGGGTAAGCACGGCCAGCGAAGTGCCCTGTGCCTGGTGTTGATTGTATTGGAGAAAGAATACGAGGGCGGGCACCATAATGATTCCGCCGCCGATACCAACCAATCCGCTTAGCATACCTGCGGCGAGTCCGATCGCCAGGGCGATCAATACGATTTGTATGTCCATAGGTTTGTTCATTGTAGAAGGGATTCGGTTCGAAGGTACTGCCAACTGGCCAGGGTGGCGAGGAGTCCGATTCCCACGCTGGCTAATACATATCCTACTGCTAGTAACCAGCATTGCTGTTGCAGCAGCGATACGGTTTCCAGGGAAAAGGCGGAAAAGGTGGTAAAGCCCCCGCATATACCGGCCATCCAAAACCAGCGAAGGCTTTCGCTGTTGACGGATCTTTTTTCGAAGTATCCGGCAAGGATCCCGATCAATAAGCAACCGCTGGCGTTGACCCAGAAGGTGGACCAGGGAAATCCTCCCGTGGGGGTGGGGAGCCATTTACCGATCCCATAGCGGTGAGCGGACCCGATGGCGCCGCCCAGCATGACCCAGAGCAGTGTCATTTAGGAGTGTTTTGGATAGAATCGGTTTTGGGCCTAGAGGGGTTTTTCAGATCGACCAGCCAATTGTCCTTACGCCGTAATACCTGCAAAGTATCGTACGTTTTGGTGTAAGAGTTGGAATAGATGACCCGGGTGGTAGAATCATTTAAGTTAGTAACGGGTGGGTGGATCTGTATGCTGGCGCCCCGGTATTTTTCCAGCGTTTGGGCGTCGAAGCGACCAAATACGCGTGCAATGCTATCCAAATAGGTTCTGTTAAGGGAATCGTCAACCATATACTGCCCTGCTTTTTTGAAATCATTGGATAAAACTGCCTGAATATAATTGCGCGCGGCATCCAGATCGTTCTCTGATCGGGAGGTTATTTTTTTATCCTCACAGGCGAAGCAGGCAAGCAGGATCAGGCACCCGATGAGCGTTCGCATGGATTAGTGTTTGGGAGGAAGCCGATCGGGGTGTCGGGACTGATCGCGTTCGTGTTCTTGCGTATAGGCCCGAAGGATCTGCTTGACCAACTTGTGACGGACCACATCTTCTTCATCCAATTCAATGTAGCCGATGCCATCGATGTTGCGCAGGATCCGGGCAGCCGTGGCCAGTCCGCTTCGTTGGTTGCGGGGCAGATCCACCTGCGTCATGTCGCCGGTGATGATCGCTTTGGCATTGGCACCGATGCGGGTCAGAAACATTTTTAATTGGAGGTCGGTCGCGTTTTGGGATTCATCCAGAATGATAAAGGCATTGTCGAGCGTACGTCCGCGCATGTAGGCCAGCGGCGCGATCTCAATGGTGCGGGTGGTCATATAATACCCGAGTTTATCTGCCGGGATCATGTCGTCGAGCGCATCGTAAAGCGGGCGCAGATACGGATCGATCTTTTCTTTGAGGTCGCCCGGCAAAAACCCCAAGCTCTCGCCGGCCTCGACGGCGGGACGAGTCAGGATGATCTTTTTTACTTGTTTATTCTTAAGGGCGCGGACCGCCAGGGCCACGGCGGTATAGGTTTTTCCGGTACCGGCGGGGCCGATCGCGAAAACAATGTCATTTTTTTCAGCTTCCTGTACCAGTCTTTTCTGGTTGGCGGTACGGGCGCGGACCGATTTTCCGTTGGGACCGAACACCAATACCTCATTGGGATTTTTTTCCTGAAAATGATCGATCACTTCGGGGTCATCCCCGCCGAGGATTTGCTCGAAATAGTTCGCGCTCATGTGCCCGTTTCTCTCCAGATAGTCCACGATCATGCCGATCTTCTCTTTAGCTACTTCGATCTGATCGGGTGAGCCACTGAGTTTCAGCTGTGAGCCGCGGGAGAGAATCTTGAGGAGGGGAAATCGTTTTTTGAGCAGGTTCAGTTTTCCGTTATTGACGCCCAGGAATTCAATGGGATTGACGGATTCGAGATTAATGATGGTGTCGGTCAATTCGAAAGATTTAGGATGAATGGATGATGTTCGAAAGTCTGTTTCAATATTACTAAAAAGAAGTCGCAATCTCCAACTTTAACTTATGCACAGGTTGTGGATTGGGTGGCGGCGCATGTTAAAGTATAATGAAAAGAGGGTAGATCGCTCTAGGCCCTGGTCAGTTTGTGTTCCTTTGCTTCATCTTGTTCATAACCACGTTGGATGCGCCTTCGAATTATTTTCTTTTTTCTGTTTTGTTTGGGAGGTTTTCCCTTGTTCGCGCAGCAGTTTCGGCTCAGCGGGCGGGTAGTGGATCCCCGGGGGGAGGCATTGCCCTTAGCTACTGTGGAGCTCAAGCAACTTCAGCTGGGTCGGATGGCAAAAGATGATGGAAGCTTTGAATTTTATCTGGAGTGCGGCCGGTATGATCTGGTGGTGAGCCTGGTTGGATACAAAACCAGTTTGATCCCAATTTTTATCCACGATCAGCCCCTGTACGAGTTGGTGCAGCTTACGTTGGATGAATCCCACAACCTTGGAGAAGTCGTCGTAAAGGTCAAATCCCGGGACCGATCAGAAGAATTGGTTCGTCAGGTCATTCGTGATAAAGAGGTGCGCGGATTGCCGTTGTCCAATTTTTCCCAACTGGTATACATTCGAGCACAGGAGACCGATTCGGCGCAGATCTTGCGATCGGATCGCGACACCACCAAAGGTTCTGCACCCTTTCCCGGGATCTCTTTAACGGAGGTCTTTTTGAAGGTAGACCAGGGGGAAGGCTCTACTATTAAAGAGGAGCGCTTGGGGGTGAAGCAACAGGGATCCGGATCGGGTTTGTTTTATCTTACCACTACGGATGGTCGTTTCAACTTGTACGAAAATCTAATCCAGGCCCGTGCGCTTTCATCGATCCCCTTTGTTTCCCCGATCAGTGACAGCGGATTGTTGGCTTATCGATTCAAGACGATTAGAATCGACCGCAGTCAGCGTCCGCGTGTGTATACGATCTCGGTTCGCCCCCGGGCCCTTAGCAATGCTACGGTTGAGGGAGAGTTGGTGATCCGCGACAGCACTTTTGAGTTGCTTTCTGCCCGGTTTGAATTGCCCAAGGCGCATATTCCGGAGTATGATCGGTTTGAAGTGGAGCAGTTCTATAAGCGTCTGGGAGATACCTTACCGGTGATGATCAAGCAGGCATTTCGGTATGAAACGCGTGTAAAAGGAGGGAGGCGATATGGGGAGACGGTTGCCGTTTACTCCGATCATAAACCCGGACAGGTTTTGGGCGTAAATATTTTGGGGATGAGGTGAGCCGAACCGATCAGCAGGCCTATGAGAAGGACAGTACGTTCTGGGAGGAGGTGCGGGGAGAACCTTTATCGGTGCAACAGCGAGGGTATCAGTTGTATCAAGATAGCGTGCAACGGATCCGCCAGAGCGAAACGTATTTGGATTTTGTTGACCGGGCCCTGAACCGTATCACCTGGCCTAAGGTGCTCGTTTTCGGGCAGATCTTCAACAATCACCGAAAAGAACGAAGCTGGATCTTGCCGCCCATAACGGCCTTGGTGCAACCCATTTCATTTGGAGGAACGCGTCTGCGGTTGAACGGGGCGTATCGGAAAACCTTTTCCGACCGTACGAATTTAAATCTGGAGGCAGACCTCAGTTATGGTTTTCGAAACCAGGATGTAAATGGATCCGTTTCTCTGCAGCGTAAATATAATCCTTTCCGGCGCGGTCAATTTGGGGTGAAGACTGGAAGAAATTGCGAGTTCATTTATCCGGGAGATGCTTGGGTGAACGTACTCAAGCGCAGTAATATTTACCTGAACAGCGGGCTGGAGATGAATCATGAGATCGAGCTGTTCAACGGACTAACCCTCATGAATCAAGTGGAATTGGCCTGGAGAAGATCGGTTGCCGATTATAAAGTCAGCAGTAATGCGGATTCGATTTTTGGCATTCCCAATGAACCGGCGGTTGATTTTACTCCCTATAATGCCGTATATAACGAGATGAAATTATTTTATACGCCGAAGCTTTGCTACCTACGGGAACCCCGGGAGAAAATTTATATGGGTTCCAAGTATCCCACCTTCTATGCGGTTTGGCGAAAGGGCGTACCCGGTATCATGAATAGTGCCATCGATTTTGACTATTGGGAGTTTGGATTGTTACATACGATTCAATGGGGCACGGCGGGAAATACTTCGTATACCATAAAGACAGGCGAGTTCACCAACAGACGAAATCTACAGATCATTGATTATCGGTTTATGCGTCGGGGCGATCCGTTGTTGTTTTTGAATCCCCAGCGAATTTTTCAAGCATTGGATTCTACTTTTCCGGTTTTTAACCGATACTATCAGGGGAATCTCCTGCACGAGTTCAACGGCTCGTTGATTAATAAGATCCTCTTCTTAAAAAAATTGAGCTTACAGGAGGTGGCGGGCGGAGGGTTTCTCATAGCTCCGGAAAGGGATCTGAAATACGCGGAGTTGTTTGCCGGCATCGAGCGGGTATTCAAATGGCCCTTCAATCCACTAGCCCGGATTAAGTTGGGAGTTTATGTCGTGGGCTCCGTTGCCAATCAGTTCCGCAATCCGGTGCAGTTAAAAGTGGGACTAACCAGCTGGGATCGGTTTCGCAATCGCTGGCGATGAGTAACTAGTTTATTGTTGAGACTATCTCTTTGGATCTGCAGGTAATTGGGTGCTTGATGGAAGTGTTTTGAATCAACTATTTTTCGCTGGGGATCAAATAAGCCGTATATTTATGCATAATCTTTTTAATGTTATGATTCGCCAGTTTTTTATTTTGAGTTTGTTGGCAACTCCTTGCTTTTTGTTGGCGCAGAAATTGAAGACGTTCAGCGGCCCCTATGCGGTTTCGGCATTCTGGCAAAAAGGACAAGCCGTCTATCAATACACTGACAGCCCCAATGCCGATGAGATAATTTTAAAAGGACCTTTTAAATTCACGTTTGTCGGAAAAGACATGTACAAAGGGGTTACTCAAGTCATTGAGGGGTCGTACAAAGATGGCTGGAAACATGGCCAATGGACTTGTACGCTTACCTATACGGACTTTCAAAATGGTGATTATTTCCAAACCGGGTCAATGAAATTTGTAGCAAATTATGAAGAGGGACTCCCTCATGGAGCTTGGAAATCCAATACTAATCTTAAAGTCAGACAGCTGGTCTACAACCGAGCAACGCGAAGAACTGAATACGGACCATTCAGTAAGCCAATGTTGACCGATCTAAAAGCATCTTTCAAAGACGGGATTTTGACAGGCAGCTTGATTTATAATCTGAATGATCAAATGAATGACAAAAAATCATCTTTCACCTGTCTGTTTGATTCGCTCGGATTTTATAACGGTAAAAATGTTGTTCGTGATGGCTCTACCGAGAATATTTATGAGTTTGACCACGGTTTCTTGTTTAAGGAGGTATCAAAAGATCTTAAAACGGGCTTTCAGAAAGTAGATGATAATTCTAAGGACCTACCACTTTTAAAACAACTACGAGCCGGACTGGCTGACGATTCTAAGTACAAATTAAGTTATCAATCTCCATACGTATACTATGTGCTGAAACCTGTCACAGAGGCACTGAAGAATTATGCTTTTTCCGAGTACTGGCATTTTGCAGATATTTCCGGAGATTATCAGTACAACTTAAATGATTCTTATAATCCGTACCAATACAAAGGGTTGTTTTTACAGAGCATACAGGCTAAATAGCAATTCAGCTGTGATTGATCTATTGGCGTAGCAAGGTTAACCAAATGCCCTTTTTTTGATAGGTGTCTGGAAGATTGTTTTGTCTAAAAAGGTATTAGTTTTTTGGTTTTTTGCCTGTTCAGAAAGTTTTAAGTGTTGCGATGGTGGCCTTGGGATAGGCAGATTTGAAAACCGTGTTGCCGGCCACCAGCACGTGCGCACCGGCTTCGATCAGCGCGGGTGCATTTTCGAGGGTAACGCCGCCATCCACTTCGATGAGCGTGCTCAATTTCAACTGGTCGATTCGGGAGCGTAATTGTCGGACTTTATCGAGCGTGTGCGGAATGAATTTTTGTCCCCCAAACCCAGGATTTACACTCATGATGCAAACCAAATCGGTTTCGGGAAGAATATCTGTCAAGCTCTCAATAGGCGTATGCGGATTGATGGCGACACCGGCTTTGGCCCCGAGGGCTCGGATCTGTTGAAGGGTTCGATGCAGGTGTGTGCTGGCTTCTAGATGAACGGTGATGCCATCGGCACCGGCTTTGCGAAAGGCCTCCACATAACTTTCAGGCTCCTCGATCATCAGGTGCAGGTCGCAGTATTTCGTGGTGGCTTTTCGGAAGAATTCGACGAGCATGGGACCAAAACTGATGTTGGGAACAAAGCGACCATCCATTACGTCGAGGTGATACCAGTCCGCCGAGCTTTCATTCAGCATTCGGCAATCGGCTTCCAGGTTCAGAAAGTTAGCAGAGAGGAGGGAGGGCGCGATCAGTGCCATCTCAGCAAATTTGACTGCAAGATAAACTTATTTCAGCTGATCGGCGGCTTGCTTGGCCTCGAGCAAGGATTTATCCAATCCATATGCCTTCAGGTAATTCAGCCGGGCCGATTCTTTATCGCCTAGGGCCTGCTGGCATTTGGCGGTCCAGTAGTAAACCGATGCATTGTTAGGCGCGATGGCCAATGCCTTTGCCAATACGTCTAGGGCACTTGACCATTTTTTTTGTTGATAGAGTATGGATGATTTTTCTATGTAGGCGTCCACAAAATTGTAATCGTTTATAATGGCTTTATCAAATTGAGTCAAGGCCAGCTCATATTTTTTTTGGGTATCGTATAGAATTCCTAGGTAATAATAGGGGAGGGGGTTTGTTTTTAGACTATCGGCAGCCTTCATCTCCTCGCAAAGGGGTATCGCTTTTTCGACACCCAACTCAGCGTACCAAAGCGCTAAAATTTCCGTTACGGTTTTCTCAGCAGGCACCCTTTGATGTAGCTGTTCAATTGTTGTCAGGGCTTCTGTCATTTTATTCTTATCTCTCTGTAAACGGGCATGTAGCAACACAAATTCGGGCTCATCATTTGCTTGGGGTATCCATTTTTCTGTGAGGCGAATGGCCGAGTCGGGCTGACCGAGTTGTTGATACGTGTCTGCCAGCGCCCATTCGAGCAGAAAATTGTCCTTGAATTGGCTGACAGCCTTTTTCAGGAAATCGGCTTGTTTGTTTATTGTCTCGCTCATCAGACTAGCGAGCGCCAGGGCATAATCGGGCATGGGGCATAGCGACCAGGCTTTTTCTAGGTCGAGCCTGGCGGCAACGGGTTGTTCGTTTTGGATTAGCAGCAGGGCCCTTTGGTAATAAAGCGAGTCATTTTTGGGTGAACGGTCGATCTGCTCCGATAATTCACCATAGGGCGGTTCATGGAGTTGTTTTTCGAAGGGATTTTTATTATCCCCAGTACCGCAGGCCAGCAACAGCAGGGAGAGCAGAAGGAAGAGTAAGCTAAGGCGCATGCGGTAAAGTTACAGTTCTGGATAAACGGTGGGTCTTTTTGCGATTTGGTAACAATTGGATGATTAATTTTGTGGCCCAAATCGATCCCATGAACAAACGTCATTTCCTCCGCTTTCTTGTGTTGGTCTTGTCTTTTTCTATTTCAACTGCATCGAACGCCCAGTCTGCTGAGGTGGACACGCTGCGCTTACCCGAGGAAAAACATTTTCGGAACATGCGTCAGCTTACGTTTGGGGGCGACAATGCCGAGGCTTATTGGAGTTTTGACGGGAAGGCACTGGTGTTTCAGCGCACCAGCGTAAAAGATGGCATTCCCTGCGATCAGATCTTTTATGGCAAACTGCCCAAGAAGAATCGACCCTTTACATATAAGCTGGTCAGCACCGGTAAGGGGCGAACAACCTGTGCGTTTATTACAAAGGATAACAAGCACATCATCTATGCTTCTACGCATTTGGGATCGGCCGATTGCCCGCCGGTACCCGACCGGGCCAAATATGGTAACAAATACATCTGGCCGCTGTATCCATCTTTCGACATTTTTATGGCCGACCTAAAGGGTAACATCGTTAAGCAGCTAACCAACGCTCCCGGATACGATGCAGAGGCCACCCTTTCGCCGGACGGAAAACAGATGCTTTATACAAGCGATAAGGACGGGGATTTGGAATTGTACATTATGGATCTGAAAACCGGATCAGAAAAACGCATCACCCACACATTGGGGTATGATGGCGGGGCCTGGTTCTCGCCCGATGGCAAGAAGATCATCTGGCGCGCGTCTCGTCCCAAATCCGATGCCGAAGTGCAGGAATACAAATCTCTCTTGACCGAGCACCTCGTGGCACCCACCAACATGGAAGTATGGGTAGCGAATGCCGATGGATCGGATGCCCAACAGGTGACCAATCTGGGCCAGGCCAACTGGGCACCGGCATTTATGCACGACAGCCAGCGAATCATTTTTGCCAGTAACCATGAGTACAAACGGGGCTTCCCCTTCAATCTGTATACCATGAATGGCGATGGCTCGAACCTCACGAAAGTGTCTCGCGACAAAGGTTTTGATGCCTTCCCGATGTTCTCGCCCAATGGAAAGAAGATCCTCTTTTGCAGCAACCGCAATAACGGCGGAACGAGGGATACGAATGTGTTTCTAGCGGATTGGGTGGATTAGTTTAGCTTGTAGTACGGAGTTCGGTATATTTGGGGGAATCAAAATATGCCATATGAACACGGGACTTTTGCACCTTCATGGTTTGCTGCGCTGGGTCATTTTGATCCTACTGTTGGTTACCCTGTATCAGTCGTTTGTAAAGAACGAGAAGATCAAATCAACCAGTTTGTGGCTGATGATCGTTTCGCATGTGATGTTGCTGATCGGAATCTATCAATCCCTCTTAGGTCGCTTTGGTTGGACGAATCTGCCCGAGGGCGTTTCCGTAATGAAAGATTCCATTTATCGGTTTTACTTGGTTGAGCATCCGACGTTGATGATCGCCAGCATCGTATTGATCACCCTCGCCCGTGGCAAGTCGAAGTCGCTAAACTATAGCGCTGTCAATAAACTTCTGTTGATTGCCTTGGTGCTGATCTTGCTTGCCGTTCCCTGGCCTTTCCGGGAGGCGGGTATTGGGCGTCCTTGGTTCCCGGGAATGTAAAATTTTTTTGGGTTGAGTGTTTAGGGTTCAGAAATCCTCTATTATGAATACTCAACTTAAACGCTAAACCCCAAACGCCAAACTGATTCTTTCTATGCCAAAATATCATACCCTCGGTCAGATTCCCCACAAGCGGCACACGCAGTTCCGTAAACCGGACGGCAGTTTGTACAGCGAGCAGTTGTTCTCGACGGAAGGATTCAGCAATGATTACTCGTTGCTGTATCATTGTCATCCACCTACGCAGATCATAAAAACAGAGCCGCAGGTGGATGTATCGCCACAGGTTGCGGAGGAGAAAATGCTCAAGCATCGGAGCTTGGAGGGATTTAAGGTGCGGCCGGCGGATGATTATTTGGAAAGCCGGGTACCGGTGCTGGTGAACAACGATTGTCACATCGCACTGGCCGCTCCACGAAAAAGCACCATCGATTATTTTTACAAGAACACCGATGCCGATGAAATGATCTTTGTGCACGAGGGAAGCGGCAAGGTTTGCACGCCGTATGGGCAGTTGCCTTTTTCATATGGCGATTACATTGTGTTGCCGCGCGGCACGATTTACCAGATCCATTTTTATACGCCACAGAATCGGTTATTTATCGTGGAGTCGTTTTCGCCTTTGCGTTTTCCGAAGCGATACCTCAGCAAATACGGACAGTTGATGGAACATTCGCCGTATTGTGAGCGGGATATTCGTCCTCCGCAGGACATTCAAACCTTCGACCAGTCCGGTGATTTTTTGATCCGCGCCAAAAAGCAGGGGGTGTTGTACGGACTTCATTATGGCATGCATCCGTTTGATGTGATCGGTTGGGACGGATGTTGTTACCCCTATATTTTTTCCATTCACGATTTTGAACCCATTACCGGGCGGGTACACATGCCGCCACCCACGCACCAGACCTTCGAGGCAGATGCGTTTGTGGTTTGTTCCTTTGTGCCCCGGATGTATGATTATCATCCGCAGGGTATTCCGGCCCCTTATAATCATAGCAACATCGACAGCGACGAGGTTTTGTATTATGTGGACGGGGAATTCATGAGTCGGAAGCACGTGACTCGGGGGATGATCACCTTGCATCCGGCGGGCATTCCGCATGGTCCGCATCCGGGCGCGGTGGAAAAAAGCATTGGTGCCAAGGAAACCAAGGAGTTGGCCGTGATGGTGGACACGTTCCGGCCCCTGAAACTCACCAAGCAAGCTTTATCCATTGAAAATCAGGATTATGTGATGAGCTGGGCGGAGTAACAGAACCGAGCTAGTACTGCCTGTTTTGGGCTGAAAATCAGGAATTTATCCCCAGCCTATTTTTTTTGATCGCCCCTTTCTTTTTCGGGGTGGGTGCTGTATCTTTGCACCCCCAATTTCATATGTCCAAACAACCCCTGATCAAGCAAGATGGCATCATTCTGGAGGCCCTCTCCAATGCCATGTTTCGCGTCAGGTTGGAAAATGGGCATGAGATCCTGGCAACGATCTCCGGAAAGATGCGCATGCATTACATCCGAATCCTGCCGGGTGACAAAGTGGGGGTGGAATTGTCTCCGTACGACCTGACCCGCGGGCGGATCAATTTCCGATACAAATAATTTAAAGGCGTAGAAAAAAACGATTATGAAAGTTAGAGCCTCCATCAAGAAACGCAGCGTCGATTGCAAGATCGTCCGTCGCAAAGGCAAGCTGTACATCATCAACAAAAAGAATCCTCGCTTCAAGCAGCGTCAGGGTTGATTCATCATTCATTAAACATCATCAAGCAATAATTTATGGCTCGTATCGCCGGCGTTGATTTACCAAAAAATAAAAGGGGAGAGATCGGACTGACCTATATCTATGGTATTGGTCCCTCTACTGCCAAGTACATCCTTGACAAGAACAACATTGATCGCAGCAAAAAAGTTAATCAGTGGAACGACGATGAACTCAATGCAATCCGGAACACCATCACCGAGGAGATGAAGGTGGAAGGACAGTCGCGTTCAGAGGTGCAGATGAGCATCAAGCGTTTGTTGGACATTGCTTGCTACCGCGGACTGCGTCATCGGAAGGGACTTCCGGTTCGGGGTCAGCGGACCAAGACCAACAGCCGTACCCGTAAAGGAAAGCGTAAAACCGTTGCCGGTAAGAAGAAGGCACCGAAGAAATAAACTTGACGATCGCCGGCGGTATGTCGGTGATCGGACTTACTCCCTGAACCTGTTCTCGATCCGGATCGCCTCATAAGTCGGCAGGAGGAAAGAAAGCAGTCCCGGCCCGGCCGGTGAAACAAAAACCAGTTGACTACCTAAAAAGAACAAATGGCAAAAGCACAACAACAACAGCAGCCCAGCGCCAAAGCCGCTGCAAAAAAACGGGTGGTAAAAGTAGACGCCTACGGCGATGCACACATTTCCGCTACGTTCAACAACATCATCATCAGCCTTACAAACAAGACCGGTCAGGTGATTGCCTGGAGCAGTGCCGGTAAGATGGGATTCCGTGGTTCCAAGAAGAACACGCCCTATGCTGCGCAGATGGCTGCAGCCGATGCGGCCAAAACGGCTACTGATGCCGGCCTGAAGCGGGTGGATGTATATGTAAAAGGTCCGGGTTCCGGTCGCGAAGGAGCGATTCGTTCGCTTTCTCAGAACGGGATCGAGATCGTAATGATCAAGGATGTGACGCCGATGCCACACAATGGCTGCCGTCCACCTAAAAAACGACGTGTGTAACCCGAGTGGCGCAGGCCACTCACTGACATAGCCTGTCTGGTTTCATTTCAACAAAGGGCATCCGATTGATTTTTTAAAAGCTTTTTACGGATCGAGGTGCCGGTTTCTAAAAAAGCTTAAATGAACAACAAACATGGCAAGGTACAAAGGTCCAAAGACCAAGATCTCCCGAATTTTCGGGGAGCCCATTCTGGGCAATGGAAAATGGCTGGGAAAGAACAGCAACCCGCCCGGTCAACACGGCGAAAAGCGCAAGCGCAAATCGCTTGGTGAATTCGCGTTGCAATTGCGCGAGAAGCAAAAAGCCAAGTATACCTATGGGGTACTCGAGCGTCAATTCCGCAAAACATTTGAGGAGGCTGCCCGTCGCAAGGGTGCCACCGGTGAGAACCTGATCAAGTTGCTCGAGGCGCGTCTCGACAATGCGATCTTCCGCATGGGCATTGCCCCTTCTCGTCCGGCTGCTCGTCAGCTCGTCAGCCACAAGCACATCGAGGTGAACGGTCATGTTGTAAACGTTCCTTCCTATTCGCTGAAACCCGGAGACGTGGTGTCGGTAAAAGAGGGAAGTCGCGAGCGCAGCAGTGTCCAGAGCATGGTCCGCGCCAAGAATCCAAAGTTTAGCTGGGTGGATTTCAGCGAGACCGAGTTCAAGGGCACGTTTCTGGCCTATCCGGAGCGCGATGCCGTACCGGAGAACATCAAGGAGCAGCTCATCGTGGAATTGTACTCCAAATAATTGACCGAACCCCATCTACAACACATAAAAGGAATAACATGGCAATATTGAATTTTCAAAAACCGGATAAGATCATTCTGCAGAAGGCAACCGATTTCGAGGCACAATTCGAATTTCGTCCCCTTGAACCCGGATACGGCGTAACCATCGGGAATGCCTTGCGTCGCGTGCTGCTGAACTCCCTCGAAGGATATGCCATCGTTGGCGTAAAGATCGAAGGCGTTGAGCACGAATTCGCTACCCTCAAGGGCGTGAGCGAAGATGTGGTAGAGATCTTCCTGAACTTGAAGCAAGTTCGCTTCAAGAAAAAAGGTGATCATGACCTCACGCAGGATAAGATCCATCTGACCATTAAAGGAAAAAGTGAATTCACCGCCGGTATGATTGGCGATGCCTCTGCTTCTTTCCAAGTCATGAACCCCGAGTTGCTGATCTGCACCCTCGATCCTTCCTCCAAACTGGAGATCGAGCTCACCATTGGCAAGGGCCGTGGATACGTTCCTGCCGAGGACAACAAAGTAGCGGATGCCCCTATGGGATACATTCCCATTGATTCGATCTTCACGCCCATCAAAAATGTGAAGTACACCATCGAGAATACCCGGGTAGAGCAGCGCACCGACTTCGAAAAACTGGTCATGGAAGTTTCAACCGATGGAACCATCCATCCGGAAGAGGCCGTGAAGCAAGCTTCGCGCATCCTGATCCAGCACCTGATGATCATTACCGACGAGAACATAACCTTCGATAATAAAGAAGTGAAGAAAGAAGACCTGGTGGATGAGCAGACCCTCCAACTCCGTAAGGTGTTGAAGACTCCGCTGGAGGACCTAGATCTGTCCGTTCGCGCCTTCAACTGTCTGAAAGCCGCCAAGATCAACTCGCTCAGCGAGCTTGTTCAGTACGAGCAGGAAGACCTGATGAAGTTCCGCAACTTCGGACAGAAGTCGCTCTCCGAGATCGAGCAGGTGCTCACCGATCGTGGACTGCATTTCGGAATGGACCTTCCCAAGCTCGGCATCGAAGTCAGCGAAATCTAAATCACGGAAAGTAGGTTGTAATTCCTGACACGGTACAACCGAATTTTATAAACCCGTCAAACAAACAACATGCGTCACGGAGACAAAGTCAAAAACCTAAGCCGTACCAAAGCACACCGCGAGGCGTTGCTGAGCAATCTGGCTTGCCAATTGATCCAACACAAACGGATCGTTACCACCACTGCCAAGGCTAAAGCCCTGCGCATATTCGTTGAACCCCTGATCACCAAAGCGAAAACCAACACCACGCATCAACGCCGGGTTGTGTTCAGCTACCTGGGCGATAAAGAGGCCATCAAGGAACTGTTCGGCGCTGTAGCTGAAATGATCGGTGGCCGTCCGGGCGGATACACCCGAATCATCAAGTTGGGCGCCCGTCCCGGCGACAACGCTGAAACAGCGATGATCGAACTGGTGGATTTCAACGAGATCTACGGAAAAGGTACGGAAGCGACCAAAGCACCTGCCAAGAAAACCCGTCGCTCCGCTGGTTCTAAGAAAAAAGCGGAAGCTGCACCGGCTGAAACCGAAGCCCTTGCAGCAGATGCACCGGCTGCGGAATAACACCAAAAAATCCATTTCAATCCCGACCTCACCGGTCGGGATTTTTTTATGTTGCCCTGCCGGGGGTTGTTTATTTTTGAATCTCAATTTTAGTCATGCGAAACGTTTCTGTCGGACTCGTCCAAATGAATTGCTCGGCCGATAAAGCCGAGAATCTGAAAAAAGCCATCGATGGCATTCGCGCCGCCGCCGCGCAAGGCGCCCAGATCGTTTGCTTGCAGGAATTATTTACCTCGCTGTACTTCTGTGACGTGGAAGAGTATGCCAACTTTCAATTGGCGGAGCCGATTCCGGGTCCCACTACCGAAGCCCTCCAACCCATTGCCCGCGAATTGAACCTGGTGATCGTGGCTTCCCTGTTCGAGAAACGAGCAGAGGGGCTTTATCACAATACCACCGCCGTCATCGATGCCGACGGTAGCTACCTCGGTAAATACCGGAAAATGCACATTCCCGACGACCCGGCCTATTTTGAAAAGTTTTATTTCACACCGGGCGATCTGGGCTACAAAGTCTTCAAGACCAAATACGCCACCCTCGGCGTGTTGATCTGTTGGGATCAGTGGTATCCCGAAGCAGCGCGCATCACATCTCTCATGGGTGCCGAGATCCTGTTCTATCCCACCGCCATTGGCTGGGCCACGGCGCAGGATGAGGCTACCAATACCGAACAATACAACGCCTGGCAAACTATTCAACGCAGCCACGCCGTGGCCAATGGCGTGCATGTCGTAAGCGTGAACCGGGTTGGGTTTGAACAGAACGGTGCCATGAAATTCTGGGGCGGCTCTTTCGTGTCCAATCCCTTTGGATACATCCTCTACCAATCCTCACATGAGCAGGAAGAAACCAAGGTTATTACGATTGACCTCTCGGAAACAGATCGCTATCGGACACATTGGCCTTTTTTGCGGGATCGGCGGATTGATTCGTATGAGGGAATTACCAGGCGGTATTTGGATGAGTAATGTGCCCTCCTTCGCCAAGGCTTCGGCGGGCGGGGGATGAGATTTTTAGTTAGTAAAATAGTTTAGGTTGGAATCGATGAAGTTTACGCCCAGGGAGTTGGGATATTATTTTCCGGCGGAGTTTGCGCCGCATCGGGCTACTTGGTTAAGTTGGCCGCATAAGGAAGCGTCGTGGCCGGGTAAGATCCATACCATTTTTCCCGCTTATGCCCGTTTCATCAAAGAACTTACAAAAGGCGAACGCGTTTGTATCAACGTGGCCGATGAAGCCATGAAGGCTTTCGCGATCTCGTGGTTGGAAAAAGAAGCCGTTGATCTTTCGCAGGTAGATTTTTTCTTTCATCCAACCAACGATGCCTGGTGCCGCGATCATGGTCCTGCTTTCCTAATCAACCCCCAAGCGGACCAGCCGAAGGTTATTGTGGATTGGAACTACAATGCCTGGGGAAATAAATATCCGCCTTATGACCTGGATGATATTATACCTACCACTATCGGGGAGGCCCTGAACCTCCCAGTCTTCCACCCGGGTATTATCATGGAAGGCGGATCGGTGGAGTTCAATGGTGCCGGAACGGTCATGACCTCTACGGCCTGTTTGCTAAATCCCAACCGAAATCCCCACTTGAATCAGGCCCAAATTGAAAAATTTCTGATCGACTATTATGGAATGAAACAAGTGTTATGGGTCGATGAAGGGATCGTGGGAGACGATACGGACGGTCACATTGATGATACCGTTCGTTTCGTGAATGAAGACACCGTGATCACGGTGATCGAAGAGGATAAAAACGATGCCAATTACGAATTGCTGCAACACAACCTGCGTCAGCTGAAACAGATGCGGCTGCTAAGTGGAAAGGCGCTCAACATCCTTGAGCTGCCCATGCCGGAGGAGTTGATCTATGAGGACCAGCGACTGCCCTGCTCCTACGCCAATTTTTACATCGCCAATCAATCGGTAATCGTACCCACATTCCGAAGCCAGCGTGACGACCGCGCCCTGCAGATCATCCAATCTGCTTTTCCGGATCGGGAAGTGGTGGGGATCGATTCCACCGATATCATATGGGGACTCGGCAGCTTCCATTGCCTCTCGCAGCAAGAGCCCTTGATCTGAGGGGGCGGAATTGTGGACATCTTTGTGGGAGAAAAAGTCAACCTCCCCTAATTTTGCTCAATTTGTTTTTTAAAAACCGATTTTATGTCGACCAATTCTACTCCTGCGGTCTTGTTGTTGACGGATGGGACCCTGGCCCGGGGTTTTGCCTTTGGTGCCCTTGGCACCACCACCGGGGAGATCTGTTTCAATACCGGAATGACCGGCTATCAGGAAGTGTTTACCGACCCCAGTTATTTTGGGCAGATCCTGATCATGAACAATGCCCACGTTGGAAATTATGGGGTAAAGGATTCGGATGTGGAGTCGGATTCAGTGAAGATCAGCGGACTGATCGGTCGCAATCTGGAAGATCAGTATTCTCGAAAGATGGCGGATGATTCGCTGGATCAATACCTGAAAAAAAATGGTATCGTGTCGATTACCGGGGTAGATACCCGGGCGCTGGTGGAGCATATCCGTCAGACCGGCGCCATGAATTGCATCATTTCTTCGGAGACCACTGATATCGAGGCGCTGAAAAAACAATTAAAAGCCGTGCCCGACATGAACGGATTGGAGTTGGCTTCGAAAGTGAGTACTCCATCCCCCTACGTGCTGGGAGAGGATACCGGTGTGCGGATCGCAGTAATGGATTATGGCGTAAAGAAAAATATTCTGCAGTGCATGGTCGAGCGCGGAGCTCAAGTGAAAGTGTTTCCGGCAAAAACACCTTTGTCGGAGGTGGAAGCGTACCAGCCTCACGGATATTTCATTTCAAATGGTCCGGGTGATCCGGCGCCGATGGATTATGCCATTCAAACCGTTCGCGCGTTGTTGGAAAAGAATAAGCCCTTGTTTGGGATCTGTCTTGGACATCAATTGTTGGCGCTGGCCAATGGAGTCTCAACCTTCAAGATGCATCATGGGCATCGGGGATTGAACCATCCGGTCAAAAATCTGGTTACCGGTCGATCTGAGATCACGACGCAAAACCATGGGTTTGGCGTAGATCCGGTTTCCATCTCGAAATCCGAGCAAATTGAAGTGACGCACGTGAACCTGAACGATCAGTCTATCGAAGGCATTCGCGTAAAGGGTAAGCCGGCATTCTCGGTGCAGTATCATCCGGAGGCTACGCCCGGTCCGCACGACAGCCGCTACTTATTCGATCAGTTCCTGGACATGGTTCGGGCTCATGCCTGATCCGTATATTCGAGTTATGAAAATCGCCATCATTAACGGACCCAACCTGAACCTACTTGGCAAACGGGAGCCTTCCGTTTATGGGCAAAAATCCTTTGAGGATTTTTTGGCTGAACTGCGTGCGCGTCATCCCGCGGTTGAGATCCGGTATTATCAGTCAAACGTAGAAGGCGAATTGATCAACGAAATCCAAAAGCAGGGATTTGAGGTAGATGGAATCATTTTCAATCCGGGTGGATACACCCACACATCCGTTGCCTTACGCGATGCGGTTTCTGCAATTGCGGCACCGGTTATCGAGGTCCATATTAGCAATGTGCATGCCCGGGAGGATTTTCGGCAAGTTTCCTATATCAGCGGCGTGGCAAAAGGGACCATAGCCGGTTTGGGACTGCAGGGATACGAGTTAGCAATTCTGCATTTTCAGCAATTGGTAGCGACGAAGAATTAATCTTCTTCCTCCCATTCAGTCTTTTTTTCTTTTTTGGGTGCCGGTTTCTTTTTCATCCACAGCGGGTCTTTTTTCAGTTTTTGGACATCGTCCAGTTTGGCTACATACAGGCTGCGGCCGTGGGTGCCGAGAACGATCTCATTGTCGCGTATTTGTATGGCAATGTCGTGTACCGGTACGGATTTTGGTAGTCCGCTTCTCCAGGCCATAAAAGAATTGCCCCGATCGAAACTGACGTATACGCCGCCGTCGGTACCCACATAGAGAATATCCGGATCGGTGGGGTCTTCTCGGATCACGTTGATGGGTTCAGGGGGGAGGTTGCTGGCTATGGATTTCCAGGTCTTACCATAATCGTCGCTTTTGTAGAGGTAGGGGGTAAAATCATCAAATCGATATCCATTCAAACTGGCGTAGACGCTGGCTTCGTTGTGTTGGGAGGCGACCACTCGGCTTACCCAGAGTTGGTTGGTGTTGAATCCGGTTGAGGAGGCGTTCTTGTTTTTGGTTGTGGTCGGGGCTTCGGTATTCAATTTCTCAAAACTGTATCCGCCATCGAAGCTTCGGTGAAGGTTTCCATCGTCGGTTCCCAGGTAGATCAGTCCAAAACGCTTGGGCGATTCACAGAGGGAGGTCAGGGTGCCGTAGGGGACATTGCCAGGTATGCGTCCCTTGGTAAGATCGCTACTAATGGCGATCATCGTTTCGCCTTTGTTCAGTGAGCGGTGCAAACGATTGCTTCCGTAGTAGAGCACATCGGGTTGATGTTGGCTCAGCCAAATGGGTGTTTGCCAATTGAATCGAAGGGGTTTTTCGCCAAGTTCATGTTGCGGGCGGATGTATTTAGGTGATGCTTTCTTTTCTTTATGATACCGAGCATAGACACCGAATTGTGAGCCGGAGTAGACGGTGGTGTTGTCGCGCGGATCTACTTGGGCTTGCATGCCGTCGCCGCCGTTGATGGAACGAAATCCGTATTGACCGTTATCAATCCATCCGATGTCTTCTTTATGCGTAGAGGGGCCCCACCAGCTGCCATTATCTTGTAATCCGCCGTATACGTTATAGGGTTTGGCTTCATCTACGGTGATGGCGTAGTATTGTCCGACAGCCGGTGTATTGGCCTTGAACCAGTTTTCACCGTTGTCGTAGCTGATGTTACATCCGCCGTCGTTACCATTGATTACATGGTCGTCGCGTTTGGGGTTGATCCAGAGCGCGTGGTGATCAGCATGCACATTTCCTTTGTCCATCGTCGTGAATGTTTTTCCGCCATCTGTGGATACTAGTGCATAGAAACCCAGAATAAATACTTTATCGGGATTGTATGCCGAGGTGTACACCTTAGCGAAATAATAGCCATAGGTGTTGAAAATACCGATGGGTTTTTCGTGTGTTTTGGTCCAGTGCAATCCGCCGTCATCGCTTCGGTAGACTTCACAGCCGGCGATGCCGGTGTTTTGAAATCCATCGTCGCTGTCGAGCCAGTCCCACACGGCCGTAGGCGAGAGTTCGCCACTGGCTACCTTTTCTTTGATGGATTTGGCCGTATGCGTTTTGGGAAATCGATTCTTTCTAAGAAAACTATCCAGTCTGGAATCATTCAGCGAGGCGAATTGCTCTTTGGTCAGATTTTTTAGATCGGATTTTTCGAAGGAGGAATCTTTTTTCTCCTTGGCGGGCAGCGGGGTGTTATTATCAACGACCGCATAAATGATCTGTGGGTTTTTGGGGTAGACGGCCAGTCCGATCCGTCCGATCTTATCGCCTTTCATGAATCCCGATCCGGCGGCACTCACCAGATTCCAGGTTAGGCCTCCATCGATGCTCTTGAAAATGCCGCTGCTGGGTCCGCTCTCCTCGAATTTCCAGGCACGCCGCACGCGGTACCACATGGCGGCATAGACTTCGTTTGGATTAGCGGGATTGATATCAATATCCACGCAGCCTGTGTTCTCATCTACAAAGAGTGTTTGTTTCCAGGATTTTCCGCCATCGGTGGTTTTATAAACGCCTCGTTCTTTGTTCGGGGAGTAGAGATGTCCGAGTACGGCCACCCACGCGGTGTTGGGATCGGAAAGATGCAATTGGATTTTTCCGATGTGATGGGATTCTTCCAATCCGATATGATTCCAGGTCTTTCCGTTGTTTTTGGTTTGATAGACGCCCAGTCCGGCATAGGACGATCGGCTGCTGTTCACTTCACCCGTTCCTACCCAAATGACACGCTCCGGTGTGTTCCAATTCACCGCGATATCGCCAATGAAAAGTATGTCCAGGCTATCCATGATGGGAGTGAAGCTTTGTCCGTTATTCTTTGTGTGCCAGAGTCCGCCGGTTGCATATGCCACGTAAAATTCGGTGGGGTCGTTGGGGTTGGCGTCGATGTCTACCACGCGTCCGCTCATGATCGAGGGACCAATATTGCGGAACGGAACATCGGTGAGCAGGGAGCGATTTTCCAGATCGGTGCGTTGTAGTTGGGACTGTTTCAGTCGCCAGGTACCATTGGTAGGTTGGGTTTGTGCTTCGGCCGTATGCAGGCACGTCAGCAGACCGATCAGGAATAAAATTTGTAGGGCATTTAACAAGGCGGTACGCATGGCAGAAGTGGTTTCGTTCGTAATTTGAGGGGGTCCTCAAACATACAAAATATGCGGTTTCTCATCGGGATGATTCTGTTTTCTTCGATTCATGCAGGTGCTCAGTGGAAATCTTTTGAGCTCAGTCCCCGTGGCGATACCTTAAACCGGGTGGATCAGCAGGGCAAGCGGCAGGGGCCATGGTTTATTTCCGTCCCGGAGCTTCGGGGGGAGCGCGCCTATGAAGAGCAGGGGCATTTTGTAGACAACCAGAAAGACGGGGGTTGGATGAAGTTTTCCCCGGAGGGCATTTTGATTGCGGAGGAGCAGTATCGATGGGGACTTCTGAATGGCCTTCAGAAGTATTACACACCTTTTGGTGGGTTGGTGCGCACGGAGAGTTGGCGGGCGCTTGACCCCAAAAACCCGTTTGAAACAGTTTTGGTATATGATTTAAATGATCCGAATAAAATAGTGGGTTCGGTGGTGGTCAAAAACGAAGGGGCCTCTTTTCGTCATGGGCTGTTTACGTATTATGATCCACGGACCGGTAAGGTGGAGGAGCGGTTAGAGTATGTGATGAACCGCTTGAAGGAAGAGTTGGGAGGAGCGGGGGGGACTACTCTTCAGCCCATAGATCCGCGGGCGAAACCGGCTTATTTGCCTTCAGTTGACTCGCTGGGGAATAAGAAAGTTTCCAAGCCGCCGGAGGTTCAAGAGCATGAAAAAAAGAATTCTGGAAAAAAATCTGTTCGTGTTCGGGACGGCACCACCGGTGGCAATTGACCTTATTTTTTCTGGGCGGCTGACCGGAAGTATTTGCTAAAGAAAAGTAATTGATAGGGTATGGCGTTGCGCCAGTAGTTCCAATCGTGTTTTCCAGGGCGTTCGATGTAATCGTGATCGATCTTGAGTTGCATCAGTTTGGCGTGAAGGTTACGATTTCCTTGAATGAGGTGATCGTCCAGTCCGCAGTCAACGATGATGGCAAGGGGTTGTTTGATGGGGGTATCCAGGGCACCGAGGGCGCTGTAGGCATACCAATTATTTCGGTAGGTCAAGGTGTCGCCAATACGTTTAGCGATATCATATTTGTTGATGGAGTAGGACAAGTCTACTGCCCCGCTCATGCTTCCGCAGGCGCCAAATCGTTCAGCGTGTCGAAAGCCCAGGTAAATTCCACCGTGGCCGCCCATGCTCAGTCCGGTTATGGCTCTGCCGCTTCGATCGGCGATGGTTCGATATTGCTGATCGATCTGAAGGGGTACTTCCGCTGCGATATAGGTTTCGTAGCGGAAGGCAGGGTCAAGGGGGCTATCCCAATACCAACTACTGTATCCGCCATCCGGACAAACGATCAGGAGTTGTTCCCGGTCTGCCAGTTCTTTTAATTCCGGTACACGGGTTATCCAATTGCGGTAACACCCGCTATAGCCGTGCAGGAGGTAAACGACGGGGTATTTTTTTTCAGCATAGGGCGCTTGGCTGTAGGAGTCTGGCTTGATTACAACGCAAATAAATTTTTTATTCATCGACTGGCTGGGGAGTGTAATCGAGTCGACGGTAGCTGCCTGGGCGAATGGGGCCAACAGCAGCGCAAAAAGACGAAGCGGCAGGTATTTTTTCATTTTACAAGTCTAAAAAAAAGGCCGCTTTGAGCGGCCGTAGAATGTTCGTTCGAAAATCAGAAGGCTTTTTTATTTTCTTTTTCCTGTGCGCGCTGCATCGGGTTGCCTCCGATGCCGGGCGCTCCGCGACGGGGTCCGTTCATATTTTGTTTGAACACGCTGAATTTTGAAGGGGTTGGCATGGTATTCCACCTGTTGTTGAACTCGTTGATATCGGCCGTTTCGCGGTAGGGGTCGAGTTTGATGGATTTCACTTCCTTGTTTTTGACGAAGTTTTTGATCACTTTGTTCTCATTGAGCCGCCATACCTGTGCGGGGATCTTTTCGTATTCGGTTGTTCCATCGGTGTAGGTCCATTCAACAATAATGGGCATTACCAAGCCGCCTTTGTTGCTAAAGGTGAGTTCGTACATGTGACGGTTGCTGTATTTTTCTTTTTCTTCTGTATTCAATTCGTCCCCCTTCATGGCGGGGATGGTGATCTCGTATTTGGAGGTATCATAAGGTTCGATGCCTCGGGCATAGCGCCAGTAGAAATCGCGTAGTGTGGTGTCGCGATCGGTTTGGAACCGAATGGTGCTGTCTTGGCGGTTGCGGATCTTGGACAGGTCATCAAATGAAGGCACCAAGGGTTTGTCGACGCCGCGTTTCATTTTCGTCTCGGGTGATTCCATCGGTTTTGTATCCACATCGGCAGTGGCGTATTTGACAGTATCCAGCGAGATGTCGCATACTTCTGTGCTGTAGAACCAGCCGCGCCAGAACCAATCGAGGTCTTCCCCGCTGGCGTCTTCCATGGTCCGGAAAAAGTCGGCGGGTTCGGGATGTTTGAAGGCCCATCGGCGGGCATATTGTTTGAAGGCATAGTCGAACAGTTCGCGACCCATGATGGTTTCGCGAAGGATATTCAATCCGGTAGCCGGCTTCGAATAGGCATTGGGACCAAACTGAACAATATTTTCACTGTTTGACATGATTGGCTCCAGCTGGTCTTTGGGCAGTTTCATGTAGTCGGTGATGTAAGCAGCGGGCCCCCGGCGGCTGGGGAATTTATTATCCCACAGCTCCTCCGTCAGGTATTCCACGAACGTATTCAATCCTTCATCCATCCAGCTCCATTGTCTTTCATCGCTGTTGATGATCATGGGGAAGAAGTTGTGCCCCACTTCATGGATCACAACCCCGATCATACCGTTTTTGATGTTCTCGCTGTAGGTGCCGTCTTTTTCGGTTCGCCCATAATTAAAGCAGATCATTGGATATTCCATTCCGTTGCTGGCCTCTACGCTTTGTGCGACGGGATAGGGGTAGGGAATGGTAAAGTCGGAATAGGTTTTGATGGTGTGGGCAACTACTTTGGTCGAAAAGGGGCGATACAGGCCGTAGGCTTCTTTTCCATAAAGGCTCATGGCCATTACTTTTCGGCCATCTATGTTAACGGGCATGGCATCCCAGACAAATTTGGGACTGGATCCCCAGGCAAAATCGCGAACATTTTTGGCTTTGTAATGCCAGGTTTTTTTGGCCGTGGTGTTGTTGTTTTCAGCGGCTTTGGCTTCTTCCAGTGTTACGATCTCGATCACGTCTTTGCTGGTCTGCGCCTTATTCCAGCGCCCGAGTTGAGCGGGGGTCAGTACGCTGGAATAGTTCTGACATTCACCGGTAGAACCGATGATATGGTCGGCGGGTACGGTCATTTTTACATTGAAATCTCCAAAAGTCAGGGCAAATTCTCCCCGACCCGTGAATTGATGATTTTGCCAACCCTGAAAATCGCTGTATACGCAGAGACGAGGATACCATTGGGTGATCGTGAATAGGTAATTGCCGTCCTCGGGGAAAAATTCATATCCGCCGCGTCCGCCTTGTGTCATCCGATCTGGGATTTTGTAATTCCAGTCAATGTTAAATACGAATATTTGTCCGGGTTTTAAGGGCTTGGGCAGCTCTACCCGCATCATGGTTTTGTTGATGGTGTAGGAAAGTTTTTTACCTGTAGCGTCGACGATCCGCGTAATGTTCACGCCATAGCCATTGTCCTTGTACGATTGCTCAATGTTATCCAGTCCGGCAGAGGTCATGCGTCGATTCATGGAATTACTGTTCTGGTAATTGGCATTGTTCATGCTGCTGTGTTCATTTTCATCCAGTTGCAGCCAGAGGTATTGCAAGGCATCGGGCGATTGATTGCGGTAGGTGATCCGCTCCCGGCCGGTGAGGGTTAGTTTTTTCTCATCCAGCTCACACGTGATGTCGTAATCGCATCGCTGTTGCCAGTATTTGGGTCCGGGGGCTCCGCTGGCGGTGCGATACTCGTTGGGAGTTGGGAAAATGGAGCCCATCTGCTCAAACTTATTGCCATGGTTGCTGCCCGGATTGTTCTGTGTGTTTTGGGCGGAGAGAGACGATACAAGCAGAAGCAGGGGAAGCAGGATCGAAAAACGCATAAAGTTCATATTGATAACGGTTAAGGAATACGTTGCAAGGTGATATACAAAGCTAAGCTAAATGAGGCAGCGGAGAGAAAAAGGGACCAATCGCGCCGGGCTACTCCCAATCGGCCCACAATCCAGTAACCCAGGGCCAGCAGGAGGGCAACGATCGCGATCTGTCCCAGTTCCAAGCCCAGGTTGAAGGCCAACAGGTTGGTCTCCAGCCGTTCGTCGGCAACCAACATGAACCGGAGGTTGTTGGCAAATCCCAGTCCGTGTATAAGCCCGAAAAAGGCCGCGAGTACGTATTGAAGGGTTCGTTGGGATTGGTCAGGCGTAAGCCGACGAAGATTCAGCAGACAGGTCAGTACGATGCTTAAGGGGATCAGGAATTCGACCCAGGCCGAATCGACCCGGACCCAATCCAGCACGCTCAGGGCCAGGGTCAGGGAATGGCCGAGCGTGAAGGCGGTGACCAGTATCAGGATCTTTTTCCATTGGTCCCACAAATACAACGCCATCAGGGCGGTGAGGAAAAGTTGATGGTCCAACGCACCGACACTCATGATGTGTTCCCAACCGAACTGAAAATAAAAGGCAAATGAATTCATGGCTACAAACATTGGGGAGGAGTTTCAAATTACTTCCTAGTTTTGATCCGGAAAAATATTATCATGAAAGTGCTGTTTATGCATAGGGGTTGGGTGTTGGCGATGCTTATTTTCTTATCGGCCGCTTCCCGTAAGAATCATCCTTTTCATGTGGGTGTGATTGAGATCGAGCACAATGCCACGGATCGCTCGCTGGAGCTGTCCTGCAAATTATTTACCGACGATTTTGAAAATGCGCTGCGAACCCGCTTTCACGTGCCGATCGATCTAGGGGATCCGGCCAAGCAGAAAGGGATGGACAGCCTGGTGGCCCGTTATATACAAGATGAATTGATCTTATCCGTTAACGGGAAACGATTGTCGGGCCGGTATTTGGGATTTGAGCAGGACAAAGAGGCCATCTATGCTTATATCGAATATCCCGGTCAAGGGAAACCGACTCAATTAGCCGCGGAGTGCGGATTGATGTACGATCAATTCACCGACCAGATCAACATCTTTCATGTGACGGTAGAGGGGAAACGGCAAAGTTCCAAATTGAATTATCCTTCGAGGAATATCGAATTTCGGTTTTAGCTCAATCCTCCAGCATATCGCGGCGGATATCTTCGGAGACGGTGGCCAGCACTTTGTCGATGCGGTGTCCATCCATATCCAGCACTTCCAGTGAAAATTCTTTCCACTGAAACCGATCTCCGGCCTTCGGTATCCGCTCGAGTTGATGCAAAATGAAACCGGCCAGGGTATCAAATTCCTGTTCCCCCTCGTTCATCCATTCCGTGCGATGAAACCGACTTAAAAAATCATAAAAAGGGATTTGCGCATCAACCAGAAAGCTTCCATCGTATCGTTGTGTGACTTGGTACTCGGGTACATCTGCCTGCGGCATCTCGCCAACAATGGCTTCTAAGATGTCATTCAAAGTAATCAGGCCAAGAATGGTACCATATTCGTCAACAATGAAAGCAGAGTGGATCTGGGATGTTTGGAATTTTTCCAGAACCTGGTAGGGGGAATTGTTTTCAGGTACAAACAGCGCCGGCTTCATGATTTTTCTAAACGGTGTTTGGTCAGGATGTATGTATAGGTCTTTGATGGACACGACTCCTTGGATTTGATCGATGTCACCGGCGCAGATCGGATAAGCCGAGTGGGGTTCTCGGAAGATCTTTTCTTTGATCTGCTCCTCCGTTTCATCGAGGTTGAACCAAATGATATCGCTTCGATGGGTCATGAGTGAGGTGATGTTTCTGTCGCTGAGATGGAAAACCCGTTCGATAATTTCTTGTTCGGTTTCCTCAATGGTACCGGCTTCGGTTCCCTCGGTGATCAGGGTTTTAATTTCTTCTTCCGTAACGGAATCCTCGGAGGCTCTTTTGATATTGAAGAGCCGAAAGATGAGGGTGGTGGTTTGATTGAGCAGCCAGACCAGCGGTGCGGTGAGTCGGGCGAATCCGTCGACGGGACCAGCCATGGCCAATGCGATCCGTTCCGCCCGAATCAATCCGATTTGTTTGGGAAACAGCTCTCCCAGCACGATGGAAAGAAAGGTAACGCCCACCACTACGATGGTGGTGGACAGGGTTTCGGCATAGGGGGCGATCCACGACCATTTTTCCAACCACGGTTGCAGGTCGTGCGCAAAGGCTTCTCCGGAATACACCCCGGTCAGGATGGCAATCAGGGTAATGCCGATTTGGGCGGCAGATAGAAATTTTTCGGGTTGTTGTACAAGTGCCAATGCTTTTTTGGCCCGGGTATTTCCTTTTTCAGCCAGACTTTCCAATCTGGATTTACGGACGGAGACCAGCGCGATCTCCGAGAGTACAAAAAGGGCGTTTGAAAAGATGAGAACGAGCAGGATCAGCCACTCCATCAGTTACGGCAGTTGATTCTCCGGAAAGATACTGTTTTTGTGGTGTTGTCGAAATGACCAACCCATCAGTGTGCCGACCGACCCCCCCAGTAGCGAGCCGGCGATTATATCCGAGGGAAAATGCAATCCTACATAGATCTGCGCATAGCCGATGCTTAGGGCCCATAGTACCCCGATCCATCCCCAATGACCGATCCGTTCGCGCAGACTAACCCAAACAAAGAAAGCCAGACACATGTGATTGGTGGCGTGGTTGGATACGAAACTGAATCCGTTTCCACATTGATCAATCAGTAAACGTAAACCGGCTTGCATAGAAGGGTCGTTGCAGGGACGAAGTCGTTCGAATACATGCTTGAATCCGTAGTTGCCGATCAGATCCGACAAGGCCACGGCCAGCCCGCCCGCCCCAAACCAATACAAACCGGTCCACCGAAATTTCCAAACCGCCCAGATCAGCAAGGCGACGTAAAGCGGGATCCAGTGAATCGAATGGCGGATCCAAACGAGCAACGGGTCCAGGTTCGTATGAATCCAATCTTGGTTGATTCGACGAAACAGCGCGTGATCGAGGTCGATCAGTCGGTCAAACAACGAAAGAAGAAGGCCGAGCATAACACAAAACTACTGAATTCGTACAGGGTGTTCAGGTCTGCAAACTCAATTTGGCTTTATTTTGTCGACGATGTCATACTTTGAGTCCATGCCAAAGACCCTTCGCTGGGTACTGCAAGTGGGAGCGATCTTCCTGTTGCTCTTTACGCTTTTTCGATTTACCGTGTGGGTTGCATTTTGTCCCGTAGAATGGACTTTGTTGGATGCGGTGCCTTCTTTTGTGTGGGGATTCCGTTACGACCTAAGGTGGATAGCGGGTATGTTGCTGCCGGTGACGCTGCTCAGCATTCGGGCGAAGTGGTCGCCTTTTTATTCAAATTGGAACAAGCGGGTGTGGACGACTTACCTGGCGGTGGTCACCCTGATCGTTTTCTTTTTCTTCTCGGCCGGCTTTGGCAGTTTTTCTTACAACCAAACTCCTTTGGATGCAGGCGCAATGAATTTTGTGGAGGACTTTACCATCTCGCTAACCATGATCTGGGAAACCTATCCGTTGCTTTGGATGTTGGCGGGCTTGGGCATCGCGGTTTGGTTTCTGCGGTGGATGTATCACCGGGTGCATTGGCAGGTGGTTAGTCAAACCGACGGAAAGGGTATCTCGCATCGGCCAGCTTACTTCGTTTTAGCCAGTTTGTTTCTTGGGCTTTTGATACATGGTAGTTTATCAGTTCGTTCGCTTCGTCGGGACGATTGCTTTCAGTTGCCCAGCAGTTTTGCGGCGTATCTGGCCGTTAATCCGTTGCAAAATTTCGCCACTACCTGGCGGTTGCGTCAGTTGCCGGAGAAAGATATTCCCACGATGCGCAGTGCTCTGCCGATCGTACGGCAGTGGATGGGGTTGGAAGATCCTCGTGTGGCGGGACTTCGACGAATGGTGGGTCCGCGTAGCGATGCCTGGGAGAGCAGGCCGAACCTGGTCCTAATCCAATGTGAATCGTTCAGCATGTACAAAAGCTCGATGAGTGGAAATCCGCTGAACACCACGCCTTTTTTTGATTCGTTATCGCGTCAAGGCGTCTTCTTTGATCATTGCTTTGCGCCCCATTTTTCTACGGCTCGGGCTTTATTCGGGATCCTGACGGGCATTCCCGATGTACAGCTGTTCCGTTTCTCCTCTCGAAACCCGGCTTCCGTTTCACAACGCACGTTGATCAATCAGTTGGAGGGGTATAGTAAACATTATTTTCTATCGGGAAGTCCCGAGTTCAACAATTTTGAGGGCATCCTCTCCAACATCCGCGGGTTACAAATGCATACGGGTGATTTTTTCAAGGGCGATAAATTGAATGTGTGGGGGGTCAGTGATCGGGATCTTCTGTTGCAGTCGCTGGCCGAGATGCGAAAACAAAAAGATCCTTTTTTCGCCTACATCCAAACGGCCGGCAATCATCGTCCCTTCCAAAAAAGTATTCCAGTTGGCGATAGCAGTTTTCGTCGGATCGAGTATCCGACCGATACCTTGTTGAAATACGGATTTGAGTCGAACGAGGAACTGAATGCCTTCCGGTATTCGGATCATGCGATCCGTGCTTTTGTGGAAGCGGCGCGTCAGGAGCCTTTTTTTTCGAACACGCTTTTTGTTTTCATTGGTGATCACGGAGTGGCAGGCAATGCGCGGGCATTGTATCCGTCGTTGTGGACCGATCAGCGACTCACCGACCAACATGTTCCGCTCTTGTTCTATGCGCCCTATTTACTGGCGCCGCAACGTCGTTCGGAGGTCGTATCCCAGATCGATGTACTGCCTACCGTTTTTGGTCGGTTGAATCAATCGTTCGAACATTTCACGCTGGGTCGCGACCTATTGGCTCCGGATAAAAAAAATCATTATGCTTTTTTGACCAATACCGCCGATCGGATCGGGATGGTTACCAACGACCTTTATTTTTCCCGTAATATTTACTCAGGCGAAGAGTTGTTGTTGCCGTTGCGGCCATCGGATGCCCGCATCACCATGCAGCGGCAGGATTCCCTTCGAAGGGAATTGTCCCGCATCACCCAAGCCTATGCGGATGTGGCTCGGTTTTTGTTGTTTCACAATAAGCCAAAATAAATCAGTTGGGTTTGCCGATCAGGATCATTCGAGGAGATTCTACGGGGTTGTAGGGGCTTAGTAGATAATCTCCCCAGACTTCGACAATAGATACATTTACTTGCGCCAACATCCGCGCAAAGTCATTTTCCCCAAACATTGAAACTTTCTCCTCGAATGCAAGGGATTGGTTCTTTTTTCTGTCCTCGACGACAATTTTCTTGACCAAGTAGTTCGCTACAATTTTTCGAGTGATGTCGAATTTTACCTCCTCAATCGTCCGCGCTTCATTTTCTACCAACTGCGCCCGTGCCAGACCAATGTTCAGGTAATCGATCACCAGCTTACCCGTTGGTTTGAGCGCCCGGGCCATGGTTTCCAAGGCAGCCAGGTGTTCTTGCTCGGTATCAAAATAACCAAAGCTGGTAAAGAGATTGAGAACGGCGTCAAAGGGCTCAGCGAACAACGGTTGGCGCATGTCGTGCACGTCAAACGAAAAACCCGTCCGACTGAATTGTTTTGCCTGTGCAATGTTTTCCGGGGCAATGTCGATGCCCAGTACCTCATAACCCAGATCGGCCAAAACGATGCTGTGTCTGCCTTTGCCACAGGCCAGGTCGAGGATTCGGGCACCCGGGGGTAACTGCAAGTGACGCATTAAGCGCTCGATAAAGGGACGGGCTTCGGATTCGTCTCGATCCCGGTAGAGCAAATGATAATACGGCGAATTAAACCACGATTCAAACCAGCTGGGGTCGTTCATGGCGCAAAACTACTCCGATGCCGTAATTTCATGGCTTAATTTTAAATATGTCGCTGATCAAGAGCATTTCGGGCATTCGGGGAACCATTGGCGGAAAGCCTGGGGATAACCTTACGCCACTGGACGTGGTCCGTTTTACGGCAGCCTATGGTTCTCTGGTAAAGGATAAAGTTGGCCAACCCAAAGTCGTGGTGGGTCGCGATGGCCGCATCAGTGGTCCAATGGTACACACCCTCGTGGTGCAGACGCTGGTGGGATTAGGCATTGAGGTGATCGATCTGGGACTTTCCACTACCCCAACGGTAGAGTTTGCCGTGATGAACGAGCAAGCGGCCGGCGGGATCATTTTAACGGCCAGTCACAATCCCCGCCAATGGAATGCCCTCAAATTATTAAATGAAAAAGGAGAGTTTCTTTCAGCGGCAGACGGACAGGCTGTTTTGCAACGGGCCGAGCAAGCTGCGATCGAATTTGCCGGGGTGGATGAATTGGGAAAAATTCGGTACGATAACAGTTACCTGGATAAACATATCAAAGCGATCCTGAATTATCCGCTGGTAAATGCATCGGCGATCGCAGCGGCCGGATTCAGCGTGGTGGTAGATGGGATCAATTCTTCCGGTGCGCTTTTTGTACCGGCCTTGCTTCGGGCCTTGGGGGTCAAGGACGTGATCGTCTTGAATGAGGCGATGACCGGTGATTTTGCGCACAACCCTGAGCCGTTGCCCGAGTATTTGACGGGTTTGTCTGAGGCGGTGGTGAAGCACCGGGCGCATTTGGGAATTGCGGTAGATCCGGATGTGGACCGTCTTTGTTTTGTGAATGAGAATGGAAGTCTTTTTGGGGAGGAGTACACATTGGTGGCGGTGGCGGATCATGTATTGTGTAGTCGACCGGGAAACACCGTCAGCAACATGAGCAGCACGGCGGCATTGAAAGTGTTGACCCGAAATTTTGGAGGAGAATATCACGCCGCTGCGGTGGGGGAAGTAAACGTGGTAAGTAAAATGAAAGCGGTCAATGCCGTGATCGGGGGAGAAGGAAATGGCGGAATAATCGTTCCGGATTTTCATTACGGACGGGATGCCTTGATCGGCATCGGGTTGTTTCTTACGTTGTTGGCCGATCGAAAAATTTCGATGACGGCCCTTCGGGCCACGTATCCCGATTTTCACATCTCAAAAAATAAGATTGATTTGCTACTGGGGATGGAGTTGGGTCCGATCCTGCAAACGATCGGAAAGAAATATGCCGATCGACCGCAGCTGACGGAAGACGGACTGCGCATTGAGTTTGGGGATGATTGGGTGCACCTACGCGGGTCCAACACCGAGCCCATCATTCGGGTATATGCGGAGAGTCGTTCGCCCGAGGCCGCGCAGCAACTGGCCCGTCAACTCCTGCAAGACATCCAGGGCTTGGTCTGATGCTTATCTTTGCGAAGCCCTCATGAAACGGATCTACCTCGACAATGCGGCCACGACGGCAATGGACCCGGTCGTCTTAGACGCCATGATGCCCTATCTAACGGAGCAGTTCGGAAATCCTTCCTCTATTTATTTTTACGGCCGCAAAAGCCGATTGGCCATTGAGAACGCTCGAAAATCCGTTGCCAAATCGCTTCAGGTAACACCGGGGGAGATCTTTTTCACCAGCGGCGGCACGGAAAGTGATAACATGGCCATTTACTCGGCGGTGCACGACCTGGGATGCCGCGTCATCATTACTTCTCCGATCGAGCATCATGCCGTATTGCATGCGGCTGAGCGACAGGTAAAAGATGGCTTTGCACAATTGAAGCTGGTCAAGGTGTTGCCCGACGGACACATTGACTTATTGCACCTGGAGCAATTGTTGAAAGAGACCGATGCGAAATGTTTGGTGACGTTGATGCATGCCAATAATGAGATCGGGAATTTGTTGGACCTGCATGCGGTGGCAGGACTTTGTCTGACTCATGGCGCGATCTTTCATTCCGATACCGTTCAGACAGTGGGGCATTATAAACTGGATCTGAGTCACCCGGGCATTCATTTTGCCACCGGAGCGGGGCATAAGTTTCATGGTCCGAAGGGCATTGGAATCCTTTATATCAGTAAGGAAGTGCAGGTACGTCCAATGATCGAGGGCGGGGGACAAGAGCGTAACATGCGGGCCGGCACCGAGAACCTATATGGGGTGGTTGGCTTTGCCAAGGCATTGGAATTGGCTGAAACCCGTATGGAGCAAGATCAGCAAACGATTCAGGAATTGAAGTCATATCTAATTGCTCGACTTCGGGAGCGGGGCGATGTAGTGTTCAATGGGGATGTAGAAGGAAAAAGTTTATACACGGTATTGAATGCCTCTTTCCCGCGTACCGCTGAAACGGAGATGTTATTGATGAATTTGGATCTACGGGGAATCTGTGTTTCCGGGGGCAGTGCCTGCAGCAGTGGGGCGGATCTGGGCAGTCATGTTATACGCGCACTTGGAAGCCATACGGATCGGGTGCCGGTCCGGTTTTCATTTTGTCGCCACAACACAAAAGAAGAATTGGATCAATTGTTGGAGGCCTTGAAGGCCTGTTGCTGATCAGAGGTAAAACCAGGGATTTCGTTTGGCGGCCCACACGTAGTGGCGGATATTTCTCCAAAAAGCCAGGATCAGATAAAGAATCACGGGTGATCCCATGGTGAGCAGGGAGGTGTACATAAAATACTGTCGGATCTTGCCGGGGGCGATGCCCAGCCTGTCGCCAATCGCCGCACAGACGCCAAAGGCATTCCATTCGATCAATCCTTTCATCTGATTCACCCGGCAAAGTTACAAAATTTGTTAAACGCCCTGCCCCCTCACAGATCCATTTTTCCTTATCTATAAGTACCTTTGCCCCGCCAAATCCTCAAAATAAATATCATGGTATTCGACCTCGATCTTATCCGCAAAACCTATTCTGAAATGCCCGTCAAAGTGGACGCCGCCCGAAAGGCCTTGGGTCGCCCGCTTACCCTCACGGAAAAGATCCTCTATGCCCATCTTTGGCAGGGGGTAACGGTTCAGGACTACGCCCGGGGGAATGATTATGTGGATTTTGCGCCCGATCGCGTGGCCATGCAAGATGCTACCGCACAAATGGCCTTGTTGCAGTTCGATACAACCGGTCGGAAGAAAGTGGCGGTTCCCTCTACCGTACACTGCGATCACCTGATTGTGGCGAAAGACGAGAGCAAAACCGACCTGGCCAAAGCGGTTACGGAGAACGAAGAGGTCTATAATTTTCTTTCTTCTATTTCCAATAAATACGGGATCGGTTTTTGGAAACCCGGTGCGGGAATCATTCACCAAGTCGTGTTGGAGAACTATGCCTTTCCCGGCGGAATGATGATCGGAACGGATAGTCATACCGTCAATGCCGGCGGGCTGGGTATGATCGCCATCGGGGTGGGCGGAGCGGATGCTTGCGACGTGATGGCGGGGCTGAGTTGGGAGCTATTGATGCCCAAACTGATCGGGGTGAAGTTAACCGGACAATTGAATGGATGGACCTCCCCCAAGGATGTGATCCTGAAAGTGGCCGGTATCCTGACCGTAAAGGGTGGAACCAATGCCATCGTGGAGTATTTTGGAGAAGGGGCCGTATCGATGAGCTGTACCGGAAAAGGAACGATCTGCAACATGGGTGCGGAGATTGGTGCCACGACCTCTACGTTCGGGTACGATGAGAGCATGAGTCGGTATTTGAAAGCGACTGGTCGAGCCGACGTGGCCGCTGCAGCCGATCAAATAAGGTCGTACCTGACCGGCGATCCGGAGGTATATGCGAATCCCGAAAAATATTTTGATCGCGTGATCGAGATCAACCTGAGCGAACTGGAACCACATCTGAACGGACCCTTCACGCCGGATCTGGCCACCCCGATCTCTCAAATGAAAGCGGCGGTGCAGGAAAACAACTGGCCCCATAAAATTGAAGTGGGACTGATCGGCAGTTGCACCAATTCTTCGTACGAGGATATTAGTCGTGCCGTCAGCTTGGCCAGACAAGCCAAGGAAAAAGGATTGACCTTGAAATCGGAATTCACCATTACGCCCGGCAGCGAGCAAGTGCGTTATACGATTGAGCGGGATGGATTCCTTTCTGTTTTTGAAAGTGTCGGGGTTCGGGTATTTGCCAATGCATGCGGTCCTTGTATTGGTATGTGGGACCGGATGGGTGCCGAGAAACAGGAGCGCAACACCATTGTACATTCCTTCAACCGCAATTTTGCAAAGCGCGCCGATGGCAATCCCAATACACTTGCTTTCGTGGCTTCTCCGGAGATGGTAACGGCTCTGGCGATCGCCGGCGACCTGAACTTTAACCCGCTTACGGATACGCTTATAAATGACAAGGGAGAATCCGTAAAGCTGGATCCTCCTTATGGAGACGAGTTGCCGGTGCGGGGATTCGCCGTGGAGGATGCGGGATACCAGGCACCGGCCGCCGATGGAAGCGGTGTGGTGGTGGATGTGAAAGGCGACAGCAAACGTCTACAATTGCTCTATCCGTTCGCGGCCTGGGAGGGCACGGATCTAAACGGTCTTCGCTTATTGATTAAGGCGAAGGGAAAATGCACGACCGATCATATTTCAATGGCAGGACCCTGGTTGAAGTTTCGTGGTAACCTCGACAACATCAGCAACAATTTGCTGATCGGGGCGGTGAATTTCTTCAATGAAAAAACAGATTCCGTCAAGAACCAATTGACGGGTGAATATGGAACCGTTCCCGGCACGCAGCGGGCGTACAAAGCAGCCGGAATCGGCACGATCGTCGTGGGCGACGAGAATTACGGAGAAGGTTCTTCGCGCGAGCATGCGGCTATGGAGCCTCGTCACCTTGGTGTGCGGGTGGTGTTGGTGAAATCCTTTGCCCGAATTCACGAAACAAATTTGAAAAAGCAAGGAATGTTGGCCTTGACCTTTGCGGATAAAGCCGATTACGAATTAATTCGGGAAGACGATGTCATTGATTTGAAGGGACTGACCGAGTTTACACCAGGTAAGCCGTTGCACCTCCTTTTGAATCATGCAGATGGCACTACCGACACGCTGGTGGCAAATCATTCTTACAATGCACAGCAGATCGAATGGTTCAAGGCCGGTGGCGCGTTGAATGTGATCCGTAGCCAGATGGCGAAGTGATCTGTTTCGTAAATGAGAAATCGAAAAGCCCCCGACGGAATGTCGGGGGTACTTTTCGCTCCTTGCTTACTACTACTGCGTATGTTGGATCAGGACCGTTCGTGTTTCGGCGCGTCCTGTTTGCATGTCCATTATTCGGATGCAGTGTATTCCGTTGGGCATGGAAAGGGTGGGGATGATCAGTCGATCCCGCGCATGCCACTGTCCAATTTTTTATCCAGCACTACCGATCCATTCCACCAGATAATACGACGTTTTCCGGGAGAAGATCAGTTGCAACTGTTCGTGTGCCGGATTGGGTTGAAGTTGGCTCATCAGCTGATCGGTATTCAAGGTGCGGATGGGCGAGTAGTTGGTTTTACCGGAGTGATCGATCTGTTTTATTCGGTATAGCGTTGCTTCCTGAATTGGGTTCGGATCGGTGAAGCTGTATCGAAGTTCATCGGTGCTGTTTCCTCCGCTGGCTTGGCTGGGTACAAATCCAACGGAACGAAACGGTTGCTCATCCACTTTATTTTTTCGTTCGATCTCAAAGCCCCGGTTATCGATTTCAGTAAGGGTTGTCCATTCTACCGCTGCGCGTTGGTCTGCATACCGCGCCGTGAAACTTCCGCATTGAATGGGTAGCAGCGCACAGTTGTTATCGAGGCGGGCCAGGGCGGTGTTGCTGCGGGTGGGGCTGGTGACCACGATCCACAGGGCGCGGCCGGCTTCCGGTTTTTGATTGGAATAAGGTAGATAGCCCATCAGGGGAGAGTTGTACGTGAAACTGTTGGTGCTGTTGAGGGAGATGCCGGTGGCACTTGCGATCTCAATGATGTCGGTTGAGGCATTATATACACCGTCGCCATTATCGATAAATACTTTGTAATTCACGGATAGTCCGGCCGGGTCTATGGTTTTGATCTGGAAACGGTATTGCCTGGGTGGATCGCAGATCAGGAATCCGGTGATGCGTGGGTCGTTCGCGAAGAAGTTAAGTCCCCTTGAGAAGCAATGCACATTTTGGGCGCTGGCGGATTGGCTTTGCCAGAGGTCGGCTGTAAATTCTTGTGCTACGTTGCAGTCGGCAGCTCCGGTAATGGTGATATTTTGAATCGTAAATCGGTCGCTGCCGGCAATGCTTCCGGTACTTTTTACGATGGATAGTCCCGTAAACTTATAGTTGGGAATAGTTGGATAGGGCGTATAGCTATCCAGCATGTACAAGTTGCTGCCGAAATGATAAAACCCCATGGTGGCAACTGCGTTTGTCAACTGCGCGGGGGTTGGGGGATTGTTATAGATCAGGGTTGGATAAAGGGATTGGGGCCATATGTGTACGTATACGTATTTCCCTCCAGCATTTGATTGCATGTCGAAATACAGGTCGAGGTTAATATCACAGCCTCCTGAGGCGTTCGGGGTGCTATAGTTAAGTTTGACCGATGCATTGGAAATGGTACACTGTGCCTGCAAGGGAATGATTGGGTGGATGAAAAGTGCCAGCAGCAATGAAAACAGCAGGTAGCGCATAACGGATGCTTATGGTTACGAGTTGAGTAAACCACAAAGCAACCGGTGTGCGGTGCTGAAAAAAATGATGCGCAGGTTGGCTTGTTCTGATGCGAATCAGGACAGTCAAGAACCCCAGCGGTAGGTGTCGTGTTTAAGTCCGGCCAGGTCTAGCACCCGATCCACCACGGTAGCGGCGATGGCTTTTGGGGTTTGCGGCAGGCTGTAGAAGGAGGGTGTAGCGGGGCAAATGATGCCGCCGGCCAGCGTCACGGTTTCCATGTTTCGGATATGGATCAGGTTGTAGGGAGTTTCCCGGGCGACGAGGATCAATTTGCGACGTTCTTTGAGGATCACGTCGGCGGCGCGGGTGACCAGATCGCTTGAAATGCCATTGGCAATGCGGCCCAGGGTACCCATGGAGCAGGGGATTACGATGAGGGTATCGTACTGTCCGGAACCGGAGGCAATGGGGGAGGAGAAATCGGTTGTTTCAAAACGCCTGACCGGAAATTCTTTCCAGCTTTCATTTCCCAGCTCTGTATGCCATACTTCACGGGCATTGGCACTCATGACCAGCGCAATTTCCTGAACCTGCTCTTTCAGGGCGCAGAGTTTTTCCAGCAAGTCTTGTGCATAAATCGAACCACTGGCTCCGGTGATGGCGACGGCGATCTTTCTCATGTATGAATAACTATGAAAGGAAAAGGAAGTTCGGTGCGGAGCGCAAAACTATTCAATTCCTGTTTTCCGGACAGGGGTTATTGAACTAACCAATTTTGGATGAGTTGCTTTCCGTTGGGGGTCATAACGCTTTCGGGGTGGAATTGAACGCCCTGCCAGGGATTTTGGCGGTGCGTTATCGACATGATCCTGCCTTGTTCGTCCCGGGCGGTGATCTCCCACTCATGGGGCAGGCTTTGCTCGGTTACCATCCAACTGTGGTATCGACCGACGGTCAGGCTATCGGGTAGGTTTTGGTAGAGGCCGCACCGATCTGCTTTTCGATAAACACGGATGATTGCTTCGATTCCGTGCTGTACTAGGGGCAGTTGAAATAGGGTTCCGCCGCTGTGTTGGGCGAGGGCCTGCATGCCGAGGCAGACGCCGAGGACCGGCATTGTATGGGGCACCTGATGTAGAATTTCTAGCAGGCGTCCGCTTTCGGCGGGTAGTCCAGGTCCGGGGGAGAGAAGGAGTCTTTCGAAACCCGGCAGGTCTTCGGGACGGATCGCATCGTTGCGTCTCACGACCACCGGTTGATCGGATACGGATTCCAGCAGGTGCACCAGGTTGTAGGTAAAAGAGTCATAGTTATCGAGTACAAGGATCGGTTCCATGGTGTCGGACAAAGATATTCCCATTGGCCTCGTTTCTCCTCCTTTCAATTCGACAAACACTGTTTTTTGGTGTACATTTGCTTCAATTTTACCTAATCCTTTCTGTATGGCAGACCTTTTTGAACGACTCCTAAAGAACCAAGGTCCGTTGGGGCAGCATCGCGAGCGGGCGCATGGTTATTTTGCCTTCCCCAAGTTGGAGGGCGAGATCAGCAGCCGAATGAAGTTTCGGGGAAAAGAAATGATCGTTTGGAGCCTGAACAATTATTTGGGCTTGGCCAACCATCCAGAAGTCAGAAAAGCCGATGCCGATGGCGCCAAGGAATATGGATTGGCTTATCCAATGGGTGCCCGGATGATGAGTGGCAACAGCAACCTGCACGAACAGCTGGAGGCCGAGTTGGCCGCTTTTGTGGGTAAAGAGGATTCAGCGCTTCTGAATTTTGGCTATCAGGGAATGGTGAGTGTGATCGATGTGCTTTGTAGCCGACACGATGTGATCGTGTATGATGCTGAGAGTCATGCTTGCATCATCGACGGACTCCGTCTCCACCCTGGCCATCGCTACGTATTCAAACACAACGATGTGGCCGATTGCGAAAAACAATTGCAGCGCGCACAGGTCTTGATCGATAAACAAAAGGCCGGCGGTATTCTGGTCATCACTGAGGGTGTTTTTGGAATGGCAGGTGATCAGGGAAAACTCAAAGAGATCGCCGCGCTCAAATCGAATTATCAATTCCGCTTGTTGGTGGATGATGCGCATGGATTTGGCACCCTGGGGAAAACAGGGGCCGGTGCGGGGGAGGAGCAGGGATGTCAGGACACGATCGATATTTATTTTTCTACGTTTGCCAAGTCGATGGCTAGTATTGGTGCTTTTGTGGCGGGCGACAAGAAGATCATCGATTACATCCGCTACAACATCCGCTCGCAGATCTTTGCCAAGAGTTTGCCCATGCCCTTGGTAGTGGGCAATTTGAAGCGGTTGGAGTTGCTTCGGAACCATCCGGAATACAAGGAGAAGCTTTGGAGCAATGCCCTCAAGTTGCAAAACGGTCTCAAAGCGCGGGGTTTTGATATTGGAAAGACAGACTCTGTCGTTACCCCGGTTTACATGCATGGAGGGGTGGAGGAGGCCACGGCGATGGTCATGGACCTGCGCGAACATTATGGCATCTTCGCTTCCATTGTAGTTTACCCCGTGATTCCCAAAGGGCATATCATTTTCCGTTTGATCCCATCAGCCGTTCACACGGATGAAGACATCGAGACCACCCTAAGGGCTTTTTCTGATACCAAGAAAAAGCTGGATGCCGGTGAATATCGTGTTGATGCCATCCCGGCCATGGCCGAAAAAGTTTAGTATGTACAAATCATTCCTACTTCTGCTTGGCGGACTGTTGTCTGCTTCTCTCCTGTCGGCTCAAACCAAGCCCATCACGCTGGAGGATATTTACAAGAAAGGTACTTTTCGGGGCGATTTTGTGCCAGTTGTTTTTGATACCGCAGCACCCGACAAGGAACTTTCTTTGGAGGGAGTTGTAACAGCGGATGGAAAGCCATTGGGGCAGCCCGATGAAACGCAACCCTCCCCATCGGATCCGCACTTGTTTCTGCTTCAAAAAGGCACGGAGTCTATTTATCGCCGTTCTTCCAAGTCGATGATCTATCTGTACGATTCAGTTACCCGAAAGCTAACGCTTTTGGCTTCTGAGAAAGTACTGCACCCCAGCTTCTCACCGGATGGTAGCCGGATTGCGTATGTACTGAACAACAATATTTATGTGTATGAGCTAGCGACCGGCACGACCCGGGCCTTGACCACCGATGGCGTGTGGAATCAGATCATCAACGGCAACTGCGATTGGGTATATGAGGAGGAGTTTGAATTCACTCAAGCCTACGCGTGGAGCCCCAAAGGCAGCTTTCTGGCCTACTACCGATTCGATGAATCGAAGGTGCCGGAGTACAACATGACCATTTACGACAATGCTTACAACAAGGATTATCGCTATAAATATCCCAAGGCCGGAGATGCCAATTCGGTGGTTCAAATCCGCATTCATGATTTTGCAACCGGCAAGGTGGCGAACGCTCAGTTTGCGGAGGGGGATGTGTACATTCCTCGTATCAAGTGGACGCAGCAGGACAGCAGCTTGGTCGTTTTTTGGATGAATCGGCACCAGAACCACTTGCAGTTGTTGCAAACGAGTGCCACGACCGGTACCTCCAAGCTTTTGTACGAAGAGCGCAATAAATATTTTGTGGAGATCAACGATGATTGGCAGTTTTTGAAAAATGGGAAGCAGCTCCTGTTCACCAGTGAGCAAAGTGGATTTCGGCGACTCTACCTGCTGGAAATGAGCAGCGGTAAGTTAACGGCCTTGAGTCGCACCGATGCCGAGGTAACCGAGATCAATGGAGTTGACGAAGGGAAGAAGCAAGTTTATTATACGTTGGCTTGGCCTCGTCCGATGGACCGAAATGTATTCCTTTCGGGTTTCGATGGTAAAAAAGTTGTTGCGCTGACCAGCGATTCTGCTTGGCATCGGGTGGAGTTCAATTCCGATTTCACACAGTTTTTTGATTTTCTCTCTACGATCAATGAACCCAACACGGTGACGGTAAAAAAACTTTCTTTTCAGAAGAAGAAAGGATGGATGGTGCAAACGCTGCGAACGGTTTCGGAAAGTTCCAAGCTAAAAGCCAAGGTGGCTGAGTATGGTTTTGGGGCTGCTGAGTTTATTCGGGTGCCCAACGCGAAGGGCGACACCCTGAATGGCTGGATGCTCAAGCCCACTTCTTTCGATCCGGCTCAAAAATACCCTGTGTTGTTCTGCAATTACGGCGGTCCGGGTTCTCAACAGGTCGCCAATCGCTGGGGCGTGGTGAGTGCCTGGCATCAACTGATGAGTCAAAAAGGTTTCATTATTGTTAGCATCGATAATACCGGTACCGGTTACCGGGGCGAGGAATTCAAAAAGAAAACCTATTTGCAGCTGGGGAAATTCGAGATCGAGGATCAGATCGATGCGGCTATACACCTGGGGAAGCTTCCTTATGTTGACAAAACCCGGATCGGGCACTGGGGTTGGAGTTATGGCGGTCTCATGAGTTCATTGGCCATCACCAAGGGAGCCGATGTATTCAGTGCCGCCGTGGCCGTTGCGCCGGTAACCAGCTGGCGGTATTACGATAATATTTACACGGAACGCTACATGCGTACGCCTCAGGAAAATCCAAAGGGCTATGACGATAACTCTCCCATTAATTTCACCAACCGCATCAAGGGTAACTTTTTGATTATTCATGGCACGGCCGACGACAACGTACATTTTCAGAATGCGACACAGATGATCACCTCGTTGGTCAAGAGCAACATTGATTTTCAGAGCATGTATTATCCCAATAAAAACCATGGAATCAATGGTGCGGTGGATAATACTACCATCCATTTATGGCGAAATATGACGCGGTGGATCGAGGAAAACCTGGGTAAGTCTGCCGCTCCGCCGTCGGGGGAGACGGTGATCGGGGCCCCTGCCGACACGCTTTGTATGCTCAGCGGGATCGACTTTTCTATACCGGACAGTACGGTTGTGCTCTTAATCCGTAATGGCGATCAAACATCCAGCCAGGAAGCTAAAGTAATGGGTGGCCGGTTTGGGTTTGCCCTCCCGCTCAAAGAAGCTAACCTTTATTTTTTACAGGTTCCAAACCAGGGCCGTCCGGTAGAATTATTTCTGGAGCCTGGTAAAATGAGTATCCGTCCAAATACGCGTCAGGAAGGCGAGTATGAGGTCACCGGGTCGGCGTCTCACAACGATTTTCAGGCATTTGTTCGGCGTTTCGTCCCGGTTGTGCAACAGGCCAACCAATGGGCTAATATCATCAACGTCACACAAAATGTTTCTCAGCGAGATAGTCTCATGCGTTTATATCTGGAGGGGCAGATAGCTCTTCAAGCGATCATCGATTCTGCCATTGATGCAAAGCCAAATTCGGCGACTGCCCCTTTTATCTTGTCAGCCACCTATGGGTTCAATGAAGATCCGCTCCTGCTCGAGCGTCGGTTTAAGAAATTGAGTGCAAAGCTGCAGCAGACGGACATCGGCAAACAGCTGCAATCCATGATCGATGACAGCAAGGTGGGAGCTATTGGATCCGCGGCGATTGATTTTACACAAAACGATGTGAACGGAAATCCGGTTTCCCTTTCTTCGTTTCGCGGAAAATACGTGTTGGTCGATTTTTGGGCCAGCTGGTGTGGTCCGTGCCGGAGTGAAAATCCCAATGTGGTAGAAAATTATCAGCGGTTTAAGAACAAGAACTTTACCGTGTTGGGTGTTTCATTGGATCGCGAAGGACAAAAAGAGCGCTGGTTGGGCGCAATAGAAGAGGACAAATTAACTTGGACGCATGTGAGCGACCTTAAGTTTTGGAACAATGAAGTTGCGAAGCTCTACAAGATCCAGAGCATCCCACAAAATCTGTTGATCGACCCCAATGGAATGATTATAGCCAAAAATTTACGCGGGGAGGAGCTGGGCAAGAAACTTTTTGAGATTCTTGGATTTGAGTAAGCTCCGGCGGTTCTTTATGCGCGGAGGATTTATTTACCAATTTTTAGCACAACGCTTAGTCCGCTGGTACCGGCCAGGGCACTTAGACCGGGTTTTACTTGGAGCGAGAGATCCGGACCCACATCAAAGCTTTTCAAATGGGCATCCACCGTTGCATCCACAACATTGAGTCCCCAGAGCACCAAGAAGAACAATACCGAGTAGTCAATGTCACGCCTGAATTGATCTCGGTAGTAGCGAAGCGATTCCTCGTCGATGGGTTTTAGCAGCGGATCGATCTGGCTGAACAGTGCTGAGTCGGTTCGGTTTACCCGCATGTTGTATTTCACCCGGTAAGCAAAGCGGGTGTCTTTGTAATTATTCAGGTTGTAGAAAAAAATGCCGGCGCACGTGCCCAGCGCTCCGTAAACGATGGGAAGCTTCCAGTATTTTTTGTTGTAGATCTGTCCCAGACCTGGCAGGATGGCCGAGCGAATTGCTGCGGTACGGGGCGGGTGAATTTTACTGATTGAGTCGTACCGGTTGATTTTTTTGGAAGGAGTGGGGATGGTGTCGGCCTGTCCGCTTACCTCTGAGGGTGCGAAGAAGGAAAAAGTGAGTAGCAAAAAGAGTACGGGTTTCATATCAATCCAATGGCGCATTCAGCTGCCGTAGGATCTTATTCAATTCTTCCGTAGAATAGAATTCGAGGGTAATGGATCCTGCCCCTTGCGGGTTCTGATGCAGATGCACGCGCGTGCTGAAGTGAGATGCTAATTTATCCTGAATTCGTTTGAGGGGACCTTCGAGCGTGGTTTTTGCGGATTTTTTAACAGCGGGGGATTGTTTGTATAAGTTCCGAACCAGTGCTTCGGTTTGTCGGACAGAAAGTTCTTTGTTCAAAATCTCCCGGAAAACAAAAAGCTGTTGGTCAACGGTTCCTACATTCACAAGAGCCCGGGCGTGTCCCATCGTAATCTTTCCATTTCGAACGGCCAGTTGAATATCGGGGGGCAGTTTAAGCAATCGGATAAAATTGGCGACCGTGCTTCGGTCCTTTCCCATCCGCTCGGCTACTTGCTCCTGAGAATAATTGAGCTCGTCCATCATCCGCTTGTAGCTCAGTCCAATTTCCACTGCGTTGAGGTCTTCCCGTTGCAGGTTTTCGAGCAGGGCCAGTTCCAGGAGTTGTTGATCGTTGGCTTGCCGGATATAGGCGGGGATTTCGGAAAGACCTGCTTGCTTCGCGGCCCGCCAGCGGCGTTCCCCGGCGATGAGTCGGTATTTTCCATTGGACAGTTGGCTTACGGTTACCGGTTGTATGATGCCGTGTAATTTGATCGAATTGGACAGTTCGGTCAGCGCAGCCGGTTCAAAATCATGTCGGGGTTGCTTGGGATTGGGTTGGATATCATCTACGGCAATGGTCAGCGACTGGGCAAGTTGTTCGACCACGGTTTGTTTGAGTTGACCTTGTGGGCCTTTTAGATCCGTATCGATGGATTGCAGAAGGGAGCGAATTCCTTTTCCCAGCTGATCTTTATTTGGTTTGGAAGTGGCCATTTCGCTTGGTTTGGGTTATGCCAGAACTCGGTCCTGGTTCTTGATCTTGGTCAGATCGTTTTTTTGTAGGATTTCTTTTGCCAGATTCAGGTAATTGGCGGATCCTTTGCTGTTGCCATCGTATAGAATGACCGGTTTTCCGGCAGAGGGGGCTTCGGCCAAGCGAGCATTTCGGTGGATGATGGTACTGAAGACCAGTTCATCAAAGTGTCGGCGGACCTCGCTTACGACCTGGTTACAGAGCCGGAGCCGTCCGTCGTACATGGTCATCAGAATGCCTTCAATGGCAAGTGTGGTGTTCAGTCTGCTTTGAACGATCTTGATCGTGTTTAGCAATTTACCGAGTCCCTCCAGCGCAAAGAACTCGGCCTGTACCGGAATCACCACCGAATCGGCAGCGGTGAGGGCATTCACGGTGATCAATCCAAGCGACGGCGAACAATCGATGATGATGAAATCATAGTCGCCCCGCAACGTCTCGAGTAAATTTTTGAGTACCATCTCCCGACTCGGGTAATTGATCATTTCAATTTCAGCTCCAACCAGGTCGATGTGCGATGGGATCAGGTCGAGGTTGGGGATCTCGGTTTTCAGCACCACATCCTTGGGTCGGGCTTGGTTCACCATACAATCGTACAGGCTTTGGGTGATGTTTTGCAAATCGAAGCCGACGCCTGTGGTGCTGTTGGCCTGTGGGTCGCCGTCGACCAGCAAGGTCTTGTATTCCAGTACCGCCAAACTAGCGGCCAGATTGATGGCTGTGGTAGTTTTCCCTACGCCTCCTTTTTGATTCGCTACGCCGATGATTCTCGCCATGACCCGTTCTATGTGGTGGTAAAGTTGAAAGGGTTACAAAATACGGCAAAAAATAGTTATGCCCACCGGATAAAACCTTCTGCCGCAGGGATTGTTTAAGATGAACTAATTTTGCCTCGCATGCGCGTCACTGTTTTTGGGATTGTAGCTACGGCCTTTTATTTGCTCATCGACCTATACGTATTCTGGGTGCTGCGCAGTTATTTACTCAGTACCGGTGTGCGCCGGGCCGGATTGATTCAGGGGGTTTATTTGGCGCTGGGTATCGGTTCCCTGTTGTTCTTCTTTTTTATCCCCAAGCTGGTGCAAACGGAGGGGTGGAAGCCCATCGGGATGACTGTTTTTGCATTGGTGGTTTCCTGGTTCCTGGCCAGAGGAGTAGCGTCCTTGTTTTTCCTGGCTGATGATATACGAAGACTGCTCCAATGGGGTGGCATTCGGGCCTATCGGATGGCTACTTCCACGGCGGGGGTCGATTCAGCAGTCAGTCGCTCGGTTTTTTTGAGTTGGATGGGCATTCTTGCCGGTTCCGGGCTACTCGGGATTTTGGTTTACGGTTTCGGAAATAAATACCGCTATGAGGTAAGAAGACAAAAAATTCGTTCGCCCAAGTTGCCGGAGTCTTTTGAGGGACTCAAAATTGTGCAATTATCCGATATTCATGTGGGGAGCTTTGATGACCCCAAGGCCGTGGCCCGCGGGATTGAAAAGGCAATTTCCTTAAACCCCGATCTGATCGTTTTTACGGGCGACCTGGTAAACAACATGGCCAAAGAGGTGGGGGAATACGAAAAGATTTTTTCACGCCTTCATGCTCCGCTGGGCATCTTTTCGATTTTGGGCAATCACGATTACGGCGATTATATAGCCTGGGAAACGGCCGATCAGAAAAGTGAAAATCTCCAACAGCTTAAGTCCATACATGAAAGAATGGGATGGCGATTGTTGCTCAATGAGAACGTTACGATTCGTCGAGGAGATCAATCGATCGTGTTGATCGGGGTAGAAAATTGGTCTTCCCGCGCGAATTTCAAACGATACGGCGATCTCGCATTGGCCTATGAAGGCGTGGAGCCAAGTCAGTTCCAAATCTTACTAAGTCACGATCCTTCACATTTTGAGGCAGAGGTACCCAAATCCTATCCGGGCATCGACCTTACCTTGTCCGGCCATACACACGGAATGCAGTTTGGACTTGAGGTGCCGGGTTTTCGATGGAGTCCGGTCCAATATGTATACAACTGCTGGGCTGGCCATTACGAACAAGGTAGCCAACAGCTTTATGTGAATCGCGGGTTTGGTTTTCTGGGGTATCCCGGAAGAGTGGGCATTTTACCAGAGATCACCCTGTTGGAATTAACGAGTTGAATTCTTTGGGCAATTTTAACATACAGCTGGTATCCCAGTAACTAATTTTGAATCATAAACATTATTCCTATGCTTAGCCGTAAACTCTTGGTGATTGCGTTCGCTACTCTTTCCCAGGTCGCTTTCGCCCAACTGGATCTTGGTGCAAAAATCGGTGTAAACCTGACTAAGATTGATGGCAGTGCTTTTTCGGACCAATTTAAGTATGGGTATCATGCCGGAGGCTTTATTGCCATTCCGCTTGGGAAGAAATTTGGATTCCAACCCGAAGTGTTGTACAACCAAAACAGCCTTCGTGTTGACACCAGTTTCACCAATACGGTCAATGGAATTTTTCGGGGCGGAATCACCAGCGTGAAGTTGAATTATCTCTCCATCCCCATTCTGATCAATTATAAACTTGTCGGTAAGTTTATCACGCTACAACTGGGACCGCAGTTTGGTATACTGCTCGACCAGAATCGTACCTTTTTACAAAATGGGGGCAATGCCTTCAAGAGTGGCGACCTATCCCTATTGGGCGGCGTGCAGGTAAAACTCGGACCGCTTCGGGTGAACGGCCGTTACGTCATTGGCCTAAACAACCTTAGCGACCTCACAAACAATAGCCAATGGAAAAGCCGAGGATATCAGGTTTCAGCGGGGATTGCAATTCTTTAGAAAGTTTGGGTAGTTTGGATAGTTTGGATAGTTTGAGTCCAGTAGGAATTACTCTTTTAGCAAAGGCACTAGCAAATAGGTAGAACTCTCCAAACTCTCCAAACTGCCCAAACTATCCAAACTATCCTAGCTAGTCCGCCTTCGGCGGCCAGTTTGTCAGCCAACCGCCTTTGGTACAAGAATTGGAGTTGCTCAGCGGGAATTCTATATTTACTCCCTATCAATTTTTCAACAATCTGATTAACATGATTTTGCGTCCGGAGGAGGAAATGGATTTTTTGCCGATTATTCCCTTGCATGAGGGCGATAATGAGGATATTGACAATCTGGTCGTACCGGAGGAACTGCCTTTGTTGCCGCTTCGAAATACGGTTTTGTTTCCGGGGGTAGTGCTGCCCATCACTGTGGGGCGCGACAAAAGCATTAAAGCCGTAACCGAAGCATACAAGGCCGATAAACTCATCGGGGTGGTGGCCCAAAAGGACAGCCAGGTCGAAGACCCCCAAGTGGCCGATCTCAGTTCCATTGGCACCGTCGCACGGATCGTCAAACAGATCAAAATGCCAGACGGCGGTACCACCATCATCATACAAGGGAAGGCTCGGTTTCGCAAGCTGGAAATAACCTCCATCGAGCCCTACTTCAAGGCCAAGGTGGAAAAGATGACCGAACAGGCCGCCCCCACTGATGAACATTTCAAAGCCTATGTATCCAATATCAAGGAACTGGCTTCCGAGATCATTCAGCTATCTCCCAATATTCCCACGGAGGCCGGCATCATCTTAAAAAACATCGAAAACCCGGTTTTTCTGATTCACTTCGTGTCCAGCAACCTGAGTGTTGACCTGATAGAGAAACAGCGCTTGTTGGAGATCGATGACATTCGGCAGCGGGCCGACCTGCTCATGCAATTCCTTCAACGCGAATTGCAGTTTGCCGAATTGAAAAATAAAGTCACGACCAAGACCCGAACGGAAATCGACAAACAACAACGCGAGTACTTTCTTCAACAACAACTCAAGAGCATTCGAGAGGAGCTGGGGGGCGACAGCAATCAGCAAGAGCTGAAGGAAATGCAGAAAAAGGCCGATCAAAAAAAATGGCCGGTCGCCGCCAAAGAGTTATTTCACAAAGGGATGGAGAAGCTCGAGCGGATGCACTCCAGTACGCCCGATTATTCCGTGGTGTACAATCACCTCGACTTGATGCTCGACCTGCCCTGGGGCGAATGCACGGAAGATAATTATAACCTTAAACAGGCCCGGGAAACACTCGACCGTGATCATTACGGCATGAAAAAGATCAAGGAACGCATCCTCGAGTACCTGGCCGTGTTGAAACTGAAAGGAGACATGAAAAGTCCCATCCTCTGTTTCCTCGGCCCTCCCGGTATCGGCAAAACATCCCTTGGTAAAAGCATTGCACAGGCACTGGGTAGAAAATACGTACGCCTGAGTTTGGGCGGATTGCACGACGAAAGCGAGATCCGTGGTCACCGTAAAACCTATATCGGTGCTATGCCAGGACGAATTCTCCAATCCATTCGAAAGGTCAATTCTTCCAACCCCGTCATGATCCTCGATGAGATCGATAAAGTAGGACGCGATTTTCGGACCGATCCCTCCTCCGCCTTGCTCGAAGTGCTCGACCCCGAACAAAATCACAGCTTTTACGACAACTACCTCGAAACCGAGTATGACCTCAGTAAAGTATTGTTCATCGCTACGGCCAATGATATCCAACACATCCAACCGGCCCTGCGCGACCGACTCGAGATCATCGACCTCAGCGGCTATGCCCTGGAGGAAAAAGTACAGATTGCCCAACGACACTTGATCCCTAAACAAAAAGAACAACACGGTTTGGGTAAATCCTCCATTCAGCTCAGTGATAAAGTGCTGGAGCGATTGATTCAGGACTATACCCGCGAGAGCGGGGTACGGGAACTCGACAGACAACTGGCCTCCCTGATGCGCAACCAAGCAAAAGAAATGGCACTGCGCGGAAAATCCAAACGTTCTCTCACGCTGGAGGACGTTGAAAAAATTCTGGGCAAACCCCGCTACTCCAATGACATCTACAAAACCGCTCTAATGCCCGGGGTGGCCGTGGGGTTGGCATGGACCTACGTCGGCGGCGACATCCTCTTCATGGAAGCCAGTCTCAGCGAGGGCAAAGGCGAAATGAAACTTACCGGTAACCTCGGACAGGTCATGAAAGAAAGTGTAAGTACCGCGTATACGTATTTGCAGGTCAATGCCCGCAAATACGGGATCGACTCTACGTTGTTCGAAAAGCGAAACATACATGTGCATGTGCCGGAAGGCGCCGTGCCGAAGGATGGTCCCAGCGCAGGCGTAACCATGCTCACCGCCATGGCCTCCGCCTTTAGCGGGAAAAAAGTAAAATCTTATCTGGCGATGACCGGGGAGATAACGTTACGGGGGCAAGTACTGCCCGTCGGCGGAATCCAAGAGAAAGTACTCGCCGCGAAACGCGCCGGACTACGAGAGATCATTCTCTGCAATCAAAATGAAAAGGATGTGGCGGAGATCGATCCGGAATACATAAAAGGATTGACCTTCCACTATGTCAAGAATATGAACCAGGTGTTGGAACTGGCGATTCCCGGAATTCCTTCCAAATAACTCCTGCAGTTGTTTTATTTTCGACCGTGCGCACCGCGATTCTAATTGGATCCCTATCCGTTTGTTCGATCGTATCGAATGCACAACTATTGGGCGGTTCCGCCTCCATGAATTTTCTTCGCCTCCCTCCGGGCGCAACGGTGAGCGCACCGGGCGGATTGGTCGTCGCCCGCGATCGATCCGATCTGGCCATCGCTTATCAAAACCCCGCCTTACTCGAAACCGGCCGCCCGGCCCGACTGCATTCTTCTTTTCTTTTTCTTCCCGGCGGATCCAGCGTTTATTTTTTATCTGCGATTACCAGTAAGCCGCAGGCACGCTTGGTAACGTCCGTGTCTCTTCAGTATGTAGATCATGGAACGGTTCCTTCAACAGATGCCGGCGGAAATATCTTGGGCAGTTTTCGTCCGCGCGACTGGAGCATGCAATTAGCCGCCTCACTGCCTTACTTATCTCGCTGGCGCGGTGGGGCAGCCCTCCAATGGGCTCATGCTTCTTATGGCATCTACCGAAGCACAGCCTTTCTTGCTAACATGGGTATTCGCTATCGCGATACGGCCAACGGATTCACGTTTGGAGCCATCCTGCGCCATGCCGGTTTCTTTGTTGGACGATTCGATGGCGGAAGCACCCAACAACTTCCAATCGAGTTGGCATTCGGAGTTTGGAAAAAATGGAAAGATTCTCCCTTTGCCGCCGGCATCACCTGGCAGCGCATGCAACGCTGGAATTTGGAAGCAGATGAATTGTTTGATCCGAATCTATCACCCATCGGGGTCGATAACCGGCAGTCGACCTTCGCCGGACAATTTTTCAATCACTTGATTCTATCCGCACGCGTGGAGTTGCATCCGCAACTGCAATTCATCGGCGGCTATAATTTTTTGCGCCGCCGAGAACTTGGCTGGGCCGGAGGTGCAAACGGGCTTTCGGGGTTTTCATACGGCGTGCAAGCAACGCTTCACCGTCTACAGCTCAGCTTCGCGCGATCGCATTACATGGCGAATCAATCTCAGAACCAACTATCGTTCGAATATTCCCTAAAACCATACGGCAACGGCTGGAAACGGTAACGCCAAGTTCAATCGTACAGAAAAACGGGCGTGTACCGGCGTTTAATAAAAGTAGTGTCGTATAACTGCTCCAGTACGTGGGGAAACACGTTGTGTACCTGAACCGAGTCGGGCAATATATTTTTGAGCCCTTTCACAAATAGGATCGTATTGAATTCAATGCCATCGGGCGAAGGGGTGCGCATGTTTTTCCAACCGTGATCGCTTATGACGATAAAAATCGTCTCTTCATTGTTTTTCATCATGGCTTTTAGCATTTCCAGCAGCCGATGGTTAGTGTATTTCAGGTAGCTCAGATAGGCTGCTTTGTTAGAGGAATTCAGCGCTGTTTCCACGTCCACCTCCTGGCTTTCTTCGTTCAGTAAGTATGGGTCATGTGGCAGGAAGAGGTGTATGTAATGAAAATCAGGCTCGGCGGAGTTGTTTACAACCTTCTCTGTCTGAGTACGCAGAAAATCGTTCTGCAATCGGATCATTTTTCGCTGAAATGTTTTTTTACTCTGGCCAAACAGATTTTTTGTATAAAGGTGGTAGGCGAGATCCCGATAAATCGTTTGAGAGGTATTAAAATGATGAAGTCGCTCTGCCCCCACGATGTGTAGGTGAAAAAGATCCTCGAAAGGAGGCTGGTCGTTAAAAGGAAAGATGGAGGCATTGTGGATTTTGTAGCCATTGGTCTGTAAGGAGGCGGTCCATATATTTCTGTTGATGTGTTGGATCCCCTTTCGCCAGCTTGCCAGATTGGACACATCGGTGCTGAGCAGCTCCAGGGGTTGCATGTCAAAGAGCGAAGCCATCGAAAAGATAGTCAGGTTGTATAAACTACCCGCTTGGTCGACCTCCTGAAATCCGATCGATTTCATTTTTTCTGTAAAATCGCTGTTATCAAATTGGAAAAACGACCGAAGGGAGGAGGTTCCGGCATATTCGTCGAGTAGCAAAAGCACGATATCGGGTTTCTTTTTGAGTTCCCGAAAGCTTGGTGTATCGGTTGGCGTTGACGCACTTTTCTGCTGCCGCAGAAGTTGACTCACAGACACCGGAATCATCGCGAGGGAAAATACTGTGATCAACTTTACAAAGCGGTAGCGGGGTTTGCGGATTGAACCATATACAATGATCAGAAGAAGAAGTAGCGGTATCGGGAGGAGCAGTGTATAGCTCGACCAAAAACTTTCTCCAATCAGGGATTTGAAGGATTTGTGAAGGGGACTAATATAAAATTCGATCAGCAGCAAGATCAGTATGATGGAATTTGGTCTTGTCCAATTGGAGAAAAAATATCTAAGTCCCAAGGCCAACACCATGCCGCCCCCACCATAAAGCAGGATCTCCATCAGCAGATCCGTTTCCGGAATGGTCGGGTAGTGGTTGGAATAAATAGCGAATAGCTGGGCAAAAACCAGTAGGGGGATGGGCCAGGGTCCGGATTCGGATATTTTTTTTACCGACTTTTTTATTTTTTCGAACATAGATACAGTCTTCTCGTGGAGTCAGTCAGGTTCGATTGGAATCGGATGGTAAAAAGTTTCTGCAGTTCGGCTTCAAATGTAAGCTGGTCGACCGGACGTTTCGCTACAATATCTGGGTTAAAAAATTCCACAATCAACGGATCGGCCGGATCGATGAATTCGATCCACAGGTGTCGGTTTGATAATTGATGCAGTAGGTTCAACACATCCGTAAGGGGGATGTTGTTTCGATACGTGAGGTGATGAAGCAGTCCCAGACAGAGCACCAGATCAGAACGGATGGAGGGAATCCGGTTAGGGTCTTGACCGGCCGGTAAAAGTTCTTCAATATTCAGACAGAAGGTGGTGCAGTTTTTGTGTTGGGCCTGAAGATTTCTGAGGTAAAGTCGGTTTAAGGTCTGCGAATCCGACTCGAGCTGAATTATCTTTCGCTCATCCCGTTGGAGCGTTTGTGAGTAGACGCCCGTGTTTGAGCCAAGGTCTACTATTGAATTCACTTGCGGCAGCTGATCCGTTTCTTGTTTGATCAAGTTCAATTTATGCCGGGAGTATTCTCCTCTGTCCTGAACGTCGTTTTCATAGTTGATCCATTCGGAGTGATTCGGTGCGGCCCGACATTTTTCCGTGGCTAACTGCAAGCTCCGCAGCAGGTTTTTCATTTTGGGCGCGGAGAAAGTCGGTTGATGCCAATCGGAGCTTTTGCGGGTGATGAATTGACGTGCGTTCAGGTGAATGTGTAATAGCCAGTGCAGATACAATTTAGATCGGAGGGGCAAGAGTTTTCGTCCGGTATTCAGCGGGAGGCCATTCGGCCAGGCGCGGAGCAACTGGGGACTTTCCGCGCCGAGATAATTTCCGGTTACCAAGGGTAGCAAAAACGATTCGCAATATTGCCGATAGGCTACCCAGGGTTTTTCGGTTTCCCAATGCCCCAGGGAAAGCGTGTCGATCAGAATGGGAGCCGATCCGATGAATTGTATGTTGGATGGATGAGCATCTTTCAAACTCATGCCATATTCCAGAGATATTTGTTGAATCTTCAGGGTAAGCAATGCAGCCTGTTTCAGCATGTCATAGGTCCAATGCCATGGAGCCATGATGGGATGTATTCGCTGCGGCTTAATGACCAGAAAGGTGTCGGCCGAATTGGGTCTTTCTACTACTTCATGCGGTATCAGCAGGTTTTGTTGAACCAGCCGATCATACAACCCCGACTGCATGAGTGTTTGGTAGGCAGATCGGTGAAGTGGGTGTATCGACCGGTGAAGGATGCCGTCTTTTTCAAAAACAAATCCGGCCGGATCCCGGTAAGAGGCCGGGTGTCGGGTAGGAGGGGCATTCATGAGTCAGCCGAACGGTCTTTTTTACCCAGCATTCGGTAAAAAAAATTACGAATGACGTATAGCAGGTTCCGAAAATAGAATACCACTTTCAGGATCGAGGCGATGATGACTTGTGCCAGATAACTTCCATTGCCCGGATCGAGGTAGAGTAGGTAGATCACAGGTAATTCAGGTTTGTTTTCGGCGTCAGCGTTAACAGGGTCTCGTACATCAGCCGGATGGTCTGCTCGATGTCGTCTCGGTGAAGCATCTCCACGGTGGTGTGCATATAGCGAAGGGGGATAGAGATCAATACGGAAGGGCAACCGTCGTTCGAGTAAGCGAATGAATCGGTATCGGTACCGGTGCTGCGGCTGAGTGCCCGCCATTGAACTGGTATTTTCTTTTTTTCCGCTACGGATTCTACTAAGGCCAGTAGTTTATTGTGTACAGCCGGAGCGTAGGAGAGGGAGGGGCCTTTTCCGGTCGACACATCTCCCTCGATGATCTTGCTGATCAGGGGGGTGGTGGTATCGTGGGTGACATCCGTTACAATGGCGACATGTGGTTTGATGCGTCGGGCGATCATTTCGGCTCCGCGTAGACCGATCTCCTCTTGAACAGCGTTAACCACATATAAGCCAAAGGGCAATTTCTTTTTATTTTCTTTTAGCAGGCGGGCTACTTCGGCGATCATGAATCCGCCGATGCGGTTATCGAAGGCGCGGCCGACGTAGTTTCCATGGGCCAGTTCATCAAAACCATCTTGGTAGGTAACCACGGCTCCGATGTGGATGCCGAGGGCCGTGACCTCTTTTTTACTTCGGGCACCGCAATCAAGCCAGAGATTATCGGTGCGCGGGGTGGGTTCTTTTTGCTCGGAATTGCCGATGCGGGTATGGATAGCGGGCCAGCCGAATACGGCTTTTACGGCGCCTTTTTTTCCGTGGATGAGTACGCGGGAGGCGGGTGCGGTTTGGTGGTCGACTCCGCCGTTTCGTTTCAGGTAGATCAGTCCGTCGGCCGTGATGTAATTCACGAACCAGCTGATCTCATCGGCATGGGCTTCGATCACAACGCGAAAGGGGTGGTCGGCATTGATCACACCCACGGCGGTTCCGTAGGGGTCGACATAGTGTGAATCGACGTAGGGCTTGAGATAGTTGAGCCAAAGTTTTTGTCCCCAGCTCTCAAACCCCACCGGAGAGGCGTTGTTGATGTAGTTGCGGAAGAATTGGAGGGAAGAATCGGTCAGAACAGACTTATTCTTTTTTGTGGTGATTTTTCTGGTAGCCATGTGGCAGGGGCGATTAAGGTTTTTTGAGTCGGATCGTGGGTGATTCGGCGTAGTTGCTTCTGTTTTTGGCTTTATCGATCAACACCAAACCGAATGCAGCGGTGGTGTCGCGTTGGCCAACGCCCGGCAATTTGGTGAGATCGGGATAGTTGTTGGTATTGTACTCGAATTGCAGTGTGAGTTCTCCTTTTTGCACGCCGGTTGGCATGCCGAGCTGATTGAAGTCAAACCGAAAGGTATCGAACCGAACGGCGGTTGTGTTACGGTACCATTTATAAATGATCAGAGCGGAGTCGATATCTCCTTCCAAGTCGGAATAGCTTCCGTCGACCTGAATGACACTTCCGCTGACGGCGATCGATGGGGAAATAGATTCGATTTTCACTTGGGGAATGGTTGTGAAATCATCTTTTTGGCAACCCAATAGGATAATCAGCAACAATCCCCCCAACCCTAACCTTCTTTTCATGACCTAACTTTGATCCAAAATTACCGGATTAACCGCATTCAATGAACTGGGATTGGGCAGAAATACAACGAAGATCCGTCGGGAATGTTGAGAGGTTTGCCCTGGAGTTGGCGGACTATCAGTTGAACCACAATCCCCTGTACCGTAGGTATGCGGAAGCGGTTGGGTTGGACCGGCCCGGTGGACTGACCAAAATCCCCTTTTTGCCTGTCTCTTTTTTCAAGGAGCAGCTGGTGATGACGGGCAGTTTTACGCCGGAGGCAATTTTTGAGAGCAGTGGTACGACGGGAATGGTTCCCAGCCGTCATGCAGTGCGCGATTTATCGCTTTACCGCGATCAGCTGATGCAAAATTTTGAGCGGGTCTATGGTCCGGTTACCGACTGGACCATGCTGGCCTTGCTGCCATCTTATTTGGAACGAGGCAACTCGTCTTTGGTGTATATGGTTCAGCAGTTGATCGAAAAGGGCGGGCAGGTAGATAGTGGATTTTATTTGAATGAGTGGGATCCATTGATCGCTCAACTGGAGAAAGGCGAGCGGGAGGGAAGAAAGACGTTATTGATTGGAGTGGGATTTGCCTTGTTGGATTTGTCGGACCGGTACCAAGCGAGTTTTCAGCACACCACGGTGCTTGAAACCGGGGGCATGAAAGGTCGGCGAAAGGAATGGGTCCGGGAGGAGCTGCATGAGCACTTGTGTAAATCTTTCGGCCTTCCAACGGTTCATTCAGAATACGGGATGACGGAGTTGTTGTCCCAGGCGTATTCGGTGGGGGACGGTATTTTTGAATGTCCGCCTTGGATGCGCGTGTTGGTGCACGAGGAGGAAGATCCGTTGTCCGTGAACACCAGCGGGCGTGGGTTGCTTAATGTGATCGACCTCACTAATATTCATTCTTGTGCGTTCATTGCTACTGATGACATCGGGGAAGTATTTGCCGATGGACGTTTTACGGTTTTGGGCCGTCGCGATCATGCCGAATGGCGGGGGTGTAGCTTGTTGGTTACCGGTTAAACCTGGCTATGTTTTTTGTTTGATGGTTTTCATCTGGATGATGTCGACGAGGAAAGCGAATGCCATGGAAAAATAGATGTATCCTTTGGGGATCTCGAAGTGAAGTCCTTCTGCCAGCAGCGCCACACCGATCATCATCAAAAAACAAAGGGCCAATATTTTAAAGGAGGGGTGTTTTCGGATGAATTCGCTGATGGGTTTGGAGGCGACCAGCATGATGGCAACGGTTACGATGACCGCTGTGTACATGATCCAGAGATCCTGCACCATCCCCACGGCAGTGATGATGGAATCGATCGAGAAGACCAGGTCGAGTATGATCACTTCCGAAAGAAGCTGTCTAAAACTGGTTTTTGTGGGTGAAGTGGTGGGACCCTCTTGATGCAGTTCAGTCTTGTAGTAAATTTCTTTGGTGCTTTTATAGATCAGAAAGAGTCCGCCCAGAATCAGAATGATCCCTTTACCGGAGAAGCCCATTCCTGATATAGTGAACAGGGTATGATCCAGTTTAAGGATCCAGGAAATGAAGGCCAGCAGGCAAAGTCGTAATACCATGGCTAGCCCGATGCCCCACAGACGAAGTTTGTTTCGGTCAGCGCCCTCTAATTTGTCAGACAAAATAGAAATGAAAATGATGTTGTCTATTCCCAGGATTACCTCGAGAGCGATCAGGGAGAGCAGGGGGATCAGCACGTCTGTTATATTCATGTGCCAAAAGTAGTTCAGCCTGCCTGACGGCACAAATGGTTGGTGCGTACCTGTTTTTTCTGTTACATTTGCCCTCCTCCGCCCGGGTGGCGAAATTGGTAGACGCAGCAGACTCAAAATCTGCCGCCCGCAAGGGTGTATCGGTTCGACTCCGATCCCGGGCACGGAAAAACCCCCGAATCGATCAGCAACGCTGATCGATTCGGGGGTTTTTAGTTTGGGTAGTTTGGGTAGTTGGAGAAGTTTGAAGTTTTAGTTTTTAGTTCAGAGGCCACCAAGACATTGGATAAGTTGTCAATAACTTTTTTAGAATAATTAAACATATTGATGATTTTTGTTAAAATGTCTATAATAATGAAAAGTAAAATTTTACTGTTTTTGTGCTTTTCGATGCTCTCTTTTGCATCTTGGGCGCAGAATGTTACTGTTACGGGTAAGGTCTCGGATGAGGCTGGCAATCCCTTGGCAGGCGCTTCTGTTCAGGTCAAAAAGACTCGAACAGGAACAACGACCGATGCGCAGGGAAATTTTTCCTTGTCAGCTGCGCAGGGCGCTGCACTCGTAATTTCCGCAGTAGGTTATGAACCCAAGGAGGTCAATGCCTCCAGCACGGCCATAACCATTAGTCTGGTTCCGGATACCCGCGCCCTTTCTGAGGTAGTGGTGACCGGTTTTGGCGGCGCGCAGATCAAAAAAGATTTGACCGGAAACATTGCCCGCGTTAAAGGCAAGGACATCGAGTTCATGCCAACGGCCAGTGTCGATGCTGCCTTGCAGGGAAGAGCTGCAGGCGTTTTCGTTAACAGCCAATCCGGTAAGCTTGGACAAGCCGTCACCGTCCGTGTACGGGGTAACTCCTCGATCAGTGCAAACAGTCAGCCGCTTTATGTACTTGACGGAATTCCAATCACCAGCAATGACCAGAGTACGTACGGAGGGGATATGAATCCGCTGACCGACCTCAATCCTAACGATATTGAATCGATCGAAGTGTTGAAAGACGCCTCCGCCGGTGCCATCTATGGTTCTCGTGCGGCCAATGGGGTGGTTCTGATCACGACAAAGCGGGGTAAGGCAGGCAAAACTTCTGTATCCTTCAATTTCCAGACCGGATATAGTGAGGCCACGAAGCGCTTGGAGATGCTGAATTCCGAGCAGTATGCAGAGTTGATCCTTGAAGGGGCAGCTTACCGCGATAACCTGGCCGGTATTCCCACCAACGATCCAAACAGCTGGACCTCCTATGTGAAGAACGATGTGTTGGACTATTACAGCTACGGTCAATGGTCTTTGGATCCCAAAAAGACCTACGATTGGCAAGACGCCGTTTTCCAAAAAGGTCCCTATCGCCAAGCCGATCTGCAAATCCGCGGTGGTAGTGCTAATACTAAATTTTTCTCCTCTTTCCAGCATCTGGAGCAAACCGGAACCATCGTGGGTAATGATCTGGTTCGTACCACTGGTCGACTCAACCTGGATCAAAAAGCCAACGATTGGTTAGATCTGGGAGTTTCACTGAGTTTGTCTCGGACCTACAACAGAAGGTTGCCTGATGACAATGCCTTCTCAAATCCGTTGCAAGCCATTGCCTTGATGCCCATGACTCCGTTTATTGATCCCACTACGGGACTGGATGCAGGAACGCCTCCTGGGGATGTAAACGTTCCACTTTATTACAATCCGCTGCTGACTGTCAAATACGGACGATTCACACAAGATGTGTATCGTACGTTCGGTAATACCTATTTCAAGGCGAAGTTGATGCCGGGACTAACCTTTCAAACGGAGTTCGGTCTGGATTATCTGAGCCAGAATGAAGAGGGCTATTTCGGGTCTCAAACGGTTAGAAACCAAACCCGGGCCGCCCGTGGTGTTGGTTCCAACTCGGGTACCTTCATTACAAACTACAACACCAACAGTTACTTCTCTTACAATAAGTTGGCTGGCGCACACAATTTAAACGCCACACTGGGTATGCAATACCAGCAGTCGCAAGCTAAGTATAATTTCACGGAGGGTACTGATTTCCCCTCAAACTCGTATACGAAGATCGCCAGCGCCGCCACTAAATCCGCCGGTAGTTCTTCTCAAACGGATTTCCGTTTCCTCTCTTACTTCCTGCGTGCGAACTATGTGTTCAAAGAGAACTACTTGTTCACTGCCAGCGGTCGTATAGATGCCTCTTCCCGTTTTGGTAAGAATGCCCGTCAGGGTTTCTTCCCGGCTCTCTCTGCGGGTTGGGTCATCTCGAATGAAAGTTTCATGAGTAAAATCCCTGCGATCAGTTTCCTGAAACTTCGTACATCGTATGGTATCGTGGGTAATGCAGAGATCGGCAACTTCCCCCAACTGGGATTGTTTGCGGGTGATGCCGGATACGCCGGTGCTGCAGGTCAACGCCCAACTCAACTTAGCAACCCCAATTTGCAGTGGGAACGTACCGCGCAACTGGATGCCGGTATTGACTTTGGTGTATTCAACAACCGCATTACCGGTGAGATCGATTACTACATCAAGAAGACCGACGGATTGCTCCTGAACGTAAATATCCCTTCTACTACCGGGTTCAACAGCATGGTCAGAAACGTGGGTAAACTGGAAAACCGTGGTTGGGAGATCGTGTTAAACTCTCAAAACACTACGGGTAAGTTGAAGTGGACAACCAGCGTCAACATGGCCTTCAATAAAGGTAAGGTTACCGATATTCAAGGTCAGATCATTGAAGGAGGTGTCAGCAGTATGAACCGCGTGGAGCAGGGCTATAACGTAGGTGTTTTCTACACAGTGGAATTTGCCGGTGTTGATCCTGCCAATGGTAATGCACTGTTCTACAAAAACACCTTGTTGCCCAACGGAACCAGAGACCGCACTACTACCAGCCTGTATTCGGAGGCACAGCGCGTGGTTGTAGGCGATCCCAACCCCGATATGATCTTTGGCTTGACCAATAACTTCTCTTACAAAAATTTTGATATGTCCATCTTCTTCAACGGAGTTCAGGGAAATCAAAATAACATCTACGGGATGGGTCGTTATTCCTCTGCCAGTATGTTGTATGAGGATAACAACACCGCCGATCAGCTTCGCCGTTGGAGAAAGCCCGGTGACGTAACCGACATTCCCCAAGTACGTCTGTATCGCGTCAATGGTTCTCAAGCCAGCAGCCGCTACATTGTAGATGGTTCCTATGTTCGCTTGCGTACCATGTCCTTAGGATACACGCTCACCAACAAGCAACTCAAGAAGTTCAAAATGGAAAAATTGCGGCTGTATGTATCGGGTCAAAACCTGCTGACCTTCACGAACTATACATACTGGGATCCTGAGGTTAATGCCGACAGCTTCGATTCGAACATTGCAAAAGGTAATGACTTCTACACTCCGCCACAGCCCCGCACGTTCCTGTTTGGCGTAAACATTAACTTCTAATCTTTATAATCCAAACGAAATGAAACTGATAAAATCAATTGCGGTCAATAGCAGCTTGCTGCTGGCCCTGTGCAGTCTTCTGATCACTGGTTGTGAGAAGCGGCTGGATATAGCGCCTTATCAAAGCATCGCGGAGGACCGGGCCTTGAACACCGAAGGGGATGTGCTTGTGACCCTGGTCGGCTGTTACGACGGTATTCAAAATCCGGCGAATTTGGGCGGAGAGATCATGGTCTTGAACGACCTGATCGGCAATTCCACCAACATCAACTTCACGGGTACGTTTGCCGGTTTGAATGATGCGTATAACGGACTGATGGTTGCAAACAACAGTTTTGCCGCCAGTACCTGGTCTACTTCCTACAACGTCATCAATCGTTGCAATAACGTGGTGAGTGCCGTGGATAAGGTAACTTCTTCAACTGCCAAGAAGAACTCGGTAGAAGGAGAGGCCTTATTCATTCGTGCCACCCTTTACTTCGAATTGGTTCGCCTGTATGGAAAAGCCATCGGTGATGGCGATGCGAGCACCAACCCCGGGGTTCCGCTGGTATTGCAACCCACACGCGGGGTAACCGACGCTGACTATAAAGCCAGAAGTTCGGTTCGTCAGGTATACGATCAAGTCGTTGCCGATCTTACCCGTGCGGAGACCTTGTTACCCAATTCCAATGGCTTCTATGCAAACAAATGGGCCGCTGCTGCCATGCTTTCCCGAGTTCATTTAATGCAAAAGAATTACCCTGCCGCGCGCGATGCCGCCAACCGCGTCATCACCAGCAGCGGGCGTAGTTTGAATTCCGATTTTACCCGTCTTTGGTTCACCATGATCAACAACGGAGGTGCCATGCCGTCGGAATATCTGTTTGGTGTTAAAGTGACCACGCAGGACGGAGCCAATGCCATGAACACTTATTTCGGAAGAACCATCTCCGGTATGCCGGGAACCGCCGGAAGAAGTGATTGCAAAATTCGTCCGGCCCACATTGCGTTGTATGAGCCAGGTGATCGTCGTAATTACTTTGTTCTTTCAGGTGGTAGCTACTACACCCAAAAGCATCTGGATCGCTTTGGTGATGTGCCGGTAATCCGCCTGGCTGAAATGTTCCTGACCCGGGCGGAGTGTAACTTTCGGGAGAACACTTCCGTTGGCGCCACACCCCTCGAGGATGTTAACCGGATCCGTGCACGTGCAACCTTGGCACCCCTCGCTTCCGTTGATTTGAATGCCATCACACGGGAGCGCTATCTGGAGCTTGCCTTCGAAGGACATAACCTGCATGAAGCAAAAAGACTTCAGTTGCCTGTAGGGTCCTTAGCCTGGAACTCTCCCAAGCTGATCATGCCCATCCCCCAACGGGAAATGGACGTGAACAAGCAATTGGTTCAGAACGCAGGATATTGATCTAAATAAACGAACATGTAAAAAGGGACCTGATTTCAGGTCCCTTTTTTGTCCTCTGGCTAGTGGCCAGGAATTATGCTTTCTTGTATTTCTGAATCACGGTTACTTTATGCTTAGTTTCAGGGTCTAGTTTCCTATATAAATATTTGTTCTTCATTGGGTTACAATTATTTTACGGTAGATATTTCACATTTATATAAATTAAGGTTGCTTTATCGGTCAATCATGAAAGAATCCACACCTTTTTTTGTTTGGATCAGTGTCTTTTGTTTTTTATTTCTGTTGCCAGCAAATTTTCTCCATGCGCAAAGCTCATCGGAGGAGCCTAAGCCTCAGGTGAAAAATGGCAAATGGGGATATGTAGATCGTAAAGGACGTTTTGTAATTGATCCTACCTATGATTGGTCGGGAGATTTTGAGGATGGCCGTGCAATGGTGAGCGTGGATAGTCAGCTGGTGCTCATTAACTCAAAGGGTACTATTCTCGATCGTACAGGTTGGTCGCTCAAAGAGTTTTTGTCCATTCAAGAGCTAAGAAAATCTGATTGGGCCAATGTACAGCGAACCGCATCAACGCCTGCTCCTCCCGCGGGGAGTTCAATTGTAAGCAGCACCTTTCCTTGCCCTCCCAATATTGACTGGGAATTGAACAATTATACGAACTGGAATTTTTTTCAAGGGAGCTCGGCTACTTCCAACTCTACCTATCTTTTGAATTTACAACCGACTACGCCTTTAAATGATCGACATACACTCTTCACGCCTGCTGCTGCTGATACAGATCCGTGGGGGGGATTTTCCAAGAAACCACCCAATGGCGGTCAGCGTACTTTTCGTTTGGGCAATGATTATTGGAACTATCAGGCAGAGGCGGCCTCATATAAGATAACCATTCCCCCTACTGCCAATCCCGATTATTCCCTCACATTTCAATATGCAGTGGTACTTCAAAATCCCATTTCAAATCCACACGATAACCATGAACAACCTGCTTTGCGGGTAAGGATGTATTATTTGAATAGCCTGACCGATACAGTTTTTATTCCCTGCGGATCATTCGAGTTTGTGGCTTCATTGGTTGGCGTGTTGCCAGGTTTTTATGTATCGAATCAATCGCCCTCCTCTGCACCGGTCTGGTGTAAACCTTGGTCGTCCGTATATGTTAATTTAAGTAAATACCAGGGGAAAGAGGTCTATTTAGAATTTTTAACAGCCGACTGCGCCCTGGGAGCTCATTTTGGATATGCCTATATAGATGTTTCGGAATGCGGGGTGGGGGTACAGGCACTAAATCGCTGTACCAGCCCATCCTCCGTGTTATTGCAAGGGCCTCCTGGGTTTCAATCTTACACCTGGTACGCCAACAACAACTATGGCAGTCCGATCGGTACGGGGCAAACTTTTACTGCACAGAATGCGGGCCCGGTTGGTTCAACTTACCAGGTGATCGTACAGCCATATAACAACATCAACTGCTCAAGTTGTAATTGTTCAGATACATTCAATGTGGCGGTGCCACCTCGGGTCTTTCCCCCTTCAGATGCGGGGCCAGACCGATCCTTTTGCATCAATTCATCCGCCGGTATTGGGAGTCCGCCAACGGCCGGCTTGACCTACAGTTGGACCCCTGCGACTGGCCTTTCCTCCTCGACCGTATCCAACCCAACGGCGAACCCCACGACGACCACCCAGTATGTACTCACCACTACCATACCGGCTTCCAATTGTTCCGCTAACGACACCGTTGTTGTAACGGTTCATCCCAAACCGGTGGTTCAGTTCACTATAAATAATGTTATGCAGTGTAGAGAAACCAACCAATTTGTTTTTACCAATCAGTCTGCCGGTACGGGGCTAACGTATCGTTGGCGCTTTGGCGATGGCAATGAAAGTACCAATGCCAATCCTACCTATGTTTACCAATCCGCCAGCACCTTTGAGGTTACCTTGATCGTGACCAATTCTTTTGGTTGCGTCGATAGCCTGAAGCGAACGGTTACAGTCTATCCCAAACCACAGGCACAATTCAGCATTGGACCTAATGCTTCTCAATGCTTGCGGGGAAACAACTTTCAATTTAGCGTGACCAATCCGGTTGGCGGAAATCAGTATAGTTGGGATATGGGTACCGGTTTGGCGACGGGTCAGACAGGTACCAGTGCTCAATTTTCTTATCTGCAGCCAGGAAGTTATACGGTTTATCTAGCAGTTCTCACTCCGCAGGGGTGTAAGGATACTTTGCGCTTGCCCGTTCAAGTAAATCCTATGCCGGCTGCTTCCTTTACCATCAACAATCCCACACAATGCTTTGCCAACAACTCCTTCACATTTACCAACACATCTCAATCGGTGCCAGGCGGAATTGGATCGGCCTGGAATTTTGGCGTGGCAGGTGGTCAATCCTCCCAAACCAGTCCTACCTATTCTTATGCTACTCCCGGTAACTACAACGTACAGCTGATCGTAACCAGTCCGTTTCAATGCGCAGATACCACGAGTCGTCCGGTGACTATACACCCAACGCCTCAGGTGAATCTCTTTATTCCTCAGCAGGCACAATGTTTGATGGGCAACGCTTTTACATTTACCAATCAAACTACCATCCTTGGTAATACTCCGCTTACCTATTTGTGGGATTTTGGCAACCTTACGGGATCCATTGTAACCTCTCCCACCTATTCCTATCCAAGTCCCGGTACCTATACAATTACCTTGGTGGCTACGTCTAACCAAAATTGTACTGCTACGGCAACGAACCAAGTTACGGTTCATGCGCAGCCAGCCGTGCAGATCAATCAGCGCCCTGTTGTCTCTATTTGTAGTGGGGAGACCGTCCAGCTTACCAGTACGGCAACGGCAGGTAGCGGTATCATAACACAATATCAATGGAGTTTAGCTGGTCAACCCATTTCCGGGGCCAATAACAATGCATATACTGCTTCTGTCGCAGGTCAGTATCATTTGCTGGTTACGAATTCGAACGGGTGTAGTCGGACCGATTCAGTCAACGTCATTGTTAATCCACTACCTGTGGGTAGTTTGGCGATACCCGCCCAGAATTACATCTGTGATGGGCAGTCGGTTACCCTTTCGGCATCCGGTGGGGTTAGTTACAACTGGTATCTGAACAACAATTTGGTACCCGGTGTCAATGGGCCAACTTTTATTGCCACCCAACCCGGTTCCTATAGCGTAGAGGTCGTGAATTCCTTTGGTTGTAAATCTCGCGTGCCTGTTCCAGTCGTGTTGATCTTATACCGGGCACCGATCGCTGATTTCAGCTTTACGGAATCTTGTGTGAATACGCCCATCCTGTTTACAAACAATTCGCAGGTCAATGCAACCGGACCGGTTTCCTATAACTGGTCGTTCGGTGATAACACCACCTCATCGGCCTACTCACCCGTTCATGCCTATCCAACTCCACGGAGTTATGCGGTTACTCTGACGGTACAGTCAACCGCCTGTACGAACCTTCGGGATGTAAAGAATGCCACGATCGATATCGTTGTACCGGCTCCAAACGTTCGATATCCCACATTGAACTCGGTCATCAATACGCCGCTTCAGTTGCAGGCACGGCCAATTGGAATTGCCTATCGGTGGTCACCCCCTCGGGGATTATCGTCCACCCAAATCAGCAACCCCGTTTATAATTACGATCAGCAGCAGGAGTATTTGGTCCGGATTCAAAACCAAAACGGTTGCATCAATGTGGATACCGTCCTGGTTCGGGTTTTTGCCCAGGGGGATATATTCGTGCCCAATGCCTTTACGCCCAATGGAGACGGACTAAACGACCGGATGTATCCCATTTTGGTAGGGATGATGCGACTGAATTATTTCCGTGTTTTTAATCGATGGGGGCAACTTGTTTTTCAGACGAACAGCTCTGATCCAGCCAATGGCTGGGATGGTCGTGTGCGAAGTAAAGAACAGGGAATTGACACCTATACATGGACGGCTGAGGCGGTTGATCCATTTGGTATGGTAATTAGGCGAAATGGAAACTTTGTATTGATCCGATGAAATTGCTGAGTATACATATCGCAATCTTTTTTAGTTCCCTGCTGATGTTTCCTGTTTCACTGAGGGGGCAGGATCCATCCTTCTCGCAATTTTTTGCTGTGCCTGCCACCTTGAATCCTGCTACAACTGGTGCCTATGATGAAGATTTACGCGTCTTGGCAAATCTTCGGCAGCAATGGCTGGATCCCGCAGCTCCATATTACACCGGGAGTATAACCTTTGATGCAAAGCTATTCCGAACACGCACGAGTAATCCGGATTATAAAAACGATAATATTTTGGCGCTTCGTGTCGGGTTTTTACATGACAATACATTCAATGGCATATTAAAAGGAAGCTATGCGCACGCGCAAGTTGCCTATCACCAGGTCTTGGATGAAGATGGTGAGAATCGGATCGGAGCTGGATTCGGAGCTTCCTTTGGGCGTCAATTTCTTGATCAATCCCGACTCCTTTTTGCTTCTCAATTTACCAGCGGCGGTTTCAATGGAGCTATCTCCTCGGGTGAAACCTTACTAAGCTCAATGAAGAATAGCTTATCGCTATCCACCGGTCTCCATTATACTTTTTCGAACGATGATCAAAACTCTACAGTTGAGTTTGGTGTAGCCGCTTTTCATTTGAATCAGCCACGACAATCCTTTCTGAAAGACTCCCAGCAAGTGATCCCCCGGAGGTTGACTAGTCATTTATCCTTCGATTTCGTATCCGGTTCATACAATTCAATAAATCTGTTATCGGCTTACCAGCAGCAGGCATCTAACAACACGTTGTTGGCGGGTATAGGATATAATAAAAACTTGACTGCAAGCGCGGATCGTTTTCAAGCCACGTATCTCTCTGTGGGTGCCCTGTATCGGCTACAGGATGCAATAATCCCATACATTTCTATTTATACTCGGGGTATGCGGATCGGATTGTCTTATGACGCAACGATTTCAAAATTACTTCTAACGCCCGGGAAGCCAAAGACCTTTGAGCTCTCCTTCCGATGGCAAATGGAACGTGATGAATTGAACTCTAAGTGTCCACGTGTGTTCAGTAGTATGCGATGAGTTGCCCGTCTTGCCGTTATCCTTATACCACCTGTATCCGATCCAGATATTTCTTGCGATAATAATATTCTTTCATGGCCGCCAGTTTTTCTGCCGTAGCTTGGAAAGGTATCTCTGAAATAAAGGGGGTTACTTTCTCCAGTATTTGAGTTTGCAGGGAACCGACTTGCTCTTTGATCGCCGGTGCATCATTCTCCTCCTGGACCATCAAGGCTTCGTTGAGCTCCATTACCTCCATCAAAAAATTCGGGCCCAACTCATATTTTTCACCTGCCTGCCAGTAACCGTTTATTTCCAACACATATCGGATGAGTTCATCCGGCTGTTGAAAGGTTCTCCAGGCTTTGTTCAGCAGAGCTGTTTTTTCCAATGCACTTTGTTGTTCTTCCGGCGAGCGGCCAATGAAAAAATCGGGGTGAAATTTACGGCTTAAGGCAAAAAAACTGGGGCGCAGCTGGTTTATATCCACCTGTAACTGAACGGGGATCCCAAAAAGTTCAAAATAGTTTTCCATACGGCCTCCGGTTCGGGTTATTTTTGTGCGACGATTGCAAAACTACCCAAATGATCCGAATCGGACTGATCCGGGAAGGAAAAGTGCCTGCCGATAACCGCGTAGCACTCACCCCCGCCCAATGCAAATGGCTCCGCCGCCAACGGACCGACTTGGAAATCCTGGTGGAATCCTCCTCCAGCCGTTGTTTCTCGGATCGGGAATATGAATCTGCCGGTGCCGTTCTTACATCCGACCTAGCTTCCGCTGATATCTTGCTCGGCATCAAAGAGGTTCCCATCGATCAGCTCATTCCCCAAAAAACATATCTCTTCTTCTCGCATACCAAAAAACAGCAGCCCTATAATCAACTCCTGTTTCGGTCGATGATCGATAAACAGATCACGTTAGTCGATTATGAATGTTTGGAGCATGAGGACGGACAACGCCTGTTCGGATTTGGTTTTTTTGCCGGTGTTGTGGGAGCCCACAACGGAATGATGGCCTACGGAAACCGCACCGGTCTCTATTCGCTCGACCGCGTTTATAAGCAACGAAGCTTCCGCGACCTGATCCACACGTATTTCGGACTCAAATTGCCGAACCTGAAGATCGCGGTGACCGGCAGTGGCCGTGTCGCACACGGCATTCTGGAGATCATGAATCTCATGGGTATTCACGAGGTGGAGCCGGATGAATATCTCTCGCGCCGTTTTTCCTATCCGGTCTACACCCAACTCAAAGGCGCCGATCTCTACCGCCATCAAATTAACAACAATTATCAGCGACTCCATTTTCATGAGTACCCTTACGAGTATGATTGTTTGTACCGTCCCTACTGTGAGCAAACAGATATTTTGATGAACGGGATTTATTGGGACAAACAAATGCCCCGCCTTTTTGAAAAAATGGATGTACAATCGGATCGATTCATAACCCAGACCATTGCCGACATTACCGATGACGCAGACGGATCCGTTCCCATCAATCTTGGCGATCAATCCATCGAAGACCCCATCTATGGCGTTGATCGTAGCACGCTACAGAAAACAGCTCCATACCTGCCCAATTCCATTGATGTGATGGCAGTCGGCAATCTCCCCAACGAACTGGCCCGCGATGCAAGCCGCTATTTTGGTGAGCAACTCATCAAATACCTGCTGGAAGACCTACTGGGTAGCGGATCACCTATGATCGAACGCGCAACACTGTTAAAAAATGGGAAGCTCACCGCACCCTATGCATATCTGCGCCCGTACGCGGGCATAGATTGATCAACCCTTCAGATAATAATCTCCCAGCAACGCACTGGCCTGTTTTTCGTAATGGCCATTTTCATCCATCAGGACGATCTGTGAAATCAATTTTTCTGCGCCGCCGGTTCTTTGGCCGGAAAGAAAATATCTTTTTACCGGCTGATCTTTCGTGTGACGGATGCCCGCTTGGTGATGAATTGAAAAGCCACATCGAGAGATGGCTTCTATCCGCTGCTCGATTTTACGGGCCGGGAGCAAGAGAAAGAAAGCGCCGCTTTTCGTCAACAATCGCGCTATACATTCTAACAACTGCTCCATATTCAAGGATGTATCGTGATGAGCTTGGTTTTTATTGGTGTCAGGACTAGCTAAGTCTTGTTCGTAAAAAGGCGGATTGGACACAATGATCTCATAGAGATTTCGATCATCGGCCTCTTTAATATCCCCATTCACCACGCAGATCCTGTCTGACCAAGATGATTTCATAATATTTTCAGCCGCTTGTTCAGCTACGTCTTTATTGATCTCCAGACAAGTTAGACGGATTTCTGGAAGCGCCTGCGCCAGCATCAGGGAGAGTAATCCGGTGCCCCCGCCAATGTCAAGTGCCGAAGTCCGCATCACCGGATCTTGCCGGATCTGCTCTGCCACCCAGGCGCCGAACAGACAAGCATCGGTGGAGACCTTCATAGCACACCGGTCTTGCTCGATCCGAAATTGTTTGAATTCAAAATAGGTGTTTGACATATCACCACTGGGCCCGTGCTTCGGAGCGAACCGACAGGTCGGAAAATTCACCTGCCAGCAATTTATAGTATCCGGTAATGGCGATCATGCCCGCATTATCAGTACAATATTGAAAAGCCGGTATGTAGGTATTCCAATGATACTTTTCTCCGTATTCTTTGAGTGCCTGGCGCAGACCGCTATTGGCCGATACTCCGCCCGCAATGCATACTTCCCGAATGCCGGTTTCCAGACTGGCGATCTTAAGTTTATGGAGTAATATCTCTACGATTCGTTGTTGCACGGAGGCGCAGATGTCGTTCAGGTTCTCTCGGATGAACGATTCGCGTTCAGCGGAAGTGGCGATGGGGTCCGGTTTGTATTGAAGACTTTTCCCGGCATTTTGCAAGAAATACAGGATCGAGGTTTTCAATCCGCTGAAACTAAAATTCAGTCCCTCGATCTTGGGTTCGGGAAAATGAAACCGCGAGGGATTGCCTATTTGGGCGTATTTATCGATCAAGGGTCCACCTGGATAAGGAATGCCCAGCATCTTGGCCGTTTTATCAAAGGCTTCCCCGGCGGCATCGTCGATCGTTTCACCGATGACACGCAGTTGGGTGGGCGATTCGCAAACAACGATCTGGGTATGTCCGCCACTCACCGTCAAACATAGAAAAGGAAACGCGGGGCGCGGCTCATCGATCAAATTGGCCAGTACGTGGGCTTGCATGTGGTGAACGGCGATCAGTGGAATATTCAGACTTAATGCAAGTGATTTAGCAAATTGTCCACCTACCAGCAGCGAACCAATGAGTCCGGGCGATTGCGTAAAGGCGATCGCATCCAATTCCGTCATTGTTACACCGGCCTCTTTCAGTGCGGTATCTACCACCGGAACGATGTTTTGCAAGTGCGCCCGGGAGGCGAGTTCCGGCACTACCCCGCCGAACTGCTCGTGTACTTTTTGGTTGGCGATGAAATTGGATAGGATCTTTCCGTCTCGGCAAACCGCGGCCGAGGTTTCATCGCAAGAGGATTCTATCGCCAGTAGGGTAGGCATATTATTTACTTCGAATGGCCACCACCGGATCCAACCGAGCGGCCTGGCGGGCGGGAATGTAACCGGCCAAGATTCCTACAACGATACAGAGCAGGATCGCCAGCAGCATGTTGGATAGAGAGATAAATACCGGAAAATTCAATACCTGTGTCAGCACTTGGGTTAGCGCAAACACCAGGGTCAATCCGATCAATCCACCGATCACACACAGAAACGCCGCTTCCAACAAGAATTCAGATAAGATTACCCGGCCTTTTGCCCCAATGGCTTTTTTCAGTCCGATCTGACTGGTTCGTTCTCTTACCGACACGAACATGATATTCGCCACTCCGAACATGCCCACGATGAGGGAAAGAACGGCGATGGCCCAGCCGCCCAGGTTCAGGTTGACGAAAATATCGCTGATGGCGCTGCTGAAATCGTTGATGTCGTTCAGGGAGAAATCGTCTTCTTGGGTTGGACTCAGCTTGTGCAAGGCCCGCATGGTGCTCATCAGGTCATCTTTTAATTGTTTGCTGGAGACATAATCTTGTCCCTGTACCAAGATCAGCGGATCGGCCCGTCGTCCGTCCATAATGTTTCTTCCCATTCGGTAAGAGGTCACCAAACTCTGATCAAATTGCCATCCGCCGATAAACGTACTGCCTTGTTTTTTTATGACGCCAACGATGGTGAATTTTTTTCCGCGTGTTTGAATGAGTTTGCCGATTGCACCCTCCGGTACTCCGTAGAGTTCTTCGGCGACTTTATTTCCGACCACCGCCACCGGACTGCCGGTTTGAAATTCAGATTCAGACAGATAACGTCCGTAGGCGATCTCTACGGGCTGGATTTCACTGAATTCTTCCGATACCCCGTAGAGTTGGATGTTAGAAAGCTGATTTCCTTGGTAATCAACCTTGTCTTGCGCACTGATCTTGAAGGCAACGAATTTGGCCGATGGGGTTCGGGGCTTGATGCCTACGGCCTCTTCATATTTGGGAGAGGGACGTTTGACAAATTTCCACCAGGGGTAATTGGGGCCGCCGCTGTAATCCCATTTGTCGACATAAATCGTATTGGTGCCAAGCGATTTTACCTCGTTTTGAATGTTCTGCTCCAGGCTGTTGACCGTAGCCAGTACGCTGATGATGCAAAAAATACCGAAGGTTACGCCCAGCAGGGAGAGGAACGTCCGCAGCTTGTTTTTCCAAAGCTCCTGGATGGCCATCAGGAAACTGCTACCAACAATCTCAAGCGTTCGGAGGATCATGGGGGCAAATTTACCGAATGAAACTGGCTTTCGGAGAGGATTCTGTTACCTTTGCGGCCGATCATGAAATACAGCGCTGAAATCGAACGCCGCCGCAGTTTTGCGATCATTTCGCACCCGGATGCCGGTAAGACAACCCTGACCGAAAAATTCCTCCTGTTCGGGGGAGCCATTCAAGTGGCCGGGGCGGTCAAAAGCAATAAAATCAAAAAGCATGCCACCAGCGACTTCATGGAGATCGAACGGCAACGGGGGATCTCCGTCGCTACCTCGGTCATGAGTTTTGAGTATCAAAATACGCTTATCAACTTACTGGATACACCCGGCCACAAAGATTTTGCAGAGGATACTTATCGGACCCTTACGGCGGTGGACAGTGTGATCCTCGTAGTCGACAGCGTCAACGGGGTGGAAGATCAGACCCGCCGCCTGATGGAGGTCTGCCGAATGCGCGACACGCCCGTGATCGTGTTCATCAATAAAATGGATCGGGATGGCAAGAACCGTTTCGACTTGCTGGAGGAGATCGAAAAAGAACTCAAGATCCAATTGCATCCGATGACCTGGCCCATCAATAGTGGAAAAGATTTCAAAGGGGTGTATAACATCGATGCGCAGAGTCTGTTGTTGTTCAGTCCCAATACCAAGGCCGATGCCGACGGACTCACCATCACCGATCTTTCCGATATTTTGTTGGATGAAAAACTGGGCGACCGCGATGCTGCCCAACTGCGCGAGGATGTGGAGCTGGTGGAGGGCGTGCATGGGAAGCTCAATGTTGCTACATACCTAGAAGGGAAAGTAGCCCCCGTTTTCTTTGGTTCGGCCATCAACAATTTTGGCGTGAAAGAGATGCTCGATACATTCATTCAAATTGCCCCTTTCCCGCAAGCCCGCGTTACCACTACCCGCCGCGTCGATGCCCAAGAAGATAAATTCAGCGGGTTTGTTTTCAAGATCCATGCGAATCTGGATCCTAAGCACCGCGACCGGATCGCGTTTCTGCGTGTCTGCTCCGGAAAATTCGAACGAAATAAATATTACCATCACGTGCGGCTAGACAAGGACGTTCGCTTCAGCAATCCCTATTCCTTTCTGGCGCGGGAGAAAAGTGTGATTGAGGATGCTTACTCTGGTGATGTCGTTGGTTTATTCGATACCGGTAATTTCAAGATCGGCGATACGCTTACGGTGGGGGAGGACTTCTATTTCACGGGTATTCCCTCTTTTTCTCCTGAGATCTTTAAAGAGGTCGTGAACAAAGATCCGATGAAGACCAAGCAACTGGAGAAAGGATTGTTACAGCTCACCGACGAGGGCGTTGCCCAGCTATTCACCCAATTTGGAGGCACCAAGAAGATCATTGGATGTGTGGGAGAACTTCAATTTGAAGTGATCCAATATCGTCTCTTGCACGAATACGGCGCCTCTGTCACCTTTAATAATATGCCGTTTTATAAAGCTTGTTGGCTGACTTCCGAGCAGCCCATTAAACTGGAAGAGTTTATGCGTTTTCGGCAGGGCAATATTGCGGCCGATAAGGACGGGCAGCCGGTGTATCTGGCCCAGAGCGAGTGGTTTTTAAATACCGAGATCACCAATCAGCCCGACGTGCAGTTTCATTTTACGTCGGAGATCCAGCAGTGATCAGCGTTTCGGCAAAAGTCCTGTATAATTATGCGGGGTGATGGAACGTAATTCTTTTTTGACCTTGGCCGGTACATTCAGTTTCTCAATGAATTTCTGCAGGGTTTTTTGATCGATCGGCCCTTTTCCGCGTGTCAATTCCTTTAATGCTTCGTAGGGTTTGGGATAATTTTCTCGGCGAAGAATGGTTTGAATTGCCTCGGATACCACAGCCCAGTTATTATCCAGATCGGAATAGATCTTCTCGTCGTTCAGTACCAATTTGGCGAGTCCTTTTTCCATTGATCGGAAGGCGATCAGGGTATGCGCCATCGGCACCCCGATGTTGCGCAGCACCGTGGAATCGGTCAGGTCGCGTTGCAGACGAGAAATGGGTAATTTATTGGACAAATGATCGAATAGGGCGTTGGCCATTCCCAGATTTCCCTCCGCGTTTTCAAAATCGATGGGGTTGACTTTATGTGGCATGGCGGATGATCCTACCTCGCTGGCCTTGGTTTGTTGTTTGAAGTAATCGAGTGAGATGTAGGTCCAGATATCCCGGCAAAGATCGATCAGGATGTTATTGATGCGACGCATGTTGTCAAATTGTGCGGCGAGCGCGTCGTAATGCTCGATCTGGGTGGTGTATTGTTGGCGGATCAGTCCCATCGACTCCAAAAACTCATTCCCAAATTTCACCCAGTCATATTTGGGGAAGGCGACGTGGTGTGCATTGAAATTACCGGTAGCTCCACCGAATTTACCAGAGAAGGGGATGGTCAGGAATAACTCGATCTGGTTTTGCAGTCGCTCGATGAATACATGGATTTCTTTTCCCAGGCGAGTGGGACTAGCCGGTTGACCGTGTGTACGGGCCAGGAGCGGAATTTCCCGCCATTCATCGGCCAGCAGTCCCAATTCGGTCTTGAGGTTTAGTAGTCCGGGTAGATATTCAAACTCGATCGCATTTTTCCAGGAGAGAGGCACCGCGGTGTGGTTGATATCCTGAGAGGTCAATCCGAAATGTACCCACTCAACCCATTTGCTCCCGCCGTGTTTTTTCAAGATTTCTTTCAGGAAATATTCAACTGCTTTGACGTCGTGATTGGTGGTTTTTTCAATGGCTTTGATGGCAGCGGCATCTTCAGCAGAAAATTCATCCGCACATTTGCGCAGGGCCTTTTGGGTTTTGGGGGAAAGCTGAATGAATTTCTTTTTGTGTAGGAACAGCAGGTATTCGACCTCAACCAATACCCGGTAGCGTATCAATCCGAATTCAGAAAAATAATCGGCCAGGGGGGCGGTTTGTTTCCGATACCGGCCGTCGATCGGGGAGAGGGCGCTGAGGGTGGATAGGTCCATGTCGGGGAGTTGATTCGTACCTTTGCATTCCAAAATTAGTTCAATTGGAGAAGATACGGGTAGGATCGGTCAATTATCGGAATGCCAAGCCGTTGGTGTATGGGATTGGCCTGCCTGAAATGACGGATGTCATGGAGCTTTCCTACGATTATCCGGCCAGGTTGGCCGATCAGCTTCGGGAGGGCATGATCGACATCGGACTGATCCCGGTTGCGGCCATGCCGGGTATTCCAGGCGCCCGGATCGTCGGATCGCATGGGATCGCAGCCGATGGGAAAGTTGGTTCTGTGGCAATTTTCAGTGCCTGTCCGATAGAAGAAGTGGAGGAGGTTTTCTTGGACTATCAAAGCCGTACCTCCGTAGCCCTACTAAAAATATTATTTCGGGATCATTGGAAACGATCAGTTTCGTTCGTTGCTTCTGGTGGGGATGAATACATTGAGGAAATCCGGGGGCGAAAAGCGGGGTTGATCATTGGCGACCGGGCCCTGCTGCAAGCGAGTCGTTTCCCTTATGTGTATGATTTAGCTGAAAATTGGAAGCAGCATACCGGACTTCCCTTTGTATTCGCCGCTTGGGTTGCCACACGTGTATTATCAATTGATTTTATCGAGTGTTTCGAGCAGGCCAATGAGCGGGGACTCGACACGTTGGAGACGCTGGCCACAGAGTGGGCATTGCCGGGGGTGGATATGCATCATTATTTTAAGGATCAGATCCACTATCGACTTGATGCCTTAAAACAGCAGGGGCTTCAGTTGTTTTTAAGTCGGCTGGCGGATCAAGCCTGATTGAGTCGTTGCTTGTTTTACTCCTACTTTGTGGGCTAGCTCATTTTATGGATATTTGATAGAATACCATCGTATGATTCGTCAATTTTTGAATAAGTTGTTTGGACTGCGCGGATGGCGGTTGGAAAAATTGCCGGCTTCTACCTGGCCGGTTGATTTTGATGACTGGCATCGGACCATTTGCCAGCGGGTAGCGCCTTTTACGATGACCAGTCCCGAGCGTATTTATGGCCTGGTACAGGCCGTTCGTTATATTCAAGCCCATCGGATATCGGGCTCGATCGTAGAATGCGGCGTTTGGAAAGGAGGGAGCATGTTGGCATGTGCAGAAACTCTTTTGCATCTTGGTGACAGCAGCCGGGATCTTTATTTGTATGACACCTTTGAGGGAATGCCTCCTCCCAAAACGGTGGATGAGACCATCCACGATCGCAAGGCTGCTGAGCTGTTGGAAAAAGATGCTAATAAGTCGGCTAATTTGATCTGGGCTTATTCTACCTTGAGTGAGGTACAAGAGACACTTCGTCCGGCTGGATATCCGAGTGATAAAATTCATTACGTGGTAGGGAAAGTGGAGGATACCATTCCCGCGACGATCCCGGAACAGATCGCATTACTTAGGTTGGATACCGATTGGTATGCGTCTACGCGTCACGAGTTGATGCACCTGTTTCCGCGCTTGGTGCCCGGCGGGGTTCTGATCATCGATGACTATGGATATTGGAAAGGGGCCCGGCAGGCGGTTGATGAATATTTTGCGCAAACGAGAATACCGATCTTTCTCTCCCGAATGGATGATACGGGACGAATCGCTATTAAACCATAACGTGTGCCTATGTCCCTCTCCCGCGAATTTGATCCAACTCTTCTTTCACCGGTCTATCTGATCAGGCGTCGATTGTTAGAAAAGATTCGGCAATATGCTTCTTCTTTGGAGGGAGAACTGTTGGATTTTGGTTGCGGCGCCAAGCCTTATCAATCGCTCTTTCAGGTAAAAAGTTATACCGGAGTGGATTATGATGGACCCGGGCACTCGCATGAAAAAGAATCCATCGATTATTTCTACGATGGGGTTTCTTTGCCATTTCCCAACGACCGATTCGATTCGATATTTACTTCGGAGGTGTTTGAGCATATTTTCAATTTGCCCCAGATCTTGCCGGAGTTGTACCGGGTGCTTCGTCCGGGTGGACGCATGCTCATTACCTGTCCGTTTGCCTATTGTGAGCACGAAGTTCCAAACGATTATGCCCGGTATACCTCTTTTGCCATGCGTGCGATATTGGAAAACGCCGGATTTCGGATCCTGGCTTTAGATAAATCGGGTAACGCGGTGGAGACTGTCTGGCAACTTCGTATCGTTTACTGGCAGCAATTTATTCTCTCCCGGTTGGCTTCCATTCCCATTGTACGCAAACTGGCCCGGGACCTGATCTACGGTTCATTCAATCTTTCTGCCCTGCTCTCTAGTAGGCTTTTGCCTACCTCGCAGAATTTATATCTCAACAATGTCGTGCTAGTGGAAAAACCGGAGCGTTCATGAGACTCGCCGTTATATCCATGATTCGGGAGGGCTGGGGCGGGAGTGAAGAGTTGTGGGCGGCACTGGCAACCTATGCCTTGTCGCAAGGCGATGCGGTGGCGCATTCTTACCTGGATGTGGTCGCTCAATCGCCCAAAAAGGATTCGTTGAAGCAGCAGGGCTTGGTAGAGTTTCCGCGCAGCGGGATTGTTGAGCCCGGACTCACCCCACCTGTTCGTTGGGTAAAAAAGCTGTTGCTTTTTCTGCGAAACAGTATATGCAATCCGTATTCAGGGCTGATCCATTGGCAACCCGATGTGATCCTGTACAACGGAACCTGTTTTTCGGTGGCAGAGGATCGTTATCTGCTATCGGCACTGGAGCGCACACGCGCAGCTTTTGTTTACATCGGACACTATTGTGGCGAGCAAGTGATTCCGATGTCTACTGCCGATCGCAATCGAATAAAAAAATACTATGATCGTGCCTCTCTAATCTACACTTCCTCCGAGCGCAACCGCATCATGGCGGCTCGGCAACTGGAGATGGATTTGAGCCACCTGCACATTTTGCGAAATCCGGTTAACATGCCCGCTACTGACCCAATTCCATTTCCGAGCAATACACAGGCGCAGCTGGCAATGGTGGCCAATTTGCGAATGGTGCACAAGGGTCAAGACTTGGCCTTGCGGGCATTGGCTGGCGAAAAATGGCGGGGGCGAGATTGGCAGCTAAATATTTATGGAAAGGGGGAGGATCGTGCTAAGATCCTTCAATTGACGCATGAACTCGGGTTGGAGGAAAGAGTCGATTTTCATGGAGTCGCCAATAATATTCGGGATATTTGGTCCCGCAACCAATTGCTTTTGATGCCCTCGCGGATGGAAGGAATGCCGTTGGCAGTGGTGGAAGCCATGCTTTGCGGAAGGCCCTCGGTGTTGACGGATGTGGGTGGGCATGCCGAGTGGGTAGAACACCACCAAGAAGGTTGGATCGCTGCCTCGGTAACGGTTAAGGGTTTTGAGGAGGCGTTGGAAGCAGCCTGGCAGGCAAGGGATCAATGGGCGGTAGTGGGAGCACAAGCGCATGAGAAAGCGATGCGGTTTTATGATCCTCATCCGGGTAAAACTTTGTATGAAACCATCAATGAACTGCTGAAACCTTGAAAAAGATCCTTTTTGTATTTGGAACTCGGCCGGAGGCAATAAAAATGGCTCCGCTTATCCATGCCTTTCAGGAGCAAGGAGCCTTTGAAGTAAAGGTTTGTTTAACGGGACAACACCGGGAGATGCTCGATCCGGTGCTATCTTTTTTCTCCATTCGGGCCGATTACGATCTTCAGCTGATGCAGCCGGGGCAAGACTTACCGGGATTGACGGCACGTGCCATCAGCGCATTGCAAACGGTCATGCAAGAAGTTTCGCCCCAATTGGTGCTTGTTCAAGGCGATACGACTTCTGCTTTTGTAGGGGCGTTGGTAGCTTTTTATAATCAGATACCGGTTGGACACGTGGAGGCCGGATTGCGGAGTGGACAAAAATACTCACCCTTCCCCGAGGAGCTAAATCGAAAAATGGCAGGGGTGCTGGCTGATTTTCATTTTGCCCCCACCGATAAAGCAGAGCAGAATCTTCGTGCTGAGAATATTCAGGGAAAAATTTTTATTACCGGGAATACGGTTATTGATGCCTTGCAATGGGGATTGCAAAAGGTCCGACAAGAATCCCAGCGGGCCCAGCATTTTTCTTTTTTGAATCCCGCCGATCGAGTCGTTCTGATCACCGGTCATAGACGCGAGAGTTTCGGAGCAGCTTTTGAGAACATTTGTCGGGTCATCGCTCAATTGGCCAATGAACATCCATCGGTTCAGTGGATCTACCCCGTTCATCTGAATCCGGAGGTACAGCGGCCGGTTCATACAATCTTAAGCGGACTCCCCAATGTGCATTTGCTAAAGCCGGTTGATTACCCGGAGATGATCTGGTTGCTGGATCGGTGCGATCTGGTACTGACCGATTCCGGAGGTATTCAGGAAGAAGCTCCATCCTTGGCTAAACCTGTATTGGTGATGCGAGACGTGACGGAACGAACCGAGGGAATCGAGGCCGGTACGGCACGGTTGGTGGGGACTCGTCCTTACCAAATTCATCAGGAAACCACTCGTTTATTATTGGATGCCGAGGCGTATTTGGAAATGTCTAAGGCGGTCAACCCCTATGGCGACGGACAGGCTGCCCGTCGCATCGTTCAAATTATTCGGGAACATCTATGACTCCACTGGTATCGATCATATTGCCCACCTACAACGGCGAGCGGTATCTTGCTCAGTCGATCGAGAGTTGTCTGGCGCAAACATTCCTTCATTGGGAGTTGATCTTAGTGGATGATTGCTCTACCGATCATACGCCCGAGATCATTGGTCACTACCAGGATCGCGATGCACGAATCCGCTCCATTCGGAATGAACGAAACCTCAAATTGCCCCTTTCACTCAATGCCGGATCGGAGCGGGCAGTGGGGAAGTATCTTACCTGGACATCCGACGACAATCGCTATGCCCCGGAAGCGATCCAGACACTTTTTGATGCACTGGAATCCGACGCAGCGATTGGGTTGGTTTATACCGATTATACGTTGATCAATGAATCCGGAAATCAGGTGGGCAGCAAGCATTTTGGAGACATTCGGGATAGTCGGGTTACGTGGAAGGGTTGCGGAGCCTGTTTTTTATACCGGGCAGAGATCCACCATCAACTCAAGGGGTACGACCCTTCTGCATTTTTGATTGAAGACTATGATTTCTTTCTTCGTGCCTCTTTGATTACCTCCTTTGTGTATTTGCCAAGAACCGATCTCTATTTTTACCGATATCACCCCGGGTCACTTACCTCTCTTTACGGATTTTATAACCTTGATTTGCAGAAGATCGTCATCGAAAGGCAGTTGCCTCGTTTGTTGGAACAAAGTACGGATGCCGATCGGGCACGTTGGTTGCGAAAGTTTGCCGTGTATTATGGAGCGCAGAAAGGAAACGCGAGCCGGATGCTGCATTATCTGGTTTTGTTATGTCGAGCGTCGATCGGGCAGGGGCTGCTAACGACCCTTTACATTCCGCTCAAGCGGATACAGATAAGTTTTTTCATTTACACTCGGTTGCTTCTGGCTTTGTTTCGGGGACTGTTTTCGAATTGGAACGCATCAAATGAATGATCGCAGATGGTCTCCGTTATAATCATAAACTACAATACATTCAGCCTGACCTCAGCCTGTTTGCGAAGCATTTATCGATTTACGCAAGGTGTTCCATTTGAGGTAATCTTAGTCGACAATGCCTCCACCGAATGCGACCCGGCAGCATTCTTAAATGAATTCCCGGAAATCAAGCTTCTGCGCAGCGACAAGAATCTGGGGTTTGCCGGGGGAAATAACCTGGGAATCCAGCAGTCTGACGGCGAGCACATCTTATTGCTGAACAGCGATACCGAGTTGAAAGAGGACAGCATTGCCATTGTACATCGGTCCTTCTCGACGAACAAGGATATTGGATTTGTGGGTTGTCGGATGGAATTTCCTAATGGGGAAGTTCAGTATACCGCTCGCCGGTTTCGATCTCTTTCCTGGGAGCTTATGGATCTGTTTCGATTCATACCGGCGTTGATGCCGGCCGAGAAACGGGCGGAACGAATGCTCGGAAAATATTTTCGGCACGACCGCTCCCTTTCGTGTGACTGGCTAAATGGTGCCTTTTTGTTGTTCGAGCGACGCTTGCTGGATCAATTTCCGAGGCAGAAATTGGATGATCGATTTTTTATGTACGCAGAGGATCAGCTTTGGTGCGAGCAGGCGATTGAACTAGGACGCCATAATTATTTTATCGCTGATACCACAATCGTACATGTCAACAGCGGCAGCAGTTCTATACGAAAGCAATTATCGAATCGTCAATCCATGTTCCGTCACGAATTGTCCATTCTGAAACGCCGAAAAGGGGTTGGCGTATACTATATTCTTTTTGTGATGGTATTTGGGTTCAAAGAATACACTCGAAATGGCATCAAGTGGTTGTACTATCAGCTAACGGGTCGTTTGATCCGTTAATTGCCGGATAATTTTTTGGATGATATTTCCCCAGTAGTAGGTTTGGTAATATGCCTCGGGGGTAACGGTTTCTCGGCTTGCCTCATTTTCTATTAAGTGAACGAATTGTTCCCAGTCTTGGTCGGGTGCTATTTGCAATTTATTTCCGCAGGCATCTGCCTCAATTCCGATGGCACCCGTTTGAGTGGAGATGACCGTTGTGCCCAGTCCGATCGCTTCTACCATTTTTGATTTGACACCGCCTCCGCTTTTTATGGGATTCAGAAAAACATCGGCTGCTTTGAAATACGTTTCAATGTCCTCCACAAATCCGGCATAGAGGATATGTTGCGATTGATAAGCTGCCAGGTTGTTGTAGGGTGTGGGTAAATTTTTTCCGCAAACGATCAGGCGGTACGGGTGGGAAGAGTGTTGGAGCAGCCGTGGGTTGATGTGCTGAAGGATGTCATCCAATGCCTGTTGATTTGGGCCATAATTCAGAAGCCCATTAAACAGCAGGATTTTGGTCCCGGGTGCGATCTGGTGTCTTCCTTCAATGATCTGACGGCAAATGCTACGGTCGGTCGGTGGTTGCTGCTGTGCAACACCGATGGGCAGCACGTCGCAATGATCCGGATTCAACTTCCATGCGTTTATGCCTTCTGCCCGGTCGCTGGCAGAGATAAAATAGTTAAGGTCCGCTTTTTTCAGGCAGGCGCCTTCGTACAGACGTAGGATCGGCCACCACCATTTTCCGGTAGATCGGAAGCGTTGAAATTCGATGTTGTGGCTGTGCACAATGGTAAAGAGCCTGAATTTTTTTTGGATGAGCCGATTTAGCCAGAAGTAGTAGGGGTGTATCCAAAGTACGGCGTCGAATTGCTCCGCGCTGATCAATTTACTCAGTCGGAAAAACAATCGAATATGTAGGTAGCGCCAAAAGGGATCGGGAAGCCAACGGTGAAGTGTATATCCTTGGGCAAGACTCGCATCGTTTTTTTGGGTACTGACTACGGTAACGGATAGTTCTTTGGAAAGGTGATGCAGGAACTGAGCAATGGTTTTTTGTCCCCCGGAAAACGCAGGCAAATATGAATAAGGCGCTATGACCAGCAGGCGTTTCATGCCTCTTTTTCGGGCTGCGATGATTTCCAGGCCATAAATAAACTTCCCAGTACGATCAACAAGATCAAGGCCGAGCTTGCATATCCGATCTGGTTGCCCTTGGTGAAGGATTCGGGTTCAAATATGAATTGGATCTCGTGTTTCCCGGCCGGTACGGGCAGTCCCCTCAGCACATAATTGGTTTTGTAGTGCTCGGCTGGTTTTCCGTCGATATACGCATTCCATCCTTTTGGATAGTAGATCTCGCTGAACACGGCAAACTGTGGCTGTGTTGATTCAAATGCGTAAGTGAGCGTATCGTTGTCGAAGCGGGTCAGTCCGATGCGGGCAGTAGAGTCGTCAGTGGTTGTAGCAGCAAGGAGTTTCTTAGGGTCCGAAATTTCGGCAATGGCCGACTCGCGCAGGTTCATTTTGCCGATAGATTGAAGTGCCTGTACCGGATCGCTGGTGGTCTGAATATTTTTTACGAGCCAGGCGGGACCCATCGCAGTGGGACGAAGGATGGCCGAATCAACATTTTGCTGTAAAATATATTTCGTATCGAGCATATCGAGCACCTGATTGTTTATGCTGTCGGACAAGTATCGGTCAATCAGGTCCTGATAGATCCGAAGTTTAGCCGGGTGATAGCCTCCGATGGAGCGATGGAAGTAGGAGGTGCGCGATTCGTTGTATGGATTGCCCAGGAGGTTAAAAACACGGTAATGCGGATCGGTGTCGGCTTTAATTTTTTGATCGATCGGCGAAGCACTGAAATTTTCAGATTCATAGGTGCTACTTTCTACATACGCCTCCTCATCCAAGTATTTTTTTCCTACCATAAACAAATCGATGGTGGATGCAAGCGCTAACAGGCTGATTATCCAGATGGGTTTGAGCCATTTTTTTGAAAATAGAAAAAGCGATCCAGCCACCAGCACAGAAAATCCGGCGAATCGCAAAAGCTGCTCCATGTACTTATCTTCTCGATCTGCTTTGAGGCCGGCGACAATTAATTGATTGATCTCTTTTGAGCCGGATGGATCAATGGCGAAATTCATCACCTGTTCATCGAAAGGAGCACCGTAATCCATGAATAATCCGAGTCCGAGTAAAAAGATCACTGTTCCTCCGATGACATACAAGACGGTTTTAAATTGTTTTTTGATCTCTTCGGGGGAGCTCTTGATTAATATTTGGTGAAGGGCCAGTACGGCAACTAAGGGGAAGGTGAACTCCACTATAGTCAGGGACATAGATGGTGCCCGGAACTTGTTGTAAAAAGGGAGATTCTCAAATAAAAATTCGTTGAGGGAGGGGAAATATTTTCCCCAGGATAAAAGGGTGCCGAAAACGGACGTTGCCAGCAGTCCCCAGCGAATCGGAGATTTGATCAGGGCAAAGCCGATCAGTGCCAGCAGACAGGTGATGACGCCAACATAGGGCGGTCCCGAAGTGCCCTCCACAATACCACCCCAGTATCGGGGCATCTGAGAGGCGATTTGCAGGGCATTGCTTTCGGGTATGCCTCTCTCTGTAAGTTTCGTAATTACTTTAGAGTCTTCAACAAGGGGTTCACTACTGCTGCTTCCAAAAGCATCCGGCATTGCCAACACGACCGTTTCGGCTTTTCCCAAGCTGTAGCGAGAGGCGTAGTCATAGTCCAGTCCGGTTGTTTTTATTTTGCTAACGGCATTGCCTTTGATCTCGATGTTTTTTCCTCCCCGCATGGTGTATTGGGAATATTCTGAGGTGGTCATTAAGTTTAGGGCATTACCGGCAAGTCCGACCAGACCCGCAATAATCCCAATAGCCAATACCTTTCCCAGGTGCTTCCATTCTTTGTTTTTTATCCAGCAGGTCAGGTATGCAAAGAAGATTCCTACAGCGATCAAAATGGCATAGTAGGTGATCTGAAAGTGGTTTACGGCTATTTGCTGGAAGATGCCAAAGGTGGTGAGGCCGATGCCCAGCCAGTAGCGTTTTTGAAAAAGTGCCAGAATGCCTGCGAACATTAGGGGCAAGAAGGCCAGTGCCAGCATTTTGGATTCATGACCGGCGCCGATGATGATTGGATTGTAGGTGGATAGCATGTAGGCGAGTCCGCCGAACAATCCGATCCAGGGGGACAGTCCCATCACCACGCACAGTATGTAGAAGCAGAGTGCTGCAAGAAATAGGAAATTGATCGGTTTGGGCAATCCCAGGGAGAGAATCTTGGTGAAGTTGGGAAGCAGGCTATCGCCTTCCATCGCTACCTGATAATTGGGCATTCCGCTGAACAGGTGCGTGTTCCATAGCGGAAAATGGCCATTTTTTTCTTTGTATTCGAAGGAATTTTGAGCCATTCCTTTCCAGCCAACGATGTCGCCCTGATTCAGAACTTGTCCGTCGAGTACGGGTTTGCAAAAAACAACAGCAACTAGCAAAAAGCAAACTATGACGATTCCGTGAGGGATGAGTTTTTTTAGGGGGAAGCGGGGCATACGGGTGAATTTGAGTCGACAAATTAATGCTTATTTTAGCCATCTCCTTACCATGTTTTCGCTTTTCTTTTTTGCCCGACTAACCTTTTTGACCGGACTCTTTTTTGGAGCCTCGTGGGGGCTACTTCTTGTCGATCACGACCTCCCGACGAATCTGGTTTCTACCCTGCTTACGATCGGGTTCGGTATGGGAGCGGTCTTATTTCCTTCCTTTGCCCTGGTCGTAGGTATATCCGCTTTAAGGGGCAAGCTCCGAAAACAAATGCTTCCTCGCTGGTTGATCCTTTCCAATCTGATCTGGTTCGTACTATTCATCATCTTTATACTCTTTCTAAATGGTCCATACTATCATCAGCCATAAATCCACTCGTTTATTCCTGATCCTTTCGGGATTTTTTGTAGCCAACGCGCTCATCGCCGAGATCATCGGCGTCAAGATCTTTTCGCTCGAGAAAACGATGGGATTTGCGCCTCTGGGGATCCAGCTTTTTGGAGAAACACTAGATGTTAATCTAACAGCCGGGGTCTTGCTATGGCCGGTTGTTTTTATCATGACCGACATTATTAACGAATATTATGGGATGCGGGGCGTACGCTTTCTTTCTTGGTTGACGGCCGGACTGATCGCATTTGCCTTTTTGATTTTCATGGGAGCGATGTGGCTGACACCGGCTGATTTTTTTGTGACCAGCAAGCAGGGGAGTGGTATATCAAACATGCAGGAGGCCTACCGGGCAGTGCTGGGTCAAGGAGGGTTTATCATCATCGGATCGCTGACCGCATTTATTTTGGGACAGCTGATCGATGTCTTTGTCTTCCATAAGATCAAAAAAGTTACGGGCGAAAAAAACATTTGGCTTCGAGCTACCGGATCCACTCTGATCTCTCAGTTCATCGACTCCTTTGTGGTGCTGTTCATCGCCTTTTACGTGGGCACCCGTGTAAACCAACAAGGAGATGATTTTGTTTGGCCCATGAGTCTTTTTTTTGCCGTCGGTGTTGTGAATTACATTTATAAGTTTATGGTGGCGATCATACTTACCCCGGTGATCTATCTGGTACATCATTGGATTGAATCGTACCTAGGGGCGGAACTGGCAACGGCGATGAAAAAATCTGCCATGGCCGACGAGTGATCAACTACTTCATTTTTTGAGTAGGGCAGCTACATGCTTATCGATGGGAAGTGAAACCGATTCGGCAGAAAAATCCGACCAATCGATAAGTCGGAACGATTCGATTTGTTGCGCGCTGGCATAAATTGCCAGTTGCTCGGTGTCGTAATCAAAGGGTTTTCCTCGTAACGGAACACGAATCGGCTCCAGGGCTTTTACTTGGTAATACACGGAGACGATCTGGAAATTGGGGTTGAAGGCCGATTGCTGAAAAAAATCAGTGGTATAAAGATGATCCAATACTTCCACGCGGAGTTGCAATTCCTCTTGAAATTCCCGTTTGAGTCCATCTCGAAGTCCCTCACCGAACTCGAGTCCGCCACCCGGAAATTTCGTGTAATAATTCCCCCGGATGTATTCATCGCTGACCAGCACCTGCTGTTGTTCGTTGATCAGCAGGCCGTATACGCGTAAACTGATCTTACTCATTTTACATCCATTTCTGCCTCGAAAACTTTTTCAGCGGGACCAATCAAACTGATCTCCCGAAACTGTTCAAAATCCTTTGTCTGGTAACTTACTTGCAGGTCGCCTCCCCGGGTATGTATGTATGTTTCCCGAATGATTTGATCGGTCTGTGCGAGCACCAGCGCGCAGGCGGTTACTCCTGTGCCGCAGGAAAGTGTTTCGGCTTCTACGCCCCGTTCGAAGGTGCGCACCCGGACATGGCCCGGTTGATTCGTCCGTTCCATAAAATTCACATTCGTACCGCCCGGTGCGAACCGGGGATGATGACGAATCGCGTTGCCGATCGTGTGTACATCCAATGAATCCAATTGGGTTACGAGTTGAACCAGGTGCGGGGAGCCGGTATTCAGGAAAAATCCCTGATCGGCGACTTCGATTTGGCTTACATCATGCATTTGCAGGCGAATGTTTCCATCTGCAAGGATTTCGGCTTGGTGTGGGCCATCGCTGGCAATAAAGTCATAGTTCGTTTTGCGGATGCCGAGGTCATGGGCAAAACGAATGATGCATCGGCTGCCGTTGCCGCAAAGGCTGCCGGGTTTGCCATCTGCATTAAAATAGGTCATCTGAAAATCGGCTTCGTTGCTGGTGTTCAGCAGCATGAGTCCGTCTGCACCAATGCCCAGGCGACGGTCGCACAGTTTGCGGATCTGAGAGGTGTTTAGCTGAAGTTGACCCGAGCGATTGTCGAGCAGAATGAAATCGTTTCCGGCTCCTTGGTACTTGTAGAAATGCATGTCAGATTTTCTCGGAGAAGGTCAGGATGAATTGTTGGATCAGTCGTTCTACCGCTGCTTTTCCGTCTTTAGAGAATTCTTTTTTGACGCGGTTGGCGACGATGGCATTGATGGCCAGGCATTGGTGGCCCATTAGTTTTCCTAGTCCATAGATCGCAGAGGTCTCCATTTCAAAATTGCTGATTCGGTGTTGACCATAGCGAAAATCGCTGAGGCGGTTGACCAGGTGGGGGTTGCTGAGTCCAAGCCGCAGCACGCGTCCCTGTGGACCATAAAAACCCGGACAAGTAACGGTGATGCCTTGATGAAAATTCGTCACGAAATGTTTCAGCAATGCGGGGGCAGCGCTGTGGATATAAGGATTACCAACCTGTGAATGGATCTGCGTATGGGTAATAAACGATTGCAGCAGTTCTTCTTCCTCCCGGTTTTGCTCATGGCGATAAAAATTCAGCAGGTTGTCGATGCCCAGCCCGTGTGTAGCGGCCACAAAACTATCTACTGGAATATCGGCCTGCAGGGAGCCAGAGGTGCCGATTCGAATGATCTGCAGCGATCGCAGTTCGGGATTGATTTCGCGGGTTTCCAGATTAATGTTTACCAGGGCATCGAGTTCATTGAGAACGATGTCGATGTTGTCTGGTCCGATCCCCGAGGAGAGCACCGTAATTCGTTTGTTACCCACGCGACCGGTATGACTGATGAATTCGCGGTGTTGTTGTTTGTGCTCGATGGCATCGAAATGTTTACTGACCTCGGCCACGCGGTCGGGGTCGCCAACGGTTACAACGGTGGGAGCCAGTTCTTCCGGCCGTAGATTGAGGTGGTAAACGGCCCCTCGTTCATTGAGGATCAACTCGGATTCAGCTATACGGGCCATGGGGTCAAGGGTTTAGAAGAACTTCAAGTCAAAAATATGCTTTATTTTCGCAACCCTTTGGGTCCTGTGGCCGAGTGGCTAGGCAGAGCTCTGCAAAAGCTCCTACAGCGGTTCGAATCCGCTCGGGACCTCCGGTAGGTTTAGTGTTTAGTTCCACGACTATTTGCTAAGCCCTAAACACTGTTCGCTAAACATTCCCAAATGAATCAGGAAGAGAAAGACTTCATCACCTACTGGTCAGCCAACCGCGAGCGGAAAAAGAGTTGGGTTCGTCAACTGTATGTGGGCTTGCCGCTGGCACTGGTGTTGGTGGCGGGAATTTTTGCGAATCTTTTTTCCGGGTGGTATGGACGGGCGCAAATGGTCATGTTTCGGGAATCCGGCTCCTTGATAGGCATACTCGTTTTGGCAGCCGTGTCCATCATAAGTTTTCTGGTAATTTTTTCGGCCCGGCACCGCTGGGATCTGCAAGAACAGCGGTACCGGGAATTGCTTGACAAATCATCAAAAAACGATTCTTCAATATGAAAATCTATTTGCTATCCTTGGCTTCTCTTTTTTTGCTAACAGGTTGTTTGAAGGACGAATCTTGTCAACCCAAAACCGTACAAAGCGAAACAGCTACTATGTTGGGTTATGCCAATGCCAACGGCATCACACCAACCACACACAGCAGTGGTATGTTGTATCAGATCGTTAGTTCCGGTGCGGGCGCTACGCCTACAGCCACCTCAATGGTTACGGTTCGGTATACGGGTAAATTGATGAATGGAACCGTTTTTGATTCCAATGCCACGGGCAGTCCCATTAGTTTTGGTTTGAACCAGGTGATCAAAGGATGGCAGTTGGGTTTGCCGTTGATCAAAAAAGACGGCGTCATCAAATTGATCATTCCTTCCTCGCTGGCTTATGGCTGTACGGGGTACGGGTCAATTCCCGGCGATGCTGTGCTGTATTTTGAGATTCAGTTAATCGACGTGCAATAAACCCTTTTCGGTAGTTTTGCCAAAACGATTGCCGTGCCTTACGAGGCGATTTCCCTATTTGATATTTTCAAGATCGGTATTGGTCCCTCCAGTTCCCACACCCTCGGGCCCTGGCGCGCTGCCCAGCGTTTGCTGAAGGGATTGGAAGATCGTGGTCGGTTGACCGAGGTCGTTGAGCTCACGGTGGTACTTTATGGTTCCTTGGCCAAGACCGGAAAGGGTCACGGTACAGATGTGGCGATCCTGATGGGTTTGCAAGGGGCCGATCCGGTGACGGTGCCGGTAGCGGATATTGCTCCTTCGATAAAAGCGGTTGAACATTCCCATAAACTTTCTTTATACGGGAAACATCAAATTGCATTCGATCCCTCGGAGCACTTGCAGTTTCTGACCTTGGAAACCTTGCCTTATCATTCCAATGGGATGAGTTTTTTGGTTCGTTTCTCCAATGGTGCAGAGGAGTCCCGAACGTTCTATTCGATCGGCGGCGGGTTTGTCGTGGAGGAAGGGGAGCAAACCCAAGCGGCCTCATCGGTTCAATTGCCTTTTCCCAACAATACGGCGGAGGATCTTTTGCATTGGTGTATGAAAACCGGTTTGTCCGTTTCAGAGGTCTCTCTGGAAAATGAGTCGGCCTGGCGTTCGGAGGCGGAGACCCGTCGGCTTGCCGATCAGATTTGGGAGGTGATGGCGGACTGCATGTATCGGGGAGCGCATACGGAGGGGATGTTGCCAGGGGGATTGGAAGTCAAGCGCCGAGCAGCCGCGTTGAATTCGAAATTGATCGGTTCGGCTACTTATTCAAATCGATCTGAGTGGCAACAGGCCATTGCTGCGGGGGGGCGGGATTTTACCCGTACGTTGGATTGGGTCAGTTGTTTCGCACTAGCCGTGAATGAAGAAAATGCATCTTTTGGCAGAGTTGTCACTGCCCCTACGAATGGAGCGGCCGGCGTGGTACCCGCTGTTTTGCAATACATGCTGGTTTTTCAGGAGGGACTTCCCGAGGATGCCATACTCCGTTTTTTGGCTACGGCCTCGATCGTGGGCTCCGTATTCAAGAAAGGAGCTACGCTTTCAGCGGCGATGGGCGGTTGTCAGGCGGAGATCGGTGTTTCCTCTGCCATGGCGGCGGCCGGTCTCACCGAATGTTTGGGGGGCACGCAAAAGCAAGTATTGATGGCTGCCGAGATTGCGATGGAGCATCATTTGGGGCTGACCTGTGATCCGATCGGTGGCTTGGTTCAAGTTCCCTGTATCGAGCGAAACACCATGGGAGCGATCAAGGCCATCACCGCTTCGCAACTTGCGTTGCAAAGCACACCCGATTTTGCCAAGGTTTCGCTGGATGCGGTGATCAAGGCCATGTGGGATACGGCTCGCGACATGAATCATAAATACAAGGAGACGGCCGATGGCGGGCTGGCTATTCATGTGCCGATCAGCCTGCCCGAGTGCTGATCAGGATTCGTACACTTTAATTTCATTGTACAACGTATCTCTTTCGACGGGAATTCGTTTTGCCTGTCGGATCAAGTGCGTCAATTCTTCCGTGGTAAGGGTTGGCGACTGCTCTTCCGATCCGGCCATGCTGTAGATCTTGGTCGAATCATCGATGGTGCCGTCCATATCATCCACTCCAAAGGAAAGGGATAGCTGGGCCTGTGTTCGGCCAAGCATGGGCCAGTAGGCTTTGAGGTGCGGGAAATTATCGAGGTAGATCCGCGCGATCGCATAGAGCCGCATGTCTTCTACGTAGGTGCTTTCGGGTACCTGACTCATATCGTTGTCCTTGTTTCGGAATTTCAGGGGGATGAAGGTTTGAAATTTTCCGGTGCGGTCTTGCAGCTCGCGTAGTCGTCGCATGTGATCGATTCGATGCTCGTATTGCTCGATGTGACCATAGAGCATCGTGGCGTTGGAATGAAGTCCAAGCCGGTGGGCAGTTTCATGGATGTTCAGCCAGCCGTCGGCATCGACTTTATCGGCGCAGATCTGTTTGCGGATCTCGGGATGAAAGATCTCGGCGCCGCCACCGGGAATGCTGTTGAGACCGGCAGCCATGAGTCGTTTCAATCCCTCTTCCACATTCACTTTTGCTTTTCGAAACATGTAATCGTATTCTACTGCGGTGAACGCTTTGATGTGCAGATCGGATCGATGTGATTTGATCGCGTGTAACAGATCGGCAAAGAAATTCAGGTCCATTTTCGGATGCACGCCACCAACGATGTGCACTTCGGTAATGGGTTGGCCGTCGTATTTTTTCACTTGGTCGACCATTTGTTGAATGGTCATTTCCCAGCCCTCTTCCCGGTTGGCGTATAGTCGGCTATAGGAGCAGAAGGCACAACTAAAGACACAGACGTTGGTGGGTTCGATGTGGAAGTTTCGGTTGAAGAAGACTTTATCGCCGTGTTTTTTTTCTTTGATAAAATTTGCCAGGCGCCCGACCAGTCCCAAACTCCCTTTTTCGAACAGCAGAATCCCTTCGGCATCGGAGATGCGTTCGCCGCTTAGTACTTTATCCGCTACGGGTTGAAGTTCGATGGGAATGGATACGTCGGATTGAAATTTCATGGAACGCAAAGGTACGGATCGACGATCGTTGGTTCAAGGTTGGGCAGCCGGCTAAAAATCCTATCTTAGGTCCTGCTACCTTAAATCAAATCAACATGACCATAAAAATTCGGCTTACGCTTCTGAGTTTCATGCAGTTTTTTGTATGGGGAGCCTGGCTCATCACCATCGCAACGTATTTCTTTACCAACAACATGGGTACGGGGGCGCAGTTCGGGGCCATTTTTTCTACCCTGGCGTTGGCTTCGATCTTTATGCCGCCGCTCACAGGGATACTGGCCGATAAATGGATCAATGCCGAACGGTTGTATGGGATCCTGCACATTCTTTATGGGGCAGTCTTGTTTTATGTGCCCTCGGTTACCAACGCCGACACGCTTTACTACGTGATCCTGGTGGCGATGTTGTTTTATATGCCTACGATTTCATTGTCCAACGCCGTTTCCTATGCCATCCTGAAAAGCCGGGGCTTGGATGTGGTCAAGGAGTTCCCGCCAATCCGGGTGTGGGGAACGATTGGTTTTATTGTGGCCATGTGGATCACCAATCTCTCCGGGAGCAAAGCCAACGCGGATCAATTTATGATCGGTGGGGTGGGGGCTGTTTTGCTGGGTATTTATTCTTTTTCCTTACCGGCTTGCCCGCCGCAACGACAGATCGAGGCCGGCGCCTCCTGGGTAGTGCAATTGGGACTAAGCGCTTTTAAATTGTTTGGCCAATACAAGATGGCGCTCTTCTTTCTTTTCTCCCTGCTGTTGGGCGCTGCGTTGCAGTTGACCAACATGTACGGCGATACGTTTTTAGATGATTTTTGTAAAGTGCCTACATATGGACCCGATGCCTTTGTGGTTAAATATTCCACCATTATCATGTCGATCTCTCAGATCTCGGAAACGATCTTTATTCTGACCATCCCGTTTTTCCTGCGCCGGTTTGGGATCAAAAAAGTAATGTTGTTTTCGATGGTGGCTTGGTTTCTTCGGTTTGGGTTGTTTGCTTATGGAAATCCGGGCGAATCGCTGTGGATGATCATTTTGTCTTGTATCGTGTATGGAATGGCTTTTGACTTTTTCAATATTTCCGGCTCGCTTTTTGTGGAAACTTCCACGGATGCCAAGATGCGGTCCAGCGCGCAGGGTTTGTTTATGATGATGTCCAATGGCTTGGGTGCTTTTTTGGGGAGCATCGTCAGTGGCTATGTCATCGACCGATTTTTCACGCTCAAATTCACCAGCCTCCCCTCGTTGTTAAGTCATGTGGGAGCGGATTCGACACATCCTTCGGTGCAGGCAATCTTAGGTGGACAAACGATCGGGGCCGATGGGGCGTTTGCCGAACCGATTTTTCTGCGCGATTGGCAGCCGATCTGGATAAGTTTTTCCTTGTATGCCGCGGTGATCGCCGTTCTCTTTCTGATTTTGTTTAAACACCGACACGATCCCAAGGCGCCACTGACTTCGTAAAACGCTATAAAAAAACCGCTTCATCTGAAGCGGTTTTTTCGTTGTTAACCCATCCGTTCGGATCAGAGATTGGATTCGATCTTTCGGACAAAATTTGCCTTGGGCTGAGCGCCCACCAGTTTATCTACAACCTGACCATTCTTGATAAAAAGGATGGCCGGGATTGAGGTGATGCCATAATTCATGGATACTTGCGGGTTGTGGTCTACGTTCACTTTTCCAACATTCACTTTTCCGTCGTATTCTTTGCTGAGTTCCTCGATAACCGGACCGATCGCGCGGCAGGGTCCGCACCATTCCGCCCAAAAATCGACGACCGTCAGTTTATTGGATTCTAAGACCTCGGTCTGAAAGTTTCCGTCTGTGTACTCTTTTGCCATAGGATTTATTTGTATTCAAGGGGGCAAAAATAGGGCCGCGGCAAACAAAATGCCAGCCTGTCAGACAAATGTGAACAACTCGTCGCCCGGCGACTGACGGTGGTTCGTTAAAGGCTTTGTACCCAGATCTTCCATTCTTGTCTTTCTCCCAGAAACTGAAGGAGTTCTTCATTCATTTCCAGTGGTTTTTCCAGGGTTCGCAGGGTTACTTGTTGTTTTGCCTCGGGATCGATCAGGTGAAACACCAGGGAGGTTTTCCCGGGGTTTTTTTTGCGGTTCTTGTTCAGGAACTCGATCCATTCGGGTTTGAGGGTTCCGGGGTGGGCGACGATGGTCAGTTCCCGAGTCAGGGTTTTCTTGACCGATTCGCCCAACATCACTTGTTGCAGCTTGAATTCATATTCGGTTCGGTTGTAGCGTTGTTTTAGGTAGCCGGAGACCAATATGATGGTACCCGTTTGCAACAAGGGGGTGAACCGAAGGTAATCTTCGCTGAACAGGGGGAAGTCCAGTTTTCCGGTATAGTCTTCGATCACGAAGTTGCCGTATTTGTTTCCGTTTTTGGCGATGCGGTGTTGAGCATCGGTCACCAGCGCCAGCAGGCGAAACGGTCGGCTTGGGTTGCTTTGTTGGTTTATTTGATCACGAAACCCCAAGAAGTCGGAAATGGACGTGGTGTTATAGTGTTTTTGTTCGAAGCGGTAATGGTCTAGTGGATGTCCACTCAAAAAAATTCCGGCCACTTCTTTTTCTCGTTCCAGTTGAGCGGTCAGGGGCCAGGGCACACAATCCGGGATCTTGGGAAGGGGCACTTCGGCGGGGGAGAGCGGACCAAACAAGGTGTTTTCGTTTTCGCGCTGTTGGGAATTGACGATGTTTCCGTAGCGAATGATCCGTTCGAGTCCGCTGGCGGTTTCGCCTTCGGGGATGAAGAAATATTGAGCCCGGTGGTATTGCGGAAAACAATCAAAGCTACCGGCAAATGCCAGGCATTCCAGGGTGCGTTTGTTAACCGTTCGTTGATTGATTCGCCGAACGAATTCAAAAATGTCTTTATATCGACCGGTTTTTTCCCGTTCCTCGATAATGCTTTGAACGGCGGCCTCCCCAACCCCTTTTAGTCCGCCTAAACCAAATCGGATCTCGCCTTTTTCGTTGACGGCAAATCCCTCGAGTGATTCATTGATATCAGGACCCAACACCCGGATGCCCATCCGCTTGCACTCTTCCATGAAGAAGGTGATCTTTTCGATGCTGCCCGCGTGGTTCAGTACGGCCGACATATACTCTGCCGGGTAATGGGCTTTCAGGTAGGCGGTTTGATAAGCAACGTTGGCGTAGCAGGTGGAGTGAGATTTGTTGAATGCATATTGGGCAAACGCCTCCCAGTCGGTCCAGATCTTTTCCAGTTTATCGGTGGGATGTCCTTTCTCGGTGGCTCCTTCGATGAATTGTTTTTTCATCTTGTCGAGCACTGATTTTTGTTTTTTCCCCATTGCTTTGCGCAGCACATCCGCATCTCCTTTGCTGAAGGAGGCGAGTTTTTGGGCCAGCAGCATGACCTGCTCTTGATACACCGTGATCCCGTAGGTTTCTTTGAGGTACTCCTCCATTTCTGGCAGGTCGTACCGGATGGGAGATCGGCCGTGTTTTCGGTTTACGTATTCTGGGATATAGGCCATGGGTCCGGGTCGATACAAGGCATTCATGGCGATGAGGTCTTCGAATTGGTCCGGCTTCAATTCCCGCAGGTGTTTTTGCATACCTGGACTTTCAAACTGGAACGTAGCAATTGTGGCGCCTTGCTGATACAGCCGGAAGGTTTTGGCATCGTTGAGGGGAATCGTTTCCATGTCGATCTCGACCCCATGATATTTTTTGATCAGCCGCAGGGCATCCTTGATGATCGTGAGGGTTTTCAATCCCAAAAAATCCATCTTAATGATGCCGGCACTTTCAATGTCGTTTCCTTCGATCTGGGTGACCCACAAGGGAGAGTCCTTCGCAATGGCCACGGGTATCAGTTCGGTCAGGTCTTGCGGCGCAATGATGATGCCGGCTGCATGAATACCGGTATTGCGAACTGAACCTTCCAGTCGCTCTGCTTCGTGCAATACTTTTCCGGCAACGCTGTTTTTGTCGTTGTAGATCTCGCGTAGTTTTTTGACGCTTTCCAGCTCATCGTTGCCCAGGCCTTCTTTCTCTTCGAGCGAGGTACCTTCTTGTTTGGATTTTAGGGGTGCATGCAGCAGCCTTTTTAGTACGATGCCCGGTCTTTCCGGAACCAATTTTGCCAGTGCATTCGAATCGGGAAGTGGGAGGTCCATCACCCGCGCCACATCCTTTATACTCATTTTGGCGGCCATGGTGCCATAGGTGATGATCTGGGCCACTTGATTCTTACCGTATTTTTCGACCACGTAGTCGATTACTTTTTGCCGTCCCTCATCGTCGAAATCGGTATCGATATCGGGCATGGATTTACGGTCGGGGTTGAGGAATCGCTCGAACAGCAAGTTGTATTTAATTGGATCGATGTTGGTGATGCCGATGCAGTAGGCCACCACGGATCCGGCAGCCGAGCCGCGGCCCGGACCAATGAAGACGCCTTTTTCTCTTCCGGCCCGGATGAAGTCACTTACGATCAGGAAGTATCCGGCAAAGCCCATCATCTTGATGGTGAAGAGTTCAAATTCGATGCGTTCCCGGATCTCTTCGGTGATCTCGGTATAGCGTTTGGCCGCGCCTTCGTAGGTCAGGTGTTTGATAAACTCCCATTGGTTTTGGGACTCGGCCGACACCGTGTACTTGCCAACCGTTTCCTCTTTGGTATGGATCTGAAATCTTTTCTCTACCGGAAAATTAGGAAGTAGGATGTCGCGCGTCAAGTTGAGCAACTCTACTTTTTCCACGACTTCATTGGTATTGTCGATCGCTTCGGGTAGGTCGTGGAAGGTTTGGGTCATCTCCAGGGTATTCTTGAAATAGAATTGATCATTGGGAAAGGCAAATCGTTTGTCCTTCATATTCACATCGTCATCGGCAAAATCCCGCAGGGCAGGGGTTGCTTGTTTCTCGCCGGTGTTGATGCAAAGCAGAATGTCGTGTGCATTGAAGTCGTCTTGTTCTACATAGTGAGAATCGTTGCTAGCGATGATCTTTACATTGTATTTGCGGGCCAGACGGATCAGCTCCACATTCACTTTATCCTGCTCGGCCATGCCGTGGCGTTGGAGTTCCACGTAGTAGTCCTCTTGAAAAATATTCAACCACCATTTGAATTCGTTTTCTCCTTCTTCGGCTCCTTTGGTCAGGATGGCCTGCGGCACGGCAGCTCCCAGGCAGCAGGTGGTGGCGATGAGTCCGGAATGATACTTTTTGATGAGTTCCTTGTCGATGCGCGGATATTTTCCATACATCCCTTCAATGAAACCCAGCGAGGTCAGTTTGATGAGGTTCTTGTATCCCTGTTCGTTCTTGGCCAGCAAGATTTGATGAAAGCGCTTGTCTTTTTGATCCTTGGTGTAGGTTTTTTGGAGCCGGGTCTCGGTTACATAAAATTCACAACCGACGATGGGCTTTACTTTGGGTTTTCCGTGCTCGTCTTTGTGCTTGTATGCTTCGGCCACGAACTCAAAAACGCCGAACATATTGCCGTGATCACTGATGGCCAGTGCGGGCATGCCATCTGCCGCTGCCTTTTGATATAGGTTCGGTATGGCGGCCGCCCCGTCGAGCAAAGAATATTGAGTATGAACGTGGAGGTGAGAAAATTTCATAGGGGCTATCCAATGGGCTTATCCGGGTAACCTGCCACCTTGCTGGCAAAATTTCCTGGGGGACTAAAGTAAATCAAATATGGATGTGCGTCTTCTATGTGGATATTTCGACTGTTTGAACGCCGGCGTTACAAACTTTATCAGCTGGTTTTCAGCGGTTAAGAATGATTAACATTTTCTTTTGGGCATCTTCTCAGGTGGCTGGAGGGCAAAACCTTAGTTTCGCGCTTTATCAAACGTTTCATTTTTTGTCATGCGTCATTTTTCATCTGTTGTTTTTGTTTTTTTTCTGTCCTCATGCGGATTGATTCGGCAAACGACTGTTCGCGAGGGAAAGAATCCATCCCTTACGCTGGCTCAAGCCATCGACTACAATCGACAGCCACGTAAATTCATAGATGACATCACTGTAACACCGGAAAAAACCAGGGTTACTTTTGTGGCTCAGGTAGAGCCATCGACCTTGGCAACAAGCGGGCCCAGTGCGGGTTCCAACAATTCGGACAATAGTTCCATAACCGTTGGTGCGAATTCAGCTTCAAGCTTAGATCCGTCCAGGCTTACCGGAATTCAGCTCAAATATGCCAATTTGATTGGGGTAGATGCTAGTTCATTACCCAGTTTAAGTTTATTGCTTGCTTTGGAGGATTGGTATGGTACTCCCTACTTGTGGGGAGGTACAACCAAAAGAGGGGTTGATTGCTCTGGGTTTACCCGCGCGATGTATGCGGCCGTTTATGGCATCACGCTTCCCCGGGTTTCTCGTGATCAGCATCGTAGTACCCGTCGTATTCAAATGACGGATCTTCAAGAAGGCGACTTGGTCTTTTTCAATACCCGTGGCAGTGGCGTATCTCACGTGGGTATTTATTTGGGCAATAATAAATTTGCCCACTCCGCCTCCAAGGGGGTCATGATAAACGATCTCTACGACAAGTACTACGTGAAGCGCTACTTGGGTGCTGGCCGTTGGTTGCCTGAATAATCCACGGGTTTTCTAGGCCTTTCCGGTAATCTTTTTTTGGATGGCTTGCCACACCGGCTTTATGTCGGGAGATAGGTTCATGTGATATACACCTATTGCATAGAGAAGAATAAATAAAACAGATTGACTGAGCAGGGCAACCCATCCGCTGAGTGTATGAGTTGTCCAGTGGGCAATGCCATAACTAAGGCTGCCGATGACGATTACCCAAAAGGATCGCCAGGTAAAGGGGAATAATTGGAATTTTTTCCAAAGAAATACAATGCGGATCAAATTGTAGATCGTGATCGCGATCAATTGGGCTCCGGCAGCTCCCTGGATGCCATACGATTTGGTTAGCCAATAGCTACAAGGTAGCATTACAAGCAACAAGACTATCCCGCTTATGAATTCAAAACGCCATTTCGTAGAGGTTTGTAGAATCTGCGTATTGAGTCCGGTTCCCATATCAACCAAGCGTGCCATCCCCAAAAGAATCACCACCGGGAAGGCCGACTGGTAGGAGGATTGGAGGCCAACGACTTCGATTCCCTCCTGAAAATCGAGCGCGAACAAGGATAATATCCCTGCGGCAAATATCAATTGATTGATGGATGAACGCTGGTAGATCCGTTGTATCTCGGACATGTTTTTTTCTTTCCAGGCCAGCGAGAGCTTCGGAATGGTGGCACTGATCAATCCACGCTGCGGGGCTTGGATGACTGCAGCCATATTCTGGGCCAGTGAATAGATAGCCAGTTGAGCCATGGCTCCCTGTAATACAGAAGCAATGACTAGGGAGTCAAATACCATTGAAAGTTGTAAAACGGCCATGCCGCAAAAGATGAAGAGGCAGAGACGAACGATGATCTTGCGTAGTCGTTTGGTTAGTCGACTAACCTCAAAGTGAAATCGCAATTTCCCGGATCCAAATAGATATATATAGAGAACGGTGGCTATAAACAGATAGCTCAGAGAGAAAATCTGCACGAATTCATTGAAATCGATCCATCCCGCTGCAAAGCTGAGAATCAGGGCCGTGACATACAGGCGCCAGATCAATTCTTTCAATAGGTTTGTGAATACCGACTTTTGAAAGTTCCAAGCCCAGGCTTCCAACAAGGAATAGAGGGTCATTCCCAGGCCCAGAGGGAAGAGCCAACTGTAATGGGTGATCAGGTCAGGCGCATTGGTGCCATATTTTTGGATAACAAGATCTTTGCCTGCATATCCCATCAAGGCAATCAGGCCAAACCCAATCAAGCTAACCGATAAGGCCAGCGAAAATTGCTCGTTTTTATTACCCCGATGCGATTGATAATACGGAAAGAATTTGATCAGGTATACCGGCATGGCCAAACCGGAAAAGGCGGACATCGTCAGGGCTACCGCGATGAAGGCATTGTAAAGGCCAAACTGTTCCTTTTCGAAAATGCCCTGTTTGGTAAAAAGATAAATATTAAATAAGCCCACCGCAAAGCCAACGTAAATGACAGCGGAAGAGATCAGACTTTGTCGGCGTATGCCACTCATGCAGGCGTTATTGTATATATAAGTTGGCAGATAGTTTATCTCGAGTCCAGTCTTTCCCAACTGGCGTCCACTGCGTGGAAACCCATATCCAGGGCTCCGCGGGGCCAGAGCGAACGGGCATGCTGAATGGGGGAAGGCAGTTGGTCCACCTACATTGTACGATCCCATTTACCATTTTGGATTCCAGGGTAGGTATTTGGGTGGTGCGCAGATACTGATCGAATATGGGTTGCAAATTCAAGCCTGTTCGCTTACTCCAATACGCCTCCACGGCGGCGCTGGTGGTGGGTTCTAGCGCAAAATCACGATTCATTCCCCGTAAAATTTCTCGGAACAGCGAGTCGTTGTCGATGACCTCCCGCAGGGTGTGGATGAGGTTGGCCCCTTTGTTGTACATGTCGCCGCTTCCCTCCGCATTGACGCCATACGGAGCGATCAGGGGTCGGTCGTTGTCGATCGAGGGACGAAGCCCCCGCACATATGCATCCGCCGCGGCCCGGCCGTAATGGTAATCGATGAAAAGCACTTCCGAATACATCGTAAAACCTTCGTGTATCCACATGTCGGCTATGTCACGGGTAGTAATGTTATTGGCAAACCATTCATGCCCGGATTCATGGATGATGATATAATCCCATTTCAGTCCCCAACCCGAGCGGGACAGGTCACTTCCCAAGTAACCGTTTCGGAATTGATTGCCATAGGCGATGGCCGACTGATGTTCCATTCCGAGATGGGGCGATTGCACCAATTTAAATCCGTCGTTATAAAATGGGTAGGGGCCGAACCAATATTCAAAGGCTCGAAGCATTCGTTTTACGTCCCGCAGGAAATGTGGTTTGGCTTTATCCAGATCCTCCGCAAGTACCCAATAATCCAGGTCTAGTTTTTGCTTTTCTTCTCCCAGCAGGGTATCAGTCCAGTGCGCATAGCGCCCGATGTACGGAACCAGGTTGTAGTTATTGATCGGGGACGTTACATTCCAACTCCACTGCTCCTTTCCGGGGCCGGCGAGTTTTTTCCCCAGTAAACGACCATTGGCAACGGCCTGAAGGGTGTCGGGAACGATGATATTCAGTTGTGCACCGCGGTCGGGCTCATCGCTTTGATGATCCTTACACGGATACCACACGCTGGCCCCCAATCCCTGACAGGCAACCGACATCCATGGATTGCCGCTTCTGTCTTTTTTATAGATCCAACCTCCGTCCCACGGCGGATTCACCGCTATGCGCGGTTTGCCACTGTATTGGATCTCAATCGTAGCGGCCATCTTTTTGGATTTGGGCAGCAGCGACCGGTGAGCACTAAGGTCGATCCAGTATACGTTTCCTTCCCGTTGAAAGGGGAGGGATTGTTGTCCCAATAAAACTTTATCGATTTGCATGGGTTGTTGCAGGTCGATTTGCATCCGATCGGTCTGCGGCGCACCGGTAAGGTTGAACTCGATCCGATTCCTTCCTTTTAGTAATCGCGTGGTGTAGTCGGGTTCGATGGTTAGTTCATAATGAAGCACATTCCACCAAGCTCTATCGGGACCAATGGTGCCCCGAAGGGTGTCTTGTCTGTCAAACGTGGTAGATTGACTCCGTACAAGAGAGGCTCCCCCGAAAAAAAATAAGAGGAAAAGGGCAATTGTTTTTTTTCCGATCATGCAGGCCTTGGGTTGATTTGCTAATTTAGCCCGAAGGGTTCAACTGATGCGTTTCCGAATTCACAATTTTGCGATCTGTTTGCTGTTCCTGGCCTGTGGGCGGTCGCCACAGGCGGAGAAAGGCTATTTTTTATACAACGAATCGACGGGTATTTCGTCGCTGGATCCGGCTTTTGCCAAAAGTCAGGCTACCATCTGGGCCACCCATCAGCTTTATAACACCTTGGTGGAAGTTGATGCTACCGGTTCCATCGTGCCCTCCGCCGCCCTGCGCTGGGAGATCAGTGCGGATCGTATGTCGTATACTTTTTATTTACGAAGCGATATGTTTTATCACGACGATCCGGTTTTTCCAGGCGGAACCGGCCGTCGGCTTCGGGCCAGTGACTGGGTTTACTCCTTTTCGCGCTTGTTGGATCCGGCGGTGGCGAGTCCGGGTGCCTGGATCTTCCGGGGAAAAGTCGATTCAATTCGTCCCTTTGAAGTGCTCAACGACTCCACCTTTCGCTTGAATCTGTTGCGGCCTTATCATCCCATTCTGGGTATTTTATCGATGCAATATTGCTCGGCCGTCGCTCCCGAAGCGGTGGAGCGATACGGAGCGGATTTTAGAAGACACCCGGTAGGCACTGGCCCTTTTCGGTTTGCGGCCTGGGCAGAGGGACAAACCCTGATCCTAAAAAAGAATGATCGCTATTGGGAAAAAGATGAACGCGGCGCAAGCCTTCCGTATTTGAAAGGGATTCGTGTGAGTTTTTATGATAGCAAGGCCACGGAGTTTTTGTTGTTTCAGCAAGGGAAACTGGATTTCATTAACGATTTGGATGCCTCTTTCAAGGATGAGTTGCTCTTGAAATCGGGTCGGCTGAAACCCCAGTGGGAAGGCAAGTTGATCTTGCAAACGCATCCGTATTTAAATACGGAGTATCTGGGTATTGTAATGGATTCAACATTGGCCAGTGATGCGTTGCGGTCAAAAAAAATTCGACAAGCCATCAATTACGGATTCGATCGGCGCAAGATGATATTGTACTTGCGTAATTCACTTAGCACACCGGCCGAATCGGGGTTTGTGCCGGAGGGACTTCCCTCGTACGATTCCGCTCGGGTCAGGGGATATCATTACGATCCGGCCCGCTCGATGCAATTACTCGTCGAAGCGGGGTTTCCCGGCGGAAAGAATCTGCCGTTGATTCGCTTGCAAACCATTCCGATCTATGCGGAGATGGCGAATTTCATCGCCCGTCAGTTGGGAGAGGTGGGCATCGGGGTACAGGTGGACGTGGTTCAGAAATCCTTGTTGTTGGATCTGACGGCAAAGGGTGAATCGCCTTTTTTCAGGGCCTGTTGGATCGCGGATTATCCCGAGGGGGAAAACTATCTCTCGGTTTTTTATTCAAAGAATCCCGCCCCGCCCAATTACACCCGTTTCAAGAATGCACGGTTCGATGCCTTGTTTGAACAGGCCATACAAGAGGTAAATGATTCGGTGCGTTATCGTTTGTATCAGGAAGCCGATCGGCTCATCGTGGAAGAGGCTCCGGTGGTACCGCTTTGGTACGACCGGGTGATTCGATTAGTGGGACAAAACGTCGAGGGATTTTATCCGACCGCTCAGAACCTGTTGGAGCTGCGTCGCGTCAAAAAAAATTGATCAGTCCTTTTTTAATTTCTCCTTGAATACTTTTCGGAATTTTTCCAGTTTGGGACGGATCACCAATTGGCAGTAGGGATTGCTGTCGCCATTCATCTCGTAGTATTGCTGGTGATAATTCTCTGCCGGGTAAAAGATTGCGAAGGGGGTGATCTCCGTTACAATGGGTCGGTCGAACGCGCCGCTTTTATAGAGGTCCGCTTTGTATTGGGTCGCTTTCTCGCGTTGTTCCTCGCTGTGGTAAAAAATTCCGCTTCGGTATTGGGTGCCCACATCGTTGCCTTGACGATTCAGGGTGGTGGGGTCATGTGTTTCCCAGAAAACTTCCAGCAGTTCGGCAAAACTGATTTTAGTCGGATCATATATGATCTGCAAGCATTCCGCGTGACCGGTTTCACCACTACACACTTCTTTGTAGGTGGGATTCTTGGTTTTGCCGCCGGTGTAACCGGAGGTTACTTGAATCACTCCTTCCAAGGAGGTGAATACCGCTTCGGTGCACCAGAAGCAACCGTTGGCCAGGGTGGCGATCTCAGTGGCAGGCAGGGTGGGATTGTTCTTCACGGTCGAGTCTTCCATGGGAGGGATTTTTTTCGTGGTTCGTTCGGTTTGGGCACAGGCCGTTAGGGCAAAAACTAACCAACCGCCGAGGGAGAGGATTCTGTTCATGACGGCTACAAAATTCCGAGTTTTGTGCCGGTTTTGAATCGTCTGTTTAATTGATTGCATGAAATTATTTCCTTCCTCTGCCCGCTCCCAGCTCGAGTTCGATCGGGTGGTGGAGCGACTGGTGGCTCATTGCCGGGGCGAATGGGCCAAGGAACGGGCAGGCGATATCCGCATCCACAACCAGATCGACCACATTCGGTTGGCGCTGGGGCAAACACAGGAATTCAAGTGGATATTGGATCAGGGACTTGCCTTCCCCACGGAGGAGCCCTTGTCCATTACCCGCGAGTTGCATCTCTTGCGTGTTCCGGGGGCGGTGTTGACGGGCGAGCAGTGGATGCAGGTTCGTCGCCTGCTCCTCGACACGGAATCGGTTTACCGGTGGTTCAACGAAGAGCGCCGCCTGGCCTATCCTTCGATGGCCTCTGTCATCGGGGCGTCAGGCTACGAAAAGCGCATCGCGGGGCGGATCGACGAGGTGTTTGAGCCGAACGGACAGGTTTGTGACAACGCCTCTAAGTATTTACAGGAGGTACGGATTCGCTTGCATCGAAAGCGACAGGAATTGCGGGCGATGTTTGAGCGCATCGTACAAAAATTACAGAAGCAGGGTTGGTTGGCCGAGATCGAGGAGAGCTTCTTGAATGGTCGACGGGTGGTGGCGGTGCTTGCCGAACAGAAGCGGGTGGTCCGCGGAATTTTACATAGAGAAAGTGAAAGTCGTCGAACGGCTTTTTTGGAACCGGAGGAGACAATCGAACTCAATAATGAAGTGTTCGAGTGGGAGAACGAGGAGCGGGCCGAGGTGTTGCGGATCCTTCGGGCGTTGACGGCGGAATTATCGGTTTATCAGCCGCAATTGCAGCAGTATTATGCAGTACTTGGGCAATTTGATTTTATCCGGGCTCGTGCGCGGTTGGCGGTGGAGATGGATGGGCGCCTGCCCGAGATGGAGGCGAAGGCCGGGGTACAGTTGGTGCAGGCCCGTCATCCGTTGTTGTTGCTATATCATTTGTCGAACGGCAAACCCACGATTCCGTTGGACCTGACGCTTAGTGAGGAGCATCGGATCTTGGTGATCAGCGGACCGAATGCGGGGGGAAAGACCGTGGCGATGAAAACGATTGGTTTGATTCAATTGATGGCGCAGAGTGGGTTGTTGGTGCCGGTAGGGGCGGGCACGCGGCTGGGCGTGTTCAAGCAGTTGATGATTCAGATGGGCGATGCACAGAGTTTGGAATTTGAGTTGAGTACCTACAGCAGTCACTTGCTGCATATGAAGGAATTTTTGGAGGCGGCGAATGGTCGGACTTTATTTTTTGTCGATGAAATGGGAAGCGGAAGTGATCCTGATCTCGGAGGTGCTTTTGCGGAAGTGATGTTGCAGGAATTTTTGCGTCGGCATTCGATGGGGGTGGTAACAACGCATTACTTGAATTTGAAAGTGATGGCGGGGCGTACGCCCGGGTTGATCAATGGCGCGATGGCCTTTGATGAAAAGAATCTCTCGCCGCTTTACAAATTGCAGGTGGGAAAGCCGGGGAGTTCCTACACGTTTGCCATTGCGCAGCGGATCGGGTTAGATAAAAAATTGATCGAACGGGCAAGGGGATTGGTGAAATCGGATCACGTGAAGCTGGATAAATTATTGCATCGAACCGAGGTGGAATTGGCTGAGATCACTCAGAAGCAAGCGGAATTAAAAAAGTTAATGGCGGAAACCCAGCGGTTGAAAAAAGAGTTGGAGGGTGTGATGGATAACGAGAAGCATCGGCAGGAATTGGATTTGCTTCGGGAGCAAAACCGAATCGGGGCCGAGCGTTGGCAGGAGTTGAAGGATCTGGAGCGAAAATTAAAATCGGTTGTGCAGGATTGGCGGAAGAGTACAAACAAGGAGAAGGCCATGAAGGAGATGGGTCAGGTTTTGTTTCCAAAGCGGGCGGTGTCAAAAGCAAAAATGGCTGAGGAGGCAGGGGTATCGCACGAGGAGCTTTCCGGCGAATTGGGAGTAGGGGATACGGTTCTGGTCAAGCCTACCGGAAGGCATGGCCTGGTGATGGAGTTTAAGGGCAAGCAGGTGGTGGTGCGGATCGGGAAGATTCCCATGCAGGTGTCGCGAACGGATTTAAAAAAGATTCGTTTGATCGAGACAACAGAGCGAAAAAAAACGCGAAAGAGTTCCTGATTTTTCTTGATGTACGGCAACCGTTATTTTTCATCAGGCTTTTGTTTTGCCTATTCTTCCGGGGAATGTACATTTGCGCCGGAGAGATGGCAGAGCGGTCGATTGCGGCGGTCTTGAAAACCGTTGACTGTAACAGGTCCGGGGGTTCGAATCCCTCTCTCTCCGCAATACTGATAAAATGCCCCGTTAGGGGCATTTTTAATTACGCGAGCGTGAAATGCTTGCATTTCTAAGCTTGCGTAATTAAAAATGTAAGGGGCGAAGCCCCGGCATTTTATCAGTATTGCTGGTTCCACCTCCCGGATCTTTTCGCGCAGAGAAAAGAATCCCATCGCAAATTTCCTCATCTTTTTTGATTGTAGTGGATCTTACTAGTTCGCGGATAGCATGTAACTGTTTTGTACCTTGCACCCCCTTTCGGAGAGGTGCCAGAGTGGTCGAATGGGACGGTCTCGAAAACCGTTATATGGGCAACTGTACCGAGGGTTCGAATCCCTCCCTCTCCGCTCTTACCCGCCGAAGCTTTAGCGAAGGAGGGACTCACATCGAAGCCGTTAACTTGATCCAACTTCTTAAATCTCTGGCGCCGTATTTCTGGCGTTATCGGTTGCGACTGGTCGCCGGATTGTTGTTTGTTTCCCTTTCTAGTTATTTTAACGTGTTGTTCCCGCAGGTAACGGGCTTTGTGATCGACTACGTACAGCGGACGCTTCAGCTTCCCGGGTATGAGGTGCCCAGTCGTCCAGCTAGGTATGATGCATTGGTGGAGCGATTTGTAGAATGGATTACGGCGCGTTCCTGGGAGTTGAGTGGGGTAGTGGCGGTGTGCGGATTGACCATCTTGGGACTTGCATTGATCCGCGGTTTTTTTCTGTTTTTGATGCGGCAGACAATCATCGTGATGAGTCGGCACATCGAGTTTGCGCAGAAAAAAGACATCTATGCGCATTTTCAGCAAATGGACCTATCTTTTTTCAAAAGTAATCGCACGGGCGACCTGATGAATCGGATCTCGGAGGATGTGGGACGGGTGCGGATGTTCACCGGACCGGCGCTGATGTATTTTGCAAACCTTTTTACCATCATACTTTTTTGCGTGTTGTCCATGTGGCGCCGCGATCCGGAACTCACGATCTATGTGTTGAGTCCGCTGCCCCTTTTGGCATACATCATGTACCGCGTCAACGAACGCATCAACCGCATGAGTGAGCAAGCACAATCGGCCTTGTCGGATTTGACGGTGCAGGCGCAAGAAACGTACAGTGGCATCCGGGTGGTCAAATCTTTTGTGCAGGAGCAATCCATTCTGGGCTGGTTTTCGCAGAAGGCCGAGCGGTCTAGAAAAGCGGCAATGGGACTGGCCAAGATCGAGGCCCTGTATTTTCCTTCGATCTCGCTGCTGATCGGATTGAGTACGTTGATCACGATTTTGATTGGAGGGTTGTATGTGATCCGAGGTGGTGGACTTGGTCTGAATGCGCTCGTAGAATTTATTCTTTACATCAATATGCTCACGTTTCCGGTGAGTGCGATCGGACTAACGGCCAGCTTGACCCAGCGGGCAGCGGCCTCACAGGTGCGGATCGATGAGCTTCTGGAGCAGCAGTCGGAATTGGACCAATCAGGTAAAAAGGCACTGAATGAGATCGAATCAATCCAGTTCGATCAAGTACGTTTTGTTTACCCAGACACCGGCGTGGTAGCAGCGGCGGGATGGGATCTGCGGTTGAGAAAAGGGCAGCGCTGTTTGATGGTTGGATCGACGGGAAGTGGAAAATCAACCTGGGCTCAGTTGGCACTTCGGTTCTATGATCCGTCCTCGGGTGAGATACGAGTGAATGGTATTCCATTGCCAACCTACGATTTGCAGCGGCTTCGTGAGACGATTTCGTATGTGCCTCAGGATATCTTTTTGTTCAGCGACACCATCGAAGCCAATCTCCGTTTTGGAAACGAGCAAGCAAGTCAGGAAACGATTGATCAGGTGGCACGGGCCGTTTGTTTGCAGGAAGAGGTAATGCGTTTTCCGGAGGGATATCAGACAGTGGTGGGCGAGCGGGGTGTAACGTTGAGCGGGGGACAGAAACAGCGACTGGCTTTGGCCAGGGCTTTGCTTAAACCGGCATCTTTTTATATCCTGGATGATTGTCTGAGTGCGGTGGATGTTCAAACCGAAAAAAAGATACTGGAGTCATTGGACAAAATGACGGGGGAGGCGGGCTGGGTACTGATCACGCACCGGTTGCCGGCGCATTTTCCCTTTGACTGGGTGATCTGTTTGGATCAAGGTGTGGTGGTGCAGCAAGACAGGCCTAATGACCTGCTGAAAATGGGTGGGTACTATGCAGATCTTTTATCGGGTCGGGGGCAAGGCAATGCGGACTCAAAACAGACCTGACCCCTTGATATACAATTCTTTGCTTGGATTTGGAATTTTTTGGAAATGGGTTATATTTGTCTGAACCATCATTAACCAAAAGCACGAGCCGTGTCGTACGAGAACAATGAGCGAAAAGCCGACAGTATTTACAGCAAACGCATTCGCGCAGGAAAGCGCAGGACTTACTTTTTTGATGTCCGGGCCACCCGGGGGAACGATTATTATTTGACCATCACCGAGAGTCGTAAACGCTTCGACGACAATGGATACGATCGTCAAAAGATCTTTCTGTACAAGGAGGATTTCAACAAGTTTGTAAAGGGGTTGAGCGAGACAGTGGATTATGTGAAAATAGAGCTCATGCCCGATTTCGATTTTGATGCCTTTAACCGGGAGGATTTTCCTGAGGAAGAGAGCTCTGCCGACAGTTCCGGGTCTGCCCCTGCCCAAGATTCTCAGCCCGATGCCCCGGCGGAGGATGTCGATAAATGGTGATCAGCAACTTAGCTTATATAAAAAAATGCCCCAAGGGCATTTTTTTATGCCCGAAAGGGTCTATTTTTACCCTAACCAAAATCCGCTGAATGAGGAAACTTTACGCTTCCCCTTCAAAATTATTGGCACTATCTAAACCCCAGTCAACCCGACCGGGAATTTGTCATTCTTTTAAATCTTGCGAAATGCAATCGATTAAAACCCTGCTTCGCCCTTTGTTTTTGTTGCTGGTTGGCCTTGTTGCTCTGTTGAACACAGAGGCCCAAACGACCATCTCCACCAACTTCACCAACAACAACGGAAACGCGTTGGTGACATTCAATTTTAGAAATAACAACGCCGGTCCGGTAATGATCACCGACATGGCCAGTATCACCCAAAGCTCCGGCGACAAGATTGTGTCTGTTTTCTACAAAACAACACCCATTAACGGTGCCCCGGGCGCGATCAGTGCGGCCAATGGCTGGTTGTTGGCGGCAAGCGCCACACCCAATATCGCCGTTTCTGGTTCAGTAGTACCCATGATCAGTAACATCGGATTGGTTGTACCCGGTGGAGCCACTTACGGAATTGCCTTTCAAGTTTTGACCTCTTCCGGCGGAACTTCGTTGAGCTACTCCACACTTACTGCCGGAACGTATACTTTTTCCGGTGGCGGTTGTGACCTTATTAGTGGAACCTCCGTTAGTTATGGTGGGGGAGTAGCCCCGGCCTCACCCACTTTTACTCCACGAGGGTTTATTGGTAGTGTGACCTTTGTTCCCTTTACAACTTGCTCCGGCACACCCAATCCTGGTAACACACTTATTTCGGTAACTGCTGCTTGTCCGGGCGCAAATTTCACCCTCTCGCTACAAAATGGGTTACCACAGGTTGGATTGAGTTTCCAGTGGCAATCCGCTGCCTCTGCTGCGGGTCCGTGGAACAACATAACCGGTGCAACCGGAAATACCTATCAGGCTGCACAAACATCAACCACCTTCTACCGTTGTATGCTGACTTGTTCGGGTAGCAGTGCAAACTCCAATCCGGTACAGGTGACAATGAATCTCCCCACCAACTGTTATTGTGCAGCGGGTGCGGGTACCACCGCCGGTGAGAAAATATCACGCGTTCGATATTTATTGATCGATAACGCTTCCACCTCCACGGCCGGCTATGAGAATTTCTTGAATGTTACCACACCTGCATTCTTGGGTGTAACTTCTCCCATCACGGTTAATATTTCCGGTGCGTTTACGTCCGATCAAGTTTTGGTTTGGATCGACTTTAACCAAAACGGAAGTTTCTCGGATGCGGGTGAATTGGTGTACACGTCTGCAACAGGGGTAGGACCCCATACCGGTAACATTACGGTCCCTGCCACCGCCATGATGGGCAACACCCGCATGCGCGTACGCTTGCACGATACCGGTCCCGGTCCAAACAACACGCCTTGTGGCAACTCGTCGTGGGGACAGGTTGAAGATTACACCGTAAATATTCAAACGTGTATTCCGGCTACTATCTCTACCCAGCCTGCTAGTACCAATACGCTTTGCGGTGGAAATGCCAGCTTCTCCATCACAGCGGCCGGATCCATTCCCGCCTATGGATGGCAATTCCGTACCAGTGCATCCGCGCCCTGGCAGGATGTAGCCAACGGCGGTGTTTATTCCGGTGCCACTACCAATACACTTGTTATCACTTCTGCCACCTCCGCAATGAATGGATATCAATATCGCGCATTGCTTACGGGCGCTTGTGCGGCATTGGACTACAGCCAACCCGCAACACTCACGGTTACGCCTCCAACGCCTGTTGTGAATCCGGCTTCTGCTTCTATTTGCAACGGAACCATACAATCATTAACCCTGACCAACTCCGTTTCGGCTCCGACCACCGGAATCTTCGTCGCCTCCGCCGGATTGCCGCTCGCGATTCCGGACAATACTCCAACTGGTACTACTGCTTCGGTAGCTGTTTCCGGTATCCCGGCAGGTGTGTTGATAACCAACGTGGCTGTTAAATTCACGATGACCCATACCTGGGTGGGTGATCTGATCATGAACCTTCGCGCCCCGAACGGTCAAGTCTTGAACCTGATCGGGCTCCTCAACAATGGAGCCGGTAACAACGATACGGACAACTTCACCAATACGGTGGTTGACTCCCTTTCTACCACTTCTATGAGTGGTGCGCCTGCCCCTCGTACCGGTACCTATCGTGCCGATCGATTTGGAGTAGGAACCAATCTGAATCCGATCGCTACAACTACCGGTTTCTGGGCTCCGTTGTTGACTACCCTGAACGGCAACTGGACACTCGGTTTGAGTGATCTGGGTCCTGGTGATCTGGGTAACCTCCTAAGCTGGGAAATTCAAATCTCTTATGTAGCTCCTGTGTTTGCACAAGGTACCTGGACGGCTTCTCCGGCTTCCCCGAACACCATGTTCACGGACGCAGCAGCCACCATCCCGTACACCGGAACACCGGCTACAACTATTTATGTGAGACCTTCTGCTAATACCAATTACTCTGTACAATTCACTACCCCTGGTGGTTGTACATCTTCAATTGCCAGTGTACCCGTTACGGTTTCTCAGCCGATCGTTGGGCTTGGAGTGAGCCCGGCCGCCCGTGCGGTTTGCGTGGGTGGTTCCACCAGCTTCAGCGCAACAGTATCCAGTGGTGGTCCACTGACCTACCAATGGGCCGTTAGCACCAATGGAGGAGCAACTTTCACAAACATCTCCGGCGCAACGTCCGCTACGCTCAACTTGACGGGTGTTACACAAGCCATGAATGGCAATCGTTATAGCGTTACGGCTACTGCCGGTCCTTGCGGATCGGTCATCTCTACCGGTGTTGGAATCCTCACGGTGAATGCCTTGCCGACCGTTACCCTCTCAACACCGATGGTGAAACTGGTTCCAGGTCGTACGACAACACTCACGGCCAGTAGCAATCCGCCTGCGGCTAGTAATGGATACGCATGGACCTTGAATGGCAGTGCGATCTCCGGTACGGGTAATTCTCAAACTGCCAACATCGATCGCCTGGGAACTTATCAGGTGACCGTAACCGATGTGAATGGTTGTGTGAACAAATCCAACGCCGTTACCATCTTCGCCGAAGGTTCTGATCGTGTTTGGATCTATCCGAATCCGACCTCCGGTGCCTTCCAGGTCCGCCTCTACCATAGCGGTGAGCGTGCCGAAAAGCGGGTGGTGACCATCTACAACACCATCGGACAAGTCATCGAAAGCAAAGAATTCGTGCTGGTGGCCGGCCTACCTGCCTACCTTCAGATGAACTTCGATCTGGGCGGAGGTGCCACGGCCAAAGGAGCCTATGTGGTGAAGGTGGCCGATCAGTACAGTGGTCGCGTCGTCTCCGGTATCGTGATGGTTCAGTAATCCTTTATCTAATTAATTCATATTCAAAGCCCTCCGAGTTCATCGGGGGGCTTTTTCATGTGAGGTGTCCTTTTTTGTGTTTTGTTATTTTTTAGCTAATTTGTTGCCGGTTTATACTGCCCGGGAACCGGTCAGTGACCACACATTTAAAATCGTTACCATGCAACCAAACTTTACGCTTATGAACAGCCGATTGTCTTTGTTTCGATTGTTTTTACTCCTGGGTTTTATGCAGTTGGGAATTTTCCAATCTACTGCCCAAACGTTGGAGAGAAACAGCGACAGTAAGCGACCTGCTCCTACCGCTCAACAGATCCAGCAAAAAACCACGTTGAGTCAAGGGAATCCAACCTCTTCAATTCCAACAGCGACCAATGATCTTGGATTGGTGATACCCAATAATCCATCGAACCAGCCACGCCCTGAGGCGATCTGTGCAACATTTACCGGATCGCTTGCTGCGGGTGACCTGACGATGAGTCCTCGTTTGTTCCGAAACGGATCGCCTCCCAACGGAAACTGTACCACTCCATATCCCTTCCCTGGTACTTCAGGCACGGGTCCTTATTATTATGACGTTCATACCTATACCAACACAACGGGTCTGACGCAGTGTGGTACATTCACGCTCAGCACAACAGATTTAACAAACGCAAATATTCAGTTTGCGATCTACAACAATACGTTTAACCCAGCCAGCCTCGCTACAAATTATTTGGCTGATCCGGATGCCAGTAGTGGTACTCCCGCCGTCACACTTTCTTGTAACTTGACTGTAGCGGCCGGACAGACCATCCAAATAATTGTATACTCTGCCAACGTCAATACCACTGCTGCCGGTACCGCCAGTAATTATACCATGACAGTCGATTTTCCTGTCTGTCCCTCTGCTCCCTGTGCCGGTACGCCCAATCCAGGAAACACCCTTTGTTCAGCAACGAGCAATTCGGTATGTCCGACACTTCCATTCACATTAAGTCTGCAAAACATTACAACCGGCTCTGGAGTAACTTACCAATGGCAGTCGGCTAGCTCGGTTGCTGGTCCGTGGACCGACATCGCCGGTGCAACCAACCCAACATATGCAACCAGCATCACCACGGCTACCGCTTATCGTTGTAATGTGACCTGCAGCGCGGGTCCCTCCACCACAGCCTCCAACCCTGTGCTGGTCAACATCAACCCGCCTTCTGCCTGTTATTGCTTACCGCCTTCTTCGAATTGTACCGATAGTGATGTAATCACGCGCGTTCGGATTAGTACATTGGACAACGCCTCTGCATGTAGTGCCGGTGGATATGCCAACTACACAACTACCGTTGCGGCTCCGATCGTTTTCTCCGGGGCAGCCAACCCAATTACCGTCAATACCCCAACAGTTTATTCGGAGAATGTCAGCGTATGGATTGACTATAATCAAAACGGCCAGTTTGATACCAATGAGTATACGAACATTGGTAGCAACGCCGGAAACGGCGGGGTGATTACCAACAACATCAATATACCTGCAACCGCCTTGACCGGGGTAACCCGCATGCGCGTTCGGGTTCGATTTGGAACAGGTGCTCTGACCTCCGGTCAGGCATGTACTGGTTATCCCTTTGGTGAAACCGAAGATTACAATGTAAACATTCAGCCTTGTGTTACTGGTTCCTTTACTACGCATCCGGCCAGCACCAGTGTAACCTGTGGTGGTAATGCCACCTTTAGCGTTGCGGCTACCGGTTCTCTCCTGACCTTTACTTGGCAGTATCGCACCAGTGCCACCGGGACCTGGGTGGATATCACCAACGGCGGCATCTTTGGAGGTGCTACTACTTCTACTCTGACGCTTACAAATGTACCCGGTACGTTCAACGGCTATCAATTCCGTGCACTGATGCGCGGGGGTTGTACCGCAGTTGATTTCAGCAACAATGCCACCCTCACCGTTAACCCGCTTCAGCCGGTGGTGAATCCAGCTACTGCTACTATTTGTACCGGTTCTACACAGACTTTAACCCTGACCAACTCCGTTTCGGCTCCGACCACCGGAATCTTCGTCGCCTCCGCCGGATTGCCGCTCGCGATTCCGGACAATACTCCAACTGGTACTACTGCTTCGGTAGCTGTTTCCGGTATCCCGGCAGGTGTGTTGATAACCAACGTGGCTGTTAAATTCACGATGACCCATACCTGGGTGGGTGATCTGATCATGAACCTTCGCGCCCCGAACGGTCAAGTCTTGAACCTGATCGGGCTCCTCAACAATGGAGCCGGTAACAACGATACGGACAACTTCACCAATACGGTGGTTGACTCCCTTTCTACCACTTCTATGAGTGGTGCGCCTGCCCCTCGTACCGGTACCTATCGTGCCGATCGATTTGGAGTAGGAACCAATCTGAATCCGATCGCTACAACTACCGGTTTCTGGGCTCCGTTGTTGACTACCCTGAACGGCAACTGGACACTCGGTTTGAGTGATCTGGGTCCTGGTGATCTGGGTAACCTCCTAAGCTGGGAAATTCAAATCTCTTATGTAGCTCCTGTGTTTGCACAAGGTACCTGGACGGCTTCTCCGGCTTCCCCGAACACCATGTTCACGGACGCAGCAGCCACCATCCCGTACACCGGAACACCAGCTACAACTATTTATGTGAAGCCCACCGTGAATACAAACTACTCGGTCAGTTTCACCACACCTACACCTTGTCAGTCAGCCATCGCTACCATACCGGTGAACGTCACTAACCCCGTGGTGGGATTGGTCGTTGCCCCTGCTACTCGTGCGGTTTGCTTGGGCGGAAGCACTACGTTTAATGCTTCTGTTACCAGTGGCGGACCGATCACGTATCAGTGGGAGCGCAGCATCGACGGAGGCCTGACCTACAGCGCCATCACTGGTGCGACCAGCGCTACTCTGACAATCAGTGGCGTTACGCAAAACATGACCGGTTATCGTTACCGCGTCGTGGCTACTGCCGCTCCTTGCGGATCGGTTACTTCCAACGTTGCTACGCTTACGGTAAATGCCCTGCCGGTTGTTACAATCAGCGCCCCGGCTGTTCGCTTGGTGCCCGGCCGTACCACCACCATTACCGCAACCAGCACCCCGCCGGCGGCACCAAATGGTTGGTCCTGGACCTACAACGGTGGCGCCATCCCCGGCACCACGAATACCCAATTGGTCAATATTGATCAACTCGGGTCTTACCAAGCAACCGTAGTAGATGTGAACGGATGTACCAATAAGTCAAACAGCCTGGTGATTTCTGCCGAAGCGACCGATAAACTCTGGATCTATCCGAACCCCACGGTGAACGGTGCCTTCCAGGTTCGTCTGTACTTCGCCGGTGACCTGGCAGAGAAGCGCGTAGTTACGATCTACAACCCGCTGGGACAAGTGATCGAAAGCCGCGACTTCACCCTGGTACGTGGATCCGCTCCGTATCAGCGAATGGACTTCAACCTCGGTGGCGGTGCCACTGCCAAAGGCGCCTATGTCGTCAAGGTAGCACACCAATACACCGGCAAGGTTATCTCCGGAATCATCCTGGTACAATAATCAAAACCTTTGAATAGCAAAAGCCCCTCTCACGAGGGGCTTTTTTGTTAGGTGGTTTATAAATCAGAGATTTTAAACTATTCAAACTATTCAAACTGTCTAAGCCTTTATCTTATCCCCCTCGTCCGCCGAAGCCTTGGCGTAGGAGGGCTCATTCTTTTGTAAGCATTGATCAACCCATTCGTAGACGCATCATGGGTGGTAACCGGAGTATTATTCTCCAGCTCCGGTAAAATTTTATTGGCCAACTGCTTACCCAGTTCCACACCCCATTGATCGAAACTGTAAATGTTCCAGATCACTCCCTGATAAAAGATCTTGTATTCGTAGAGGGCGATCAATTCGCCCAAGGTAAATGGCGTAAGCTGTTCCAATAAGAACGTATTGGTGGGCTGATTGCCCCGAAAGGTCTTGTAAGGCAGTAGCGCCTCGATCTCACTGGCGGTATGTCCGGCTTTTTTCAGTACTCTAAGCGCCTCCGCTTTGGTCTTTCCATTCATCAATGCCTCCGTTTGGGCAAAGAAATTGCTGAGTAGTTTTTGATGATGGTCGGTTAACGCATGATGCGGTTTTGCAGAGGCAATGAAATCACACGGAATAAGCGACGTTCCCTGATGAATGAGTTGATAAAAGGCATGTTGACCATTGGTGCCGGGCTCTCCCCAGATCACCGGTCCGGTTGTGTAGGAAACTGGTTTGCCGTTTCTGTTCACCGACTTCCCATTGCTCTCCATATTCCCCTGCTGAAAATAGGCGGGGAATCGATGCAGGTATTGATCATAAGGTAAAATGGCCTCGGTAGCGGCACCTAAAAAATTAGTGTTCCAGATGCCGACAAGGGCCATCACCAGCGGGATGTTTTCCCGCTCCGGTACTTGCCACACATGTTCATCGATGTGCTCGGCGCCCTTGAGCAGTTGCTCAAAATTTTTATATCCGACGGTGAGGGCGATGGAAAGCCCGATGGCACTCCACAGCGAATATCGTCCGCCTACCCAATCCCAAAACACGAACATGTTTTTTGGATCGATACCAAATGCTTCAACGGCCGAACGGTTGGTGCTCAGCGCCACAAAATGTTTGGCGATGTGTTTGGGCTGCTTGGCTTTTTTCAAAAACCAGGTACGGGCTGTTTGGGCATTGGCCATGGTTTCCTGCGTGGTGAACGTCTTGGAGGCGACCAGAAAGAGTGTGGTTTCCGGATCGATCCCTTTCAGGGTTTCGCTGATGTGTGCCCCGTCCACATTAGAAACAAAATGAACCTTAATCCCGGGCAGCCAATAGGGGCGAAGGGCTTCGGTGACCATTAGCGGACCCAAATCACTCCCTCCAATACCAACATTGACGATGGTCCGGATCTTTTTATTCGTGTATCCCCGAAACTTTCCACTATGCACCGATTCACAGAAGGATTTCATTTGTCGCCTGACCTTCTCGATCGCAGGCATCACGGCTTCTCCATCCACTTTCCAATCTTTTTTTGAAAAACTGCGCAGTGCCGGATGCAACACGGCCCGCTGTTCGGTCCGGTTGATCCGTTCGCCTTTTCTCAGCCCCTCCAGGGCTTGTCGGACCTTAGTCTCTTTTGATAATTCAAATAGGACATTCAGTATTTTCTCGTCGATTCGGTTCTTGGAATAATCGAAGACCAATTGTTTGGTACATAGCGCCATTTTCTGAAACCGTGCGCCATCTGCGTCAAAGGCTTTTCGGATCGAAAATTTCTTTCCTTGCTTCGACAACTTTTTGAGCGTTGACCAGGCAGCAGTGGAAGTGGGATCGACGGAAGGAAACATGATCAAATGTATTTATAAAGATCGGAAAGCGCTTAGGGTGGTGTCAATCATAGGCCGACTGATATCGAGGTGCGTCACCAGTCGCACCCGATTGGGGGCGATGGCGTAGGCCAGGATTCCGTGTTGTTTTAAATCGGCTACTAAACCGGGGGCTGACTTTCCTTCTACCAATTCAAACATCAGAATATTGGTTTCAACGGGCAGTACGAACTTGACAAAAGATTTTTTTGCAATCTCTTCGCTCAGGAGTTGTGCATGGGCATGATCTTCCGCCAGTCGATCGATGTGATGATCCAATGCATAGACACCGGCCGCTGCGAGGTAACCGGCTTGTCTCATCCCGCCGCCAAAAACCTTACGAATACGGCGCGCTTTTTTGATGAAATCCGCATCGCCCAGTAAGACACTGCCAACCGGACAACCCATGCTTTTGCTAAAACAGACAGAGGCGCTGTGAAAGAGCCGCACGTAATCTTTCGGGTTCTCTTTTTTTGCAACGATCGCATTCCAGACCCGGGCGCCATCTAGGTGAAGCCGCAACCCGTTTTCCGCACATACATTCCGAATGGATTCGATCTCCTTTAGGTCATAACAACTGCCCCCGCCGCGGTTGGAGGTGTTTTCAAGTGACACCAAGCTGGTATGGGCTCGGTGTACATCGTCGGGTTGGATGGCTGTTTTGACTTGTGTTGCGGTCACCCGTCCCCGGTCGCCTTCAAGCAACTTGACCGAGGCGCTGGAATTAAATGCGATCCCGCCTCCTTCGTATTGATAGATGTGTGAGTTGATGTCGCAAATGACCTCATCACCCGGTTGGGTATGGCATTTGATGGCGATCTGGTTGGTCATGGTGCCGGAAGGGCAATAGAGTCCGGCCTCAAATCCAAAATAGGATGCGGTTCTTGCTTCCAGTTCGTTTATGGATGGGTCTTCTCCAAAGACATCATCGCCCACGGCGGCTTGGTGGATCGCAGACAGCATTCCAGGGGTGGGGCGGGTGACGGTATCCGAACGGTAATCGATCGGGGTATTCATGATGGCGAAATTACCGAATGAGGCGCTTACTCCCTTCTCTTATTACCTTCGTGTAAATTCAGTCACATGCCCTCATTTGATATAGTTAGTAAGGTCGATGCGCAGGCGCTCGACAATGCCGTCAACGTGACCACCCGTGAAATCACCAATCGGTTCGATTTTAAGGGAAGTCATGTCGTGATCGAACTCTACAAAAAAGAATTCACCCTGAAACTGGAGACCGACGACGACATGAAAATGCGTCAGCTGCTCGATGTCCTGATCAACCGGGCCAATAAACAAGGCATCGCACCCGAGGCATTTGATCTTTCCAAGGAAGGTTCCGTCAGCGGGAAGGTTTGGAAAAAATCGGTCAAGGTCCGTAACGGCCTGGCACAGGAAGATGCCAAAAAGGTGGTGAAGCTCATCAAGGATAGCGGACTCAAAGTGCAGGCGGCCATTCAGGACGACCTGGTGCGGGTCACCGGTAAAAAGATCGACGACCTGCAGGCCGTGATCCAGTCCTGCCGCAGCGCCGACCTCGGACTGCCCTTGCAGTACGTGAATATGCGGGATTGACCCATTTGGGCATACCGCCTTATTGGCGTATATTTGCATCCCTTAAACATTGACGGTTACGGCAAAATCCGTATCCCCTTAAAAATCATACAGTTATGAGACAAGGAATCCACCCCGATAGCTATCGGTTAGTCGTTTTCAAAGACATGAGCAATGGCCACAGTTTTCTCAGCCGTTCCACCGCTGCTTCGAAAGAAACCGTGAAGTGGGAAGATGGCAATGAATATCCGGTCATCAAGTTGGAGATCTCCAGCACCTCCCATCCTTTCTTTACCGGAAAGAACATGCTGGTAGATACCGCTGGTCGAATCGACAAGTTCAAAAAGAAGTACGCGAAAAAAGCGTAATCGAATACAACATGACATTCACAACCTCTCGATACCGGGAGGTTGTTTATTTTTAGGGATACCCATGTCGACCTTTCATTACCTGGAACCTCCTACGCAAGCGGTTACCCTGTATCCGTTCACGCTGATGCGAGCGGGGATCGATCTGCCGGTTGGCCTGCTCCCGCTTCGAGAAAAATGGCCTCTTCTTTTTCGTCCACTCAACAAAAAGAAAAAAAATCTTTACACGATCTCGTCAGCTGTTATGCCATCAGCCCGGTTGTGTCAGTCGATCGCCTCGCTCAAGAAAGGTCAATCCCTTTTCACAAAAGAAGGAGATTGGATCGCTACGGCTGCACGGATCGATCGAATTCCCCCTAAGCCCCATGTCCCCGATAAAAAAATCGGTTATCCCGTTCTTTTCCTAAGATATCCTTGGGATCTGTTAACAGGGTTGAACCGGGCAGTCGAGATGGATTTTTTATTGTTGACCATGGGTAAGAAATCCGACATACCTGCTTACGTAAAAATTATCGGAAAGCATCCGGTATTTCTCGCGAAAGGCGCTCGGTTGATGCCCTGTTTTTTGAATACGGAAAGCGGACCGATCTACATCGGAAAGCGGGCAGAGGTGCAGGAGGGAGCGATGATCCGCGGACCTTTTCTGTTGGGTGATCGTTCGGTGGTGAAAATGGGAGCCAAGATTTATGGTCCGGCAGTAGCGGGTGCCAGTTGTTTACTGGGCGGAGAGATCAAACGCTCTTTGTTGTTTCCCTTTAGCAACAAAGTACACGATGGATACATGGGTGATTCCGTGATCGGCTCTTGGTGCAATTGGGGAGCGGGTACCAGTAATTCCAATTTAAAAAATACTGCGGGAGCGATTGAAGTGGAAGTGGGGGGGAGGAATGTGTCGGTGGGACAAAAAGCCGGTGTATTCATGGGCGACCATTCCCGCACGGTGATCAACAGTTCACTCAACAGTGGTACAGTGATAGGAGTGAGTGTACAGGTGGGCAATGAGGGACTCCCGCCCAAACGAATCTCTAGTTTTCGCTGGATGGATGGAACTCGATATCAGTTGAAGCAGGCATTGGTTCACATCGAGCAGTGGAAAGCCCTGAAAGGGCAAAAACTCGAACGGGAGGAGATCGAACGATTGAAATATATTTTTAAAACAGATCAATGATGACTATGCGCAAACAGATCGCTGCGGCCAATTGGAAAATGAATTTGACCCAGCCGGAGGTAAAAGCGTTGTTGGATCAACTCTTGACGGAGCCGATCTCTTTGCAATCCCATGAGGAAGTGGTGCTGGCCGTTCCGTTTTTATATCTCGAGCAGGTTCGTCAGCGCATTGAATCATTGAACGGATATCGGTTGGCGGCGCAAAATTGTCACCAGAAAACTGCCGGTGCGTTTACCGGAGAGGTTTCTGCAGCCATGCTGGCTTCCATGGGAATAAAGGATTGTGTGATCGGGCATAGTGAGCGACGTGAATACCAAGCGGAAAGCGATGCGCAGCTTGCGGAGAAAGTAGATCGTTGTTTGGAGGTGGGTATTCGCCCCATTTTCTGTTGTGGGGAGTCGTTGTCTGTCAGAGAATCCGGAAAACAAAATGAGTTCGTAGGGGCACAGGTGCGGGCGGGACTATTCCATTTGTCTGCCGAATCGATTTCCGGCATCGTAATCGCTTACGAGCCCATTTGGGCCATTGGAACGGGCAAGACGGCCAGCAGTGCTCAGGCGCAGGAAATGCATGCGGCCATTCGGGCGGTATTGACGGCACACTACGGAAAGGAAGTTGCCGAACAGATCCCCATTTTATATGGAGGAAGTGTGAAGGCCTCGAATGCGGCTGAATTGTTTGGATGCACGGATGTGGATGGCGGATTGGTGGGGGGTGCTTCCTTGAATGCGACTGAGTTCCGCCAGATCATTGCGGCCCTGAAATAACCCTTTGCATGACCCATCCAAAACGACTACGAGTACTCTGGTTGTGTAGTTGGTATCCCTCGTCGGTGGATTTATTTTCCGGAGATTTTATTCAGCGGCATGCGGAAGCCGTTTCCGAATACGCCGATATTCATGTTCTGCATGCGATCGGTAGTCCGTCACACCATGCTTATTCCATTGCCAAAGACGACCGAACGCAAGCGTTGCGCGAGTGGATCGCGTATTACCCGACTCAGCGTTGGGACCAGCGATGGCTGAGTGCGCTGGGGTGGTTGCGCGCCATGGGGCGGATGGTTCGCGCGTATCAATTTGCTTATGGATTGCCCGATCTGGTGCACGTACAGATTCCTTATAAGTCAGGTTTGATCGCTCGTTATTTGCTGGCCCGTTTTGGGGTGCCTCATGTGGTGACGGAACATTGGGGCATCTATCAAGTAAAAACGGCCGATCGATTTGAGAATCGTTCTTTTTTATTTCGGCTGATCACCCGACTGGGGTACAAGAAGTCAGTCTGTTCGATTTCGGTTAGTGATTACCAGTCCCGCCAACTCCAAACCTATTTAGGCGCGTTGTGTTCACGGACGATCTACAACGTGGTTGACACCCGTTTTTTTTATTTTGTTGAGCGGGCGGTTCGGCCATTCACGTTTTTGCACGTTTCGGACTGGAGTGAGAATAAAAATCCGGAGGGGATCCTTCGTGTGTTTGATCGCTTGCACCGGGCGTTTCCGCAAACGCGATTGATCTTGGTAGGCGGTAAGGGAGATCGTGGGGAGTGGATTCGTCAGTTGGCGAAGGACCGTTCGGCGGCTATTTATTGTGAAGGCGAGGTTACGTATGGAACCGTTGCCGGATTTATGAAAGAGGCGGATTGCTTTGTGTTGAATAGTTCTATGGAGAATTCTCCGTGTGTGATCGGGGAGGCATTGTGTGCCGGACTTTCCGTTATCGCAACAGACGTAGGAGGGGTATCCGAATTGATCGATCCCGTTTGTAGCAGACTGATTCCCGTGGGCGACGAGCCAGCACTTTATTTAGCGATGCAAGAAGTGATGCAAAACAGCGAAGGGCTCAATCGGCGGGAGATCGCCGAGCGTGCTAAAACTCGTTTTTCGTATCAAACGATCGGCCGCCAGTTGGATGAAGCGTATCGGGAGGCCTTGGGTATGCGTAGCTTGAATTAGCTTTTTAATTGTTCGATCAGGTCGATATATTGCTGCATGGCTGACGGGGTATCCATTCCCTTTAGATCGGTCCATGCCTGGTGTTTGGCCTTATTGACAAAGTCGAACGGGTTAGCAGGCGGATCGGTTAGACAATCTCCCTCGGTCGCTTGCTTATACAAACTATAAAGACGAAGCAGGGTTTCGTTACTGGGTCGCTCGGTGAGCGTTTTGCTGGTGGCGACGGCTTCTTCGAATGTTGCCTGGAGGGTATTTTCCATGTTGCTTTATTTGATCACTTCGGGAATGGCTTTTCCGATCGATCCACTCGGCATTTGGATTCGAAGCAGACTAGCCAGGGTGGGGGCGATGTCGGTCATGTAGGTTTCGCGAATGACTCTACCGGGACGAATGCCCCAGCCGTACCAAAGCAGCGGAATATGGGAGTCGTACGGATTCCAAAGTCCGTGGGTGGTGCCGGTTTTTCCGTAGGCATCAATGTAATTCGACTTTAAAATAATTTGCAGGTCGCCACTTCTAAGGGGGTGATAGCCATTGTTCAGCATGTTGCGAACCTTTTCATTTAGGGGGATTGTATTCAGTTCCTCTAGGGGGAAGATCCGGTCAACGCCGGGCTCCAGGCGTATCCATTGCATGATCTTTTCCGACACGGATTTCCGGTCGATCTTGGCGGAATCAAGTGCTTTTCTGTTTAGATGAATTTGGTAGTTGTCGTCGCTCACGATGAGGTTGGCGATCAGGTATTCTTTTTGCAGCGATTGATTTATTTGGTTGATCAGTCCCATGAAAAATACCCTTCCCCCCGGCATTTTATTTTCTTGCATGTATTCTGGTACGGGGGCTGCTCCGTGGTCGGCGCTTAGGAATACGGTGTATTGTCCGGCCCCAACTTCCTTATCCAGGAATCGAAGAAATTCACCCAGCTCTCGGTCCATCCGTAAAAAGCCATCTTCGGCCTCAACGGAGTTGGGTCCGTAGGAATGGCCGATGTAATCGGGCGAGGAGAAACTGATCGCGAGCAAGTCGGTGATGGGGTCTTTCCCCAAGGTATCGGCTAGCAACGCTTTTTTTGCAAACTCAAAAGTGAGCGAGTTGCCGTGGGGGGTGGTCAGGATCTTGCTATAATCCTTTCCGATATAGGCGGATAGGTCGTAAGGAAGTTTTTTCCCAAACATTGGATTTTCGTAGGATTTCTCATCGTCTGTACTGGCGGTATAGGTATTGGCCGGATAGAGTGTGTTCCATCCCATTTGGTAAAACGCATCCGGGCGTTTTGAATCGTTGTATTGCTTCACCCAATTGGGAAGCTCGTTGCGGTAGTAGGTGGAGGTTACCCAATTGCCGGTTTTGCTATCGTACCAATAAGCGGCATTGGCACTGTGGCCGGCAGGTAAGATGGCCCCTCGGTCTTTCAAGGCGATGCCCACCACTTTGGAACGGAATTGGGTGGCCATGCGCAATTCATCGCCGATGGTGTTGGTGAGGAGGTTACGCGGACTCATCAGTCCGCTAGTATTATCCGAGCCGACGGTTTTAACGGTTTTATCGTCTGTACAATAGACAGTGGCTTGTTTGTCTTGGTCCCACCACGCATTTCCGGTGATGCCGTTGATGGAAGGCACTGAGCCGGTGTAGACGGAAGCGTGTCCGCAGGCGGTAACTGTTGGCGTGTAGGGGATGAAGGTGTTTTCGCAGGTAGCGCCTTGGTTCAGCAACCGTTTGAATCCGCCATCGGCGGCGTACCGATTTTGGTATCGATAGAGATAATCCCATCGCATTTGATCGAGGATGATGCCCACTACCAGCTTGGGACGGGCCGGGGTGTTGGATTGAGACCAACTGTTTAGTCCAATGAAGAGGGCAATAAGGATGAGGAAATATTTTTTCATAGTTCTTTATTCAGGGTTTTAATGGGGGTACAATGTTCGGCCAGGATTCGGACTTTTTTTCTATGTTTTACAATGGTGATGCTGCAGCGTTGGCGATCGTTGAATTCTTCACCGTGGTAGAATCCTTTGCCGCTCCAGATGGTATTGACGACGGCGGTGTTTCCATCGAGTTGGATGGTTACTTCTTCCCTTTTCATGGTCTGGAGGGTGTACACATTTGATCCGGCGGTAGACACCAAACTAGCCCGATCGAAGGTGTTGCCGGATTGCGTAAAATAGAGATAGCCGGGAGAGAGCACAGAATCGACCAATGCGGAGTCTTTTTTTTGCCATCCGGTATCGAAGCGTTCGATCACTTTTAGCACTTCTGCCTCGGTCAGTACCGCCTCTGGCTGGCAGGTCCAGCCGATCAGTGCGAACGTCAACATCCAGTACCTTGACATGGGGCAAAGATACTGGCAATGTGGGGTGTTTGGTTCTTTGCTGGTGTTTGAATCAGCGGCGATTTCGTGTGGAGAGGAAATTTTTAAATTCCGTTAACGGAAGGGAGCTTAGGTTGCGGTCGGCGGTCAGTCCTCCTTTTTGCGCTACCAGCACGCCGTAGCGGGTGTCGTCGAATCCGGCGATTTCATGTGCATCCGGATTGATGGATATCCATCCACCTTTATCGAGCACGTAGGGGATCCATTTCCAATCGATGTCGAGTCGGCGTGGGTGGGCGTTGAGTTCAATGACTACGCCGTTGGCCACGCAGGCGTCGATGATTTTTTTGTGATTGATTGGGTATCCTTTTCGGCTCAGGAGGAGTCGGCCGGTTGGGTGTCCCAAGATGGTGGTAAATGGATTTTCAATGGCTTTGATCAATCGCGACTGGGCCTTTTCTTCGGTCATGCGAAGTTGGCTGTGAATGGAGGCGATCACCAGGTCGAAGGTTTCTAGGATCTCCTTGGGGTAGTCCAGTTCTCCGTCGCCCAAAATATCTGCTTCAATGCTTTTGAATACATGAAACGGTTGGGTGGAAGTTTCCTTTTCGAGTTGTTGGTTAAGGGAATCGATCTCGGCTTGTTGTTGGTGAATTTGTTCGATGGAAAGTCCTTTGGCATAAAAAGCTGCTTGGGAGTGGTCTGAGATCACCAGGTATTCCAGGTTCAGGCGTTTGGCTTCCCGGGCCATGGCGGCGATGGAGTCGGAGCCATCGCTCCAGGTACTGTGGCTATGGATGAGGCCTCGGATGTCGGTTGGTTGGATCAAGTTGGGTACGCCCTTTGTTTTGCTTCGTTCGATCCAGCATGCGTCGGATCGAAGAGCGGGGTCGAGGTAGGGGAGTTTGAGGGCCGTGAAAATTTCTTCTTCGGTAGTTGCCGGATTTGGCGTTTTAAAGAGGGGGATTGCTGTTAGGAATTCTTCTGAGGCGGTGGTTTGGAACAATCGGCCGATAAAGGGTTCGTTTCCGTCCAGCAGTCGCAGCCGCAATCCGTTGGTCAGCTGATACAACACACCTGTATCATTTTCTTCAAGAAGTGCTGGGGGTTGGGCGGTTTGAAAGATGGCTTTGGTTTGTGTGCGGGTGGATTGCGTCACAAAGGTTAGTTCATCAATGGTGGGGTCTTGTCGGCGGTAGCTTCCGGTAACCGCAACGTTTTCAGAGCCCAGGCATTTTTTCAAGAATCCGTCGATCTGTGGAAACAGTACCTCCACTTCTGCCCAGAGAAAATGACCTTGGTGTTGCAGGTAATATTCGATGGCTTCCTGGATGTTGTGTTGTGTTTTGGCGCCAAAGCCTTTGTAAAGGGTCAGCCGGTTTTCCTGGCAGGCGTAGAGCAGTTCACCCAGTGTTTCGATCTCCATTTCTTTCCATACGATCTGGATCTTTTTGGGTCCGAGTCCTTTTATATGCAGCATTTCCAGCACGCCGACCGGTGTGGCGCGTTCCAATGCGACAAGCGCGGGGAGTTCTTTTGTTTCGAGTATTTCGCGAATGCGCTCGGCTGTTTTGCCCCAGAGTCCGCGGATCTTTCCGATCTGATCGGGCGGGTAGGTGGAAAGGGGGTAGTCTAATTTATCGACCGTAAAGGCGGCTGCACCCAGAATCTTGGTTTGGGTGGGGTCAAGCCCGTGGATGTCCATCAGCTTGCCCAGTCGTTCCAGTTGTTCGGCGATCTCCGCGTTGGTCATGTTGCAAAGGTAGGCGGGGGTAAAAAAAAGTCCCCCGGAAACGGGGGACTACTATTACTTTCGAAAGCGTTTGAAGATTACTTCTTCTTCTTCTTAGCGGCTTTCTTCTTAGCAGCTTTCTTCTTCGGGGCTGCTTTTTTCTTAGCTACTTTTTTAGCAGCTTTCTTTTTGGGAGCTGCTTTTTTAGCGGCTTTCTTTTTTGTTGCCATTGTTTTGAATTTAATGGTTGGCAAAATGGGTTAACGATAGTAAAAATAATAATTATTTTACTTCACCCAAATTTTTTTCCACAAAGTTCAAAAGGGACGATCAGGCCTCAACGCCGTTCACCGATACAAATGTTTTGTTGTTGCGTCCTTTTTTGAACTCAACAACACCATCGGTGAGTGCGAATAATGTAAAATCTTTTCCAACACCAACATTCTTTCCGGGATGATAAACGGTGCCGCGTTGACGTACCAATACGTTGCCAGAAACAGCGGGTTGTCCGCCGAATATTTTTACGCCGAGGCGTTTGCTTTGTGAGTCGCGACCGTTCTTTACGCTGCCTTCTCCTTTCTTATGTGCCATGATGCGATAAGTTTAGTGAGATTAATTCCAATTAAAATTAAGCGATGTCTGTAACTTTTATTTGGGTGTAAGCGGTGCGGTGACCTTTCTTTTTATGAAAGCCTTTGCGACGCTTTTGTTTGTAAGCGATCACGGTGTCTCCTTTTACGTGTCCGAGGATCTCGGCCTTGACGGTTCCTTTATTGGCGCCAACGGAGAGCTTTCCGCCAGCATCCACCAGCAATACTTCCAGGGCTACGGCATCTCCGGCGGTACCCGGGAGCTGGGGAACGTAGAGGGTTTGGTCTTTCTCCACTTTGTATTGTTGACCGGCTATTTTTACGACTGCTACCATAACAAAAATTTGGAACGCAAAGGTAGGCGGAAAATCTTAACCGACCAACAGAAAACCAGCCCGGTAGCGCCATTTCTTGGGGCGGTCCCCTTTACCTTTGGAGGGACATATCCCGATGAAATTCAAGTCTTTTCTGGCACGTCCCTTTGCGCAATTTGTACACAAGGGCATACAGCGCTCAAAAGCCACGGCTGTCTCCGATCAGCATTCGATTCTCGAGATGCTTTTGCTGCAGGGGCGTAAAACCCGGTATGGGAAGTCGCTTCATCTTGATCAAGTAAATGATTATGAGGGATTTAAGTCGGCAGTGCCCATTATGGATTACGAGGGTTTTCGCCCGTGGATCGAGCGGGTGAAGGCGGGGGAGTCGGACGTACTCTGGAGGGGTCGACCGATTTATTTTGCCAAGACCTCCGGCACCACCAGTGGGGTAAAGTACATTCCCATCACCAAGGATTCCATCCCCAACCATATACAGACGGCCCGCAATGCCTTATTGTGTTATATGGCCGAGACGGGAAATACGGCCTTTGCGGATGGAAAGATGATCTTTTTATCGGGTTCACCCGAGTTGGAGCGGGTGGGGGGTATTCCGACTGGACGGCTGAGTGGCATTGTCAACCACCACATCCCAGCATACCTGCGCACCAACCAACTTCCCAGTTATGGGACCAACTGCATAGAGGACTGGGAGCAAAAATTGGAAAAGATCGTGGAGGAGACCTGGAACAAGCCCATGACGCTAATTAGCGGTATTCCCCCGTGGATGCAGATGTATTTTGATGCCCTCACGCAGCGTACCGGGAAAAAAGTGGGTGAGTTGTTCCCGCATTTTCAAGTGATGGTGCAAGGCGGGGTGAATTTTGAACCGTATCGGTCGCGCTTGATGGAGAGCATCGGCCGACCGGTGGATACGATTGAATTGTTTCCGGCCAGTGAGGGATTTTTTGCGTTTCAGGATACCTTGACCGAACCGGGTTTGTTGTTGAATACCCGAAGCGGCATATTTTTTGAATTTGTTCCGCTGGCTGAGATTGGCAAAGCCGATGCGCGAAGGTTGTCGTTGGCGGAGGTTCGGTTGGGAGAGCAATATGCGCTGATCATCAATAGCAATGCGGGGCTTTGGGGATATAACATCGGGGATACGGTTCGTTTTGTTTCGTTAGATCCGTATCGGTTGGTGGTAACGGGTCGCATTAAGCATTTTATTTCGGCATTTGGGGAGCACGTGATCGGGGAGGAGGTGGAGTCGGCCATGCGGCTGACAGCGGATGCTTTTAACGTGTCGATTACGGAGTTTTCGGTAGCACCGATGGTGAGTCAGGGACAGGGGCAGTCGCATCACGAATGGTGGGTCGAGTTTCAGCAACCACCGCAAGATCTTGCCGCGTTTGCCACTTATCTGGATGAGCGGTTGCGGGAGAAAAACGTATATTACGATGATTTGATCAGCGGCCACATTCTTTCGCCTTTGCGAATTCAACCGGTGCAGCCGGGTGGATTCATTGAGTACATGCGCTCGGTTGGGAAGCTGGGTGGACAAAATAAAGTCCCCCGCCTGAGCAACGATCGAACATTGGCGGAGGGATTGACCCCTTGGAAGATGAACGCAAACGGATGAGTACGCAGCAACCTTTCCCCAAAAAACGATTGGCCTTATTTGGTTCTACCGGATCCATTGGCACGCAGGCCTTGGAGGTGATCCGGTCCAACACCGATCGCTTTGAGGCTTCTATTCTAACGGCTCAAAGCAATGAGGAACTTCTGATCAAACAGGCTTTGGAGTTCATGCCGCATACGGTCGTGATTGGCGATCCCGCCCGATACCAAAAAGTAAAAGAGGCGTTGCAGGGGAAACCCATCACCGTTATGAGTGGCGAGAAAGCGTTGGAGGAAGCGGCTTCCCTTGATGCATATGATATGATGTTGGCTGCCATTGTTGGATATGCCGGATTGCGTCCTACTTTATGTGCGTTGGACAATGGGAAATCGATTGGCTTAGCCAACAAGGAGACGTTGGTGGTAGCGGGGGACATTGTGATGCAGAAAGCGTTTCAGAAACGGGTGCCGATCATTCCGGTTGACTCCGAGCATTCCGCAATTTTTCAGTGTTTGGTGGGGGAAACGCGCAATCCGATCGAAAAAGTGATCCTGACCGCTTCGGGCGGACCTTTTTTGGGGAAGAAACCCAATTTTTTGGTCAACGTCAAACGCGAGCATGCCTTACAGCATCCCAATTGGAGCATGGGAGCGAAGATCTCCATTGATTCGGCTACCTTGATGAACAAGGGTCTGGAAATGATCGAGGCAAAATGGTTATTCAATCTTCGGCCCGATCAAATACAAGTGGTGGTGCATCCGCAGAGCATTGTGCATAGCTTGGTTCAATTTCAGGACGGCAGTCTGAAGGCTCAAATGGGATTGCCGGATATGAAATTGCCCATCCAATATGCCATGGCCTTTCCGCAGCGAATCCCCAATGATTTTCCCCGTTATGACTTCAAAAAAGTCAGCACCCTTACGTTTGAAGAGCCCGATCTGCGTACGTTCCGTAACCTGGCCTTGGCGCAGGAGGCTCTGGAAAAGGGGGGCAACCTGCCTTGTGTGCTCAATGCTGCCAACGAAATTGCGGTGTTTGCTTTTTTGCGCAACCGGATCAACTTTTTGGATATGACTACGGTCATCGAAAAAACGATGGCACAGGTGCCGTTTATCCAGCAGCCCAGTTTGCAGCAGTATTTTGACAGCGACGGGGAAGCGCGTAGTTTTGCAGCTGATTTAATTCATTTATGACAGTTCCCGCCCTCGGCGGGTTTTTTATCTATGCACATGATACCAATTGCAATTGCTTGGAGCGAGGTGGGCATCAAAGCCGGTCAGTTGATCCTTTCTCTTTCCATTTTGGTGATCTTACATGAGTTTGGTCACTATATCACCGCCCGCTGGTTCGGCTGTCGGGTAGAGAAGTTCTTTTTGTTCTTTGATCCCTGGTTTTCTCTCTTCAAAAAGAAAGTGGGTGAAACCATTTACGGCATCGGCTGGCTTCCGCTGGGCGGCTATGTAAAAATCGCCGGCATGATTGATGAAAGCATGGACAAAGAGGCAATGAAAAAACCCCCGCAGCCTTGGGAGTTTCGTAGCAAACCAGCCTGGCAGCGCTTGATCGTGATGTTGGGTGGTGTGATCATGAACATCCTTACGGCCTTTGTGATCTATGCAATCATCTTAATCGTTTGGGGAGATCAGAAAGTTCCCTTCAGCTCCATGAAATACGGGGTGCATGTAGGTGACAGCACGCTTTGGAAGATCGGATTTCGTAATGGGGACCGGATTGTTGGCGTAGATGGGCAAGAAGTGTACGACCTCACCCGGTTCAAGAAAAAACTCATCACCAGCACCAAGGTGCAGCTGGAACGTGATGGCCAACGGCTGGAACTGGCCATGCCGGAAAATTTTGTAGAGCAACTGGTCGAAAACAAGAACCAACCGCGAAAAGGGTTCATCGAGCCCCGCATTCCCGCTTGGGTGTATCAAGTATCCGATACCGCTGCTGCCTATCGCTCCGGTTTGAGGAACCAAGACCGGATCGTGGGCATCGATACGGTGAAGCTTCAGTTCTTTGATGAGCTCGCCGATCAGCTGCAAACCAAAAAAGGACAGTTAGCGGTGTTGACTGTTAACCGCAACGGACAGGATACCAGTTTCAAGGTACAGGTGAATGAGCAGGGTCAGATCGGATTTTATACGTACAATAAATTGAAACAACTCGACAGTTTGGGCTGGATACGCCTGGAGGTTACTAAATACGATCTATTGGGGGCCCTGCCGGCGGGGATCAAGATGACGTTTACCGAGCTGCGGGACTATATGAATCAGATGGTCACGATCCTGACACCGGGCACCGGCGGGTACAAGGCGATGGGTGGATTCAAATCCATGGGTTCGATTTTTGCGCCGGTGTGGGACTGGGAATCATTCTGGAAGCTGACCGCGATGCTATCCGTGATCCTTGCTTTCATGAATATATTGCCAATTCCGGCATTGGACGGAGGTCATGTATTGTTTACCTTATATGAAATGATCACACGCCGCAAGCCCTCCGATAAATTTTTGGAGTACGCCCAAATGGCAGGTATGATCCTTTTACTCGGACTCATGATCCACGCCAATGCAAACGATTGGTTGGGATGGGGAAGGTAGTGAGCCAGCCTTCGGCTGGCAGTTTGGGCAGTTTGGTTAGTTTGGAAAGTTTTTCAGTCCCAACTCATCAAACTGCCCAAACTACCCAAACTATCCAAACTACCGTCGGCGGAGCCGACGGTTCGGGGGCGTTAGGTTTTGACAGCATAGCTCTTTGAAAGTATAAGCATGTACTGCGTTGCGTAATTCGCAGTTTAACGTGAATACGAGAACTATAAATGGCAATACTCAGTATGCCATGGCTGCCTAATCAGTGATTAAGTAGTCATTCGGGCCGCCGGGCCGGTTGATCTGTTACCACGCCCCGCCGCCGACTCAAAAACAAAACAGGTTGCGATCGCCATAGGCTGTGCCGGCGATCTAAGTCCCATGCAGCTAAGGCAATTATCGGTTGTTTGTTCCCAGTAACTGCCCGACACCCCAAAACAAACTAAACATGTAGAAGGCTTTCATCGACTTTGTTTGGACACCGGTTCGATTCCGGTCGCCTCCACTGACCCGATCCTCAGGCTGTGCCTGAGGATCGGGTAGTTTGAATAGTTTGAGTAGTTTGAATAGTTTGGATAGTTTGGGTAGTTGGGTTTATTCATGGAGAAGGTTAGTATTTTGTTGGTGGAGGATCATAAGTTGATTCGGGAGACGTGGGCCTTGTTGCTTCAATCGAATCCGAGGTTTCAGGTGATCGGGGAAACGGATAACATTGACCAGGCCTTGCAGATCTGTAGAGAGAAACATCCTGCCATCGTGCTCATGGATGTAAATATGAGTCCGGTTAACGGATTCGAAGCCACTCAACTCATTCGTAAATACATTCCGGGAACCAAGGTCATCGGAGTCTCCATGCATTCCATGCCCGCCTTCGCCCAACGCATGATCCGAAGCGGGGCTTCTGGATACGTCACCAAAAATTCCTCCAAGGAAGAACTCTTTGAAGCCCTGCTCGAAGTACAAAAAGGCAATAAATACATCTGCCGGGAGGTCAAAAATATCCTCTCTCAACAGAAGCTGGAAATGACCGAGGAATCTGCCCCGGATCTCAACAACCTCTCCCGAAGGGAATTTGAAGTCATACAACTGATCAAATCGGGCTTGTCCTCCAAAGAGATCGCTCAACAACTCGACCTTTCCCTCAAAACAGTGGAAGTACACCGGTACAACATCCTGAAAAAATTACACTTGAAAAATACCGCGGCCCTGGTCAATTTCATCAATTCACAGGGACTTTGACCGGTAGCCCTCCAATACCCTGCGTAAATCGTCGGGCTCGATGCTAAGGTGATTGGCATGGTAACGACAGATTCCATCCACAATTACCAGAACCTGGGGAGATTCATGCACAATGCCAAAAGAATCCGTGATGGCCTGCGATAAAGAGCGATTCTCCAAGAGATCCAGCAAATGGTAACCGATGTTGGGCAACGGCTCCGAGCGGTCAAACCGCCCAAGCGCAACCCGACTGATTGAGCAGCGGGTACTGTGCTTGAAAATAAGCTGAGGGAATGAATGGGAAGACTGCATCAATTGTTCCAACTGTTGCAGGTTCAGGAGGGTCGTCCACATGGCCATTTACCCCCTGAATTTTCCTGTGCCGGAGGTGTTCGAAGGACAACCATACCTGGGAGCAGCACACGATGCCAGGAGGATTACAGTGGTGGAAACCAGAAGAATATAGGATACCATTCGTACCATAATAAACAAAGGTAATCAGTTTTTTTCCTCTTATCGGCAAGCATTAAAATCAATTACCTTTACCCAAACCTATTTCATTCATGTTGCAACTAACCAAGCCCCTGGCATTCATCGACTTGGAGACTACTGGTGTCAATCTTGGACATGACCGGATTGTGGAGATCGCCATTGTTAAAATCCTTACGGACGGCACCAGAAGTGTCAAACGCAAACTGATCAATCCCGAGATCTCCATTCCCCCGACCTCCAGCGCCGTACACGGCATCACCGACGAGATGGTAAAAGACGCCCCCACCTTCAAGCAACTTGCCCAAGAGATCAAACAAATGCTCGATGGCTGTGACCTGGCAGGTTATAACTCCAATCGATTCGATATCCCCTTGCTCGTGGAGGAATTTCTACGGGCCCAAGTTGAATTTGATATGAAAGGACGGCGTATGCTCGATGTGCAAACCATTTTTCACAAACTCGAACCCCGCACCCTGGGGGCCGCCTATAAATTCTATTGCGATAAAATACTCGAAGATGCCCATAGCGCTGAAGCGGATGCCCTGGCAACCTATGAGATCCTCCAGTCACAAGTCGTTCGCTACCCACAACTGGGCAATAACCTCGACAGCATCCTGAAGACCGTCGGGGAGGATCCGATCGTAGATTTTGCCCGGCGTTTTGTATGGGAAAATGGCGTGGAAGTATTCAACTTTGGAAAATACAAAGGCAAACCCGTGGCCGAGGTGCTCCGATCCGAACCCCAGTATTACGATTGGATGATGAAAGGGGACTTCCCCCAACACACCAAGCAAAAACTAACCGAGATCTATACCCGAACCTTGCTCAAGAAAACCTAGCTAATTGTCCCACGCACTGGTCATAATCCCCACCTACAACGAGCGGGAGAATATACCCCCCCTGCTGGAAAAAGTGTTTTCGCTCGAAGCCGGTTTTCACGTGCTGATCGTTGACGATGGTTCACCCGACGGTACAGCATCTCTTGTCAAAGAATTACAATCCGCCTACCCCGGCCGCCTGTTCATTTTGGAGCGCTCCGGTAAGTTGGGATTGGGTACCGCGTACCTGACCGGATTTAAGTGGGGACTGGATAAAGGATACCTGTATCTCTTTGAAATGGATGCAGACTTTTCTCACGACCCCAACGACCTTCCCCGTTTACTTCGGGCTTGCACCGAAGAAGGAGCCGACCTTTCCGTAGGTTCCCGTTACACCAAAGGGGGTGGGGTTCAAAATTGGCCCTTTAATCGAATTGCCTTATCAAAAGGAGCATCCCTCTATACGCGACTCATAACCGGCATGCCGATAAAAGATCCTACGGCCGGTTTCATGTGTTATACCCGAAATGTATTGCAACAGCTCAGACTCGAAAAGATCCGCTTCGTCGGCTATGCATTCCAGATTGAAATGAAATACAAAGCCTGGCGTGCCGGTTTTAAGATCGTGGAAGTCCCCATTCTTTTCAAGGATCGCACCCATGGTCAATCTAAAATGCACCGGGGCATCATTGAAGAGGGCATTTGGGGCGTACTCAAACTTAGGTGGCACGCCTGGAAGGGCGACTGATAATTTTCCCCTTGAAAAAAGCCTACCTACAACTTCATTTGGCCGTGCTGCTGGCCGGTTTCACCGGCATCCTGGGTCGACTGATCGAGCTCAACGAAGCTTGGCTGGTTTGGTACCGAGTGGGACTTACCGCATTTTCTTTCTGGGTGCTCTTGTTCTTTAAGAGGGAATCCTTTCGAATCGGAAAGAAATACATTTTTCCGATCATGGCCGTGGGGGTGGTGGCAGCGCTCCACTGGCTCACCTTTTATGGATCGATCAAATACGCAAACGTATCCATCGGATTGGTGTGTTTCGCCTCCATTGGATTTTTTACCTCTCTGTTTGAGCCCCTGTTATTGGGTACCAAATTTCGATGGATGGAAACGGGGTTGGGTCTTCTGATTCTTTTCGGCATCTACTTGATCTTTCATTTTGATTGGCAATACCGAACCGGGATCGTATTGGGGATGCTCTCCTCGCTGTTTGCCTCCCTGTTCCCCATTTGGAATCGCTATTTTTTAAGACATGTTTCCGCCACCTCTCTGCTGGCCTGGCAACAGACCGGCGGATTTCTGTTTCTGTCGGCAATTCTTCCTGTTTACCTGACCTACTCCACGCTTGGTACGCATGTTCCCTCATTGAGTGATTGGGGGTGGATTTTATTTTTGGTACTGGGCTGCTCGGTTTGGGCTTTTCAGCTTTCTGCCGCCGCCCTGAAAAAATTGTCCGCTTTTACCGTTAGCTTAAGCTTTGGAATGGAGCCCTTGTATGGCATTTTACTCGCCTTTTGGATTTATCGGGAGGATAAAATGCTGCATTCCGGATTCTACCTGGGCGCCTCCATCATCTTGATCGCTCAATTAACACATGTCTGGATTTCCTACCGAACCAGAAATAAATAGATTTAACCTTCAATCTTGCTTATGCATCGCTACGCCTCATTGCTTTTGATCGGTTGTGTACTTGGCTTTTCCGCTCGTGCACAGAAAAAGCCATTGGATCATTCCGTGTACGACAGTTGGCAACGGATGGGGGAGAAGGGGGTTAGTCCCGACGGCAACTGGATCGCTTACACCATCGATCCCCAGGAAGGAGATGGAAATTTATATTGGAAAGGATTTGGACCACGTCTGGTCGATCGGACCATCCCGCGCGGATACAACCTGCAATTCGATCCAAACAGTCGATTTCTTTTTGCCAAGATAAAACCCTTGTTCGCCGATATCCGAACGGCCAAGATCAAAAAGAAAAAACCGGAGGAGATGCCGAAGGATTCTTTTCTGCTGGTCGACCTGACCCTCGACTCCCTCCGAAAGATCCCGAATGTTAAGAGTTATAAATTTCCAGACTCGACCGGTGGGTGGGTGGCCTGGCATTTGGAAAAATCGCCGTTAAACGGGCCTAAAAAAACCATTCCACCCGCAGATACGCGTCTTGATAGCATGAAGCGGGTAATCGACTCCCTGCAAAAACAGATTCAAGTGTTATCTGCTCCCCCTCCCTCAAAAAAACAGCGTGGGCGGGATGATGAATGGGATGCGGATGAGGATGTCGTTGCTGGGGCGGCAGGTGATGTAGGAACCGATCTGGTGATCATGAATCTTCGTACGGGGAAACAACGAATCATCGCCCGCGTGCTCGATTATCAATTCAGTAAGAAGGGGTATCAGTTAGCAATCGAATGCTCTTATGATCCGCAGGATTCAGCCAGTCAAAACCGGGTTTACTGCCTCGACCTTATTTCGGATTCCCTTCGTATGGTCAGCCGCGGTGGAAATGATTTTAGACAATTCACCTTCAGTGAAGATGGAACCCAATTGGTTTTTCTGGCCGAGCGAGATGCTCGTCCCAAAGAGTTGATCAAATATTATCGAGTCTGGCAGTATCAATATGGAATGGACTCTGCCCGGGTGCTGATCGATCGGCATAGCCCGGGTATGCCACTGGGACATGCGCCCAGTGAATTTTCTCAGCTGAAATTCAGCGCCAGTGAAAAGCGTTTATTCTTGGGTACAGCGCCCATTCAACCAGCCAAGGATACCAGCCGGATTGAGATGGATATGGTGAAGCTGGATATCTGGCATTATCAGGATGATTATTTGCAGACACAACAGTTGTATAACCTCACCCGCGAACTGCAACGAAATTATTTGGCGTATGTGGATTTGTCCACAGGTAAATTTATTCAGTTGGCCACGGCGGCCATGCCCCAAGTGCTGCTGAGTCGGGATGGCGATGGCGATTATTTCTATGGACTGGCCGATAGCGGGTATCGGATGGTGAGTCAGTGGACCGGCCGTACCGACCGCGACCTCTATGCCATTGAGGCGGCTACGGGTATTCGTAAGATGATCACACATGATGCTGCAGCCGTGATCAGCGCCGCCAATGTATCACCTGATGGAAAGTCCGTGGTTTGGTACGACCTTCGGAAACGACAATACCTCTATTGGAATGGAGTTGGTATTCGAACCATCTCTCAGGCAATCAAGTTTCCGTTGTGGGATGAGGATAATGACGTGCCCGATGATCCGATGCCACACGGATTTGCCGGGTGGCTGGCTGATGGATCGGGTTGTATGGTGTATGATCGGTACGACCTTTGGCAGCTCGATACGTCCCTCAAAAAATTACCGGTTCGGTTGACGGATCGCGGACGCGAGAATAAATGTCAATACCGGGTGCTTCGTTTGCAAAATGAGGAAAAGGCCTGGGCGAGGGGACAAACCATCGCCTTGCGCGGTTTTCAGGAAGGGGATAAACGTCAATCTTTAATCGAAGCGGTATGGAATGGAACGTCGCTGGAGTACAAATCCATCACCGGATTTCTACCAAACCTGATTGGTTCGGTACAAAAGGCCCGCGAGTCCGACCGATGGATCTATACCTTGGAAAATTATCAGCAATCGCCCAACCTCTATACCGCTTCGAGGGCTTCGGGTAAGATGGAGCCCGTTAAGCTGACTCAGTTGAATCCCCAACAGATGCAATACAATTGGGGTACTGCCGAGTTGTATAAATGGACGGCCTTTAATGGAAAGCCGGCTACCGGTGTGTTGTACAAGCCGGAAGATTTTAATCCCCAAAAGAAATATCCGCTCATCCTTTATTTCTATGAGACGCACACGGATGCCTTGCATCAATACATTCCGCCTACGCCCACGGGCAGTCGGTTGAACATCTCATTTTTTGTCAGCCGCGGATACGTGGTCTGTTCGCCCGATATCCGCTACACCATTGGCGAACCCGCGCAAGGTGCTTATAATTATGTGGTGAGTGCTGCTAAATCACTGGCGGCCAAACCGTGGATCGACGGAAAGAACATGGGTATTCAAGGGCAGAGTTGGGGAGGCATTCAGGTGGCGCAATTGGTTACCATGACCAATCTCTTCAAAGCCGCTTGGGCCGGGGCACCGGTCGCCAATATGACCAGTGCTTATGGTGGGATCCGATGGGAGAGCGGATTGAATCGACAGTTTCAATATGAAAAATCACAGAGTCGGATCGGTGCCACGCTTTGGGAGCGACCAGATCTTTACATAAAAAATTCACCGCTGTTTCATGTCCCCAAGATCCAAACGCCGATGGTGATCATGGCCAACGATGCCGATGGTGCCGTTCCCTGGTATCAGGGGATTGAATTGTTCACTGCCATGCGCCGGTTGAATAAGCCCGTCTGGATGTTGAATTATAATGGCGAGGCCCATAACCTGCGGGAGCGAAAAAATCAAAAAGACATTTCGCAACGCGAACAGCAATTCTTTGACTGGTTGTTGAAGAAAGAGAATCCGCCGAAATGGATCACGGAGGGTGTACCTGCCATCCTGAAAGGAAAGGAGTGGGGGTTGGAACTGGTGAACGAACCGAAATAAGGATTTCTAGAAGTCGCGCTCCGGATCGAAATGCTCCAACTCCTTGGCCACGGCCGTGAGGAAGGTGGCCCCCAGGCTTCCATCCACAATGCGGTGGTCGTAGCTCATGCTCAGGTACATCATGTGGCGGATGGCGATGCTGTCGCCGGCGGGTGTTTCCACCACAACGGGACGTTTCTTGATCGCGCCTACCGCCAAGATCGCTACCTGTGGTTGATTGATGATGGGAGTACCCATGAGGCTTCCGAAGGTTCCCACATTGGTCAAGGTAAACGTACCACCGGTAGTATCATCGGCTTTCAACTTTCCGTTACGCGCGGCATCGGCGAGTTGATTTACTTGTTTGGTGAGCCCCACTAAATTCAACTGATCGGCGTTTTTGATGACGGGAACGATCAGGTTCCCCGAAGGAAGCGCCGTGGCCATGCCGATATTGATATCCTTCTTTATGAGGATGTGCTGGTTTTCTACTGAGCTGTTGATCAGCGGGAATTTTTTGATGCACCGAACGATTGCCTCAATGAAAAGCGGGGTGAAGGTGATCTTGGTGCCTTCTCTTTTTTCAAATTCTTTCTTGCATTTCTCTCTCCACATCACCAGGTTGGTGACATCGGCCTCGGTGAAACTAGTGACGTGCGGACTGGTCTGTTTGCTGCGCACCATGTGATCGGCGATGAGGCGGCGCATCCGGTCCATCTCCACTACTTCTACATTTCCCGAAGCAACCGGGGCGGGAAGCGATGTTTCCGGCGCGATCTGTTGGATGGGGACACGCATTTCGACCGAAGCAGGTTGTGCTATCTGTACGCCCACGGGACGTTGGTGGCGTTGGGCAACGTATTGTAGAATGTCTTTTTTGGTAACCCGACCTTCATTGCCGGTACCGGGAACCGCTTCCAGTTCTGACATGGATACGCCTTCGCTGGCAGCGATGTTCAAAACCAGCGGCGAGTAAAAGCGGCCGGTGGATGAAGCAGATACAAAGGCCGGTTTGGGAAGCGGAGCGAGGGATTGAGTGGGTTTGGTTTCTACTACCACGGCTTGTTGGACGGGGGGCGGCGGAGGTGTTTGCGAACCGACCGGCTCGGCAGCATTGGTACGGATGCGGGCAATCACCGAGCCGATGGGTACGACATCATTTACTTTCCAAAGAATCTCTTCGATGACGCCGGCCGCCGTGCTGGGGACTTCACTATCCACCTTGTCGGTGGCGATCTCCAAAACGGTTTCGTCGAGTGAAATGGAATCGCCGGGTTGTTTATGCCACTTTAGAATGGTGGCTTCCATGATGCTTTCGCCCAACTTGGGCATAACGAGATCGACCAGGGCCATAGTGATTTTTTATCGCCGTAAAGGTAGGGAATTCAACCGCTTGCTAACCCTCGTTCGTCTGAAGAAGTTCCCATAACAGCAGTAGACATTGGTGGGTAGTGATCACCGTGTTTCGGGCCCGATCGAACCGAAGATTCAGTTTACGGGTGATGATACGCGTTTTGGATCCGGCAGCGATCCAAATGGTTCCCACCGGTTTTTCCGGCGTCGCACCGCCTGGTCCCAAAATTCCGCTGACGGAGACCATGAAATCTGTTCCCAACCGCTTTAAACCACCTTGTATCATTTCGGTAACTGCTTTTTCGCTGACCGCACCTACGGTTAACAACGTTTCCTGTTGTACATCCAGCAGTTCAACTTTAATGCGATTGGCATAGCTGACCACACTGCCAATAAAATATTCAGATGAACCCGGAACAGAAGTGAGCAGGGACGCAATGCTTCCTCCGGTACAGCTTTCGGCTGTTCCCATGGTTTTTTTATGCTCCCGCAACCAATTTCCGATCAATACTTCCAGATTGATGTCGTCCTCCGTCACCAACCACGTTTTCACCGCTGCTGCCAGCCGGGGAAATGCCTCCTCAATCAGGGCATTTCCTTCTAATTCAGAAGGGCCTATGTAGGTGAGTCGAAGCTTGACCATTCCAAACTTGGGCAGATAGGCCAGCTTGAGGGAATTGGATAAGCTGGCTTCAAACTCAGTCAACGCTTCTGCCAAGATCGATTCTCCCGCACCGGCCGTAAGTAATGTACGGTGAAGGATGGAGGCCATCGTCCACTCCCGCACCAACCGGGGGATCACTTGCTCGGTAATCAGTCGTTTCATCTCCGCGGGCACGCCCGGTAGCGAGATAAATAGTTTTCCATTTTTTCGAAAGAGCATGCCCGGTGCGGTTCCGATTGCATTGGGAAGTACTTCGCATACATCCGGCACGTCGGCTTGGCGGATGTTCCGATCGAGCAGGGGGCCGGGTCGGCGATAGACCTCTTTGAATAAATACTCGATATGTTTCAAGACGGACTCATTCCGAACCAACTTGCCGCCGAAGTATTCGCAGAGCAGGGGTTTGGTGATGTCGTCGGAGGTAGGGCCCAACCCACCGGTTATTAAAATCAGATCGGCCGATCTGGATTCTTCATCCAAGGCCTGTCGTATGTCCTCATACCGGTCCCCCACGGCTACCCGGCGTCGAACCCAAATACCGATCTGGTTCAGTTCCTGCGCAATGAAGGCACTGTTGGTATCGACGGTTTGACCGATGAGCAGTTCATCGCCAATGGTGATGATCGATGCGGTAGTGATAGCGGTTAGCATGCGGCCCGCAAAAGTAGTTCATTCTCTTTACCCCAGCCAAATCCACAGGGGAAAGACAACACTGGCCACCCAGAGAAAAAGGATCCCGATCTTGGCAAATACCGATAGGTCTTGTACCAGGGTGCGATGCAATTGCCCTTCCACAGCCTGTTGGATCTGGGCTTCCGCCGGGGCATAGTCCTCCAGGTGTTCTCCTGCCAGTGCTTGAATGGATTTGTTTTCCTCGATCAGAATTTTTCGGATGCGCCAATAGTCGGCATCGGGCAGTGCATCGTAATCCACTTCCGTCTTGATTCCACTTTGCTCGATCCTTTTTTCTATTTGGGAATTGACATGGATTTTCCAAAGTCGGAACAGCAGGCCGATCGGAAAGATCAGCAAGAGGTAGAGTCGGTAGTTTATTGCCAGATAACCCATGAAGGCGGCAGACAGTAGCACAAACAATTTACTGGCCCAACCTTCTTCGTCAAGAAAAATCCGATTCAACAATTGACCACCATCCAACGGATACACGGGCAGCAGATTGAGTCCGTTTAGCACAACCAAAAACAGCGTTAGGTTTCGCAGGTTAATGTCCATTGGTCCGGTTGCAGGGAGGATTCCTTTTTGCATCAGCAAATAAAGCGATGCCCCCAGCAGCATGCCGGGAAGGGGCCCGGCCAGTAGTACAATGGCCGATTCGCGCTGGGTAACAACACGTTTGGTTCCGGATACATACGCGCCCAATAAAGGAAGGAAAAAAACTCCTAGGTCGCGATACCCGACTTGTCGCATTGCCAAAAAATGGCCGCCTTCATGAAGCAGCAGCACAAAGGTGATCAGCAGTAAATTTTCCAGATCACCCAAAAGCCAATATCCGGCGAATAAATAGAACAGCAAACTCAACAGCGAACGTCCCGGCGATGAAGAGGAGTCGGTTGGTTCGGGCGCCGGGTACTTGGGAATTGGGTTCTGTTCGAACGATTGTATCTCCAGCCGCTCAGTCAAGATAATAAGGTTTTAGCCGTTCCAGCAAGGGTTGGGGCATGGATGTTTTTTGATTCGATGCGGTATTCCAGAAATATAATTTGATTGTTGCTTTAACCAATAATTCTTCGGGATCGCGAAGGACTTCTTGATGAAAGACAATTCGATGGTCGAGCGGTAATTCAGGAAGTGTTGTGCGAATCCGCAAGAGGTCATCGTAGCGGGCGGGCCGGAGGTATTTGGCATGCACGTCGACCACCGGCATGCTGATTCCCATTTTTTCCATTTCGGCATAGGATATGCCTAGGGAGCGCATGGCCTCTACCCGGCCCGATTCGAGATAGGGAAAAAAATGACCGTGATAAACCACTCCCATTTGGTCGGTCTCGGCATAGCGGACCCGAATCAGGGATTCATGCAGGAACATGGGCTTATTTACCGATTAATCGGTCCAGGCTGTATTTGCCCGGGCCGGTGAGCAGAAGGATCAGAAATGCGGTCAGAAACAGGGCGGAGGCTTCCCCATCGCCAAATAATTCCCCGTGGTGAACGATGAAAAGGGCGACTGCCATGGTGATGACCAGCGGGATGGCCACCAAACGAGTCACCAAGCCAAACACCAACAGCACCGAGCAGAAAAATTCAGAAAAGATCACCAGCGAGAGGGATAGGGTTGAACCGATGTGAAGCGGGTCTGAAAAGGTATTGACTTTTTCAGTGAAATGAATGATTTTCTCAAAACCGTGATGGGTCATCAATCCGCCGCCCATCACTCTCAAGATCAATAAGGATAAGTCCAGGGCGCCTTGCTTGTATTTGGTACTGAAAAATTGACTCATGGGCTTGGTTTATGTTCGAAAATAAGCAAAATGAAGCTCCCAAACGGAATGTTAAAACACCCCGCGAAGCGCTTTTCCACAGCTGTTTGCAATCAACTTTGCAAAAACCGCCAATAAAATAAGAAATTGAGCCGTTCAATCAAATGCATGCGGAGCTTTCTGGTAATATGGTTGCTTCTACCTCTCCTGCTGGCGGGAGAGGCTTTCTCTCAGCGTACGGCCCTGGAGGTGGATCCTCGCCGTTCGTGGGATCAGGCCGTGCAATGGTTTTATGCGGGGCAAGAGTCGCTGGCCTATCCAATATTTTTACGTACCAATCGGGTTTTCAGTCCTCCATCGGAGCGTTTTGTTGAGCCAGCGGAAGCCGATTATTTTCGTCTGGCCTGTGGCATTCGATTGAATGAATCGACTGCCGTTGAGGAAGCCAATCAGTATCTGCTCGACCACCATCCTCCGGCCTTCGAGCATTCCCTGCTCTATTATCTGGCCGAATATCATTTTCGGGCGCAGCGCCATGAGGCAGCTCGGCACTCCTTGGATCAACTGGACAGCCGGAATCTTCGAGAAGCAGAGCGGACCCATTTCCGATTCATGCTCGGGTACCTTGATTTCATCTCCCAGCGGTTTGTTTCAGCACAAAACTATTTTGATTCCGTTCGTACGCAGGTGAAGCACCCCGACTATGCAGCGGCGAACTACTATTTTGGTTTTTTATGTCTGCGCCAAAGGCAGTATGAGAATGCGCTTGCCAGTCTTCGGCTCGTAGAAGCACATCCGGAATATCGATCCATCGTTCCCTACTACATTGGTCAGTTATACTATTTGCAAGCCAAGAAGGAGGAGGCGATTGCATACGTAGAGCAAAAGTTGGCTGATTCGACCGCTCAGCATTACGAGTTGCCCTTGAAACAGTTGTTGGGTCATGCTTATTTCGAGAAGCGGGCTTTTGACAAAGCACTTCCCTTACTCAAAGAGTATGTGGATCGGTCGGAAAAGGTTAGACGGGAGGATATTTATGAATTATCGTATTGTTATCACCAATCGGGACAGTATGAAGCCTGTCTCCCTGGATTTCGGGAATTGGGGGGTGGGCAGGACTCCTTGAGTCAGCATGCGATGTATCTATTAGGGGATGCCTATTTAAAGACCGGGGATTTAAACAATGCCCGAAGTGCCTTTCAGTTTTGTGCGCGCAACAACAGCTATCCCGATCAGCGGGAGATTTCGTTGTTGCAATATGGCAAACTTTCATACGAATTATCTTTTTTGGGGGAGGCGCAACTGAGCTTGGAGCAATTTCTACAAGCGTATCCTAACTCCACCCGAAAAGCTGAGGCGCAGGAATTGATGGTGATGGTATTATCTGCTACCAATAATTTCCGTACCGCCTTACAATGGGTAGAACGAATCGATCAGCCCTCTGCCAACTTGAAAAAATCCTTTTCCCGAATCTGGTTTGGACGTGCCATGGAGTTGTTAAATGACCAACTGCTAGATCCGGCACAATCTTTGTTGAATAAAGTTTTGAGCGATCCAGCTTCCGGACATTGGAAACAGCAAGCTAAGTTTTGGTTGGGTGAAATTACTTTTCGAAAGGAGCAGTATGCATCCTGTATTTCTTATCTGAATGATTTTTTAATGGCCTCCCCGGCTGCAACTGGAGAGATTTCGGCCACCCAAGCGCGGTATACGCTTGGATATGCCTACATGAAATCGGCTAATTATGCTGCGGCCGGAGATCAGTTTCAGCTGATCACAAAGAACATGCCCGGTCAGCCAGCACCTTTGTTGCAAGATGCTTGGCTTCGCGCCGGTGATAGTTATTATATGCGCCGGGAGTACAATAAATCCAAGTCGTATTACGAGCGGGCCGTGACCATGCAATGGCCCGCGGCTGATTACGCGCAGTTTCAGTTATCCATGATAGCTGGTATTCGAAATCTGGGGGAGAAAATCCGACTGCTTCAGGTTATACCGGAAAAATACCCGCAGTCGTCTTTACTTCCAGATACCTATTTAGAGATGGCGAATGCATATATAGCTGACCAAAAGTTTAAAGAGGCTATTCCAGCGCTGGATAAAGTTATTACGACGGCTACCCAGGATAGTTGGATTTCTAGGGCTCTGTTCATGCAGGGCATTTGCTGGTATAACCTCGATGCGTATGATGAATCCCTTCAACGCTTGAAAGAGGTGGTCAGTCGGTTTCCAAATGGCGAGGAAGCCGAAGATGCGTTGGATAACATTCGACAGATTTATTTGGAATCGGGGAAGTCCGCCGAGTTTATTCAATACATGGAAGATATTGGCAGGCCCGTTGAGTACCCCGTAGCAGACTCCTTGACATTTGCAGCAGCAGAGCAACTTTACGAAAGCGGCCAATCGGTAGCGGCCCTGAAGTCTTTGCAGCGTTACTTAGAGGAGTACCCCCATGGTCGTTATCGCTTAAAGGCCTTTTATCAGTCGGCGGACTTGCTCTCTAAACAGAAAGAGTGGATCGCTGCCCGCAAGCAGATCGATTCGGTACTGGCTCTACAGCCAAATAAATACGAGGAGTGGGCTTGGCGGGAGGGGGCTCGTATTGCTTATTTTGAACAAAAGGAATCGGCTGCTGCTTTGAAATATTACAATGGACTGTACCAGGTTACCCGAAACCAGGGATGGAGAATGGAGTCACTGCGCGGATCCGTTCGATGCTACCAGCAGCTGCGCGACTGGTCTGCCGGCCATCAACAGGCCCGTTTGTTGCTAAATGAAACAGATGCTACACCTGACGATCGTTCGGTCGCCAGTATGGTGTTGGCCCAGTACGCACAAAGCCAGCAACAATGGGATGAATCGGTGAGGTATTATCAATCCATTTTGCCCCTAAACAAGGGATTCTTGTCGGCAGAAGCGCGCTACCAGATCGCCTGGATATATTTTCGTCAGGGAAAATGGGTGGACGCGGAGAAGGCTGCAGAGGAAACCATCCAGCGATCAGGCTCTTATGAGCCCTGGGCTACCAAGTCTTATCTTCTTTTGGGCGACATATACTTTGTGCAAAAGGATTATTTCAATGCCAAAGCAACCTATCAAAGCGTGGCCGATAACACGGAGGATCCGGTTTTGCAGCAAGAAGCAAAAGATAAGCTGAGGCAGGTAATAGAAGAGGAACGTAGGTCAACTAAATCAGATTCTTAATGCAATCCATTATCATACTATCGACCTTCTCTTTGCTCTGCTGGCTACCCCTTCGAGGCCTCGGCCAGGCAGGAAAAAGAGACACAACGGGTACGGTTGATATTATTTCAAATTTCAAGCCCACCTTACGGGATTTGGTAAAAATGCAGTTTACGGCCTCCACCCCCCCGGCCGACACATCCCGCCAACGACTTACCTACCAAATACCCAGTCAAGAGTTGTCCATCGTCTACCAGCCGGGCACCTTGAAACCCCTGGCGTACCAGGCCGATTCCAATCTTGGATTTCGTCCTACCCAATACCTACAAGCCGGCTATGGAAGTTTGAGCAATCCCTATCTGGCCTTGGCGCTGGAGTTGGGTAAAAAATCGCCTGTCCGAATCTATGGGGGACATCAATCAGCCACCGGTCAATTACCGTTTCAAGGGCACTCCATTTCACACGGACTTGTGAGTTGGCAGCTGGCCAATCGCAACAAGGGTGAGTGGATTTCTTCCCTTTCGTACAACCGTCAGCGATTCAATAAATATGGTTTTGACAATCGGTTGACTACCCCACCAACCGATTCGATTCGACAGGTTTTTCACCAGATAGGCATCCAACTCGGCTACCGAAAAAAAGAACTGATCTCGCCAGGGTTCTTTCTTGAACCAATTATCGATGCAAAACGCACGACGGATCAGCTTGGCAACCAAGACCTCGAAGTAAGATTATCCGTTCCGTCCCGCTACAAGATCAACGACCGACTCTCACTCCTTGCCAACGGATTGGCTCATTTGGGTCGAATTAAACCTGCCAACGGTTCGGGACTGAATCATTCTGTTTATAGCCTGCAGACCTCTCTTCATTTGCGATGGCCAGTGTGGTCGGCACAAATAGGAATTCGACCCAGTTGGGATGCAAGCGGCACACGGATTTATCCGGATCTGCAAATCCAATGGCATCGCCCCACCCAACCCTGGTTGCTCCGGGCGCAGTGGACTGGCGAGCTGCAACGTACGGGGTACCGTGATCTCTTCAGCCAAAATCCCTGGTTATGGATGCCCTCCGAGTGGCGAAATCAAGGACGAATTGACCGGTCGATTTCCTGGCAATACAACCGGCGCGCCCATTGGGTTTATGAGCTCCGGGCCGGGTATCAGACATTACAGGATGCATTTTTATTTATTAATGATACGACATCTACCGGCGACGGTAAATCGTTTCAGGTGGTTTATGCCGACCGGATCCAAAACCTTTACCTAACCGGTAAACTTAGTTATCGTCAGTCCGAAAATTGGTTGATTCGCGCAGAAGTAAAGTGGAACAATTATCATGGCCTTCGGGGGGTGGATAAGGCATGGGGATTTCTTCCATTTGAATGGAACCTGCACGGTTGGCATCGCTTCGCCAACAAACTCAGGATCCAAGCAGATCTCTACTCCTGGTTTGCGCCGCATTACCTTGAAAAAACCGGGAAGGCCGGAAGAGCCGATGGTGCCATTGACCTAAACCTGGGCGCTCAGATGCCCATCACCCGATCGATCAGCGGATGGTTGCAATGCAACAATGTTTTCAATCGTACGTACAGCCGCTGGTCGCAATATCCAACTTATGGATTTCATATTGTCGGGGGAGTTGTATTTTCACTCGACAAAAAAATGTTTTGATGTCCCTTTTGGTATCTAACTGGTTGGCCGCACTTCAACCCCTTCCCCTGGAGGGAATGGGCATTCTCCAATGGGAACGCCGTCCGGCAACACGTCGCGGCCAGACCTCTTTATTGGAGGGACCCCAGTGGACCTTGGCATTTCATCCAAATACCTCCACCCTGATGCCCGCTGATTTTTTTCAGCATCTTGCCTGCTTTGGGAATCAATCAGTCGAGGAGGCTGCCTTTCAGTATAAAGCCTGGCACCAACAATTTCAAATGGAATCATTCCGTATAGCAATTCTAGACCAAGGGGAGTTAACAAAGCAAGCTTCTGAAAATGTTGAATGGCATCCTCTTCCCCCACGAACCACCCCGGAAGTCGATCTAAAAGTAATTCCCTTCTCCGATCATTATTTGTACCGGCGTTGGGATGTATTGAAAAAAATTGTGGTCGCCTTTGCCTTCTTGGCACTGATCGGTACAATGACTGTTTTTATTCGAGATGGTTGGAAATCCGATACCACGCGTTCCCATCTCCCGTGCTCGATCCAACCCGGGGATCCATCCTCCTTGCCTTATCAGGAAATTCGCTGAGCTCCTTATGTCCGATCCAATTCATTACGACACCTGTCCAATTTGCAATCAAGCCAACTGGCAACCCGTATTTGCGGTGATCGATCAATTGATAAGTAAAAAATCCTTTACACTCATTGAATGCAAACAATGCCGGGTCCGGCTAACACAGGATGCTCCCGGCCCCAACGAGGCAGGTGCCTATTATCAGTCCGAAGACTATATCTCCCACACCAACACAAGCCAAGGATTGATCAATCGGATCTATCAATTGGTGCGTCGCCGCACGTTGCACCAAAAAATAAAATGGGTGGAGCAAGCTACCCGTCTCACCGGCGGTCGGATCTTGGATGTAGGCAGCGGCACCGGTGCATTTGTATCCGCCCTTCGCCAAGCCGGTTGGCGAGCCGACGGACTGGAACCAGATTCAGTCGCGCGCCAAGTGGGCCTGCGTGATTTTGGAATCTCCTTACTGGAATCCGAACAACTGTATAAACTTCCTTCCGGTGAATTTGATGCCATCACGCTGTGGCATGTACTCGAACACGTACACGACTTGAAAGGATACATGCGGGAATTTCATCGACTTCTCAAGCCCGGCGGACGGTTGTTGCTGGCTTTACCCAACCATACGTCACGGGATGCTCACTATTTTCAACAATGGTGGGCGGCCTATGACGTTCCCCGACATCTCTATCATTTTGCGCCGGAATCGATCCGGGCCCTTTCCGAGCAAACCGGTTTTCAATGTGCATCCCTACGGCCTATGTGGTACGATGCCTTTTATATCGCCTTGCTAAGCCATCAACATAAAAGCGGGAACAGTCGCTGGTTGTGGTCTGTTGGAGTGGGACTTCGTTCTAACCTTTCCGCCTTGTTGGATCGGAATCGTACAAGCTCCTTGGTCTATGAGCTGAAACCTATCTAGTGAGAAAATTCGATCTCGTATAACTCTGCCCACCATTTTCCGGTGACAAGTATTTTTTTGGTCTGCTCATCATAGGCAATTCCGTTGGGGACGTCTGCCCGCGGATTTAATGCCTTGTTGCGATTCCAGATCTCCGTCAGATCGGCTTTGCCCACCACTTCACCCGTGTTCGGATCGATCTTGAGCAAATAAGGGTAGGTATATTGATTGGCATAAATAAAGCCATCAATGAATTCAAGCTCATTTAAATTGAAGCTGGGCGACCCGGACTCCGTCACCGTTTGAGTACGCAACAACGTAAAATCCTGCGGCCGGTAAAAAAATAAATCCCCACTGCCCGTAGTTACGATCAGGTTGTTGCCATCGTGCGTGATGCCCCATCCCTCAAAACTGACATCAAACTCCTTCACCTTTTTAAAGTTCGGGAGGGTATAAACAAATACTTTTTTTTCCTGCCAGGTGAGTTGATAAACGGTGTCGCGCAGGATCGTGATGCCTTCTCCAAAAAATTGATTGGCTAACGATATGCCCTGGATCGTTTTGCCACTCATTAGTTCGACTTGCTTCAACTGCGATTTGCCATAATTTCCGGTGCCCTCATAAAGGTTTCCCTTGTAAATGACCAATCCCTGCGTGTAAGCCGCCGTGTCGTGTGGGAAGGACCGCACGATCGAAAAGCCAATGTTTTTCGGAGCGGGGGGAGTTGCATCTACGACCGATGGCTTTTTTTCCTCACAGCTCCAAAAAAGCAACGACGAGATGATGAGTACATTAATGGGATATCGGAATTGGTCAAGCATCCGATGCAAGGTACATTTTATATGAAATTCAATCACCTTCCGGTGGTTTCCATAAGAAAAGAGGACAATTCGTCCTCTTTTCTTATCTCTTCATTGACTGGATCAGAGATGGATCGCTTCTCCGTAAGCCACCTCGATGGCGTCTTTTACGCTTTCGCTGATGGTGGGGTGGGGGTGGATGGAATTCAATACTTCGTGATAGGTGGTCTCCAATTTACGGGCCGTGACGGTTTGAGCGATCATTTCGGTGACATTGTACCCGATCATGTGGGTGCCTAACCATTCGCCGTATTTGGCATCGAAGATCACTTTTACGAATCCCTCGGTATGTCCGGCTGCAGAAGCCTTACCACTTGCACTCAGCGGGAACTTCCCAACTTTGATTTCATATCCGGCTTCTTTGGCTTGTTTTTCGGTGTATCCGACCGAGGCGATCTCCGGGATGCAATAGGTACAGCCGGGGACGTTGTTGTAATCGATGGGTTCCGGCTGATGGTGGTATTTGCGCTCGTTGTAGCCGATCGATTCCACGCAGTTGATGGCTTCTTTACTGGCGACGTGTGCCAGGGCTTGTCCGGGGGTGCAATCTCCGATCGCATAAATACCGGGTACGTTGGTTTGTCCGTATTTGTCGACCAGCACTTTTCCTTTTTCGGTCTTGATGCCCAGTCCCTCTAACCCGATGCCCTCAATGTTGGCAACTACGCCTGCGGCACTCAACAAGATCTCGGCTTCGAGTGTGATCTCACCGGTGGCGGTCTTGACCTTGGCCTTGACGCCGGCACCGGTGGTATCGACGGCGGTGACTTCGCTGCTGGTCATGATCTCGATGCCGTTTTTCTTGTACTGCTTCTCGAGTTCTTTACTAATGTCTTCGTCTTCCACGGGAACGATCCGTTGCATGTATTCAACGATGGTCACCTTCGTGCCCATGCTGTTGTAGAAATAAGCGAATTCAACACCGATGGCGCCGCTACCAACGATGATCATCGAATCGGGTTTTTGAGGAAGGACCATGGCTTCACGGTAGCCAATGATCTTCTTGCCGTCGATCGGCATAGAAGGAAGTTTCCGGCTTCTTCCGCCGGTGGCCAGGATGATGTGTTTGGCCTCAACGACCTGGGTCTTTCCATCGGATCCGCTTACTTCGAGTTTACCCTTGGCGATCAGTTTACCAAAACCCATGATCACATCGATCTTGTTTTTTTTCATCAGGAACTGTACGCCTTTGCTCATTTTATCGGCTACTCCTCGGCTGCGTTTGATCACCGCATCAAATTGGGGCGTGCCGCTCGCTTGGATGCCAAAATCCTGTGCGTGTTTGATGTACTCATTCACCTGAGCGCTTTTTAGCAGGGCCTTGGTGGGGATACAACCCCAGTTCAGGCAAACACCGCCCAAGCTTTCTTTTTCAATGACAGCGGTTTTGAACCCCAATTGGGCCGCCCGAATGGCGGCCACATATCCGCCGGGACCAGATCCCAAAACGACCACATCGTATGCCATAAATCGATTGAATTTTAAGGTGATAGAGCCTTGCCAGGCCCTGATAGGGGGCGAAGTTACTCTAAGACAGGGAATTGACAACCGCCCGGTTCGACCGATTTCAGGGGGCTCCCTACAGAAAAAAACCGTTTTCTTCGTCTAATTCGCTGATTTCCCTTACTTTTGCCCTCCCAAAATTGTATCGTTATGGCACGCGTATGTCAGGTTACCGGAAAGACCCCGATCGGGGGGCACAAGGTCTCTCACTCCAACATCAAGACCAAGCGTCGTTTCCTTCCCAACCTGCAAACCAAGAAGTTCTTCCTGGCGGAAGAGGATAAGTGGGTGACCCTGAAGGTGTCGGCAGATGCCATTCGGACCATCAACAAGAATGGTTTGTATTCTGTGGTCAAACAACTCCGCGCCCAAGGCGAAAAAATCTAATCCAAAAAAGCAAGCATCATGGCGAAGAAAGGCAATCGCGTTCAGGTTATTCTGGAGTGCACCGAGCACAAAACCAGCGGAAAGCCCGGTACCAGCCGGTACATTACCGTTAAGAACAAGAAAAACAATCCGGAACGATTGGAGCTTAAAAAGTACAATCCCATCCTGAAAAAAGTAACGACACACAAAGAGATCAAGTAATCCCCCATTAACTCATAACTTATGGCAAAAGCAGCAAAAACGGCGATTAAAAAGGACCCCAAACAGGCGGCCGAAGCCAAGAACTATACCAAAGTGATTAAGGCGGTTCGCAGCCTCAAATCGGGTGCCTACACCTTCAAGGAGCAAATGGTGCACAAGGATAAAGTAAAAGATTTCCTGGCACAGAAATAATCTTCTGCCTACCTCAAAATCTTCAAGAGCTGTTCACATTCGAATGGCTCTTGTTTTTTAAATCCGTTTCAATTCATGGGACTCTTCGACCGCTGGTTCGGGAAAAATGAGAAAGAAGCGCTGGAGCAGGGACTCCAAAAAACCAAACAGGGTTTTTGGGAAAAACTGAATCGTGTCTGGTCGGGCAAATCACGCCTCGACGATGAATTACTGGAAAATCTCGAAGAAGCCCTGATCACCTCAGATGTCGGGATCTCCACCACCGAAGCCATCATCGCCCGCATCGAAAAAAGAGTCAGCCGCGACAAGTACCTAAATCCCGGCGAACTCAGCCAAATCCTCCAATCGGAAATGGCAGCCGTTTTGCCCGACCCGGTGCACGACTACGGATTCGACTCTCCCCTTCCACACAAGCCACACGTGATCCTGGTCGTAGGTGTCAATGGCGTGGGGAAGACCACCACCATCGGTAAACTCGCGTATCGCTTTAAACAAGCAGGGAAAGAAGTGCTGCTGGGCGCTGCCGATACCTTTCGTGCCGCCGCGGTTGATCAGCTGACCATCTGGAGTGAGCGCATCGGTGTGCCGATCGTCAAACAACCCACGGGCAGCGATCCGGCTGCCGTTGCCTTCGATACGGTTCAAAGTGCTTTGGCCCGTGGAAGCGACGTGGTGCTGATCGATACCGCCGGACGCTTACACAACAAGGCCCACCTGATGGAAGAGCTCACCAAGATCAAACGCGTGATCCAAAAGGTCATTCAAAACGCACCCCATGAAGTGCTGCTGGTCTTGGATGGTTCAACCGGACAAAACGCCGTCGAACAAGCCCGGCACTTTCAGTCCGCTACCGACGTAAACGCACTGGCGATTACCAAACTCGACGGAACCGCAAAAGGCGGCGTCGTGATGGCCGTGGCCCATTCCTTTAACATTCCGGTTAAATTCATTGGGGTCGGAGAAAAAATGGAAGACCTACTCGTATTTGATAAGGAGGCGTTTGTCAACAGTCTGTTTACGCTGGAAAATAAATCCGCTGAATGAAAGCCCGTACACTCAAAAAGGACAAGGTCAACATCATCACCCTGGGTTGTAGCAAGAACCTGGTGGATAGCGAAGTGCTCAGCGGACAACTTCAGGCCAACGACATCGAGGTGGTCCATGAAAACAAAAAACTCGACCACAACATCGTGGTGGTCAACACCTGCGGTTTCATCGATAAGGCTAAAGAGGAAAGCGTTCAAACCATTTTGGAGCAAGTTGAATTAAAGCGTAAGGGGAAACTGGATAAAGTTTATGTTACCGGATGCCTCAGCGAACGGTATAAGAATAATCTGGAGACCGAGATCCCGGAAGTCGATGCGTATTTCGGAACCCTGGAGCTGCCCAACATCCTCAAACAATTTGAGATCGACTACAAAGAAGAATTGATCGGCGAGCGGTTGCTTTCCACGCCCAGCCATTACGCGTACATGAATATCTCGGAAGGATGCAATCGGACCTGCGCATTTTGTGCGATCCCGCTGATGCGCGGTCAACACGTGAGTAGGCCCATTGAACAATTGGTAACGGAAGCCAAGCGCTTGGTTAGCGGTGGCGTTAAAGAGATCATGCTAATCGCACAGGAACTGACCTATTACGGACTGGATATTTATAAAAAGCGCAGCCTGCCCGAATTGCTGAATCGTTTAGCGGATGTGGAAGGGTTGGAGTGGATCCGGTTGCATTATGCCTATCCCTCGAAGTTTCCGCTGGAGATTTTGGACGTGATGCGCGATCGTCCCAATATTTGCAATTATCTCGATATGCCCCTGCAACACGCGTCGGATCGGATGTTGAGTGCGATGCGTCGGCAAATCACGCGATCGGAGATGGATGAATTGATCCAGGCTGTTCGCGAAAAAGTACCCGGTATTTGTTTGCGCACCACGCTGATCGCCGGATTTCCGGGGGAAACACCGGAGGATATTCACTCAATGCAGGAATTTCTTGTCCACTACCGCTTCGATCGGGTGGGCATCTTCACCTATTCGCATGAAGAGGGTACGTCGGCATATGATCTGGTTGACGATGTTCCGGCCGAAGAAAAGGAAAGCCGGGCCCAGCAAATCATGGAAACGCAGCAAGAGATTTCGTACGAACTCAATCAGGAAAAAATTGGGAAGACATTCAAAACCCTGATCGACAAGAAAGAATCCGGTCGCTATCTGGGGCGCACCGAATTTGATTCGGTAGAAGTCGACAACGAAGTCATTATACAGACCGATAAAAAGCTTTCGATCGGATCTTTCGTGGATGTTCGAATTACAAAGGCTTACGATTACGACCTCGAAGGAGAAATCGTTTCATAAAAAAAGCCCCAATCTCTTGGCGCTTTTTCATTTTCATATTAACGGATCAATACTTTCCCGGTTGCCATTCGTTTACCGGCTCGGTTGCTCAGGATCAATTGATAGATGCCGCTGGCGTGCTGCCGCATGTCTACCGCCATTCGTTGATAAGCACCCGTGACGGGGTAGGATTTTCGAAAGGCCAGTGCGCCTCTTTCGTCAAACACCGAAAGCGTAAACTGTTCAGCACCGGCCGCATAATAGGCTACCTCAAATTGTCCTTTACTAGGGTTAGGTAAGATGAACAGACGGGTAGTGGCTGAGTCACCGATGGCAACAATGTTCGAGAGCGCAGCACAGGGAAGTCCGGTCTGATTTTGCACCCGAACCGAATATTGTCCCAATTGACCTAATGTGATATTTGCAAGTGTGCTACTCGTCGCGCCATTGATCACCGATCCGTTTCGGAACCAAGTATAATTGTAGTTGCCGGATGGCGTCACCTGAGCGGTGAGATTGGTGCTTAACCCAGGATAGAGATTTCGATAAGGGGCGGCGGTGAGGTTTACGACGGGGTTTGGACTAACCGCTACTACAGACGCGGAAGAAGTGGATGTACATCCAAAGGTATTGGTGACGGTAACCGCGTAGGAACCGCTTGTACTAACTGTGATGGCGGAGGAAGTGGATCCGTTCGTCCAGCTATACGAATTTCCTACCGGAGCAGAAAGCGTTACGGTACTACCGGTACAGAAGGCGAGCGGACCACTTGCCGTAACCGCTGCACTCGGATTGGGATTTACAGTTACCGCGATTGGAGCGGAGGTGCTGATACAACCATTGCTTGTAACCGTGACGGTGTAATTGCCCGGGGTGTTTACGATGATCGAGCCGCTGGTGGCGCCGGTACTCCAGTTGTAAGAAGAACCGGTATTGGCTACCAGCAACACGGCATTGCCTTGGCAGAATGTTGTGGGACCAGTAGCTGTGATTGACGCAGCGGGCACGGCCGTGATCGTGAGTGTAACGGCGGTGCGCGTTCCGCTCTCACAACCGGTAAGATCATTTATGCTGGCTGCATAATAAGTCACCGATCCAACCGTATTTAGAGTGGGGCTGGTGACGACCGTTCCTCCCGTAGCGGCATTGTACCAACGAAGGGTATGACCGGCCGGAACCGTTGCCGTAGCCGTTAGGGTGGGAAGCGTTGCACCCGGACATACCGCTTGTGATTGATTGCCTCCACCTACGGGTGCAGCAATCGAGGCACTTCCCACGGTGATTAGCAAACTCGAGGGAGCGGTGTTGCAGGAACCATTGCTGGCCGTTACAATGACGTTGCCGCTGCTGGCACCGGCAGCAAAGTTTACGGAGATGCTGGTAGTTCCTTGTCCCGATACGATCGTGGCACCGGTAGGAACCGCCCACGCATAACTGGTGGCACCGGCAACACCGGCGATCGTGTAGGTGATATTGTTTTGAACGCCACAAATGGTTTGGGTTCCGCTGATGGATCCCACGGCGCCCAGTCCGCCGCCACCATTCGAAGCTGTCACACTCACGGCATTGGCGCGTTCACTAACAGCGTTAGTGGTATTGTTCTTCGCGCGAAGCGTAAACCAGTAGGCGGTATTTGGGGTGAGTCCGGTTGCCGTATATGTCGTTGCTGAAACGTTTGAGGCCAGTAGATCAAAATCACCGGAAGTGGCATTTAAAATATAAACGTCGTAATGGGAAGCGTTGGTTACTCCGCTCCAATTCAGGGTAACTTCTCCGGCGTTGCAGGCGGCTCCGCTACCGGTTAAACCGGAAACAGTTCCTAAAATCTTGAATGAAACATCACTGGCATCGATTACTCCTCCTGCCGAAACACGAATGAGTGCAGTGGATGTATTAGCAAAAGGAACACTCCAGGTGAGTCGTTGGGTAGTTGCGGGAATCGCAGTGGCGATGGTTGTCCACGTCGTTCCGCCGTCCAATGAATATTCTACGGTTTGCGCTGCGGTGATGCCGGTATTGTCCCAGGTGATCACAGCATTGGTGCCGGGGTTCAGGCTTTCGTTCCCGTTGGGGTAGGTCACTTCAATCCCGGGCGATTCGATGGTCCACGTTAGGGAGTAAGTTTGATTTGCACCGGTGGGGACAGCCGTACCCACCACCCGAAGTGTGTATGCCCCTGCTACGGGGTTGTCGATGCTGATTTGTTCGATGTTGCTGACATTGTCCACACCAGTTGTAGCCGGGGTACCCGGATTATTGGCATCCAGTATCCAGGGTAAAAAGGTGGTAGCGCCATTGACTACTTTCAAATCGAGGTTGTTGACCAGGGCGGGGGTGGCGTTGGCGGTACCGGCCGGATCATTCCATGTGAGCATTACTTTCAATCGTGCAGTTCCTGAGGGGATGTTGATGACCTCATCATTGGTAAACCCCGTTGTAATGGTGGCGATCTTATATCGGTTCTGCTCTAGAATACGAACGGCTTGGAGGGCATTGATGCGCCCATATCCAAATCGATAGTCCGGTCCAACATTCCCGAGATCGTGGGCGGTATTTAAAACCGTGTTCTTGATCAGGGACGAGGGGGGGAGTTGATTGCTGTTGAGTTGTTTGTAACGCTGCACGAGCAAGGCCACGGTTCCGGCCACACCGGGAGTTGACATGGAGGTGCCCGTCATGTTCGTATAGGCGTTGAGTGGCGTGGTGGTAGAAAATACGGTGGTACCCATGGCACTGATCTCGGGTTTTATGCGGCCATCGTGCACCGGACCACAGCTGGAGCTAGAATTCAATGCCTCAAGGGTGTTAATGTTCGCGACCAATATGTTGTTCTTGGCGGTTTTTCCGCTGGAAGTGATGGTTGACCAACCGCCTGTACACGCTGATTGTGAATTACCTGCAGAATGCACATGCAAGTGATAAGGAAAATTATTCAAGTTCACATCGGTTGCCACGCTGGTTGCCGAATACGCCACACCCGAACCGGTTAGTCCGCATGTCTGCGTACTTCCGTAAGAGTGGCTGCTTACATTTAATCCGAGGGTGGGAATGGCATTTGCCATTTCCGACGGGATGTTGCCATTGAAATTATAGGAGTAGATTTTGGTATTAGGCGCCATTCCGCGCGCAATGGGATTGATCAAGCCTCTCCCACAGATGGTGCCTGCGCAGTGTGTGGAGTGGTCGGAAGGGCTGCTGGTTTCCATCAAGGTGCGGCGTCCGGTAGGTGAAAAATCCAAATGTGGACTTACTTCCCCGCCATCCCATATGCCAACATTGATATCATTTCCCTTCAGGTTTCTCAGTCCGTCGTTGAGCACATTTACCCGATGAAGCGATCGCCCGGGCAAATTTTCAAACTGATTGGGGGCATCAATAAACTCGACCCACTGCACAAATGGAAGTTCCACCAACCGAGTTAGGTTCGAAATCGGTGCACGAAGCGTAAACTGCTTGAACATCGAATACTCACCAATGATTTGAATGCCCAGCGGCATCAAAAAACCCTGGATATCGGTTCGGTTGAGTGGTTCAAAAGTCAGCACCGTTAAATCTACCCAACCCGGCTGCGAAACAGCATGGCTGGGGGCCATACCTTGCAGTAAGGAAGGAACGGTTTTGTTTTCCGATTTCAGATAGGTGATGCTACGTACGCCTGCACGAATCAGATCGGCCGATGCAATCGTTTGTTTCATTTTTGCGGTATACGCGCGTTCCGGTAAATATTCCAATAGTTCTATGCCTTGTGTGGCGAGCGATTGTCTTTTTTCATAGGAGGGAAGTTCCTGAAACTGCAAGACCACATACTGATGCGTTCCGAAAGCAGTGCGGTTGTTGAAGTCGACAGAATACACGTACCGATCGGCATTGGCCTCCGGGATGAATTCGCCACCGCGGACTTTCAATCTAAAATCCTGTGCCTGGCTCTGAAAGAAGGTTATTGTCATCAGAACGAAAAGAACACGAGTAGGAAGGTTCATAACACGGTTAATTTGAGAGGACTAATGTACTGAAATTTCGATTAGATGATATGTGCTAAATCGATCCAGTTTTCCCCTGTTTAGCAATTGGAGAAAGTGCTATCTTACGTCCTCCACAAACAGCCGATTATGACCCCCACCTGGATGGGTGTTTACCCAGCTTTGCTTACGCCGTTTCGGGAGGATGACACCCTCGATCTTCCCCTATTCGAAAAAAATCTGCATGCCCAACTCGTTGCCGGTGTGCACGGAGCGATTATTGGCGGGTCGCTCGGAGAAGCCAGCACCCTTCGAGAAGATGAAAAGGAAGAATTGGTGCGGGTGGCGAAAAATGTGGCAGGCGGACGAATCCCCATCATTCTAAACATTGCGGAGTCGGCCACTCAACCAGCCATTGAACAAGTCAAACGGGCGAAGCTGTGGGGTGTAGACGGACTCATGCTTTTGCCGCCCATGCGGTATAAATCAGACGATCGGGAAACCATCCAATACTTTCGTTCGATTGCCCAATCGACGGCGCTGCCAATCATGATCTACAACAATCCGATCGATTACAAGATCGATTTTCGTCCCGACTTATTTGATTCATTACTGGATCTTCCCAATGTACAAGCACTGAAAGAAAGCTCCCGCGACGTAACCAACCTCACGCGGATGATCAACCGATTTGGCGATCGATTCAAGATACTTTGTGGGGTGGATACGTTGGCGATGGAGGAATTATGCTTAGGGGCCCACGGTTGGGTAGCGGGACTGGTCGATGCATTCCCGCGAGAAACGGTGCAACTATATAAGTGGGTGCAAGCGGGAGAACTTGAAAAAGCCAGGCAGTTGTACCGCTGGTTTATGCCGTTGCTGGAATTGGATATTCATCCCAAACTCGTTCAGTACATCAAGCTGGCTGCCACCTACACCGGCATCGGCAGTGAATTCGTTCGTGCGCCTCGGTTGATGTTGGAAGAAGCCGAGCGCGGCAGCGTAGAAACGATCATTGAAGATGCTTTGAAAAATCGTCCCACCCTCAACACCTAACTCATGCATACGTTTACGGATATCTCGCCGGAACAAATTGATAACGCATTAGAGCGATCTTGGCAAGCCTTTCAGACGTACCGGCTCTTGCCACTTGCCAGACGCGCGGAATTACTCCGTGCCATCGCTGCTGAATTGGAGGACATGGGAGATGCGTGGCTTAAAACCGCTCAGGAGGAAACGCATTTGCCCGAAGCCCGTTTGCGAACCGAGCGGGCCCGAACCATCTTTCAACTGGAATCCTATGGGTTGGCTTGTGCACAGGGCGATTGGATGCGGGTCAGCATAGATACTGCACTGCCCGACCGCAATCCGCCTCGTGCCGACTTGCGAAAAATGATGATTCCGCTCGGGCCCGTCGTTGTATTTGGTGCCAGCAACTTTCCTTACGCCTATTCCACTGCCGGGGGCGATACGGCTTCGGCACTTGCGGCGGGTTGCTCGATAATTGTAAAGGCCCATCCCGCGCATCCGCAAACATCCTTGCTCGCCGCGCAGGCCATCCAACGGGCCATCCAAAAAACAGCATTGCCCGCCGATCTTTTTCAACTCGTATATGGAGCTTCTTTTGAAGTAGGGAAGAAATTGGTGCAGCATCCCCGAACCGCTGCAGTGGGATTTACGGGTTCCTACACGGGCGGGAAGCAACTGTTCGACTGGGCTTATCAACGCGCCCATCCCATCCCGGTATTTGCAGAAATGGGCAGCATCAATCCGATTTTTCTATTGCCGGAACGTTTGCAAAAAGAAGCTTCCTCGCTGGCAGAAACCATCGCAGCTTCGGTGACGTTGGGGGTGGGACAATTCTGCACCAACCCCGGTATTCTGGTAGCCACAGCTGGCGAGGGGTTAGCTGTTTTTCAAACAAGATTGACCGAACTCCTGAAGCAAACCATTCCCGCTGCTATGTTGCATTCTGGCATCCAGCGGGCTTATTTGGAAAAATCCGCTCAGCTACGCCAACAACCCGGGGTAGAAACGCATCTTCCTGCCAGCGAGGGTGCGCAGGGGACGGCCACTCCACAGTTGACACAAGTGGAGGCAAAAAAATTTCTGGAAAATCATTCACTGCATCAAGAAGTGTTTGGTCCGGCTACCTTGCTGGTGGTCTGCTCCACCACCGAAGAGCTTTATGAAGTTGCCGCATGTATCGAAGGGCAACTCACCTGCACCGTTTTTGGAAGCAATCAGGAGCTGCTTAAATACCAGACACTTTGCGAGCAATTGAGGATGCATTGCGGCCGCTTGATCTTTAATTCAGTGCCCACCGGAGTGGAGGTTGTGCAGTCGACGCATCACGGCGGACCCTTTCCTGCTACCACCGATTCCCGTTTTACGGCCGTGGGAAGCGATGCGATTTTGCGTTTTGCGCGCCCCCTTTGCTTTCAAAATTGTCCGGAAGAATTGCTGCCGATCGAATTGAAGTCGGATAATCCGCTTCAACTTTGGCGAAAGGTAAATGGTCAGTGGACCAACGGATCAATTGGTTGACGCACCTCGTTTAGCCGGGTTGCTAAAATAGATCGTCATCAGCATCGACAAGAGCAGGTAACCGCCGATTCCATAAGCGGCATAAGGAATGCGAGCGTTCAGCCCGAACCAATCGCGTTGCCAAAAAAGCAACCCCACACCATATCCAAACCGAACCATTTCCCAGATCCAGGCATTTTTTCGCATATCCATCAGTTCGGTAAGTGCTTGAACGGATAAAAAGATGAATAAGCCATACAAATAAATGAAAGAGCTGTTCAGGCCGTTGAGGGAGGCGATGTTTCCGAATAGATAGGTGATAAATCCGAGCTGGGCAATGAGCTGAAACCAGGTCCAGCTACTGAACGCCCCATTGGTGGGCGTATCATATTTTTCGAATTGATAGACATCCGAAATTTTTTCGACCGGATGTGCCGTTGCTACATCCGCCGGACGATAGCCGGTCCTTCGAAACCAGAGAGTAATTTTTTCTTTCCAGTCGTTGGTCCGCCATGCATCTGCCGCCATCAATCCCAGGTGCAGAAAATTGATGCGGATCGGGTTCCAAGTTCTGGCCGGTCGACTGATCCCATACACCGGAGGCACATCCGATCGTTCTTCAGCGAAGGTTCCAAATAATTTATCCCACACAATGAAGATCTGAGAGAGATTTTTATCCATGTACTCCGGATTGATCGCATGATGCACGCGGTGGTGAGAGGGCGTGACCAGAATTTTTTCCAAAAACCCCATTTTATCGATGTGTCGCGTATGGTACCAAAATTGCGCGAACAGGTGCAAGGGGGCGACGGTAGCGATCACGGCCGGCGGGATGCCCAACAGAGCGGCCGGTAGCAGCAGAATGGTAAATAAGTTAAAGAAAGCGGAGATGCTTTGCCGCAAGGCGCAGGCCAGATTGAATTCCTCGCTGCTGTGGTGGATCACGTGGAGGTTCCAGAATAAATTGATGTGATGGCTCCACCGGTGGATCCAGTAGCCGTTGAAATCTATGATGATAAACGCGGCCACATACACCATCCATTGGTTGGGGATGGTGGTCAGGGCAACATGTTCCAGCATAAACGGATAGATCGCGATGATGATCGTGAGCTCCAGCACCGACTTGGTGACGTTGGTGATGCCCGAGTTCAGGGAGGAGATCATATCGAGGGTACGAACGGTGTCAAATCCTTTTTTCCAGCCCCACCATTTTTCAAAAAGGACCAGCACCAAAAAGATCGGAATGGCGATAAGTAATATTTTACCGTAGGTTTCCATGTACTTGGCAATATTCCGCTAATTTACAACAGACCGCAAACTTTGTTCAGCATGGCTCGCCACGTTTTTGACTGCATAGACGGACATACCTGCGGAAATCCCGTTCGGGTGGTGCGCGCAGGCGGACCCGCCCTGGAAGGTCGAAACATGAGCGAGAAACGTCAGCATTTTCTGCACGCATATGATTGGATCCGCCGGGGACTCATGTTCGAGCCCCGCGGACACGACCTAATGAGCGGAAGCATCGTGTATCCACCGAACGACCCAACCAATGATGTGGCCGTGCTCTTTATTGAAACAAGTGGGTGCCTGCCTATGTGCGGACACGGCACCATCGGTACAATCACGATCGGAATCGAAAGAGGACTGATCCAGCCCAAAACGCCCGGAAAGATTCGTATGGAAGCACCGGCCGGACTCATCAAAATCGATTACAATAGCAGCCTACGAGCAGACGGATCGCTGCGGGTAGATTCTGTGAAACTCATCAATGTGCCGGCATATCTGGATACTGAATCACTCGAGGTAGAATGTCCTGAGCTCGGTACGATTCAGGTAGATGTTGCCTTTGGCGGAAATTTTTATGCAATAGTCGATTTACAGAAAAACTATTTAGGGCTGGACGCATATTCCATTGAAAAACTAATTGCTTGGTCCAGAACCCTGCGCGATTCCATCAATCAATTGCGCTCATTTGTTCATCCGGTCGATGCTACGATTCACGGTTGCTCGCATATTCTGTGGTCCGGTCAAGCGATCGATCCGGCCGCGACTGCCCGCAATGCAGTTTTCTATGGCGACAAGGCCATCGATCGTTCTCCTTGCGGTACAGGTACCTCTGCTCGAATGGCACAGTGGTATGCAAAAGGAAAATTATTACCCGGACAATCATTTATTCACGAGAGCGTGATCGGCAGTACGTTCATCGGACGGATCGAAGAGGAATTCGATTTCCACGGGCACCGGGCCATCCGGCCTTCTGTTGAAGGTTGGGCCAAAATTTATGGAGAAAACCAAATCACAATCGACCCCGAGGATGATCCCTATGCATACGGCTTCCAGGTGATCTGAAGGATGCCTACATTTGCGCAGTGAAAATTGCAGTCATAGGTGGTGGGATCATTGGACTCAGTTCTGCGCATTATTTGCAACTTGATGGCCATCAGGTTACCGTTTTTGATGCGGGCGATGGACTCGACAACTGCTCCTACGGAAACGCCGGATATATTTGCCCCAGCCATTTTATCCCCCTCGCCACGCCGGGTATCGTACGCAAGGGATTGCGTTGGATGTGGAACAGTCGCTCCTCCCTTTATGTTGAGCCCCGGCTCGACTGGGACCTGATCAAATGGGGTTTACTATTTATGCGCTCGGCGACTTCGAAGCATGTGCACAACGCAGCAGCCCCCCTACGCGACATTGCCCTGATCAGTCAGCAGGCGTACATCGATTGGCATGAAGCGGGTCTGGATTTTGAGTATCAACACAAGGGATTGCTGGAGATCGCACAAACTGAAGCCGGCGAATACCATGCGCAAGAAATCGTAGCGCGCGCTATTTCATTGGGATTGGTCGACACCGAATGGCTCAGCAAAGATCAGTTGGATGCGATGGAACCCGGGGTGCGCATGAATGCAAGAGGAGCGATCTTATTCCATTGCGACGGACATTGCTATCCAAATCATTTAATGAAATCGTTACGCGCCCAGTTGCTGAATCAAGGCGTCACGTTTCGTTGGAACGATGCAGTAACAGGGGTTGAGGCTACCAAGAAACAAATCCACACCCTACATGCTCAATCCGGTTCGCATGCATTCGATCAGGTCGTATTGGCCGCGGGTTCCTGGAGTGGGTCGTTGGCGAAGTCGATGGGACTAACGCTTCCCATGATGCCGGGTCGAGGATATTCTGTTACGGTTGAGAACAATGCGCTGCAACTTACACGCCCTTCGATCTTGGTCGAGGGGCGCGTGGCCCTCACGCCTTTAAATTCGAGTACGATGCGCTTTGGCGGCACGATGGAGATCACCTCTCATCAAACACCACCCCGTCTTTCGAGGGTGCAGGGCATTTTGGATGCCGTCAAGGGATTTTATCCGGATTTTGATATGCCTTTGCCTGCGCTGGATAAGGTTTGGTACGGATATCGGCCCTGCTCGGCCGACGGATTGCCGTATATCGGTAGGACGCAACGCTTGGAAAATCTGGTGATGGCTACCGGGCACGCCATGCTGGGGCTCAGCCTGGGGGCGGGTACGGGTAAGTTGGTTGCTCAGCTCATCGCGCATAAACCAACTGACATGGATATCCGACCTTTTAATCCCAATCGGTTCGGGTAGCGCACCTTCTGAAACCCTTCCCGCACATTGCTGTATTTTTACGCCTTATGACGATTCGTACTGAACGGCACCCGTACCGGGAGACGGGGAAATTCACTTCTCTGGTGCTCGATTATTTGGATCAACGACCCGAGATCGGGTCGCTTCATCATGGATTACCCTCGGTTGACACCATTCTTCAGGCCATCGAGCGTCGGCGTACGTTTTCGATAGATAGAACCTTGCTAGTTAACGCGCTCGAAGAGCAGTATCAGCAGGTATCGGCGTCTTCCAAAATCCACGAGCAAATCCGATCCCTGTCATCCGACACTACGTTTACCATCACCACGGCACACCAATGCAATCTTTTTCTTGGTCCGCTGTACACCATCTATAAAGCCCTGCATGCGATTCGGTTGGCAGATGCTTTAAACGAACGATTGCCCAATCAATATTTTGTGCCGGTTTTTTATTTGGGGTCGGAGGATGCCGATCTGGAAGAGTTGAATCATATTCATTTATTAGGAGAGAAGTTAGAATGGCGTACCGAGCAGACAGGTGCAGTAGGGCGAATGAGAGTAGATCAGCACACGATCGATCTGATCGATCGGCAAGCGCACCTGTTGGGATCTTTTCCAAACGGAGCGGAATGGATCGGGATCATTCGGGATTCGTACACCGTTGGATCGTCGCTGGCCACTGCCACGTTTCGACTCCTTCATTCGTTGTTTGCGGAAAGGGGATTGGTGGTGTTGGAGCCGGATCGACCAAAACTCAAATCGGTTGCGATCGATTTTTTTTGGAAGGAACTCAAGGAGTCTATTTCGTTTCCGGCAGTGTTGTCTGTGAGTGACTGGCTGACCAAAAGCGGCTATTCCGCACAGGCACAGGCTCGTCCCATCAATTTGTTTTATTTGACGGATGGAAAACGCGAGCGGATCGAGCGCGTGGGGGAAGACTGGACAGTGGCGGACAAGCATATGCGTTGGAATGAAACTCAGTTGCGGCAGGAATTGAATGATCATCCCGAACGATTTAGTCCCAACGTGATCTTGCGCGGACTTTATCAAGAGATCCTCCTTCCCAATTTGGTCTATATCGGTGGAGGCGGTGAGCTGGCGTATTGGTTGCAGTTAAAATCGGTATTTGATGTGTTTCGGGTTCCTTTTCCGCTATTGGAGTTACGTGCCTCGTTGCAATGGGTAGATGCACGAATGGATGAAAAATTAAGCGAATTGGCGATAAAGCCGGTAGATGTATTTGCTTCCGTGGATGAGTTGTTGCGTATGAGTATGGATACACACGCAACACTGGACCTGAGTGAACGAATGAAAAACTTGTCTGCCGAGTACGACCGAATCGGGAATCAGGCGGGTTCGATTGATCCGACCCTCCGTACACATGTAAATGCCTTGCGCACGCAAGCCTTGAAAAAGATCCACGCGTTAGCTGCGAAAATGGACCGGGCAGAAAGACGCAAAATGAGTGTTGTCCGCCATCAGATCGAGACCTTGCAACGCGCGGCGTTTCCGGGACAAGTATTGCAAGAGCGGTGGGACAATGTAGGATATTATTATTCCTTATACGGAAAGGACTATCTGGATCGACTTTATGATCACCTTGATCCGTTTGATCGGTCTTTTACGTGGGTGATCGAGTTGGACTGATCAGTCAAATTGATTGGCCCAACCGTCTTTTCGAAGTTGCTCTACTTTACTGAGCACATCTGACTCCAACCCATCTTTATACGTTTTCAATTGATCTGCTAGCGCAGCATCGGCGGCGCCCAGGATCTGGGTAGCCAGAATGCCGGCATTCTTTGCCGCGTTGAGGGCAACGGTAGCTACGGGCACGCCGTTGGGCATTTGTAGGATGGAGAGCACAGAGTCCCAGCCGTCAATGGAGTTGGAAGATTTGATGGGTACGCCGATGACAGGCAGGGTAGTGAGGGAGGCAACCATTCCGGGCAGGTGGGCGGCACCGCCGGCGCCGGCGATGATCACTTGAAGTCCGCGGCTACGAGCGGTTTGGGCATATTCCCGCATGCGTTCGGGCGTGCGGTGGGCGGAAACAACGGTTACTTCATGGGGCACGTTGAATTGCTGGAGAATATCGGCAGCGGCCTGCATGACTGCCAGGTCGCTGTCACTTCCCATGATTATACCCACGCGTGGATTCATGAAGGTTTCTTTCTACAAAGAAACAGAAAATTTCCCGACTGCGTTAATGGATAAATTTTCCCTGCAGGCGAAGCAGTTCGGTTTCGGCCAATTTGGCCTGGAAGCGCGCACGGATCAGTCGGTCGTATGCTTCTTGCAAACTACGCTGCGCTTCTTTGAGTTGGAGCAGGGTGGTTGAGTTGAGTCGATAGATTTCCAATACGATCTGAACGTTTTCTTCTGTCAGTAGGATATTTTTTTCCTCTAATTTCCAGGATTCAATGAGCATCAGGTATCGCTGGAACGCATTCCAAGCACCGAGCCGTAGGTTTAAATTTTGTTGATCAAACCTAAATTCCTGGAAGCGGATATCTTGTTTGGCTTGTTCGATCTGTCGGCGCACGCGAAATTGATTGAAGAGTGGAACCGATGCGGTGAATCCGTAATTCAGTCCCTGGTTTCGGCTGAACAGGGGTTGAAAAGGATTAACGACGACTTTGTTGTCAAGTCGATTGAAGTTGTATGCTGAATTGAAGCTGAAGGTTGGGTAGCGATCGGCTTTTCTTTCTTGTAGGGTTCTCTCGGCCAAGCGAATGTTCAGCTGTTGTATTTGTAATTGTGGGTTATTGATTGAGAGGGAGTCTTGAATGGTACCGAGGGATAAGTCGGTTTGGATGGGGATATCCTTAATGACCTCAAACCAGTCGGAGGGTGTATGCTCGTTCAAGGCAAGTTTTGGGAGCATGAGGCGGTTGAGCGCCTGTTTTGCTTGCAGAATATCATTTTGAATTGACAGCTGGAGACTTTTCTGGCTATTCAGATCGATTTGACTTTGCAGGAGGTCGGGTTTGGAACCCACGCCGATGTTGAGTTTATGGCGAGCCAGTTTTTCTCTCTCTTCAAATACCGCGATTTGTTTTTCCAGGGCGATTGACTGTTGACTGAGCTGTACGATTCGGTAATACGCATTGACTACATCTGCGATGGTGTTGTTGATTTGATTCCGGATTGTCCATTCGCCTTGTGCCAGTAATTCATCCAGGCGGGCGCGGGTAGCAAACATCCTTCCTCCATCAAAAAGTGTCCAACTCAGTGAAATATTACCCGACAGATTGCTGGATTGAACGTCGTTTCGCTCGCGGATGGTTCCGTCATTGAATTTTTGATATTGGTCGTTGTTGTTGAATCCCTGTCCAATATTGGCGTTTAGGTTGGGAAGAAGACCGGCGTTTCGGTATTGCCGATCGATAGCGGCTACTATAGAATCGTTACGAGCTATTCGGATGTCCCAGTTGTTTTCCAATGTTTGCGAAATGGCTTCTTCCAGTGTCAGGATACGCTGGGCGGCAAGCGAGTGCCCTGATCCAATCAGGAAGGCTACGGTGTATAGGATTCTTTTCATCAGGGGGCTGCCAGTTTTTGATCAAATGTGGATCGATGTTTTGAGGATAGGTAACTGTACATAGCCGGAATAACAAATAAGGTGAGCACCAGTGCAAACAGGATACCGCCTACGATCACCACCCCAAGCGGAATCCGGCTGGTGGCCGCTGCGCCCAGCGAAAGGGCAAGCGGCAGGGCTCCCAGTGCCATGGCCATGCTGGTCATCAGGATCGGGCGGAACCGTTGGGAGGCGGCATAGACAACCGCCTCCAATTTGCTCATCCCTTTTTCTCGGCTTTGGTTGGCAAACTCTACGATTAAGATTCCATTTTTGGTTACCAGTCCGATCAGCATGATGATCCCGATCTGCGAGAAGATGTTCAACGTGTGTCCGAATAATGAAAGCGAAATAACCGCACCCGCCAGTGCAAGTGGAACGGTTAACATGATGATAAGGGGATCGATGAAACTTTCAAATTGGGCTGCCAAGATCAGGAAGATCAGGGCTAGTGCTAAGATGAAAGCGAAACTGATGTTGCTGCTGCTTTCCTTGAAGTCGCGCGAAGCGCCGGATAGGGAGGTAGAGAAGCTGTCGTCCAGTACGCCCTTGGTGATCCGTTCCATTTCTTTGATTCCATCTCCGATGGTGAATCCGGGTTGGAGTCCGGCTGAAATGGTGGCCGATTTATATCGATTGAAATGATAGATGGTTGGCGGGGTCGTTGTTTCTTTGATCTCTATGAGGTTGTCCAGTGAAATCAGCACCCCTCGGTTGTTGCGTACGAATAGTTGCCGCAGATCACTTGGCTCGTCGCGGAAGGAGCGGGACATTTGTTCCATTACCTGATATTGTTTTCCCTCTTTGATGAAATAACCCATCCGACGGTTGCTGAAAGCCATCTGCAGGCTTTGGGAGATATCCGTTACGGTCACGCCCAGTTGAGCGGCTCGCAGCCGATCCACCTCGATGGACAATTCTGGTTTATTGAATTTGAGGTCGACATCTGCATTTTGCAGGACCTTACTTTGTTTGGCAGAGTCAAGCAAGCGGGGAAGCGCCTGAGTAAGTTTGTTGAAGTCGTTGTTCTGAATTACAAAGGCAACGGGTTGTCCGCCTCTTCTGTTCACCGAGATCGTTTGTTCTTCGATGGTAACGGCCCGGACCTGATTGAATTTGCCGAGGTTGCGGTTTACCATTTTGACGATTTCAGACTGACTTTTTTCCCGCTCCGCAGGTGGTTGCAAGGTTACGCGTACAAAACCCGTATTCGCATTTCCGCTTCCCGTGAAGCCGGGGGAGGTCACGCTCAGCACCATGTCCCGCTCGGGTACCGAGTCCAGCATCAGTTCGGTAACTCGATTCACATTTTTATCCATCGCATCGAAGGAAGTTCCTTCCGGTGCGGTCATCTGTACCCGAAACTGACTGCGGTCTTCCATTGGTGCCAGTTCCGACTGCAGGTTACCGCCCACCCATAAAATAGCCCCCACACAGGCGGCTACGATCAAAAACGCCATCCACCGGATCCGCATAAAGCCACTCAGGGCTTTTTCATATGAATTCTCCAGCCAGCGGAAAAAGGGTTCCGTTTTGCGGTAGAACCAGGGGTGTTGGTTCGTATTTTTTCGGGAAAGCTTTACGTTGAGTACCGGCGTGAGGGTAAGCGATACAAAAGCAGAGATCAGCACGGCGCCGGCCACCACGATTCCAAATTCTCGGAACAATCGTCCCACAAATCCCTCTAAAAAAATAATGGGGAGAAAAACCACGGCCAGGGTGATGGAGGTAGCGATCACGGCAAAATAGATCTCTTTGGATCCTTCGAGGGCGGCCTGATAGCGGTTCATGCCCCGTTCCATTTTTTTGAAGATGTTTTCGGTGACAACAATTCCATCGTCCACCACCAGTCCCGTGGCCAGCACCACGGCCAGTAGCGAGAGTACGTTGATGGAAAATCCCATCAGGTACATGATGAAAAAAGATCCGATCAGGGAGACGGGGATGTCGATTAGGGGACGAATGGCGATGATCCAATCACGGAAGAAGGCATAGATGATCATAACCACCAGTAGGAATGCGATCATCAATGTCTCGCAAACTTCCAGGATCGATTTGCGGATGAATTTGGTTTGGTCCAGTCCAATGCTGACCGTTACATCTGCCGGCATTTCTTTTTTTATCTGTTCTAATCGCTTGAAGAATTCATCGGCGATCGAGACATAGTTGGATCCGGGTTGGGGAATGACGGCCAGTGCGATCATGGGTATGCCATTTCCTTTCAAGATGGTTTCCTCATTTTCTGGCCCCAAAACGACATCGGCGACATCTCGTAACCGAATATCGCTGCCGTCGATATTTTTCAGGATCAGCTCATTGAACTCCTCCTCGGTATTGAGTCGCCCGAATGTGCGAATATTCAACTCCGTCTGATTTCCCGTGATCTTTCCTGCGGGTAACTCCACGTTTTCCCTCGACAAGGCCGTCTGTATATCATTTCCGCTGATCTGCAGGGCTTGCATGCGGTTGGGGTCTAGCCAGATCCGCATGGCATACCGTTTTTCGCCCCAGATCTGCACGCCGCTTACGCCGGGAATGGTTTGGAGGCGTTCGACCAATACGTTATTTGCATACTCGGTCATCTGCAATTGATTCCGGGTATTGCTTTGAACGGTCATTGACAAAATGGGATCCGAGCTGGCATCGGCTTTGGATACTACGGGTTTTCCTTCAATGTCGGGCGGGAGATCGCGTTCGGCCTGTGATACTTTGTCGCGTACATCGTTGGCAGCCGATTCCAGGTCGATCCCCAATTCAAATTCCACATTGATGCTGCTGGTACCGCTGCTGCTGGTGGAGGTGATGTTCTTTACGCCGGCGATCCCGTTGATGGCTTTTTCGAGCGGTTCGGTGATCTCCGATTCAATGATGGCGGCGCTGGATCCGGGATAGGCCGTGCGAACACTGATATTGGGCGGATCGATGGCCGGATAATCACCTACTCCCAGGAAGCGAAACCCGATCAGGCCAAACAGCACGATCAGGATATTCATGACCAACGCCAGGACGGGTCGGCGCAAACTCAACTCAGAAATGTTCATGGTGGCGTTCCCGGGGTTTATTGCGTAATGCCTGCGTTTTGTATTTTATCGATCTGTACGGGTGAATTGGGGCGTGCGCTCATAAGCCCACTTATCAGAATAGTGTCACCGGCTTTCAATCCGCTCGTCACCTCTACTTGATCGGTGGTTCGCGCACCTGTGGTGATATCCACGAATTCCGTTTTGCCTCCGCTGTAGCGGATGACTCGTTTGCCTCTTGCTAGTGGTATGACTGCTTGGGCGGGTAGCATCAAAGCAGCGGGATTTTCCTCGAGCCGAATGGTTAGGGTAGCAAAGGCCCCTGGTAACAGGGATGGATCCTTGGATTGAACCGTTGCCCGATAATTCAAGCTGCGGTTGTTAAGGGACAAGCCGGGGGCTGTTGCGTTGATGACGGCCGTGTGGATCAATGATGAACCGGTTACGCGAAATTCAATCGTTGCCCCCGGTTTCAATTCATTTGCATATTTCTCCGGTAAGAAAAAATCGACTTTTACGGGTTGGGTTTGTTGGATGGTGGTGATCACCGATGCGGGTGTTACATAGGCACCGATGCTTATGTTTTTCAATCCCAATTTTCCGGCGAAGGGTGCCCGGATCTCGGTTTTATCAATGGCGGTTTGTAAAATCCCGATATCGGCTTTCAAATTGCGTACTTGGAGCATGCTCAAATCATAGTCCTGCTGGCTGATCCCCTGTACGGCCAGGAGTTTTGATTGTCGCTGTTCCGTTTGCTGGGCAATGTCCAATTGTGCCTGAAGCTTTACGAATTGAGCCTGCAAGTCGGCATCGTCGATCTTGGCGATTAAATACCCGGCGGCAACGTTTTGGCCTTCCGCCAAAAAGAGCCGGGCAATCCGTCCGGAGGTTTCCGGATGGATCTCGGCTGATTCCGCCGCGATCAGCGTGCCGGGCACTTCCAGTTTTTCTTGGAAAGGCATGGGGCGAAGGATAAAGGCCTCTGCTTTCAGGGGGGGCATTTGCTTAGAACCGCTGGCGCCAGGGTCCTTTTTTGAGTCCACACAAGCAACCCAAGCAAGCGGAAGGAATAAACATGCAACGGGATACAGTCTCATACAGATAATCTGGTATGAAATAAAGGTAGCCAATGGCAGGTAGATATAGGTAGCTATGGGATGCGGGCGGGTGGAGGAAACCGGACTCACCGGCAAACCACTTGCAGGCGCGTCTTGATGTCTTCCGCGAAACGCTTTAGTTGATTCACATCCGCCCCCATCAGCGTGATATGCCCCATTTTTCTCCCGGGCTTCGTTCTTTTCTTTCCGTAAAGGTGTAAAAAGGCATTGGGCAGTTGAAGCACCTTCTCCAATCCCAAATAGCTCGCATCACCGGTAAATCCCGCAGCACCCAGTACATTTATCATCAACGAGGGTAGAATAGCCGTTGAGTTGCCCAAGGGCAAACCCATCAGGATCCGCCAGAGCATGTCGAATTGAGAGCAGTAATGCGCCTCAATGGTATGATGGCCACTGTTGTGGACCCGGGGCGCCACTTCGTTGATCCATTGGTTGCCGGAGTGGTCCAAGAACATTTCCACCGCAAACAAGCCCGGGGATTGAAAGGCTTCCACCAATTGTATAGCCAAGGCAGCCGCTTTGCTTTCAATTTCAGTATTGATATCAGCCGGACACACCTGATAATCAAGCAGATTAAGATTGGGGTCGAAAATCATTTCGACCGAAGGGTAGACCTTGGTTTCGCCGGATGGTGCGACTGCTACCAGGACGGCAATCTCCTTTTTAATCTCAATCTTTTTTTCCAGAACGGCGGGCTCATCAAAGCCCAGGGGGAGATCGGATTCCTGATTCAATACCGTTACGCCTCGCCCGTCGTATCCGCCAACCCCCAGCTTGTGAACGGCCGGAAGCAGTTCGAGGTGATTGATCAGTTCCGATCGGTTTTGGGTAATGCAATAGGGAGCAGTGGGGAGATTGTTTTGCCGGTAGAATTCTTTTTGAAGGATCTTGTTTTGGATCGTACGCAGCACGGCGGGTTTGGGAATGACGCGGATGCCTTCTTTCTCTAGCAACTCCAATGCATCTACGTTCACTTGCTCAATCTCAATGGTGAGTACATCCACCTGCCGGCCAAAATTGAGCACGTCCTCGTAGGTGCGGATGTTTCCCAAGTGAAAATGATGACAGAGGGTTGCTGCTGGGCAGGACGGATCATTTTCCATGACATGCGTTTCAGCGGGATAATTGGCTGCTGCCTGAAGCAACATTCGGCCCAATTGCCCCCCTCCCAAAATGCCGACTCGGATCATGCCGCAAAGATAACCCTGTGCGGGCAGGCAGGGAAGGGCTGGAAATCCGTTAATTTTACACCTGTAAATACACGATCATGTCCACTGCGCTTGCCGAAAAAAACGTTTCCCTTACTCACACAACCGATTTCCTTCCCCTGGAGGGCACTGATTACGTCGAATTTTACGTGGGCAATGCCAAGCAGGCAGCCCATTATTACATGAGTGCCTTCGGATTTCAGGCACTGGCCTATGCGGGTCCGGAAACCGGATGTAAGGAATTTGCAAGCTATGCGGTCCGTCAAAACAAACTGACTTTTGTACTGACCACGCCGCTTCATCCCAACAATGCCATGGCCGATCATGTTTACTTGCATGGCGACGGCGTAAAAGTCTTGGCCCTCCGGGTACCGGATGCACGCTCGGCTTGGGAAGAAACCACCCGCAGGGGTGCAACCTCCTATCAGGAACCTCAAGTAAAAACCGACGCATTCGGAGAAGCGGTAATCAGTGGGATACGCACCTATGGCGATACGGTGCATCTTTTCATTGAGCGAAAAAATTACCAAGGCGCTTTTTTGCCCGGGTATCGTCCCTGGTCGAACCCGTATTTCGCACCGAATTCAACTGGACTCTTATATGTTGATCATTGCGTGGGCAATGTGGGCTGGAATCAAATGAATCCCTGGGTGAAATTTTATGAAGAGGTCATGGGATTCAAAAACATTCTCTCCTTCGATGACGAAGATATCTCCACCGAATATTCGGCACTCATGAGCAAGGTGATGAGCAGTGGAAACGGGTTTGTAAAATTTCCAATTAATGAACCGGCCGTAGGAAAAAAGAAAAGTCAGGTAGAAGAATATTTGGATTTTTACAGGGGGGAAGGAGTGCAGCACGTGGCCTTGGCCACCGACAACATCGTGGAAACCGTTCGGGACCTTCAATCCCGCGGCGTTGAGTTCCTGAAAGTGCCTACCACGTATTATGATGATCTGTTGGATCGGGTGGGACCGATCGACGAGGACCTCGAACCCCTGAAGGAGTTGGGAATCCTGATCGATCGGGACAATGAGGGATATCTGCTTCAGCTTTTCTCCAAGCCAGTGGAAGATCGGCCCACGCTGTTCTTCGAGATCATTCAGCGAAAGGGTGCCAAGAGTTTTGGAAAAGGAAATTTCAAGGCCCTGTTTGAGGCAATTGAGCGGGAGCAAGCGCTGCGAGGTAATCTTTAGTTCTTTCCTAATTGCGAACTCGTTTCACATAACTAAAATGTGCTCATGGCCTACCGTATCCTTTTGCTATGGCTTTGGTTCTTTCTCGACAGTCCCCTGCAGGGAAACGGTCAATTTTTATCTTCTAACAACTCGGGATTCTCAACTTTTGTAAGCTATCAGCGATCCTTTCCGAATCCTGCCAAGGCCTGGTCGAATAAAGCGGATACACTCCGAAAGCAATTTCTTGCAAAAAATCTTACTTGGCCGGCTCGGTACCTATACATTCGATCCTTCAAGTTTGATAGTGACCTGGAAGTTTGGGTGAAGAACAATGCTGCCGATACTTTTCAGCTTTTTAAAACTTATCGGATATGCGCGTTGGCAGGCTATTTAGGTCCAAAGCGGATTCAGGGCGATTATCAAGTGCCGGAGGGGTTTTACTACATAAACGATTTCAATCCCCGCTCCAGTTATTATCTGGCTTTGGGTCTGAACTACCCCAATCCCTCGGATCGGGTACTCAGTGATTCCATTCGGCCGGGTGGCGAGATCTTTATTCACGGAAGTTGCGTAACCGTTGGGTGCATACCCCTAACCGACGAGCAGATAGATGAATTGTACATCCTCGCCGCGCATGCGTACGATCTGGGGCAGCATTTCATACCGGTGCATGTGTTCCCCATCCGGTTTGATGTGCCCAGAAGTGTTGCCTACCTGGATGGATTAACCCGGGAGGACCCGACTCTTGAAAAGTTTGTGAAGCAACTGGAACCGGCCTATTTTGAGTTCAAGCGAACCCATCGATTGCCGATCGTGCTGATCGCACCGGATGGAAGCTATTCAATCAGTAAAGAAGTTACTCAACAGGCAGGATCAATCCATTAGTTTTGCCAATCATGTCCACCATCATCACAGTCGACTCGCTCGTAAAAAATTACGGCTCCTTCGAAGCGGTTAAGGGGATCTCTTTTCAGGTGAAAGAAGGGGAGATCTTTGGGTTGCTGGGACCAAACGGTGCCGGCAAATCCACCACCCTGGAAATCATTGAAACCTTGCGCACCAAAACTTCCGGGAAAGTTTGGGTAGACGGATTGGATCTGGATCAATCTCCGGAGGAGATAAAAAAGATCATCGGCGTGCAATTGCAGAGCAGTGGATATTATCCTGGATTGAATCTGGTACAACTCATTGATCTGTTCTGCGGTTTGTACAACCGGGAGCAGGATCCAATGGAGCTGTTGGATTTGGTCAATTTGCGCGACAAAGCAAAATCCAAGGTAAAAGAATTCAGCGGCGGCCAACGCCAGCGATTCTCGGTGGCTACGACCCTGATCAATAACCCCCGCATTATTTTTTTAGATGAACCCACCACCGGTCTTGATCCGCAGGCCCGACGCAGTCTTTGGGAATTGATCCGAGGTATTCGGGATCGGGGGACCACTGTCATTATTACAACCCATTATATGGATGAAGCCGAATATTTATGTGATCGGGTAGCCATCATTGATTCCGGTCAAATCATCGCGTTGGATTCGCCCGACCGTTTGATCGATCAGTTGGTGGCATCCGGCTTTGAACGTCCGAAAGAAATGAAGCAGGCCAACCTGGAAGATGTTTTCATTCATCTCACGGGTCATTCCCTTCGAGAAGATTGATCATGAGTACACAAGAAAAGATCCGAGCCTTTATGCAAGAAAAATTACAAGTCCAAAAAGCAGAGGGTGCTGCCTTTCTGCTCCAAAACAAAAATCAACCCGGCGTCGTAGAACTTCCCGAGGGCATGCAATACCTCGTGCTCCAAGAGGGAAGCGGACGAAAGCCTGCGCCTACTGATTCCGTAAAAGCACACTACGCCGGTTCATTGCTCAACGGAAAAGAATTTGACAGTTCCTTTCGTCGCCAGCAACCTTTTACGGCGCCGCTGCGCGCCCTCATCAAGGGTTGGCAAATCGCTTTACCCAGGATGAGCGAAGGCAGTCGCTGGCGCCTGTGGATTCCCTCGGAATTGGCGTACGGCGACCGAGGGGCCGGATCCGATATTCCGGGCGGTGCTACACTCATTTTTGAAGTGGAGCTAATCGAAGTGCTTCCCGGTTGACCTCTCCGATCAAAAAGATACTGCCTGTAACCAGCACCAGGTCTTTTTTCTGCGAACGATTCAGCGCAGCTTGTATCGCCGTGTTCACGTTTGAATAAACCGTTCCGGATAAACCGATCCGTCTGGCCTGTTCCTGCAGCTGAGCTGCGGGCAACGCACGGGGAATAGAAGCTTGAGTAAAATAGTAGTGTGCGTCGCGCGGCAGCCTGCCTAAAAATGAATCGATGTCTTTATCGTTCACCATCCCCAATACCACGTGTAAATTTTCGTAGGAAAGGGTGTGCAGCTGACGAAGCAACGCTTCCAGTCCATGCACGTTGTGCGTTACATCTAACCGTACTACAGGATCGGATCGCAACAGATCCCATCGTCCCCAAAACCCGGTCATCGTCCGCACCTGTCTCATCGCGTTTCGCGCTGCTTCCGGGGGGATCGACCAACCGCGAAGGGTTAGCAGTCGGACAGACTCCAGCACGGTCAAAAAGTTTTTTTGTTGATAGTGTCCCCCCAGATCGAGCTCGTACGTGATCCGATTACCGGTTGCGCTCTCTGTAATGTCCAGCTGTTGCTCGTGAGGCGATGCAACGGTGCCTTTAATGCGAAAGTTTGATCCGGCCCAGGTGATCGGCGCTTGTAACACAAGGGCTCGTTTTTCAAAAACAGACCTGGTCTCGGGTAGCCATTCCCCAATGACCACCGGAGTATTTGGTTTGATGATCCCGGCTTTTTCAAACGCAATCTTTTCCAGTGTATCACCCAATAGGTTCATGTGATCCCATCCGATGTTAGTAATTACTGACAATTCGGGCTGAATGACGTTGGTGCTGTCGAGTCGACCGCCCAGTCCGGTCTCAATCACGGCTATGTCTACTTGCTCCTGTGCAAAGTAATCAAAGGCCATGGCCACGGTCAGTTCGAAAAAACTGGGCTCAATGGCATCGATCGTTTTTTTCATTCGCTCGGTAAAGGCAACGACATTTTCTTCCTGGATCATTTCTCCATTGATCCGAATCCGTTCCCGAAAATCAACCAAATGCGGGGAGGTATACAGTCCAGTCTTGTACCCGGCTTGTTGCAGGATCGCGGCCAGCATGTGGCTGACTGAGCCTTTGCCGTTGGTGCCTGCTACGTGTATGGTCTTAAGGCGATGATGCGGGTTGCCGATCTCGGCGAGTAAAGCGATCGTGTTGTGAAGATCGGTCTTGTAGGCGGCTGCCCCAATTCGACTATACATGGGTAACCGGGAAAAAAGGTAGTCCAGTGTTTCCGCGTAGGTCATGCGGCAAGTTAATTCACCAGAAAGTTGAAACGCACGGTAACCATATCTTCCCGGTCAGCCGGATAAAATTGGATTTTTTGTAAGTATTTGGTTATTGCTTGGCGATAAATATTGCTTCGATCGGTAGAGCCTTTTCCGAATTCAACTAAGGTTCCTTTTCCCTCGGGTGAAACCCGAATCCGGGCAAAGATGGTTGCCTCCTTCAAATCGCCGTCAAATCGAGCTGTTTTAACGATTTTTCGATTCCCATCGGTAACAAAAGGACCCATACCGGAACCCTTTCCGCCTCCGGCACCCGATCCAGTCCCACCACCGGAACCGGATCCAGCCCCGGTACCGGCTCCTGTACCTTGATTGCCTGCCTGGTTGAAATCATCGGAGTTGTCACCACCGGTTCCGGAGCCTTTATTTTTTTTGCCCATTTCGTTTTTTGGTTTTGGCGGCGCGGGCGTTTCTTCTTTTTTTGAATTACTCTTGGTGGGCGATGTTTTATCTACATGCGTGGGCTCTTTTTCTGTCGGATCCGGAGCGGCAGAAATTGTTTCATTTTTTACATCCGGCACGTTGGATTCGGCGGTACCGATTGGTCCAACCGCCTGAACGGAATTTCCCCCCCCCCCACCCCCTTCATCAAACGATTCCGTAGGGGGGTCTGGGGGTAGATTCAATTCCACCTCAATGGAGGTGGGCTCCTCTGGTTTCAAGGGAAGCTCAATCCGCCACTTTAATAACAAAATCAATAAGGTTAACAAAACTGCCATCCCTCCGGTATACAGCAGGGCCCTGGTTCTGATTTGGGGATCTAAGGTTTGTGACATGGCGTAGTGCGTTCTCATATAAAACTACTTTAACTGACTGACATGGCCCCCCAGGGGTTATGCACAGCTGTTAAAAAGATGCAACTCTACCTTTCTCTACACACGAACCGCTCAAAAAATGTTAAAGATTTATCGTTCAATGCGCAAAATCGGTAGCGAACTCTCCTCGGATACGCTCGATCGGGGGATTGAAATATCCAAACCGAAGGCTAGAAAATTCCTCGCGGATCAGCCGCTGTAGTTGTTGTATGCCCATGCAGGTTCCGGTGTCGGCAACCCCGATCTTTCCCAAATACCAATCCGGATCGATATTAAAATTCCGCCATTGGATCATATTCAGACCGGTTTCCCGAATCAATTTTCGCAGCGCTTCATACTCGGCTTCTGAATCGGTCATCCCTGGAAAGACAAAGTAGTTGATGGAGGTCCACCCGCCATAAGCATGAACCACTTTCAGACTTTCCACAATATCCTCAAAGGCGTAGTTGTTGGGCCGATAATACGGCGTATAAATTTCCCGCCGGGCCGAATTGGTGCTGACCCGGATGGAGTTTAGTCCCGCTTCACAGAGTGCTTTCACCGCATCGGGGCGAGACCCATTGGTGTTGATGTTGATACTCCCTTTTTGGGTGTGCTTTCGGATTTCGAGAATCGCTTCCCGGATCGTTTCCCACATCAGGAGGGGTTCTCCTTCGCAACCTTGACCAAAACTGATGATGGGATAGGGCGCCGTTTCCAAATGCGGAACCGTGAACTCTACGATCTCTTCTGCAGTGGGTTTGAATTGAAGTCGATCTTGTGTGGATACGATCGGTTCCTCATCGGGCTGAAGCGAAATGCATCCCACGCATTTGGCGTTGCAGGCAGGGGAGGCAGGCACCGGGCACTCCCAACGTCCGAGGGCAAAATTTCGAGCCGCCGGGCACTGATACGTCTGGCAACAGTTTTCCATCAAGTGTTTCACCAGTCGGTTGTGGGGGTAAGCGTTGAGCAATTGCTTTGTGCCTAGGTTTATCTGTGTGGGATCATATCCCGCACAGTCTTGCCGGATGTCCGGCTCGATGCGAACGGCGGGCACATAAAATTTATCGTCGTGCCAACCCGCAGCCGTGTAACAAAAAAGGGGCAGGATAGGGGCATCGGATGCGGTTTCGTAGGCGGCAAGGAAAAATCCGGTATGCGCCGGTGGAATGAATGCTGCCACCGCCCATCCTTTTTCACAGAGCCGCATCTCCCCGGTTTCCACGTCGATACCGATGCCTCTACGGCCGGGCAATTCGTATAGCGAGCCGCCGTCGGGTAACTCGATCCATTGGTCCTGCGGAATGGGCAAGGCATCCCAGCCGCTGCGGCCCGTCACATAAAGTGTGCGGTCCTCAAAGATGTTTCCTTGTCCATCGCTGAAAAGCAGAAAAGGGGTGTGATTCAGGCGGGGCATTGTTGTTGGCAAAACTCGTTAAAATTGGCTTCGTTCCATGCCAAATCTTTCTCGATCGTTTGTTGAAAGACCCGACCGTTTTTGTATTCAAGGGTAAGCAGGCTGTCTTTTAAGATGATGAACGAGATCTGATTCTAATTCTTCCGACGTATCCAGGGAAACGAAAAGGTGAGCCCATCCGAATCGATCCGAAGTGTCTGTTGCTTCATCGATTGTCGGTGAAACAAAAACAGCACCAGCAGGATGCCACCCATTCCCCAATTTCCAACCGTCGTCCACGCAAAGACTTGAATGAACAATCCTACGTTGAGCAACGGTACCCAAATCAGGTCAATCGCCAAAAAGAGCAATCCCAATGCCGGCCAACCGTACGTTAAATCATCGTTGTCGGCAAGGCCAAAGAAAAGCAAGGAACTGGCAAGCAAAATGAAACGCCCCATCCAGCGATAAAGGTTTTTTGGGGGGAGGGAAATCGGATGGTGTAAAAAGGGGTCAAGCCGTGGGATTGCTGGTGGTAAGCAACTTACACAGTTTGAACAAGGTGCGGGCTCCCACATTGGCATTCCAATCGGTTTCCCCGACGCCCACTTCGCATAAGTCAAATCCGACGAGGGTGCGGCCACTCTCCAGGATCTTTTTGAAAAGGTAGAAAATCTCCTCCAATTCAAAGCCACCCGGAACGGGGGTGCCGGTATTCGGGCAAAGTTTTTGGTCCAATCCGTCGATGTCAAAGCTTACATAAACTTGCTGAGGCAATTGGCTTACGATCTCTTCTGCCAGCTGACGCCAGGTAGACCCCTCGAACTGACGCTGCCGGATGGACCGGTCAAAATTGGTAATGACCTTGAAATTGCTGTCTTGAATGTATTTCCACTCGCAGGGACTGTAATCCCGAATGCCAATTTGCACCAACCGTTCCACTTGCGGGATGTCGCGCAGGGTATTGAACATGAGCCCGGCATGCGAAAAATTAAATCCCTCATAATTCTCCTGCAAGTCACAATGCGCATCGATTTGGAGAATGCCAAAAGAGCCCTTGACCTCGCCCAGTGCTTTTAAAAATCCATAGGGCGTACTGTGGTCACCTCCAAGGAGTCCGACCAGCTTCCCTTTTCGAGCAAGGCCTTTGTGTTTTCATACACCCATTCGTTCAGGTAGGTGCATCCTTGATTTACTTCCCGTAGGCTTTTGCTCATGAACGGATTGGCGCTGACCAGTTCTCCGTGTGCGATGTAGTCGATGTACAGCTCCGCTTCTTTCCGCAGGTAATCACTTTTGAGTAAGAGTTTTTTGTCGGTAGCCCTTAAGAAAAAACCCTGATGCCATGCATCGGGCATGTCGGCATCGAATACGTCGATTTGGTGACTGGCCCGCAGGATCGATTCCGGAGCACGGGCCGTACCGGCACCGTAACTAACGGTTACTTCCCAGGGAACGGGTAGTAAAATGAGGCGGGCATTTTCCTCATTGGTGGGGAGTCCGAATATGTTATTGTCCGGATTGCTGACCAGGCCCGGATCATAGGAAGCAAGGTTGACCATAGGGTGATTGCCAAAAAGCGGTGCAAATTACGGAATCCGTTCTCACTCCGAAGGGATTTTTAGGATCGGCTCAGATTTTTTAGGTGACGAACATGCGAGGCAATTGCCAACCGCATCTGTGGATGTTCCAGGTAGGGGATATCAAATTCTGCGCAGGCTTTTCGGATGATCTCACTGATCGCCGGATAGTGCACGTGCGAAATCCGGGGAAACAAGTGATGTTCGATTTGGAAATTAAGCCCGCCAACCCACCAGGAAATAAATCGGTTACGGGTAGCAAAATTGGTCGTGGTAAGCAACTGATGAATCGCCCACTCATGCTCCATGGTTTGTTTGCCGTCAACCGGTTCCGGAAATTCCGTTTCCTCCACGGTATGGGCCAGTTGGAAAACCAGGCTCAGGACGAGTCCCGTGAACAAGGCATATACCAAAAACCCGATCAGCCAGGCCTTCCATCCAAGAAAAACAATTGGAATGCCGATGAATATTCCCGCATGAATAAGTTTGAACCCCCAAAAACTAAAGTGGTCGGTCCATCTCATCGGCTGTAGGCGATACGCACCAATCCGTCCCAAAAAATATTTTTTGTAGTCAGAGATGAAGATCCACCACAAATACAACAACGAGTAAGCGGCCCAAAAATACCAATGCTGCACCCGGTGGATCATCCATCTTGGCTGATTCGAACACAACCGAAGCAAGGGACGAGCCTCCAGATCGTCGTCCACTCCTTCAATATTGGTGTAGGTATGATGTATGATGTTGTGTTTGGATTTCCACATGAAGTTGTTCGCGCCAAGAAAATTCAGGGTGAGACCGGCCAGCTCATTGGCCCACTTGCGGCTGCTGAAACTTTCGTGCATGCCATCGTGCATAATATTAAAACCGATCGAAGCGGTCAGCCCACCCAGCACCAGGCACTCTAAAATGGCCCAGCCAGTCCCCGGGGTAAAAAAGATCAAGTGCACATATACGGCAGCCATGGCTGTCACTAAGAGAATGGCCTTGCTGTAGAGTTTCCAGTTGCCGGTCATTTTTTGTTCCGTTTCCTGGAAATAGGTCTGGATTCGTTGCTTGAGCTCGGTGTGAAATTGTTGGCCTTTGGCGTTAAATTTTGGAAGCATGCGGATTTTAGTTCGTAGTTCTGAGTTTAGCATTCGGAGTTTCAGGTTTCGTGTAAAACTAGGCTATCGAGGTTGGAGAGGCCGATCTTTTTTTCGCACACGAATCCTTCAGCGTATTTAACGCCGATGCGTTTGCCCATGAGGCGGCAACGGGCCACCAGGGCTTCATAAAATTCCGGGGTGGAAATATAGGTACGGGGACCATCGCCCTCTTGGGCCAGAAATTGTGTTTTATAAGCTTGGATGGAGGCCATTCTTGTTTCAAAAACCTCCGTGATATCTATGACGAGATCCGGGTCGTAATAGTTGTCTTGGATGTAATGAAATACATAGGCCGGCCGCCAAAAGGCTTGTGGCCTTCCGCTGGCATCGAGTGTTTCTATCTTGGATAGTCCGGAAAGAAAAGCTGCATCGCGCACCAGCTGGCCGGCACGGCCATGGTCAGGGTGGCGATCCTGCAAAACATTTGACAAAATGATCGAGGGCTGATAAGTGCGAATGGATTGAATCACCTGTCGTTGATGGGCCTCATCGTTTTGAAAAAATCCGTCGCGCATGCCCAGGTTTTCCCTTGCTTGTACGCCCAAAATACGGGCGGCCTCCCGGGCTTCGGCATCTCTTGTTTCGGCCGTACCCCGAGTGCCCAGCTCGCCGCGGGTGAGGTCAACGATGGCCACCCGTTTTCCGCGCTTGATTTCTTTGGCCAGCGTACCGGAACAACTCAGTTCCACATCGTCGGGGTGCACGCCAAAAGCCAGAATATCCACTTTCATACGGCGTGAAAATAGTGAATTGAGGCCGGATTCAGCGTCGATAGGGATTGTTGTACCAAGCCCCATCGATTTCCCGAATGATGTTCTCAATGTCTCGGTCTACCGTATTCACAAAAGGATCCCAATCCTGTTTCAAGTTGCCGCCAAAGAAGAAGGCGACCGTTTGGTAAACGCGGGCATTGAAGCCTCCTTTGTATTGCTTCAGGATATCATAACAGTTGTTGCCGGTTTGTCGGTTGATCAGTTTCATCAAAACCTTGCCTTGGTAAACGGACAGATTGGTCAGCGGATCGGCAAATTCTTTTCGGAGTTGCTTCTCGCGGCTATCGAGGTATTTTTTACGTGCTTTTCGCTCGGTAAGCCCCTGCATGTTTTTATGGATGTCGTTAATGGTGGATCCCGCAATCCGTGCATAGGGGTAGGTTACATAAACCGCATTTCGAAGCCTTGTCCATTCCGCTATTTGTTTGGCCTTTTGGGCAGCTGAGCCCTTTCCGATCCAAACTCCTTCATTTTCCAAATAGGTATGTATCTCATTATGATACCAGATCGCAGGTACCAAAAGGGTGTCGTTCGGCCCCCAGTTTTTCATTCGAACACTCAGCGGCGGTACCGGCAGGATCGTGTCAGTGGGTACAGGCTCCTGACAAAAAGCAATTGCCTGAGGTAAGGTAAATAACACTAGCCATCCATGCCATTTTCGGAACATAACTCAAGGTAAACAATGCCCGGGGCATTTATCTATGAGGAGAGTTAGTTGGCTGTTAAAATTAAGGTTTGCTTTCTTGTAGCCATTGCAACATTCGGCGTCGGGTACTGATCAACAACCCCACCGCGGTAAGCCAAATCCCAAACCACAAGAACCGGATGTACGGATAATGAAAGGCTTTCAGCGTTACGTATTTCAGTAGGGTATCGGATTCTTTCACACCCAGTATCAACGACCCATCCTCTTTTTGTTCTTGCAATTGCAAAACCATCCCATCCGCTTGCAGGGTATCTGGAAGCGGCATCCATTGGCTGCTGGCCCAGGCCGATTTCAGAGAAATGGTAATGGATTCGCCGGTGCGTCTGTTCACCCGAATGGGCAATTCAACGACTCGACCTCCTTTCCCGAACAATTCTTCCGGCACGCTGTCGATTCGCCTGGAATCCCCAATAGTGATAAAACCCTTTCCATAATAGATCGTATCACCTGCTTTCACGTTTTGGTTACGAAACGAAGTCGTGTCTTCTTTCGCCTCGGGATCTGGCAGGGAGGTCACATACGTGAATACGTCATGGTCCCAATAATGCTTCGCATCCGGATTGGCCATCAACCCCTTGTTGCCCTTGTAATTCACAAAGGCATTGGGCTCCAATACAAACTCTTCTTTTCCATCCTTGCTCTTGAAGCGAACCCGGTAAAACCATAGTTTCTTTTTGGGATGCGTGGAGTCCGTTTCGTAGGTCAAGGTATAACGACCCATCTCAGCCGGTACACCCTGCACCAGCGTCAGGTTCTCTCGCGGATTTTCGCCCTTGCCCAGCGGCGTGGCAAACCCGTTGTTGTTTTGGGAGATGACTTGTTTGTTAGAAGATGTTACCACAATGCCCAGTAAGGTCAACGCAAATCCCACGTGCGCAATGGCACCGCCCGACTTCGCCAAATTCCCCTTTATCCCGATCCAGATATAACTGGCATTGGCTACTACGCTGAATAAACTACAGATAGCAGAAACCCAGAGGGCTGCCTGAAATCCCGGTCCCTTTGCGGTGTAATGAATTCCGATAAACACTATAAAGCCCGCGGCCAATACCACTGAGATCCCCAGGGGAACCAACAACCGTTTCCAGAACAGGGCACGCGGAGTCTGTTTGTATTTTAGATAATACGTTACCGCGGTTAACAACGCCAACAGAATGGCAATGTAGATCTGTACGCTGTTGTAGGAAAACTCCACATCTTCCGGCGGGGCGATGGTGGTACCGAAGATCTTATTGAAAACGGGTAAGGAGGTTTGTCCAATGATGAGGATCGCCGATAAAAAAAACAACAACGACCCGATGTACATCCAAAACTCGCGGGCCGACAAATTCTCCTCGGTTTGTACACGGGGGAATTCTTTTTGACGGATCCAGATCCAACCAGCTGCCGGCAACAGAAAAACGGCGATCAATGCCAATAACTGAATGTTCATCCCAGAACCGGTGAAGGCATGTACGGATGTTTCTCCCAGAATACCACTGCGCGTCAGGAAAGTGGAATACAGAATAAACAGAAAGGTGAGTACAAAAAAGACGATCGTGCTCATCAGGGCTTGACCGCTGTGCCGGTAGATCAACAGCGTGTGCAAACCCGCTACGCCGATCAGCCAAGGCACCAGCGAAGCATTTTCCACTGGATCCCAAGCCCAGTATCCGCCAAAGGTGAGCGACTCATAAGCCCACATTCCTCCCATCATAATGCCCACACCCAGTACGGCCGAGGAGAACAAAGCCCAGGGCTGAACGGGTTTTACCCAATCCATATAGCGACGATGGATCACCCCCGCCATGGCAAATGCAAAGGGGATAAGCGTGGAAGCAAATCCCAGAAACAATACCGGGGGATGGATCACCATCCAGTAATTCTGCAACAGGGGATTCAGGTCGTTGCCATCCGTGATCTTATCCAGGTAGTTGGGGAGGAGGGGTAAGCTGGGGTCAAAATCGATGTGTAAGGCCGGAGCATTGTCGAGTACACCGGAATCGCGCAGGAGTAAAAAAGGACTGGAGCCAAGTTTCCATCCGAAGATCGACAGACCAATAATCATGGTCGATAAGCAAAACTGTGCAAAGCTCACGATCGACATCACGGGCGACTCCCAAATTTTTGCCGTTCGGATCAAGATCAATCCCAAGACCCCCTGCATCAACAACCACAACAGAAAACTGCCTTCCTGCCCCTCCCAGATACTGGCCAGCAGGTATTTGAATTCAAGCGATTTACTGCTGTGCTTCCAGACATAATGATATTCAAACCGGTGTTGATGGATCAGGTAGAGCAACAAGAAAAAGATCAGAAAGACCGCACTGGTTTGTACATAAAAACTGATTCTGCCAATACGTTTCCAGATCGCATGTTCAGGCGCGAGGATGAATGGGTTCGCTTTTGTATAGGCGATGCTTGCCAGCGCCGCGGCTACCAGCGAAACGATCGCCGATAAATGTCCGATCTGTCCGGCCCAGCTCCATTCTCCGGTGTACATCATCAGGGTTTTATATTGGGTAGCGGTACTTCGCCCGGGTGTTTCATGCCTTTGGCTTCCTCCTCTTTGTACTTAGAAGGGCATTTGGTTTGGATCTCTTGGCAGAGAAAGATGCTGTCGCGATACCGTCCTTTCAAAACCAGGCGGTCGCTCATTTCCAAATTTTCCGGCTTGGCATTGTTGTATTGAACATACATGCGGGCTCCTAGACTATCTACCGCCGCAAAACGTAAATAATTTGGATTGTTAAGCGCATCGTATTCGATGGGCTGCGATTTATCCAGCTTGGCCATTACATGTACAAACTGGCCCGGTTTCTTTCTGGCCGTTTCAATCGTGTCATAGGTGCTGGTGGTCCTCAAAAAGCTCAGCAACACCCCGATGCAAGCGGCAATTCCGATCAGTAAAGCCAGTTGAGTTTTTTTCATATTCAAATTGGTGGTGCAAAATTAGGCAGCCCCGGTCCCTCGACCGCACAAAATTGCCCCTATATTTGCAAAGCTAACGACTGTTCGAGTAAATATTTTACCATGAATTTTCAGCTTTCCGAGGAACAATTGATGATTCGCCAGGCCGCGCGGGATTTTGCCCAGAATCAGTGCTTTCCGGGGGTGATTGAGCGCGACGAGAAACAGCAATTCCCTAGGGAACAGATCTCTGTTTTGGCCGACCTCGGATTTATGGGCATGATGGTTGACCCGAATTATGGCGGTGGCGGACTCGACACCATCAGTTACGTGCTGGCTATGGAAGAGATCAGCAAGGTCGACGCCAGCACCAGCGTATGCATGAGCGTGAACAACAGTTTGGTCTGCTACGGACTACAAGAATTTGGCACCGAAGAGCAAAAGAAAAAATACCTGCATCCATTGGCACAGGCAAAAAAGGACGGAAATCTGCACATTGGTGCCTTCATGCTTAGCGAGCCGGAGGCCGGTTCAGATGCTACCTCCCAACGCACCACGGCAGAGGATAAAGGCGATCATTATTTGCTGAACGGCACCAAAAACTGGATTACCAACGGCGGCAAAGCCTCTGTTTATTTGGTGATCGCCCAGACCGATCCGGCCAAAGGGTCAAAAGGGATCAATTGCCTGATCGTAGAAAAAGATTGGCCCGGCGTGGTGGTAGCTGCCAAAGAAAACAAACTCGGTATTCGCGGTAGTGATACGCATACCGTTATGTTTAATGATGTTAAAGTGCCCAAGGAAAACCGCGTGGGTCCGGACGGGTTCGGTTTCAAGTTCGCTATGAAAACCCTGGCCGGCGGTCGCATCGGCATCGCCGCGCAAGCGCTGGGAATTGCCTCCGGCGCTTATGAACTGGCACTGGCTTATGCCAAGACCCGAAAAGCCTTCGGAACCGAGATCATCAATCACCAAGCCATCGCTTTCAAATTGGCCGACATGGCTACCCGCGTCGAAGCGGCGCGACTGCTTTGCCTCAAAGCCGCTTGGGAAAAAGATAACGGCATTGATTATACCGTTAGCTCCTCTAAGGCAAAAGTATTTGCCTCGGAAACGGCGATGTGGACCACTACCGAAGCCGTACAGATCCACGGCGGTTACGGTTTTGTCAAGGAATACCACGTAGAGCGACTCATGCGCGATGCCAAGATCACGCAGATCTATGAGGGCACTAGTGAAGTACAACGGATCGTCATCAGCCGCTCGCTGATCAAATAACCGCTTCCTTATTTTTGTGGGATGCCCGTTAACCTGTCCGCCTACCTCTCCCTAAAAAAAGAACTGCACCACCGGTCGGCCACACTGGTTGCCGTATCCAAAACCAAACCGGTCGAAGACATCGAAGCGCTCTATGCAGCCGGACAACGTGATTTCGGTGAAAACTACGTGCAGGAACTTTGTGAAAAGCAACTACGACTACCTGCCGACATTCGCTGGCATTTCATCGGACACCTGCAACGAAACAAAGTCAAATACATCGCTCCCTTCATTCACCTGATCCATGGCGTCGATTCCGAATCCCTGCTCAAAGAGATCGATAAGGAAGGAAGAAAGAATAACCGGATCATCGATTGCTTGCTTCAAATGCACATTGCCCGGGAAGAAACCAAATTCGGATTGGATAACGCAGAACTAACCGAACTACTTGTCAAACTCCCAAACTATCCGAACGCGCGGGTAGTGGGACTCATGGGCATGGCCAGCTTCACCACCGATGAAAATCTCATCCGCTCCGAATTCCACTCCCTCTCCCGAACTTCCCAAACTATCCGAACTTCCCAAACTATCCAAACTCTGTCCATGGGTATGAGCAACGATTTTCGCATCGCCCTCGAAGAGGGAAGTAACTTGGTTCGAATCGGCAGCCTGCTGTTTGGCGAAAGGGAAAAGATCAACGGCGCTTGAAAATCATCCACGCTACCGCGTCCGTTCCCCAAACCAGTTCATCGTTGTTTCGAAAAAAATACTTTTCTGATTTTTCCCATGCGGTCAAGAAAATGGTCTCCGCATCGCCAACACAAGTTAATGTGCTTCGGGTGAAGTCTGTAAATCTCAATTGATTTCCGACGGTCGTGATCGTTGCGCTGAAACGATTGCATCCGGTAGATCCGGATATCAACTTTAGTTCGGGCTGGATGAAGAGTACCGGTCGCTGCCGAGGATAGAGTTTGGAAAAGGGGGTGGGGGACCGCGGAAGTGCACTCAATTCCCAACTACCCGCAAGAGCCGAATCGATCATTTCTTTTACCGGCAAAATCGTTTCTTTTTTTTCTCTAACGGCTTCGGCGGTCTTATTATTTACGGCCTCCTCGCCACAAGCGATCAGTGTGCAGCACACCAGAGCCCAGATAAAATAGCGCATCAGATTCGTTTTTTGTAAAGCTATCATTTAGCGCCATTTCTTCCTACCTTCAACTCCCAAACTACCCAAACTGCCCAAACTTTTATTGTTATGCGATCTTTATCCCTGTCCCTGTTTTTTTCATTAGTCTTTATTTCTTCCTTCGGTCAAGGCTCCGATGTGCAGTATATGAAGGACAACTACGATGTGTTTGAATACCGCATTCCCATGCGTGATGGCATCAAGCTCTTTACGCTGGTGTACGTGCCGAAGGACCGGTCCAAAACCTATCCGATCCTGCTGAACCGAACCTGCTACAATGCTTCCGATTATCGGGGGTTCAATACTGGCGGACATCCATCTCGTTACCTGGTCTGCGACGGATATATCCTGGCCTTTCAAGACGTACGCGGCCGGTACATGAGCGATGGGGAATTCAACAATATGACCCCTAACATTCCCGGCAACGATCCCAAAAACAAAAAAGCGATCGATGAAAGCTCCGATACCTATGATGCCATAGATTGGATGATCAAGAACCTGCCCAACAACAACGGACGGGTAGGCATGTACGGCATTTCATACCCCGGTTTCTATACGGCTGCCGCATTGCCCGATGCGCATCCGGCCCTCAAGGCCTGTTCCCCACAAGCGCCGATCTCTGATTTCTTTTTCGACGATTTTCATCACATGGGCGCTTACCTGCAGAGTTACACGGCCGCCTTTGCCGTATTTGGATATCAGAAAAAGGATACTACCCGCAGCGATTGGTACATGAAAAAGATGATGCGCTTTTATGCCTCCAATCCGCGCGACGGATATAATTTCCATCTCAGCTTGGGACCGCTGAAAAATATCACGGAAAAATATCATTACGATAATTTCTTCTGGCAACAGATCATCAATCATCCCAACTACGATACGTTCTGGCAGAAAAGAAGCATTCTTCCCCATCTGCAAAAAATCAAGCCGGCCGTACTCACGGTTGGCGGTTGGTTTGATGCGGAGGACTTATACGGCCCCTTGAACATCTATAAGACCATCGAACGCACCACGCCGGGGGCAAAGAATAGTATTGTCATGGGACCTTGGGCGCACGGACAATGGTCGAGCGAAACCTCAAAAACCACTCACCATCATATCTATTTCGGCGATAGCATCTCCAGCTACTTCCTGAAAAATATCGAAGCCCCCTTCTTTGCCCATCATCTAAAAGATGCAGCCGATCCCAACCTCCCGGAGGCACACATGTACAATACCGGCACGAAGGAATGGCAACGATTTGACGTGTGGCCGCCAAGAGATATTCCGCCTGCTACGTTAACCTTTGGTCAGAACGGGAAACTCTACGTGAACCAAACGGCTGACGCCACGCTTCGCTTTTCCTATGTGAGCGACCCGGCAAAACCGGTGCCTTACACATCACAGACAGAGGGACTCACCTTCACCCCCCGCAATTTCATGAGCGATGACCAGCGCGACGCTTCCCGCCGTCCCGACGTACTCACCTTCGAGACCGATCCACTGACCGATCCTGTTACCCTCGCGGGCGAGATCCTTGCCAAGCTCAAAGTAGCATTGTCGACCACGGATGCCGATTTTATTGTGAAACTGATAGACGTATATCCCGATAACCATCCGAATTACGAACACAATCCCAAAAACATCGTGATGGGCGGATATCAACAGCTGGTGCGGAGCGAAGTGTTCCGCGGCCGCTTCCGAAATAGCTTTGAAAAACCAGAGCCGTTCGTACCCGGACAACCCACCGATGTAAACATACCCCTGCAAGACGTGCTCCACACTTTCAAAAAAGGTCACCGCATCATGATCCAGATCCATAGTACCTGGTTTCCTTACATCGACCGCAATCCGCAGCAATTCGTAGAGAATATTTACAAGGCCGATGAAATAGATTTCATCAAATCGGAGATTACCATACTTGGCTCCAGCGAGATCGGTGTTGGCGGCAGCCAATTGCCCAAGAAAGGATTTTGATGACAGCCCGCGAACGGATCGAGCAGCTCGGGTTGGAACCACATCCGGAGGGTGGGTTTTATAAACGAACCTACTGTTCGTCGGCCATTTTTCCGGGCAAAGTTGACCAAGATCCCTTCCCCGCGGGGAGGCCTCACGCCACGGCAATCTTATACCTGATGGAAGCGGGTGATTTTGCTGCTTTCCATCGAATTAAAAGCGATGAGATTTGGCATTTTCATGAAGGGGGTCCGCTTCAACTATTGGTCCTCCGCGATCAAATCACCCTCCAGACCATCTGGATGGGTCCCGGTTATGTACTGCAGGTAATCATTCCGGCGAATCACTGGTTTGCCGCGCTGCCTGCACCGGGAACGGCGTACTGCTTGGTGAGTTGTACCGTTTCACCCGGCTTTCATTTCAACGACCATGAAATGGCCTCGGCCGCAGCGTTGAGTGCACAGTATCCGACTGTGGCCGAGGAGATTCAGCGGTACTGTCGCCCTTGAGCGCCCTTCCTTTTGTATCTTCGCCCTCTAATATGACAGAGGAACGCAGTCTTAATTTTTTGGAGGAAATCATCGAAGCGGATCTTCGTGCTGGTAAGTATCAGCAGATTGTAACCCGCTTCCCGCCGGAACCCAACGGATACCTGCACATCGGACACGCCTCCTCGATCTGTCTGAATTTCGGACTAACCCAGCGTTATCCCGGCTACACGAACCTGCGGTTCGATGACACCAATCCCACTACCGAAGAAACCGAATACGTGGAGAGCATCAAAGAAGACGTACGCTGGCTTGGTTTCGAATGGAAACACGAACGCTACGCCAGCGATTATTTCGATACGCTTTTTGAATATGCCTGCCAACTGATCGATCGGGGATTGGCTTATGTCGACGACCTCACCCCCGAGCAGATTGCCACACAAAAAGGTACACCCACGCAACCCGGGGTGGAAAGTCCCTACCGAACCCGCTCAATCGAAGAGAACCGCGATCTTTTTAGTCGAATGAAATCCGGTGAATTTCCCGACGGCGCCCGCACCCTTCGGGCCAAGATCGACATGGCGCATCAGAACATGCTGATGCGCGACCCGATCCTGTATCGCATCAAACATGCGCAACATCACCGTACCGGCGATAAATGGTGCATTTATCCGATGTACGATTTTGCACACGGACAAAGCGACTCCATCGAAAGCATCACCCACTCGATCTGCACACTAGAATTCGTACCCCACCGCGAACTATACGATTGGCTGATCGAAAAACTTGAGATCTATCCCTCCCATCAATATGAATTCGCCCGGCGTAATATCAACTACACCGTTACCAGCAAACGAAAGTTGCTGCAACTGGTGCAAGAGAGGCACGTCAGCGGGTGGGATGATCCGCGGATGTCTACCATCAGCGGACTCCGTCGACGCGGCTACACCCCCGATAGCATTCGGGAATTCTGCTCCCGAATTGGTGTTGCCAAACGAGAGAACCTGGTGGATGTGGGCCTGCTGGAGTTTTGCGTGCGTGAACACCTGAATAAAATTGCCCTGCGCCGCATGGTAGTGGTCGATCCCTTGCTTATCACGATCACCAACTATTCCGGCGAAGTGGAAGAACTTCAAAGCGAGAACAATCCGGAATCTGAAACCGGCGGTACCCGTCCGGTTCCCCTCTCTTCCCAAATACTAATCGAGCGAAGCGATTTTATGGAGGTTCCTCCGAAAAAATTCTTTCGGTTGGCACCCGGACAAATGGTGCGACTGAAAAGTGCCTACATCATTCGATGCGACGAAGTAATCAAAGACGGAAGGGGAGAGGTGACCGAATTAAAGTGCACCTACTTCCCGGAGAGCAAAAGTGGTTCCGATACCAGCGGAATATCCGTCAAGGGAACCCTGCATTGGGTAAGCCTTGCTCAGGCCCTACCGGTTGAATTGCGTTTGTACGACCGATTGTTTTCGGTAGAGGATCCAACCGACAGCGAGGCCGATTTCAAATCGTTTCTTAATCCTCAATCGTTGCAGGTCATTAAAAACGCTTATGCAGAACCCGCGTTGGAAGCAGCCAATGAGTCGGATCGTTTTCAATTTTTACGGCAAGGCTATTTTGTGATGGATAAGGACAGCACATCCGACAAATTGGTATTCAACAAGACCGTTGGACTCAAAGATGTCTGGGCCAAAGAAGCGAAGAAGTCCTGATCCGATCACTTGTGCTCCCCAAACACGGCTCTCAGCACATCCGAAATCTCGCCCAGCGTGCAATTGTTCTCAACTGCTTCCAACACCGATGGCATCAGATTTTCTCCGCTGACGGCTTTATGGCGAACCGATTCCAGGCATTGCGATGCGGTGGCTGCGTTGCGTTGAGCTTTTAGGTTTTCAAGCCGTTCGGTTTGCAGTTGGCGGATGGAGTCATCGATTTTGAGGATTGGCGTTTGTAATGACTCTTTGGTCGTGTAGGCGTTTTGCCCCACTACGATCTGCTCCTTTGATTCTACTTTGCGCAGATAGATATAGGCGCTGCGGGCAATCTCGCGTTGCATGTATTCCTGCTCAATGGCGGACACGCTTCCCCCTTTTTCATCAATTTGCTGCATCCATGCGCGAGCTTTTTGTTCCATCTCTTCGGTGAGGGATTCGATAAAATAGGAACCAGCCAGTGGGTCGGCGGTATCGGCCACACCACTCTCAAAGGCTACGATCTGCTGGGTGCGCAAGGCAATGCGGGCGGCTTCTTCGGTGGGGAGTCCCAATGCTTCATCGTATCCGTTGGTGTGCAGCGATTGGGTTCCGCCTAATACAGCAGCTAGTGTTTGGATGGTCACGCGCGCGATGTTGTTCAGTGGTTGTTGTACGGTTAAGGTGCTGCCGCCGGTTTGGGTATGAAAGCGGAGCATGCAGGCTTTTGGATCGGTGGCCCCGAGATCACGCATGAGATTCGCCCATATACGCCTCGCCGCCCGAAACTTAGCTACTTCCTCAAACAGGTTGTTGTGTGCATTGAAAAAAAAGGAGAGACGTTTTCCAAACACATTGATGTCTAGTCCTTTTTCCAATGCGGCTTGTACATAGGCCTTTCCATTGCTGAGCGTAAAGGCGATCTCCTGGGCAGCGGTGCTTCCCGCTTCGCGGATGTGATAGCCGGAGATGGATATGGTATTCCACTTGGGCATTTCGTGGCTGCACCATTCGAAGATATCGGTAATGATCCGCATGGAAGGGCGGGGGGGATAGATGTACGTACCCCTTGCGGCATATTCTTTCAGAATATCGTTTTGGATGGTGCCGTTCAGTTTTTTGATATCTACTCCTTGTTCTTTGGCCACGGCAGCGTAAAGCGATAATAAGATGAAGCCGGTGGCATTGATGGTCATGGACGTGCTCACGGATTCAAGCGGAATGCCTTTGAATAGTTGGCGCATGTCCTCGATCGAGTCAATCGCTACGCCTACTTTTCCTACCTCGCCTTCGGCGAGTGCATGATCGCTGTCGTATCCGATTTGGGTGGGCAGGTCGAAGGCTACGCTGAGTCCGCTTACCCCTTGCTTAAGCAAGTAATGATATCGTTCGTTACTGGCTTCGGCGGTGGAGAACCCGGCGTACTGCCGCATGGTCCATAATTTGCCGCGGTACATATCGGGTTGTATGCCGCGGGTATAGGGAAATTCACCTGGTTGCTCCGTTGGAGTATTCGGACGATCGGTTTCATTGTAAACCGATTTGATCTCGATGCCGGATTCGGTTGTCTTTTTTTGTGAATTGTCCATTACGCCATTAATGTTTTGGCTTCCTGATTGAGTGTTTTGGAAACGATTTCGTGCAATGGTGCCCCGGGTTGCTGCATCAGCAATTCCAGCAATCGTTTGTTTAATTCCGATCCGCCGGCATTGGGTGGCAAGGAAGCGGATACTTGGTGGATCATGGAGAGGTTTTGCTCTTTTAGGTTACGGAGGGAGTCCCATGCCACGTCCGACACATAGATTTGTTGGGTACTGTTGTAGTCAAATTCTTGTTTGATATTTTCCAGCAAGGCCACTTTCATTTCAAGGGCGCTGATACCGGGTTGTGCCAGCCGGGAGATGAGGTTGGGCAGAGCGATTCGTTCGGTCAGCAGCACCAGCCGCTCATAGGCCTGCAGGCGCAGCGAACGGGTATCGGATCCGCTGGGAGCAGGCTGGGCAGGTGATTGCTTTTTGGCAAAAGCCAACACACTAATGACGATGGCCAGTACGGAGAGAAATAAGGGGAGATTCTGATTGTCCATATGTTCACAGCTTTAACAAAAGTAAGCCGAACGGGAAGTATCTGGATCGATTAACTTTGTGATATGGAAACGATCATAGAAAAGGCCCCTGTTCAGTTGACTGAAGGGGCGATACACGAGATCAAGCGACTCATGGCTGAACCCGGATTTGACGCTACGCAATCGCTCCGGCTGGGTGTAAAGGGAGGTGGGTGCTCCGGGCTCTCTTACGTATTGGGATTTGATCAGCCGAAGGAGGGAGATCTTTTCTTCGAGGTGGAGGGGATTTCTTGTGTTATGGAAAAACCGCATCAACTGTATTTGATGGGGATGGAGGTGGACTGGAAAGAAGGGTTGAATAACCGGGGCTTTACCTTCACCAATCCCAATGCCAGCTCCACTTGTGGCTGCGGTACCTCTTTTGCGGTCTGATACAAAAATTCATTAATGAAAAAGCCCCGGTATCCGGGGCTTTTTCATATTGGTGTTAGGTAAATCAACTTTTATCGGCTGATTTTCCAAGCGGACGATCGCCGCCCAGGTCAACCAGGATCGGTGCCGCCACAAAAATCGAAGAGTAGGTACCGGTAATCACTCCGATCAGCATTGCAAAGGCAAAACCTTTGGTTACTTCTCCACCAACGAGGAAGAGGATCAGGATGGTTAAAAACACCGTGAGGGAGGTCATGATGGTACGACTCAGAGTTTCGTTGATGGCGCGGTTGATGATCTCGGCGCGGGGCGCGGAGGGACTGATTCGGCTGGTTTCACGTATCCGGTCGAACACGATCACCGTATCGTTCATCGAGAAGCCGATCACCGTCAAGATCGCTGCAATGAAATGCTGGTCGATCTCCAGGGGGAAAGGCACTACCGAACGGGCGAAAGAGAATACCGCGAGGGTCACACATACGTCGTGCATCAGCGCTACAATGGTTCCCAGTGAGTAACGCCAATCGCGGAAGCGAATGAAGATGTATAGGAAGATCACCAATACGGCAAAAATGGTGGCTTTGACGGCGCCGCTCTTTAGATCATCCGAGATCGTGGGAAGGACTTTTTTGGAAGCTTGTCTGCCCGCGTTGGAGGAGCCGGATTCAAATTGCTCCAACGTCATTCCCGCTGGCAAGTATTTTTTTAGTCCTTCAAAGAGTTTGCTTTCTACTTTGGCATCAATGCCCGCACTGTTGTCCCGGATCAGATAGGCGGTGGTAATATCCAGAGTCGAGTTGTCGCCAACGGTCTTGATTATCGGATTCTCACCCTCAAATGTCGCCTTTAGATCGTTCCGAACGGCCTCCACATCTACTCGTTTATCAAACTTTACGATAAAACTGCGACCACCGGCAAACTCAACGCCTTGGTCAAATCCATTGAAATAAGCTGCAATTCCCAGCGCCAACACGATCATGGAGATGGCGTAGGCAACTTTTCGGTATTCGATGAATTTGTATTTGGCATGCTTGAATACTTTTTTGGAGATTCCTGTAAAGTACTCAAGGTGTTTTTTCTTGTCGGTGAATATGTCGGAGATCCAGCGGCTTACCAGAATGCCACAGAATAAGGACAGCAGGATACCTATAATTTGGGTTGTGGCGAAACCTTTAACGGGGCCCAATCCGAAATAAAGCAGTATTAGTGCAGTTAAAAGCGTTGTTACGTGCGCATCCAGCACGGGCGGTAAGGAACGTTTGTATCCCTCTGTAATGGCCGACAAGTAGCTTTTCCCCTTGGTGAGTTCTTCCTTGATGCGTTCGTATATGATCACGTTGGTGTCTACTGCCATGCCGATGGTCAATACCAGTCCGGCGATACCGGGTGCCGTCAGACTAGCGCCCATACCGGCCAAGATTCCTACGGTAAAAATCAAGTTTAGGATAAGGGCAATATTGGCCACCCAGCCGCTCGTGTTATAGTAGACCAACATCAAGCAAAAGATCACTATGAATGAAATGAGAAAGGCCAACGAGCCGCTGCGGATGGCTTCGCTTCCCAGGGTGGGACCTACTTGTTGTTCCTGAACAATTTTCGCCGGGGCTTCCAGTTTTCCGACCTCAAGAATATTTGCTAAATCGGTGGCTTCTTCCTGCGAGTAGTTTCCGGTGATGGACGATACTCCGTTGGGGATAACGCCCATAACATTGGGAGCGGATTGAACGATGTTATCCAGTACAATTGCAATCGGCCTACCAACGTTGTCTTCTGTCATTTTTTTCCACGTATCCCTTTTTTGCGTTTTCATTTGCATCTCGATCATGATCTTGCCATACTGATCGAAATCGGGACGAGCATTTTCGATGTCATCCCCCTCAATTCTGGCTTTCGTGAGGTTGTAGGTTTTTAGTCCGTACAAGGGCACATACTCAGATGCCATCCCCCTTTTATCTTTCTCCGGCACGCCATAAGCAAAAACCACATCGCCGGGGAAATTGCTTTTGAATTCACGCAAGTATTCACTGAAAACCAGGGTATCCTTGATGGCAACTTGGCCCGTTGGTGCCGGGAAATAGGTCTTTCCTTGCTCGTCTGGGCTGGGCTGAATGATCTGCAGGAATTTATCGATCGTTACTTTTTGTGTCGGTTGCTTGGGGGCAACGGCAGTGGAGTTTTGTGCGGGCGAGTCAGCTGAAAGTTTAACCGTTTGGGTGGTGTCTCGCGTTGGGGGAGCGGCTGCTTTTACCTGAGCGGAATCTTTTTTCGTGCTATCCGCTATGCCGCCATATTTGTTATTGAAGGCAGTAATGGTCTTTTGCCAGCCATTTGTGTAAGGGGCATCGGCGAAAGTATATACCTCCCAGAACTGAAGATTGGCCGTGCTTTGCAACAAGCGACGAACCCGGTCCTTATCCTTGATGCCGGGCAGCTCAATGCTGATGAGTCCCTTATTCGGATCCGGGTTTATAGAAGGTTGTGCCACGCCAAATTGATCGATACGTTGCGAAAGTCTTTTCAACGTTAAGTCGAACGCAGCGCGGGTTTTTTTACGAATGTAATTCACAACCTCCTTGTCAGAAGATTTGGCGTTGATTTCGTTCGTGCTTTTGGCAGCAAATAAACCTGCAAGAGGCCGATTGGGGGCCAATTTTTGATATTCTTCCAGATAAAGGCCTACAAAATCTGCATCGCTGTTGGCCTTGCGTTTGTCGGCATTCACCAGGGCTGTCAGAAAACTGGGGTCGGAAGAATTACTGGCCAAGGTTTTGAGGAGTCCGGTCATTTCTACCTCCAGCGTTACACCCATACCTCCCTGCAAGTCCAATCCCAAGTTCAACTCTTCTTGCTTGGCTTTTTTGTAGCTCAATGCTCCATTGATCCCATATGTAATGGTAGTGTTTTCGGAAACTTTTAGCAAGCTGTCCTCATAGCGCCTGTAATATCGATCTAGCTCATCTTGGTAGGCTTGTTGCGAATCTTTATTCCCGGGATATTTTTTATCCGCCGCTTGGAAAGTTTTCTTGAGCCAAGTAGTAGCCTGCGTCTCTATTTTTTTTTCATGGTTTTGAACAAACCAAGTAAATGAAAGCTGATGAACGGAATAGCCGATCAACAACACAGTGAAAAACACGGTTAAAAACCGCACCAACCCTTTCGATTGCATACGTAATGGTTTTGGGGCCTGTAGCACCTGCCGTAGGCCGTCATTTTTAGGACGGCAAATATAGCGGTTTCAGGGGAATCAAGGGGGCTGAATCTGCCCGTTTGTACTTGATTTCTAAAAACTTAAATCAACGGGAATCTTATCTTTGAAAAGTATGAGATTGCGACCGATTCCAACGCCCCGCTGCCTGTTCGTATGGGTCATTTTTGTATCGGCAGCCGCAAAGGCTCAATTGCCGGCTGCATCCTTTCAGACAAACACTCCTAAACACATGTCTGACACATTGATATACAGCTTATTAAAGGCAAAGTCGGAAGTTTTTGATCCGCTCATTTTTGGGTCGGCCGATCGCCGGGTGCAGATCCTCTACACCCGGATCGATCGAGATAAAAGGGGACGGCCTCATTTTACAGACCATACCTACCGCTCCAACTCCGAGGAGTATTTCTATCCCGCCTCCACCGTCAAATTGCCCATCGCCGTCCTCGCCTTGCAAAAACTGAACGAACTGAAGATCCCGGGGCTGGATATGAATACCACCATGCTCACCGATTCGGCCTCACCGGAGCAAACCCCGGTTCTAGGGGATCGATCGGCCGCCGACGGCCGCCCCACGATCGCGCATTACATCAAGAAGATCCTGCTGGTGAGCGACAACGATGCCTTCAACCGACTCTATGAATTTCTCGGTCCCGATTACATCAACGAAACCCTTCACCGACTTGGCTACGCCAACACCGAGATCATTCATCGCTTGAGCTTGCCGCTGTCGGCTGAGCAAAACCGCTACACCAATCCCGTTCGATTTCTCGATGCCAATGGCAACCTGCTCTATTCCAAACCGGCACTGGTCAGTACCCGACAGGTCCCGCCCTGCAGCATCCAAATGGGTAGTGGATACTTTTCAAGAGGAAAGTTGGTAAATGAGCCATTTGATTTTTCCGTTAAGAATCGTTTCCCCTTGTCCGACCTGCACCGGGTAGTGCGAAGTGTAATGTTTCCCGAATCACTTCCCAAGAATCAACGATTCAATCTGACGCCGGCCGATCTTGCTTTCCTGCATCAGTACATGTCGATGCTACCCGCCGAATCGGACGATCCGGTTTATGATGAAAAAGAGTATTGGGATACCTATGTAAAGTTTCTTTACTACGGATCCGAACGGAATTCATACGATCCCAACATCCACGTGTACAACAAGGTTGGGGATGCATACGGCTTTCTGATCGACGGCGCTTATTTCCACGACAAGAAAAACAATATCGAATTTCTGCTCAGCGCCGTGATCTATTGTAATTCAGATGGAATTTTTAATGATGATAAATATGATTATGACGACGTCGGGTTTCCGTTTATGAAGGAAATTGGGCGTTTGTTTCATGGTTTAAGGATGGTTGAACGGTAGATGAACGATTGTTGAACCATTGTTCAACCACTGTCAAACCACCGTTCAACCACCGTCAAACCACTGTTCAACCACTTTTCAACCACAAACCATGAACCTCTCCACTTTCCTCGCTCGCTTCAACGAACCCGAAACCCTGAAAATGGCCAAGTTGGGTCGGGAGTTAAGGGCCAAGGGAATTGATGTGATCGACCTGAGTTTGGGGGAACCGGATTTTGATACGCCCGAGCACATCAAAGAGGCAGCGATACAAGCGATTCGGGACAATTGGAGTCACTATACTCCCGTAGCCGGATTTCCCGATCTGCGCGCCGCGGTTTGTGCCAAATTGAAACGGGACAATGGGTTAGACTATGCGCCGGAAAATATTGTGGTTTCCACCGGCGCCAAACAAAGTCTTGCCAATTTAATTTTATCGCTGGTTGATGAAGGTGATGAAGTCATCATTCCCACGCCGTTCTGGGTCACCTATAGCGAACTAGTCAAGATCGCCCGCGGAAAAGTGGTTACCGTTCGCACGACGGCTGCATCCGGATTCAAGATCACACCCGAGCAACTCGAAGCAGCCATCACCCCGCGCACGCGCGTGTTTCTTTTTTCCTCGCCGTGTAACCCCAGCGGATCGGTTTATTCAGCCGACGAATTGAACGCTCTGGCCGACGTATTTCGTAAGCATTCAAATGTCACCATCCTGTCAGACGAGATCTATGAGTACATCAACTTTGTGGGGGAACATTCCAGTCTGGCTTCGCTAGCCGATCTGAAGGGTCGGGTGGTAATCGTAAACGGACTTAGCAAAGGATTTGCTATGACCGGCTGGCGGATCGGTTACATTGCCGCAAATACCGAGCTTGCAAAAGCATGTGAAAAGGTACAAGGGCAATTCACCAGCGGCGCTAACTCCATCGCACAAAAAGCAGCTGTGGCCGCCCTCACCTCCGATCTTCGTCCCACTCTTGACATGGTACAAGAATTCACCAAACGCCGTCAGCGCGTATTAGAACTGGTTCGAGAAATTCCCGGTGTGCAATGCCCCGAACCCCAAGGTGCTTTCTATGTTTTTCCGGATCTGAGTGCTTATTACGGGAAGTCGGATGGGGAGACAATTATCAAAAATGCAGCCGACCTTAGTATGTACTTACTAAACAAGGCACATGTTTCTTCCGTGATGGGCGATGCCTTCGGCGAACCCACATGCGTACGCTTCTCATTTGCGAATAGTTTGCCTAAGATCGAAGAAGGATGGGCGCGGATCAAAAAAGCCTTAGCGGACTTGAATTAAGCTTGTTTTGACAGCTCCAATAACTCTTGGTGTAGGTCGAGTACCTGTTGCAACAGAGGCTGTTGCTCGTCGTTGATAATTACGCGGTCGCACAGGCGACGCTTGATCTCTTCCTCGACCTGTCTACTCATGCGCGCCAGTACGGTTTCGCGGTTCACCGATTCGCGTTGCATCACACGCTGGATCCTGAGGGCCTGCGGGGCATATACACCTACGACCAGGTCCAGTCCCTCTGTCGCCCCACTTTCAAAAAGCAAGGCCGATTCTTTGATGACATAGGGAGCTTGTTGTGCCTGCATCCATTTTTTGGCATCGGCGATGGTGGCCGGGTGAATGATCTGATTGAGTTTTTCCAAGGCAACTGGATCGTTGAAAACGATCGAAGCCAGGCGACGCGTATCGGGCAACTCATTCGTATAGATGTCCGCGCCAAAGGCAAGCTGTATGGCCGAACGGACCGACTCGTCTTCCCGCATCAGCCGTTTGGCTTCGATGTCGGCTGAATAGATCGGAATGCCCAACGTTTGAAAGATCCGGGCTACGGTCGATTTTCCGCTGCCGATCCCTCCGGTGAGTCCGATTCGGAGCATGTTATTTTTTCTCGGGAGTGGGCTTGTTCAGCGCAGCCGTCCAATCCATGCTGATGGCGGAACGTTCGATCTTCAGGTAGCTACCCGGACTCACCTCGAGTTGGATCGTACCATCATCATTAACTTTATTGATGGTTCCATGAATGCCGGCGACGGTCACGATCTTATCGCCCTTGCCCATTTCATCAATGAATTTTTTCTGCTCTTTTTGCTTTTTGGCCTGGGGGCGAATGAAAAACAACCAAAACACCAAAATGATCATGCCCATAAAGAGGAGCGATCCGTAATCGCCCAGTGGGCCACTTGGCTTACCCGTGGCACCTCCACTGGTAGGGGGAACGCAAGAGGAGAGAAAAAGAACAAAGGTTAGCAGCGGTAAAAGCGTTCGGTTGCGCATAAAAAAAATTGATGAGGGGTTAATTATTATTTTTTATCGATCTGGCCGGAAAAGCTCAGGGTTATTTCTCGGTTTGGTTTCAAATTGCCGATGACATGAACCTCTTTACGAATGGATCCCTCGCCACTCCCGTTAAAGGTGGCTTTTATGATTCCTTGCTCCCCGGGGGCAATGGGTTTTTCTGGTTTTTCCGGTACGGTGCAACCACAGGAGGCTGTTGCATTATCGATTATCAAGGGTTTATTCCCCACGTTCTTAAAACGCCAAATGATATCGACCGATTTTTTTGCTTTTAATTTGCCAAGGGAGCGATCGATCGAATCCAACCACTCGACATCCGTCAGGTTCAGCGTATCAGCTTGGGCTATTCGTAGTGCTTCTTCTTTAGATTTTTCTGCGTCTGTGGCATTGGTACGCTTATCCACTTGTTTGCATGCCCATAGGGTCAGGGACAGAATGGGGAGTAACAATAATATTTTTAGACAGCTGCTCATAAATGCAAATATACTACGGCAGGTCATGGTTTTTTGAATTCGATCTTGTTGAGTTCTCCAGAGCGGACCAGGTCCTGATGAATATTATCCAATATCCCATTGACGAATTGTCCGGATTGTGCCGTGCTGTATTCTTTCGCCAGGTCGATGTATTCGTTTAGCGTCACTTTTGGGGGAATGGTCTCAAAATAAAGGAGCTCGGCCAGTCCCATTTTCATGAGGATCATATCGAGTGTGGCGATCCGCTCTGGGTCCCAGTTTTTTAACTTAGGGATGATCAGGCTTTGCAGGTGTTCGGATTTATCGAGTACCGTGGTCAACAGTTCTTTTCCAAAAGCCAGTTTGTCGGCCGGGATCAATTGCTCGAACGAAACGCCCTCTTTTTTCCCGCTGAGTTTTCCGGGTTTTTGCAAATACTGGGTCAATAACTGAAGAATGGCCTCTGCATCGTCCTCCCAATTTGAAAAATGATCCTCCACCCATTCCTCATAAGGTTGATATCCAACCAGTTGGTCGTTCATTATCTGCAGGAGAATCTTCTTTTCGTCCGACCGCGTGCGTTCTTGTTTGGATATATATAGATTATAATGTTCGGATTCCAGCAGCCGGGCATGGATCTGTTTGATGAGGTCGGCGGTTCCCTGCCGAGCCGTCTGATCTTTTTGAAGATGTACAGACAGGGTTTTGTCCTGCTGGATCTCCCACAAGATCTCGTTGCCAGCCAGTTTGGTATTGATCTGGAGGTCGGCTGCGGTTGGAAGGTGTTTGGAGGCTTTTTGATGGGCATGCCGCTCCACGTGACGGCCGATTTCGGTCAAGCTCCACAGCAAAAAAACCAGCATTTCGCGGGTCTGATCGAATTGTTTTTGAAGGGTTTTGACGGGGTCGGGACGAGGATCGGTCGCCTCCCAGGTGGACAGCGTGTAAAGGGTCTGCATGACTTTGACCCGGATGTTTCTGCGACTGATCATGATAAGAACTTGCGGCCGCAAAGATAGGGTAGGAAGGGGGATTGTACTCTGCCAGTTTTTCTGGTCGGATTGCACTTTAGGTGCCGGATATGGAATCTTTTGCAGTCCCGACTGCAAAAATTGCAGTATTTCCCCCCTTGGCATGTTATTTACTGTACCTTCGCCGACCGCCGCTCCGTCGGCTGGCAAACATTCAAAAAATTAAAACCAACACGATTATGGCTAAGAAAGTCAACGTAACCCCACTCCACGACCGGGTGATTGTGAAAGCCGCTGCGGCCGAAGAAAAAACAGCCGGAGGCATCATCATCCCCGACACCGCCAAGGAAAAACCACAACGCGGTACCGTCATTGCGGCTGGTCCCGGTAAAAAAGATGAACCCGTATCCGTAAAGGCCGGCGACACCGTACTCTATGGAAAGTATGCCGGAACCGAGATTCAGATCGAAGGGGAGGACTACCTCATCATGCGCGAGTCTGATATTCTCGCCATCGTTTGATCCTATACATTAACCAATAAAATTTTAGCAACTCATGGCAAAGCAGATCTTCTTCGACATCGAAGCCAGAAATAAAATGAAAAAAGGCGTGGACACCTTGGCCAACGCCGTGAAAGTAACCCTGGGCCCTAAAGGCCGCAACGTGGTGATCGAAAAAAAATTTGGTGCACCCTCCATTACGAAGGATGGGGTCACCGTAGCCAAGGAAATTGAACTGGAAGACCCCATTGAGAACATGGGAGCGCAAATGGTAAAAGAAGTGGCCTCCAAAACCGCCGACATCGCCGGCGACGGCACCACCACCGCTACCGTGTTGGCTCAAGCCATCATCAGCGAAGGATTGAAAATGGTGGCAGCAGGTGCCAATCCGATGGACCTCAAGCGCGGCATCGACAAAGCTGTCTCCCTGATCGTAGAGAATCTGAAATCGCAAAGTCAGACTGTTGGAAACGACAGCAAAAAGATCCAGCAGGTGGCAACCGTTTCCGCTAACAACGACGAAACCATCGGAAAACTGATTGCTGAAGCGTTCGGTAAAGTTGGTAAAGAAGGTGTAATCACCGTAGAAGAAGCCAAAGGCACCGACACCACGGTTGACGTGGTAGAAGGGATGCAATTCGATCGCGGATACATCTCTCCGTACTTCGTCACCAACAGCGAGAAGATGGAAGCGGAATTGCAAAACCCCTACATCCTGATCTACGACAAGAAGATCAGCAACATGAAAGATATCCTGCATATCCTGGAGAAAGTGGCACAAGGCGGACGCCCGCTGCTGATCATTGCCGAAGACCTAGAAGGCGAAGCACTGGCAACACTTGTGGTGAACAAACTCCGTGGCACCTTGAAAGTAGCGGCCGTAAAAGCCCCGGGCTTTGGCGATCGCCGCAAGGAAATGTTGCAAGACATCGCGATCCTTACAAAAGGAATAGTGGTGAGTGAAGAACAAGGGTTCAAATTGGAGAATGCCGACCTGAGCTATCTCGGACAGGCTACCTCCGTTACCATCGATAAAGATAATACTACTGTGGTAGGTGGAAAAGGAAAGAAAGAAGACATCACCGCCCGCGTGAATCAGATCAAAGCACAGATCGAAACTACTACTTCCGATTACGACAAGGAAAAACTGCAAGAGCGCCTAGCGAAGCTCAGCGGTGGGGTAGCGGTGCTGTATGTAGGTGCTGCCACCGAAGTGGAAATGAAGGAAAAGAAATATCGCGTGGATGATGCCTTGCATGCGACCCGCGCCGCGGTAGAAGAGGGGATTGTACCCGGTGGTGGTGTAGCCTTTATTCGTGCCATCGATGCCCTGGATGTGAAAGTGAAAGGGCAGATCGAGGACGAGCAGACCGGTATGGCCATCGTTCGTCGCGCCCTCGAAGAACCCATCCGCACCCTTACGGCCAATGCCGGTATTGACGGATCCATCGTGGTGCAGAAGATCAAAGAAGGCAAAGGAGATTTTGGTTTCAATGCCAGCACCGAGGCCTATGAGAATATGTTTAAGGCCGGTGTGATCGACCCTACCAAGGTGAGCCGTGTGGCCCTGGAAAATGCCGCCTCTATTGCCGGTATGCTCCTGACCACCGAATGCGTGATCGCCGATAAACCCAAAAAGGAAGAGCCCCTTACCCATGGGGGTGCTCCCGACATGGGCGGAATGGGATACTGATAATCAGTGCGTTAAGCACTTTTCCCCAAGCCATTGCAAAACCCGACCCCATTGGTGGTCGGGTTTTTTCATTTAGATGCCTAAGTTTCATTATTTTGCTTGGCAAAATTCTTACTCACCTCAACCACCTCCCATGACCAAAATTCTCCGCATTTCCCTGCTTATCTTATTTGGTTTCTTTGCGCTTCAACCGGCTTTTGCTCAGCGTTCTTGTGCCACGCACGAGTACAATGAGGGCCTGATCGCGAAGGACCCTGCTTATGCTAACCGCTTGCAGCAGTTGGAAGCACACACGGATAATTTCGCCCGTAACCATTCCAACGAAGCTGTGTTGGTAACCATCCCCGTTGTTTTCCACGTAGTATGGAACACGGCAGCACAAAATATTCCGGATTCAAAATTATTGGCTCAGCTCGACCAGTTGAATTTGGATTTCGCCAAGTTGAATACCGATTTTGGTACGGTGCCCTCAGTCTTTCAGCCCTATGGTGCCGATACAGAAGTTCAATTCTGTCTGGCGCAGCGTAACCCCAGCGGTCAGGCATCCACCGGTATCGTTCGGGTGCAGACCTCTACTACAGCCTTCTCTACCAACAACAACGTCAAATTCACCGCTACCGGCGGTAGCAATGCCTGGCCTCGCGACAAGTACCTGAACATCTGGGTTTGTAACATGAGCGGTGGTACCCTGGGATACGCTCAGTTTCCCGGCGGTGCAGCCAACACTGATGGCATAGTGCTTTTGTATAGCTCCGTAGGTAGTATGCTGAGCCCTGGTACAGCAGTTCCCTACCACTTGGGTCGTACTGCTACACACGAAGTAGGTCACTGGCTCAATCTTCGTCATATCTGGGGAGATGCCACCTGCGGAAACGATTTCGTGGATGACACCCCGGTACAAAACGGCCCCAACTATGGTTGCCCGGCCTTCCCGAAAAATAGCCCCGGCTGTACACAAACTTCGGGTAGCCCCTGGGCCACCAACTATCAAGGGGATATGTTCATGAGCTATATGGACTATGGCGATGACCCCTGTTTGAAAATGTTCTCCATCGGCCAAAAAAACCGGATGCAAGCTATATTCGCGACTGGTGGTCCTCGCGCACCATTAATGACCTCTGACGGTTGCGTACCGGTAGCCGGATTCAACCTTGGTACACCTGCTACTACCACCAGTGCTTGTCCGGCCGGTGCTACTATGTCCTCCACGGTCAATACCTCTGCCATCGGATCTTTTACAGGAAACATAAGCTTGTCGGTTACGTCCACGACTCCGGCCGGTTTGAACGTTACCCTCTCCACCGCCTCGGTGGCCGTGGGTAGTCCGTTTATTGTTACCCTCAACAACGCCAATACCCTGGCTAACGGTACTTACACGGCTACGATCACGGGTACGGCAACTGGACAACCCAACAAGACCGTTACTGTTACCTTCCAGATCAACGCCGGTACGGCGCCCACCATCAGTTCGCAGCCGTCTAACCAGGCAGTTTGTATTGGACAGTCCGGTGCCTTCAGCGTTACCGCCACCGGTACCTATCAGTGGCAGGTTAGTACGAATGGGGGAACTACGTGGACCGACATCAGCGGATCCACTGCCAGCAGTCTCTCCATCACCGGAGCGGCCAACCTGAATAACAATCAATATCGTTGCATCGTCACTGGTCAGTGCGGCAGCACCACCTCCAGCGTGGCAACACTTACTGTAAATGCAACCACCGCCATCACTACTCAGCCCGTGAACTTGGCGCTTTGCTCTGGCAGCGCAGCCAGCTTTACCACGGCAGCAGCGGGTGGCGGACTGACTTACCAATGGCAATTGAGCTCCGATGGCGGTACAACCTGGAACGCGATCGGTGGAGCCACGACTTCTACCTACAGCATTGCCAGTGTTGCCACCACACAAAGCGGAAATCAGTTCCGTTGTGTGGTTACCGGTACCTGCGGCAGCGCCACAACCAGTGCCGCTACGCTCACCGTTTCCTCCAACATCACGATCGCTGCACAACCCAGCAGCCAAACCGTCTGCGAAGCGACTAATATCAGCTTCGTATCGGGTGCCGCGGGGTCTGGACTTGCGTTCCAATGGCAGATCAGTACCGATGGGGGTACTACTTGGACCAACCTCAGCAACGGGGGTGTCTACGCTGGTGCCACGACCACTACCTTGAACATCACCGGTGTATTGCCCACACAAAACGGCAATCGTTTCCGGATGGTGGCTTCGAACACCAGTTGTGCCCCCGGTATTTCAAATGCCGCTACGCTGACGGTCAATACCTTCCCCAGCATCACGACCCAGCCCACTTCGGTTACGGTGTGTGAGGGTGGTACGGCCAACTTCTCCGTGGCAGCAACGACCGGAGTAGGCGTGTTGAGTTATCAGTGGCAGTTCAGTACCAATGGTATCACTTATACCAGCATTCCGGGTGCGACCAGTTCTTCGTATAGCATCACGGGAGCGGTGGTTGGACAAAACAACTATGTCTTCCGCGTGATCGTTACGGCCGGTTGCGGATCCGTGAATTCAGCGCTGGTGCAGCTGCTTGTAAATCCGTTCCCGATCATCAGCTTTAGTCCGCCCGCAACCATTTGTAAATCGGATCAGCCAATTGCCTTGAGTGCAAGCCCAGCCGGTGGTACATTCTCCGGAGCGGGTGTAAGTGCAGGTAGCTTCAATCCGACTGTGGCCGGTGTGGGTGCGAGAACGGTTACGTACAGCGTTACCCAAGCCGGTTGTACATCGAATGCGGCCCGCACCATCTTGGTGAATCAGTGTGCCGAGCGTCAGCTGACGATCGATAAGTTCCCCGCGATCATCGTGTATCCGAGTCCGGGTAACGGCCAGTTCAACATTGGCATCAGTACTGACCTGATCACTAAGCTCGAGGTTCGTGTCTTCAACTCGATGGGTCAGCAGATCAAGTCGCAGAGCTTCAGCGGTGTTCGCTACGGCTCGGTGCTGCCCATGGATATTTCCGGTCAGCCCAGTGGCACCTATCAGGTATATATGGTGAATGATGAGAACGGCAAGGTGACCACCAAAGCCACCAGCATCGTGATCTACCGATAATCCTTTCTAATCTCGCTTTAAAGAGCCCTTCAGGAAACTGAGGGGCTTTTTGTTGGATGAGAAGATGAGAGGATGAGGAGATGAGGCTTCGGCGGGCGAGGGATGAGTGGATGAGCAGCCGTTTAGCGTTTAGGGAACAGGGTTTAGATCCTTAAGTAAACTCCTGCGTAAAATGACTCACCAGGGCCTAAACACTAATCGCTGTTCTCTAAACCCTCTTTTCTTATCCACAGTGATGTGGAAAACTACCAGCCCACCTCAAAGGGGTATCGTTTCAGAGGTTACAATACCTTAACTTACAAGCAACGCAAAGGTTGTTGAATAAGATTATTTTGCGTTTCCAAGGCGAGCAAATATCTCTTAATAGCAACAGCTAAAAATCCTAAGCCAAAATAATACCAACGTTTCTATGCATTTTATCAAATTTAATTTGAAAGCTTTAAAAAGCTTTTTTGCAATCGCCATTGCCATGCGAAAGGGGGCGAATGTGGGCGAATGTGGGGTGGGGCAAACAACTACCGCCATCCCGCGCAAAGGCATGCCTAAATTCCTTTCTCGCATCCTTAACCACCCGGCTGTTCTGCCACACACCCTGGCGCTTTGTTTGGTATTGGTGCTGGGTGTGGGGAATGTTTGGGGGCAATACATTGTGGATTTTGAGGGTTCAGGTGAAACAAAAACTGCTTATGCATCTGGTAATGTTACACTTAATAGTATTCAATGGAATATGACAGATGCACTAATAGGTACAGGTTCTGATGATTATAAAAATGGACTTCGTTCTGCAAGATTTCGTGGTTACAGTTCATCATCGTTTACAATGAATGCCAATAAATCAAATGGTTTAGGTAGCATCTCATTTAAATATTGGAGATACGGTACTGATCCACAAGCAACTTGGAAAGTTGAATATTCAATTAACAATGGGTCTTCTTGGATACAAGCAGGTTCTAATTTTTCACCACCAGCGAATAACAACGAACAGACATTCTCTGCAACATCAATTAACGTTACTGAAGATGTACGTATCAGAATCGTTCATGTAAGTGGTGGTAATATAGGCACCCAGCGTAGGTTCAACATTGACGACATAACACTTACAAACTACGTAGCTCCTGCAGCGCCCACCATTACCAGCATTACTCCGGGCGATGCGCAGCTTTCCGTGGCGTTCACGGCGGGATCGGATGGCGGCTCGGCGATCACGAATTACCAGTATTCCACGGACGGTGGCACTAGTTGGAGGAACCGTGCTTCCGGCACAACAGCAAGTCCATTGGTAATTTCAACACTTTCAACTGATGGTACAACTGCTCTAACAAATGGAGTTTCTTACAATATTCAAATCCGAGCAGTAAATGCTGTCGGTGGTGGGACCGCAACTGCAAGTACAGCTGCAACACCGAGAACTACTCCGAGTGCTCCAACCATTACAGGAATTACACCGGGCAATCAACAATTGAGTGTTGCTTTTACTGCTCCTTCCTCTGACGGAGGTGCTGCAATTACAGATTACAAATACTCCACTGATGGTGGTGGTAGTTTTACTTCGGCCTCCTCTACAACCAGTCCAATTGTAATTACCGGGCTCACGAACGGGACTTCCTATAACGTGCAAATACGCGCCGTAAATGCTGCAGGTGACGGTACTGCTACTGCGAGCACAGCAGCAATACCTTTAGTAACTTTTTATTCCAAATCTTCCGGAGATATTAATAGTTTTAGTAGCTGGGGTGATAATACCAATGGCACAGGCGCTGAACCTACTGATTTTACTTCAGCCGGTTCCGTTTATGAAATTCGAAATAGATCTTCAGCAACAATTGGAGCTAATTGGACTGTATCTGGTTCAAATTCAAAAGTTGTCGTTGGTGACGGAACCAATGCTGTCGACTTCTCCATTCCCGCTGGAATGAGCGTTAGTATCTCCGGAGACCTCACCAACCGCAGCACCATCAGCGGCGATGGTAAAGTGATCATGTCCGGCAGCAGCGCTCAAACCATTTCAGGTGCAGGTACTATTTCAAATCTGGAGATCAACAACAGCGCTGGCGTAACCATAAGCTCGGGCTCCAACATGCAAAGTCTTACAGGAGTACTGACACCGACAGCGGGCACCCTCACTACCAACGGCAACCTGACATTAAAGAGTACTGCCACCGGTACAGCCCGGGTGGCTACAGGTTCCTCTTCTGGAGGGTATGTGAGCGGCAATGTTTCCGTCGAACGCCACTTCGCCAGCAACAAGCAAGCCTGGCGTTTGGTAACAGCCCCGGTTGCAGGTTCAAGCAGCAATTTTATCTACGAACATTGGCAAAGTTCCACCACAGGCGGTGCCACCGGAGTGGAGATATGGGGGCCTACCGGTTCGGCAGCTCCCACTGGCTCAGGTGGTGCCAATGGGTTGGCTTATCATGCCACCGTTTCTTCTATGCGTGAATGGAATAATGACCCATCTAGCCCCGCCTATGCCAATGTAACTGATACCAAAAGCACTCCATTATTTACAGCGGATGCTGCAAATCCTAAAAGTTACTTCCTTTTCGTGGCGGGGCCGCTTGGTAATGGTTCCGTTCCCGCTAGCTACTCTGCTGTAAAAGTCAGAGCAACAGGGGCGCTCCGTCAAGGAAATCAATCTTTTTCAATTACCAATGCCCAATCCGGCCGCTATTTTATGGTTGGCAATCCGTACGCTTCCCCGGTTAGTCATGGCGAGGTTAATATGGTCAATGTTGACAATCCGGTTTGGCTTTGGGATCCCAATCTCAGCGGTGCCAATGGTGTGGGAGGATATGTATCTTTCGATCGCACTGCAAAAACATATAGTGTTCTATCCGGACAAAGTGGTACCGGTCTTGTATACACTGGAACAAACACTTCGGACTACACCCGTCTGCAAAGCGGACAGGCCTTTTTCGTGCGTGCCACCAATACAGCCAATCTTTCAGTAAACTTTACAGAAGCTGATAAATCTTCTTCTAGCACGAACACGGTACTCCGCAGTGGTAGTAATTTTCAAGCCGAGAAAATGCGGTTGACTCTTCAGCGAAATTTTAATGGCGAACACATTACCACCGATGGAGCCGTCGCATTCTTTTATGCCGGAGGGGCTACAGAAGTAAATGATATGGATGGACAAAAATTAATGAACGCCTCCAATAATATCATGTTCCGTCGAAACGGCACGAATCTAACCTTCGAACACCGTCCGCCGGTTGAATCCAACGACACACTTTTCTTGAATCTTCGCTCCACCAGTACCGGCGCCTATCGGTTGATTCTCACGGGCTCTGATTTCGATAATAGCAACAAATTGATTCCGGTGCTGCAAGACACCTATCTAAATAAAGAGCAGATCCTGAAATTGGATACATCGGTCAACTATGATTTCGAGATCGACGGTAATGCAACTGCCAGCAGCGGTGAGCGGTTCCGCATTGTATTCTCCTACAAAGCAACAGAACCGCTGGAATTCGGTCCAAGACATACGATACAGGGTTATCCCAATCCGTTGCGCGTAGGCGAACAATTGAATTTGAAATTCAACGATCGTCCGGCCGGTAATTACACCGTGGTGTTTAACAGCCTGCAGGGTGCCCGTGTACAGCAACAATTTGTCCAGCACGCAGGCGGTACATCCGTCCAGAACATCAAGCTCAATTCTAAGCTAAGCCCGGGTAGCTATCTGGTAAATGTCCTGGATGCCTCGTCAAGAAATGTAGAATCCCTCAAAATCATCATACAGTAACCCTTCAAACGACTAAAACGAAATTTATGAAAACAACTTTTTACAGAGGGACTGTATCGATCCTGCTGCTTACTGTGCTTCTGGCTACACCTGCTTCTGTTCAAGCCCAGATCGACGCAAGCAAGCTTATTGAACTTCCAACTGGTGGCTCCATCGATCTGCCCGGAGAGGGAGCACTGGATGGCTTGTCTGGGGACATTGAATATTTCGATGTGATCGGAGAAAGCACTGGCGAGGAGACCCCCTCTAACCCCGAAGACCCCGGTCCCGGCGTACCCGTCGACGGTGGCCTCGGTTTTTTATTGGCTGCCGGCCTGGGCTATGGAGCCAAGCGATTGAGGAAGATGAGGATGAAGGATGAAGGATGAAGAAAGTTTAGAGTTTAGCGTTTAGGGGTTAGGGCTGCGAGGGATTTTGTACCTTCGCAGCCCTTACGTTTTTAACCAAACACGGCCCTAAACCTAAACCCTGTTCCCTAAACCTTCATGATAGCGGTAAAAGACATCAAACTCGCCTACGGCAAACGGGTTCTCTTCGAGGAAGTGAACCTTAATTTCATCAGAGGCAATTGCTACGGTATCATCGGCGCCAACGGGGCCGGAAAAAGTACCTTCCTCAAGATCCTCAGCGGCGAGATCGAACCCAATAAAGGCAGCGTGGAGATCACCCCCGGCGAGCGGATGGCCGTGCTCAAGCAAAATCAATTTCAATTCGACGAGGAGACGGTCCTCAACACCGTCATGATGGGTCACACCAAACTCTGGTCCGTCGCCAAAGAACGCGAAACCATCTATGCAAAACCCGATTTTTCCGAAGAGGACGGCATGCGCGTAGGTGAACTTGAAGCCGAGTTTGGGGAAATGGGCGGCTATACGGCCGACAGCGACGCAGCCACCTTACTCAGCGAACTGGGCGTAGGAGAGGAGTTCCATTACTCTCTCATGAAAGACATCCCCTCCAATTTCAAAGTACGCGTGCTATTGGCTCAGGCACTTTTTGGGAATCCGGATATTTTACTACTCGATGAGCCCACGAACGGACTGGACATTGAAACCATCAGTTGGCTGGAGAATTTCCTTGCCGATTACGAGAACATCGTGTTGGTCGTGAGTCACGACCGTCACTTCCTTGACGCCGTCTGTACCCACGTGGCCGATGTCGATCGCCAAAAGGTCAAGATCTTCACGGGTAACTATACGTTTTGGTATGAGTCCTCCCAACTCATGGCTCGTCAGCTCAGCGACAAAAACAAAAAGATCGAGGATAAACGTCAGGCCCTGATCGATTTCATCGCCCGATTCAGCGCCAACGCCTCCAAGAGCAAGCAGGCCACTTCCCGAAAAAAAGCATTGGAAAAACTCAGCATTGAAGAGATCGAACCCAGCTACCGAAAATATCCGGGTATCATTTTTCAGCTCCTGCGCGAAGTGGGTAATCAGATCCTGAATGTAGAGAAGCTGCAATCGTCGGTCGACGGCCGAACTCTTTTCAGCAACGTTACGTTCACGGTCAACAAAGGCGATAAGATCGCCCTGGTGAGCAAGGACCCATTGGTCATCACCAACTTCTTTGAGATTATCACCGGAAAACTTCAACCCGAAGCCGGCACCTATGAGTGGGGCACCACCATTACCTATGCGTACCTGCCACAGGAAAACAGTGAATTCTTTACCGGCGAACACAATTTGATGGATTGGCTGCGTCAGTATGTGCCGGATCATGTAAAGGATGTGGATGAGCCCTTCCTTCGCGGATTCTTGGGGAAGATGTTGTTTAGCGGAGAGGATGTGATGAAAAAGACCAATGTGCTTAGCGGCGGCGAGAAGGTTCGTTGTATGCTGAGTCGCATGATGCTCCAAAATCCCAATGTGGTTTTGTTGGATCAGCCCACCAATCACCTCGACCTCGAGAGCATCCAAAGTTTCAACGAGCAGTGCACCGATTACAAAGGCATCGTGCTGCTTACCAGCCACGACCATACCTTCATGCAAACCGTCGCCAACCGCATCATAGAGCTCACACCCAATGGGGTTGTAGATCGGTTGATGACGTTTGATGAGTACCTGGAGAAGTTGAGGGGCTGAGATTGTTTAGGGAACAGGGTTTAGCGTTTAGATCCTTAACTTTAAATTATGCAGGATGTTGCACCAACAACTAAACACTAAACCCTAAACACAAAACATTTCATCATTTCCTTAAACCTGAATGTTTCCAACAAACAAAATAAACCAACGTTCCGCAATCGCCTTGGTAATCGGAAGCGTAATCGGATCAGGGGTGTTCATGAAACCTGCGACGATGGCGGCGCAGTTGGGATCGCCTATTTTACTAACTGCCGTTTGGATCATTGCCGGATTGTTTTCTCTTTTTGGGGCGTTGGTGTATGCTGAGTTGGGGGCCATGATGCCGGAGAATGGAGGGATCTATGTGTATTTTCGTCGACTGTTCGGACCCTTCCCAGCATTTCTATATGGATGGTCGGCTTTTTCCGTGATCAATACCGCTGCCATCGCAGCCATTGCCTTTGTCTGTGCCAAATACGCCGGATATTTTATTTCCCTGCCGGTATTGGAGGGCGAGCAACTCCGACTGGTCGATGGAGTGAAGGTTTTTCCCGAAACGCGTTGCCATATTCCCTTTGTTGGCGATCTCTATCCCTTGCAAGACCTTGGGGTTAAGCTATTGGCGATCGTGCTGGTTCTGATATTGACCTTTTTGAATGTGCGTAGTCTGAAGGCGGGCAATTATTTTCAAAATGTATCGACCCTGCTAAAGATCGTGGTGATTGGAGCCTTGGTGTTCGGTATTTTTTTATCGGGCAAAGGGGAGCTTGCTCATTTTATTTCTACGCCTGTTGAAGGAGAAGGGCGCTGGCTATCGGGTTTGGTGGCGGCGATGACCGGAGCGTTTTTTGCATATGACGGATGGATCAATGTAAGTTCAATGGCCGGTGAGATCCGGGATCCGCAAAGAACCATCCCCCGAAGTCTATGGGTGGGTGTAATGGCTTGTGTGTTGATTTATGTGGCCGTAAACCAGGCGTACTTGTATGTGATGCCGGTGGATCAAATGGCGAAATCTACGCTTGTGGCTTCCGATGCCATCGGGGTGGCATTGGGACAAACCTCTGAGGCCTTGGTAGCTGCCATGATAGTACTCTGTACGTTGGGGGCGATCAATGGAAACGTGATGGCAACGTCGAGGATCACCTATGCCATGGGGCGCGACCGGGTATTTGCTTCATCGATCGGACTCGATCATCCGAAATACGGCACCCAGGCCAATGCGCTATGGTTGCATGGTGTATGGACCTGTCTGTTCATTCTCACCGGGTCCTTTGACATGCTGGCCGATATGTTTGTGTTTATTACCTGGATTGCTTATGGATTGGGTGCCCTGGGTATTTTTATGCTGCGAAAAAAAGAACCCGATGCGGCTCGTCCCTACCGGATCTGGGGCCATCCCTTCGTCACCCTGGCCTTCATTCTCTTTGCATTCACCTATCTGATCATTACGCTGTATAGCGATGTCACCAATTACCTCGACGATAAACAACCCGTGATCAATTCGCTGTTGGGACTACTGATTACTTTTTTGGGCGTGCCGTTTTATTTTATTTGGCGGAGGCGATAATTTGGGTAGAAACGTTTAGCGAGCAGCGTTTAGCTAATCAATCGTGATTCTATATAAAATGCTGCAGCAAGCGTTAAACCCTGTTCCCTAAACCCTAAACATACATTAATCAGTACGCTTGAACAGCGTAACTACCATCATGCCGAGGCAGCCGGCGAGGAGCAGATAAAATCCATACATCCGTACCGGGCATTCGCCACCGTAGCAGACGGAGAGCATAAAAAAATTTCGAATAAACCAGGCGGCGTTAACGGCCATGACGAGCAGGTTTGCTCGCTGACCCCATTCTTTTCCGGTCAAAGAGAACACTAAAAAGATCCCGGCCAGTACCAAGTGCAACAGACCGGGTTTGCCAAATTTGGTGCCCGTAGTGTCCATCCCGCTAAGGACCAACTCTTTTGACTCAATACCAATCCAAGGTAAAAAACAGGACACGGCCGTGAGCAGGCCAACCAATAGTGCCAATATTTTATATCGATCCATAGGGGTAAAACTACGATTTTGTATGCCGAGAAGAAAAGTCTATAAAGTTGAGACGATGAGCAAAGCAATTAGGCAGTATGTTTCTTGAATCTGTACCTAAATTTAGAACCTGGTTGAACTGTGGTTGAACGATGGTTGAACCATTGTTCAACGGCTATTCTGTTAATCTCAACTCCTCAGGCTTTCTCCAATTATCGCAACGGCCTTCCTGATCTGCTCCTCCTTAATCACCAACGTCGGCGCCAAACGGATCTTATCGCCATGCGTAGGTTTGGCCAGTAATCCACGATCTTTCATCCGCAGGCAAATGTTCCACGCCGCTTCCGGATCGGAATTGTTGATCACGATGGCGTTTAGAAGACCTTTGCCGCGGACCAGCGTAATCATCGGACTATTCAATTGCCGGATTCCTTCTCGGAATATGGTGCCTAATTTCTTAGCATTTTCAGCCAGGTTTTCATCCTTCAGTACACGTAACGCTTCCATCGCCACGGCACAGGCCAACGGATTGCCCCCGAATGTAGAACCGTGTTCACCGGGGTGAATACAATCCATCACCTCTTTATCGGTGAGCACCGCGCTGATGGGAAGTAATCCGCCACTCAGGGCCTTGCCGAGAATGAGTACATCGGCACGAACACCCTCGTGATCACAGGCTAGCATTTTACCAGTACGGGCCAGTCCCGTCTGAATCTCATCCGCAATGAACAGCACGCGATTTTTTTCGCATAGGGCCTTGCAGGTCGATAAGTAACCCTCGTCGGGCACCACTACGCCCGCTTCCCCTTGAATCGGCTCCACCAAAAAGCCCGCCACCGTGGGGTCTTGCAGGGCCTCTTCCAACGACGCCGCGTCGTTATAGGGAATGGTCAAAAAACCGGGCATATAGGGACCAAAATGCGTTCGGGCAGATGGATCGGAGGAGAAGGAGATAACAGTAGAGCTACGGCCATGGAAATTACCCGTACAGACCACAATCTTGGCCATTCCATCCGGTATGCCTTTGACCTCATAGCCCCATTTACGGGTGATCTTGATGGCCGTTTCCACGGCCTCTACGCCGGTGTTCATGGGCAGCATCTTGTCGTATCCGAAAAACCGCGTGATGAATTCAGCGTACTCGCCCAGTTTATCACTATGAAAGGCCCGGCTGGTCAGGCTTAAGCGACAGGCCTGTTCGCATAAAGCTTGCACAAGGCGCGGGTGACAATGACCTTGATTCACCGCTGAATAACCGCTTAGAAAATCCAGGTAGCGTTTTCCTTCCACGTCCCATACATGAGGGCCTTGTCCGCGGCTCAGAACAACCGGAAGCGGATGATAATTATGAGCACTGTATTGATGCTCGAGATCGAGGTAATGTTGAGGAGGGAACATATTTAAGAATTTGAGCCCTTCTTTGCGAAAGCTTCGGCGGGCGTGGGATGAAGAGATGAGCGTTTGGCCTACGCTAATTAGTCGCTTCCGTAGTCCTTAGTGATTGAGCAGATCCAGATTTCCCTCAAGGATAGAGGGGGAGAGGTATGCGGGGGAGAGGCTCATGGTACAAAGGTAGGGAAGACTAGGTTTAGAGAGCCGGGTTTGAGATCAATGTTAGAGATCGATGTTTAGAGAGCAGCGTTTAGGGTTTAGCTCCTTAATCGTATAATCGTAATAATTGATGCTGAAGGTTCTAAACACTAAACCCTGTTCGCTAAACGCTAAACCCTGTTCCCTAAACCCGAAACATCATACAGCTTTCAAACTTCAATTGCCCCGGATCATCGGTAAAGATTCCGTACACGGTGCTGCCGCTGCCACTCATGCTGGCATACAGGGCTCCGGAGGCGATAAGTTTTTCCTTGACCTCTTTGATCTTTGGATAGTGGGGAAAGATCGAGGATTCAAAATCGTTGATTAGTTCTGTTTGCCAGGTTTCGATGGGTTGGGCAATGATCTGCCGGATCGGTTTGTGGTGTTCGTGAGGCGATACTCCGGCAAACGCTTCTTTGGTGGAGACATGAATACCGGGATTGATCAATGCGATCCAATATCCACGCAGTGAAACCGATATCGGCTCCAGGATTTCTCCGCGTCCGGCACCCAAGCAGGGTTCGTCGTAAATAAAAAACGGACAATCACTTCCGAGTTTTGCGGCATATTCAACGAGTTGGTCGGCGGTTAGTCCCAATTTAAATTTTTCATTCAATCCTCGTAACGCATACGCCCCATCGGCACTTCCCCCGCCCAGTCCCGCTCCGATGGGAATTATTTTATGCAAATGCATCTGCACCGTGGGCAGATCAGGAAAATCAGCCTTCAATAAATGCCAGGCCTTGAGGCAAAGATTATCCTCGCTATTACCGGGCAACTCCAATCCCGTCACCTTTAGCTGCACACGCTCATCTCTCCTCCCCCGGGGGGAGGCTAAGAGGGGGCTTATTTCCAACAAATCCGTTAATCCAATAGGATAAAAAACCGTATCGAGGTCGTGGTATCCATCCGTTCGTTTTCGCAGAATGCGCAACCCAAGGTTGATCTTGGCGGGTGGAAAAAGGATCATGGGAAATTAATTGCCTTTGCGGCGCTTGAGCTCATCGCGGATTGCAATGGCGCGCATGTAATCTTCTTGCTCCAGCACTTCGTTCAGGTGATTTTCCAACTCAGCGATCGACATGGCACCGAGTTCGGCACTTCCGGCAGGTTTTTCCTTCACCGGTTCTTTTGTTTTTCCTCCGGGTAATTTTTTCTTGGTGCCGGCAGCCGGTTCATCGCCATTGTTAACGGCCGAATCCAAAATGGCATCGGTGGTGTAGATTGGGCAACCAAATCGAACGGCCATGGCAATGGCATCCGAAGTACGGGAATCGATTTCTACGGTATCGTGCTGACTCGAGCAGACCAGCTTTGCAAAAAACACGCCCTCTTGCAGGTCGCTAATGATCACTTCCAACAAATCGATCTCGAATGCATTCATCATGTTCTTGGTGAGGTCATGGGTAAGAGGACGAGCCGGTTTCATATCCTCTAACGCCACAGCGATCGCCTGTGCCTCCGCGCCCCCAATGATGATGGGAAGGCGACGAAGCCCATTTACTTCGCCCAGCACTACCACATAGGAATGTGTTTGTGCCATGCTGTGCGAAAGGGCTACGATCTCGAGTTCGATCTTTTCCATGATGAAGTAAAACTACAATTTTTCAGTCTAATCCGTTCAGTCTCAGGGTTTGCTAATCAAGATTGGAAGAAGGGGTGACCGATCGCATTAGGCTCCGGCCTTGAGGGCTGCCGTTAATTTGGGAACCACTTCAAAGGCATCCCCCACAATTCCATAATCGGCGGCCTTGAAGAAAGGCGCTTCGGGATCCTTATTGATCACGACGATCACCTTGCTGCGATTTACGCCGGCCAGGTGCTGAATGGCTCCTGAAATGCCTATGGCGATATACAGGTTGGGCGCGATGGCGACACCGGTTTGTCCCACGTGTTCATGGTGCGGCCGCCAGTGCGCATCGGCTACGGGGCGGCTACAAGCCAGTCCCGCCTGCAACACATCGGCCAGCTCCTCGATCATACCCCAGTTCTCGGGACCTTTCATGCCTCTGCCGGCACTGACCACGATCTCCGATTCGGTGAGGGTTCTGTCGCCACTGCTCTTGCTGTTAGAGATCACCTTTACGGCTGGCTGTATGGATACGGGGGTGGCCATCACATTTGCTTCTCCCTCTCCAACCGCTACGGTGTATGCATTTGGATTCAGGGAGATCACTTTTACGGGGGTCTGGATCCGAATGTTGGCAAAGGCCTTTCCGGAAAAAACTGATTTTTTTACCACGAACCCGGAGGTGGTATCGGGGAGTGCTACCGCCCCGGTTACCAGGCCGGCTTTTAATCGAACCGAAACCCGGGCAGCCAATGCCTTGCCCATCAAACTATGGGAGAAGACAACAACCGAGGCATCGAGTTCGGTGGCTTTGTCGGCAATCAATTTGGAAAAGGCTTGCGCGTCGAATGTATCGGGACCGGTGAGCTGATGCACCGTACTTACCCCGTATTTGCCAAGCTCAGAGAGGTCGCTGTTCACTGCACCCACCACGATTGCCTGCGCCTCTGTTCCGAGTTGCTTTCCAATAGCCACACCATACGTGATCACTTCCAGCGACGATTTTTTGATCGTACCATTGATGTTGTCTGCGTAGATAAGTATCATTTGTCTTGTTATTATGTTTGTATCTATATTGTTGTTTAGAAAGCAGAGTTTAGGGTTTAGCAACGAATTCAAATCATGTTCCAATATCATAGTACTCTAAACCCTAAACCTTAAACTATCTTCGCTTCTTCCCTCAACAACCTCACCAACTCCTCCACCTGATCCGGCGCCACCAATTTCACACCGGCCTTGGCAGGGGGCATTTCAAACGACACGGTAGCGGTCAGTGCTTCACAGGCCGCGGGCTCCACTACTTTCAGCGGTTTGGTTCGGGCGGCCATGATGCCGCGCATATTGGGGATGCGGGCTTCGGCCATTCCTTTTTGCGCGCTGATGACAACCGGGGTGGCAACTTCATCCAATTCTTGTCCACCATCGATCTCTCGGGTAGCCTTTGCCACCGAACCATCCATCTCCAGTTTGGTAGCAAGCGATATATAGGGAAGATCCAGCATCTCAGCTACCATCCCGCCAAGCGAAGATCCGTTGTGATCGATGGTTTCCTTGCCGGTCAGGATCAGGTCATATCCACCATCTTTGACAACGGTTGCGATCTGAGTGGCGATCACATAGGCATCATCGCTGTCGATGTTTACCCGAATGGCCTCATCGCCACCCAAGGCCAGGGCTTTGCGCAAAATGGGCTCGGCATCGGCATTGCCCACGGAGATCAGGTGGATGGCATGCGAGGCATCTGCTTCTTTTAGTTCAATTGCGCGAACCAGGGCATACCATTCGTCGTAGGGGTTGATGATCCACTGCACCCCGTTGGCATCGTATTTCGTGTTGTTATCGGTGAAAGCTATTTTTGCCGTGGTGTCGGGCGTCTTGCTGATGCAAACCAGGATCTTCATAACGTCGAGTTGATTTTCGAATTATTTCGTGTTGCAAAGGTAAGTGCCCCCGCCCGAATGAATTGTTCCTCGATGTACTGAATATCCACATGGACCGTCTTCAACACCTTCATAAATTATTGTCCGAACAGCCCCAGGATCCCTTCCTGAACCATGCCCTGGCCTTGGAGGAGATCAAAATGGGTCGGGATCAGGAGGCACGCTGCCTCTTCGAGCGTCTGCTGGAGTTAAATCCCGACTATATTGGCAGCTATTACCACTTGGGAAAGCTGCTCGAGCGCCAAGGCGAAGAGCCAAAAGCGGTAGATATCTACGAGCGGGGAATGGAGGTGGCAAAGAAATTGGGTGACCAACATGCCCTCAGTGAGCTTCGATCCGCATACGACAACTTGATCTGATGAACATTCGCCAAACAGTTGAAAAGACAATGCGGTCCTTCGGACTCTCGCCTGCTACCCGGGTCTTCTTGGCCATCAGTGGCGGCATTGATTCGGTGGTATTGGCCCATTTATTAAGGGTTTCCGGTTACCAAGCTATTTGGCTACACATGAATTTTCAGTTAAGAGGAGAGGAGAGCCACCGAGATCAGCAATTTGTGGAGCAGCTGGCAAAAAAATGGGATCAAACCCTGCACACCTTATCCGTGAATGCCAAGGCCTTTGCGGAAGAAAATAAGCTCTCTACCCAGGAAGCCGCCCGCACCCTTCGATACAACTGGTTCGCGGCCGAGGTAAAACCCGCGGGCAAACAAGCAGTGCTGCTCACGGCGCATCACGCCGAAGACAATGCAGAAACCTTGCTGATGAATTTTTTGCGAGGCACCGGACTTCGCGGGCTCACCGCAATTCCCGCCGTAAATGATTATATCTGCCGACCGCTGCTACACGTTTCCCGAAGCCAGATCATGGACTATGCGAGGGAAAATGAACTCGATTTTGTAGAGGACTCTTCCAACCGCAACACAGATTATACCCGCAATCGATTGCGTCTTGAACTCATGCCGATATTGCGCGATCTCTATCCGCAAGTGGATGCCAACTTGAAACACAACATCGATCGGTTTCAGTCGGCCTACGCACTCTATCAGCAGGCTGCCCGTCGTTGGATGAAAAAGCATATCGTCGTAAAAGGAGCCGAGCAACAAGTATCCTGCGCCCTGCTCCTTCAGCCTGAAAACCGCGCCATCGTACATGAATGGTTAGTCGGGCATGGTTTCACCGAAAAACAGGAAGACGAACTGCTTCGGTTGGGAGAAAGTCAGTCTGGTCATTTCTTGGTATCGGCCGATGGAAAGTACCGTATCATCAAACACCGAAATCATTTTTTGCTCACTGCCGTGCAAACTGATTCCCGTTCACCTCAGTGGATCGGCGCGGAGGATTCCGTTTCGGTTTTTTCAGGAGGACGACTGGAGATCAAACCGCTGCTTACACTGACTGAACCCCTTCCTTGCGATCCGCGCACAGCCTGTTTGGATGTGGGGGAATTGGATTTTCCCTTGCTGCTGCGCCCTTGGCAGCCCGGTGATTATTTTTATCCATTGGGATTGAATAAGAAAAAGAAACTGGCCCGGTTTTTGATCGATCTAAAACTATCCACTCCTCAAAAAGAAAGGGTATGGGTATTGGAATCGGGTAATCGCATCGTTTGGGTGATCGGGTATCGGATCGATCATCGCTTTCGTGTTCGTGCGCAATCGCGCGAGGTGGTTCAGATCGATTGGGTCGTCTGATCAGATCCCGATCGAGTTCAGGTGTGCCCGTACTTTATAGAAAAATTCTTGTGCCGGCTGGTATTCGGTTTGCAGGAGAAAGGCCAGTACCAGCGTGAAGGCTAGTCCGTATAACGCTCCCCAAATGTGGGCAGAGTGATTGATGTTGTCGCGGTTTTGTCGGCCCATCAGGGAAGAGAGGAGTAGGTAAAGGGGGCCAAAAACGTAACCCGGTATCACCGGAGGGATAAAAAAGAAACCGATTTTTGAAGTGGGATTAAATAAGATTCCCACAAATACGATCGCGCTCACCGCACCGGAGGCGCCCAAGCTTCTATAGCGGTTGTTGGTACGGTGTTGGAAAAAAGTAGGGATCAGACAGAAAAACAGGGCGGAGACGTAAAGAGCCAGGTAATAGACTTTTCCATTTTCTCCAAACAATAGCGGAGATTCAAATGACTGTTCCACAAATTCACCGAATAGATACAGCGAAAGCATATTGAATAGCAAATGGCCCCAGTCTGCGTGGATCAGTCCGCAGGTGAAGAATCGATACCATTGATTTTGTTTGGTGATGGCGGGCGGGTAGAAGATCAGGTCGTCGATCAGTTTACGGTTGGAAAATCCGCCAATGGAGACAGGCGTAGTGAACAGCAGCAAGGAAAGGGTGATGGTCAGGTTCATGCGTGGTGGTATTTTTCACCGCGCAGAATGGTGCAGGCGCGATAGAGTTGTTCGGCTAAGATCAGTCGAACCAGCTGGTGCGGAAAGACCAACTTAGACAAACTCCACTGATGATCGGCTCGTTTCAGGACGGATTCGGATAGTCCGTAGGCTCCTCCGATCAGAAATACCAGTCGTTTGCGGCTCTCGTTGGCTCGTTGCTGGAGGAATTTGGCCAATTCTTCGGATCGGTGTTGTTTCCCGGTTTCTTCCAGGGCGATCAGGTAATCGTCGGGTTGCAGCCACTCCAAAATGATTTCGCCCTCTTTGCGTTGCAGGTCCATTTCACTTAGTACGGCACTTTGTTTGGGGGTGGGGATCAGTTGCCAATCTACTTTATAGTACCGTCCGATGCGTTTGGTGAATTCTTCCACCCCGGCTTTGATATAGGGCTCGTGGGGCTTACCGACCGACCAAAGAGAGATGCGCATGCGCAAAGCTAAGGAATGTAGTTAGTTTGGGTAGTTTGGGAAACAAAACCCATTGAGGATCGCTCCGGGAAAACCAGCGTTGGGCCGCTAAAGGATACCCTCCGGTGTCTGTATAGATCAGGTTCACTCCTAGAGATTTGAAAGTCAGATTTCTGAGAAGCAATAAGCCGGATGGGCACAATGTGTCGGTTTTCCGTGAATTCCATAAATTTGGAAATCTGCTTGAATCGTCGAATGCTTGCTATTAAATCGGTTGTTCATTATAAAAATTCTGTATATGCAACTACGATTGCTGTTCTTCTCTCTGCTTTTGTCGGTATCCTTTGTGATGTCGGCCCAATCCTCTGGATCTTTATGTGAAATGTATGCAATTCGTGATCGAGTTTACTTTTATGACCGAACCTACAGTGCTGGGCGCACGGCTTACGTGAAGCGCAAAGCTTACCTGGTTTACGGCGATCGGTTTTGGATTACCTGCAGTGACTACAATAACGACTGGGTGTACATTACCTTTCGAAACCAGCGGGATGTTGTTACCCGTGGATATATCCGAAACTCGGATATGAAATTTGTCCGATAAGTCCGCTTGCAGTAGGTGCGTATTTATTTGACTGAATTGCCTTATTTTTGCTACCCCTTAGGGATGGCCTCGTAGCTCAACTGAATAGAGCATCTGACTACGGATCAGAAGGTTTCAGGTTTGAATCCTGACGGGGTCACAAAAAAGCCCCGCAACTCGGCGGGGCTTTTTTGTGCGTTGATTCTTATCGACGCTGCAATTTCGTGAGAAGGCGTAGGATCTCGAGATAGAGCCAGACCAGTGTTACCAGCAGGCCAAAGGCACTATACCACTCCATAAATTTGGGAGCTTGCATCTCGGCTCCTTTCTCGATCATGTCAAAATTCAACAGAAGGTTCAGGGAGGCCAGGACCACCACAAAAACAGAGAACCCAATTCCAAACGCGCTGGAATCCATGGTGCCACCGGCTATCGTCGAACCAAAAAACTGTGCGCCGATCCATTGAACCAAGTAAAAGATTGCAACGGCCATGGTGGCTACCACAATGATTTGGCGGAATCGTTGGGTGACGGGTATGATCCTAAAGCGATAGATCAGAAACATAAGTCCGGCTACCAACAAGGTCAGAAACACTGCCTGCATAGGTAAGCCCGGATATCGGTCATTCAGGTATGCACTGAATGCTCCCAAAAACAGGCCTTCCAAAACCGCGTAGCCGGGTGCCAATACGGGCGACCACGACATTTTAAACATCATGATCAGGGCCATGATCAGTCCGCCAAAAACACCCACCATCATGAAGGTGGACGGATCGGATCCTTTTTGAAATTGGTCCCACGCAAAAAATGTGGATGCAGCCATCAACGCCATCAGAACACCGAATTTGTTCAGGGTGCCGTTGAGCGTCATGGAGTCGCCGGCGTATTCACCGGAGATCGACCGCTCAAAGGTTTTTTCTTTGAGCGTAGGGTTGCTGGAGTCAAAGATTGCCATGGTGTATTGTTTGAGCAGTTAAGATACCAAAAAGTCAGAACTTCCAACGCACAAAGGCTTCCATTGCGGCATAGTGTGTTAGACCCAGGTCGGCATAAAGCTTAGCCGTATGGGCATTTCTTTCTTCGGCCCGTTGCCAAAATTCCCGTGCGTCGGTGCCTTGGAAGGGGACCAAGTCTTTTTGGGATTGGTGGATAAAGATGCCGTGTCGTTTGCGAAGGACTTGGTCCGGGCTCATCGGGATGGCCATTTCGATCTCGTCTATGTTCCATTCTTCCCACGCGCCTTTGTAGAGCCATAGCCAGCAGTCGCCAATCCAATCATCTCCTTCTGCTTTTATTTGCTTGAGCGCTTCCAGTACGGCTTGGAAACAAACAATGTGTGTGCCATGGGGGTCAGCAAAATCTCCGGCGCAATAAACTTGATGGGGACGGATCTTCCGCAACAGTTCTTTGGTGGCCAGGATATCTTTTTTGCCCAATGGTTTTTTTTCGATGGCGCCGGTTTCATAGAAGGGGAGGTCCATGAAATGAATGTTCGCTTCCGGGATCCCCACAAATCGACAGGTGGCTTTCGCCTCGCCCCGACGGATCAGTCCCTTGATGGATCGAATAAGTTTTGTGTCGGTTTGGTTCGACTTTTTCTTATCAAGAAATCGGCGAGAGGCATGAAGGATCTCTCTTGATTTTTTATTGTTGATGCCTGCAATCGATTCAAACCTTACGGCAAAATCCAGGTAGCGGGTCACGAATTCATCCGTTACTGCGATGTTGCCACTGGTTTGGTAGGCAACGTGCACGTCATGCTCCTGGTTGTGCAGACGTTGAAACGCCCCCCCCATGCTGATGATGTCATCGTCCGGGTGCGGCGAGAAGAGGAGCACCCGTTTGGGATAAGGTTCGGAACGCTCAGGGTGTCCGGGCAAGATCGCGTTGGGCTTTCCGCCCGGCCAGCCCGTGATCGAATCTCTCAGCAGGTAATATACTTGCAGGTTCACCTCGTAGGCCTCTTCTTTTTCGACGAGCAGGTCGCCCAATCCATTTTCATTGTAATCGCTGTTGGTGAGACTCAGCACCGGTTTGTTTAGGGCGAGCGCCAGGTTCACCACTGCTTTTTTCATCATCTGCGGTGTCCACTCGCAATCGCCGGTAAGCCAAGGAGATTTGAAGCGGGTGAGTTCTGTTGCAGCGGCCTCATCGCATATAAAAGTGACATCGTCGTGGTTTTGCAGCAGGGAAGCGGGCACGTGCTCCGAGTCATCTTCCTCTACGGCTTTTTTGATGACGGGGGCTTTTGCACTGCCCCAGGCCATTAATAAGATCCGCTTGGCTTTGAGAATCGTATCGATTCCCATGGTAATGGCCAGCCGCGGCACCTGCGAAATGTTCGAAAACTCATATGCATTTGCCAACCGTGTGGAATGATCCAGGTTGACCAGTCGTGTCTTGCTGTAAATACCCGACCCCGGCTCATTGAATCCGATGTGGCCGTTCATTCCCATCCCCAGAACCTGCAAGTCGATGCCCCCTGCTGCCTGGATTTTTTTCTCGTATTCCCGACAAAATGCTTTCACCTCATCCTTGGCGATGTTCCCCGGGGGGATGTGGATATTACTGGGTTTGATGTCGAGGTGATCGAAAAGATGGCTGTGCATGAACCGATGATAGCTTTGAAGGGCTGTCGGTTCTAAGGGATAATATTCATCCAGGTTGAAGGTGATGACATTCTTAAAACTGAGTTTCTCTTCGTGATGAAGGCGCACCAACTCGGCATAAAGTGATTTGGGAGTGGAGCCCGTGGCAAGTCCCAGTACCACTGTTTTTTTCTCTTTTTGTCTCTGACGAATCAGGTCCGCAATCTGACGGGCTACCCAAAGGGAACCATCGGATTGGTCAGCAACGATTTTTACTGGGATTCTCTCTAAACTGTCGGTCAACTTGGCACTCTCAGGCATCCTGAATTAAGTTGAGCCACAAATATACCAAACTACTCAAACTATTCAAACTACCCAAACTACCTAAACTGTCCAAACTATTCTACCTCTATCTCATCCACAAACAACCACGCCTTATTTCCGGCACCGGCATTTCGAGCAGGGATGACACCTGCATTCTTGATGCTCACACGCAGATAACGTGCGTTCGTAGAAGAAAATCGGAGGATCAGTTTGTCGATGCGTTTCCGTTCATCGGTGGTGCTTTCTGGTGCCACCTCAATGGCTCGAAAGTCGGTTCCGTTATCACTGATCTCCAAGTTTATGCCGCTGGGTGGATGGATCCAGCTGGCTTTTTGTTCGAACGTATGAATCGTTGTTTTTTGAATTGACTGCAAACTGCCCAGATCGATGGTGGCTATACAATCGGTGCCGCTGAAGCCCAGAAATTCCCGGCTGCGGGCCATTCCTTTTTCGTTCTGTATGCCGTTGACCAGTGTAAAGGCTCCGTCCCCATTATACTGTTTGGCCGGTGGGACAGTAAGGGTAATATTTTTGCCGGTGGCTTTGTTAAAATGGAAGGTCTCTCGCACAACCATATTCAATCCGCCCACGTAGGACGAGGCGGAGGCCCGGGTATTGAAGGTGATGGGCTGCGGACCTTTATAGGGCCAGATGGTATCCCAGTTGTTGTAATTGATGTAGATCGGTTCGGTGGATTTGCTTTCCAATTTCCAAAGCACCCCATTTTGATCGGGTGCGGGAATGATGGTGGAGCGAAGATCAAACAGGCCGGGACAATAATCGATGTTCATGGCCTCATAGCGTTTCAGTTGCGGCATCAGTCGTTTTTCAAAGAAGTTCCAATCCTGATAACGCTTCGGCGTCCAGAGAATTTCACTGAGTGCGGCGATCCGGGGAAAGATCATGTACTCGATCTTTTTGGGATTGGACATGTATTCGGTCCACACATTGGCTTGCGCCCCCAGAATAAATTTTTGTTGGTCAGCGGTCAGTTCTTTTGACAGGGGGTCGTAGGCATATACTTTTTCAATTGGATTAAAACCACCAATGAAAACAGAGTCTTCGTTCTCGCGTTGCCCGTTGTCGAAATAAAGCGGACTGCCCGGGGTCATGATCACATTGTGTTTTTGCTTGGCTGCTTCAATGCCTCCATGTTCTCCCCGCCAGCTCATGACAACGGCATTGGGAGCGAGTCCGCCTTCCAGGATCTCATCCCAACCGATCATGATCTTACCCTTGCTGTTCAGGTATTTTTCGATGCGCTGAACAAAATAACTCTGTAATTCATGTTCGTCCCTCAGTTGGAATTCGACCCGACGTTGCTGGCAACGCGGACATTTCTTCCAATGGGTTTTGGGACACTCATCGCCACCAATGTGAAAATAGGTGGAAGGGAATAGCGCGATGACTTCATCGATCACGTCTTGCAGAAAAACAAATGTTGAGTCGTTTCCCGCGCAAAGCACGTCGTCGAACACACCCCAGGTTTCCTGTACGATCTTGATACGACCATTTTTCATCTCCTCGCGGCTTCTTTCGGAAAGCGGACTCTCCGGTAAGGGCGTTGGCAATTTAGGGAAGCAGCTGAGTTGGGGGTATGCTGCAATGGCCGCACTGCTATGACCCGGCATCTCGATCTCGGGGATCACTTCAATATAACGGGCGCCGGCATATTTTACCACTTCCTTGATCTCCTCCTGCGTGTAGAACCCTCCATAGTACTGGTTTGTGTTCGATGTACCTGGGTATCTTCCAACAATCGTGCCGTTTCGCCAGGCACCCACGCGGGTGAGTTCCGGATATTTTTTTATTTCGATCCGCCAGCCCTGATCCTCCGTCAAGTGCCAATGGAAGGTGTTGATCTTGTGGTAGGCCAGCCAATCGATGTATTGTTTGATGAAGGCCACGGGAAAGAAATGTCGACCTACATCCAGGTGCATGCCCCGGTAGGCAAAACGAGGCTTATCGCCAATGCCCACGAACGGGAACTGATACGTATTATTGGCTTTTTTTTCCACCAGTTGCAACAACGTTTGAATGCCGTTGAAAACCAATTGTGGACTATTGCCTTGCAATTGTATGCCTTGTGCATTCACCAGCAGCCGATAAAAATAATCGCCCGGGGTGTTGGGTTGGGGACCAATCAACCCCACCACTACGTTGGTGGCCGGCTCCGTTGCATTCGCTAATTGAACGCCATATTGCTGACGCAACTGTTGCAGGAGGTAAGGAATGATGAAGCTGCTATCGGCTTTTGGTAAAGAAATCTGCAGCCGTATTTTTTTGGGCATGGCCAACTTACCCTCTTGTACATAAACCTGACTGGGATAGGGGATGAGGTTCAACGCAGGGAGATCTTTCACTGGTATGGTGTCTGTGTAATTGTTGCCTACGCCATTGAGCTGATACGGATTTTGGGGATTTTCGGAGAAACTTACAGGGCCCTTATCGTTCTTACCTGCCAGTGGCGGTTTAGAACCATTTTGTGCAAAAAGAGTGGATGCGGTCAGGCAGAGGAGAAAGGGAAGTATTGATTTCATTCCAACATGTTTGGAACGCTAAATGTACGATTAATCTCTATCGGCTGTCAATCGTCGAGCAGGCCGAATTTCCCGGTGTTGAAATCCTGTATAGCCTGCTCGATTTCGCTCCAATGATTCATCAAAAAGGGGCCATAGGCGGCAATGGGTTCATCGAGGGGCTCGCCCGATAAGACTAAGATCACTACGTCGGTTGAAGCTACTACCGAAACGGACTCTCCGTCGTGTTGAAACAACACAAAATGATCCGGAGAAATCGAGGTGCCGTTCAGTTCGGCAGCGCCTTGAATCATCAGAAATGCCGTGTTGTAATGCGCCGGAAGATCCAATTCTAAGGTTGCGCCCGCCCGCAATTTCAAATTGTACATTTCGATGGGTGTGAACGTGCGGGCAGGACCACGAGTGCCCCTGAAATTTCCAGCAATTATTTCCACAACCCCATTTTGATCCGGAAGTAGATGCTTGCCCATCAGTTGATGGGTGATCTCTTGGTAAGCGGGCGGATCCATTTTGTGTTTGGCCGGCAGATTTACCCAAATCTGCACCATTTGAAAAAGCCCACCGCTTCTGCTAAAACTTTCCTCATGATACTCCTTATGAAGCAACCCCGAAGCAGCCGTCATCCATTGCACGTCTCCTTCCCCAATTACTCCGTGGTGTCCGGCCGAATCGTGGTGTGCGATCCGTCCTTTGTAGGCGATGGTCACCGTTTCAAACCCTCGATGCGGATGAACCCCCACGCCCCGCGGCGTATCGGTCGGCGGAAACTCCACTTTCGAGCCATAATCCAACAAGAAAAAAGGACTCATTCGCTGCTTTCCCAACCGGCCATCACCCGGTAAAAAGGAATGTACGCGAAACCCATCTCCCACCATATGGGGCGGCGGGGGAGCTAATACCTTTTCAATCGTTTTAATAGCCATACAGGAGATAAATGTAGATAATAATGTTTAAACATCAAAATAGTTCTACAACCAAATGCGCCATCAATCAAATTTGTTAATGTACTTTCGGATACAATATTTTAACATGTTGAACAGGAGAAAGTTTATCTCGGGATCGGCACTGGGTTCCGTTGGGTTGTTGCTTGGCAAAGAGGTGCATTCGGCTTCTATCCAGGGTGCGCCCGACAGCCCTATAGTGGTTTCTACCTGGGATGTGGGATTGGATGCCAACCGGGCTGCCTGGGAGGTGTTAAGCAGAGGCGGAATCGCGTTGGATGCGGTGGAGCAGGGTGTACGGATAACGGAAGATTCCTTGAACTGTTGTGTGGGGCTGGGGGGCAATCCGGATCGCGATGGATTTGTAACGCTCGATGCCTGCATCATGGATGCGCATGGAAACTGTGGCAGTGTGGCCTTTTTGGAGCGCATCAAACATCCGATCTCTGTGGCCAGAAGGGTTATGGAAAAAACCCCGCATGTAATGCTGGTTGGGATAGGCGCACAGCAATTCGCCTTGGAAGAGGGATTCAAACTCGAGTCAGGTACCTTGTCAGAGGATGCGCAACGCGCGTATGAACAATGGCTTGAGAAATCGAATTACAGACCCCCCGAAAAAAATATTGAGAATAAAAAGCAGCACGGTCCCTTTGCCCCCACACGGTTAGCCAATGGCGATTGGAATCATGATACCATTGGAATGTTGGCATTGGATCAGCAGAGAAACCTGAGCGGTAGTTGTACCACCAGTGGCGCGGGATTTAAAATGCGGGGACGCGTGGGTGATTCCCCGCTGATCGGTTCGGGTTTGTATGTCGACAATGAAGTGGGTGCTTGTACTGCCACCGGCCAAGGGGAGGAGATCATCCGCATCGCCGGTGCTCACCTGGTAGTAGAATTTATGCGCAGCGGATTGACACCGGAACAATCCTGCAAAAAAGCGATCGAACGCTTTGTTAAGCTGCGAACGAATAAGCTGGCCGAGTTACAAGTTTGTTTTTTGGCGATCGATCGTGCTGGAAATTTCGGGGGGTACTCCCTTCGCCCGGGTTTCACCTATGCGGTACGTTCGCGTCACGAAGAAAAAATTTATAAATCAACCAGCTGGTTCGATTCATGAGATGATGACCGATCCCCATATTATACTTGAGATCGCCACCGCCGATTTAGAAACGACCCGTCAGGCCATTGCCGGTGGGGCTGACCGCATCGAGCTTTGCGCCAATTTGGGAGAAGGCGGCACCACGCCGGCTTATGGTACGATGCGCATCTGCCGAGAACGTTTCTCGGTGCCAATTTTTCCAATCATTCGTCCCCGTGCCGGCGACTTCCTATACACCGATGATGAATTTCGGACCATGCAGTTGGAAGTGGAACTGGCTCGCTCAATGGGATTTGAAGGCGTGGTCATCGGTTTGTTGTTGTCCGATGGACAAATCGATCTCCACCGAACCGCCCGGCTGCGCGAACTTGCCTACCCGATGGAGTGCACCTTTCACCGGGCCTTCGATCGGTGTCTGGATCCCAACCAAGCACTGGAGGATTTGATAAATATTGGAGTGAACCGGATCCTGACCTCCGGACAGCATTTGACAGCCCCGGAAGGCGTGTCCTGCATCGCTCAACTTCAGCAACAAGCCAACGAACGGATTATCATTATGCCGGGCAGCGGTGTACGCCCCGAGAACATTCAAGCCCTGCGTGCGAAAACAGGCTGTATAGAATTTCATACCTCCTTGCGCGTCTGGAAAGAAAGCCAAATGCAATTCCGGCATCCAAATTTTTCAGGTGCGCAGGAGTCTTACCTGAATCCAGATATTAATGAGGCAGAAGTGAGGAAGATGAAGGAATGAATGAATGTTTGTTTAGTAAATAGGGTTTAGCGTTTAGGTATTCTTGTATCATTTGTTACAATTGTATCGTTTAGGAGCTAAACACTAAACGCTGTTCCCTAAACCCTTCTTCAGAATTTTTTACTCTCTAAATACTGCAAACTCGCAACGACAGATTCCAATGGACCAGCTCCGTAATTCGCTTCTTGCTCCACGATCAATTCTTTTAATCCCTTATCTCTTCCGGCGAGGAGGATCGATTTAAAGTCGATGTGGCCAGTACCGATTACCACGGAATTTTTTGATTCGTCGGCTACGGGTTTTTTGGTTCGGTCTTTGATGTGTGCCAAGCGGAAGCGATTGGGATATCGTTCAAACCATTCGATGGGATCGGCTCCGGCAGCCACCACCCAGAAAATATCCATTTCAAAATCGACCAGGTTCCGGTCGGTGTATTCGATCAGTATCTGTTGCGGAATCTCTCCTTCCAATTCTTTGAACGAGTAATCATGATTGTGGTATCCAAATCGAAGTCCATTTTTTTTGCAAATGGTTCCCATTTGGTTGAATCGTTCCGCTGCTTTTTTGAAATCATCGATCGTTTTTTGGGGTCCCAGCCACGGACACAAGACATATGTAACACCGGCCTCTGCCGCCTCTGCAACTTTGGTCTCGAAGCGATCAAACACATTGCAATGGATCGAGGGCATCGAAAGTCCATGGCTTCTCAGAAATGCAGAAAACTCTTTGGGGGTTTTACCCCAGTACACTCCTGTTGGTCCTTCAAAACTCTCCACCGATCCATATCCGCTTTCACCTAGTTTGGCGATCAGTCCCCAAGGGTCTTTCCCAAGTATATCGCGAAGCGACCACAGTTGTACCCCGTATTTTCTTACTTTTCCCCGACTGAGCCAGTTGGCGGCGTATCCGGATAGGGAGGAAAGCAATAACCCGCTTCCAACTAAAGCCGATTGGCGGATGAATGTTCGACGAGGATATTTCATGATCTTTTAATTTATTCAGCCCAGGCTTTATCTCCTTTGGTGTAGGGAAGAGCACCGTCATAGCGACCAGGAATGGGAACGTAGCGCAGGGTTTCGGTCATCCCGGTTTTGGAGGTAAAAAATCCCCACAGCGTCAGCTGCTTCATCATCGTGTAATAATGAACGGGCTTCTCCTTTGCTTTTGTTTCGTTGTAGGCCTTGGCCTCTTTTTCCAATCGAACCAGCAGCTCGTGTCGTTGTGTGGGGTTCGATTTCGTGAAATTTTTTCCGTGCACTTGCTGACAAGCTTGCTCCAGCGATTCCATTCCGGTCTTGAATGCGGTTTGTTGATCGGTCGTATAGCAATCGCGCACCATTACATTCATGAATTTCCCCACTTCAGCCGCTTTTGCTCCCGGGGTATTGGTCGCCGGCAGAATGGTTTCACCGATCTCATCCAACAACGCCAGCTGGGTTTTGGTTAATCCGCCGGTAGTTCCGTTCGGCGAGCAACCCGACAAAAAGAAATCTGCACCCACCACGGCGGCGCCGGTCAACAGAGCAATTTGTTTGAGGTATACTCTTCTGTCCATGTGTTTGAATTGATGAGATGAATTAAATATTCCCTTTTTTGAGTTCGGTTACGGCAAAATCAGCCGCCCGGGCAGTCATGGCCATATAGGTGAGAGATGGGTTCACGCAGGAAGCACTAGCCATACAAGCCCCGTCGGTCACAAATACATTTTGCGCATCCCATACCTGATTGTTTCCATTAAGTACCGAGGTTTTGGGGTCTTTTCCCATACGAGCCGTTCCCATTTCATGGATTCCCATTCCAAACTCATATCCGTAATCGTATGTATTTACCTCTTTTACGCCCGCGGCGGTTAGCATTTCCGCGGCATCGTTCATCATATCGATGCGCATTTTCTTTTCATTGTCCTTGATCTCTACATCCATGTTGAGTACGGGCAGCCCCCATTTGTCTTTCACCTTTCGGTTCAGGGAAATCTTGTTATCGTGGTAGGGAATTACTTCCCCGAATCCCATGATGCCCATTCCCCAGGTATCGGCGGGCACGCTAAGCGCGTCTTTTAGATCAGCGCCAATGGTGAATTCGGCAACGTGGGCGCCTCTGCCCCGACCGGCGCCTCCCTGATAACCAAAGCCGCGAACATAATCCCGTTTGTCGTTGTACACGTTTCGGAAGCGCGGAACGTAAATGCCGGTGGGTCGGCGTCCGTACTCGTATTTATCCGCAAAACCATCTACCCGGCCACTTGCTCCGCAACGAAAGTGGTGGTCCATCACATTATGTCCCAACTCGCCGCTGCTGCTGCCTAGTCCCTCTGGCCAAATTTCATTTGCCGAGTTCATCAGGATCCAAGTCGAGTTGAACGCCGAGGCGCAGAGGAAAATGATCTTGGCGTTGAAGGTATAAGTCTTGTTATCGGTAGCATCCAGCACTTCCACACCGGAAGCTTTTTTCGTGTTCTTATCATAGTTCACCTGCGTCACGATCGAGAAGGGACGCAGGGTCAAATTGCCGGTTTTCATTGCGGCTGGGAGGGTGGCCGATTGCGTACTGAAGTAGGCGCCAAAGGGACAACCGCGCCAGCATCGGTTGCGGTATTGACAATTGATTCGGTCGTGATGCGGCTGAGTGATGTTGGCACTTCGTCCGATAAACATGTGCCGTTGGTTCTTATAATGGTTTTTGATCTTGGCTGCCACGTCTTTTTCGACAATGTTCATCTCTATGGCCGGCATAAAATCACCGTCGGGTAAAACATCCAATCCCTCTAAACTTCCCTGTATCCCCGCAAACTTTTCGGCATAACTGTACCAGAGGGCCATGTCTTCGTAACGGATAGGCCAATCTACCCCAATACCCTCTTTGGCATTTGCTTCGAAATCCCACTTGTTGAACCGATAGCTCTGCCGGCCCCACATCAACGACCGGCCTCCTACATGATATCCGCGAAACCAGGAGAAGGGTTTGGTTTCGGTGTAAGGCGATTCCTTGTCCTTCACCCAATAATCCAACACCGTTTCGTTGAGCGGGTAGTCTCGCTTGAGCACCGGATACTGTTGGATCATTTCCTGCGTAGGCATCAAGCCGCGGTGCGGAAACTCCCAGGGGTCTTTGTTTGCATTGACATAATCCTTGATGTGTTCAATGTTTCTTCCCCGCTCCAGCAATAGCACTTTCAGTCCTTTTTCAGTGAGTTCTTTGGCGGCCCATCCTCCGCTGATTCCGGAGCCCACCACGATGGCGTCGTATTGTTGGGTTGACATGTATGAACGAGTTTGAAGAGTTTAAGAAGTTTGAAGAGTTTGAGAAGTTTGAAGAGTTAGATGTCGCAGTGTTGGATGGCTTTTTTGAGGCTGGTGATTTTATCGGCGTTTTTTTTTTGTCGGGAGATAAATTCTTGAGCTACGTATCCCTGGTAACCGGTTTGGTGAATGGCGCGCATAATGGCGGGATAGAATAGCTCCTGTGTTTCATCGATCTCGTGTCGGCCCGGCACGCCGGCGGTGTGATAATGTCCAAAGTATTGATGATTGTCCTGAATGGTGCGGATCACATCGCCCTCGCTGATCTGCATGTGATAAATATCATAGAGCAACTTGAAATTTGGGGAGCCCAACCGTTTGCAGAGCTCCACGCCCCAGGCCGATCGATCGGCCATATAATCTTTGTGATCCACTTTGCTGTTGAACAGTTCCAATTGAATGGTGATACCCGCTTTTTCAGCAGCGGGTAGAATTTGCTGGAGTCCGTTTACACAATTTTGCAGCCCGGTTTCATCATCCATTCCGTTTCGGTTACCGGTAAAACAAATCAGGTTGTTATAACCTGCTTTTGCGATCAAGGGGATCGCTACCAGGTAATCTTTGATCAGCCATTCGTGGTGATCGGTACGGTTCCAGCCCTCTGTTAAACTCACCTTACCGGCCGTATAGCACATTGAGCAGTGGATGCCATTTTCTTGGAGGACTTTGAATCCGCCGGGCGCCACCAGGTCGATGGCCGAGAATCCGATCTGCTTGACAACCTGACAAAGCTCGACCAGCGATAAAAAATCAAAGGTCCAAGAGCAGACCGAGTGCCGGATATTTCCTTTCAGACGAGTTGGTTCTAGCGGGGAAATGAAACCCTGTGCAACCGGTAAGCTTAGCCCGGCCGCCCCGGCCAACATCGAACGAAGGGCAGATCTTCGACGCATCAGGCAAGTGTTTTTTTCTGACTGTTCCGGAAGGCAATCAAAAACAAAAGGGCTACGCCAGCAGCAAATAGGCAGGGATATAGCCAAATGGTCGACCAGTCATGGCCCTTCTCACCTATTTTATATTTGTCCACATACAAGCCCGCCAGATAAAATCCAATATACATACCGATGCCATAGGTAGCCAGCGTGATCAATCCCTGTGCGGAAGAACGTACGCGCGGACCTGCCACCTGATCGGTATAGATCTGTCCCGTTACAAAAAAGAAATCATAACAGATCCCGTGTAGGACGATGCCGCCGTAGAGCATCCAAAGGTTTGCCCCGGCATCTCCATAGGCAAACAAGGCATAGCGCAGGATCCAGGCCAGCATACCGAACAAGATCATTTGCTTGGTGCCGAATCGGGTAAAGAACCAGGGCATTAGAAAAAGAAAAATGGTTTCTGCTACTTGTCCCAATGTCATTTTCGCAGCCGCCTGTTGCATCCCCGCTTCATTTAGAAACAGATTGGCTTGTCCGTAGTAAAAGGCAAGGGGTATGCAGATCAAGATGGAGGCAACAAAAAAGATCAGGTAGTTGCGGTCGCGCAGAATACCGAGCGCATCCAGTCCCAATACCTCCGAAAGACTCACCTGTTGGCCCGCTTTGGGCGGAGGCGTGTTGGGAAGGAAAAAACTAAAGATCCCAAAGGCCGCTGCAACAACCGCTGCCACCCGAAAGGTGATCCCGAGGGAACCGGGGTTTGCCTCCCAGGCCATCCAGCCGATGATCAGTCCGGCTGCGATCCAACCGATCGTGCCCCACATCCGGATGCCGCTGAATTCTTTTTCCGCATCGCTTACCTGCCGAAGCGCGATGGCATTTACCAGTGCCAGGGTGGGCATATACAAGATCATGTAGATGAGCAGCGTAGTGTAGAAGGAGCCGAAGGCAGATTCGGTCGACAGCATATATAGCAATCCCGCCCCCAACAAATGCAGTACTCCCAAGATCTTTTGGGCGGCAAAAAAACGATCCGCGATCATCCCAATGATGAACGGCGCCACAATGGCACCCAGGCATTGGGTGCCGTAGGCCAGCCCAGTTTGTTCGCCGGAAGCTCCGATCAATCCCTTGGTGAGGTAGGTACCCATGGTAACGAACCAGATCCCCCAAACAAAAAAGTTCAGGAACATCATGACAAACAGTTGAATTCGGACGGATGCTTTCATATGCGTTGGTTGGGTCGCTTCCAGAAGGTGTATGCGACAATGTAGGAATTTTAGAAAAAACAATGTTTATTTGTTACCCACAACGCCCTTTCAACCTCACAAGTATGTACCTATGAACAAGCGCAAGCTGCGGATGGCCATGATCGGAGGCGGTAAGGATGCCTTTATCGGAGCCGTACATCGGTTGGCTTTTCAAATGGATGGTCAGGTGGAGTTGGTGGCCGGTGCCCTCAGTGTCAATCCGGAGATCGCGCTTGCCTCCGGCCGGGAACTTTTCTTGACGCCCGATCGTATCTATACCGATTACAAAGTGATGCTCGAAGCGGAATCGCGTAAGGCGGCCGAAGAGCGAATTGATTTTGTCAGCATCGTCACGCCTAATTTCCTGCACTTTGAACCGGCTATGTTGGCCTTGGATCACGGCTTTCACGTGGTTGTCGAAAAGCCAATCACCTTCTCACTCGAACAGGCCAAGCAATTGCGGGAAAAGGCACAGTCGACCGGTAAACTTCTCCTGCTCTGCCATACCTATACCGGCTACCCGATGGTCAAACAAGCCCGCCACCTGATCCGATCCGGCGCATTGGGCACTATTCGAAAAGTATATGTGGAATATCCGCAAGGATGGCTGAGTACTTATCTGGAGGGAGCAAATAATGCCCAAGCTGCCTGGCGTACCGACCCCAAACGAAGCGGCAAAGCCGGCGCGATGGGCGACATTGGTACCCATGCCTTCAATCTGGCGGAATATGTAAGCGGGTTAGAAGTAACCCAGATCTGTGCCGATGTCAATACCATCATCGAAGGAAGGATGCTTGATGACGACGGAGCCGCGTTGCTGAAATTCAATAACGGCGCAAGCGGAGTACTGATCGCTACACAGATCGCTGCCGGAGCTGAAAACAACATCAAGATCCGGGTTTTTGGAGAAAAAGGCGGATTGGAGTGGCAGCAAGAAGATGCCAATACTTTGATCGTAAAATGGCCTGATCGTCCGGCTGAACTCTACCGCGCCGGTACGGGCTATGTCGATTCCTTTGCCAAACACAATGCGCGCACACCGGCGGGTCACCCGGAAGGATACCTGGAGGCCTTTGCCAACCTCTATCGAAATTTCATATACACGTTGCGCGCGCGGATGAATGGCGAGGAGCCTACGGATGAGCTGTTGGATTTTCCCTCGGTGGAAGCGGGTGTGCGCGGCATGGCATTCATTGATCATGTCATCGCCTCCGGATCTTCGGAAAAGAAATGGATCGATTTTACTACCTAAACTAGTTGCATGCGTACCATAAAAGGCCCGGCAATTTTTCTGGCTCAGTTCTTGGGCGATCAGGCTCCATTCCAGGAGCTCTCCTCGATCTGCAAATGGGCGGCGTCTCTTGGATTCAAGGCGGTGCAGATCCCCACTTGGGATGCACGCTGCATCGACCTGAAAAAAGCTGCGGAGAGCAAAACCTATGCCGAGGAGATCAAAGGAATCGTGGCCGAAACCGGCATGGAAATCTCGGAGCTCTCCACGCATTTACAGGGACAATTGGTGGCCGTTCATCCGGCCTATGATACATTGTTCGACGGATTTGCCCCGGAGGCCTTACGCGGAAACTCGAAAGCCCGAACCGAGTGGGCCATCCAACAGGTAAAATACGGAGCCACGGCGTCGATGCATATGGGACTCACCACACATCCCACGTTCAGCGGTTCGTTGCTCTGGCATATGTTTCACCCCTGGCCGCAACGGCCGGCCGGATTGGTGGAGGAAGGATTTCGGGAATTGGCGCATCGGTGGACGCCCATCCTCAACCATTTCGATGCCTGCGGTGTGGATGTCTGTTATGAAGTACATCCGGGAGAAGATATTTTCGATGGCATCACCTATGAAATGTTTTTGGATGCCGTTGATCAGCATCCGCGTGCCTGTTTGCTCTACGATCCTTCTCATTTTGTGTTGCAGCAACTCGATTACATCGAATACATCGATCTCTATCACGAACGCATCAAAGCCTTTCATGTAAAAGATGCGGAGTTTCATTCCAGCGGAAGGCAGGGAACCTTCGGCGGGTATCAATCCTGGGCCAACCGGGCCGGCCGGTATCGTTCTCCCGGCGACGGACAAGTCGATTTCAAACGCGTCTTCAGCAAACTGACCCAGTACGGGTATGCGGGCTGGGCGGTGATGGAGTGGGAGTGCTGTATCAAACATCCCGAACAAGGAGCCCGGGAAGGAGCAGCGTTTATTCGGGATCAGATCATTCGGGTAACGGACAAGGCTTTTGATGATTTTGCGTCGAGAGGTGCGGACCGAATGACGAACCGTAGGATTCTGGGATTGGATTAGCCTGTATATTCGTAGTTAAACCCATTTGTTTATGTTTCGATATGTTTCCATACTGCTGCTTGGATCGTTGTTGCTGGTTTCCTGCGCAGAGTCGGGGAATTCGAAAGCCTCTGGGTCGGTGGATGTTACCCAGGATCCGGCATACAAAAAGGGATTTGCATTGGTAAAGCAAAGTGATTGCCTGACCTGTCACCAGGTAGATGCCAAAGGGATCGGTCCCTCTTACAAAGCGATCGCACAGAAATACGCCGGTTCAACCGATGCACAGCTTTACGCGGTTTCGAAGAAGATCATCAAAGGAGGGGCTGGGGTATGGGGACAGATCCCCATGACCCCACATCCTACACTTAGTTCCGAAGACGCGCAGGCCATGTTGCAATACATTCTTCTTTTAAAATGATTCATATGAGACTGCTCGCCGTTACTACATTGTTGTTCCTCCACCTGGTTGCTTGCGGGAATCCTTCCGTTACTCCTATTCCCACTACTGATACCCTGCCGATCCACAACCGACTCACCAAGCAAGAGCGAAAGGATGGGTGGGAGTTGCTGTTCGACGGATTAACTACCCGTGGCTGGCACAAATATGGCGGTAAGGTGGTGGGCAGTGCTTGGAATGTAAGCGATGGAACGTTGTATCTGGACACAGAAATCAAGGAGAATTGGCAAGTAAAGGGAGGTGGCGATATCATGTCCAACGATCTCTTTGAAAATTTTCACCTCAAGCTGGAATGGAAAATAGCTCCGAACGGAAACAGCGGGATCATGATCTATGCCCAAGAAGATACCACCAAGTACCGTTGGCCCTGGGAAACCGCACCGGAAATGCAGGTGCTCGACAACAACGGCCACCCGGATGCTAAAATCATCAAGCACCGAGCCGGTGATCTGTATGATCTGATCTCCGCAAAACCTGAGACCGTTCGAGCAGCAGGAGAGTGGAACCAGGTGGAGATCATTTGTCAGGGGGGCAATTTGCAATTCTGGCTAAACGGGGTGAACGTAGTGAATACGGTGCTGTGGGACGATAACTGGAAAAAAATGGTGGCGGCCAGCAAGTTTGCCAATATGCCCGATTTCGGAAAATTCAAAAAAGGTCACATTGCCTTGCAAGACCATGGCGATATGGTATGGTACCGAAATATCAAGATCCGCCGACTTTGATCTTTATTTTACCCGATCAATCTTGATTACGTTGGTGGGCAAGTGCAAATGAACCGGGGTGCTTCCGGTGCTAATGATCACATCATCTTTTTGCAAGAATCCTCTTTCTTTCAGGATCTCGATCTGGTCATTGAATATATCATCCAAACTTTCTTCTTCGTGATAGAAAAAGGCCCGAACGCCCCAGCTGAGGCTGAGCTGGTTTACCAATGATCTTTCCTTGGTAAAAATGTACAGCGGCGATTTTGGACGGTAGCTGCTAAGCATAAAACCCGTGTAGCCACTTTGCGTCATGCCAATGATGGCATCTGCATGGGCATCCTCGGCCAGTTTGCACGCATTGTAGCAGATCGCATCGCTTAGCTTGGTAGGAGAGTGCACTTGGGGCTTTAATTCGTCTTCCCGATTGTATTTGTAGGCTTTTGACTCGATCTCGAGAATGATCTTGCTCATGGTCTCCACCACCAATCGAGGATATTTCCCCGTGGCGGTCTCTGCGCTTAGCATCACTGCATCGGTTCCCTCCAGCACGGCATTTGCCACGTCGCTGATCTCGCTTCTGTTCGGTTTGGTTCGCTCGATCATGCTTTCCATCATTTGGGTGGCTACAATGACCGGCTTCGCCCGATGCAGGCATTTTTTGATAATGTCTTTTTGGATGAGCGGAACGGCCTCCACGGGCATCTCCACGCCCAAGTCGCCGCGTGCAATCATCACGCCATCGCTCTCTACGGTGATGTCGCGCAGGTTTGCGATGGCTTGTGGCATTTCTATTTTGGCAATGACCTTGGCCTTGTGCTTCTTGTCGCGAATCAATTTTTTCAATTCGACGATATCTTGGGTGCTGCGCACAAAGGAGAGGGCGATCCAGTCAATCGAATTTGATAAGATGAAATCCAGGTCGGCCCGGTCTTTTTCGGTTAACGAGGGAAGCGAAATGTTGGTGTCTGGAAGGTTCACACCCTTTTTGGGAAGGAGCGTACCCGGCAGGGTTACACGTACTTTAACATCGTTGCTGGCAGTGATCTCCTGCACCACCACTTCCAGTTTTCCATCATCGATCAGGATCTTTTCACCCACTTTTACATCGGCTGCCAGGTTGGGATAGGAGATGTAAATGCGTTGTTGGTTGCCAACCACTTTCTCGTTGGTAAAGGTCAGTAAATCGTCTTCTTTCAGATCGATCTTGCCCTCTTCCAAGTCTCCGATGCGTAATTTAGGGCCTTGCAGGTCGGCCAAAATAGCCAGGTTGTAAGGCTCCGTTTTGTTGATGTCTTGGATGTGTTGGATGATCCGGGATTTATCCTCGTGCGTGCCATGCGAGAAATTCAATCGGAATACGTTTGCTCCGGCTCGTACCAATTCCAGCAACTGTTCATAGGAGTCGCAGGCCGGACCTACCGTGGCCACGATTTTGGTACGCTTGTAGGCATGTCGTTTCCCTTCCTCGTTGTCGTAATTCTTATGTAGGTATTTTTCGAGCTTGCTCATGGTATTTTTTAACTGGCCAGGATCCGTACGATCTGGAGCCATTCGTCGGAGATCTTTCCTTTATTCTTGACGGCGGCCTCCAGCGGTATGTAGTTCATTTTATTATTCTGTATGCCTACAAATACATTGTAGCGGCCTTCCATCAAACTCTCTACCGCGTGATAACCCATACGACTGGCAATGACCCGGTCCATACAACTGGGAGCTCCCCCGCGCTGAATGTGTCCCAGGATACAAACGCGGATCTCCGCCTTGGGTAAATTCTCCTCCAGTTTTTTTTGCACCTCCGTGGCGCCTCCAAAATCATCTCCTTCTGCCACTACGATCAAGTTCACCATTTTTTTGCGACGCTCTTTTTCCTGCAGCGATTGAATGATGTTGTTAATATCTGTTTTTCGTTCGGGGATCAAGATGTTCTCCGCACCCGTGGCGATACCGCTGTGCAAGGCAATGTAGCCGGCATCTCTTCCCATGACCTCAATGATAAAGATCCGGTCGTGTGCATCCATGGTGTCCCGGATCTTATCGATTGCCTCCACGGCGGTATTCACGGCCGTATCAAAACCAATGGTAAAATCCGTTCCGGATATGTCCTTGTCAATTGTTCCGGCCAGTCCGATACAGGGAATGCCATGCTCTGCTTGTAAGGCACAGGCCCCGCGAAAAGAACCGTCTCCGCCAATAATCACCAGGCCCTCGATCCCGTGCTCCTTCAAATGGTAGTAGGCCTTTTTGCGTCCGGCGGGTTCCATGAACTCTTTGCAACGAGCTGTTTTCAGGATCGTTCCACCGCGTTGGATGATGTTGGCGACCGATCGGCTGTCCATCTGAAAAATATCGTTATCGATCATCCCCTGATAGCCACGGCGGATACCGAACACTTCGATTTGATGGTAAAGCGCGGTACGAACAACCGCCCTAATGGCGGCATTCATTCCCGGAGAATCGCCTCCGCTGGTTAGTACTCCAATTCGTTTGATTTTGTGCTGCATAGCTAAATGCCGCAAAGGTAGCACAATTCCCCTTGGTGTATAATACACACAGTTGTTCGTTTTTGCAGTTCTTTACTTTTGCCAAATGAAAGTATTGGTAACAGGTATGAACGGCTTTATTGGCCAGCATTGGTTAAGGGCCCTTGTTGCCTCCGGCGCAACGGTCGTAGCTACCGGAAAAGGCCCGCAGCGATTTCCCTTCGTAGAAAATACGCGTTACTGCGATTTGGATATCACTGATGCCGAAGCGGTAAACGCGTTGTTGGCCACTGAGCAACCCACGGCGATCTTACACGCTGCGGCGATCAGCAAGCCGGATGTTTGTGAGCAGGATCACCCATTGGCCGATCGGGTTAACCGAGCGGGAACACAACACCTGTTGTCTGCGGCAGCGGCACTGGGTTCTTATTTCTGTTTTTTGTCAACCGATTTTGTTTTCGATGGCAGGAAGGGGATGTATGTGGAAACGGATTTACCTTGTCCGGTCAATTACTATGGACACACCAAGTGGCAGGCTGAACAACTTGTACAGCAGTATCCAAAGGGTTGGAGCATCGTGCGTACGGTGACCGTATACGGGCAGCCTGTAGCTGGACGCCCCAATATTCTCAGTACGGTCGTGGATAAACTTAAGCGGGGTGAGACGTATTCTGTTTTTGATGATCAGATACGTACCCCCACGTATGCGGGCGATTTGGCCTCGGGTGTGGCAACTTTGATTCGGGGATCGCATAATGGTATTTTTCACTTAAGTGGAGAGGAGGTGCTTACGCCTTATGAGATGGCGATTCGCACGGCCACGTATTTGGGACTGGAAGCTTCCTTGCTAACGCGCGTATCGGCAGAGACACTGCAACAGCCAGCCAAGCGTCCGATGCGGACCGGATTTGTAATCGAAAAAGCAAAAAAGGCAATTGGTTTTAACCCTTGTTCGTTTGACGACGGATTGCAGCTGTGCTTTCCAAAGCCTTAGTTCATCATCAATATGTTTACGGATCGCTGCAGGATGTTGAACGCGATCTCAGCCATCAGGTTTTCCCGATCCAGCGTGGGATTTACCTCCGTAATCTCGAGGCAACAGATCTTATGGTTCATCATGAATTTACTGATCAGGTCCTCTGCTTCCCGTTCTTTGAGTCCGTGGGACACCGGAGTGCCGGTCCCCCTCGAAATGGAAGCATCCAAACTGTCTACGTCAAAGGATACATAGATGTCAGTGCAGTCGGAAAGATATCGAAGGGACGAACGCACGATGTTTTCAACTCCTTTGTTCCGGATCTCCTTGATGCTGATAACTTTGATGCCGTGTTGCTCGATTAGGTATCGCTCCTCCTTTTCATAGTCGCGCAGCCCGATGAAGATCACGTCCTCTGCCTTGATCTTCGGATGGATCTTCCCGATTTTTTTTAAGTTTTCCCAGTATTTCAAGGTCTGCGCATCTGGCTCATGCGAGGCGCAATCCGGGTTGTCGAGGCCCAGCGAGATGGCCATAGGCATCCCGTGGAGGTTGCCCGATGGGGTAGTATAGGGTGTATGCAAGTCGGCATGTGCATCGATCCAGATAACTCCCAATTTGCCCTTGGGTTTGGCCATCCGCAACCCGGCGATGGTGGCTCCGGCCGTACTATGATCGCCACTGATCACTAACGGGAAAAACTGGTTCTTGAGGGTATCCGCTACTGCCCGGGAAACCCGGTCGTAAAGGGTGTTCAGTCCTTTGATGCGTTTGGCGTAGGGGGAATCAATCGGCTCGTAAAGCAAACGGTTCTCCGTCTCCACGCGCTCGGAGGGGAAATGAACAAAAAAATTACTCATAAAATCCAGGGCTGCGATCCGAATGGCCTCAATACCCAAACTCGCCCCCCGGGTACCCGCACCAATTTCGGAGGGTACCTCGATCAACTTGATGTTTCGCATGCACCTAAAGGTACGTATTCGTTTTTTCGAACAGCTGTTCGGGGATCGGGCAGTTTTGGGGTGGCAGGTCGGGCCTTCATTTTAGGCTCGAATTTTATCCCCATGATTGTTAATAAATGATTGAATCCCAGTCGATAGTTCGTGCCCAATCCCTCACTATATTCGCCGTCGGAATAGATGTAAAATTCAACGTAGTGCGGTTAAAAACATTAGAGATTAAGGGGTTTAAGAGCTTCCCGGATAAAACGGTCGTTCAATTTGACGAAAATGTAACGGGTATCGTGGGTCCAAACGGTTGTGGGAAATCCAATATCGTAGACAGCATTCGCTGGGTGATCGGGGAGCAAAAGATCAGTCAGCTTCGGTCTGAAAACCTGGAAAGTTTGGTATTTAACGGATCCAAGACACGTAGTTCAAGCGGGCTGGCAGAGGTAAGCCTGACCTTCGAGAATACCCGAAACCTCCTGCCAACGGAATTCAATACGGTCACCATCACCCGCCGTTTTTACAAGAGTGGCGAAAGTGAGTACCGACTCAACGATGTGCAGTGTCGTCTCAAAGACATACAAAATCTTTTCTTGGATACGGGTATCAGTACCGATAGCTATGCGATCATTGCACTGGATATGGTCGATGACCTCATCAAGGACAAAGACAACAGCCGTCGCAAAATGCTGGAGCAAGCCGCCGGCATCTCCATCTACAAGACACGCAAAAAAGAAGCCCGCAACAAATTGGAGGCAACCGAGCAAGACTTGGCTCGGATTGAGGATCTGATTTTTGAGATCAACAACCAGCTGAAAGCGCTCGAAAACCAAGCCAAAAAGGCGGAGAAATATCACGAAATAAAAAAAGAATACAGAGAGGCCAGCATCGAATTGGCTAAAGCCTCCTTGGAAGGATTCAATCTGTCTTACCAAGAGTTGACCCAGCAACAGCAAACGGAAACCGACCGGAAACTGGCGATCGAAGCGGCCATTGGCACGCAAGAGGCGGAGCTGGAAAAAGAAAAATTGACCCTCGTGGAAGAGGAGCGCCAGCTGCAGCAATTGCAGCAGGCATTCAACGAGCAAATCCAACACCTGCGTACCCTTGAGTCAGAAAGAAATTTAGCCCAGCAGCGCCTGGAGCACCTGAGAGAGAAACAGGCGAGCCTGACCGAATTTTTACAAAAGGCAGGGGGACAAGTAGCCGGTCTTCAAGAGAGCATCTCTTTTTCGCAGCAGCAAATTGCTGAAGAGGAAAAAGTACTTTCCAACCTGGAAGAGCAGTTAAAAGCACGTAGCGAGGCAGTGGAGCAGCTCCGTCAATCGCTTGCATCCAAGCGGTTCGATTGGGAACAAGCTCGAACCACCCACCAAGACCTACAGCGGCAGCAATTCGAAGCAGAGAAACAAGTAGCGGTGGCCGATACTTCGATCCAAAACCTGCAACGCACCATTCAGCAAATGGATACGGAACGGACGCAGCGCCAACAGGAAGAACAACAACTTACCCAGCAACACCAGCAAGCAGAAAAAGAACTGGCGATCAAAAAAGTTGACCTGGACCAACTCCAGCAACATCAAGAAAATACCAAGGAACAGATCCTTCAGTCGCAAGCCGTATTGGAGGGATTGCGCAACCAACTGGCCGATGAATCCCGAAAGCTGGATGCCAAACGCAACGAATACGACCTGCTCAAGAGCATGATCGACTCCATGGAAGGGTATCCGGAATCCGTAAAGTTCTTGCATAACAATCCGGCCTGGAATCCACATGCGCCCATTCTTTCGGATGTGCTCTATGTGCGCGAAGATTACCGCACTGCCTTGGAGAATGTACTGGAGCCTTTTCTTAGTTATTATGTGGTGGATGATCTGGCAACCGGACTAGAGGCCGTTCAACTACTCGATGCCAATCGAAAAGGAAAAGCGAATTTCTTTTTGCTGGACAAATTAGCACAACTGCCCGCCGGTGCATCCAGTGATTCCGCTTTCCCCGGTTTGGTTTCGGCCCTTCAAGTAATCGAGGTCGATTCCAAATACCAAAAGCTTGCCGAACACCTGCTGGGTCATGTATCCATTGCAGAATCCGAAGCCGCCCTCGAACAAGCCGATGCGCCCGTAGTGATCGAAAAGTCCGGTAAATACGTGCGTGGGCGCTATTCCCTTACCGGTGGCAGCGTGGGGATGATCGAAGGCAAAAAGATCGGTAGGGCAAAAAATTTAGAAAAATTAAAACAAGAGATCGATGCCCAAGACCGCATCGTGGAGGAGCTGCGTGCCCAGATGCAATCCAAGCACAATGAGGTGATCGCATTCAATGAGAACTTGCGAGAAGTTGCTCTAAGAGAGGCCGAACGCGCGATTCAGACGCTCACCAATGAGTCCTTCGCGTTACGCAACAAGCTGGAGAATTTACAGGCCATGCAACAATCCAGTGCCAGCCGCCTGGAAGATCTGCAGAATCAATTGATCCAAACGCAATCCAGTGTCTCCGGCGTACGGGTGCAGCTGAATCAGCTGGGCGAACAAATCCAGGTTCACCTATCCAAACTACAAGCAGCCGAACAGGCATATAAAGAAGAAGAGAACCGGTTTTCTCAAGCACAGGCCGATTACAATGATTTTAACTTGCTGCTTACCCGTCAACAGAGTAAGATCGCCGGTTTCAAACAGGAACTCGATTTTCGAAACAACCAGTGGAACGATCTCAATGAGCAGATCCAAAGCAACCAAGCGCAGTTGACGGATACGAACCAGTCCGTTGAACAGATCGGCAACAGCTTGCTGGAAATGGAGCAGAACCTGACCCAGCAATTGCACAATAAGGAAAAAGCAGAGAAGAAACTTAACGAAACCGATCAGGCCTACTACAAGCACCGCAATGAGGTGCAGGAAAAAGAAAGCGCCATCCGTCATCAGGTCAAGGAACGGGAACAAACTGATTTTTTGCTTACAGCCATCAAGGATAAGTTAACGGAGCTGAAGCTTCAACTGGCGGGCATGAAAGAACGACTGGATGTTGAATTCAAAATCCAGCTCGATGACATCCTTGGCCAGGCTCGGACCAGTGAGGTTGCTTTAGAAGAATTACAGGAGAAGACTGACCGGATGCGCAAGCGCTTGGAGAATCTCGGCGAAGTGAATCCGATGGCGGTGGAGGCTTTCCAGGAAATGAAGAAACGATACGATTTTATCGTGGAACAAAAGACCGATCTGGTCGATGCCAAGGAAAGTTTATTAAAGACCATCGAGGAAGTAGAGGCTACTGCCAATCAAAAGTTTCTGGAGACCTTCCACCTCGTCCGGGAGAATTTCCAAAAAGTATTCAAGACCCTTTTCACTGAGGATGATCTGTGCGACTTGATTCTGGAGAATCCGGAAGACCTGGCCGAAACGGGCATTGACGTGATCGCCAAACCCAAAGGCAAACGCCCCAGTTCCTTAACCCAACTCAGTGGGGGAGAACGTACCCTTACGGCAACCGCCCTGCTCTTTGCGATCTACCTGATCAAACCGGCTCCGTTCTGTATTTTGGATGAAGTCGATGCACCGCTCGACGATGCCAACGTCAGCAAATTCACCAATATGATCCGACAATTCAGCGATAACTCTCAATTCATCATCGTTACGCATAATAAGATGACCATGAGTGCAGTTGATGTGATCTATGGAGTGACGATGCAGGAGCCCGGTGTGAGCAAATTGGTCAGTGTAGACTTTCGGAGCCTGCAATCGGCCAATTAAGGTCGGTTTGTTTTATGGCCAGTTCAGTCTGGCGATTCGTCCATTAGCCCCAGCCAGGTAAATGCTGTTTCCTTTCTTGGACCGGACACACACATGATATCCATTAGTACTAATGGATCGCCAATCCATTCCGCCATTTTCACTCACGTCCACACCACTGGTGCCGCAGGCAACTAAGCGCGCGTGATCCATCCACAGAACCCCGCTTCGGTATCCATGGGGCCCCCGGTTGGGAAGTTTCCAGGTAATTCCTCCGTCTAAGCTGAGGGCACAGACCGCACTGTCCTTTTTATCCGCCGCAAAATCTCCCCCTACCACCATGATCTGTTGGGCTCGTTTATTTTTATTTTTTTGATAAGTAGCAATGGCATTGGCACCGGTTGATTCAAGGCCCTGAACCAGTGGTAATCGAATCGAACGGTCTCGAATAAACACCCTTGAATGGGTACCGCCACTTACAAAAATTGCTTCATCCCGACGCACAGAAGCAATGTTCGATCCGCTCGCGGCAAAGCAGGCCTCTCCTTCATTGGCCTGGGGGCGGTTTTTTGTGGGGACCTCCCGCCAGGACTTGCCTCCATCAAAACTTCGGAGAATTAAAAATCGTCCGTCTATGGGATCACCGACGATCATACCCGCCCGATCGTTCCAAAAGAACATCGCATCCATGAAAATAATTTTATCCTCGTTCTTGTAAACAACCAACCAATTTTTTCCTTTGTCGGTTGTGCGTAAAATATAACCCGGACTGCCTACGCCCATCACCACTGCCGTGCTCTCATCAAATGCCTCGATGTCTCGGAAATCAATCTTTTCAAATCCGGGTATCTGCTTCCAACTCCAACTACTTCCTCCATCCGTGGAAATACCTACCTGTCCATTGCTCCCGCTCGCCCATACGATCCGATCGCTGACCACGGATAGTCCCCTTATCTGCGCCTTCGTACCACTATTCATTTCAATTATTTCCTGGCCCCACGTGTCACTCATGAACATCAGGCATACGAAAACAGCGCGGAATGCGTTCTTGAATGTAAACATGGTATAAAAATAAGAACGGATCCGGGTTTCCGCTTTTCTATACCTTTGAAGCATAATAATCGCATTATGGTACGATCCTTCTCCCTGTTAGCTCTCAGTAGCCTCATCCTTTTCCTTTCCTGCCAAAAAGAGACCAGTTACGAAGGAGACAACACGCCGGCCGAAGGATCGCTGAGAAGCGATGTAAACGGCGATTGTACACCCAAGACCGTTAACGGCACCTACACCGCGGGTACTGCGCTGGTATCCTCCGTAAACACCATCACTTGCGAAGTGAACGTGACCAAAAAAGGTCCCTACCTGATCGTTACCGATACCATCAATGGATATTATTTCAGTGGCACCGGTACCTTCACCAGTATCGGAAGCAACACTGTTACGCTTCGCGGGAATGGCACACCTTTTTCCGCCGGGGTGAATAATTTTATCGTCAGTTTCGATAGTACTTTTTGTGACATCCAAGTAACCGTCCAGGGAAGTGGCGGCGGTGGGGGTGGTGGAAACGCAGCTTTTACCTTGGTTGCCGGGGGAACACCCAGCAATTGTGCCTCTGCTGTAGTGAATGGCACGTATACGCAGAATGCTGCCCTGACGGCCGGCAATACCGTAAATGTAACCGTCAACGTCACCACCATCGGTGCCTATACGCTTACGGCCAGTGGTGGGGGAATGACCTTTACGCGTACCGGCACGTTTACCACCACCGGCAATCAAACCGTTGTGCTGACCGGTTCAGGTACCCCCAGCACTTCGGGAGCTAACACCATCACCTTTACAGCGCCTAATGCCTCGTGCAGTTTTACTGTAACCGTAGCCCCGGCCGGAGGCGGTGCAGCAGTTGGAACCTTGGCTGGCGCACCCAATGCCTGCGCGCCCATAACGGTTAACGGTTTTTATGTGGAGTCGACCGCCACGGGAACAACCAATACCATCGGTGTAACGGTGAACATCACCACCGCAGGCACCTATAACATTACAACCAATACGGTAAATGGACTCAGCTTCAGTTCCAGCGGTAGCCTAAGCGTGGGCAACAATCAGGTGGTAAACCTGAATGCCTCCGGTACGCCAACGACCGCCGGCAACCAAACCTTTACCGTCACTTTCGGAAGCAGCACCTGCACCTTCACCGTTCAAGTACTGCCCAACGATTATTTCCCCCGCAGCGTCGGAAGCAACTGGAGTTACGAGATCAACGATGCCGCCAATGATTCGCTTTATCGGGTGGTCAACCCCAATACCATTACCGCACTGGGAAGCACCTTTCAGATTTTCCAGGCCAACGACGGAACAGGACTCGACTCCTCCGGTTATTATCGTCGGAGCGGCGGAGATTATTTTGAATGGTTCGATGCCGGCGGATACCTGGGTTATGATGCGCCGGTGTGGGGACAATACATTATGGTCAAAGACAACGTTGCGGCCAACACGGTTTGGAAATCGAACGGTTTTGCCGGCAGCGCTCAAGGAAATAATTTCAATGTTCGTTTCAGCTATAAGATCCTGCAAAAGGACGTTCCCATTATCGTAACCGCTTCGGTTGGCAGCACCACGTATTCCAACGTCATCGTCGTAGAAGAACGGTTGGAGCTGGAAGTCACCCCCGGAGTTTGGCAAGACATTACCGGAACGATCGACTTTTTTGGGAAGGCATATTACGCCCGCGGGATCGGACTCATTCTCTACGAAGCCCTCAACGCCGCGGGGGTGGTGCAGGATAAGCAGGAACTCCGTCGATTCCGAATTCTTTAGTCATCGTCCTCCTCTCCGTCCTCCGATCGCAAATACGCATCCTCGTAACTGCAAAAACAATACAGCCATTGCTGTACCTGATCGTCCGACAAGCACTCGATGACCTCTTGTAGCGGATCGGTGCGCAATCGCCATTCCAACTCGAGCGGTATTCCGTATCGCTGCAGCAGCAATCCGCGGTCGGTTTGCATCATGATCAGCAATAATTGGATCGGACCTTGCTCGTATTCGCGGACCAGATAATACCTCCCCGGTTCCATCAATCCATAGTTGTCCATATAGCCAGCTTCTGGAACAAATCTCTTGCCCATGCAACGGCTGACCTCCGTTCTCAGTCATTTACTCGAATGACAGAAAAAAGCGGTTTCTTTTTCCCCAGTTGTGCATAAATCTGCGCAAGGATAGGCCCCTTCCCCTTGGTATATTTGTCCGCTTGCTATAACCTGAGCCCTTGCGCCGGTTAACCTGCTGAATATCACAAACCTATGGCGAACCCCACGCAACCCAAAAACTTGTTTGAATACACAGAGGACAGCATCAAGTCGCTCGACTGGAAAGAACACATCCGCCTGCGGCCCGGAATGTACATTGGCAAGCTGGGCGATGGCTCTTCTCCCGATGACGGGATCTATGTATTGGTCAAGGAGGTGGTGGACAACTGCATCGATGAATACACCATGGGATATGGGAAAACCGTGGAAATATCCATCGATGGAAAAACCGTTACGGTACGCGACTATGGTCGGGGTATTCCGCTCGGAAAAGTTGTGGATGTGGTCAGCAAGATCAACACCGGCGCGAAATACGACAGCAAGGCGTTTCAGAAATCGGTGGGACTAAACGGCGTGGGTACCAAAGCGGTCAATGCCCTCAGTTCTTATTTTGAGGTTACGGCCGTGCGGGAAGGGAAACAGAAAAAAGCCGAGTTCAAACGGGGCGAACTCACGCAAGAGCACAAAGAGGGCAAAACCACCGATCCCAATGGTACCCAGGTGAGTTTCATACCGGACGAAGCGATCTTCAGAAATTACAAGTTCATCCCCGAATACCTCGAGAACCAGATCTGGAATTACTGTTTTCTGAATGCCGGGCTGAAGATCCAGTTCAATGGGAAATCCTTTCAATCCAAAAACGGATTGTTGGATCTGTTGGAACGAAAATCCAATGCCGACGAGATCCGCTATCCCATCATCCACCTGAAAGGAGAAGATATTGAAGTGGCCCTAACCCACAACAACGACTACCGCGAGGATATCTACAGCTTCGTCAACGGCCAGCACACCACCCAGGGCGGAACGCACCAGCAGGCCTTTCGGGAAGCGTTTGTGAAAACCATCCGGGATTTCTACAAAAAAGATTACGATGCGTCGGATATCCGTACCGGCATCGTGGCCGCTGTCTCGGTTCGGGTTGTGGAGCCTGTATTTGAATCACAGACCAAAACCAAGTTGGGATCGGTCAATGTGGATGTGGAAGGTCCTACCATGCGCCAGTTCGTAGGCGATTTTCTTTCCAAGGAGCTCGATAATTACCTGCACAAAAATCCAGCAGTAGCCGAAGCCCTAAAAAAACGCATTGAGCAAAGCGAGCGCGAGCGAAAAGAATTGGCCGGAATAAAGAAAATGGCAAACGAACGGGCTAAAAAAGCAAACCTGCACAATCGAAAACTGCGCGATTGCCGCTTTCATTTAAATGAAGAACCGCCTAGTCGCGGAAAAGAAGAATACCTCTCCAAGCAACAAGAAACCACCATTTTCATAACGGAGGGAGACAGCGCCAGCGGTTCTATTACAAAAGCCCGAAATGTGGAAACACAGGCCGTATTCAGTTTGCGCGGTAAGCCCTTGAACTGCTTTGGGCTGACCAAGAAAGTGGTGTATGAGAACGAAGAATTTAATCTGTTGCAACATGCCCTTAACATCGAAGAAGGGTTGGAAGGCCTTCGCTTCAACAATGTGGTAATCGCTACCGATGCCGACGTGGATGGGATGCACATCCGGTTGCTGTTGATGACCTTCTTTTTGCAGTTTTTCCCCGACCTCGTCAAACACGAGAAAGTATACGTATTGGAGACCCCACTGTTTCGGGTACGGAATAAACAGGAGACGATCTATTGCTACAGTGAATCGGAGAAACTGGAGGCCATGAAAAAGTTGGGTAGCAAACCTGAGGTCACACGCTTCAAAGGGTTGGGGGAGATCAGTCCGGATGAATTCGCTCAATTCATCGGCACTGACATGCGCAAACAACTGATGCGCCTCGAGCACGGCGATCACATTCAGCAATTGCTGGAATACTACATGGGTAAGAATTCGCCGGAGCGACAAGAATTCATCATCTCCAACCTGCGCATCGAATTGGATGCGGTAGAAACAGTATAAACGTAAAAGAACCCCTTGTTCGATTTTCATCACGATAGAGACCGATACTTTGAGATCCAGTGGCAGAATGCCCGGCAATACGTCGGACCCTTTGTAGAGCGTTCGCTCCCCCTGAAACCCGGCATGCGCGTACTGGAGATCGGATGCGGGGAAGGCGGCATGTTGAAAGCTTTCTGGGAAAAGGGATGTACAGGCGTGGGGGTGGAGTTGGATGCTATCCGGGTAAACGATGCCAATCGATTGCTTTCCGATCTGATCAGGGATGGTGCGATCCGCATCATCACCAAAGACATTTATGAGGTAGATCGGGAGAAGGATCTGGAGGGAACGTTTGATCTGATCCTGTTAAAAGATGTGATCGAGCATATTCACGATCAACCTCGACTGATCGGCTGGATGAAAAATTTTTTGAATCCCGAAGGGATGATCTTTTTCGGATTTCCACCTTGGCAGATGCCCTTTGGCGGTCATCAACAGATCTGCCGCTCCCGTCTCTCTCGATTGCCCTACGTCCATCTGCTGCCAAAATCCCTTTACCGGGCCTTACTGAAATGGAAGAAAGAGCCCGTTGAGGAACTGATGGAAATACGAGAAACCCGACTGTCAATTGAACGCTTTGAAAGAATTTGCGAAGGGCAGGGATATCAGATTGTATCTGCTGAGCATTATTTGCTGAACCCCATTTATAAGTGGAAGTTTGGGTGGTCGGCCCGCAAACAATTTTTCTGGGTGAAAGGTATTCCGTATCTACGCAATTACCTGACCACCTGCGTCTATTATTTGATCAAGCCAAACAGGAACCTTGTATGAAACATGTTTTATTTAACGAGGCCGATCGGGGACTTTTCGAAGAAATCGTGGCCCTTGATCCCGAATTAGAGGGAGAAATCTTTCTGATCCGGGATGATTATGCCGTGGGACCGATTGCCGAATTGGAAACGGCAGAAGGGCAGGTGGCCCGGCTCGACTGGTGGCGGAGGCTATTTTCAGACACTCCCTACGGGGAAGAGGCAGTAGAGGGGGTCGATGATCTGGCAGTTGTCACCGCCCTGTGCCGGTCGCTCGACGAAGACCCTGAATCGGAAGTTTGGATCTGGATAGGACAAAACCAGCACGATGTGATGGGCTATTATTGGCTGATCCCTCATCTGAAACCCTATGCCGGAAGAATCCAGGTGCTCTATATGAATAACCTGCCGTTTATCAATGAAAAGGGACAACTGTTCTATCCGGCCTGGTTATCTGAGATCCCCGCAAAAGAATTTAAAAAAGCAAAAAAACTCGCGCGCCCTGTTACGTTGAGTGAATTTGAGATCGACCCGGACGAATTCAATCGCTTGAAAATCGACAATGCGATGGTCCGGATCCTGGAAGGCGGAAAAAAAATATTGGGACAGCCCCTCGAATATTTTGATACGGAGATCCTGCGTCAGGTCACAAAAGATTATCAGAAAGCCCCTCGGGTCTTACAGCAGGTTCTTCAGAAAATGAATGTACGAACCGGCGATGTGTTCCTGATGCATCGGTTGCGGGAGATGCTGCGGACGGGTCGGTTGCAAACCAGCGGTGAGCCGGACCGTTCTTGGAAAGATCTGGATATCAAACTGCCCGGGACTTCCGGTGCTGCGACTGCAAGGGAAGATGAACAAACGTCGACTTTGCCCAATGAATAATCAACATGGCTGCATCAAAAAATAAAACGACCCGCGTGCAGGAACAGGACCATGGCCTGCATGGCCAGTATCGCTCCTGGTTTCTGGATTATGCCTCCTATGTGATCTTGGAGCGAGCCGTGCCGGCGGTAGAGGACGGATTGAAACCCGTACAACGACGGATCCTGCATGCCATGAAAGAAATGGACGATGGCCGCTTTAATAAAGTCGCCAACGTCATCGGACAAGCCATGCAATACCACCCCCACGGCGATGCCAGCATCGGAGATGCGTTGGTGAACCTGGGGCAGAAAGACCTGCTGATCGAAACGCAAGGAAACTGGGGCGATGTACGTACCGGCGACGATGCCGCCGCTGCTCGTTACATTGAGGCGCGCCTCAGCAAATTCGCGTTGGAGGTGGCGTTTAATCCAAAGACCACCCAATGGCAATTGAGCTACGACGGACGAAAGTCAGAGCCCGTAGCCCTACCCATGAAATTCCCGCTTCTTCTTGCACAGGGCGCAGATGGCATCGCTGTGGGTTTATCCACCAAGATCCTGCCGCACAATTTCCACGAATTGATCGAAGCGGCCATAAAGCATCTGCGCGGAAAACGGTTTGAACTCTATCCCGATTTTCAGACCGGCGGCATGATCGATGTGGCCGACTACAACCAAGGCAAACGCGGTGGCCGGGTAAAGGTGCGCGCTCATATCAAAGAACTCGATAAGAAGACCTTGCTCATTACCAGTGTTCCCTATGGCGTTACCACCACCCAATTGATGGAATCGATCGTGAAGGCCAACGATCAAGGGAAGATCAAGATCAAGAAAGTAACCGATAATACGGCAGCCGAGGTAGAGATTCAGATCGACCTTGCCGCAGGCATCTCGCCAGACATCACCATCGATGCATTGTACAAGTTTACCGATTGCGAGATCTCGATCTCTCCCAACGCCTGTGTGATCGTGGAGCAGCGTCCTCAATTTCTGGGGGTACAGGAATTGCTTCGCCTCTCGGTTGACAGGACCAAAGACCTACTTGAAGAGGAACTGCGGATCAAGCTGGCAGAGTTGCAGGAAAAATGGCATTATACTTCACTCGAAAAAATATTCTTCGAGGAGAAGATCTATCAGGAGCTTGAAAAGAAGCACGAAACCTGGGAGAAAGTACTGGGGGCGATCGAAAAAGCCTTCCAGCCCTTTTTGAAAAAATTAAACCGGGGCATCACCCGGGAGGATATCCTGAAACTGACGGAAAAACCGGTGCGTCGGATCTATAAATTGGACATCGAGGAGCTGCTGGCACAGATAAAGGACCTGGAGGCACAGATCAAACAAGTGAAGCACGACTTGGCGAATCTGGTAGATTATTCGGTGGCCTATTTTGAGGGGTTGCTTAAAAAATATGGCAAGGGAAGAGAACGAAAAACTGAGATCAAGGCATTTGAGATCATTGAAGCCAAGTTGGTGGCCATCGCCAATACCAAACTTTATGTGAATCGGGAGGAAGGATTCATCGGCACGGGGCTAAAAAAAGATGAACTCTTGTTTGAATGCTCGGATCTGGATGATATCATCGTTTTCACGCGCAGAGGGATCGTGAAGGTGGTCAAGGTAGCCGAAAAGTCATTCATCGGAAAAGACATTCTGCACGTGGCAGTATTTCAAAAGAATGATGAGCGGACTACCTACAACATGATCTATGCCGATGGCAAAGGGGGTGTCAGTTATGCCAAGCGGTTCAACATTACGGGTGTAACGCGCGACAAGGAATATGATTTAACCAGAGGTGATGAGAAGAGTCGGGTGCATTATCTGAGTGTTAATTCAACGGGTGGCGCCGAAGTTGTTAAGGTGCTGCTCACGTCGGGTTGCTCGGCCCGGATAAAGGAATTTGATTTTTATTTTGAGGAATTAGCTGTAAAGGGCCGAAGCAGCATGGGCAATCAAGTGACAAAATATCCAATCCGTTCGGTCAAATTTAAAGAAGCCGGAAAAGTTACCAGCAGCAGCAGAGGGCTTTGGTTTGACGCTAGATTTGGCCGATTAAATGCGGAGGGGAAAGGAGTATCATTGGGCAATTTTGAATCGGAGGACCGGCTTCTGATCTTTTATCGCGATGGAAATTATGAAGTTACCGATCAGGAAATGACCCAGAAATTTGATCCTGAGCAGGTTTTATGGATCGGAAAGTTTGATCCGGATGCGATCGTTTCCGCGGTTTATGTGGACCAGGATAAAAAACAATTCATGCTCAAGCGGTTCAAGGTTGAAACAACGACGTTGCGCAGCAAATTCCAATGCATCAAAGAAGGGGAGGGCAATTTTCTGCGTACGGTTTCTACGGAGCCCGAGCCGATTCTTTTTATCCAGCAGGGTAGGGGTGCACAATTGCGCAAGGCCAAACTGAAGATCGCTAAAATGGCGGAAGTGACCGGTTGGCGAACCGTGGGAGTGAAAATGGCCGATTTCGCCAAATCGACCGATTTGGAATGGGTTTCTTCGAGCAGCTCAGCCCAATACAGCCTGTTTGATTCCTGATCAGTTGGTTTGGATCTTTTTCCGAATTCGTTTGATCCGAACCTTGGCACTTTTTTCCATGGTACTCGACAGGCGAAGCTGAAAAGTTTTATTCCCCCCTTCCACGATCATCAAAGCCGTATTGGGAGGGATCGACCCCAGGTTTTCCGCAAACATCGTCAGATCAGTGTATTCCAACAGCTCATCCAACGGAAGTGTGAACCGGATGGCTTGATTGGTCAGCCGCTGGTGGGAGGCAATCAGCTTGGTATTTAGAAAAATGGAAATGGAATCGCCATCTACCTCCCCATTGTCATAAAGAAAAATTTTAACCGAGTCGTCTTCTATCTCCAGAACCTGTACGACCTCCTCAATTCTTTTGGGTTGTTCTTGTACGTTTGAAAAATCGTTTACGGTACGGGGTGGGAGCATCGGGTTCGAAGCCGCATCGCTGGTTGGGGAAGGTGCCCAAACTAGATTCTGTTCTTTGCTTGATTTGATTGCTTGAATTAAGGAATCGCTCATGGGCTGCGCTCGATCTAGTGAAAGCCTAACCTGTATGGGAGGGCAGGTGTATCTGTAATTGCTATCCGGATACCATTGTCCGCTGATGGTAGATCCGGCACGGGCCAAAACCAGCGTAAACAGTCCATCCATAAGACAGTCTACATCCATATTCTCGAGCGATTTGTAAAAGATCAAGGGGATGTTTGAAAGCAGCAGTTTTTGTTTTTTTCGATCAAATTTTCCGTTGACGGGTACGGAGCGGTACAAGTTCCGAAAGTGGTAGTTCAGTAAACCCTTTACTTCCGGACCTTTTTCGGTCAGGATGAGTTCGATCATGTAATTGTGTTGGCGCTCTTGGAGGCCGGCCACAAAGGCCGTTCCGTACCAACATCCGGATATGGTTTGCGCATACTGTATAAGTGGTAGCATCATTCCCAAGAGGATAAAGCGCAATGGTTTCACTTGGCTCAGTTGGTTGTAGGAGTTGTTGAAAAGGATGCTTTAGGTCCTAGCATGACTTACCGATGGCCGGCTCTTCGCAAGGCGCGATCCGCTTCCCTTTGTTTGATGCTTTCCCGTTTATCATGTAGCTTCTTTCCGCGGGCTATGCCAATTTCCAATTTAAGTAAATTTCGTTCATTAAAAAAAAGACGCAGCGGCACCAACGTACATCCTTTTTCCTTGATGCGAGACCGAAGGCGTTCGATTTCCCTTTTTTGCAGCAGAAGTTTACGATCTCGAAGCGGGTCGTGGTTGTTCGCCGTACCATGCGAATAGGGGGGGATGTGAAGTGATTTTACCCAAATGGCTCCGTCTTGCTCTTGACAGTAGCTGTTGTTAAAGCTAATCCGACCTTCCCGAACCGATTTGACCTCGGTTCCCTCCAGAACCATACCGGCCACATATCGGTCATCGATAAAATATTGATGCAGGGCCTGGCGGTTATGAAACTCGGGTAGAGCCATTCAGCAAAGGTAACCCGAATAGTCCTAGAATGTCAGGACCGAAAATGCTTAAGGATCACTGCGAGTTTGGACCTCAATTCTTTTCGTGCAACAATAAAATCCAGAAACCCATGCTCCAAGATGAACTCACTTCGCTGAAATCCGGGCGGAAGATCTTTTTTAATTGTTTCCTTGATCACCCGGGGGCCGGCAAATCCGATCAAAGCGCCAGGCTCGGCAATGTTCAGATCGCCCAACATTCCAAACGAAGCGGAAATCCCGCCAAAAGTTGGGTCGGTCAGTAAAGAGATATAAGGCAACTTGGCATTGCTGAGTTGAGAGAGTTTGCCGCTGGTCTTGGCCAGTTGCATGAGCGAGAACGCACTTTCCATCATTCGGGCGCCACCGCTCTTGCTGATGACGAGGTAAGGTAGGCGATGTTCCAGGCAATAATCAACGGCACGTGAGAATTTTTCACCCATCACACTACCCAATGACCCGCCGATGAAGGCGAAGTCCATACAAGCAATTACAATACCATGTCCTTCGATGGTTCCGGTGGCTACGCGCATGGAGTCGACCAGATCTGTTTTGCTCCAGATTTCTTCCAGTCTTTTTCCGTAGGGTTTCAGATCCGTAAAACCCAGATAGTCCTTGCTCCGGATATTGTCTGCCAATTCCGTGAATGCTCCCTGATCAAAGAGGATCTCAAAATATTCTTGGCTGCTGATTCGGTGATGATGGCTGCATTTGGGACAAACCGATACTTGTTCCTCTAGGTCGGAGGCAGTCATAATGTGACTGCATTCCGGGCATTTGCTCCAAAGTCCTTCCGGCGTCTCCTTTTTTTCCGCGGTTGAGGTGACGATCCCTTTTTTGATTCGACGGAACCAACTGCTTTTACCGGAGGGGCCGGAGGACTCTTCCCCGGTCAGGCGCGCATCAAAATCTTCGAATTTCAGGGCCATGGTATCAAGGCTGATGAAGTACAAATATAGCAGACTTTATCACTTTGCCTCCGGAAGAGGGGCTTTCAGGACCCTTTCAAAAAGGGCAAGGATTCGTTTGTACTCATCGATCCAGCTGCTGGGTTCAACAAACCCGTGATCTTCTAGTGGGTAGGAGGCCAGCTCCCAATTCTCCTTTCCCAGTTCAATAAGCCGTTGCGTAAGTTTCACTGCATCCTGATAATGCACATTCAGGTCCAGCATACCATGGCAAATCAGGAGATGGTTCTTTAATCCTTCTGCAAAATAGATGGGTGAGCTTCTTCGGTAAGCCAGACTGTCCTGCTGTGGCTCATTCAGAATGTTGGAAGTGTAGCCGTGGTTATAGTTTGCCCAATCGGTTACCGGACGAAGCGCAGCACCCGCCTTAAAAACATCGGGTGTGGTGAACAGCGCCATCAGGGTAATAAACCCACCATAGGATCCGCCGTAGATCCCGATCCGGTTGGGATCGATTCCCAGCTGGGTAGTTGAGAACTTGGCAGCATCTACATGATCGGTCAGGTCTTTTCCGCCCATGTGGCGATAGATCCCGGTACGCCAGTCGCGCCCGTAACCGGCACTTCCTCGGTAATCAATATCCAATACATGATAACCCAGGTCGGCTAGCAAGTTGTGAAACATATACTCCCGGAAATAACTGCTCCACCATTTGTGGGCGTTCTGCAGGTAGCCTGCTCCATGCACAAAGATCACGGCAGGTTTGGTTGGGTCGGGTGTTTTCGGTTTGTACAACCGCGCGTATACCCGGGCACTGTCACGAGCGGGAAGGGTAATCAATTCCGGTACCCGCCACGGATACCGCTTGAATTCCTCCGAGCGCCCCAAATCGGTAATTTCTTGTGCGAAGGAGAGGGGGTCGTTTTTCTGAAGGTATAATTCCCAAGGCTGGTTGTACGTGGAGTATAGAATGGCCAGGTTCTTTTCATCGGGCGATAGGGTCACTTGATGCGCGCCCTCACCTCTGGTCAGTTGGGTACGTTGCCCATCGGAAAGACGTACTCGATAAAAATGCTGTTCACCGGGATGAACCTCGTTGGTGGTCAGATAGAAATGTTTCTTATCGTTCGATAACTGGACTTGCTGTACTTCATAAGCGCCACGAGTGATCGCAATGCTGCTCCGCAGGGATACTTGATACCGGTACAGATGTGCATAACCCGATTGTTCAGACCGATACCAAAAATTATCGTTGTCGATCCAGCCAATTGAATTACTTCCCCAGCCGGGTAAACCTGGACCCCCTATCCAGGCCTCATCGCGTTGACGATCGGCTAGCCACATTTTTCGGGTGGCAGCCTCCCAACAGAGTAGCCACCGGTCTTTGTTGTCCTGCGCCCGTACCTCCAATAACGCTCGTTCTCCGTTGGGCGACCAATAAACTCCTGCATAGATGACCGATCGAATTCTTGAAGAGTCGGTGCGTTTCCCGGCTAACTCCCATTTATAATCAGGCAAATCATAAATGCCCGGAATATCCTTTGTAGAAATTTTGATCAAGCTGTCCTCGGTTCGGTCATAGAAGAAAAGTTCATATTCCCCTTGGGGCGCACCTACCTTGGTTCGGGTATCAATCTCTTGCGTAAATCCGCTCTCCGTTACATAATTGGGTACTTGTGCGACCTTTCCGCCACCGGCTCGGAAGAGCACATAACTCAGGTAGCGACCCGTGGGGCATACCTGTAATTGTTGGAGCGAGCGGTCCTCCAACGAGATACTCCGGATCTCTTTTGGCTTGGGCAAATTGTTTTTATAGGCATCGGCCGCCTCTCGTTTTTCTTTTCTGCTGCGCAATATTTCCATCACTGCCAGTTGCTCTTGTTGCAGCCAGTTTTCTAGTTTGCCCACTCCGAGTGTGCGGTTCGTATTTCCACCGCTTCGGTTTGGATTGCCGGGCTCCGGAATTTTTACTTGGATCAACTGTTCGAGGGCGCCGGTTTGGCGATCCCACGAAAAAAGTTGCTGGCGCAGGGAGAAAACAACCCGACGCTCGTTGAAACTGAATTGAGGGTTGCTCTCGTTATCTGCGGTAGCGGTGATCTGGGTGGTTTGTTTACGCTTGGCATCCCATAAAAAAATATCTCCCCAATAGGTGTAAACGGCTGCAGAGCGATCGGCATTGTATTGGTATCGGCCGGTTTGGTTGAGGCGGTCTTTCTCCGCGGCATCCAATTTCCGGGGCTGGATCTCACTGAGCGATAGGGCATAGAGCGAGTCGGCAGGAGCTTTTTCCGGATTCCAAGAGAAGTAAAGGGTTTGACCGTCCGGACTCCAAAACGGGTTGGAAGGGGAGGTTCCGATCCATTTGGGATCACGCATGATAGATTCTACGGATAAAGTGGATTGCTGTGCCCGAATGCCTTCGGGTAAAACGGAAAGCAGCAGAAGAAAGGGAAGTATTCGCATATCGGATCCTTTTGAGCGATAAAACGCAGATAAGAAATTGAAAAAAATAAAAAAGCCGGCGAACCGGCTTTTGCTTAAAATGATTTTTTTGTTTTGACGGGATTTTTCACTCGATCTCCTTTCATGGTAGAGGCAAGTTTAACCGCCTCATAGGCATTGATGATGCCGCCCGTGCGTGACAACTCCGAGAGCAGTACCTCATCGCCACTTCCGGGATCTTTGACCGTTTCTTTTGGTTTTTGAGCCGATTTTTCAATTACCTCTTTTACCTGTGCCGCTGAAAGCGTGGGGAAGTATTCCATGATGAGCGCTGCCAGTCCGGCAACTACCGGGGCGGCCATGCTGGTTCCCTGCAGGAATTGGTAGGTGTTGGTGCCGGGTACGGTCGACCAGATCTTCACCCCAGGGGCAAATACATCCACTTCATTTTTTCCATAGTTCGAAAAGTTGGCTGTGAGCCCTCCAAGCTGGGGATCTCCACTGGCCCCAACCGTAATCCAGTTGTTGGGTCGACTTCCATCCAGCAATTGCGGGGTGGGGTAATTGAAGCTGGAATCCAGGTTCTTGGCATCATTACCGGCTGCATGTATCAATAAAACATCTTTAGACGCTGCATAGCGAACAGCCTCATCAACCCATATTTTTTGCGGGGAAAAACTCTTGCCGAAACTCATATTGATGACCCGGGCGCCGTGGTCAACAGCGTATCGAATCGCCAAGGCAATGTCTTTGTCATGTTCGTCCCCATCCGGTACCGCACGCAGCGTCATTAGTTGAACATTGTCTGCCACTCCATCCATCCCTACCCCGTTCTTACGGGCTGCCCCAATGATGCCCGATACGTGCGTGCCATGCACCGCGGCATCTAACCCAACCATGATGTTACCGTTCCCGTAAGATCGATCTTTGATGTTCTGGTATTCATCTTTCACTACTTGATTTCGGTAGGGCGTAGGGGGAAACAGCGCGGCGTCGGCTTTTGATTCCTCCGACTCCACATAGCTCTTAAAATCCTTCAGAAAATCGGTGTTGTATACATCGAGCATGTCATTGCCCGATAGGAGTCCATAAATCATGCTTTTCGCTCTTTTCAACTCCGCTGTCTCCGGATTGAATGCACCCAATTCATTGCCGGTGTACTTTTCTTTGCCCATGGCAATGCGCAACAAGCTGTCGTTGCTCACAAAATTTTGATAAGCTCTTTTCAAGTAAATGATCTCCATTCCGTTGTCGTTCCCCGCCATTTCCTCTTTTGCGCGATTCCACATCTCGTATTCAAACTTTTCCTCAGAAGAGAGGGTTTTTACTTCTATGGATTTGCCCTCCCATTTTTCTCTTAACCCATGATAGACCCGGGCCGCTTCGTAGGAGTCTTTCTCTACGTTTTCGCCCGCACGGTTGCCTAAAAAATTCCAACCATAAACATCGTCTATGTATCCATTTGAATCATCATCTTTTGAATTGCCCGGAATCTCTTTTGCGTTTTTCCATAAAACGGACTTGAGGTCTTCATGTAGCGTATCGATCCCAGAGTCGATCACGGCCACAATAATGGTCGTGCTCTTTTTCTTGTTATCTTTTAACCATTGATAGGCCTGCTCCAGCGCGATGCCTTGAAAACCGCTGCTCGCAGCTGCCAGGTGCCAGCCTTTTAGCGAGTCAATTGAGCCGGAGGACTGAGAAAAAGCCGGTACCAAGGAGGCAAACGCCCAAAGTCCCAGCAGAACAAACCGTTTTACGAAATTGTATTTCATATCATTGATTAAGAATGGAAATGTACGGAATCTGGCGAACCTGTTTTCAGGCTCCCGGGGTTCTGGTATTGTTTTAAGAATTTATTTGCTTTACAGATCAAATCGGATGCCCTGTGCCAGCGGCAATTGATGGCCATAGTTAATGGTATTGGTTTGTCGACGCATGTAAACTTTCCAGGCATCGCTGCCGCTTTCCCGTCCGCCTCCGGTTTCTTTTTCCCCTCCAAAGGCTCCTCCAATCTCAGCCCCTGAAGTACCAATGTTTACGTTGGCTATCCCGCAATCACTTCCTGCAGCGGAGAGGAATTGCTCTGCCTCGCGCAGGTTCAAGGTCATGATGGCAGACGACAATCCCTGCGGTACCCCGTTTTGAATGGCAATGGCTTCCTCCAGGGTATCATAGGGCATCAGGTACAAAATCGGTGCAAAGGTCTCGTGTTGCACGATGGGCAGGTCGGGCGACACCTCCGCCACACAAGGCTTCACATAACACCCACTCTCAAACCCCTTTCCGGTTAGCAGGCCGCCTTCCAGCAAAAAGGTTCCGCCCTGCTGGCGGCAAGACTCGATCGACCGAAGGTATTGGGCAACGGCATCCTTGTCGATCAATGGACCCATGTGATGGTTCGGATCCAGCGGATCCCCGATGCGGATCTGTCCGTATGCTTTTGTCAACCGCTCCTTCATCGTCTCATAAATGGATCGATGAATGATCAGCCGACGCGTTGTGGTGCAACGCTGCCCCGCTGTACCCACCGCACCAAAGACGGCCGCCGGAATGGCAATGTCCAGATCGGCATCGGCGGTTAGGATGATCGCATTGTTTCCACCCAACTCCAAAAGCGAACGACCCAATCGTTTTCCCACGGAAGAGGCCACCTCTTTCCCCATCCGCGTCGATCCGGTCGCGGAGACCAACGGTACACGGACGTCGGCACTCAACCATTCTCCTACGTCTTCACCTCCGTTAATCACCACGCTGATGCCCTCCGGTAAATTATTTCTCTCAAATACTTCCGCAACTATGAGTTGACAAGCAATGGAACAGAGAGGCGTTTTTTCAGAGGGCTTCCATACGCATACATCTCCACATACCCAGGCCAGCATGGTATTCCAGCTCCAGACCGCCACCGGGAAATTGAATGCCGAGATGATGCCCACAATGCCCAGCGGATGATATTGCTCGTACATTCGGTGCGAAGGACGTTCACTGTGCATGGTCAAACCATTCAGTTGACGCGAAAGTCCCACGGCAAAATCACAGATATCAATCATCTCTTGTACCTCGCCCCAACCTTCTTGCAAACTCTTTCCCATTTCATAGGAAACCAATCGTCCCAATGCCTCTTTTTTTGCACGAAGTGCCTCCCCGATCTGCCGAACGATCTCTCCCCGACGAGGAGCCGGCATCGATCGCCAGATCAAAAATGCCTCTTGAGCTTTTTTGATAGCTGCTTCATAGGAAGATCGATCGGCCACTTGAACTTGTCCGATCGAACGGCCATCTACCGGGGAGAAGGATTCAATCCACGCGCCATCCGACTCAAGCCATTTCGCACCCGTACTTACGCCCAGGTGCTTGGCGGTGATTCCCAGCTGAGATAAAAATTCCATAACGATTCAATTGATTTATAAAGTTACCCGAAATCCCCCGGAGAGCCACCGACCCGGCATCGGAGCACCCAACAGATCGCTGTACCGAGTATTTAGCAGATTGTCTACCTGCACAAACAACGACCTATTTTTTCCATAAGGAGAAAAAGAAATTTTGGTGTTCATTAAAAAATAGGAAGGCGATAATGCTGCTCCCAGCGCAGCAGCCGTTTGAGCCGTACGCTCTTTGTAAAGCATCCCAAACGAGGCGGTCCATTTTCCGCTTTGGTACTGGATCAATCCATTTACCAAAAATCGGGCATGGCTGTTCAGGTAAAAGCCTGCTCCACCGGAGGGGACTTGATTATTCAACCCCACAAGACCTCCCTGAGCCAAGAGTTGCCCCTTGCCCAAGCTATCCCGGTATTGAAGATCGATTTCCCAACCAAAGGTTTTCACCCGCTCCACATTTTTGGCCAGGGCATAGGTGCCGGTGGGCGTGAGATTGATCGGACGAGGCATGCTCGCATAAGGAGTCGTAACCCAATCGATCAATCCGCGTTGATCTCGGTAAAAAAGACTGGTATGCGCAAAAAATTTTGTTTTGATCTGCACATCGTAGCCGATTTCTGTTTGCCAGGCATCCTCCGGCAACAGCACCGGATTGCCGATTCGCCCGCTGGTTACCAGCGGCTTGTTGTAATTGTTGTAGCGTTCCGTGAAATCGGCATCCCGATACGAACGTCCCGCACTCCATCGCCATTGATGATTGTTGCCCGACCGGGAAAGACTCAGTTGCGGGATGAGGATGTTTCCGTAGAGTTCATCTGCGGTGATCCGCATGCACGCGTGGACCATCCAATGCGCCCCAAGTATTAACGAGCCAATCCCAAAAACCGATAGCTGTTCAATGCGGTGATTCCCCCGGTCGTTCGACCGAATGCTTCGCTGAAATGCCTGCAGGCCGGCTTGGTACTGAAAAGGAGCAATTGTTTGTCGCTGATAGCGTAACTGGAATTGGGAAAATCCCATTTCGTTTCGGTTGGCAGCAGCAGCCGGTCGAAACCGATAAATATCCAATGATTGTTTGTGTCCTACGTCGGCTTGCCAAAGACCTTTCTTCCCGCTCCTGGAAAACTGTGCATGGTTCCACCAGCTATTAACTTGCTCGCGGGCCGTATCGCTTAAAAATCCGGTGTAAAAATTCTGTGCGCTAAAATCTCTTCCGTCCCAGGCCGTCCGTACCCGGATCCGCCAACGATCATTGAATTGGTGTTGCCAGGCCGCTTGAACGGTGTGGAGCTGAAAAAACCCGCGTGTTCCTCGCTGCGGAGCGCCGTCACTGTTTCGGGACGCGCCGGAAATCGAAAACCGATCCTTTTTTGTTTCGGCATAGCCCCGGGCCTGCAGTTGCCAGGATTTATATTCGCCTGCCCCCAATCCAACCTGCACCTCTTTTTTGTGGATGGACGGTTTGTCCGAATAGGTTTTGGTAAAGATCTGAATCACGCCGCCCACGGCCTCCGAACCCCAGGTGGCTGCAGCCGGACCTTTCAAGATCTCTATACGGTCGATCTCCAGCGGATCAATGGGGATATAAGCATTGAAATGCCCGGTAAGCGGATCGTTCAACCGAATGCCGTCGATCAAAACCAATACTTGTTGAAAGGTTCCTCCTCGGATCAACAGATCGCCCTGTGCGCCTTGAGGGCCGCGTTGCTGGACTTCTATGCCCGGAATAAATCGAAGCAGATCATCCAGTGAGTGAATGGGCGAGCGGGCAAGCAAATATCCGGGCACGATCCATACATTGCGGCCGGTGTTTCGGGTAGGCTGTCGGTTTCCATGCGCAGTGAAACTGACTTCCGATAAGGTGATTGGCTCCGCTTGAGAAAAGCCAGTGAGCGACACGAGGGAAAGGGAAAGTGCAATTCCAAAAAACTTATAATAAGTAAACATGGCGCCGCAAAAGTAGTCCCAATTAAACGACTCAGTCCCTTTTCATTTTTTGGATGCTGGCGGTGGTCGAAAAACCTTCGATCAGGGGATTGATCACGATGCGGCCGCCACGCTTCAGTACCGATTCAGCTCCGGCAATTTGTTCAACACTGTAATCGCCTCCCTTGACCAATACATCGGGTTGTAAGTGTTCGATCAACGCTGCCGGCGTGTCCTCCTCAAAAACAATTACCACATCAGAAAGGAGCAAGGCCGCGACGACTCGGGCGCGGGTGGTTTGAGATTGGATAGGACGGTTGGGACCTTTGAGGCGCTTGACGGATTCATCGGAATTGATCGCCACGACCAAATGATCCCCTTCGCGCGCAGCTCGTTCCAGGGAATGTAGATGCCCCTCGTGCAGCAGGTCGAACACGCCGTTGGTAAAGACCACGGTATGTCCCAAGTGGCGCCATCCGGCGATTTTGAGTTTGGCCTCATCCGGGGTGAGGATCTTTTCCAGGTATTTCTCAGGTTGATGCATGCGTTGTTTTTTTAGGGGCAATACCCGGAAAACTGGCCAGCCCGCCCAGGGTAATCACGCTCGTCTGCACCAGCCACAGCAACCATCCAAAAGCGATCGAGGCAGCCTCCTCTATTCCGTATAACTCCATGGTCTTTTGTATTAAATAGGCGTAGGCGCCAATGCCCCCGGGGGAAGCGATCATTCCTACACTACCGGCAGAAAGGATGCTGAAGGCAACGGGGATGCCCAGGTGCTGCGTTTCCGAAAAAGCCAGCAATCCAATATACCCGCCCCCCAAGTAACAGGCCCACATAACCAGGGTCAGGAATAAAAAATAGCCTCTGGCTTGTAAGCGCTGAATAGAACGGAATCCCTCTACGAACTGGCGTTGAAAACGACCCAGTCGTTCTTTTACCTGTGCAATCTTCCAATGACGAAGCTTCCACCAAAAGAAAAACCCGATGCCAATGAGTAAGAGACCCAGGACCCAAAAAATCAACCCTCGGTCCTGCGGGGAAGGGGAGGAGTTGTCGGATTCAAAAAATGTGGTCATCAAACGGTCATACAGATCTGGCTGAATGGCCAGGGTTAATCCAAAAAATACGATTAGGCAACAGGCATCAAATAACCTTTCCAATAATACGGTACCGATGAGTTTTTCCACTGCGATACCGGTCTTTCTGCCCAGCAGGGTGCACTTCATGATCTCGCCCAGCCGTGGTACCCCTTGGTTAACCAAATACCCGATCATGACGGCGTAAAAGGCATCGCGCCTCCGTATTGGGTGTCCCAACGAATCGATCAGAAGCCGCCAGCGCAAAGCCCTGACCCAGTGGCTGAGTAATAGGATGACCACCACCGGGACGATCAATAAGTATCGGGTATTTTTCAAGGCAGCCTGGATCCGGGTCCACTGCTCCCCATTCAAATGCCGTAGCGAGAGCCAGATGAAAAACCCCGCCAGTGCCGCGTAAAACAGGTTGGATCCTAATTTGGATAGACGATTCTGCATGATTATCAATGCATAAAGCTACCAAATGTATTGTCAAACTCATTTTCAAAAAGCTGATTTTCCCTAATTTCTGTACCTTTGCCCCCTTATTGGATCAAATAAAGCCAGTCCGGTTGGCCGAAAAACCGATCCTTACCCAAAGCGTCCGCCGATGTCAGCAAAAAAACGCATTCTCTTTATCGCCAACGAGATGTCTCCTTACTTGGAGCTGACGGAGTTCTCAGAGATCGTAAACCGACTGGCCATAAAAGCAAATGACAACAATTTCGAGGTCCGCTGCATCATGCCCCGCTTCGGTGTCATCAATGAGCGTCGTCACCGCCTCCACGAGGTTGTCCGACTCTCGGGGATGAATGTAACGGTCGACAACGACGATCTCCCTTTGCAGATAAAAGTTGCTTCTCTGCCCAGTGCTCGGTTACAGGTTTATTTTTTGGACAACGAAGAACTATTCAAGCGCAAATCGGTTTTTCACGACGAACAAGATCGTTGGTTCGAGGACAACGACTTGCGTACCATTTTCTTTTGCAAAGGAGCGCTAGAAACCGTCAAGAAATTCGGTTGGTCGCCCGACATCATTCATTGCAGTGGCTGGATGACGGGCCTGATCCCGGCCTATCTGAAGACCGTCTATAAAAAAGAACCCGTCTTTGCGCACAGCAAAGTTGTATTTACCATCGGAGAAACGACCTACAAGGAAAAGATGGGCGCTTCCTTTTTAAAGAAGGCTCTTATCCATGCATCCCTGAAGGAAAAAGACCTGGAAGTGTATAAGGATGGTTCCAACCTATCCCTGTTTCGCGGCGGAGCCCAATTTGCCGATGCCATCACCTTTGGTGCGGAGAAGATCGACAAAAAGCTCGCGGAAGAATTCTCCAAGGTCCGAGGCAAGAAAACCTTGCTCTATCAACCTGAGGGCGATTTAACAGACTATTTACAACTCTATAGCGACCTTGCCAGCTAAATTTTTATTCCGTCCGTACCATCCCATGGCAAGACCGCTCTTCATCCTTCGTGCTACCAAAATCCTTCCGGGTTTACTGTTGGTTTTACTCTTTGTAGCCTGTACGCGGATCAATGAATCCACCAATCTGGGAGGCGACCTCATTCCGCCGGTCGACAACATCAACACCTTTGAAACTTTTCTTTCCGCAGAAGCCAATAACCGGTTCATGACCGACACGACCAAGGTGTATTTCAGCGACGACCTGGCACTTGGGCACCTCAATGATCCTGAATTCGGGACTACCCACGCAGATGCATATTTCAATATTAGCCACCCCAGCTATTTCATCTATCCTTATTATAACCGGGATTCGGTAAAAGTGGACTCAGTCGTTCTTTCCCTCTCTTATCAAGCTTCTTATGGCGATACCAACAGCAACCTGACCCTGCGGGTTTTTGAGATCAGCCAAAACGCAGGATTCAGCGATACAGCTCTTTATCGGTATAGTCATCCCGATTTTGCACTCACCGGACCAGAACTGGGTAATAAGTCTTTTCAGGTTAAACGACTGTCCGATTCGATCCGCTTCATCCAAAAGCGAGATACCTCTAAGCTGGCCAATGTCATTCGCATCAAACTCGACACTAACTTCGCCCGCCGCTTGGTGAACTACGACACCTCCAACACCGCCAACGGTGGATACCGTAACGATTCCATCTTCAAGCGACTGTTTCGCGGTTTTGCCGTTAAAGCCGACATTTCGGGCAATGCCTTGGTTTACATCAATCCCACCGATGTACTGAAAAATAAACTCACGGTTTATTTCCGGTACACGAAAAATGGGCTGACTGATACTACCCAGGCCGATTATTTTCATTCTACTGGCGGACAGGCCAACTTGGTACGACGTACCCCCGGTGGCAGCTGGCTCAGTTATTTGAATAATGGAATACCGAACGACGATAAGCTCTATTTGCCGGCAACCCCGGGATCGATGGCGCAGATTCGAATCCCTGCCCTGGATACCTTCCGAAACGTAATCGTTCACCGGGCGGAACTGGTTCTGGCACCGCTGCCCAGTACACAAGGAGGAACTTTCCGTTATCCGCTTGGGCTGTTTCTGGATCGGATCAGTCCGCGTGGCGACACGGCTTATTCGTTCGATAACGATATGTTATTATCGAACAACTTTACCTCATTTTCCTATGATATCGGTACGTTCGGAGGCAAGCTCCAACGGGACAGCACGTATCGGTTCAACATAACCCGGTATGTACAAAGTCTGGTCACCCAACGCCTCCGAAACGATTCGCTTCGCATTTATATTCCCATCCGGGCCTTCTTGTATTCGCCCGGCTACCAGTCCCGCAACCAGCTTTTCGTAACCGATCGGGTGGCATACGGTCGAATTATACTCGCCGGTGGTAATTATCCCGATGCCACCAAACGCCTTCGACTGCGATTGGTCTACTCCCGTTTATAACTCTTTGGGAAGCTTGGTTGATTGATACCAGTGCCCACTTATCTTTGCCGAAACAAATTATCAGCATGCCTTATCTGTTTACCTCCGAGTCCGTCAGCGAAGGACATCCCGACAAAGTAGCAGACCAGATTTCCGATGCCCTCATCGACCATTTTCTGGCCTTCGACCCCCAATCAAAAGTAGCTTGTGAAACCTTGGTAACAACCGGACAGGTTGTGCTTGCCGGTGAAGTAAAATCCCGCGCTTACCTCGATGTACAAGAGATCGCCCGTCAAGTGATCCGCGACATCGGATATACCAAGAGCGAATACATGTTCGAAGCCAACAGTTGCGGAATCCTCTCCGCGATCCACGAACAATCGGCCGATATCAACCAAGGCGTTGAGCGAAAAAAGAAAGAAGACCAAGGCGCCGGTGACCAGGGTATGATGTTCGGTTACGCAACCAACGAAACTCCGCATTATATGCCCCTGGCACTCGACCTGGCCCACAACCTGCTCATTGAATTGGCCGCCATCCGTCGAGAAAAAAAATCGCCCATGCCTTACCTGCGCCCCGATGCCAAGAGCCAGGTGACATTAGAATACGACGATAACAACCAGCCCATTCGCATCGATGCGATCGTGATCTCCACGCAGCACGATGATTTCGCGGCTGAACCCCAGATGCTTGCCCGCATCAAACGAGATGTGATCAAGATCTTGATCCCCCGTGTAAAAAAACGCTACAAGCGCTATGCGCATCTTTTCAAAAGCAATATCAAGTATCACGTGAATCCGACAGGTAAGTTCGTGATCGGCGGACCACACGGCGATACCGGACTCACCGGGCGCAAGATCATTGTAGACACCTACGGCGGAAAAGGCGCCCATGGAGGCGGAGCTTTCAGCGGAAAAGATCCTTCCAAGGTCGATCGCTCAGCCGCTTACGCGACGCGTCACATCGCAAAGAATTTGGTGGCCGCTGGCGTTTGCAGCGAAGCATTGGTGCAAGTCTCCTACGCCATCGGCGTGGCTCAACCCACCAGCATCAACGTCAATACGTTTGGTACGGCGAAGGTTCAATTGACCGACGGACAGATCGGCAAGCTTGTGGAAAGCATTTTTGATATGCGCCCGTATTTCATTGAAAAGCGACTTAAACTCCGCAATCCAATGTACCGGGAGACCGCCGCCTACGGACACATGGGGCGCAGCCACAAAACCATTACTAAAACTTTCCTCGCCCCCGGCGGAAATACCCTCCGCAAACGCGTAGAATTGTTTACTTGGGAAAAACTAGACTATGTTTCCAAAGTGAAAAAAGATTTCGGGATCTAATGCCTTTCGGATAATTGATCAGGCCCATCCTCGGATGGGCCTTTTTTTCTTTTCTTTGCTCCGTGAAATCCTTTCGCCATTCCGCTCGTCCCAAAAAAAGCACCTTACTGATCGGTCCCCATGCCGTTCAACAAGCCCTTGAATCGGGTCAGGTGCTCGACCGAATCTACCTCGATCAAAAAGCCTTTGGCACCACCATTCCGCAAATTCGAAAACTCGCCGCCGAACACGGCGTGCCCATTCAAATGGTACCCGCTGCCAAGCTCGATAGTTTTCATGTCGTTGGTCACGAAGGTTGCGTGGCACAAAAAGCCCGCGTCCGATATCAATCTTTACAAGATGTCATTTCCTGGGTTGTTGAAAGAGGCGAGACGCCTTTGTTCCTGATCCTGGATGGCATCACCGATATACGCAACATCGGCGGCATCGCCCGCACAGCCTATTGCACAGGCGTGCATGCCATCATCATTCCCGATAAAGGAGTCGGAGCCCTTCAAGAAGATGCGATCCTAACCTCGGCCGGCGCCTTGGAGAAGATTACCGTCTGCCGCGTTACGAGTTTGCTCAAAGCCATCGATGAATTGCACCTAAATGGCATTCAGGTACTGGCCAGTGTGATGCGCGCAGGTACCTCCATCGATCAAACCAATCTGACCATTCCCCTCGCCCTGTTGTTGGGGGGAGAGGAAAAAGGGATCTATCCCGCATTGCTGAAAGCAGCCGATCAACAAGTACACATTCCCATGTCCGGTGATTTCGATAGTCTGAATGTTTCAGTAGCCACCGGTATGATGCTCTACGAAGTCATGAAACAGCGACGTCATGCCTGAGTCCATCCAACTCGTTGAATGCCCCCGCGATGCCTGGCAGGGCCGATCGAAGCTTGTTCCCACGGCACTCAAAACAAACTACCTGCAACAATTGCTGGCCGTTGGATTTCATACCCTTGATGCCGGAAGTTTTGTCTCCCCCAAAGCCGTTCCCCAACTGGCCGATACCGCCGAGGTGCTTTGCGGACTTGATCTTCGCGATACCAAAACCCGCTTGCTGGTCATTCTGGCCAATGAACGCGGAGCCGAACAGGTGGCCAATCATCCCTATATTTCTTATTGGGGATATCCGCTCTCGGTATCTGAGACCTTTCAGCAGCGTAATACCCGACAATCCGTTTCTGAAGGGATTGAACTCGCGAAACGATTGCGCCATCTGGCCGATCGGTCAAATGCCGAATTGGTCGTTTATGTTTCGATGGGATTTGGTAATCCCTATGGAGAATCTTATCACCCCGATCAAGTGCTGCAACTTGCTGGTCAACTTCAAAAGATGAATGTCCCTGTTGTGTCGCTGGCCGATACGGTGGGACTCGCCACACCCGATCAAATCCGTTCACTGGTTACGCAATGCCGCGCCGAATTTCCCTCCATTCAATGGGGAGTACACTTGCATGGCAAACCAGGCGGGCAACCAGAGAAGATCGCTGCCGCCTATGAAGCCGGATGCCGACGCTTTGACGGCGCCATCGGTGGCTATGGCGGTTGCCCCTTCGCCGAAGATGAACTGGTTGGAAACATCAATACCCAGTCGCTGATCGATTACCTGTCTGAAATCTACCCCGATCTTTCCATCGATCGCGAACAATTTAATACCTGTGTACAATTGGCGCAAACGATCTTTACTTGATGCAGTTTCAGCTTCCCCTCTCACCCGATCCGCTACCCGTTCCGATCGACCACCGGCAACGCATCCTGCTGCTGGGTTCCTGCTTCACCGAACACATTGGAGAGGCCTTGAGCGAATGGAAATTTCCACTTTTGCAAAACCCGCATGGGATCTTGTTTGGTCCCGATGCCATTGCACGTGCCCTAAACGATTACCAAACCGCCCGCGTCTATACCCAATCGGATCTTTTTTTTCTAAATGAATGCTGGCACAGTTGGCAACACCATTCTCGTTTTTCTGCAATGCAGCCCGAAAACACCCTTGCGCGCGTCAACGAATCCATTCAGGAAACGCATACTTTTCTCCGTTCCGCCAATTGGCTCATTCTGACGCTGGGTTCCGCATTTACATACCGACTTACCGATCGGGCCAGTGGAGGCGGATTGCAGCCGGGAGACGCCGTTGCCAATTGCCACCGCGCTGCGGCCAATTGGTTCCAAAAAGAAATGCTATCAGTGGAACAGATAACAGGCGATTTATCCAATTCCATCCAACAATTGCGTACGAGCAATCCGGCATTGCGCGTGATGCTGACGATCAGTCCGGTCCGACACATCCGCGATGGCGTCGTGGAAAACAACCGAAGCAAGGCCCGGTTGATCCAGGCCGTGCAGCTGTTGGAGGAGCAGCTGCCTGACTGTTATTACTTTCCGGCTTATGAATACGTGATCGATGTGTTGCGCGATCATCGGTACTACGACATCGACCTGGTACATCCCAATTACGCCGCTACGCAATTTGTATTGGAGCAATTCAGCCAATACGCCTTTAAGGAAACTACCCGATCACTGATCGAGGAGATTCAGGCGTTGGTGACCGCCCGCAAGCACCGGGTTCAGTATCCCGAGAGCCAGGCCCATCATCAGTTTTTAAAAACGCATCATCAAAAAACGATGCAGCTGCAGGCGCGTTATCCGTATCTGAATCTCTCAGAAGAATTATCCTATTTCTCCGGACAATAACGAAGCGCGTCCGTTTCGCTGCAAATGATTTTCCATCTGACGCAATAATTCCAATTGATTGTTGACTCGATCGAGGTTTTGTTGAGGGTGCTCAATTCGGTAATAGAGATCACCGTTCAAGTAATCGGACATAAACCTTAGACACTGCATGTAGGTCATCCACACCCCGGAGATGGGCAACAGTTGATCCTCTGGAGGCGAAAGGATACCTGTCAGACCCGCTCGGTATCCGGTAAGAAGCGATTCGAAGAGGTCGGAGCGAAAATGCACTTGCTCCGCCGTGCTGTCTTCTTTTTCTGAACCGTTACAAAGGGAGCGGATCATATCACCCAGGTCCGAAAAAAAATAACCGGGCATCACGGTGTCCAGGTCGATCGGGCAAAGCCACGTGCCTTCCTGTTGATCCATCAATACATTGCTGCGTTTGGCATCGTGATGCATCATTCGCAGCGGAAATGCGGGGTGCCGATCGATTTGCAGAAACGTCTTTACATAGTGGAGTCTGCTTTCCAATTCCTGGATCAAGGCAGGCTGGCTATTTTTTCTTCCGAACGGATCCTCTTTTGATGCTTGTTCAAATTGTTCGTATCGGAAAGACAGGTCATGAAAACGGGATAGGGGAATATGCCAGGCGGATTGATTTACCGAAGCAGCATGTCTGGTAAAGCGTGCGAAAAATTCTGCCAAGGTGAAGGCTTGTTTGGGATCCTCTACAGTCGGATGTGTGTAAGAGTTGGGAATGAATTCTGTTCGTCGCCAGGTTTGATTGCATTCGTCAACATGCAACCAACTGCCATCCGGAAAGGGGAGGGGCTTGGCCAAAGGACGCGGAAAGGGGGATCCGGCGGAAAGAAAATGTTCGTAAAGGGCCAGATGATTCTGGATCAGTCCGATTGGGTTTAAAAAAATTTCGGTATTGATGGATTGCAAAAGCGTCTGCTCGTTTCCAACCTGCAGCCGATAGGTGTGATGGATGAGTCCCCCGGCGATCGGCGTAAGTTGCGACTGTGCATCGTGGATGCACAACCGTTGAATCAGGGATGGGGGGAGTGAAGGGTGCATGGTTAATGCATTCGGTCGCCGCAGACATCCAGTTTGCTCATTATTTCTTTTTCGTATTCCAGCCACTGTTTCCAACGGGCTCTTACCTGTTGCGGGTCGATGTATTTCTCTGCAAGTTCAATGAACAAGGTATAGTGTCCTGCCTCGCTTTCCATGAAGCGACGATAAAATTGCTGGAGGTAGGGATCGGGAAGTCCCTCGCTGAGGCGTTTGAATCGCTCGCAGCTGCGGGCTTCGATCAAGGCCATGGTCAGGAGTTGATCCAGCATGCGGGATTCAGGATCGCCTCCTTTTTGCTGGAAGTCCAACAATGCATTCACGTATTCATCCTTTCGTTGTTTACCCAAATAGAGTCCACGTTTATGCAGTTCGGCCAGAACCAACCGAAAATGTCCCCATTCTTCGGTTACGATCGGGGCCAAGGCACTGACCAGCTCGGGATACTGGCTGTAGCGTTGGATCAGGGAGATGCAGGAGGTGGCGGCTTTTTGTTCACAATAGGCATGATCGGTGAGCACCTCCTCCAGCGAGTGGGCGGCAAGGTTCACCCAGCGGGGATCGGTAGGCAATTGAAGGCCCAAAATAGCCCGGGTATCGGCGGAAAGATCCATGCTGCAAAGCTACTGGATTCGGGATAAGTCCCTGACAGTCATACCGTTTTCTTGCAAAATTTCACTTGTTCATTCGCCTCGGACTTCGTACCTTTAACCCCTCATAAATTGGATGAAAACAATCGGATGAACCTAAAAGAAAAAAAAAGATGTCATTAACTACTGAAAAAAAAGCGAACATTTTCAAGACCCATGCCGGTTCTGCTAAGAACACCGGATCGATCGAGGGACAGATCGCGCTGCTCACCGAGCGCATCAGCCACATCAGCGAACACCTTCAAGTCAACAAGAAGGACTTCTCCACCAATCGGGGACTCATGCAATTGGTCGGTAAGCGCAAGCGACTGCTCAATTACTTGCATAAGCATAACCTGAGCGGTTATCGTGCCCTGATCGGAAAACTGGGTATCCGCAAATAATCACAAGCCCCCGCTACACGGCCGGGGCTTGCTTCGTTTTATCCGCCTGCTTTTTTTGAAGGCGTTTCCCACCCAGATCGATGCAACCTGCCGTAGTATCGGGAATATATTCCACCGATCCAACCTGCTATTGTCAGCTACGATCACAAATCAATGAACATGTTACAACAACCTATTCGTAAAACATTCGATATTGGAGATGGCCGTATGGTTACCATCGAGACCGGTCGACTGGCCCGTCAGGCAGATGGCGCCGTCACCGTTTCCTGCGGCAAATGCATGATCCTGGCTACCGTCGTGGCCAACAAAGATCCCAGAGAGGGACAGAGTTTTTTCCCCCTTTCGGTCGACTACCAAGAGAAATTCGCTTCGGCCGGACGCATCCCCGGATCCTTTTTCAAGCGCGAGGCCAAACTCAATGATTATGAGGTGCTGACCAGTCGGCTGATTGACCGCGCCCTACGTCCCCTTTTCCCGGAAGATTACCTGTGTGATGTTCAGGTGCTCGTTACCCTGATCTCCAGCGATCCGGAAATAATGCCCGATGCACTGGCTTGTTTGGCGGCTTCTTCCGCACTGGCCGTATCCGATATTCCCATCAAAGAAATAATTTCTGAGGTACGGGTGTCTCGTGTAGAGGGACAATTCGTTGTAAACCCTACCCGCAGCCAGATGGAAAAATCCGATCTGGATTTTATCATTGCGGCAACCGATAAGAATCTGATGATGGTGGAAGGCGAAGCCAAGGAATGTTCCGAGGCCGATCTCTGCCAGGCATTGGAGATCGCCCACCAAGCGATCCGCGTACAAGTAAAGGCGCAAGAGGAATTGCGTGATCTGGCCGGAGTGAAGGGCAAGCGCGATTATGTGAAGCCTGCTACCGATGAAGCACTGCGCGATAAGATCTATGCCTTTGCTCAACCAAAAGTATACGAGGTGGCTAAAGGAAAACTCAGCAAGCACGAGCGCAGCGATCGTTTTTCAGCCATTAAGGACGAAGTGATCGAGTACTTAAAAAAAGATCTGGGACTGACCGAAGGAGAGTCCTTGCCCGATCTGACCAAGAAACTTACTTCTACCTATTACAGCGATCTGCAGTACGATGTGGTGCGCGATATGATCCTGAACGAGCGTATTCGGTTGGATGGACGGGATCTGGAAACGGTTCGCACCTTAGACATGGAAGTGGACATCCTTCCGTCCCCACACGGGTCTTCGCTCTTCACTCGTGGCGAGACACAATCGCTGACCACCGTTACGCTCGGCACACCGATGGATGAATTATTGGTGGAGAGTGCGGCCAAGTCGGTCGATTCAAAATTTTACCTGCACTATAATTTTCCGCCCTTCTCTACCGGTGAGGTGAAAATGATGCGCGGACAAAGCCGCCGCGAAGTGGGTCACGGAAACCTCGCACAGCGCTCGCTGAAACAAATGATGCCGGGAGGTGATTTCCCCTACACGGTTCGCGTGGTCAGTGATATCCTCGAGTCAAATGGTTCTTCTTCTATGGCCACGGTTTGTGCCGGTTCGCTGGCGCTGATGGATGCGGGTGTCGGAATTCCGAAGCACGTATCGGGGGTGGCGATGGGACTGATCAGCAAAGGCGACAAGTATGCGATTCTCACCGATATTCTCGGCGACGAGGATCATCTGGGCGATATGGATTTCAAAGTGACCGGTACCCGCGACGGGATCTGTGGGGTACAGATGGATATCAAGGTAGACGGATTAAAAATGGAAGTGATGCAACAAGCGCTCGACCAGGCCCGCCGCGCCCGTTTGCATATACTGGATCATATGTACAGTTGTATTCCGGAATCCCGTACCGAAGTGAAACCGCATGCTCCGCGCATGGTGAAGCTGTTCATCGACAAAGAGTTCATCGGAGCCGTGATCGGACCGGGTGGTAAAGTGATTCAGGAGATCCAGCGCGAGACCGGAACCACCATCACCCTCGAAGAGATCAACAACCGCGGGGAAGTAAGCATCTTCAGCGTGAATAAAGACGGAGTGGAAAAAGCCGTTTCATGGATCAAGGGAATTGTAGCCGTTCCGCAGGTAGGGGATGTTTACGATTCAACCGTTAAGTCGATCATGCCTTTCGGTGCATTTGTCGAGTTCCTTCCCGGAAAACAAGGACTGGTGCACATCTCTGAGATCAGTTGGAAACGACTGGAGACCTTGGAAGGCATCGTGAAAGAAGGCGATCACATGAAAGTGAAACTGATCGGCACCGATCCCAAATCCGGAAAATTCAAACTTTCCCGGAAGGTATTGATGCCCAAACCGGAATCTGCTCCACGTCCGCCCCGTCCGGAGGACGAACAACCGAATGCATAATTTTGTAGACCCTGCTCGTCAGGGTCTTTTTATTTTTATCCAATGGAATCCTACACCTGTCTGACCATTTCTGTTTCCACCGCGGAGCAATCCGACGAATTGGTTTCCTATTTGGATCAGATGGGGTTTGAGGGGTTTGAACAACTGCCGGATCAATTGAAAGCATATCGCCCCGTCGGTGAATGGCCGGAAAAACTGGTTCATGATCATTTACGGGAAAAATCGTTTCCATTTACTACGGAACAAATCGAGAAGACCAATTGGAATCAGCTCTGGGAGTCTTATTTTGATCCCGTGCAGATCGACGATTGGGTTGGCATCCGAGCTGCATTTCATCCCCCTCTGCCGCAGGTCAAAAACGAGTTGGTGATCACGCCCAAAATGAGTTTTGGGACGGGTCATCACGCCACCACGCGGTTGATGATGCAACAGATGCGGACAAGCATCCAGCCCGGAGATCGGGTCTTGGATTTTGGAACCGGAACCGGCGTCTTGGCGATCCTATCCAAAAAAATGGGTGCAGCTGAGGTAGTTGGGATCGATATAGAGGATTGGAGTATTGAAAATGCCCGGGAGAACGCGGCCGTGAATCACGTAACCGATATCCACTTTTTAGTGGGAGATCGGATTTCGGTGGCCGGACCATTTGATCGGATCCTTGCCAACATCAACCGGAATATTTTGATCGAGCACATGCATGCGCTGCGGTCCAGTCTATCCCCCTCCGGCACCTTGCTGCTCAGCGGAATTCTGGAAGCCGATCTACCGGTCATGGATGAAGCCCTGTGCGCTGCACAATTGAGCCGAACCCATCATTGGGCGCAGGGTGGGTGGATTTGCATTCAAGCGGCTCATATTCAAGGGGGTAGGTAGTATTAATTTTTTGTTACCAAACTGGATTTTGGTTAGTTTTACAGCTCCTTGAGAACCCAATGAACGAATTCCTTCTGCTCATTTTAGCCTATCTCATCGGCAGTATACCAACCGCATTTTGGGTAAGCAATCGATATTTTGGTTTTGATATTCGGGAATTTGGAAGCGGGAACGCGGGAGCGACCAATACCTATCGGGTACTTGGTCCCAAGTGGGGGACTACCGTCTTGTTGCTGGATATGTTGAAGGGCATGGCGGCGGTTCAATTGGCCTGGTTGCTTCCGGAGTACATCGACTCTGAGTGGCGGATGGATAACTTGATGACCTGTTTGGGTCTGGCTTCCGTCTTGGGTCACATTTTTCCCATCTGGGCCGAGTTCAGGGGAGGGAAGGGGGTAGCTACCTTGTTTGGCATGGTGCTGGGGATCTCTCCTTGGACCGCTGTTTCCTGTGTCGGGATTTTTTTGTTGGTGCTCTACCTTACCCGCTTTGTTTCTTTAAGTTCCATTCTGGCAAGCATCGCTTTCCCCATATTTATTCTGGTGGTTTTCAACGTCGATAATCCGCTGTATCGGGTGTTTGCCATTTCTGTTGCGTTATTGGTGTTGCTCACCCATCAAAAGAACATTGGCCGGCTTCTTCGGGGCCACGAGAGCAAACTTCCCATTTTTAAGAATCGCGATCGGCGGAAGGAACAACAGAAACGTCTCCAGTCCGGAGATTAGTTTTACGGGTTTTTTAACGTCCAAATTCCTTAGATTTACTGTGTCAAAAATCTGTCGCTTGAGGTTCCTTATTGCATCTTTTTTGTTTTTGGGTTTTTTGATCTCTTGTACGCAAAACAGCTTGACCGGTAAGCGCCAGTTTACGCTGCTGCCCGAGACGGAGTTGCAAGGAATGGCAAACACACAATATCGTCAGTTCTTGGTGGGCAAACGGGTATTGGGTGTTAACTCCAACGCAAATGCTACCATGGTCAACCGGGTGGGAGAGCGAATCGTAAAGGCAGTTAATGATCTCTACATCGAAAGAGGCTCAGCCGATAATTTAAAGGGCTACGATTGGGAGGTTAATCTTGTACAGGATAATGAAATCAATGCTTGGTGTATGCCAGGTGGGAAAATAGTAGTTTATACAGGTCTACTTCCGGTTACACAAGACGAGGATGCACTGGCTGCTGTTATGGGACATGAGGTCTGCCATGCCTTACTTCAGCATGGCAACCAACGTATGAGCCAGGCATTGATACAGCAGTTAGGAGGGGTGGCCTTGTCGGTGGCGCTATCCAATAAGCCTCAAGAAACACGCGATTTATTTCTCACCGCATATGGGGTAGGCGCCCAGTTGGGGGTAATGCTTCCCTTTTCAAGAGGTCATGAGTTAGAGGCCGATCGGTGGGGTCTGATCATGGCGGCTAAGGCCGGGTATGATCCTCGGGCTGCGATTGGTCTTTGGGAGCGGATGGAAAAGGCAGGGGGAGCAAAAAAGCCGGAGTTTCTGAACACGCATCCTTCCGAGGGAAAACGAATCGAACGACTGCAGAAGATTATGCCTGAAGCGATGGAATATTATGAAAAATCAAAAGGTTGATAATCAATTTAATAGGATAGATCAACTCATATTCTTTTGATCGTCTTTTGAATCCTGCACCTGTCTTTTGTCCTTCCCTTAAATCGTCGTATTTTTGACGCCCTACCAAATGATCCTTGTCAAGGGTCGGGCTGTTTCACAAAACGTTTTACATGCTACAGACTTTACCCGAAAAATTACTGCTGGCCGACGAAAAAAACCTGTTGATACAAGGATTGCCCTCCTCTATCGAAAAACAGTTCAGCAAGCTCTCTTTTGCAAAAAATATCACCCCGCTGTTGCTTTCTCGCAAAATCGATTTTGCTTTGATTTTTGCCGTTAGTGAAACGCAATTAATCGGGATTATTCGCGATGTGCTGCCGGCGTTGAAGGACAATACGAAGTTTTGGGTTGCGTATCCCAAAGTCACATCCAAAATCGTCACGGATTTAAATCGGGAAAGCAGTTGGAATTGTTTGACCGGTGAGGGATTTGAGAGCATCGATCGGGTAGAATTGGACCATGTTTGGTCTGCCTTGCGCTTTTGTCGCTCTGAGTTGGTCGTTGCCACTGCAGCGGTTATCACGGAAGCGATCGAGGAATAAATTATTTTGGGATAGTAAGTACAAAGCCCCGTGAGGGGCTTTTTTATTTCCAGACGGCGGAGCCCATCGATTGAGTCAGGCTGATCTCCATTTGTTTTAAGTGGAGGTGTGTTTGGTGTAGGATTCGGAATTCATCCGGATTGTGTTCCTTTTCCATATCCTGTTGATTTTCTAAAATCATCCGCTTGATTTTTCTAAGTTTTAGGTAGCTGATGGCAGATTGTACTTCTTCCAGGCTTTTATCTTCTTCCATCAAAAGATATTTCTGTAGGTCTTCCGGATTTTCGGATTGAATCAATTTGACCACATCGGCATACGCTTGCTCAAACAACCGGGGCTGAAAGCCGCTGTGTGATGTGGCGCTGTTACGCCAACGGGGACTTTCCTCATACGGCGATTGCAGCAGCGACACGGCGAATCGACTGATTTCTGGATCGGCGTGGTATACAAAGTCTGACCGGCTGATGGGAGTGGTTTTTTCTTGCCTTAATTCACGATAAAATTGAATTAGTTGTAAGACGGAAGGGTTGTCGATCAATGATTCATCCAGCAGTTCCTCGAATATGTAGTCGGCCACCAACTTTTCGTCCTCCCAGGTGCGCATGCCATGCTCCAAAAGAATGCGGGCGATTTCTTTTTCTTGCAAGTCGTCTTTAAATAGCAGCTGGAAAGTGGTTTCATCATACTCGTTTCGTTCGCCCTCCTGTGCGTTTTGTTCAAAGGCCTTTGCCTCCTCAAAGGGCATTTTCTTCTCGATCAATGAAATGCGGTCTCGTATGTATTTATTTACAAGACTTTGCAGACCTGCCTCGTCAATTTTAAGTAGACTGGAACATTGTCTGATATAATCTTGTTGACGGGTAAAATCCTCGGCTTTGTTGATACGCGCAATCGTCTCCGCAATTCGGTTAACGACAGCCGATTTTCGGATGGAATCCAATCCGGCATCTTGCAAGGCTACCTCCAATTGAAAGAGAATAATATCTTTTTTATTGAGGCGGATATATTCCTGCAGTGCAGTTGTTCCCATCGAGCGTACATAGCTGTCGGGATCGTGTCCGTCGGGCAATAAGACAAGCTGTACGTTCAATCCTTCTTCCAGCGCCAAGTCCATTCCGCGCAAAGCGGCCTTGATGCCTGCAGCATCCCCATCATACAAAATGGTGAGGTTGTCGGTGTATTTACGGATCAAGCGAAGCTGATCCGGAGTCAGTGCTGTTCCACCGCTTGCAACGGTATTTTCCAAACCGGCCTGGTGCATGGAAATTACATCGGTATATCCTTCTACCAGTAAACACTCGTCGGCCTTGTCCATCGCTTGACGGGCAAAATATGACCCATACAGGATCCGGCTCTTGAGGTAGATCTCATTTTCCGGCGTATTGATGTATTTGGACGCTTTTTCGCTGCTCTTCAGTATACGGGCTCCAAACCCAAGCACCTTGCCGCTGTGATTGTGGATCGGAAAGATGACACGGCCTCGGTAATTATCCAACCATTGATCGTAACGGTTCGAAATCAATCCGGCTTTTTGTAGCAATTCTTTGTTGAACTGTTTCTCAACGGCTGCCTGGGTAAAAGCATCCCGCTGCTCCGGAGAATAACCCAGCTGAAATTTTTGAATGGTTTCGTCGGTGAATCCTCTTTCTCGAAAATAACTCCAGGCGATGTCTTTGCCCTCTTCGGTGTTTAGCAATTGTTCCGAGAACCACTGCTGGGCGAATTGATTGATGATGTACAGACTATCTGCCTGTTGTTGTTGCTGTCGTTGCTCATCGCTGGCAAAGGTTTCCTCTATCTCGACCCCGTACCGATTGGCCAGCCAGCGGATCGCCTCCACGTAGCTGTACTTCTCATGCTCCATCAGGAAGCTGATCAGGTTTCCGCTTTTGCCGCAACCAAAACACTTGAAGATCTCTTTGGAAGGGGAGACGGTGAAGGAGGGAGTTTTCTCGTTGTGAAACGGGCAAAGCCCCAGGTAATTGGTGCCTCGCCTTTTTAATTTAATAAAGTTTCCCACCACGTCCAGAATGTCTGCACGATTTTGTATCTGCTGAATGGTTAAGGTGGATATCATTCGGCCTACAAGTTACGTTATCCCATTTACTCCTGATAGATCGCAATCGAAACCGCTCGGTCGTTCCACCCCATGATGTTCAGGCTCATGCGGGAGGAGGTCAATGTATAACTCGCTCCGCGGAGATTGGGTTGATCATATAGAACGACCCGATAGCCCGAAGGAATTTGTATCGAGCTTAAAGATTGATCCTGAAAGCCTAGGGAGGATAAGCTGGAATATGTGCCGGGGGGTAAACTAAGTGATTGACCGCGGAAGTCATTATCTGCATACAAATAAACCGGTTGGCCCCCAAAAAGAGGACCCCCTCCACCAAAACCATTTCCCCCTCCACCACCATTCCCCACTTCTTCCACAACCAAGGCCCCAATCCGGTTGATCATTTGGGCCGTTAGACATGGAGTGGATTGGAGGATTTGCTGAGAAAAGCCACTCAAACTTTCTGTATTCAAATAAGCTCGTATGCGTAAGTTTTGTGGGATCTCGATCGATTGGATGTTAAATTTTAAAATGCCAAGCTTGCTTCCCTCGTAGTACCCGGGTTGCAACCGCAAGGCATTGCCCGCATATTGACATTCGCTAAATAAGGTAACATAACTGCGGGGTCTCCACCCGTTATTGCTATTATTGCTATTGTTGTTATTGTTGTTATTGTTGTTGTTGTTGTTTGCTCTGTATTCTACGGAAAAAGAGCCGATCTTATCGTTGTACTGGCTGGGCAGGCAAGGAGAGGAGTTGTCCAGTGTGATGGCCAATCCTGAATTATACTCATTGTTCAGATAGGCTTTGACCACAACATTCCCTTGAATGCGCAGGGAGGAAATATTGAATTTCAATTCCCCAATCTGCGAGCCACTATAGGTTCCGATCGAGAAGGATTGGGAATAGCCTCTGTAGGAGCAATCATTGAAAAAGGTAATGTAGTCGTTGGGGTTGTTGCTGGGATTGGCATTGGCCTGTTCAATGATAACGGAAGAGGCCATATTTTTGAATTCTGGCTCCAGACAGGGTTGATTGCTAAAGTAGGTTTTGGATTTTCCCTGGAAATTGTCATTCTCATAGATGGTTACCTTCAGCTCGTTTGGGATCATCAGGCCTTGCAGGCGATCGTTCCCGATTTTCATTTGGAATAAACGGTATTGTCCCACCCCGAGCGTATGCGCTACTCCTGTGTAATTGCATCCTTCATATAGCCAGGCAATTTGGCCGTTTGCAAAAAAACAAAGGGTAAATAAGAAATTTAAAGAGAGAATGAGCTTTTTCATTTTGTGTTTAATTAAATACATTCTTGATCTTCTTTATCGGTATACCGAAGGCCATATTGGTCAAGCACCTCCTTGGGAACGCCTTTCCAAACTGTTGCCTGGTTGCCCCGGTAATTCAGGTCTTTTACACCCATGGACGAAGTATAAAAACCGGAAGCCGTTAAGTTGCGCATCCGGTTGAAAAATTCCACGCCGGGCTGCATCTCGGGTTTAGCTTTTTCCGGATAGGCGATTTGATCAACCAGTTCCAGTTGCTGCGAGGAAGTACATTTTGAAAACGACTGACCATAGCGATTCAGGCATTGCATTTCCAACCAACGCAATCCGCCCCGCATCGGTACCTGATGGTCGGGCATGTCCCGCACGATGAAGTCTATGAACGCGGGCACACCCGCCTCACTGGCCGAACCGCTGACTTCGTCGCGAGGGATGATGATGTCGGCCAGCACCGTAATGGTTGCCATTTCCTCCGACGTAAAAAAGGGACCTTCCGCCAATAATTTTTTCTCCCGTTCCAATTCATCGGGGTTGCGGTCGAGGCTGAACGCGTCGGTGGGAACTGTTTTTTTCTCCGGATCGCAGCCAGTCAGTACAGCCGGGGCAGCGAGTGCACCGGTGGCGATTAGTTTCAAGGAAGACCGACGATCCATAATATACGATTATAGCATTTGTTTTTTGAATTGATCGATGATGTATTCGGAGGCACGCATGCTCAGGGCCAGAATCGTCCATGTAATATTCTTATCGGCTTGGCTCACAAAAGCCCCTCCGTCCACACAGAACAGATTTTTACAATCGTGCGCCTGATTCCAGGCATTCAGGGCCGATCGCTTCGGATCATTTCCCATGCGCACCGTTCCGGCCTCGTGAATGATCTCACCCGGTTTGGAAAGTCCCCACTGATTGGATTCATCGTCCTCCCCGCCCCAGGTGATCACGGCTCCCATGTTATGCATGATTTCCTTGAAGGTCTCTTTCATGTGTTTGGCTTGCCGAATCTCGTGCTCACTCCACTTCACATGAAATTTCAGCACCGGGATCCCGTATTTGTCGACCGTGGTAGGATCAATGGCACAGTAATTGGTTTCCAGGGGAATCGCCTCGCCCCGTCCGGCCATGCCTACGCCGCACCCATAGAAATAACGATGATCTTCTTTGAGCGAAGCCCCGTAGCCGCCGGCCTCTTTTTTCTTTCCATGCACTACGTATTTTCCGTTCAATCCCTCTATGCCCCAGTTGAAACCATAACTAGGCTGACTCATCCCACCCCAATATTCGATGTGATAACCGCGCGGGAAATCCAGTTTCTTATTGTCCATCCACCAAGGCGAATAAATGTGCATGCCGCCCACACCATCTTCGTTGTATCGCTTGCGGTCGAAGAGCTGCGGTAAAATTCCACCCAGCGCTGCGCCGGTTGAGTCATGCAAGTATTTTCCGACAACGTTGCTGCTGTTGGCCAGTCCGTTGGGATGCCGGGGCGATTTGGAGTTCAGCAACAACCGCGCACTCTCACAAGCACTGGCCGCCACAATAACAACGCGGCCCTCTACTTGGTATTCTTGCTGGTCGTCCTTGCTTACATAAGACACCCCGGTAGCCATGCCTTCCTTATTTGTGAGTACTTCGCGGGCCATGGCCTGACAGATCATGTCTATATTACCGGTCTTCAGTGCCGGATAAATCAGCACATTGGTCGATGAAAAATCCGCTTTCGCCGCCGAACAGTTGCGGTTGCACTGCCCACAATAAAAACAAACCCCGCGTTCCTCGTTCAGTTTTTGGGTAAGGATCGATAGGCGAGAGGGGATCACCTTTACCCCGGCTTGCGTGGCCGCATCCTTGATGAACAATTCATGCAAACGCGGCTTGGGAGGTTTTAGAAAGATCCCATCCGGGTCGTTCTCCAGTCCCTCATTCGTTCCGAATATCCCAATCAATTTATCAACCGCGTCGTAATAGGGTTTGATGTCCTCGTACCCGATTGGCCAGTCATCCCCCAACCCGTCGATGCTTTTACGTTTGAAGTCTTTGGGACCAAACCGAAGCGAGATCCTTCCCCAGTGATTCGTGCGTCCCCCCAACATGCGGGCCCGCCACCACATCCACTCGGTTCCGGTTTCTTTTTTATAGGGTTCTCCTTCGAGCGACCACCCACCGTAACAGGCATCAAAATCACCAAAGGGTCTTATCGAAGTACTGGCTCCGCGACGGGGAGAGTCCCACGGATTCTTAAGGTGGGTCACATTCTTCTGCGGATCGTACTGATAGCCCGCTTCAAGCAAACAAACTTTCAATCCCGCCTGCGCCAATACATAGGCCGCCATGCCGCCCCCGGCGCCGGAACCCACGATCACCACATCATATTTTTTGGATTGTTTTTTTACCTGTAGATCTCCCATGAAAAGAGTTTGTTGACTTTCCAAAATAGTTCTTTCCTACTTTCGAAAAGTAAATAACGCACTCTTTTTTTCTAACACCATTTACCTTTAGGCAAACCACCCAATGCGCTTTTTCCCCATACTCCTGATGTTGCACCTGCTATCCACCCCCGCATTCAGTCAATACCTGGATCCTACCGTTTATCCTGTCTACGCGGGAGAAGACCTGGGACTAACCTATTCGCCTGCCCGCAGCGTGCTAAAGGTTTGGTCGCCCACCGCTACCGCCGCCGAGTGGATCCTCTATGAAAAAGATGCCGGCGGCATGACCCTGGGCACCCATCCCCTGCAAAGACAAACACAGGGTATTTGGAAAGGAGAGATTCCGGGCGACCAAAAAGCGAAGTACTACACCCTGCGCGTGCTAATCGACGGGAAATGGTCAGACGAAATCGTTGATCCCTATGTGCGCGCCACCGGAGCCAACGGAAAAAGAGGCCAGATCCTGGACCTGAAAGAAACCAATCCCATCGGTTGGAAAACCGACCGCTCCCCCGCATTTGTCCATAAAACCGATGCCATTATTTACGAATTGCATGTACGCGATGCCAGCATCCATCCGAGCTCCGGAATCAGACAAAAAGGGAAGTATCTGGGACTAACCGAGCGCGGTACGAAAAATCCAAGCGGACAATCCACCGGTCTCGATCACTTGGCCGAACTCGGCATTACCCACGTCCATCTGCTCCCGGTATTTGACTTTTATTCGGTCGATGAAACCCAACCCGATAAAAAATACAATTGGGGATACGACCCGCAAAACTATAACGTACCGGAAGGATCTTACGCCACCGATGCCCAAGACGGCGCTGTGCGCATCCGCGAATTCAAACAATTGGTACTGGCCTTGCATCAGAAAGGCTTACGGGTGATCATGGATGTGGTTTACAATCATACGGCCCTTACCGAGAAATCAAATTTCAACCAACTGGTTCCTGGGTATTATTACCGGCAGAATGAAAAAGGCGGGTTCTCCAACGCTTCTGCCTGCGGCAATGAAACCGCCAGCGAGCGACCCATGTTCCGGAAATTCATGCTGGAATCCATGAAATATTGGGTGGAGGAATACCATATCGATGGCTTTCGGATTGATCTGATGGGAATCCACGATATCGAAACCATGAATCAGATCTCTGCCGAACTGCACCGGATCAAACCGGATATTTTGTTGTACGGGGAGGGGTGGACCGCCGGAAAGAGTCCGCTGCCCGATGCGCAACGGGCCCTCAAGTCCAATGCGCATCGGCTCGATCGCATCGCCGTGTTCAGTGATGATATCCGGGATGCCATCAAGGGAAGTGTATTCGATCACCACGACAAAGGATTCGTATCCGGTAAGTCGGGCATGGAATCCTCCATCCGTTTTGGGGTCGTAGCCGCGCTGCCGCACGACCAAGTCGATGTTTCAAAGGTTATCTACGCCAAGCAGTCCTACGCCGCGCAACCCCATCATACCATCACGTATGCGGAATGCCACGACAATCATGTGCTGGCTGATAAACTAGCCATCTCCGTTGCGGAGCAAACCGATTCCCTTCGAGCCGAAATGCACCGACTGGCCCTGGGAATTCTGCTTACCAGCCAAGGTATTGTATTTCTTCATGCTGGAACCGAATTTCGTCGAACCAAAAAAGGGGTGGAGAATTCTTTTGAAAGTCCCGATAGCATCAACGCCATCGATTGGAATAACAAATCTCAGCAACTTGAATTTTATCAATACGTACAGGCCTTGATTCAACTGCGGAAACAACATGCTTCGTTTCGACTCGCCGATTCAAAAACGCTGATCCAGGCCATCCGGTTCGAGGAGACAGAAACAACCGGCTCGGTTCGTTTTCAGATCGAATCGGTGGGGGGCAATGACAAGTGGAGAAAAATACGGGTTCGATACAGTGGAATGGAAGCATCTGCTCCTTGGGTAGTTGGACAGGGTTGGAAACCGGCCATTCTCAATAACCGGGTGGTAAACACCACTTCAGCGATGAGCTTGATTCCGGTCAAGCCGCTTACGCTAACAGTCTTGTATCAATAACGGTCTCGCGGCGTTCGAGAAGTAGGGGAGAACCGGGGCCTGCGATCGGTTGGCTCCGATGTTCTACGATCCTCTGCGGGCTTCACGATCATTACTTTTTTTCCGATTCCCAGGTTATTCAACCCCTCTATAGCTTCCCGAGCTTCTTAGTCATTGGGCATTTCCACAAAAGCAAAGCCACGGCTTTTGCCCGTTTCTTTGTCCATTGTAACCTTGGCCGAGCTCACGGTTCCAAATTTGTCGAAGAATTCCGTTAATTCAGCATCACCCATGTCGTATGGGAGTCCGGCTACAAAAAGTTTCATCGATTGTTAAGTTGTTTGAGGATCCAGCAGGAACATAAAGGTATATCAAAATTCATCCGACGATCCAAACTTGAGCGAAATCATCCCGAACGTATGAGAACGGTCATTGTAGTACCTTAGCCGAAACATTTTTTATGATGCGTGAAGTTGTTGTCGTTTCTGCCGTTCGAACGCCGATGGGAAGTTTTGGCGGCTCGCTTAAGTCCTTATCTGCTACTCAATTAGGTGCCGCGGCGATCCGCGGAGCACTGGATCGGATTCAGTTGGATCCCAAAGTCGTAACCGATGTTTTCATGGGCTCGGTCATTCAGGCCAATCTGGGGCAAGCGCCAGCCCGGCAAGCAGTCAAATTTGCCGGTCTACCCGATTCAGTCAATTGCACAACCGTAAACAAAGTTTGTGCCAGCGGAATGAAAGCTGTTTCGATGGCGGTACAACACATTCAACTGGGCGACGCCGATGTCGTGATCGCCGGCGGGATGGAAAGTATGAGTAACGTGCCTTTTTATTCGGAACATGTTCGCTGGGGGAACAAATACGGGAATGTGAGTTTGGTCGACGGATTGGCCAAAGACGGCCTCACCGATGTATACGACGGAAAAGCAATGGGCGTGGCTGCGGAGTTGTGTGCCTCTACCTGTCAGATCTCCCGTGCCGATCAAGATGCTTTTGCCATCGAGAGCTATCAGCGGTCACAGCGTGCTTGGAACGAAGGCATTTTTTCCTCCGAGATCGTACCGGTAACCATCCCGCAGCGAAAAGGAGATCCTATTATTGTCTCCAAAGACGAGGAGCCCTTTCAAGTCAAATTCGATAAGATCCCACAACTCGCTCCGGCCTTTATCAAGGAAGGAACCGTCACGGCCGCCAATGCATCGACCATGAACGACGGTGCGGCTGCATTGATCTTAATGTCGGCTGAAAAAGCACAGTCACTCGGACTCAACCCCCTTACCTATATACGCGGCTATGCCGATGCGGAACAGGCTCCGGAATGGTTTACCACCGCGCCTTCGTTAGCATTGCCTGCAGCACTTAAAAAAGCCGGACTGGAAATGTCGCAGATCGATTTCTGGGAGATCAATGAAGCCTTTTCAGTAGTGGCCCTGGAAAATATTAAACGGCTGGGGTTGGATCCGTCCAAAGTAAATGCCTTTGGCGGAGCCGTTTCTCTGGGCCACCCCCTGGGTTGCAGCGGCGCCCGTATTTTGGTTACCCTGCTCAATGTCCTTACACATCACAACGCACGTTATGGAGCAGCCGGTATTTGCAACGGCGGAGGCGGCGCCAGCGCACTCGTGATCGAGCGGCCAACGAAATGAGAACGCTGATTCGACATATCAATTGTTTAGTTGGTGTTCAGGACCCCAAGCAGCCCCTGCGCAAAGAAGCGTTGGCTCAACTTCCCTCGATCAAGGATGCATTTTTATTGTTGGAAGACGATGTCATCCTTCGATATGGTGTGATGAATGCGTTGGATCTATCCGCATCGGACGTCGATCAGGTCATCGATGCAAAAGATCGATTTGTGCTACCTGCCTGGTGCGATAGCCATACCCACCTTGTATTTGCTGCTACGCGCGAAGAAGAGTTCGTCGATAAACTTAAAGGTGCCACCTATGCAGAGATTGCGGCCAAGGGCGGAGGGATCTTGAATTCCGCCCGAAAGGTGCAAGCTTGTTCAGAGGATGAATTGTTTCAAGGAGCATTGCTCCGATTGAAAGCGGCCATTCTGCTAGGTACCGGTGCGATGGAGATCAAAAGTGGATATGGACTTCAAACCGAGGCGGAAATCAAAATGCTGCGAGTGATTAAGCGGTTAAAAGAGCAGACTCCCATACCCATTCGGTCGAATTTTCTGGGGGCGCATGCTTTTCCGGTTGAATACAAAGACGATCGCGAAGGATATCTGCGTTTGTTGATTGAGGAAATGTTGCCCCGGATCGCAGCCGAGCAACTGGCCGATTACATCGATGTTTTTTGCGAACGGGGATTTTTTTCACCCGATGAAACATCCTTAATCCTTGCTGCTGCCGCCGCGCATGGATTAAGGCCCAAGATCCATGCCAATCAATTATCTGTATCCGGTGGGGTAGAAGTGGGGGTAAGACATGACGCCCTCAGCGTCGATCATTTAGAATGCATGGATGACGCGGCGATTGATTGTTTATCTGCCGCCGATACCATTGGCACGTTGCTTCCCGGATGCTCATTATTTCTTCGGGCTCCCTATGCGCCCGCCCGTGCCTTGATTGACAGCGGTGCCGCGATTGCCTTGGCTTCCGATTTCAATCCCGGTAGCGCCCCTTCTTACAACATGAACCTGGTGGTCTCGCTGGCTTGTACGCAGATGCGGTTGTTGCCGGAGGAGTCAGTCAATGCCGCTACGATCAACGGAGCGTTTGCGATGGAGCTGGCCGATCGGGTGGGTAGTATTGCAGCAGGTAAGAAAGCGAATCTGATTTTTACCAAGCCGATGTCCTCGCTGGCGTATCTTCCTTATTCGTTTGGCGAGAACGTGGTGGAGCGGGTGATGATCAACGGAAAATTTTATCTATAAACTGAATGCATCAAATATGAAGCGTATCATTGAATGTGTGCCCAATTTCAGCGAGGGACGAGACACTGAAAAGATTCGTCAGATCACCCATGAGATTGAAAAGATCGAGGGGGTGCGCTTATTGAATGTGGACCCGGGAAAGGCCACGCATCGCACCGTGGTTACGTTTGTCGGCGAACCCGATGCGGTGATCGAAGCCGCTTTTCAGGCGATCCGAAAGGCCGGAGAATTGATCGATATGTCGCAGCATATAGGTGAACACCCTAGAATGGGTGCTACCGATGTTTGCCCCCTTATTCCGATCAGCGGCATCAGCATCGAAGAAACGGCGGAGTATGCCCATCGGCTTGCCAAACGGGTAGGCAAGGAGTTGGATCTTCCGGTTTATTTGTACGAAGCCGCTCAATCCGATCCCAACCGAAAAAATTTATCCATCATTCGCGCCGGCGAGTACGAGGGGTTCTTTAAAAAGATCCTTCTGCCGGAATGGAAACCGGATTTTGGTCCCGCGGCAATGGATCCCAAGCGTGGCGCCACGGTCATCGGTGCTCGCGATTTTTTGGTTGCCTATAATGTCAACCTCAATACCACTTCTACCCGACGCGCCAATGCCGTGGCCTTTGATGTGCGCGAAGCCGGTCGAGTGAAACAGGAGAATGGGAAAGTAGTCAAGGATGCTGCCGGGAATCCGGTAAGCATTCCGGGTACACTCAAGTCGGTCAAGGCCATTGGTTGGTTCATCGAGGAATACGGCATTGCGCAGATCAGTATGAACCTGACCAACATTCGGGTAACGCCATTGCATATGGCGTTTGACGAGGTTTGTGAGCGAGCGAGGGACCGGGGCATGCGGGTTACGGGAAGTGAGTTGGTGGGACTGGTGCCATTGCAGTCACTGATCGAAGCAGGAAAGTATTTTCTGCGCAAGCAAAATCGTTCGGTGGGGGTTTCAGAAAAAGCCTTGATTGATATGGCCATTCGATCGATGGGACTCGACGAGTTAACGCCCTTCAAGCCGGAGGAGCGGGTGATCGAATATTTGTTACAAGATCCGGCAGAACAAAAGTTGATCCGCCAGTCCTTGTCACGTTTCTCGGAAGAGACTGCCAGTGAAAGTCCCGCGCCCGGGGGCGGATCCATTGCGGCCTATGTTGGTACGCTGGGTGTTTCGTTGGCTACGATGGTGGCGAATCTTTCTTCGCATAAGAAGGGATGGGACGATCGCTGGGCCGAGTTCAGTGATTGGGCCGAGAAAGGGGAGGTGCTTCGTCAGCAGTTGTTGTTATTAGTTGATGCGGATACCCGTGCCTTCGATGCGATCATGTCAGCGTTTGGTTTGCCAAAATCAACCGATGCTGAAAAGCAATCGCGTCAGGCAGCCATTCAGGCAGCCACCAAGCAAGCCATGGAAGTACCGTTGCAAGTCATGCGATTGTCGCTTCAATCCATGGAACTGATCCAGGCCATGGCTACGCACGGCAATCCGAATTCCGTTTCAGATGCGGGTGTTGGCGCGCTTTGTGCGCGCGCTGCCGTACTCGGGGCTTATATGAATGTTCGAATCAATGCCGCAGGTTGCACCGATGCAGACTATGTAAAAAAACTACTGGCAGAAGGTGCGCAAATGGAGAAAGAAGCCATGATCAAAGAGGAGCAAATCCGTACGCTGGTCGACCACCAAATTGCGAAACTTTAAGCGCTGAATCTCGAACTACGAAGTTCCCGCATTCATCATCCGCTCAAATACTCTTTCATACTCCCGATTCGCTACTTCCCAGGCACGGGAGACTTCCTGGTAGGATTTTTCGATTGTTTGAAATTTTATTTTGTCTGAGTAAAAATCTGGATTGGCCAAATCGGCTTCCAGCTTATTTTTTTGAGTCGTTAATTCTGACAGACGCAGTTCAGCTTGTTGAAATTCTTTTTCTACGCGTTGCAGCTCCTTTTTTTTCTCTTTGTCGATCGGTGCGTTAGCGGATGGCGATTGCTGCAGGGTCGGTTTTTTCTCTTGGGCAGGTGCAGGGGCCGATTTTGTTTTGGATTTATTGGAGGAGGATTCAGGTTTTGCCATCCGTTGTTTCCATTGTACCCACTCTTCGTATCCGCCTTTGAATTCTTTGATCTCCCCCTCCACGATCTCCCAGATCTTATTGGCAGTTTTGGATACAAAATAGCGGTCGTGGCTAACCAGAATCATGGTCCCCTCATATTTATTAAGGGCTTCAATGAGCAGGTCGCAGCTGTGCATGTCAAGGTGGTTGGTAGGCTCGTCCAGCAACAGAAAATTTGCTTTGCTCACGATCACTTTGGCCAGGGCCAACCGGGCTTTTTCTCCTCCGCTAAGAACACGGATCCGTTTGTCGGTATCGTCGCCGCTGAACAGAAAACATCCCAGCAGGGCTCTTAGTTCGAGGTCGGTCATCTGACTGCCACAGTCTTGCATTTCTTCCAAAATGGTATGTTGCAGGTTCAGGGCTTCTAATTGATGTTGGGCGTAAAAGCTGTCTTCCACGTTGTGGCCCCAGCGTCTTTCCCCTTCGTAGGATTCGATCCCGGCAATGATGCGCAGCAGCGTGGTCTTTCCTTTTCCGTTTGCGCCGATCAGGGCGATCTTATCGCCCCGTTCGATCTCGGCCTTGGCATTTTTGAGGATGGTTAGCTCGCTGTAAGATTTTGACAGGCCGTTTAGTTCAACCAGCACTTTTCCGGGGACTTTGTCTACCCGGAAATTGATTCGGATGTTGGGTCTTTCCATGTTGGCATCCTCGATGCGTTCGAGTTTATCCAATTTTTTCAGGATGCTTTGCGCCATGGCGGCCTTGGAGGCTTTCGCCCGAAAGCGATCGGCGATGCGCTCTTGTTGGCGGATGTAATCTTGTTGGTTTTCGAATGCTTTTTTCTGCAGATCGATCCGAATGGCTTTTTCTTTTTCGTAGAAATCGTAGTTGCCGGTGTAGATGTGCAGCTCTTGTTGATAGAGTTCCACGATTTTGGTCACCATTCGATTCAGGAAATATTTATCATGGCTCACGATGACCACGGCTCCTTCGTAGTTGCTCAGGTATTTTTCCAGCCATTCGATCGAGGGCAGGTCGAGGTGGTTGGTGGGCTCATCGAGCAGCAGCAGATCGGGTTTTTGCAGGATCATTTTGGCCAGCAGTACGCGCATCCGCCATCCGCCACTGAATTCGGCATAGGGTCGGTTCAGGCCAGTGGGTGGGAAACCAAGACCCTGTAAAACCTCTTCGGTTCGGTGGTGGATGTTGTACCCGCCTTTGGTTTCCAGTTCGTGTAATTTATCGGTATAGGCGATCAGCGTTTGTTCGTCGCCGGTGCGTTCGAGTTCTTTTCCGAGTGCTTCGATCTCCGCTTCCAGGTCATGGATTTCCTGAAAGGCACCCAGGGCCACACCCAAAATTGAGTCGTGTATATCAAAACTGAGCAGGTCCTGATGCAAATAACCGATCGTGGTGCCGCGGCTGCGTTCAACGGATCCGGCGCTCGGACGATACTCGCCCGTCAACACTTTTAGCAAGGTCGATTTTCCGGTACCGTTATAGCCGATCAGCCCGATCCGTTCACCGGGTTGGATGTGCCAAGTGGCATCCGCAACGATGGTACGTGCTCCAAATTCAAAGGTTAGGTTCTGAAAGCCGGCTAACATGGGCGCAAAATTAACACATTCTCTTTGCGTTCCGCTGGGCATGTCATCGGATCCGTCTAGCTTTGCGACGTGTTTCGAATTATTTTTTTGTTTCTGGGGATCTTTGCCGGGTCTTTATTTGCCCAAGAAAAGTTTACGTTCAATGGGTATGTGCGCGATAGCCTAACCGGCGAGAGTATCATCGGTGCTACCGTAACGGTTGGAGTGAGCAATCGAAGTTTGCTGACCAACGCTTACGGATTTTTCTCAATCACCCTTCCGTTGGGTGATTACGAAGTGCTTTTTTCACATGTTTCATACGAGAGTTTTACGCGTCGGATTACCTTAAATGCTTCTCAGACCTTTACCGTTTCCCTTACGCCCCGATCGGCCGCCTTGCAGGAGGTGTTTGTTTTCAACAAGAAAAAAGACGGGAACGTGAAAAGTGCCCAGATGGGAAAAGTGGATCTTTCCATGAATCAGATCAAGACCATTCCGGCGTTTCTGGGGGAAGTGGATATTCTGAAAGCCATTCAATTATTACCCGGCGTTCAAAGTGCCGGAGAGGGAAACGCAGGGTTCTATGTGCGGGGCGGGGGGCCGGATCAAAATCTGATCCTATTGGATGATGCTACGGTGTATAATACAGGTCACTTGTTCGGTTTTTTCTCCGTTTTCAATGGAGATGCCATCAAAAATGTTTCCTTGATCAAGGGCGGAATGCCTGCGCAATATGGCGGAAGGTTGTCATCCGTGCTGGACGTTGCCATGAAAGAAGGTAACTTGAATCGTTTTCAGGGAGAGGGCGGCATTGGACTGATCGCAAGTCGTTTCTCGGTGCAAGGTCCGATCCAAAAAGATAAATCTTCCTTCATTTTGTCGGCGCGTCGGACGTATATCGATGCCCTGGTTACTCCCTTTGTAAAAAAGAGCAGTGGCTTTTATGGGTCGGGTTATTATTTCTATGATTTGAACGCGAAGGTCAATTATCGGTTTTCGGACAAGGATCGCCTTTTTCTGAGCGGATATTTTGGGCGGGATGTTTTTAATTTCAACAATTCCAAGCGTTCTTTTTCTACGCGGGTTCCTTGGGGGAATGCTACCGGTACATTGCGTTGGAATCACGTGTTTGGTCCCCGTGCCTTTACCAACACCACCCTGGTGTTCAACGATTATCAATTCGATTTTACGGCCCGGCAAGATAATTTTGAGGTAGGACTTTCATCTGGAATTCGCGACATCGGTTGGAAATCCGATCTGGATTATTATCCCTCTCCCAATCACAAAGTGAAACTGGGCATGGCATTGACCCATCATACGTTCGTGCCTAATGTGGTGAGTGGTCGGCAGGACTCTGTCGTCTTTGAGCCCAACAACGCCTTGGCCAAGTATGCATTAGAATCGGCCCTGTATTTGCAGGATGACTGGTCGATCGGTCAACGCTGGAAGATCAACTATGGAATCCGGCTGAGTCGGTTTACACAAATGGGTCCGTTTACCCGGTATGTACGCGATGCAAACGGTAACAAGATCGACAGTACGGTGTATGGCAGGGCGCGGGCGATTCAATCTTATGGGGGACTGGAGCCTCGGCTGACTTTGCGTTATGGTTGGAGCGACAACAGTTCCTTCAAAGCTGCGGTCACCCGCAATTTCCAGTACATCCATTTGGTGACCAATGCGGGCAGTACACTTCCCACCGATCTGTGGGTGCCCAGTACCTATGCCGTTCGGCCTCAGGAAAGTTGGTTGTTAGCGATGGGGTATTTCCGAAATTTTTCTAACAACACGATCGAAACTTCCTGGGAGGTATATTATAAGGACATGAAAAATCAGATCGAGTACAAGGAGGGATATACCCCGGGATTGTCTGACCCCGAGGAGGAATTTGTATTCGGAAATGGTTGGAGTTATGGAAGCGAGTGGTTGATCAACAAAGTCAAAGGTCGGCTAACGGGCTGGGTGGGGTATACGTTATCGTGGACCAAGCGGCGGTTCTCCGAATTAAATGGCGGGGAAGTTTATTCAGCACGTTACGATCGACGACACGATCTCTCGGTAGTGGGGAATTGGGAATGGAATCGCAAATGGAAATTCGGAGCGGTTTTTGTTTACGGAACCGGGAATGCCATAACCTTGCCGGAGCGTTTTTACTTTATCAACGGAGTGCTGACGCAAGAGTATAGTCGCCTCAACCAATACCGGATGCAGGCATATCATCGGATGGATGTATCGGCTACCTATATGCCTAAGTCAAAGCCGGGTCGAAAAGGCGGGCAGTCGTGGGTATTTAGTATTTATAACTTGTATAGCCGACAAAACCCATATTTCTTGTATTTTGATCAGACAGGTCAGTTGTCGAACGGCGATCTGCAAGTAGCGGCTAGGCAGGTTTCTCTATTTCCCATTCTGCCCTCGGTTACGTGGAATTTCAAGTTTTAATTTTTTCGAATGACTCCCTGTTCATAGATCAGACGAACCAATGCATTTTTTTGTTCGTCGGCAGTCAGGTAGATCTGGTGTCTTCCGCTCGGGGTAGTTACCACCATAAGTGCCGTATTGGGAGGGATCTGTCCCAGGTTCTCCCCAACCATTACAATCTCTTTCACCGGTTCTTTTGGGTCGATCCAGATCGTTAAGGTAATTGGCTCAGTACGCAGCATCTGGCGTAGTACAACGGGTTTTTTATTGATGAAGACAGAAATGGTGTCTCCGTCAATTTGGCCATTGTCGTAAAATGCGAGTTGAACCGCTCCGCTATCCAACCGTATTTCCTGTACAAGTTGATCAATTTTCTTGGGGGGTGGCGGGGTTTGAGCAGAAGCCATTGGGAACACGGATTTTTCAAAACGGCTCAACACAATAGTGCCGGGCGCACAGGGGGTTATTCCGTCAATGGCAAGGCCGGATGGGGTAGACCAGTTTCCACGTAACTGAAGTTCTTTTATGCGGTCGAATGTGCCCGCTGAAAGCGTGAATTCATAGTTCTTTAAGCAAGGAATACACTCTTCTTTGAGACGAAAGGTTACGATACCGGTCTCTCGTAACCGGGCAATGCGTTTGACCGAATCCCAGGTGCCTACCAGGTTGTTGCTAATAAAGTTTGAGGAATCGGAAAAGTGATATGCTTTGCCGCTGATTTCAGGCCCTGTACAATTTATCTGAAGTTCGGTCTGGTAAACAGGGAAACAGCCGCCGGGGCCAGTGACCAATTTTCCACGCCAAAATCCAGAGATCTCCTGCGACTGAGCGCAAAAACCAATCAGAAGTAACCAGCCAAGGGGTACCAAGCGCTGCATAGACATAAAGGTACGGACAGAAGGGAGGTTAATTTGGTTTGTAGCGGAAACGTACTACCGCATTTTTCTGTTCGGTGGAAGTAATTCGCACTTCAAATCTTTCGTCGCCCACCTCCACTATCATCAACGAGGTGTTGGGGGGGATACTGCCGAGATTTTCAGCTACCATGGTCACCTGTTCTTCCGTCGCACCCGCCGGAATCTCGAAACTGATCTCCAGAGCATTGGCGGTAAGGCGCTTACGGGAAAGGACTAATTTTTTCCCCACATACACGCTTATGGTATCTCCGTCTATTTCACCGTTGTCGTACAGACGTATGCGTATTGTTCTGTTATTGACGGTCAGTTCCCGGCTCAATTCATTTTCACGGTTCTTCAGTACCGATGGGGTTGGGTCTTCCGTGGGGGTGGGTGGGGGTGTTGGTTCCTTTTTGGCAGGAGGGGGAGTAGATTTGGTGGGTTGCTCTTGCACCGGAGGCTTCTCGGTTTTTTTGGTGCTTGCGTTGGGGGGAGAATCCGTTTTTGTGCCAAGTTTATTTCGATCGGGAGGAGCCTGGTTGTCGTATACCGGCTTTTCCTTCCGCGATTGGTTTTTCAGAAAAGGCTCTTGATAAAAGTCAGATTCAGTTACCCTTCTTAAATATACTTTTCCATCTCCACAGTCGGCACCTTTTCTAACGCCGGGTGCATTTTTTTCAAACTGACTGGTGTACGTTCCTTCTAAGAACTCTTCATTGCCTGATCGGTTAAGCATCAGATTGCAATCCATGATACAGGAGTGAGATCCCTCACTCATTTTGAGCTCAAGGGTATGGGTTTCCTGCAACCGGACACGTTTGGAGGTTGATTCATAACTGCCTTTTACCGCCGCCTTGCCATAAAAGATTGTGGTGAGATAGGAGTAGGACACACCTTGTAGGGAGGGGCCATTTTGTTCGATTTGGACTTCAAATTTGTACTGCTCATACGCATCTGTTATGAAATAACCTCTCCAGATGCCGGTTAGACTTTGAGCAAGGGAAGAACTGGCAAGGAGGGTGGTCGTCAGCAACGCGACCAAGCGGGAGAGTGACGATGACATATAACAAAACTAATTAAATCGGATAATGGGGAAGCGCCCCACGCGGCAATCATTTGTTAAAATCCATCGAGTATCTTTCCCCCATACGAACCGGTTCTGGCACGTAGAATAGCTTGAAAAAGCGTTAGATTTGCCCCTTTAGAACTTGTCAATCCACACATGATTCAGATTACATTTCCGGACGGAGCTGTCCGGTCCTATCCCCCCGGGATCACTCCCTTGGAAATTGCCAAATCCATTTCCGAGGGACTGGCCAAAAAAGTTTTAGCCGCCAACGTAAATGGGGAGGTTCGGGATGCAACTCGGCCCTTGCATACCGATGCGCAATTACAATTGCTCACCTGGCAAGACCCGGAGGGAAAATCTACCTTTTGGCATTCTTCTGCTCATTTGATGGCCGAGGCCGTTGAAACGCTTTTCCCGGGCGTACAATTCTGGGTAGGTCCGGCTGTTGACAATGGTTTTTATTATGACATGGATTTGGGGGATCGGAAAATGACCGATGAAGATCTGACGGAACTGGAGAAAAAAATTCAAGAGCTGGCGAAGACTTCCTCTTCCTATGTTCGAAAAGAGGTATCGAAATCGGAGGCCTTGGACTATTTCACGCAAAAAGGCGACCCGTACAAATTAGATTTGCTTAGTCATTTGGAGGATGGATCGATCACGTTCTACACGCAAGGGCAATTCACAGACTTGTGCCGCGGCCCCCATATCCCTCATACCGGACTCATCAAGGCCCTGAAACTCACAAACATTGCCGGTGCCTATTGGAAGGGGAGTGAAAAGAATAAGATGCTGACCCGAGTTTATGGCGTGAGCTTCCCCTCTCAAAAAGAACTCGACGAACATCTATTGATGTTGGAGGAGGCTAAAAAAAGGGATCATCGAAAGCTTGGTAAGGAGTTGGGGATTTTTACCATGGATGACGATGTGGGACCCGGTCTGCCTCTTTGGTTGCCCAACGGTGGCGTTGTGATCGAGGAGCTGGAAAAATTGGCGAAAGAAACCGAATTGGAGGCTGGCTACAAACGGGTCGTTACCCCACACATTGCCAAAGAAAGCATGTATCTGACCAGTGGCCATCTGCCGTACTACGCAGACAGTATGTTTCCGCCCATGGAAATGGATGGGGAGAAGTATTACCTAAGGGCCATGAATTGTCCCCATCACCACAAAGTTTTTCATGCCGAACCCAAGAGTTACAAAGATCTTCCCTATCGCCTTGCCGAATACGGAACCTGTTATCGGTATGAACAAAGCGGTGAGTTGTTTGGACTGATGCGGGTGCGTTGTCTGCATATGAATGATGCACATATCTATTGCAACCGCGAGCAATTTTTTGATGAGTTCAAGGCCGTCAACGAAATGTACTTGAAGTACTTCAAAATTTTTGGAGTCGACAAGTACGTCATGCGCCTGAGCCTGCACGACCCAAGTAAACTCGGTCAGAAATACGTGAACGAGCCGGCCCTTTGGCAGGAAACCGAAACAATGGTGCGAAAAGTGTTACAGGACACCGGAACGCCCTTTGTGGAGGTGCAGGATGAAGCAGCTTTTTATGGCCCTAAGATCGATGTGCAAATTTGGAGCGCCATCGGAAGAGAGTTTACCTTGGCGACCAATCAGGTTGATTTCAACTCAGCCTTGAAATTCAAGCTCTCGTTCACCAATGCCCAGAATCAAGCCGAAGCGCCTTTGATCATTCACCGGGCTCCCCTCGGAACCCACGAGCGATTTATCGGCTTCTTGCTGGAGCATTTTGCCGGAAAATTCCCCACTTGGCTGGCACCGGTACAGGTTAAACTCCTTCCCATCAGCGATAAATTTTCCGATTATGCCGAGCAAGTTAAACGCTCCCTTACTCAGGCCGGTATACGAGCAGAGGTAGATGGACGAAATGAAAAGATCGGTAAAAAAATACGCGACACGGAGCTCCTGAAAGTGCCGTACATGCTGGTGGTAGGGGAGAAGGAACAAACCGAGGGGAAAGTATCGGTTCGCCGTCAAGGGAAGGGGGACGTAGGCGCGCAAACCGTGGATGAGTTTCAGCAGGCCCTGGTCGCTGAAATTATCGAAAGAAGACTCGAATAAATAGCTAATTTCGTGCATCCCCCAAACCGGGGGAGATCGATTAACTAAAACAGACGAATGGCAGTACCCAAACGACCCGGAGGCGGGTTCAACAGACCTTCCGGCGGCGGACCCCGCCCCGGTGGTGGATTCAGAGGAAGATTTTTACCGCGAAAAGAAGCGGAGCATCGAATCAATCAATTCATCCGTTCCGCACAAGTACGATTGGTAGGAGACAACGTAACCGTCGGCATTTACTCCATACAAGACGCCCTTCGGCTCTCACAAGAACAAGGGCTCGATCTGGTGGAGATCTCGCCCAATGTTGATCCGCCTGTTTGCAAGATCATTGACTACAATAAGTTTCTGTACGATAAGAAGAAAAAAGAGAAGGAGATGAAGGCCAAGAGCAAGGCCTCCGAGGTGAAAGAGATCCGATTCACACCCAACACCGATGACCACGATTTTGATTTCAAGGCCAAACATGCGATTGAATTCTTGAAGGAAGGCAATAAGGTAAAGGCCTATGTTCAATTCAAGGGAAGGGCCATTCAATTTCAGGATCGGGGTCAACTGCTGCTGCTGAAATTCGCCGAACGGCTGGCCGAGGCGGGTGTGTTGGAAAATATGCCCAAGATGGAAGGCAGGCGGATGCTGGCCATGTTTGCTCCAAAAGGAAAGAAGAAATCGTAACGCTTCAAACTTTGTAAGTGCCCAGTAAATGGTTGCGCGATCCACCAACATACACCTCTAATACTTTTCTATGCGGTTTTTTACAGCTTTATTCAGCCTGATCGTTTGTCTGGCCCTCACTACCTCGGTAGTGGCCCAACGTCCCTACGGCCCCCCTCCGGCTCCCAATGGGGCACCCAAAGCGGATACGACCAAGAAGCCCCCGGTTGCCGTTAACGGTCCCAAGCCATACAAGGAAGTGATCACGCCCAAAGCCCAAACCCAGAAGGGAATGTTCTGGACACACAAGGTGGAGGATAAATATTTTTTCGAGATCCCGGATAGCTTGATCGGTAGGGAGATTTTGGTGGTCAACCGAATCTCCAAAGCACCGGCCGATTTGCGCAGCGGTGGCTTTTTCGGATATGCCGGTGATCAGATCGGTCAGAATGTGATCCGATTTGAAAAAGGCCCTAATAACAAGATCTTTTTGCGGACGCTTTCCTATGGTGAGTACGCCAAAGATTCTACCTCCCCGATGTTTCAAAGCGTATCCAATTCCAATATTCAACCCATTTCAGCGGCTTTTGACATCAAAGCACTGGGCAGGGACTCCACCGGTGTGGTGGTTGACATAACCGATTACATTTCCGGCGATAACGATGTATTCTTTTTCAACACGTCTCTTAAATCCAGTTTGCGTTTCGGTTCGCCCCAAGCCGATAAATCCTACATCGTAAACGTTCGGTCCTTCCCAATCAATGTTGAGATCCGCGTGGTGAAGACCTACTCCCGTGGGGCTGCCCCTTCGGCGCCCGGCGGATTCGCGGCCCCGGCAGGGGGTGGGAACATGACCATGGAGTTAAATAGTTCCATGGTTCTGTTACCTAAAAAGCCCATGCAGGCTCGCTACTATGACCCTCGGGTTGGATACTTTGTAGTCGGATATACCGATTTTGATGCTAATCCGCAAGGGGTAAAGGATGTTTATCTCGTCAAACGCTGGCGGCTTGAACCCAAAGAGGAAGACATTGAGAAATATAAACGAGGAGAACTGGTAGAGCCTAAAAAGCCAATCGTTTTTTATATCGACCCAGCCACGCCCGCAAAATGGGTTCCCTATCTGATGCAAGGAGTCGATGATTGGAAAGGAGCGTTTGAAAAGGCCGGATTCAAAAATGCCATCTTGGCCAAGCGAGCACCTACCAAAGAAGAAGATAGTACTTGGAGCCTCGACGATGCCCGCAACTCTGCGATCGTTTATAAGCCCTCCGATATACCGAATGCCAGTGGCCCGAGCATCTCCGATCCCCGCAGCGGAGAGATCATGGAGAGCCACATCAACTGGTACCACAACGTAATGGAGCTCCTGCGCAACTGGTACATGATCCAGTGCGGACCGCTCGATCCAAGAGCCAATCAGATGACCTTTGATGATGCGCTGATGGGGCAACTCATTCGTTTTGTTTCCTCGCACGAAGTGGGCCATACGCTTGGTCTGCGCCACAACCACGGATCAAGCTCCACGGTACCCGTAGACAGTTTACGCAACAAAGCCTGGGTGGAAAAACACGGACACACCCCTTCTATTATGGATTATGCTCGTTTCAACTACGTGGCACAGCCCGGCGATAATATTTCTGAGATCGGATTATTTCCCCGCATTGGCGATTACGACAATTGGGCCATCGAATGGGGGTATCGACGTTTCTATCAATTCGGGGATGAAAATGTAGAAAAGCCATACATGAATCAATGGGTGATCGATCGGCTCAAGGATAAACGACTCTGGTTTGGTACTGAATCTAACCCCGATGATCCCCGTTCTCAAAGCGAGCAAGTGGGCGACGATGCCATGAAGGGAAGTTTTTACGGAACCGAAAACCTCAAGCGAATCGTACCCAACCTGATGAAGTGGACCCGTGAGGCCAATGAGGGATATGAGGGACTACGCACCATTTACGGTGAAGTGGTAGGTCAGTTCAATCGCTACAACGGACATGTAGCCAAATACGTGGGCGGCATCATGGAAACTCCGAAAACAGTTGAGCAAGACGGTCCGGTATATGAGATCGTTTCCAAGGCCAAACAAAAAGAAGCCGTAAGCTATTTAAATAAGCAGCTGTTCACCACGCCAAAGTGGCTGATCAGCGAGGATATATTCACCCGTACCGGACAAAGCGGATTGACCATCATCAGTGGCGCACAGGATAATATCCTGAATCGACTGTTGAGTGCCCGAAACCTGGGCAAACTCATCGATGCCGAAGCCTCGATCGGCAATAAGGCCTATCGGATCACCGATCTGTTGGGCGACCTAAAAGCCGGTATCTGCTCGGAGCTGACCACTCGTCAGCCAACCGATATTTATCGCCGCAATCTGCAAAAATCATATGTGTCTACTTTGACTCGTCTGATCGATGCAGGAGGCGCACAATCTGGTCTGGTAGCCGGTGGAATGGTTATTCAGATGTCTGCTGGACCCTCTTCCGATAAAACAGACCTGAAAAGTGTTGTCAAAGCGCACCTCACGACCCTGCGAACAGAGCTCAACACCGCCGCAGCCCTGGTAGCGGATCCGATGACACGTTATCACTGGAAAGATCTGGCAGATCGGATCGATCAAGCATTAGATCCTCGTAAATAACTCAATTTCAAAAATTTATAGGGCCTCAAACGAGGCCCTTTTTTATTGGGGGCTATCAAAAACAGCCGTATCTTTGCACCCCGCGAAAGCGATTCGGCGCAAGCCAATTGTCTGAAGAGGTTCGAAAAAGGTCCCCCTGTGGGGAATGCCTCAAGGACGAAATTCAAAATAGGGTACCATGCCCAAGGTTAAAACCAATTCGAGTGCCAAGAAGCGCTTCAAAGTGACCGGAACCGGCAAGATCCAGCATCAGAAAAGTTTCAAGCGTCACATTCTGACGAAAAAATCCAAAAAGCGCAAACGAAACATGCGCAAGGACGGAACCGTTTCGGCTTCCCACCTGGATTTCGTCAAACGCCTCCTGCGTCTGAAATAACATACGCTTAACCCGAACGCTGAACCCCGAACTCTAAACTAACGTCCTATGCCACGTTCAAAAAATGCAGTTGCTTCCAAAGCACGCCGTAAAAAAATACTCAAGCAAGCCAAAGGTTTCTATGGCAAACGCAAAAATGTTCTCACCGTTGCCAAAAACGTAGTGGAAAAAGGTATGACCTACATGTTTGTGGGTCGTAAACTCAAAAAGCGCGAATACCGCGGACTCTGGATCGCCCGTATCAATGCCGCCGTACGCGAGGAAGGGTTGACCTACTCCGTTTTTATCAGCAAACTCCAGCAAAAAGGAATCGAGCTGGATCGTAAGGTACTGGCCGATCTGGCCATGAATCACCCCGAGACCTTCAAAGGGCTGATCCAGTCGGTGAAATAAATTTTGACAAGAAAACACTTCGATGCAAAATGAAAGCCCCTTCAAGGGGCTTTTTTACTATTTGATCGTGCTGAATGAATGGTCAGGCTACCATGCCAAAGATGACCAAAAGGGCATACACCACACCCGGAACCCATTTCAGCAAGGTCAGTAGCAGACTGATCCAAAATTTGGAATTGATCTCCCCCTGATGCAAATAAACTGCCAAGGGGGGAGGATCAGGGCAATCAACGTGAGTAAAAATTTGCTCACATCCGCCTCTTCACCCGCCCTTTTTTTCTGTTTGAATTGTTTGAATTCGGCGCGAACACTCCGTCGCCATGCGCTTCGCTCCGCATTGCTCATGTTTTGTAATTGCTCCGATAAGGCGCCCGCCTAAGCCTGCTCCAGAGAGCGTGGGTTGGCGGGATGAGAAGCCATTGTCAGTAGCGGATCTACCAACAACAAAAAAAATAGGAAGACGAAAAAAATATTTCTAGCCATCACATGATGTCCATGGCTTTTACGAAAGCAGTGGTTTGGAAAGGCAGGATCAAGGTCAGCCATTCCCAATGGGTATAAATGGCTAGGCCGAGGGCAGCGGTGGAAACAAAAAATACCAACCACCAGAGTCCCCTTGCGTTTTTGGTCTGTTCCATGTATTGAATTTTGGCAAAAGTAAGACAATCATAGTTTTTTATCATATCCGGTTCGCACCCGAGCTGATTTCTGTCGTTGAAAAATCCTATTTTCGCCGACCGTGTGTTTAGCACACATTCGAACGATTTCCCTGCTTGCCATGACCATCCGTTTTCAGCTTCGCTTTTCTACCCGATATGGCCAAAAATTGTGGGTAACGGGCAACCATCCAGCCCTGGGCAATCTGAACCCTCAAGCGGCCTTCCCTCTTCAATACCTCAACGACCAGTACTGGTCTGCCGAACTAACCCTGCCATCGAAAAAAATACCGGATTCCATCACCTACAAGTATCTGCTTCAGGAGTCGGACGGAAGGTTTGTGGAAGAAGGGGGCAATGGGCGACAATTGATCGGGATCCAAAACCTTCCCCTTCTGCATACACTGGATAGTTGGAGTTATGCCGGTGCCTTTGAACAAACTTTTCTGTCAGGCCCCTTCCGAAAGATTTTGCTCCCTGAGCGTGCCATCGACTCTGCGCCCGTACGGAGCGAAGGACCCCGTGCCTGCTTTCGTGTCGTGGCACCGTTGTTGCCCGCGGGGCAGTCAATCCGACTGATCGGTACCGGATCCGAACTGGGCGGTTGGAAAGAAACCGATGCACGCCGCATGCAGTGGAGCGGTACCTGCTGGGAAACAGAAGTTGAGCTATCCAACACATCCTCCCCCTTGCGTTATAAATACGGCGTGTGGAACGATGAACAAAACTGTTGGTTGAGATATGAAGAAGGTGCGGATCGGTTAATTCCGGATTCGCTCGTAGACCGCTCTGTTCACACCTATGTGCATGATGGATTTATCCGACTGTCCAATAATACGTGGAAGGGGGCCGGCCTTTCGATTCCGGTGTTCAGTATCCGGACCGATAAAAGCTTTGGTGTCGGAGAGTTTGCGGACTTGCCCCAATTGGCCGATTGGGCCAAGGCGCTGGGTATGCGAATGATCCAGATCCTGCCCGTAAACGACACAACGGCATTTCACAACTGGAAAGATTCCTACCCCTATGCCGGGATCTCTGCGTTTGCTTTGCATCCTCTTTACCTGTCGCTCTCCGCTGTTGCCGGAGACGAGCAGACCGACTTGCTTGCAGAGTGGGAGACTACCCGAATCGAACTCAACCAAAAACCTGTGGTTGATTACGAAGCCGTCATGAAAGCAAAATGGTCGATCCTTCGTACCCTGTACGACCGGATTGGCAAATCCTGTTTATCCTCCATTGGCTATAAATCTTTTTGGAAAGAACAACAACATTGGCTCAAGCCCTTTTGTATTTTCTCCTACCTGCGTGACCAAAACCAAACAGCCGATTTCTCTGATTGGCCGAGCCATAACAGCTATGATCCCGATGCTTGTAAGCCCTTGCTGAAGTCAGGTACCAAGTCGGCCAAAGCCATTTCCTTCTATGGATTTGTTCAGTACCACCTACATCTACAACTTAAGCAATCCGTCCAATATTTGCATAGCCAGGGAATCATTCTGAAGGGGGATATTCCGATCGGCGTAAACCGGCATGGATGTGATGCCTGGTTTGCGCCTGAGCTCTATCATATGAATTGGCAAGCCGGCGCCCCGCCGGATGATTTCACGGCCATCGGACAGAACTGGGGATTCCCTACCTACAACTGGGAACGCATGCAAGCCGATGGATTCAACTGGTGGCGATTGCGTTTCCAACAAATGGAATTGTATTTCGATTCTTTTCGGATTGATCACATTCTGGGTTTTTTCCGCATCTGGAGCATTCCGACCCACGCGGTAGAAGGGCTGCTCGGTCGCTTTGTTCCCGCCATTCCCGTTTGTCCCCAGGAGTTTACTGAACGTGGTATACCCTTTCATGCCGACCGCTACACCAAACCCTATATAACTGAAACCTACCTTCAGCAACTCTTCGGATCGGATGCCGAATCGGTTCGAAATTTCTTTCTGGAAACAGCCGATCTGGGTACTTATCGATTGCGTCCGGCCTTTGCAACACAGCGACAGGTGGAACGCTACTTTCAGCAGCACAACCAGTGGCCTTCCGGAACCCGCGAAAAACTTTATGCGCTGGTAGCGAATGTGATCCTTTTCGAAGAAGAAGGCGCCGAATCCGGTTATCACTTTCGGATCTCGATGGACAAGACCTATTCCTATTCTTGTCTGCCTCCGGAGATCCAACGCAACCTCTATGAATTGTATTTAGATTATTTCTATAAGCGTCAGGACGATTTTTGGTTCCGACAGGCCATGCAAAAACTGCCCTCCCTTAAGGCAGCCACCAATATGCTGGTTTGCGGCGAAGACCTGGGTATGGTGCCGCACTGTGTCCCCGACGTCATGCAGCAACTCGGCATCCTGAGCTTGGAGATCCAGCGCATGCCCAAAGATTCCAAACACCGATTCTTCCATCCCCAGGATGCGCCTTACCTCTCGGTGGTAACACCCTCAACACACGATATGAGCACCCTGCGTGCCTGGTGGGAGGAAGATGCGGCACGTACACGTGATTTTTACCAACAAGAGCTCAATCAATGGGGCGATTCCCCGCAGTTCTGCGAATCGTGGGTAAACCGCGCCATACTCGACCAACACCTTCAATCGCCCGCCATGTGGAGCATCTTTCAAGTGCAGGACATCTTGGGGTGCTCGGAAAAATTACGTCGGCAAATGCCCCAGGAGGAACGAATCAACGACCCGGCCAACCCCAACCAATACTGGCAATACCGGATGCATCTCACACTGGAGCAATTGATCCGGGAACAGGCGTTCAACCGAGAATTCAGGGAAACCGTAAAAGCTTCGGGCCGGTAAACCTTCGATCTGTCCTAACTTGCAAGCATGCAGGTACGTTATCATTCGATCGCACTTCCTTTTCGTCATCCCTTTACCATTTCCAAGGGTACCAAAACCCATCAACCCGCCTTGGTCGTGGCGCTGGAACACCGCGGATACATCGGTTACGGCGAAGCACCGGCCATTGCCTATTATCAGGTGACGGTCGATCAGATGATCGAACGCCTGGAACAGAAAAAAACGCAGGTAGAACGTTTTGCCTTCACCGACCCGGAGCGCTATTGGCATTACCTGCATCATCTGCTGCCCCAAGATCCTTTTCTGGTATCTGCCCTGGATATGGCAGGGTGGGACCTCTTCGGAAAAATGCGAGGCAAACCTCTTTATCAGTTGTGGAACGGCGATCCCACCCGCGCTCCCCTTACGGATTATACCATTGGCATCGATACCATCCCGCGCATGGTTGAGAAGATGAAAGAAAAGCCCTGGCCCATTTATAAAATAAAAGTGGGCACCCCCGATGATCTCCCGATGTTGCGTGCCCTGCGTGCACAAACCGAAGCAAGACTGCGCATCGATGCCAACGCCGGGTGGACGCTCGAGCAAGCCCTTGCCCTGTTACCCGATCTACAGGAAATGAACATCGAACTGATCGAGCAACCGCTGGCGAAAGAAGATTGGGAAGGAATGAAGCATCTGCGGGCGGTCTCGTCTATACCGCTGTATGCCGACGAATCCTGTGTATTTGAACGCGACGTTGAAAAATGCGCTTCTTTTTTTCATGGCATCAATATCAAACTGACCAAATGCAGCGGCATCACGCCCGCCCGCCGCATGATCAAACAAGCAAAAGAGCTGGGATTGAAAGTTATGATCGGCTCCATGAACGAGTCGACGTTGGGATCTGCCGCCATCGCACACCTGACGCCTTTTATTGACGAGGTGGATATGGATGGCCCCTTGCTGCTGGCCGAAGACATCACAACGGGTATTTTGTATGATCAGGGACGGGCAACGATCCCTTCCGATCCGGGTTTGGGCATTCAATGCACGCTTTTTTCATAGGACAACCTTTGTGACCGCCCGCTGTTGTACTTTTGCAAACCGAAGAAAATGGCCTGGAGCGATCAACACCAATTCATACAAGCCCTCGAACGTGCCGGCGAGCTCGTTCGCATAAAAACCTTTGTCGATCCAAAGTGGGAGATCGCTGAAATTACAGACCGAGTCAGTAAATCCGGCGGAGGAGGGAAGGCCCTTCTTTTCGAGAACACCGGTACCGATTTTCCCGTGCTGATGAATGCCTACGGAAGCGAACGCAGAATGTGCATGGCGTTGGGCGTCGAACACCTCGATGACGTTGCACGTGAGATTGAAGGATTGTTCAAGTTGCTCTCCGCTCCGAAAGAATCGATGCTCGATAAATTAAAGTTGATCCCCAAACTGGGCACGTTTGCCAGTTGGATACCCAAGGTTCGCTCCGGCAAAGGCATTTGCCAAGAGGTGATCCAGCTTGATCCCGACCTTTCTAAGATACCAGTGATCACTTGTTGGCCAAAGGACGGGGGACCTTTTGTAACCCTACCCGTGATTCATACCAAAGATCCCATTACCCAATCACGCAACGTGGGGATGTATCGGATGCAAGTCATCGGCCCGCAACTCACCGGTATGCATTGGCACAAGCACAAGGTCAGCGCCAAACATTTTTCCGAATACAAAAAACTCAATCAACGGATGCCCGTGGCCGTGGCCCTGGGGGGCGATCCAGTGTATGCGTACTCAGCTACCGCTCCGCTTCCCGAGAATGTGGATGAGTACATGCTCGCCGGATTTTTACGAAAAAAGAAAGTGGAGTTGGTGCGTTGCATCACCCAACCCGAGATCGAAGTGCCCGCTGATGCGGATTTTATCATCGAAGGATATGTTGACCCGCACGAAGAGTTGATCTGGGAGGGCCCGTTTGGCGACCACACTGGTTATTACTCGCTGCCCGATTGGTATCCCCGTTTTCACGTCACCGCCATCACACATCGGAAAAACGCCGTGTATCCGGCTACCATCGTGGGCATACCGCCTCAGGAAGATGCCTGGTTGGGAAAAGCCACCGAACGAATTTTTCTGGCCCCTATTAAAATGACCATGGTACCTGAAATCCTCGATATGGATATGCCCGTGGAAGGCGTATTTCATAATCTGGTCATTACCCAAATTCAAAAAGACTATGCCGGACAGGCCCAAAAAGTCATGAATGCAATGTGGGGAGCCGGACAAATGATGTTCAATAAAATTCTGGTACTGGCCGATCAAAACACCCGCATACAAGATTACCGAACGCTGGCACAAACCGTATTTCAACACCTGAACCCGGCTACCGATGTGGCCTTTGCCAGCGGTCCCATGGACGTACTCGACCATAGTTGCAGCAAACTAGGCTTTGGTGGGAAAATGAGCATCGATGGTACCGCCAAACACCCCGAGGAGCAGGCCGATGAGTACCGGCCCCGCCCCTTGATGAATTGGAATCAAGCCAAGCAAAACTTGAAATCCGATTTCCCTGAGATCGCGGCGATAAACGATCAATTGATCTCAGAAAATATTCCCGTGCTGCTGGTTGCCATCAAAAAAGATCGTCCGGGTCATTTTCGTTCCCTGCACAAAAAGATGGCTCAACGAAACGAACTGGGGGGCATCAAGATGGTGCTGTATGTGGAACATACGGTTGATCCGCTGGACCTATCCACCGCCCTTTGGCGTTTTTGCAACAACATGGATCCCAAACGAGATTCAGAATTGGTTCGGGTGGAGTCTGAAGATGGTTTTCATTACGATGCCTGTTTGGGATTGGATGGCACTCGAAAAACCAAAGAATTCGACGGATTTCACCGCGACTGGCCAAACATCATTGTCGCCAATGAAGAAACCATCCGCTCCGTGGATGCTAAGTGGGATTCGCTGGGAATCGGACCTTTTCTGCCTTCTCCTTCCCTGAAATTCAAGGGACAGATCTACGGTGAAGAGGCTGTTGTTTCCTGAGTTTTCCCCTTTTAGCGGTCGCTCGGTTGGTTTAGGATTTCTCCCCGGCAGACAGTAATTTTGCCGCACCCAAAATCCTGATCATGTCCAGATCCATTGCCTTTCGGGAAGCCCTGCGTGAAGCATTGAGTGAAGAGATGCGCCGCGACGAGCGTGTATTCCTGATGGGAGAGGAGGTTGCAGAATACAACGGTGCTTACAAGGTCAGCCAAGGCATGCTGGCAGAGTTTGGTCCCAAGCGTGTCATCGACACACCGATCGCTGAATTGGGTTTCACGGCCATTGGAGTTGGAGCGGCTCAAAACGGTCTTCGTCCCGTCGTTGAGTTCATGACCTGGAATTTCGCCGTACTGGCATTGGACCAAATACTGAATACGGCATCGAAGATGCTGGCTATGAGCGGCGGACAGATCACCTGTCCAATTGTATTTCGTGGCCCCAACGGCTCCGCGGGTCAGCTCGGCGCTCAACACTCCACCGCTTTCGAATCGCTTTATGCCAACATTCCAGGCATCAAAGTCATTTCACCTAGCAATGGCTACGATGCAAAGGGCTTGCTCAAGCAAGCCATACGTTTTGAAGAGGACCCCGTCGTATTCATGGAAAGCGAGCAGATGTATGGCGATAAATGCGAGGTGCCGACCGATGAATATTATATTGAGCTGGGAAAAGCCGATATCAAAAAGCAAGGACGGGATGTAACCATCGTTTCCTTCAATAAAATGATGAAGGTGGCACTGAGTGCCGCGGCCGAGTTGGAAAAAGAGGGGATCAGCGCCGAGGTGATCGACCTAAGAACCATACGTCCGCTGGATTGGATGACCATTTTGGAAAGTGTCAAAAAAACCAACCGATTGGTAATCGTGGAGGAGCAATGGCCTTTCGCCTCGATCTCTTCTGAGATCACGTACCGAATCCAAAAGGAGGGGTTTGATTACTTGGATGCACCGATCCGACGCATCACCGCCGCCGATGCTCCCTTGCATTATGCGCCAAACCTGGTCGCTGCTGCCTTGCCCGATACAAGCCGAACCGTTCGCCTGGTAAAGGAAGTAATGTATCAGGTAAAGCAGTTTGAATATTAACAGCTTACTTAAAACTGTTCGATCGAATTTCCGGTAGTTTTGACCCAAATTCAACCGATGCCTTTTAATCATTTTCTGACCGTTTATCTGATCAGTATTTTATTGGTGCTGTTGCCGGCACCGGGTCTGGCCCGGTTATTTGTAAAAGCCGGACTCCCCGCCTGGAAAGCCTACATCCCCTTTTATAATACCTGGTTGATTCAGCAATTGAATAACCGTCCAAAACACTGGGTTTTCTGGCAATTCATACCCATTATCGGCTGGTTCGTAACACCGGGCATTTACATCGAATTTGCCAAGGTATTCGGACGGTTCTCCGTAGGGGATCACATGGGTGCGAGTTTACTGGCACCTTTTTATTTTCCTTGGTTGGCCTACAAAAAACAGCCCGTTTTTATTGGTGCGGAAAAGGTGAAAAAGCACGTTAAAAAAAGTTGGCGGGAGTGGTACGATGCTGCCATTTTTGCGATCGTAGCCGCCACCCTGATCCGAACCTTTGTTTTTGAGGCGTACACCATTCCCTCAGGCTCTATGGAGAAAAGTCTGCTGGTAAACGATTTTCTATTTGTGAGCAAGTTCAGCTACGGTCCCCGAATCCCCAACACGCCCTTATCTTTTCCCTTCGTACACAATTATATGCCCTTTGGCTCCAGTAAAAAGTCATACCTATCCGCGGTGCAGATCCCTTACATCCGTTGGTTTCGTTCGCCCGTAGAGCGGTTGGATGCAGTGGTTTTTAATTTTCCTGCCGGCGATACGGTTATTAATAAGCCAGACTATCAGTCATTCCGGGAATTTCAAGGACTTTGCCGGGAATTGGGTAACGGGGATGTAGCCGCAGGCAGACAGTTCATTCTCCAGAATCCTGAAGAGTACCCCTTGGCGGTACATCCAGTGGATAAGACCGACAATTACATCAAACGCTGTGTCGCCATTGCCGGGGATACCTTGGAAATAAAATCAGGGGATGTTTACATAAACGGCAGCAAGCAAAAGCCGCCTCCCTTCTCGGTTATGGATTATGTAGCAACCACCGACGGCAGCGCTCCCCGAACCGACATACTGGAAACAGATTTTGGAATGGAACAAGGAGAAGATTTTTACCAAAGTGGACCCAATCAGGTTATTTTCCAAAATCTGCCGGCCCAAACGTTGGATAAGATTATAGCGGATAAGCTTTTCATACAAATACAGCCCCGCGTTATTCATCCCGATTTTATAGATTTTAAGCAATTGCCCAACCTGACCTTTCCGTACGACACCCTCCAGTACAGGTGGACCGTAGATTACTTCGGCCCAATCTGGATTCCTCAAAAAGGAGCGACCCTCACGTTAAATGCAAAAAATTATCCGCTCTATGAACGGGCCATTCGGGTCTATGAAAAAAACAACTTAGAACGTCAAGGCGATCGGTTTCTATTGAATGGCAAAGAGGTGACCACTTACACGTTTAAAATGGACTACTACTGGATGATGGGAGATAATCGGCATGGCTCTCAAGACTCTCGATTTTGGGGTTTTGTACCCGAGGATCGAATCGTGGGGAAGGCCTCGTTGATTTGGTTCAGCTGGGAGAATGGTCCGCGTTGGAAACGCCTGTTCCGTTTCGTGAAATAATATTCCTATCTTGTTCACGTGATCAACCAGATTTCGTTTCAATACGAAGCGTGGCCCGATGACAGCACGTTGTCCGTTGCCGATCGTGCTTTGCTTCAGGAAGCCCGTCAGGTTACCGCCCTTGCCTATGCACCATACTCCAATTTTTGGGTAGGGGCTGCAGCGCGGCTGGTTTCCGGCAACATCGTTCTGGGAACCAATCAGGAAAATGCTTCGTACCCCGTGGGTTCTTGTGCTGAACGTGTTTTGCTCGGTCATGCGGCCGTCCGCTTTCCGGAGGATCCCATCGAAACCCTGGCCATCAGCTATCATCCGAAGGATAAATCCAGCGCAGTACCCCTTTACCCCTGTGGCATGTGTCGACAGGTCTTACTGGAACACGAGATGCGCTTTCAGCGCCCCATCCGCCTGATCTTATCAGGAATGAGTGGACCGGTACACGTGGTAGACTCAGCCGAATCATTACTCCCCTTTGCCTTTACTGGGAAAGGACTGCGGAACTGACCGCAGTTTTTTACTACCTTACCCCTACAACCACAGAACATGAAAGCTGATAAGCGATCAACCCAGTCGCGTAGAAAATTTATTCGTCAAACAACACTAGCCGCTTCTGCATTTTTTATTCTTCCCCGTCACGTATTGGGAGGGGATTCATTCCACCCAGCGACAAATTAAATATAGCCGGTATTGGCGTTGGCGGAAAGGGAGCCGGCGATTTAATGGAGTTTGCAAAAAGTCCTTACGTCAATATCGTATCGCTTTGTGATGTGGATGATCGGCAGGCAGCCGGGGCAAGGAAAAAATATACGGGGGCCAGTTACTACCGAGATTTTCGTGTGATGTTGGATAAAGAAAAAAACACGATCGATGCCTGTTCCATCTCTACCCCGGATCATACACATGCAGTAGCAACCCTCGCCGCTATGCAACTGGGAAAACATGTCTTTACCCAAAAGCCCCTCACCCACAGCATCCATGAAGCCCGACAACTAACCGAAGCAGCCAATCGTTACAAGGTGGTTACTCAGATGGGCAACCAGGGGGGATCCGGTGACGGAGTCAGACAGGCAAAAGAAATGTACGAAGCCGGACTTATTGGAGAAGTAACAGAGGCCCATGCATGGACCAACCGACCTGTATGGCCGCAAGGAATTCCTACCCCTACGGGAAAATTTGATGTACCGACTGAATTGGACTGGAATCTTTGGCTCGGACCCGCTTCATTTATAGATTATAATCCGGCCTACCTGCCATTTAATTGGAGGGGATGGTGGGCATTTGGAACAGGCGCTTTAGGGGATATGGCTTGTCATGTCATGGATCCGATTTTTCGATTGCTTCCCATCCAATATCCGGATTCGGCCGAGTGCAGTGTGGCAACGATCTGGAAAGAGATGTGGAATGACACACAAAATCTGGATGCTTTTCCGCCTGCCACCATCGTTCATCTGAATTTTCCGCGAACCGATGGTCTCGGATCCATTAAAGTTTCCTGGCACGATGGAGGCCTGCTTCCCCCTCGCCCCGAAGAACTACTCCCGGGCGAGCCCTTCGGCAGTTGGGATGGAGGGGTGCTACTGGTGGGTTCCAAGGGAAAAATCTTGCTTGATTGTTACGGGGCAAATCCAAGGCTACTTCCCACCCTGCGTATGAAAGAGCTTGACTTGAAACCCACCACACCCCGGGTTGTAGAAGGGCATTACTTGCAGTGGGTAAACGCCTGTCGAGCTGGATTTGGAAAGGCCACCACCAGTTCCCCTTTTGAGTATGCGGGACCATTTACCGAGAGTATTCTTATCGGCAATTTGGCTATTCGAAGTTGGATGTTGAAGAACCCGGCGCTGAAAGGATGGGAGGATAAGTCTCTCGGCAGAAAAAAACTGATTTGGCATGCACGTTCTATGCGAGTAACCAATTTTGATCCCGCCAATCAGTTTGTTCAACGGGAATACCGGCCCGGCTGGTAAGTAGCCTTAAGGCAACCGCAACAGTTCACTTAATTGAGCGGCTAAAATCAAGTCGCCGCTTTCCTGTGCCTTTTGTGCTACTTTCCGCAGCCACCATTCAACCAGTTGTTTTGCGAAAAGGGGTTCAAAGAATGATTCCTCCAAAGGTTGATGAATTCGACGCATGTAGAGTTCAATCTCTGCTCGACCAAATAATTCACCTGTTTGTGGATCGAGATAAAAATCGATGCTGTCAATCCCTTTCTTCTCCCGGGATTTGATCACATTGGGTGAACCTAGTACAAAAATGCCCGGTACTGATAAGGCATAAAGAGAGAGGTCTAGTTTTTCTGCTAAAATCTGAATTAAGAGCCCTAAGCCAACTTGATTTCCTATTCGGTTCGTTAAAATATCGCCGATGAAATGGCTTGCAATTTTTTCCCGCGCCGAGTCGATACCCTTAAAGCGCTCATGCTCGAATAAAACTCGACTGAGTACATTCATCTGTTCCAGCGGCGTTAAGTATTGGTTGAGCTCCAACCACGCATTTCGTCGAAGCTGCTCCATTGATTGCCGAAGGATTTCAGTTCTGTCCTCCCGATGATAAAGCTGATCCAAAATCAATAAGCCTTCCCATAGGTCGGGACTGCTCTGTTGTCTCCAATATTGATAACGCTGGGCAATTTCTAGGTATTGTATCCGTCGAATAATCGATTCCACCCGAACCTGCTGGTCTGCTTGTTCCGCTGTTTCCCATACATGCTCGAGTTGAGGAATGGCACGGTAGCCGTATTGCACAATTCGATTGAAAACCGGCTCAAAAACATTTTCATCCGGGTCGTCCAATAAACGAATCAAGGCGAACAATTCCGGGTCGTTAACAGTTGGAACCATGCGCACAATATGCACTCGAAACACCAAACCACCTTTGGATTTCTATCCACAACTGTTGAAAAGCTATTTGCGCTTTTTCGGTGTGGCCTTTTTGGCAGATTTCTTGGAAGTCGACTTAGACGCGGTTTTTACGGATGCAGTTTTGGTGGCGGCAGATTTCTTGGCGGGGGACTTTGTCTTTTGCTTGGACTTGAATGCTCCCGGTATAGCCGCCTCAATGAATGATTTCACCTCCTCGAGCGTAAAAGCAGCGGCTTCCTCCGCGGAATAACGGTTGTTGTCTGCTTTCTTGGGGACGGGAATGACTTTCTTTCCGTATTTGATCAGCGGTCCCCAGCGACCATTTTCTAAATTGATCTTCTCCTCGGGCCACCGTTGAATGTATCGATTCTCCTCTTTCTTGATCTTCGCTTCGATGAGTTCATGCATCTCGGCGGCCGATAGCTTTTGAAAAATATATTTCTTAGGAACGTTGATGAACAGTCCGTCCCATTTCAAGTAAGGGCCGAATCGCCCGGTGCCTTTGGTGATCGGTTTCTGTTGGAATTCACCCACCGGTGCATCTGCTTTCTGTTTGTCCTGAATGACCTTGATAGCAGCTGTTAAGTCAACCTGCGATAGATCCGTACCCTTCGGAAGCGAAATGAAATCTTCCCCCCATTTGACATAGGGGCCAAACCTTCCTACATTGACCAACACATCTTTTTCCTCATATTGTCCCATTACGCCTTGTGCTCCAAATAAATTCAAGGCTTCTTCGAAGCTGATGGTTTCGATGCTTTGTCCGGTTGGTATCTTGGCAAAACGGGGTTTCTCTTCCTCTTCTGCACTTCCGATCTGGATCATTGCTCCATAGCGACCCATCCGGGCAACGACCGGTTTGCCGGATTTGGGATCGGTGCCCAATACCCGCTCGCCCTTGATCCGCTCAGCGGTCTCAATGGTCTGCTCCACTTCTTTCTTGAAAGGCTGATAAAACTCCTGGATCATCTTGCTCCACTTCCGTTTTCCTTCAGCCACTTCATCGAATTCATTCTCAATGGAGGCCGTAAACCCGTAATCCATGATCTGATGGAAATACTGTTTAAGAAAATCCGTGACCACCAGTCCCAGATCCGAAGGAAAGAGCTTCGATTTCTCCGTACCAGTGTTCTCAAATTCAGTAACCGTGGTCAGTTTATCTTTTTTCAAGGTCAACACCTGATAGGCACGTTGTATTCCTTCCTTGTCACGCTTCTCCACATATCCTCGTTTCAGGATGGTGGAGATCGTGGGGGCATAGGTAGAGGGGCGGCCGATACCGAGTTGCTCTAATTTTTTTACCAGGGACGCCTCGGTGTAGCGGGGGAGGGGGCGCGAAAAACGCTCCACCGCCTGCAGTTGCGTGAGGGTGAGCGATTGACCTTTTTTCATCGGCGGCAAAATTCCATCCGGACGATCCTCGCTTTCCTCTTCGTCTTTGCCTTCCATATATACTTTCAAAAATCCATCGAATTTCAATACCTCTCCGGTAGCCGACAGCGATTCTTTGTTGGTAGAGATCTCAATGTCAACCGATGTTTTTTCCAGTTCCGCATCCGCCATCTGACATGCCATGGTGCGTTTCCAAATCAATTCATAAAGCCGGGCCCACTCGGCTTCGGCAACCCGGGGGGTGCTCATGTAAGTGGGACGAATGGCCTCATGCGCCTCCTGTGCGCTTTCATTCTTGTTATTGTATCTCCGGAATTGATGATACCGTTCCCCGTACATCGTCTTTACGGTCTGTGAAATATCAGCCAGGGCCGTCTTGCTCAAGTTTACGCTGTCGGTACGCATGTATGTGATGTATCCATTCTCATACAACCGCTGCGCGATTTGCATGGTGCGCGAAACACTGTACCCCAGCTTTCGAGAGGCCTCCTGCTGTAAAGTAGAGGTCGTAAAGGGTGGGGCAGGAGAGCGCTTACCAGGCTTGACCTGGATATCGGTTACCTGATAAGAGGCGCCTTTACAACTTTCTAAGAATTTTTCCGCGGTACGCGCCGAGGGCTGTTTTTTCCCCTCCGCCGTGAACGCGATCATTCTTTTTTCTGCATCCGGGGCTTGAAAACTACCCTCGATCTTAAACTGACTCTCCGCCAGAAAGGCATTGATCTCCCGCTCTCTCTCCGCGATCAACCGCACCGCAACACTCTGCACGCGACCAGCACTGAGGTTGTTTCGCATGCTCATTTTCCGCCAGAGTACCGGACTCAATTCAAATCCCACAATGCGATCCAATACGCGACGCGCCTGTTGGGCCATTACCAAATTCATATCTACCCGACGCGGATTCGCTACGGCTGCCTGAATCGCCGGCTTGGTGATTTCATGAAATACAATCCGCTTGGTGGTTTTTGGATTCAACCCCAATACTTCACATAAATGCCAACTGATGGCCTCCCCCTCACGGTCCTCATCCGTTGCCAGCCAGACCTCCTTAGATTTCTTGGCAAGTGATCTTAATTCACCAACCACTTTTTCCTTGTCGGCCGATACAATATAACGGGGCTCAAACTGTTTGTCGACATCAATACCCATGCCGGCCTTTTCCAGATCACGGATGTGTCCAAAACAACTTTTTACCTGAAAATCAGTGCCTAATATCTTCTCGATGGTTTTGGCTTTAGCCGGACTCTCAACGATCAATAAGTTTTTAGCCATGGGGGACTTTGTAGTAAAAAAACCGCGTTTACGCGGTCGCAAGTTAGAGCAAGATTAGGAAATTTTCCACCAACGGGAATTTTCTCGCGTTTTCGGATGAAATCTTTGCAGGCTAAAACCCGATCAATCTACTGGATTTCAGACTGCTCCAAACCCGTTTGGCCCAATGAAAATAGTCAATCCCGGAAGGATGCAACCCATCTGTGGTGATCAGCTCCGGACGGTTCTTCGCCTCCCGGGTAAGGTCTGTAATATATATATAATGTATGCCCGCCCGTTCGCAAATCGACTTCTTCTCCTCGTTGAATAGATCAATCTGCCGAGATATTTCCTCCCGATCCCGATCTGCCGCAAAAGGCGTAATGCCCCAATCTGGGATCGACAAGACCCGAATCCGTTCCGGATTATTTCCGGCATAATGTACGGCCCGCTTCAAGAGATCCTGAAATTGAACAGCGAATTCGGAAACCGAGCGGCCCCGGTATTGATTGTTCACACCGATCAGTAAGGTTACCAGGTCTTGATCACAGGCGATCGGATCGATCTTTTCCGCTTCCTCAATCGCGCGGATCAACTCGTCGGTGGTCCACCCCGTTTTCGCGATCACCCGCCACTGCTCCACCGGGTGACCGGCGGACCGAAGAAGCGAAACCAACTGTCCCGGAAAACTTTCTTCCGTCCGAACGGCCTCTCCGATGGTGTAGGAATCGCCAAGCGCCAGGTATTTTTGGATGGGGTTCATTTGACAGCGTAGCCGGAAGTTAAAAAATCAACGATTTCCCGGCAAACTTCTGCATCGCGGTAAATGCGCCGATGTCCCAGTCCCGCTGTGATACGAAACCGCACCTGCCCCGAAATGCTTTGTTGTGTAGGCAAAATATCCGCATACGGGGTTACGTCATCTTGTTGATCGTGTATCCAAAGGATCGGGTTGTTCAGCCCGCCGACCACACGGTTAACGGAGAACCAATCGATGGTTCTTCCGCTTCTTTTTTTAATGGCCTCTCCGATGCGCGTCATGATACGGGGGGACAATCGCAAAGTGGATTGCAGTTGCTTCAAGGCCGATCGGGTTTCGGTAGCGGGAGCAATCAATACAACCCGGTCACTTGTACGGGGCGGTTGCTCCTCCAATGCCAGGCAAAGGGACAAACCGCCAAACGAATGGGCAACATATCCGTCAAAAGGTCCCCACTGCTGCCGTATCTCCTGAATGAATTTTCGGTATCGGAGTGAGTGGATCTGTTTGCCTTCACTATCTCCGTGAGCAGGGGCATCGAATGCGATTACTTCCGTCTCTTTGTTAACCAAGGGCTCGATCAAGTGCGCGAAGTTTCGGGCAGAAGAAGAAAAGCCATGCAGGATCAAAATCCGCTTTTTCCCACCCGCGTTCCATCGCCAACCCACACAAGTATCGCCCGATTCTTGCCAGCTCAGGCGCTCTGCCCGTTCAAAAACCGGAGGCAATGGTTTTTGATTACGTGCCTGTGGGGTGATAAATAGGGTGAAGGCTTGCTTAGCAGCCCAACCCGGCCAGAGCCAGGTACCCAGCCGAAACCAGATCTGATAAAAGGTTAACACGGCGCAAAGTTACCATCCCTGCAACCATTTAACCGATGCATTGTTTTTGTACTTTTGCGGCCCGCGACTACCAATCTTTTATTATGTACAAGATCACCTATCAATTTGAGCAGCCCGGTTTGGAACCCCGGATCTTATCGGGCGTGGAACCCGGACAAAGTTTGCTGGAAGTAGCGCTCAAAAACGATATCGAACTGCATCACAACTGCGGAGGTGTTTGTGCCTGCAGTACCTGCCATCTCTATGTTCAACAAGGTGAAAAACACCTGGAGGAATTGAGTGATAAGGAAGAAGACTTTATTGACCGTGCGGTCAACCCTCGCCTCAAATCCCGCCTGGGCTGTCAATGCCTGTTGCTGGAAGGCTCCGGAGAGATTGTCGTTACCTTGCCCGATCAAACCCAATTCTTGGGTGAATAAAAAAATCCTATGGCACATTTTGAACCACCCATACATTGGTCCGATCACGAAGACATCGCCCTCAAACTCTATGAGCGTTTTGGCGACGAATTCAACGAAGGCAAAATTTATCGCATTCGGTTCACCGACTTGCTCGAATGGGTATTGCAAATTCCCGGTTTTGCCGGTACCCGCGAGCAAAGCACAGAGGGACACCTGGAGATGATCCAGAGTGCCTGGGTCTACGAGTGGCGCGACAACCAACCCTAACTCCGCCCCCTTCTGTATCTTTAGCTCCAGTATGATGAGCCCTGCCCAGCCCGTAGCCTTTGCGCTGATTCGCCATTTCATTTTTGATATCGATGGCGTGTTGACCGATGGAACAGTCTATGTCATGCCAGGTGGTGAACAGGTCCGTCGCATGAACATCAAAGACGGCTATGCTATTCAATTGGCTGATAAAATGGGCTATTCCCTGCTGATCGTGTCCGGAAGTGCTCCTTCAGCAGTGGCCGATCGGTTGGGTAAACTTGGACTCGACGCGATACATTTCTCCGTTTCCGATAAAGCAGACTTTATTTCAACCCACATGCAACAAGCGTGTTGGGATCCCAAACACACACTATACATGGGCGATGACCTGCCCGATCTTTCGGCTATGATGGTGGTGGGACTATCCGCTTGTCCATCCGACGCCGCAAGCGAGCTTCGCGCGGTAGCCAATTACATCTCTCCCTACGGAGGCGGGAGGGGATGCGTGCGCGATGTGATCGAACAAGTACTACGATCCAATAATCATTGGATTCATTCTTCCGACATCCGATCCCGTTAAGCCATGGCACTCTTTCCCGCTTTTTTACGATTGATTCGATGGCCCAACCTGATCTTTATCGCCGTCACCCAATGGCTGGTGTACACGTGCCTGTACCAACCTTTGATCGCGCCTTCCCTTTCCGTTTATAATGGAAATCTGATTCTCTGGATCCTGGCCTCAGTCTTCATCGCCGCCGCCGGATACGTGATCAATGATTATTTTGACATCAACATCGATGAGGTAAATCGGCCGGACCGACAGGTGGTAGACAAGATCATATGCCGACGATGGGCCATGCTCTGGCACCTGATCCTGAGTGTACTTGGGCTGGCCCTGACGGCCCTGGCAGTGAATTGGAGCGCGCATGCCTACCTGTTTTTTGCGAACCTGGGATGCGTCTTCGCCCTTTGGTTTTATTCTACCCGGCTGAAAAAAACGTTGCTGATTGGAAACATCTTGATTGCGCTGCTGACCAGTTGGACGATCTGGGTGATTTATTTGTCGCGCTTCAGTTCGGTAGAACTCTTCGATCATCCTGATGAGGCACAACAGAAGTTCACGCGTATAGTTATTCAATATGCTAGCTTTTCGTTTGTCATTACCCTCATCCGCGAGGCCGTAAAAGACATGGAAGACCGAATCGGAGATGCCAAAGCCGGATGCCGTACGATGCCGATCGTATGGGGATTTCCGGCTGCTAAAGTTTATACGGGCGTGTGGTCCGTTGTACTGCTGGGAAGTTTGATGGTCGTACACACCTATGTATTGCCCTTCGGATGGTGGTTCGCTTCTTTATATGCACTCATCACGCTTATATCTCCGCTGGTCATCTTCCTCTCAAAATTAATCTCTGCGAATCAACCGGCTGATTTTACTGAATTGAGCCGCATCCTAAAATGGGTGATGCTCTCCGGTATTTTATCTCTCATCTTTTTTTACATCCTGTTATGACCCCGATCCTGCTGGCCTCCGGTTCGCCCCGACGAAAACAGCTCTTAGAATGGGCGGAGATCCCGTTTCGGGTACATGTGTCAAACACGCCGGAAGATTTTCCACCCGAATTGACGGTGGAGGAGATTCCGGTATTCATTGCTCGAAAAAAAGCAGTCGCCGTACAAACTGAAACGGCCACCGATGAGATCGTGCTCGCAGCCGATACCATCGTCGTTTTGGGCGAACACATGCTTGGAAAACCCGTACACCGCGAAGAAGCCATTAGCATGCTGCTGGCATTGCAAGGCACTCGTCATGAAGTCATCACAGGGGTGGTCCTGCGACAAAACGAAAGAGAATTATCTTTCTTCGATCGAACCCAAGTCGATTTTCACCCGCTCACTGAAACCGAGATCGAACATTATGTCGATCAGTACAAACCCTATGATAAAGCCGGTGCCTATGCTATCCAAGAATGGATCGGAGTCGTAGGCATAAGATCGGTGGAGGGTGATTTTTATAATGTAATGGGACTTCCCGTCAGCCGAGTAGTCAGCGCCTTGAAAGAATTTTCTCGTTTTTAAGTGTTGATTTTCCCCGGGATAATTCAATGGGCCTGAATAGGTTTGTTTTTTTTATTCCCATGCGATAAAGATGGTTGCAGTCCCTTTGGGGAAAACAAGATTGGAATGGCTGGCCGCTTCATACCTATCAGGGACAGTCGATTCGCGTCCTACATCCGGGTAAATGGAACAACGACCAAGGCCCCGATTTTATTGGGGCGCAGATCTTTATTGATCAGGTGCTCTGGGTCGGCTGTGTAGAGATACATGTGCAAACGGCAGATTGGTTTCGTCATCATCATGCCGATCCCAATTATTCCCCCGTTATCCTGCACGTGGTTTGGATGCAAGTTCCCTTGCATCCGGATATTCCCACGTTGGAACTCTCTCGTTACCTGACCATCCCTATACTCAAACAAACATTGATCCACCTGGGTGATATCAATGAACTCGCCTGCCATAAAGTGATGAAACCTGTACGGAGTGAAGCATGGGTTGTCTGGCGCAGTCATTTGCTCTCGATCCGTCAACATCGAAAAATGAGTCAATTGTGTAGCGGGGTCACCTCGTTTCGCCGTGCCCTGGCAAGGCAACTGGGCGCCTGGGTGAACCGGGAGGTATTTGAAAGCATCGATGCATCGATTTCCGAGGAATTGCTGGAGTCGGTTCGGGACAATCCGGCCGATCTTACTTCTCTATATCTGGGTCAGACCGGGTTGCTGGATGGCGGACTTACGGAAGAATACCTGCTGGATTTGCAAGCACGGTATCAGCAGATCCGGCAAAGACATGCTCTTAATCCCCCATACAGAAGCTTGCTCTGGATGCGGATCCGTCCGGCAGCTGCGCCTATGATTCGCTTGGCACAGCTAGCCACTCTAATACATGAGGGTTGGCACGAACCGAATCGCTGGGCGCACGACTCATTCTTACAAATTGTCTCGCAGTGGAGGCACACGAAAATGGACGAATATTGATGCAGGGGAGAAACATCCTTTTTCAGTTCTCAACTGATCGAGAACTTGTTGATTAATCTTTGGTCCTACCAACCCGGACGATCTTTATCCGAAACCGAACAAGCGCTCCATTCTTTTTCGTTTGAAGACAACCGAATCACCCGGCTTTATGTGGGGTTAGAACTCACCAGCCCAACTGCAGCCGATTCACAAGCCCTGTTGGAACTGATTCAGTCGTATTGTCAATCCGCCCGGTGTAAAGACTGCTCGCTAGCCAAGTGCTGGATTCAGGACCAAATACCCCAGTCGACCTGAACCTGGATATCGGGATGAAGGCTGTGCCTAACCGGACAGGTATCTCCAATTTTCTTTAGGAGTTCAATGGTCTTTGGCTCGATATTTTGCAATGCTTCTGGGATCTCAAAGGTTAATTCGATTCCCTGGATCCGTCGGGGATTGGATGCCATGGTTTTTCGCACGCCCACCTGAATCCCCTCCAGATCAAAACCCATCGACCTGGCTTTGATGCCCATGACCGTAAGCATGCAGCTGGCTAAACTGGTAGCCGTCAGGTCGGTAGGGGAGAACCGTTCCCCTTTTCCGTGATTATCGGTAGGGGCATCGGTTTCCAAGACCGATTGACTGGCAGAGTGGGTACAAAGCATACGCAATTGCCCTTTGTATTCAACCTTAGAAGTCATGAGCTGGTTTTTTGTAAATTTACAGCTGATCCCCTGCATATGCGTATTACCTCGTTACTCCTATTCGTGTTTTTTGGTTTGTGTTCGTCCACATGGGCCCAAAAACCCCTCACCAAGCAGGAAGAGCGAAAACAACGCATCAACCAACTCATCCGTCAGGCTGAGGAAGGAACCTTGGTGTATAATCACCATCATATTTTCGGGATCCAGGTGCGCAGTTTGGGTTATGGGATGTTCTATGAATATGGGCGAATGAAAAATCCACGTAAAACCAACATTTTTCGGCTCGATCTCACCGAGATCAAGGATCGAAAAGAGGATAAGGTCCAAAACACCGCCAACGGATTTATCTTTTTTGGGAATCCGTACATATATGGAAAGGTCAATAATTTTTATCAAGCCAATCTCGGTTTCGGGCAGCAAGTGGTACACGGACAAAAGGGAAATAAGAACGGTGTGTCGGTAACGGGGGTGTATTCCGGCGGATTGGCCCTTGGATTGCTTCGTCCCTATTACCTTCAAATCATCGATCCGGTAATCAATCAGGAGAAATTCATCAAGTACTCGGCAGCCGACAGTGCTTTGTTTTTAGGAAATACCATCTTGGGAGGAGGGGGACTTAGCAAAGGATGGAATGAGATGAAGTTTCGTCCCGGACTCTTTGCCCGCACCGCCCTCCGGTTCGATTATGGCCGTTTTAATGAAGCTGTTTCCGGTATCGAATTGGGTGTAACCGCAGAGTACTATACCCAGAAAATTTCTATCATCGCCGGTCCGCACGACCGCCAATTCTTCTTCCAAGGCTATATTGCCCTACTGTTTGGCAGACGGAAATAAGCGAGTTAATTTCGCATCATGACCGAGCTACCCGTCGAACCCGCCGAATCTCCCAGAAATAAAAAACCGGATTGGCTTCGTGTAAAACTTCCCATCGGGGAGAATTACAAACACGTGCGGGGGTTAGTTGATACCCACAAACTCCATACGATTTGTGAGAGCGGAAATTGTCCAAATATGGGCGAATGCTGGGGTGCCGGTACGGCTACCTTTATGATCCTTGGGAACATCTGTACACGGAGTTGCGGCTTTTGTTCGGTGGCAACTGGCCGCCCACTGGCTGTTGATTGGGATGAGCCCCAACGCGTGGCAGAAGCCATTCACCTGATGAAAGTCAAACACGCGGTGATCACTTCGGTTGACCGGGATGAACTCCCCGACGGCGGATCCACGGTTTGGCACAACACCATTCGCGCGGTCAAACAACTCAACCCCGATACTACCCTCGAAACCCTGATCCCCGATTTCAAAGGAAAGAAAGAAGATATCCAACGCATCATCGAAGCGGCGCCTGAAGTCGTCTCACATAACATCGAAACCGTTGAGCGGCTGACTCGACAGGTTCGTATACAGGCCAAGTACTGGCGCAGTATGGAAGTGATCCGCACCCTCAAAGAAGGAGGCATGCGCACAAAGAGTGGGGTCATGCTCGGACTGGGCGAAGCGTCAGAAGAAGTACAGCAAACACTGCGCGACCTTAAAGAAAATGGTTGTGATGTGGTTACGATCGGACAGTACCTGCAACCCACTAAAAAACATTTACCGGTGCACCGGTTTGTGCATCCGGATGAATTTGCTTTTTACCGCGACTATGGTTATGAGATCGGACTGGATTATGTGGAAAGTGGTCCGCTGGTACGCTCTTCTTACCACAGCGAAAAACACGTGATTCCGAACTATGGTCGCGATCAGTGGCTCGCTCAAAAACAATCCTGATTTGAAAAAGCTCCTCTTTATTTTGATTGCTCTCCCATTGATCGGCCATGCGCAGTGGAACTGGCAATTGGTCAATGCCCACTATGGAGAGCTGCCCCCATCGGTAGAGGTGTATCGCACGAACGATTCAATCGCCGGAAAACCCAACATCGCTTATTATGTGAAAGCCAATCTCTCGGATGCGATCTTGGAATTTAGGTCCGACACGACTTACAAACGTCGCTTTACACCCGATCAGTTTTACCAAAAGCTATCCGCCCCCTTAGTGATCCTGAATACCAGCTTCTTTTCGTTTACGACGCATCAGAACTTGAATATGATGATGGATCAAGGAAAGATGACTGCTTACAACTTTCATACGATTCCTGGGAAAGGCAAAGACACCTTGAAATACCGACATCCGCTCGTGGCCACGCTGGGGATCTCCCCAAAAGGCATGGCCGATGTAGCCTGGACCTTTACAGACTCAACCAAATCCGTTCCCTGGGCCAGCCAAACACCCATGCCACTTATCCTTAATGAATCCATTCGGTTTACCCACCGCGAGGTAATGGCACCTCTGGAAAAATGGAAGATGCAAACAGCGGTTTCAGGCGGACCGGTACTGGTTCAAAATGGTCAAGTACAGGTCACCAACAACGAGGAGTGGAAATTTGCAGGCAAGGCGATCGATGATCGTCACCCTCGTTCCGCCATGGGTTACACCGCTGATGGTCAGTTAATCCTGCTGGTTATCGAAGGAAGATATCCCGGCAAAGCAGAAGGGGCCACGCTGACACAAACAGCCGAGATGCTGGCTTCGCTGGGTTGTGTCGAAGGGTTGAATTTGGACGGTGGTGGAAGCAGTTGCATGCTGGTAAATGGGAAAGAGACCATCCAGCCCTCCGATAAAGAAGGCCAGCGGGCCGTCCCCGGAGTATTCTATATCCGCCGTAAAAAAAATTGATCAGGCTTCCCAGATCAGTGCACTGGCACCCAGGATCGCGGCATCGGCTTCTTTCAGCTCACTGAACATCAACTTCACCTTATTCTTGAATACTTGCACCAGGTTCGCTTCCATCGCCTGACGCGTAGGATTTAGGATCATATCTCCGGCTTTCGTTACACCGCCAAATAGAACGATCCCCTCGGGAGAGGAGAACATCACGAAATTGGCCAAGGCCTCTCCCAACAATTGTCCGGTAAAAGCGAAGACTTCCTGTGCGATCTTGTCGCCCTTCACGGCGGCATCGAAGACGGACTGACTGGTGATATCCTCCGGCTTTAACTCCCGCATCAGACTGGGTGTATCGGATTGATTGGCCAACATTTCCAGTGCGGTTTCCCGCATACCGGTTGCAGAGGCATAGGCTTCCAGCGGACCCCGAATACCGGTTCCTTTGTGTAGTCGACCGCCCGGTCGAATAATAGTATGTCCCAACTCTCCGGCAAAGCCGTCGTGCCCGAGCACAATTTTTCCATCGATCACAATGCCACTACCCACGCCGGTACCCAAGGTGATGGTAATAAAATGTTTCATTCCCCGAGCGGCACCATACATCATTTCTCCCATTGCTGCTGCATTGGCATCGTTGGTGAGTTTGACCCGCATTCCAAACCGATCGGATATCATGCTGGCAAACGGAATGATGCCCCGCCATTTCAAGTTTGCGGCATACTCGATGTTGCCCGTATAGAAATTTCCGTTTGGGGCACCCACTCCGATGCCGGCGAATTTTTCTTTTCCGCCGGCCCGCTCAATCATGGGTTTGATCTTCGTGAAAAGATCCTCGATAAAATCCTGGGGAGTGGACTTATCGTTTGTTAGGGTTCGGCCCTGCTCCAGGATGTGTCCGTTGCGGTCAACCACCCCAAACTTGGTGTTGGTGCCGCCGATGTCGATACCAATTGCGAGATCTGCCATGCTGTTGTTTCTTTCTTTCTTTTCGAATTAATGTCCACCACTCGTGCTGGCCGATTCATAATCAATCCCTTGCTTTTGCAAGATCCCTTTCACCAAGTATGCGAAAAGTGCCAGGTAAGCAAAGCAGAGGATCGCGATGAAAAAGGATTGATGAATACCAATGATATCGGCGAATTTACCCTGCACCGGCGGGATGACGGCACCCCCGAGAATCATCATGATCAGAAAAGCAGATCCTTGCGTGGTGTATTTGCCCAGTCCGGCTACGGAAAGCGCAAAGATCGACGGCCACATGATGGAGCAGGCCAGTCCGCCACTCAAGAATGCATAGATGGAAACGGTTCCGGCAGTGAGTATTCCCACCGTCATCGCCACCACGCCAAACAAACTAAAGAGGAGCAAGGTGCGAGCGGGATTGCTGCAGCTGAGGAAGAAGGTTCCGATCTGCAGCAGTACGCATACGATATACCAGTAGAGAATTTGAATGTCGTGCCCCGCAAGTTTGGTCAGCAGCAAAACCACTCCAAAGGCAACGAGAGGCGTAATGAAGGTGAACAATCTTTTACGGTCCTCACTGAGGTTAAAGGCACCCACGGCGCCGGCCCAGCGACCGATCATCAGACTTCCCCAATACATCGCGATGAAGGGGGCGATCTCGGACGATTTATAGCTTCCGAACGCTGGTTGTTTCAATAACTCCCCCAAGTTGCTTCCGATGGCAACTTCTACCCCCACATACACGAAGATTCCCAGCATGCCCAACACCAATTGTGGGTATTGCATGGCGCCCCAGCCTTCTTTTTGTTTTGATGCGATGCTGTTGCACAGCGGTAGTCCGATTACGATCACCGCCAGGGCGAGTAGGAGCCAGGTCAGTCGCTGGCGTTCCAGCGGACCTTTGATGGCACCGATCTCATCGCTTTGACGGCTAAAGGTTTTTTTTATGTCCTCGATCTTGGTATAGATGGCGGCTCGGTCTGCCCCGGTCTGTTTGAGGGCTTCGCATTCCAGTTGATTGATCTCGGCCTTTTTCTCTTTGTAAATGGCTTCGATCTGCTCGATCTTTTGTACCCCTTCGGAGCGGTAGGAAGAAAAGACGGGAATGAATGTAATGATCAGCAGCCCGGTTATGATCAACATGGCCCGGAAAGCACGACTAGCTTTTTCCGGTTTTTCCGGATTGATGCCTGCGGGCACTTTTTTGCTGGTTCCAAACAACGTTGCAGCTGCAACAAACAGAATCCCCACAAAAATATACAGACCGATCACCTTGCTCAGCGGCAGATGTTGAATCTCATAATCACAAACTGAGCTGGCGCTACCAAACAGGGCCAGGGCAACAACCAGGGGGCCAATGGTGGTACCCAGCGAGTTTACGCCGCCCCCCAGATTTACACGCGTATCACCTGTTGCGGGATCGCCCAGTGAAATGGCAAAGGGCTGTGCACCGGTTTGTTGGATCGAAAAACCAAGTGCCACGATGAACAGTCCAATAAGCATTCCAATAAAAGTGTTGCCGTTCACGGCCAGGATCATGGCTCCGGCGCCGAGAGCGGAGAAGAGCAGTCCATAGATGATGCTTTTCTTATAACCCCATTTGCCGACCAGGTCTTGTCCGCCGAATATTCCATAGGCAAACAAGAACAATGCTCCGATATAATAGGCCAAGTAGAAAGCAAAATCGATCAACTGGCTTTGGAATTGGTCGAGGTGGAAATAATTTTTACAAAAGGGAATGAAGACCGAGTTGCCGGCGGCAATGAATCCCCAGAAGAAGAAAACGGTGACCAGGGTGCTGAGGGCCCCGTAGTTGGTGGGTTGTTTGGGTTGGCTCATGGAGCGGACGTTTGGTTGGTAGGTGGACAAAATAGGAAAAAAATCCCATGCCCTTCATGGAGCTGGATGTTTTCATCAGTTTGTTTATATTTATTTGTAATTTATGGAAATCTTACATGTATCCGCAGAGTGTTATCCCATGGCAAAAGCCGGGGGATTGGGGGATGTCTTGGGTGCATTACCCAAATACCAGGAGCGGGCCGGGCATATCGCTAAAGTAGTGGTGCCCATGTACCGCACCCGTTATCTGTACAAGAAAGAATGGGAACTGGTTCATGAAGGACACCAGCAATTGGGCAGTTATTCCTTTCCCTACAGCGTGATCCGGGAACGTTCTCGGGAGTTGGGTTTCGACCTTTATTTAGTGGATGTGAATGAGCTGCTTGACCGTCCGAATATCTACGGGTACGACGACGATCCGCAACGCTTCTTGGCCTTTCAGGTTTGTGTGCTGGATTGGGTGAACAGTTGGAAGCATCGCCCCGATATCATTCATGTGCACGACCATCACACAGGTCTGATTCCTTTTTTTATGAAATATGCGCATGCGTTTCGGGATCGGTTACACGATATTCCCTCTGTCTTTACCATCCACAATGCGCAATACCAAGGATGGCTGGGTTGGCAACACCGTGAGTGGCTGCCGCCGCACGACGAGTGGAAGTCGGGTTTGCTCGAATGGGCCGATCAGATCAATCCCCTGGCTGCTGCGATCAAATCGGCTTGGGTAGTGACAACCGTCAGCCCCAGTTACCTCGACGAACTTCGCCACCAGGCCAATGGATTAGAAAAACTGTTTGAGTATGAAAAAGGAAAATGCCGGGGTATTCTGAACGGCATCGATGCGGAGGTGTGGGATCCGCAGTCCGATCCTTTATTAATCAAGAATTACTCGAAGGAAGATCCGTTTCTCGGGAAATTGGCAAATAAGGAGAGCTTGTGTCGACAATTCGGATTGGATGCATCCAAGCCGTTGCTTACTTACATTGGACGACTGGTTCATGAAAAAGCGGCCGATCTGTTGCCGGAGGCGTTTTATCAATGCCTGCATCATTACCAGGCTCGCGTAAGCATTTTATTGCTCGGAAGCGGAGACCCGCGTTTGCAGTCGACTTTTCAGGAGATGGCGCATCGTCACAAGGGACTGTTCGGTGCCTATATCGGGTATTATGAAGAGCTAAGTCACCGTATATACGCGGGGGCTGATTTTTTGTTGATGCCCAGCCGCGTCGAGCCCTGCGGCCTGAATCAGTTTTATGCCATGCGTTATGGTACCCTTCCCTTGGTTCGAAATACAGGTGGTCTGAGGGATACGGTGGTGGATATGGGTGATCTGAACGGATTTGGAATCCGGTTTGACCAGGCAAGCGTGGGAGATATCGTATATTCGGTAGGCAGGGCCTTGGACCTTTATGAGCAAGATCCGGGTCATATGCAATCGATGCAGCGGCATATGATGGGGTTTGATCATTCTTGGGACCGATCCGCCGTTGAATATTTGGAGCTCTATCAATCGATTCGATAAGTTATGGCCATTCGTACCATCTCCAATTCAAACGAGATCCTCTGTGTGATATTGGGAGGAGGAGCCGGCTCTCGTTTGTATCCGCTGACTTCCAGTCGTTCCAAGCCCGCCGTACCCATCGCGGGCAAGTACCGATTGGTCGACATTCCCATTTCCAACTGTTTGAACAACGGCATTGGCCGCATGTTTGTGCTGACGCAATTCAATTCCGCCTCCCTGAACCGACACATTAAGAATACGTATCATTTCAGTGCGTTCAGCAAGGCCTTTGTGGATATTTTGGCCGCGGAGCAGACACCCGATAATCCCACCTGGTATCAAGGAACCGCCGATGCGGTGCGACAAGGACTTCGTCACATCGAGCCCTTTGAAAGTGAATACGTACTGATCCTTTCCGGCGATCAGCTCTATCAAATAGATTTCGTGGAGATGCTGGAAAATCATAAAAAGTTGGGGGCAGCGATTTCCATCGCAACCATTCCGGTAGGGGAGCGGGAGGCACCCGAGTTTGGCATCCTGAAAAGCAAAGAGGGACTCATCACTTCTTTTATCGAGAAACCAAATAAAGAATTATTGCCCGATTGGGTCAGCGATACCGGAGAGGAGATTAAAGCAAGCGGACGAAATTACTTGGCCTCGATGGGTATCTATATTTTCAACCGCGCCCTGCTGTTCGATCTGTTGCAGCATGAGTTTTTACAGTCAACCGATTTTGGGAAGGAGATCATCCCGCAATCGATCCAGCAATTCAAGGTGGCCAGTTACCAATACTCCGGATACTGGACCGACATTGGGAATACCCGTTCTTTTTTTGAAGCCAATTTGGAATTGACCAAGGACCTTCCGGCTTTTGATTTGTTTGACAGCGATCGGACCATCTATACCCGTCCCCGTATGCTCCCCCCGGCCAAGGTCAGCGGTACCACCCTCGAAAAGGTTTTAGTGGCAGAGGGGTGCATTATTCACGCCTCCCGACTGGAATACTCCGTGATCGGAATACGAAGCCGGATTGGTCACGGTACCACCATTGTACACTCTTACCTGATGGGGAGTGATTACTATGAAACCCTGGAAGAAATTGAAATGGCTGCAAAGGATGCTACTCCTGCGCTGGGGGTGGGGGAGCGCTGTTACATCCGCAATGCTATATTGGACAAAAATGTTCGCATCGGCAACGATGTGCGCATAAATGGAGGAGATCATTTGTCGAACTCCGACCACCCGCTTTACACGGTGAAGGATGGGATCGTGGTGGTCAAGAAAGGTGCCATCCTGCCCGACGGATTTGTGATTTGAGCGAACGTTGCACACATCGTGTATTGAATACATATTCTTGCTATCTTGGGGCAAATCGAATTCTATGTCTACCGCATACACCGGCCCTAAACCCCGACTGAGTTTTTGGCAGATCTGGAATATGTGTTTCGGATTCTTTGGTATTCAATTTGGATGGAGCTTGCAGATGGGTAACATGAGTGCCATCTATGAATTTCTTGGGGCGGAAGCGGATGCGATTCCCGGTTTATGGCTCGCTGCTCCGATGACCGGCTTATTGGTTCAACCCATTGTGGGGTATCTAAGTGATCGAACCTGGCATCCAACCTTGGGTCGGCGTAGGCCATTTTTTTTGGTCGGGGCTATTCTGAGTTCCCTTGCGTTGTTCATCATGCCCAATTCCTCTGCCGTTTGGATGGCAGCCGGAACGCTTTGGATCCTGGATTCATGCATTAACATTACGATGGAGCCCTTTCGGGCTTTTGTGGCAGATAATCTGGACGAGGAGCAGCAATCGTTTGGTTATGCGATGCAAAGCATGTTTATCGGGGCGGCCTCCTTTATAGCGGGGTTTTTGCCCGGACTCTTGGTTGATTGGATCGGTGTTTCTCGCGAAAAAGGAGCCGGGGGCATTCCACAAAACATCATGTGGTCGTTTTATATCGGCTCGGCTGTTTTTCTGGTCGCGGTTTTGTATACGGTCTTCAAAAGTCAGGAGTATCCGCCCTCTGATCCGAACTGGAAGGAAAAGAAAACTGCGGCGCAGACCGATCTATTTTCCGGATTGCAAGACATCTTTCAGGCCATTGGCAATATGCCCGGTGCTTTTAAGCGGTTGGCATTGGTTCAATTTTTGACCTGGCCCGGACTTTTTCTCATGTGGTTCTACTACAGCACGGGCGTAGCGGCGGATATTTTCGGCGGTGATGCCCAAACAAATGCCATTCGATACACGGAGGGATTGGAATATGCCAATAAAACATCTGCGATCCTGAATTTGGTCACCTTTGCTTTTTCTTTTACCATACCATTCTGGGTAGTGCGATTGGGTAAAAAATGGGCGCATACCTTTTGTTTATTGCTGGGCGGGATGGGACTTATCTCCGTCAATTTTATCCACGAGCCTTGGATGTTGTATGTTTCGATGAGCTTGGTCGGCATCGCTTGGGCCTCGATTCTCTCTATGCCTTATTCGATCCTGGCTGGTTCCATTCCGGCTGAAAAGACCGGCATCTACATGGGAGTTTTCAACTTTTTCATCGTCCTGCCGGAGATCATTGCCGCACTGAGCTTTGGGAAGATAATGGAAAATCACCTACACAACGATCGGCTGCTTGCTGTACTCATTGGTGGTATACTTCTTTGCACCGCCGCTCTCGCCTGCGCTTTACTCGTAAAAGATTCCTCCCCGAAAACTAAAACCTCACGTTGAACTTCGATCGCTAAACACTGAACTCTTAAATTATATGCGTATAACAATCCTTCTTCTTTTATTCCCCTTCACTGCTTTGGCTCAACCCAAATGCTATCCCACCCACTGGTTCGCGGGATTCAAGGAAACTTCGCTTCAGTTGATCCTGCACGAAAACGATCTTTCGGCCTACACGGCTGTGTCGATTCAATATCCCGGGGTCAAATTGATCCGTATAAGAAGGGCAGAGAGTCCCAACTATCTGTTGTTGGATCTTCGAGTTGATCCTTCTGCTAAACCGGGAGTTTTCAAAATCGAATTAAACGGGAAGGGACTTGCCACCAAAAATGTATCCTACGAACTCAAGGTGCGCGCTCCTCAAAATGGAAAAAGTCGAATTCAAGGCGTTCAGAGCAGTGACTTTATATACTTGATCATGACCGATCGGTTTGCCAACGGAGATCCGTCCAACGACATCGTACAGGGCTATCGAGATACCCTCTGCGAACGGACGAATAAATTTTCTCGTCACGGAGGCGACCTGAAAGGGGTGGTGGATCGGATGGGTTATCTGAAAGAACTAGGCGTAAGCACGGTTTGGCTCACCCCGGTAAATGAAAACGATATGCCCCGCATGAACGAGTGGGGAAATTCCGTAGCCGGTTATCATGGATATTGGTTTACGGATCATTACCAGGTCGACAAACGGTTTGGCGGAAATGCCGCGTATCGGCAACTGTCGGATCGCTTACACCAGAACGGAATGAAACTGATCCAAGATGCTGTATATAATCATATTGGCAGTTATCACTGGATCGCGCTGGATCCGCCTACTGCTGATTGGCTAAACAGTTCACAAGGGAAAAATCCACCACACCACCGCGAAGAGGTTTTTTTCGACCCCTACGCGTCGCAACAGGACAAACTACAGATGCTTGATGGTTGGTTCGTGCCGCATCTGCCCGACCTCAACCAACGCAACGCCGATGTAGCCAAATACCTGATCCAATACCATATATGGGCCACGGAAGAGTTCGGCGTAGATGGCTGGCGCGTTGATACTTACAAATACAACGAAGAGAAATTTTTGAACGAGATGAACGATGCCCTCACCCGTGAATTTCCTAAGCTGATGATATTTGGTGAGTCAATGGTAACCTCGCCGGTGGCCAATGCCTATTTTACCCGCAACAACATGATCACCCCCTTTAAGCACAACGCGGAAGGGATGTTGGATTTTCAGACCTGCTTTGCCATGATCGCAGCCGCTAAGGAAGAAAATGGTTGGAGCAACGGACTGATCAAACTTTATTATGCCCTGGCGCAGGACGTGCTCTATAAAGAACCGATGCGCAATTGCATTTTTCTGGACAACCACGACATGGATCGGATCTTTTCCGTACTGGGAGAGGATGAGGCTAAATTCAGAATGTGCATGAATTGGCTTTTCACCTTAAGGGGTATGCCCCAACTCTATTACGGGACCGAAGTGCTGATGAAAAATTATAAAGTAAATACTGATGCAACCGTGCGAGAGGATTTTCCAGGGGGCTGGCCAACCGATGACCCTTCCAAAAACCGGTTTCTACCCACCGGCCGAACCGCTGAACAATCAAAGACTTTTGATTACATCAGCCGACTGGCTCAATTCCGTAAGTCCTCTTCCGCTCTGGGTGCCGGAAAACTGATGCAATTCATCCCCCGGGAAGGTACCTATCTCTATTTTCGCTATACCAATCAGCAAACGGTTATGGTCATTGCCAACAGTTCCGAGAAATCCGTAAAACCGGATTGGACGATCTATCGCGAGCGGGTAGAGGGATTCACCCGGGCCCGGGATGTGGTCAGCGGGGAGATTTTTTCACTGACGGGCTGGTCAATCGGTTCCAAAGAAAGCCGTGTGCTGGAACTCCTGAAATAACGCCGGTCACATGCCGCAAACCGAAAACCACGATAAGGTCTGGAACCATTCCTTGCTCACAGAAGCCGATGTCCAAAATTTTCAGCAAGGAACGCACTACCGGCTCTATGAGGTGATGGGCAGCCGCGCAACGGAAATAAACGGCGTGGCTGGAATGTATTTCTGTGTTTGGGCCCCCAATGCCACGCAACTCTCTGTGAAAGGTCATTTCAACGGCTGGCGTGATCATGAGTATAATTTATATCCGCGGTGGGACAACAGCGGGATCTGGGAAGGGTTTATTCCCGGACTTGCCTTGGGAGAAACTTATAAATATCACATCACAGGATACGAGGGGTGTCGGCTGGATAAAGGCGACCCCTTCGCTCATTTCTGGGAAAAAAGACCCCAGACAGCCTCCATTACCTGGTCGCTCGAATACAACTGGAACGATTCAAAATGGATGCGTCAACGAAAAAAACACAATGGCCTCGATGCCCCCTGGAGCATATATGAACTTCACCTGGCTAGTTGGCAACGACCGGTGCCTACCGACGAGGAAAGTTATAATACCTACGACCAGCTCCGCGAGCAACTCATTCCATACTTACAAGAGATGGCCTTTACGCATGTGGAGTTTATGCCCGTGATGGAGCATCCGTTCGACGGAAGCTGGGGCTATCAATGCACGGGATTTTTTGCGCCCACCTCGCGATTTGGCGACCCGCAAGGGCTTATGCGATTGATCGATGCGCTGCATCAGGCCGGGATGGGCGTCATTCTCGATTGGGTGCCTTCCCATTTTCCGTATGATGCACACGGACTCTTTTTGTTCGATGGAACCCATACGTATGAATATGCCGATATGCGAAAGGGTTTTCATCCCGATTGGAACAGCTATGTATTTAATTACAAACGGGGAGAAGTTAAATCCTTTCTGATCAGCAGTGCCCGGTTTTGGTTCGATAAATTTCACATCGATGGCATTCGCGTCGATGCCGTCTCCTCCATGCTCAAGCTGAATTACTCGCGCCAAACCGGTCAATGGGAACCCAACGAATTCGGGGGCGATGGAAACCTGGAGGCAATTGCTTTCTTAAAAGAGCTGAATGAAACCATCTACCGCGATTTCCCGGATGTGCAAACGATGGCGGAAGAGGCCACCGACTGGCCCGGGATTTCTAAGCCAACGGTGCAAGGCGGATTGGGGTTTGGGATGAAATGGATGATGGGTTGGATGCACGATACGCTGGATTATTTTAAGATCGATCCACTATTCCGAAAAGATCATCAGGATACCCTCTCTTTCAGTATGATGTATTTTTTTGACGAGAATTTTTTGCTGCCGGTCAGCCACGATGAAGTGGTGCACGGGAAAAGCCCCCTGCTCTATAAAATGCCGGGCGATGAATGGCAAAAATTTGCCAACCTGAGGTTGCTGTATACGTATATGTGGACACATCCCGGGGCTAAACTTCTTTTTATGGGAGGCGAATTTGGTCAGACGTCCGAGTGGGATTACCGGACCGAGCTTTCTTGGGGTCTTCTATCCTTCGATTGCCACCGAAGCCTGCGTCATTGTGTAACGCGTCTGAATCAACTGCTTCGAAATGAACCTGCCATGTATGCCAATCAATTTACGACCGATGGATTCGAATGGGTTGATTTGCAAAACCGATCCGAATCGGTGATCGTTTACCGCCGAAAGGGTAGTAGACCGCAAGAGGACCTGTTGGTGATCTTAAACTTGACCCCCGTGGTTCGGTTGGATTGGTCGATCGAGTACACTGGAAGACCCTACAAAAAAGAGGTCTTCAATAGCGATGCTGCAGAATTCTGGGGAAGCGGCCAGGTTTTTAATCCCTCGATTCGTCACCAATGGATCGATAAAAAGGCTATACGGTCACAGATTATCGTAAATCTACCAGCCCTCAGCGGAATTGTACTTAAATAGCGACTGTTTTTTCCCGATCCCAGCCCATATTCCTTCATTCAACTTTGCCATTTGGAGTAGGCCCAGATACCTTTATGCCAACTCCAATTTTTTAATATGAAAAGGTATTATGTATTAATTTTTCTCACTTATCTGCTGATCGTGCTGCTTCTTTTTGGACCCAAACTGATGGCGCAGGGTAGTATTTCAGGCGACAGTGCCGCCTTTTATCTGAAACTTGCACAGGTAGATAAACAGAATGGTAGACGCCTGGACATGTTGAAGAAATTGGACAAAGCGTTGACGTTCCACACTGCCGACCCCGCAACGCTTCAAGGAATGGGGGAGATGCTGTCCGATCTACGTAAATATGTGCAGGCCATGGAGAAATTTGACAAGGCCATTGCCATCAATTCCAACGATACGATATTGCTTCGACAAACATTGATGATGGCTTTTCAGCTTCAATTGTATGATCGGGTAATTGAAGTTGCCTCAATGCTCAAGAAAGTGGATCCTAAAGCATCTGTTGGCTTTTATCTCGGCAAGATCTATTATCAAATGGACGACTACGGAAGAGCCATTGGGCAGCTAACGCAAGCAGCCAAGGAAAATCCCACCTTGGCTGAAATACCCTACTTGTTGGCAAAATGCTATGCAGACATGACCAATTTTAAAGCCGCAATCCCGTACTTTATACAAGCACTGGTCCTGAACCCGAATCAGCCGCAGTGGGCATACGAATTGGGGTTAAGCTACTACGCTGTGCAAGACGATGTGAATGCACTTACTTACATACAACGGGCCGCTGCGGTCGGGTATAAAAAGGATAATGATTATATGGAAAACCTTTCGATCGCTTATTTGAATGTAGGAATGTTCGAAGACGGGATTGTGATTTTAAAAGAGGCGCTTGGACGCCGTCCAGTCGATCTAAATCTTCTCAACTTAATGGGCGAAGCCCATTACGATCAAGGTAAATTCACTGAGGCGATGCAGTATTGGGACCGGATACTGGAGCAAGACAAGACAAACGCCTCCTCTCTTTATATGATCGGCATGTGCTATCAAAAAATGGGGGGCAATCAAGTATCTAAAGGTATTTCTCTTTGCGATCGGGCAATACAAATGGACCCAAGCCTGCCTAGCCTAAAGCAGAAGAAAATGACGGCCGGGTTATAAATTACATTCGTTCCGGTACACGGATCCCCAAAAGTGCCATCGCCTCCGATATGGTAGCGGCTATCTCTTGACAAATCTTTGTTCGGAGATATCTTTTTTCTTCCGACTCTGCTTGCATAACCGAATGCTCCGCATAAAACCCGTTGAATGATTTGGCTAGCGTGTAGGTATAATTGGCTAAAACGGAGGGATTTTGCTCCTGAGCCGATTGATGAAGATGAGCGGGGTATTGGGCCAGGAGTACCAATAGCTCCTTCTCTTTTGGAAGTAGTGACGCGTTGATCGGAATGGCCAATGGTTCTCCCGCTTTTCGAAGGATAGACCGAATACGCGCATGGGTGTATTGAATAAAGGGGCCAGTAAAGCCTTGAAAATCGATCGACTCTTCCGGATTGAAAACCATTTTCTTTTTTGGATCTACCCGCAGTAAATAGAATTTCAAGGCGCCGAGCGCTAAGGTTTCATATAGTTCCTTTAGTTCCTGATGGGTGAAATCCTGCACCTTACCCAGCTCCTCCGTTTTTTTTCGCGCTACCTCCACCATTTCTTGGGTGATGTCATCTGCGTCCACTACTGTCCCTTCCCGGCTTTTCATTCGTCCGGTTGGCAATTCCACCATCCCGTAACTTAAATGAAGGATTCCCTCTGCATACGGTTTGCCCAATTTTCGAAGGATGAGTTTTAGCACCTTCATGTGGTAGTTCTGTTCATCGGCAATCACATAGATGCTTTGATCATATGCGAATTCGTCATATTTCTGCTGAGCCAGTCCCAGGTCTTGTGTAATATAAACCGATGTACCATCTTTGCGCAGTACCAGTTTTTCGTCTAGTCCGTCATCGGTCAGATCAATCCACACACTCCCATCTGGTTTGCGGAAGAACACACCCGATGTCAGTCCCTCTTCCACGAAAGTTTTACCAAGCAGGTAGGTCTCGCTCTCATAGTAAATTTTGTCAAAATCAGCCCCAACGCGCTGGTAGGTTTGGTCAAAACCCTCATATACCCAGTCGTTCATTATTTTCCAGAGCTCCCGCGTAGCGGCATCACCTTGTTCCCAGCGCAAGAGCATTTCTTGTGTTGCCTTCAGGATCGGTGCCTCTTGCTCGGCTCTTTCTTTGGTCATTCCCTCCGCAACTAAGGCGTCCACTTCTTTTTTATAGGCATCATTGAATAGAACATAATAATGACCTACAAAATGATCGCCTTTCATTCCGGTGGTAGTGGGGGTTGCTCCCTTCCCAAAGCGTTGCCAAGCAATCATGCTCTTGCAGATATGAATACCGCGATCGTTCACCACGCAACTTTTCACAACCGATTGTCCCATCTTTTTCAAGATGGCGGATATACTCCATCCCAAAAAAATGTTTCGAAGATGACCCAAATGCAGCGGCTTGTTGGTATTCGGAGAGGAATATTCCACCAGTACCCGTTGGCGGGGCCGAGGGGTGTCGACAGACGTTTTGTTTTGGCTTGTACGGGTAAAGTCCTCAATCCATTTTTTATCCGGGATTGAAAGGTTTAAAAATCCTTTTACGACTTGAAAGGCGGAAAAAAGCGCAGGCTGTTTTTTTAGAAGGGATGCTCCTACGGATTGACCGATCTGGTCGGGGGAAGACCCCAAGGTCTTAGCCAGTCCAAAGAGAACCAGCGTAAAGTCGCCTTCAAACTCGGGTTTTGTTTGATTGATCACCAACGAATCGGATGAGCCCTGCCAGGAGAAATTCTCAGCCAGCACCTGATGAATGGCCAGACGGACTTGTTGATTTAGGGATAACTCCTGCATATCCGCAAATTTACGATCCGATTTGGCATTTGAGCTCTCATTCGATTACTTTGTCGCGTGCGAAACCGTATGAATCATCTGCGAGACTGGATTTTGCCGGTGCTGGATTTTTTTTATCCGCCCTTTCGGCGGATATTTTCGAAGCAAACCTTTCGTTACGCTGCCAGTGGAGGGGCCAATGTGGTACTGGGTTTTTCGATCTACTCCGGAAGTTTTGAATACTTATTTAAAGGGCGTGTGTGGGACTTGGGTTTTTATGCCCTTCAGCCTCACTCAGCAGCTCTCTTTCTTTCATTTTGTGTGACTTTTCCGGTGGGGTTTTTCATGGCTAAGTATGTCGTTTTCCCAGACTCGTTTTTGTCGGGAAGGATTCAACTCTTTCGATATTTCTTGATCTGTCAATTCAATCTTTTTTTGAATTGGATTTTACTAAAAATCGGAGTCGAGTACCTGCAAATTCATCCGCTGCCCGCGCAGCTGATCACCATTTCCGTAGTGGTGGCCGTAAGCTATCTGGCGCAGCTATATTTTTCATTTCGAAGCATTGGGGTTAAAGAGTGAATCGGGAAATATCTGCGGTGCAACGCATTTGCCCATGTAGCCCAATTTGAACACTGAGTATGTCCGTTCGGTTTTCCCATCCAAGCCACTCCACACGATTTAGTTTCCCTGCACAGTTTACCGGGCCGGTTTCCGCTTCATTTAATTTTTCCTCGATCCATTTCTTTTGGGTGTTCATTTCGCTGGCCAGATCAAATTGAAAATTAGCTTCCAGCCACTTGCGTATGGGGCGATCGAACCATTTGGCCGCTTTGCCTAGAATGCCGTGCCGGGTCTTTAAGTCAAACTCGATTTCGGTTAACCGCAACAGGCCGCTGGCAGAATCCCACACAGGTTTACCCGCCAACATCAGGATGCCGGCATATTTACCCGAGATATTTAGTTTGCAGGATATCCGGTCATCGCCAACACCCATCAAAGCCAGTGAATCAATGTGCACTTTTCGCCGAAACGGTCCCTTTGAGGGTTTAACGCTCATGGGCAAGAAACTACGGTTCAAGACCTGGCTCAGCGAATCATACCGAAGGTCTACTGCCATTCGAATGGTGAAACTATCCGAGGCAGTGGGATTGTCCCATGTCGCCGGTAGAGCAGTCATGTATGCCTTGGGTACCGAACTAACCACTACGGGTCTGGCTCGGAGTCCTACAGAAATATCCACGCTATCCCCTCTGGCGTTGATTTTGTTTAGGCTAAACCCAAGGGGACGAATCATCAGCCAACCGTATGCTCCCATCGCAACCGGGCGACTCATCTTATTCCAGGTCTCAATTAAATGAGGTTTCAGATCGATTACGCCGTATTGTTGCTCCAAGTCCTTTTTGGTAGCTAGCTGCTCCTCCCATATTCCGTTCATCACGTCTCGCGTGATGTCCTGCTCCCAAAGGCACACCTTACAGGAATTGATCGGCTGGGGTGCCTCCGGCTGGATCTTCAATTGCAGCTGGTAAGTTGGAAGAACCGTGAGCGTATTAAAAAAGCGCATCTCCACTTTTCGTGGCCCCTCTGAATAGCCACAACGACAGGAGGGCGACCAGGGACTTATTACCACCTTCCTCAGACATACACGAGTAGACCCCTCCACTTGGTAATTTCCGGAAAATGCCAGATCCAGGGTTTGTCCGCTCGCCTTAAGCCGAAGCGGACCTCTCCAGAATTTATATTTATACCGAAGGTCGCAGCCCTTTTGTACCCAACCCTCCGGATATCCTTCCGATAAAAACACCGTATCTACCGATCGTTCGATCCACTCATAAAAAGGCTTCAAGGATAGCTGCAACGGAATATTTATTTCCGATGCGGCAACCTCACTTAACTGACCCTGAGTAAACAAGGGGAGCACGATGGACAGCACCAGGGGAAAAAAGGTTTTCTTGAACATGACCCAAAAGTATCGCGCTGAGTGATCCCCTTGGTCATCCAAATTGACATTTTGCCGTTAAAATGCTTTGCCTGACTCAAGTTGGCTGACTTTTTGCTCTTCTGAAGGGGAAGACTGCCATTTTTTCACCCTGAATTCGTTCGGCACGGTGATTGAACAATGAATTCCGTAAAACTTATAAAACATGGGAAAAATAATCGGTATTGACCTTGGTACTACCAATAGCTGTGTATCGGTCATGGAAGGGAATGAACCGGTTGTCATTGCAAACGACGAAGGGCGTCGAACAACCCCCTCCGTGGTCGCTTTTCTGAAAAATGGCGAACGCAAAGTGGGCGATCCAGCCAAGCGTCAGGCGATCACAAATCCTCAAAATACGATTGCGTCCGTCAAGCGGTTTATGGGACGTCGATTCGACGAAGTAACCGAGGAGATCAGCCATTGGAGTTATAAAGTGGCCCAAGGAGATAATAATACAGTTCGTATTGACATCGACGGCCGTCTGTATACCCCCCAAGAGATCTCAGCCATGGTTTTACAGAAAATGAAAAAGACCGCGGAGGACTACTTGGGGCACGAAGTGACCGAGGCCGTTATCACGGTTCCGGCTTATTTCAATGACGCCCAGCGTCAGGCTACAAAAGAAGCCGGAGAGATCGCCGGACTCAACGTGCGCCGCATCGTAAACGAACCTACGGCTGCTGCCCTGGCCTATGGATTGGACAAGGCCAAAAACGATCAGAAGATCGCGGTGTTCGACCTGGGCGGTGGAACCTTCGATATCTCCGTGCTGGAATTGGGCGATGGCGTGTTTGAAGTGAAATCCACCAACGGCGATACCCATTTGGGAGGAGACGATTTTGATAAAGTAGTGATGGATTGGCTGGCCGAGGAATTCAAAAAAGATGAATCGATCGACCTGCGCAAAGACCCCATGGCGCTTCAGCGTCTTAAAGAAGCAGCTGAAAAGGCAAAGATCGAACTGTCCTCTTCCTCCGAGACAGAGATCAACCTCCCCTATATTACCGCAGTTGATGGCGTGCCCAAGCACCTGGTAAAAAAACTGAGCCGCGCCAAATTCGAACAATTGGCTGATAATCTTTTTGCCCGCTGTTTAAGACCTTGCGAGGCAGCCCTCAAAGACGCGGGACTCTCCGCATCTCAGATTGACGAAGTGATCTTGGTGGGCGGTTCCACCCGCATCCCCAAGGTGCAAGAGATCGTCGAAAAATTCTTTGGCAAAAAACCCAATCGCGGCGTAAATCCCGATGAGGTGGTTGCCATCGGAGCTGCTATTCAAGGCGCCGTACTCACAGGCGAAGTGAAAGATGTATTGCTGCTGGACGTAACCCCGCTTTCCTTGGGTATCGAAACCATGGGCGGTGTGATGACTGCCTTGATTCCCTCCAACACCACGATTCCAACGAAGAAATCCGAAGTCTTCTCCACCGCGAGCGACAACCAGCCAGGCGTACAGATCCACGTTCTACAAGGAGAACGAGCCATGTCCAAAGACAACAAGAGCCTGGGAATTTTTAACCTGGATGGCATCCCGCCTGCACCCCGCGGCGTACCGCAGATCGAGGTTACATTCGACATCGATGCCAATGGCATCTTGCACGTAACGGCCAAGGATAAAGGTACCGGCAAAGAGCAAAAGATACACATTGAAGCCGGTTCCGGTCTCAGCAAAGAAGAAGTGGAGCGCATGAAGGCCGAGGCCAAGGCCAATGAATCGGCCGACAAAGCTGAAAAGGAAAAGATCGAAAAGCTCAATCAGGCAGATAGCCTGGTGTTCCAAACCGAGAAACAACTCAAGGAATACGGAGATAAGATCCCCGCAGAAAAGAAATCGGCGATCGAAACCGCGGCCGCCCAACTGAAGAGCGCGCATGAATCCAAAGACATCGCAGCCATCGACTCTGCCATGGCAGCCCTGAATGCCGCTTGGACGGCCGCTTCTGAGGATATGTACAAGCAGACTCAGGGAGCCCCGGGAACCGAAGCGCCCAGCGGTGAAGCCGGCAGCGGATCAACCGCCACCGATGATGTGACCGACGTTCCGTACGAGGAAGTAAAATGACCTACGTAAATCGAAGTCAGTCCCCCCTGTCATTCAGGGGGGACTTTTTTATGTCCGTATGCCTTTAAAAAAAGATATTTTTGTTGCTGCATTCATTAAAACTCCATTCCGATGACGAATTCTTACCTCGACCTAGTCAAGCAAACCTTTAATTTTCCCCAGGAGGGGATCGAGGTGGAGGAGGGGAATTTGATCTTCAACGGACTCGACCTGAAGGAGCTGATTGCCAAGCACGGCACGCCTTTGAAGTTGACCTATCTGCCCAAGATCGGTATGCAGATCAAGAAGGCCAAGCAAATGTTCTCGGCCGCATTCAAAAAACATAAATACGAGGGAAAATATTTTTATTGCTATTGCACCAAGAGTTCTCATTTTAGTTTCGTTGTGGAGGAAGCCTTGAAAAATGAAGTCCATCTGGAAACTTCCTATGCCTACGACATCGAGATCATCAAAAAGCTATACGCCAAGAAAAAGATCAACAAAGACATACACATCATCTGTAACGGGTTCAAGCAAAAAGGATACACCCGCCGGATCGCGAATTTGCTGAACAGCGGTTTTCACAACGTGATCCCCATTCTCGATAACAAAGAGGAGTTGAAGGATTATGCGCAGTCGGTAAAAGTTCCCTTCAAGCTGGGCATACGGGTGGCCGCCGAAGAGGAGCCCAATTTTCCTTTTTACACTTCTCGATTGGGTATCCGCGCTCAAGATATCCTGGAGTTCTATGTAGATCGCATCGAAGGCTATGAATCCAAATTTCAGCTCAAGATGCTCCACATCTTCCTGAATAAAGGCATCAAGGATGATATTTATTACTGGAGTGAGCTCAACAAGGTGGTCAACCTTTATTGCCGGTTGAAAAAGATCTGCCCCGAACTCGACTCGATCAACATTGGTGGCGGATTTCCCATCAAACACAACCTGGGCTTTGAGTACGATTACCAGTTTATGATCAACGAGATCGTGGGCAATATCAAAGCCGCCTGTAAAAAAGCCAAAGTGCCTATGCCAAACATTTACACCGAGTTTGGCAGTTATACTGTAGGGGAGAGCATGGCGCATATCTATTGCGTCATCGCCGAAAAAGTCCAGAACGACCGGGAGACCTGGTACATGATCGATTCTTCTTTCATCACCACACTGCCCGACACCTGGGGTATCGGAGAAAAGTTCCTCTTACTGCCCGTGAATAAATGGGAATCCGAGTATCAGCGCGTTGTGTTGGGTGGCATCACGTGCGATAGCCACGATTATTACGATTCAGAGGAACATATCAACGAAGTTTTCCTACCCAAAACCAGCGGAGGAGAGGAGCCACTCTATGTGGGCTTTTTTCATACCGGTGCCTACCAGGATCAGATCAGCGGCTACGGGGGAATCAAACATTGTCTGATCCCCTCTCCCAAACACGTGATCGTTGGTTACGACCGAAACGGGAAACTCACCGACTGGGTCTATGCCAAGCAACAAACGGCCCAAAGCATGCTTAAAATTCTTGGGTATAAATAATCGATACATGCGCATACTGGTCCTGCTGTTTTTTTTACTGCCAGCGTTGGAACTTCATTCCCAAACAGCCGAGGATTCCGTTCGGCAGGTGATCATCAATTTCTTCTCAGCCATGAAATCTTCCGATACGGCCCGTATGCGGACGGTACTGAGTCCGACTATTCACATGGAAGCAACGCAGACTCGTCCCAATGCAACTCCGGTATTGGCGCAGGTTTCCGTTACCGATTTTTTGGGAAGTGTGGCCAGAACGCCTGCCGGGGCGCTGGATGAACGCATCGAATTTGAAGTAGTGAAAACGGATGGTCCTCTTGCGATCGTCTGGACGCCTTATCAGTTTTATTTTAACGGACGATATAGTCATTGCGGGGTGAATTCTTTTCAACTGATCCGCCAGCAAGGAAAATGGCAGATCCAATACCTGATCGATACCCGTCGAAAGGAATGCTCCCCGGCCAACTAATTTTTATGCTATGGAATCACGTGTGATCCACAAAAGCTGGTTATGCTGTTTTTTCCAATTGCTGGTGCTGCTTTCTTTTGGGCAGTCGCCCGTTTCCTTACAGTTGCCCCCTGGATTTAAGGCTACACAAGTGGCGGCGGATTGGGGAAGGGTCCGGCACATCGCCGTTGGCCGAAACGGAGTTTTATATATGAAACTGGAGCGATTGAAAAATGGTTTTGGAATCGTTCGGTTGCGGGACAAAAACAATGATGGACTTTACGACGACACGTTGACGTTTGGAAATTATGTGGGTACGGGTATTGCGCTCGACGATCAATACCTCTACGCCTCCTCCAATCAGGCCGTGTATCGATACATGCTGAATGCACTGCAGGATCCGGTAGATCCCCAGAACCCGGAACGGATCGTTCAGGGTTTGGTGGATAAAGGACAACATGCCTCCAAATCTATCACTCTTGACGGCAAAGGCTTTGTGTACGTGAATATCGGAGCCCCATCCAATGTTTGTCAGGTTCGCGACCGGTTCCAAGGCTCACCGGGTATGATGCCCTGCACCTTGCTTGATTCTGCAGGAGGCATTTGGCAATTTCGGACCGACAAGCTCGATCAGTCTTACGGCGAGGGGGTTCGGTATGCCACGGGATTTAGAAACGTAGTGGGGTTGGACTGGAATCCCTTCGTCAAGGATCTTTTTGTGACCGTGCATGGTCGCGACATGTTGCACCAGCATTACCCGTCGATGTATGATGCCAAACTGGGAGCAGAACTGCCTGCCGAAACTTTTTATCGGATTCCCAAAGGAGCCGATGGCGGATGGCCGTATGTTTATTGGGATCAATTTCAAAAAAAGAAAATTTTATCGCCGGAATATGGCGGCGATGGTAAAAAAGAGGGTGCTCCCGGAGCGCTGGATCCGTTGATGGGGTTTCCTGGTCATTTAGCCCCAAATTCCTTGCTTTTTTATCGGGGCGATCAATTCCCGAAAAAATATCAGGAAGGAGCTTTTATTGCCTTTCATGGTAGCTGGAACCGAAGTCCGGAAATACAAGAGGGTTTTTATGTCGTTTTTGTGCCCATGAAGGGGGGGGAGGTAACGGGCGACTGGGAAATATTCGCCGACGGATTTACCGGTCAAGGAAAGGTGGCAAACCCCCGAGATGCACAACATCGGCCCTGTGGGTTGGCAATGGGACCTGACGGATCAATATATGTTTCCGACGATGCGCGGGGCATGGTCTGGAAGATCGAGTACAAAGGGAAATGAAAAAAGAACTGATTCAGATATGTCTGTTGGTATGGAGCCTTGTGCTGGGAATTGAAGTCTCGTCGCAGCGAGACAAGGAACCAACCTACAAACGAGGTGCGGCGCTTTATCAGCAACATTGTGCCTCCTGTCATCAATCGGACGGCAAAGGAGTAACTCGGTTGATCCCTCCACTGGTTGGAACAGATTATGTCTCTGGGGATAAGGGTAGATTGATCCGAATTCTTTTGCAGGGCCTAAATGAACCAATTGTAGTGCAGGAAGAGGAGTATTACAGTCCCATGGCCTCGTTCCAACACCTGAACGACATCCAGCTAGCCGATATCCTATCATTTGTGCGGACGCGGTTTGGTAGCGGAGCATCTTTTGTCACTCCCAAAGAAGTGCAGCAACAACGCAAAAAGCTCCCAAAATAAAAACCCTCCGTGGAAACGGAGGGTTTTAACCAAAACCAACTGCTTATGAGAAAGAGATCGTTTGTTTTCTGATACAATAGATGTATAGTTAACGCCAACCTTTGCAGAACGATACGTTGCGAGTTGCAAAACTTTTGTGAAAGGATTTTGGAATCGATCGACTTCAGTTAGTCAGGTAGCCTCTTTTTGAATTATCTTTGCGAAAAATAGTACGATGTATCCTCCTGAAATAGTTATTCCAATGAAGGAAGAGTTGACCGAAAAAGGTTTTTCGGAGCTCTTGACACCGGCCGCCGTTGAAGCACAAATGAGCAAAGCGGGTTCTACACTGGTTATGATCAATTCGGTTTGTGGTTGCTCAGCCGGAACCGCTCGTCCGGGAGTGCTCGATGCAGTAATGGGTGCCGGAAAGAAACCCGATTACCTCACCACTGCCTTTGCCGGATTTGACATCGATGCGGTGAAAGCCGTGCGGGATCATTTGAAACCTTACCCGCCGTCCTCACCGGCCATCGCCCTGTTCAAGGATGGACAGTTGGTTCATTATATTGAAAGACATCAGATCGAGGGCCGCTCGGCAGGTATGATCGCCGAAAATCTTCGGGCTGCATTTGAGACTTACTGCTGATCAAGACAGCTTTCGTACCTTCCCGCCTGATGTATCCAAATCTCTATTACGCCTTTAAAGACCTCTTTGGGCTCGATCTGCCCTTCCTGCGTTTTGTCAATACGTTTGGATTTTTCGTAGCGATCGCTTTTCTGTTGGCTGCCTGGGTTCTTTCCAATGAGCTGTCTCGAAAAAGCAAGGCCGGCTTGTTTCAGCCTACTGAAACCGAAATCCTGATCGGTGAACCGGCCGGCTGGGGAGAGTTGCTCAGCAATTTTCTCATCGGATTCCTTTTTGGGTTCAAATTGCTGGCGTTGTTTTTTCTGAATGAAGAGATCACGGCCGATCCGCAGGCTTTTTTGTTTTCAAGGGAGGGGAGCTGGCCATTGGGACTATTGATCGGGGCCTTATTCACCTTTCTTAAATGGAGAGAGAAAAATCAACGAAAACTCGATAAGCCAGAGAAACGAATCATTCGGATCTGGCCTCAAGACCGGGTAGGGGAGATCACCATGCTGGCCCTGATATTTGGTTTATTGGGCGCCAAAATCTTCTCCATCTTTGAAGATTGGAATAGTTTCACACAAGATCCGCTGGGTACTTTCTTTTCACCGGCCGGACTAACCATGTACGGTGGACTGATCTGTGCGGCCATCGCTATTTGGGTCTATGCCCGCAAAAATCAAATCTCCATTCACAACCTGAATGATGCCGCAGCACCGGGATTGATGCTCGCCTACGGGGTGGGCAGACTCGGCTGTCATTTTGCAGGCGACGGCGATTGGGGCATACCCAGTAAGCTGAGCGAAAAGCCCGGTTTTCTGCCCGATTGGCTTTGGTCCTCCCATTACGCACACAATGTCCTAAAGATGGATACCCCCTTGCCGGCATGCGATCCGAACATGTGGGGGGAGTATTGCTATCAGTTGGGACTGGCTGCCTACCCCACACCACTTTACGAGGCAATTACTTGTATATTCCTTTTTGGAATCCTGATGCTGCTGCGAAATAAAGTGAATATTCCTGGAAGAATATTCTCTATCTACTTGATATTTAATGGACTAGAGCGTTTTTTGATAGAAAAAATACGAGTCAACAACCGACTGGATCTTTTTGGTTTTCATCCAACACAGGCGGAAGTTATTTCCAGTACCCTAATTTTTGCCGGTTTGTTTCTTTGGTTCTGGCAGGGTAGAAGGAAGTCCTGACAGCAGTCAACCCCACCCGGCATTTTTCCCCTCGCGCTTTTTTCGTTAATTTTGCACTTGATCATCAAACGTTTATTTTTTGATGTTCATGCAACGTTCCTACAACTTTTTTGGTCAGTTAACGTTGATAGACTAACCCACATCGATCCATGCGTCAATTAAAAATTGCTACCCAAATTACCAACCGCGATTCACAGGCGGTTGAGAAGTACTTACAAGAGATCTCCAAAATCTCTATGATCACGCCGGAAGAGGAGACCACCCTTGCTCAGCGGATCAAAATGGCTCACCACAATCCGGTCGATTCACAAAGGGCCTTGGATAAGTTGGTTCAGGCCAACCTTCGTTTTGTGGTTTCCGTTGCCAAGCAATATCAGCATCAGGGACTTTCTCTCAGCGACCTGATCAACGAAGGAAATTTAGGGCTCATCAAAGCTGCTCAGCGTTTTGATGAAACGAAGGGGTTCAAATTTATCTCCTATGCTGTTTGGTGGATCCGTCAATCGATCTTACAGGCATTGGCCGAGCAGGGTCGTCTGGTCCGTCTCCCCCAAAACAAAATCGGTACCTACAACAAGGCAAACAAAGCCTACATGGCTTTTGAGCAGGAGCACGAGCGCGAGCCCTCAACCGAAGAATTAGCCGAACTGTTGGAAATGAGTGAAACCGAGATCAATAATATATTCCAGAGCAACACCCGTCACACTTCCCTGGATGCACCCGTGCACGAGGCTGAAGATGTAGCCATGGGTGACCTGTTGGAGGGAAGCGATGATACCGATGATGAGGTCATGAAGGATTCGCTGCGAAATGAGATTCGCCGCGTCTTGAAATCGCTGTCCCCCCGTGAAGCGGAGATCGTCAATGCCTACTTTGGGCTGGATGGTGAAAACGGAGTAACCATCGAGCAGATCGGCGTGAAATACGACCTCACCAAGGAACGTATTCGTCAGATTAAAGAACGCGCCATCAAGCGTCTTCAAAAAGCACGCTACAGCTGCGCGCTGAAGGCGTATCTCGGATAAATGAAAATGGGTTAGTACGTATAACGATCCGGGGTTCTGCCCCGGATTTTTTGTAAGGGGTGTGTATGCTAAAACAACAAGTTTGGTTGTGGGGAGTGGCGGTTTTGTTGATCAGCTGCGAAAAAGCGATCGACTTGAACCTGGATCGGGTTCCTCCCAAATTGGTGGTGGAAGCCACGATCGAGAACGATCAGCCTCCCCAGGTAATCCTGACTCGAAGCTTTCAATATTTTTCCGCTGTAAACTTTTCAGATCTGACAAATACATTTGTGCGCGGTGCGGAAGTAGAGATCTCCAATGGCCAGCGAACCCACCGCCTCAAAGAATACCGCGTGGAGCCTTTTCCGGGAATTTATTTTTTTTATTATGGGATTGATTCGGCTCAGCTCAGCACTGCTTTCCTAGGCGCACTTAAGACCAATTACACGCTCACCATACGAAGCGGAGGAGAAGTTTTTACAGCCAGAACCCGCATTCCGGACACAACCCGTCGCATTGATTCAATTTATTGGAAACCCGCTCCGGTAGTTCTTAATGACCCCTCTAAAGTTGCGCTTATGTTGCGGGGATCTGACAAGCCGGGACTGGGGGATTATATCCAGTATTACACGAAGCAGAACCGTGACCCTTTTTATCCGGGCCTTAATTCAGTTTTTGATGATCAATTCATTGACGGAAGTTCCTATGAAGTGCAAATCGAGCGGGGGGTGCCCAGGGGGATTGAATTGGAGGATGGATATTCTTATTTCGATCGGGGCGATACGGTGGAGTTCAAACTCTGCAACATCGATAAGGCGACTTTCGATTTTTGGCGCACGATGGAATTTTCTTACGCCAGCATCGGGAATCCTTTTTCTTCACCGACCCGGGTTCTTTCCAATATACAAGGCAATGCACTGGGTTACTTTGGCGGATATGCGGCCCAATACCGTCGCCTCATCATTCCCCGATAAGACCCTCGTGCCGAGCCGAACGAATCGCTTAATTTCGCCGGAAATACGTTTGTCTCATGTCAGCAACTGAGCATGTTTCCTGTTTGATCATCGGCTCCGGTCCCGCCGGCTATACCGCAGCCATCTATGCCAGCCGGGCCGGACTCAAGCCTGTTCTATACCAGGGGATTCAGCCGGGCGGGCAACTTACCATTACTACGGAAGTTGAGAATTATCCAGGTTATCCGGACGGTATACAAGGTCCGGATATGATGGTCCATTTTGAAAAGCAAGCTGCCCGGATGGGAACCGATATCCGATACGGGTTGGCTACGGCAGTTGATTTTAGCGGACCCGTACACCGCATTCAAATTGATGAAGAAAAGTGGATAGAGGCTAATTCCGTGATCATCTCTACCGGAGCCAGTGCCAAATGGCTTGGCTTGGAAAGTGAACACCGCCTCAATGGGCATGGCGTCAGTGCCTGCGCAGTTTGTGACGGATTCTTTTTTAAAGGGAAAGAAGTGGCCATTGTAGGGGCCGGAGATACGGCTGCCGAGGAGGCACTTTATTTATCCAAGATCTGTTCAAAAGTCAATATGATCGTTCGCCGTGGAGAAATGCGCGCCAGCAAGATCATGCAAGACCGGGTACTCAAAACAGCTAACATTCAGGTGTATTGGCATTCCGTTACGGAAGAAGTATTGGGCGATAAGGTCGTTTCGGGGGTTCGGATCCTGAATACCGAAACCAACCAGCACACCGAGCTTTCGGTTAGTGCCTTTTTTGTAGCCATCGGGCATCAACCCAATTCAGATATTTTCAAACCTTGGCTGGAGATGGATGAAGCGGGGTACATAAAAACCATTCCAGGCAGCTCCCGCACCAACATCGAAGGAGTATTTGCTGCCGGAGATGTGCAGGATAAAACATATCGACAGGCCGTCACCGCGGCCGGAAGTGGTTGCATGGCCGCGCTGGATGCCGAACGCTACTTAAGTGCCGCCGGATTTCATTGATTCTATGAACGGACTGATCACGCTGACCCTGCTCGACCTGCGTTTTTTTGCGTACCACGGATGGTATGCACAAGAAGCGGAAAAAGGGCAGCCATTCCTTATAAACCTATGGATCACCTACCCGGAACCAGACACTTCAGTAGAACAACTGGATCAAACAATCGATTACACCCTCGTCTATGATCTGCTGGATGCTCAAATGAAAAAACCCCGAAAACTGTTGGAGGAATTGGCGCAATCGATCCTTTCGGAGATACACGATCAATTTCCCCGGGTTAGTGAACTCAAAATACACATTCAGAAAATTTCTCCGCCAGTAGCCGGGTTGGATGGCCGGCTGGGAATTGAATTACTCCGCAGGTATTAGATCTCTTTGTTTCGCCATCGACCCGACCGCATATACCACATGGCCGGAAGGAACATGCTTAACCAATACAGCCACTCACTCATCCAGATAATGGAGATCGACAGGTTGAAATATTCGGCGCTTAGGTATACATAGGTGCAATAACCCAAGATGGCACCGGCTTCGATGAGAAACGTGACCCGGGTGTTTCCCGATCCCGTCACCGAGTTCAGAAAAACAGTTCCGAACGACATCAATACCATCGCGCCGGTCACCACCCGCATCACTGGGATGGCCTCTGCTACAAAAGCTTTCGTCTGACCAAAGGGCAGTAAAAACAATTCAGGCCATATATTCAGCAGCAGGCAAACGATCAAGATCATACTTACGCTAAGGGTTAGGATACGGCGGATCAACAAGGGGACCTCTTCGCTGCGGCCTTGTCCAATCAGATTGCTGACCATGGTGCTGGTGGTGGTGGCAAAGGCCCAGGTCAGGCAACCCGGTAATCCGAATAAATGCCGCATCACATTGGAAACCGCCAGAGCGGTGTTGCCATGGTGTTCGATGAGAAGAAAGAAATACTGCCAACTGATGATGCTGATCGCCGTCTGAAACATCAAAGGAGCGGATACCTCGAGAATATGTCCCACATACGTTCGATTTAACTTTCGTTCCCGGAACAATTGAAATTGTCTACTGATGCCTCGGTTGCTGATTACCGCGTAGATGGTGATCAATCCCATCCCCTCTGCCAGAATGGAGGCGACGGCCGCTCCGTTGAACCCCCATTCCGGAAATCCCCCCATCCCAAATATGAGGAGATAATCAAAGATCACATTCGTGCCGGCTTCCGCCAGTGTTCCAATCGCCAGCCAACGGCTTTGATTGATTCCCACCAGTAGGGCGTTGCGAAGCTGATATATGTACAGTAGAGGCAATCCCCAGATGCGTATTTGCAAAAAGTGGATGGATTTCTCACACAGCACCGGATCGTTGAGCAGGCTGCGAAAGATGGTTGGCGTAACGGTGTAGGTGAGGGTGATGCCAAGAACCGATAGCCCGATGCCGATCCAGATCGCTTGTGTAAATAATTTTCCGATTTCGTGAGGTTGATCCTGTCCGGCTCGTCGGGCGATCAGGGTCTGAAGACCGTTGTTCAGACCGTACCCAATGGCTGCAAAAATTAAATAATAAACGCCCGTGATCCCACCGGCAGCGATCGCCAGCGGATCTTGGCTGTAATGCCCCAGAAAGATCGTGTTGATGAAAAAATTGATCTGCGGAATGAAGATGGCAAAGCTGATGGGCAATGCCATTTTCCAGATCTGCCGGTATGAGTTGGAAACTTGAAGGGAGTCGGTTGAGGGAGAATGCATGGAACGAGCGCAAACCTAGGCAATTTAATTTTGTCTATTATTGCAACAATATCAGTACATGGCTACCGATTCGTTATCATTTAATCCCTCTTGTCAGCCAGATACCTGGATCCTGCTGATTGGTCCGGATCGGTTCGCCTCCGCGGCCATCGACCCGTTTAACCGTTATGTGCTGCAGGCGGAATGTTCAACCTTGGATCTTTACTCTCCGGATTTTTTTCGCCAGCAGGCCAAAGCGATTTTCACCGACCGGGCGGAAATTCGAAAGATTCGGGTCTGCTTTCTGTTGCCTGAATGGTTTTGGACGCCTACCTCGCTGGATGCAGAAATTCCCGAAACACTGGGTCCAACTACCGGTTTTCCCGAAAAAGCTGGTCACGATTGGATTACGGATACAAATCCATCAGCCGATGCGACGGCCTGGGTCAGAGTACCTCAGCACATCCTTCGTCAGCTTCATGAACTTACTCCCACGCTGGAGTATAAGCACACCGCTGTTTTCTTTGCCCGCCCTAAAACAAAATCTTCAGCGCATCTGCAAATTCTTCGGATCGGTGGAGTTTGTTGGTTTTCCCTTTTCGAAGGAGATCGCTTTCTGTATGGTCAGCCACACCCCGTTACAACTGCGGAGGATCTGCTTTACGTTGTCTCCCTGCTTGCCGATACTTACAAATTTCAAACCGGTAAATTGGAACTGACCCTTACCGGCGAATGGTCATTGGACTCGGAATGGCTCATCCCCCTTCGCCAACGCTTTGCCTGGTTGACAACCCGCGAATCGACCTGGAAGAACCTGAGCAGCGATCGACCCGCACATTGGTTCACCCCCTTGGAGGATGTTTTTTCATGCGCATAGTTAGTGGTAAATATGGGGGGAGACGATTTCACCCACCTACTCATATGCCCCATACCCGGCCTACGACCGACCTGGCAAAGGAAGGGTTGTTCAATAGTTTGCAACATCAGCTGGACTTCGAATCGTTGAAAACACTCGACTTGTTCGGCGGCACCGGCAGCATCAGTTATGAACTTGCTTCTCGCGGTGTGCATAATCTGACCATTGTTGAGAAAGACCCGGTCATGTATGCGTTTATCCGTAAAACATCCGATCAACTAGGGATTCAAGGGATGCAAGTGCTTAAAATGGATGTATTCAAATTTCTCGATCAATGCAATCAGCAACACGACCTGATCTTTGCCGGCCCTCCCTATGCACTTTCGCAGATCGATGACCTGCCCCGAATCATCTGGGATCGTCAATTGCTTCAGCCCGGTGGTCGTTTCATACTGGAACATACCCCTCGAAATCAATACCAATCGTTTCCCGGGTTTTCCTCTGAACGCCACTATGGAACGACGTTGTTTACCACCTTTATCCGTCCAACCGAATAACCCCTGGCGGGGATGCCTGCTTGAATGACTACCTTTGAGGTCAAGACCTATGCTATTTCCGAAGATATTTTTACGCTCTTTCCGTTTATTGCTTTTCCCCGTTTCGCTGCTATACGGAATCGGGATTTTCTTACGCAACTGGATGTATGATAAAAACATACTTCGCTCGGCCTCTTTCGGATTGCCCCTGATCAGTGTGGGAAATCTGGCGGTGGGCGGAACCGGGAAATCTCCCTTTGTTCAATACTTGGTAAATCGCATCGGTGACCCGAAAACGCTGGCCGTGTTGAGTCGTGGTTATAAAAGACGTTCCAAAGGGTACCGGTTGGCGCAACCCGACTCAACCGTTGCAGAACTGGGCGATGAAGCACTCTTGTTGTATCAACGCTACCCAGACTTATCCGTTGCAGTCTGTGAACAACGCCTACTGGCGATACCTCAATTGCTGCAAGATCGTCCGAATGTGAACTGTATTTTGTTGGATGATGCTCATCAGCACCGATCGATCCATCCCGGTTTTCATATTCTGCTGACCGATTATCAAAACCTTTTCACCCGAGATTTTTTCATGCCTACCGGTGATTTACGGGATGAGCGCCGTAGCTACCGACGGGCAGATGTAATCGTGGTGACTAAATGTCCTGCAACAACCACGGTGCAAGAAGCTGCCGCTATTCGTCAAGAGATTGATCCCTTGCCGCATCAACAGGTTTTTTTTACCAGCCAAGTATTGGAAAAGCCCCGGCAGTGGCACAAACCACAGTATAGCCGTTCTCCCCTAAAACAAGAAGTGCTGCTGGTAACCGGTATCGCCAACCCAACGATCCTAAAATCCTGGATGGAGGAAGAAACGGCCAGCTACCATTTTCTGCCTTTTCCCGACCATCATCTTTTCAATATAAACGATATCCGGGAGATCCGTGATCAATACAGAAAACTCCAAAACCCCGATGCTTGGATCCTGACTACTGCCAAAGACGCCGTGCGCCTCTTACCGTTTGCGCAAGAGATGCAAGATTTGCCGGTGTACGTAACCGACTATGAGCATCAATTTCTTTTTGAGGAAGAAATCATTTTCCAACAGCGCATTCAACATTTTTTATCCCAACAAAAGATACGTGCGCATGGGTAGGAAAAACAATAAACGAGTCAAACAAGCCAAACAGGCCCGTTCGCTCCCCAACGTACTGAAAGGAACCCTGGAGATCACCCGATCCGGTGTGGGCTATGTGCGGGTAACGGGGATGGATATGGACATTTTGATTCGTCCCGGTGACTTCAACACCGCGCTTCATGGCGATCTGGTGGAAGTGGGCGTAAAGCAAATTCGCGCAGGGGGCCGTCGCATGCAAGGCACGATCCGGCGCGTGATCAAAAGAAGACGAACCGAATTCATAGGGGAATTGGAAGGAGGGAAACGGGGACTTTTCCTGATCCCCGAATACGACAAACCCATACCCGATCTGTTCATCCCCTCGTCCAAACAAAATGGAGCGGTGGCGGGCGATCGGGTATTGGTCCGTTTAATCGAATGGGAAAAAGAGGCCGGTGGACGACCCACCGGAGAAGTGATCACCCTGCTAACCCATGAGGAACCGCAGGAGATCGCCATGAAAAATATTCTACTCGATGCCGGCTTCCCCTTGGAATTTACCGACGAGGCACTTGAAGAAGCGGCCCGCATCCCGGAAACGATCGAGGAGGAAGAGGTCCTTCGCCGGCGCGATTTCCGAAAGATCTTTACCATTACCATCGATCCGGTAAATGCCCGCGATTTTGACGATGCCTTGTCGCTTCAATTTTTAGAAGGAAATTGGATCGAAGTGGGGGTGCACATTGCGGATGTCAGCCATTATCTAATTGCCGGTGGGGTGTTGGACGATGACGCCTATGAACGGGCCACTTCGGTGTATCTGCCCGACCGGGTGCTGCCCATGCTTCCTGAACATATTTCCAATGTGCTCTGCTCCCTTCGTCCCAAGGAAGATAAACTCACCTTCTCTGCGGTATTCGAGATGCACCGCGAGACCGGGCAGATCCGTAAGACCTGGCTGGGGAAAACCCTCATTCACTCCGATCATCGGTTTACCTATGAAGAAGTACAACAGATCTTGGAAACCCGGGAAGGGATCTATGTTGATCAATTGCTTTCCCTGAACCAAGTGGCCCGTCAACTGAGAGCCCAACGATTTGCCAACGGTGCAATCAACTTTTCCTCACAGGAAGTGCGCTTCCAACTCGATGAAAAGGGAACGCCGCTCGGCATCACGATCAAAGAAAGCAAAGAGGCCCATCAGCTAATCGAAGAATATATGCTGCTCGCCAATCGGGCCGTGGCCGAGTACCTGGGAAAGGTTCGGATACAGGAAAATCCACTGCCGTTTCCGTACCGGACGCACGACGATCCCGACCGCGATAAACTCCTGCCGTTTGTGGCCTTTGCCAAGAAATTCGGACATGGTTTTGATCTGTCCTCTCCGGAGTCCATCACCGATTCTTTCAACCAACTGTTGCAAGACGTGCAAGGGAGACCGGAACAACATGTACTGGAGCAATTGGGAATTCGAACCATGGCCAAGGCCAAGTACACCATTGAGAATATCGGGCACTACGGTCTGGGTTTCGAGCATTACTGCCATTTTACTTCGCCGATCCGACGCTACCCGGATGTATTGGTGCACCGTCAATTGTTTGAAGTGTTGAAAGGGAAACCGCAGCTCGATAATAAGATGGCCGACAAATGCCTGCATTGCAGCGAGCGGGAACGAGGGGCGATGGAGGCGGAGAGATCCTCAAACAAATATTTGCAAGTCCGCTACATGCAGCAATTTCTTGGTCAGGAATTTGACGGCGTGATCAGCGGCGTGGCCTCTTTTGGTTTTTGGGTGGAAACGGTCGATCACAAATGCGAAGGACTGGTATCTGCCCAATCCCTTTACGCGATCGACGATTTTCGTCATGTGGAATCCGATTATTGCTTGTTGGGAACGCGAAGCGGATTGCGATTTAGTATGGGCGACAAGGTGCGCATCACGGTCATCGCTGCCAACCTGGCGAAGCGCCAGTTGGATTATGAATGGGTATCCCCTTTGTCCGCTGCTCCCAAAAAAACAAAAGCTAGAAAGCCAAAAAGCCCAAAAGGTTGAGTATTTTGTCGCATGCGCTCCTTTGAAGAACTCTCCCAACTCTTTTCCCAGCGTTTTACCTCCGATCATTTTCCGGCAACCCCTGCATCTTTATACGATCCCAACCGTACGTTTTTGCAGCTGGGCGGAAAACGAATACGCCCCGTGCTCTGTTTGATGGGGCATGAGTTGTTCGACGACATCACGGAAGAGACTTGGCAGCTTTCGATGGCCGTTGAACTGTTTCACAATTTCACCCTGATCCACGACGACATCATGGATCAAGCTCCGCTGCGAAGAGGGTTGCCCACCGTACCTGCCCAGTACGGAGTAAACACCGCCATCCTTGCCGGTGATGTGATGCTCATCAAATCCTATGAATACCTCAACCGGATCGGACTGGGACATTTGCCCGCGATCCTTCACCTGTTTAATCAAACGGCCCGGGAAGTATGTGAGGGACAGCAACTCGATATGGATTTTGAAACAATGGAACAGGTCTCGCTCGATCAATACCTACGGATGATCGAATTGAAAACCTCCGTGCTGCTGGCCGCCAGTCTCCAAATGGGCGCACTGCTCGGCGGGGCCACCCAACGAAACCAGGAACGGATGTATGAATTTGGTCGGAAACTGGGACTGGCCTTTCAGGTACAAGACGATTACCTAGATGCTTTTGGCGATCCGACCAAGTTCGGCAAACAAGTAGGGGGTGATATTCTGGCAAATAAAAAAACATTTTTATTGATTCATGCCTTGGAAACGGCCAATTCCGCACAAGCCAGCCGATTGAATCAGTTACTCAAAAATCAGCCAGAAGATAAAGTAGAGCAAGTACTTGGTCTCTACCGGGAGACTGGTGTAGATGCTTGGGCATTGGAGCTAAAACAGCGGTTTTTGAATGAATCAATGCATGCACTGGAAGACATCGCGGTTTTGTCGGCCCGCAAAAAGCCCCTGATCGAACTTGCTCAATACCTGATCCAACGCGAATTATAAATCAATCCCATGCGATCCAAATTGTTTCGGAAAAAATCGATTGAATCCATACAAGCTCAGTACGACGAGAATCAAAAATCCGGCAACGGTTTGCAACGCATCCTGGGCGTGCGCGACCTTACTTTCCTCGGAATCGCCGCGGTGATCGGGGCTGGAATTTTCTCTACGATCGGCGGGGCGGCTTTCCAAGGCGGACCAGGCATTATGTTGCTCTTTGTAATTACAGCGCTTACCTGTGGTTTCTGCGCGCTTTGTTATGCTGAATTTGCCAGTCGCGTACCCGTGGCGGGCAGTGCCTATACGTATTCGTATGTAACGTTTGGAGAATTGGTGGCCTGATCATCGGCTGGGCCCTGATCCTGGAGTATGCCATCGGGAATATGGTGGTCGCGATTTCCTGGAGCGGCTATTTCAACAATTTGCTGGTGCACATTTTTGATATTCATTTGCCCGGTTGGTTATTGATCGATCCGGATACGGCTACGAATGCATACCGTGAATCGGTTGCCGCTCTAACCAATGCTGCTGGCATCACCGATGTCGATAAGTTGGCCTCTTATCGTTATGCGGTTGATGCCTACGAGCAAGCACCGACGTGGTTGGGCTATAAGATCTTTTTTAATTTCCCGGCGCTTTGTATTGTGTTGCTGGTAACCTGGCTCTCGTACATCGGAATCAAGGAAAGCAAACAATCGGCCAATGCCATGGTGCTGTTCAAGATCGGGGTGATCATTTTTGTGATCATAGCCGGGGCTTTTTTTGTAGACACAAACAACTGGCAACCGTTTTTACCCAATGGTTTCGAGGGCGTGCTCAAAGGGGTATCGGCTGTTTTCTACGCATACATCGGATTTGATGCGATCTCCACGACGGCCGAGGAGTGCAAGGACCCCAAACGCGACATGCCCCGAGGGATGATCTATTCGCTGTTGATCTGTACAGTTTTATATATTTTAATTACACTGGTGTTGACGGGCATGGAGCGATACGATCGTTTTGAGGGAGTGAACGATCCGTTGGCTTTTGTTTTTGAAAAGCGTGCACCTTGGATCGAGAAGATCGTTTCGGTCAGCGCCATCATCGCCACGACTTCGGTGTTGCTGGTCTTTCAGATCGGTCAGTCTCGAATCTGGATGAGTATGAGCCGAGACGGATTGCTTCCCAAAAAATTTCAGCAAGTACATCCCCGTTACCAAACGCCGGGCTTTGCCACCATCGTAACCGGTTTTTTTATTGGGATCGGTGCGATGTTGATTCGAAGCGGTTTGGTGACGGATCTGACCAGCATCGGTACGCTCTTTGCATTTGTACTTGTATCTGCCGGTGTAATGTTCTTGCCCAAGATTAAACCCGAGCCTGGTAAATTTTTGCTGCCCTATATCAATGGCAAGTGGATCGTGCCTCTTTTATACGCGGGGTTGATCTATCTGTTTCAAGATCGGGTAGGGGAGAGTTTGAATCAATTGATCTCCGGTCAATGGGATGCGCTATCGCTGGTGCAGTATTTATTTTTGATCTGCCTGGGGATCGGATTGTATCTATCGGTGCAGACGTTCCTAAGGAATTATTCACTCATTCCCATTCTAGGGGTTTTGTCCTGCATGTATTTGATGATCGAGATCCCGGCCATCAGTTGGGTCTGGTTCCTGGGCTGGATGGCCGGGGGCTTGGGGATCTATTTTCTATATGGTTACCGACACAGCCGCTTGGCGGAGTAGGCAAGGGCTATAGCTTTTTCGTACCTTTGCCGGGCTACAAGCCAGGTCATCGATCCCGCGCTTCCAGCGGGGTAGGAAAGTCCGGACAGCACAGAGCCATGCACCGGTGAACAGCCGGGTTTCGAGAAATCGAAAACAGCGAGTGCCACAGAAAATAACTACCGACCGGTCAACCGGTTGGCAAAGGTGAAAACGTGGGGTAAGGGCCTACGGGGAACATGGGTAACCATGTTCTTGGGTAAACCTTGCATGCTGAAATGCCATGTAAAGTACCGTTTGAGGGCGGCTCGTCCGAGGTACAGGGTAGGCAGCTTGAGCTTGGTGGGTAACTGCCAAGACAGATCAATGATGACCCTCGACCGAATCCGGCTTATCGGCTTGTAGCATTTTTTCCCATCATTCGGGTTATCTTTGTTCCATGACAATCGAAAAATTACAGGACATGCGGTCCCGCGTTCTCGGGATAAGGAGGTTTCTTTGACGTCGAGAACCGACTTCAAAAGATTGCACAGGATAAACAGCTTTCGCTGAGCCCCGGATTTTGGGACGATAACAAACGGGCCACCGAGATCCTAAAAAATATTAGGCTAAACGAGTATTGGGTTTCGCTTTTTGAATCGACTGAACGATCGGTGGAGGACTTTGCCGTGCTCTTCGATTTTTGGAAGGCCGGTGATGCGACCGAAGAAGAAACGCAGGTGGCCTTTGATCAGGCGATGAATGGACTTGACGACGCGGAATTCAAAGCCACTCTAAACGAGCCGGAGGACGAATTGCCGGCCGTCTTGCAAATTAACTCCGGTGCCGGGGGTACGGAAAGCCAGGATTGGTCGGAGATGCTGGCCCGTATGTATCGCATGTATGGCGAGCGGCAGGGTTGGAAAGTAACAGAGTTGGATTGGGTATGGGGCGATGGGGCCGGTATCAAAACGGCGACATTGCAGTTCGATGGTCCCTTTGCCTATGGATTTTTGAAATCCGAAAGCGGGGTTCATCGATTGGTTCGGATCTCTCCCTTTGATAGCAATGCCCGTCGCCATACCTCGTTCAGTTCCGTATTCGTTTACCCGCTGGTAGATGATACCATCAACATTGAGATCAAGGATGCAGACGTTAAAATGGAAACGGCAAGAAGTGGGGGAGCCGGCGGACAAAACGTGAACAAAGTAGAGACCAAAGTGATGCTCACGCACTTGCCCACCGGAATGGTAGTGGTTTGTCAGACCGAACGAACGCAGCTGGGCAACCGCGAAAAAGCCATGCAAATGTTGAAAAGCCGTCTATACGAGGAAGAATTGCGTAAGCGCAACGAACTCAAAGATGCGGCCAATTCCAAGAAGAAGAAGATCGAGTGGGGGAGTCAGATCCGTTCTTACGTTTTCCACCCGTACAAAATGATTAAGGACCACCGCACCGACTTTGAAACCGGCAACGTTCAACCCGTTATGGACGGCGAACTCGACGGCTTCATCAAAGCCTACCTTATGACCGAAAAAGAAACCAACTAAAAACTAACTGACAACTCCAACTGCCCAAACTATCCAAACTACCCAAACTTTTCAAACTTACCTTATGTACGGCACCTTCTCCTACCCCCTCCCCACCAACGAACCCGTATTAAACTACGGTCCCGGTTCGGCTGAAAAGATCGCCTTAAAAAAAGCGCTCAAGGAGCTTAAATCACAGGTAATCGATGTGCCTATGTACATCGGTAGCAAAGAAATTCGTACCGGTCGCTTGGGTGACATGCGCCCCCCGCATGAGCACGCGCATCTGCTGGGAAGGTTTCATTTGGGAGAGGAAAAGCATGTAAAGATGGCCATTGACGCGGCATTGGCAGCACGTGCTTCTTGGTCGGCCATGCCCTGGGAGCAACGAGCACATATTTTTTTGAAGGCAGCGGATCTACTCGCTACCAAATACCGGCCTTATATCAATGCGGCCACGATGCTGGGTCAGAGCAAGAATGCGTTTCAGGCAGAGATCGATGCGGCCTGTGAATTGATCGATTTCTTGCGCTTCAATGTGCATTTCCTATCGGAGATCTATAAACAACAACCCATCAGCAGCCCGGGTGTTCACAACCGGATGGAGTATCGTCCGCTGGAAGGTTTTGTACTGGCCGTATCCCCTTTTAATTTTACTGCCATTGGCGGCAACCTTCCTACCTCAGCCGCGCTTTGTGGCAACGTGGTGGTTTGGAAATGCGCCTACACACAAGTTTATTCCGCACAACTTTTCATGAAAATTTTGAGAGAGGCGGGATTGCCCGATGGGGTGATCAACTTAATCTATGTAAGTGGTCCCACCGTCGGAAACGTTTGCTTCACCCATCCGGATTTTTCCGGTGTACACTTTACCGGATCTACCGGGGTATTCAATCAAATGTGGGAGACTATTGGAAAGAACATGCCTCGCTATCGTTCCTATCCACGCATTGTGGGGGAGACGGGCGGAAAGGATTTTGTCCTCGCCCATGCCTCAGCCGATCCGGATGTAGTGGCAACCGCCTTGTTGCTGGGGGCGTTTGAGTATCAGGGACAAAAATGCTCGGCCGCCTCGCGTGCGTATATTCCCTCCAACATCGCCGAGGAGGTAAAGAAAAAATTAGTCGCGGGGGTGAAGCATTTTCAGATGGGTTCGGTGGAAGATTTTCGCAATTTCATCAATGCGGTGATTGACGAGAAGAGTTTCGACAGCATCAAAAAATACATCGACGCAGCAAAAAAAGATCCCAAGTGTCAGATTCTGGTGGGCGGTAAATGCGATAAGAAAACAGGGTACTTCATACAGCCCACTGTCATCGAGACCAAGAATCCGCGTTCGCTGACCATGTGCGAGGAGATCTTCGGGCCGGTGCTGACCCTTTATGTATATCCCGCCGGTCAATTCGAGCGGGCTATGGACCTGGTGGACAGTACGTCGCCCTATGCCTTGACGGGATCGATTCTGGCACAGGATCGTGCCGCGATCGATCGGGCAACCACTCGGTTGCGTCATGCCGCCGGGAATTTTTATATCAATGATAAGCCCACGGGTGCGGTGGTTGGTCAACAGCCTTTTGGCGGAGCCCGGGCCAGTGGAACGAACGATAAGGCGGGTTCGCAATTGAATTTATTGCGGTGGTTAAGCGCACGTACCCTCAAAGAAACATTTAACCCGCCGACCGATTATCGTTATCCATTCCTCCAAGAGCAGTAATTTGTGCATAGCCGATGAAGACAATCCTCAATCATACCGAATACCTGACTGCGGTCGAATCGCTCGCCCAGGCCTTGCTTGCCAAACATCCCGGTTTGGAAAACACCGCATTGGTGGGCGTTCAACAGGGTGGGGTAGTGTTGGGGTGGGACCTCGTTCGGGTACTTCGAAAAGAGCCTGGATTAAAGGATTTGGAACTGGGATTGCTGGATATCACCTTTTATCGGGATGATTTTCGGACCTCCATCCTGGCACCGGATCGGATGAACATTCCTTTTTCAATTGAGGAGAAAAATGTGATTTTGATAGACGATGTGCTCTTCACGGGACGTACAATCAAGGCAGCACTGGATGTGCTGTTGGATTATGGTCGGCCCCAGCGCGTAGAACTCCTCGTTCTGGCCGACCGAAAAGAACATCGTCAGTTTCCCATACAAGCTGATTATGTGGGACTTACCATTCCCACTACCAAGGATCAAAAAGTAAAATTGGTCTCAGATGAGAGCGGCGGTCAGAACTTGATTTTACGCGATTCCTGATTTTAGTGTAATTTCGTCCTTTGATGCAACTATCCACCCGCCATCTGCTGGGCATCAAAGAACTGACCCCCTCAGACATCTCCCTTATTTTATCGACTGCCGAGCAATTCAAGGAAGTCTTGCAACGTCCGGTAAAAAAAGTTCCTTCCCTGCGTGACGTCACGATTGTGAACCTTTTTTACGAGAATTCCACCCGCACGCGCTTCTCATTTGAACTCGCTCAAAAACGCTTGAGTGCCGATACCTTAAATTTTGCTGCCTCCAGTTCCTCCGCGGCAAAAGGGGAGACCTTGCTCGATACCGTGAACAACATCTTGTCGATGAAAGTAGACATGGTGGTGATCCGGCACAGTGCCACCGGCGCACCGCATTTTCTGGCGCAGCACATTCCCGCCGCCATCATCAATGCCGGAGATGGGATCAATGAACATCCGACACAAGCCTTGCTCGATGCCTTCTCCATTCAGGAGAAATTCGGCGAGCTGAAAGGACGCAAAGTGGCTCTGATCGGCGATATCCTGCACAGCCGGGTGGCACAAAGCAATATCCACCTCCTGAATAAAATGGGAGCGGAAGTGGTGGTATGCGGACCACCTACCCTGATCCCCAAATACATCCAATCGGCCTGGAATGTAACGGTCAGTTATAATTTAAAGGAAACCTTGGAATGGTGTGAAGTGGCCAATGTACTGCGGATCCAATTGGAGCGACAAAACCAAGTATTGTTTTCTTCCCTTCGGGAATATCGACTGCATTACGGGATCAACCGTGAATTGTTGGATGGCCTACCCAAGCCCGTCACCATCATGCACCCCGGCCCGATCAACCGGGGAGTAGAACTGGATAGCGACGTAGCCGATTCGCATCAATCCATCATCTTGCAACAAGTTGAAAATGGGGTGGCGGTTCGAATGGCCGTGCTCTATTTACTCTCCAATCGCAATATTGCGTAGCTTTAATCCATGAGCCGAATCTGCTTATTCCCGGGAACCTTCGATCCGGTCACCTTGGGTCATGTCGACATCATCGACCGGGCGCTTCCCTTGTTTGATAAGATCGTGGTTGGAATCGGATTGAATGCGGCCAAAGCTCCGATGTTTACCCCCGAAAAGCGCTTGCAATGGATTCGAGATTTATATGAGAACGATGCCCGGGTAGAGGGGGCGATCTATGAGGGATTGACCGTTGACTTTTGCCGCTCAATCGGAGCTCATTTTATATTGCGGGGCATTCGGTATGTAAGCGACTTTGAATATGAGAAAACCATTGCCGATGCAAACCGTACCATGGATCGATCCATCGAAACGATCTTCTTGACGGGAGAGCCCAAATACACTTCCGTCGCTTCCACCATCGTTCGCGACATCATACGAAATGGCGGAGACGCATCTCCGTTCCTGCCCGAACGCGTCGCCCGTTCGATCAGTCAATAACCGTTGCCAACAGGGGTTGCAGGGAAGGATAGATCTCCTTCCAAACCAAGCGAATCTCCGTTTGATTCATCCAGCGAGCCGCGGTAATGTCCTCTTCGGTTTGTAATACCAATTCTTGTTCTGTTTCCAATTCAAAGACAAACCAATGCGTTTTCTTTATAAACCATTTCTCCTTCATTCTATATACATGAAAGGTGGGTTCGCAATCGTCCATTTTTTTTAGGTGGGTAAGCCCGGTTTCCTCGGCAATCTCCCGGATGGCGGCTATCAAAGGGGTCTCGCCCGCGTTGATCTTTCCTTTTGGTAAATCCCAGTGTCCGCGTCGGTGTATCAGAAGTAATTCGCCTTTTTTGTTTTTGATGATTCCACCCGCCGCCTCGATCCATTGAAAGCGGTTGGAAATTTGTGCGAGGGTTGTTTTTTCATCTTGCGTATTCAGAAGGGAATAAGACTGACTGAAATTCATCAGGTCCTCAATTTTTTGATCGATTTCCGAAAGGGAGGATGCCTCCACCGCCTGTGCGTTGCAGCGGATTTCCAAAGTGGCGGATCCATGGTGGATAAAGATTGGCATACGAGGTTTTGATTTCCGATACATTTGACATATGGATAATGCAACGGTGGTGGCGGACAAACTTCTTCAGGTCCGCGCCGTAAAATTAAGTCCCGAAGCCCCCTTTACGTGGGCCAGCGGATGGAAATGTCCCATTTATTGCGACAATCGAAAAGTGTTGGCACATCCGCACGAGCGGGATTTCCTGAAAAGTGAGTTGGCCAATGTGATCTTTGAGCAATTTGCGGATGCCGAAGTACTGGCCGGAGTGGCCACTGCCGGAATACCCTGGGGAGCAATGGCTGCCGATCAATTGAAGCTGCCGTTTTGTTATGTCCGTCCCAAACCAAAGGAACATGGTCTGGGGAATCAAATCGAGGGCAATCTTCAAGCCGGTCAGTCCGTTTTAGTAGTCGAAGACCTGATCTCTACCGGTAAAAGCTCCCTGCAATTGGTGGAAGTTCTCCGTAATGCCGGGGTTAAGGTTGTGGGCATGGTAGCTCTGTTTACCTACGGATTCCCCGCTGCGGACGAAGCGTTTAAGCAAGCAGACCTAAAACTGGTGACCTTGTCCAATTATCCGGCCCTGATCGATCGGGCCATTTCAAAAGGGCTGGTTAGTCTGGAGCAGCAACAAGTACTGATGGCCTGGCGGGAAAATCCAGCCAATTGGGGACGATAAATTTTAACCATATGATACGTTTCTGTCTGCTGCTAGCCTGTTTGCTGCTTGTTAATCCCACCATCCAGGCCCAGGTAAAATCGGTTCAAACATTTACCCTCAAAACCCCTGAGATCCTTTGCGAGGCCTGCAAAGGGAGGGTTGAGACCTACCTGAAGCGGCATGACGGACTGCTGGAAATTAATGTCAACTTTCGAAAAGGGGAAACCCGGGTCAAATTCCTATCCGACCGAGCCGACATCGAACAAATCAAAACCGCCATCGCCAACTGCGGGTTCGATGCCGATGACGTGACCGCCCTACCGGAGGCCTACCAGAAACTCCCCCGAACCTGTAAGAAAAAATCCGATGGGGGAGGACACCCAGCACCAAAAATTCCGCCTACTTTAAACTAATTTTATTAGCATTTAATGATTTCTCTGATATCTAAGTTAATTAGCATAAACCTATTTATTCAATAATTTGAATAACATTATATTATATTGAATATTGCCATTTTAAATATTTAGTAATATCATTCTTTTTTTATGCTTATTTATTATTTTCTCAAAGCCTCATTGAGCTTGATAATTTATACTGTAAATATTTGATTAATAATTGATTAAATAATTTTATCTCAATATTATATATTGATAATCAAAACATACGCTAAAAGAATTATTCATAAACCACTTTCATCAGGGTTAAATATCAAGCATTGATTGCGATCAACCCGATTGGTTTTTATTCGTTTAAACATTAAACCCGTGTATGACTTTTTCGTCTTATACGCTTAATTTTACCAACTGACCTTAACCTCTCCTTTCCAAACCATTATGCGTCATTTCCGGAACCTTTTACTAGTCACCTTCTTGCTATCCGGTTTGGGGGTTGGTGCGCAGGATTTTTCCAACAAAGGCAAGGAGTTTTGGATTCCGTACAGTTATCACGTGGGGGCAGGTGGGGCCGGTCTGGTAATGACTCTTTACATAACATCTGATGTTGCCACTACTTATCAGGTTGCCATTCATGGGGGTGTTACGATTCAGAGTGGGAGCCTGACGGCCGGTCAGGTTGTGACCTGTATTGTTCCCAACACGTATTTTATACCTAACGAGGGGTTGTACAGCGGCAAGGCCATTGTGGTCACCTCAGATAAGGGGGTGGTGGTCTATTCATACATTACACAAAGTGCCGTGAGCGGGGCAACGGTATGCCTGCCTACCAATGTATTGGGAAGAGAGTACTACTCCATGAACTTTACCCAGGTCTCTAACGCGGCCAATTCAAACTCGTACTTTACGATCATTGCGGCGGAGGACAATACATCCGTTGAGATTACGCCCACCGCCAACACCAAAAATGGTTGGGTGGCCGGAACGACTTACACCATCAATCTAAACAAAGGGCAGATCTATCAGGTATTGGGTACCCATAACAATACCCCCACGGGTGGCTTGTATACCGGGGTGGACCTGACCGGTTCCAAGATCAAATCCGTCACTTCCGGACAAAATCCCTGTAAGCGGATTGCCGTTTTCTCCGGTGCTGGTAAGATCCGGATTGGAACCAATTGTGGCACCAACAATTCATCGGATAATCTCTATCAGCAACTTTATCCTCAAGCCACTTGGGGCAAGAGCTATTTAACAGTGCCCAGTTTCAGCCGTCCCAATAATTTTTATCGGGTCATTCGTAGCACCTCTTCCACCAATGTATATGTGAATGGTACGTTGGTGCCGAGCGGCTCTTTCATCAATGGGTATTATGAATTCTCTAACGGTACGCCCAATTACATTACGTCGGATGAGCCCATCAGCGTTGCTCAGTATTTTACGACTCAAGGGTGTTCGTCGAACGCTACTCCTTATGATCCAGACATGATCGTCCTGAATCCGATCGAGCAAAATATTTCAAAAGTCACCCTCGTCAGCTCTAATTTGGTAGCGACCGCCAACCGACAGCATCATATGCATGTAATCATGCGAAGCGGCGGAACGGGAATTTCTTCTTTTCGCTTTGATGGGGCGGTGATCCCCAGTACGGCCTCGTGGGTGCCTCACCCGGCACTCACCGGCTATTCCTATTTGTATCTATCCAACGTTACGGCAGGGTATCATACCCTATCCTCCGATTCGGGTTTCAACGCGCTTGCCTATGGTTATGCCGCTGCGGAATCATATGGTTACTCAGCCGGCGCCAACGTAAAGGACCTGTATCAGTACATATCGATCCAGAATCAGTTTGCCACGGTCAATTTTCCTGCTACCTGTCGAAATACTCCCTTCTTTTTCTCAATGACCTTCCCGTATCAACCCACACAGATTCAGTGGATATTCGGATCAGCCCTTAACGGACAAGGGATATCGGATATTACGTTGCCTAATCCAACACCAACTGGAACGGTGGTGGTAAATGGGCGTACCCTCTATATATATAAATTGCCCAATCCTTATACCATCAGTACGGCAGGAACGTATCAAATCAAAGTACTGGCAACCAACCCCTCTCCGGATGGTTGTACGGGCCTGCAAGAGATCAATTTCGACTTGGATGTACAGCCCACTCCGATAGCCAATTTTACGCTAAGCAATGTGTGCGACGGGAATCCGGTACAGTTTACCGATGCTTCGTCTACTAACAGCAGGCCGATTTCAACGTATTACTGGGACTTTGGAGATAACACGACCGGATCCACTCTCAACCCTTCACACTTGTATCCCGGACCAGCCACCTATAACCCGCGCTATTCGATCATCACCGATATTGGGTGTATATCCGATACGATCACAAAATCGGTTACCGTTTTTCCCAAACCTACGGCAACACTTGTTGGAACAGTTGGCTTGTGTCAGGGAGCTCCGGAACCCCAGATTACCTTCACCGGTGCAAATGGAACGCCACCCTATACGTTTACATACACGTTAAACGGCGGGCCTGCACAACAGATCGTGACCACTACCGGAAACAGTGTTAGCATAAATGTCCCCACGGCAACCGTGGGCATTTATACCTACTCGCTCACCAATGTAAAGGATGCCAGTTCCCTGGCTTGCGAGCAAGCTCAAACAGGCAGTGCAGTGGTTACGGTATTTGCCAAGCCCACCGGAGCTACGATAACCGGTTCCACGGCGGTTTGTCTGAACGGCACGGCACCAACATTGACTTTAACAGGGCAAGGCGGTTCGGGTAATTATCTATTTACGTATAATTTGAATGGAGGTCCCGATCAAACCCTTAGTTCCACGGGAGGTGCGGCAACCATCACCGTTCCGACCAATGCAGTGGGCACTTTCACCTATAATCTTACCAGTGTAGAAGATCCCAGTAATGTTTTGTGCCGTACCAATATAAATACCTCTGCCACGGTAACGGTAAATCCATTGCCCACGGCTTCTATTACAGGAACCTTGTCTGTTTGTCAGAACGCTACACAACCCAACATAACCTTTACCGGTGCCGGTGGCACGGCTCCTTACACGTTTGTTTATACGCTCAATGGAGGATCCAGCCAGCAAGTGATTTCTGGGGCAAACGGGATAGCAACAGTTTCTGTACCTACGGCAACGCCGGGTACTTTCACTTATTCTCTGCAGAGCGTAACCGATGCCACGGCCTCTCTGTGTACACAACTTCAATCAGGGAATGCAATCGTAACGGTCAACCCGCTGCCCACAGCTTCCATTTCCGGAGCCACAGTGGTTTGTCAAAATGCAACCGCACCCACGGTTACGTTCACCGGCGCTGATGGCACGGCGCCCTATACGTTCGCGTATAGTATCAACGGTGGCGCCACGCAGACTGTAACGACCACCACCGGTAACAGCGTTACCGTTTCCGTACCTACAACAACACCCGGCAGCTTTGCATACAACCTGATCAGTGTAACGGATGCCAGCAGCACGACTTGCTTGCAAAATCAGACCGGTACGGCAATTATTACCGTCAATCCGCTACCCACTGCATCGATAGCCGGAACGACCAACGTCTGTTTAAATGCAACATCTCCCTTCATCACGTTCACCGGTGCCGTGGGCACGGCCCCATATACGTTTGCCTTTAACATTAATGGTGGTACCACGCAAACGGTTACCACTACCACCGGCAATTCGGTAACGGTTTCCGTTCCTACCGCAACGGCTGGAACGTTTACGTATAACCTGATCAGTGTTACCGATGCCAGCTCAACGGTCTGTACGCAAAATCAATCCGGATCCGCCACGGTAGTTGTATATCCGCTGCCCACTGCCACTTTCAGTTCACTGACACCCCGATGTGAAACAGGAATTATATCCTTTACGGATCAATCGGTTGCCAATGCCGGCAATGTAACCGGCTGGAGTTGGAATTTCGGTGATCCAATCAGTGGCGCGAACAATACCTCCACCTTGCAAAATCCCCAGCACGTTTTTGCAACGGCAGGAACCTATAGCGTTACCCTTACGGTTACTACGAATAACGGCTGTGTCAGCGTGAATCCTGCTATACCAGTTGTCATACATTCAAAACCCTTGGCCGGATTCATAAATCCCGAAGTTTGTTTGATTGATACCTATGCGCAATTCACCGATACCAGTTCGGTTGCTTCGCCCAGTGCCGTGAACAACTGGAATTGGGATTTTGGTGACCCAACCAGTGGGGCAAACAATACCTCCTCGCTTCAGAACCCCCAGCACAGTTATCTGGCCTTGGGATCTTATCCGGTGGTGCTGATTGTTACCTCCAATCAGGGATGCAAGGATACCGTCAATCAAACCTTGATTGTGAACGGAAGCTTCCCGGTATCCAATTTTAGCATCAATAACACCAATAATCTCTGTGCGAATGATTCCATCTCAATTACAAATCTGTCAACCGTTTTACCGGGTGTGATCACAAAAGTGGAGATCTTCTGGGACGATGTTGCACAACCAACCGTGGTGGAAATCGATCAAAACCCAACCCCCGGCAAGGTATACAAGCATAAGTATCCTAATTTCCAATCACCTCTGTCCAAGACCTACAACATTCGATACCGCTCCTATTCCGGTGGTGTTTGTTCGAATGATAAGGTGCTTCCGATTACCATCAACGCGGCACCAAAAGTTCAATTCAATCCGATCCCGAATATCTGTCTGGATGCTCCACCATACCAGATCACACAGGCCTCTGAAATAGGAGGGGTGCCGGGTAGTTTGTTGTTTACCGGACCGGGCATTTCTTCAACCGGACTATTCAACCCTTCAACTGCCGGTGCAGGTACCCATACCATCCGTTATTATTTCACGTCTACGGCCGGCGGATGTATCGACAGCGCAACCCAAACCATCAAAGTGTGGATTCCACCGGTAGCAGATTTTACCGTGAGCAGTCCGGTTTGCGAACGCCAATCCGTAACCTTTACCAATACCTCCACCTCAACGGAAGGCACCTTAACTCAGTGGCGTTGGGATTTTGGGGATGGAACACCGGTATTGGTACGTCCCAATGGCAATCCCGTACAACACACTTACGCCACCTTTGGAACCTTTGTGGTGAAATTGAATGTAGTTACTTCAAACGGATGTGTGAGTGTTGCCAAAACGGTCAATCTGGACGTGAAGCCGCTGGCCCGTCCCAACTTCAGTTTCCCCGCCGTCAGCTGTCTGCCGAACGCAAACATTCAGTTCACCAATCTATCTTCCATTCCTGACGGGACGCAAAGCAGTTTTACGTATCTGTGGAATTTCGGCGATCCCGTCAGCGGACCCGTCAATACGTCCACAGCGATGAATCCCGCGCATATCTACACCGCACTGGGTCCCTATAGTGTAAATCTTCAGGTCACCACGGGTGCTGGCTGTATTCGCGATACCATGCTCGTGCTTAATACACTTCATCCACAACCGATCGCTTCGTTTACGACCGATAAGATCGATGTCTGTATCGGAGGCGCGATTCAGTTTAACAGCACCAGCAATGGAGCCGATGGCACCATCACACAATGGTTCTGGGATCTGGATAATGGAACAACACGCAACCAGCCAAATTTTTCCTATACGTATTCAGCAATAGGCAACTATAATGTAAGTCACTATATCGTAAATAGTTTTAATTGTCGCAGTACAACGGCTACCACTTCAGTATCCGTGAATCCGTATCCGGTAGCCGATGCCGGACCAGATAAGCTGATGTTGGAAGGCGGACAAACCCAACTCACGCCGGTCAACAACAATACCATGCCGATCACGATTCGTTGGAGACCTTCCTCGTATTTAAGCGATCCCACCATACTTTCTCCAATTGCACGCCCAATAGATGATATCTATTACACCCTGTACCTTATAACAGATAAAGGTTGTGCGGCGCAGGATGTGGTCTTTGTAAAAGTGCTGAAAACGCCCATTGTTCCCAATATCTTCAGTCCCAACGGCGATGGCGTGCACGATACCTGGGTAATCCCGTATCTCGACAGTTATCCGGGCTGCACGGTAGAAGTCGTGAACCGGTATGGACAACTTGTTTTCCGTTCAGTAGGTTATCCGACTCCTTGGGATGGAAGAATCAATGGGAACCCTGCCCCGGTGGGTACGTATTATTTTGTGATCGATCCTAAAAATGGTCGTAAACGGGTTGCCGGCTATGTTGACATCATTCGATAATCCATGCGAGTAGTCTTAGTATCCATATTCATTTTGATTCAGGCTCTGTCGAACGCACAGCAACGACCGCATTATACGCAATACGTGATCAATCCCTTTATTATCAATCCGGCCATCGCAGGGATCGACAACTACACCGATCTTAAAATGGCGATACGAGATCAGTGGGTTGGATTGCGCGGCGCGCCCAAGACCACTTATCTCAGTATTCATGGTCCCCTGGGCAAAAGTGATTACCGATCCTCCTCCACTTCGTTTGCCGTGCCCGGCGAAAATCCACGTGGAAAAGCCTATTGGGAAAATTATACCGCAGCAGAACCCCATCACGGCATCGGAATGAATTTGATCAACGATCGAACCGGTAGTTTCAATTTTTTCAGCGCGGCCCTTAGTTATGCGTATCATGTTGGGTTGAATCCGACCACCAACCTGTCGGGCGGATTCAGCGGTGGCGTCACCAAAGTATCGGTCGACAACACCCTGCACGATTACAATGGATCGGGAGATCAAAGCGATCCGGCAACCGGATCGGGATTTTTGACCGAATTGACCCGTATCAAACCGCAAATGGCCGCTGGTTTGTGGCTCTACTCCCGTAACTATTTCGTGGGCTTCTCGGCTCAGAACGTATTACCACAGACCCTCAATTTTGTGGACGACAACACTGCTGTACTAACAAAAGGTCGATTCATTCCGCATCTGTTTTTGACAGCCGGCTATCGATTCCTGGTGGGGGATGACCTGAATGTCACGCCTTCCTTTATGCTGAAGTACATCCAGAACAGTTCCTTTCGTCAATATCAGCCCGAAGTAAACCTGAAGCTGCAGTACCGCGACCAACTCTGGACCGGCGGGAGTTACCGGCTGGATGACGGCTATTCCGGTTACCTGGGTCTGAATGTGAGCAATACGTTCAACATCAGTTATTCTTTCGAAAAATCTGCAAACAATAACATATTACGCGATTTCAATCGCGGCACACATGAAATGGTCTTTGGTTTTATTCTTGGAAATAAGTACAGCGAAAAATGTCCGCGTTGTTACTGATCTGATAACAAAAGAAGTCAGCATAAAAAAAGTCCCGCCAGCGGCGGGACATTTTACTTTTATCGTTTTCCGATTATTGGATCGAAACTGTATTGGCCGGCTGAGTATTACCAGTAGCGGCAGGCATTTCGATGGATTTCGGAGCAGGCGTTTGTGTGGTGACGTTCTTGTTCATGTCGGCCAGGGTAGGGGCGATCACCAGCGATACGATCGACATGAGTTTGATGAGGATGTTCATCGACGGACCAGACGTATCCTTGAACGGATCCCCAACCGTGTCTCCGGTAACAGAGGCCTTGTGTGGGTCTGATTTCTTGTAATACATCTCTCCGTTGATCTCGACTCCTTTTTCAAAAGATTTCTTGGCATTGTCCCAAGCCCCACCGGCATTGTTTTGGAACATGCCCATAAGCACACCGCTCACCGTTGCACCGGCCAAGAAGCCGCCCAGGGCTTCCGGACCCATGAGAAATCCGATCAGCAGAGGTGAGACGATGGCAATCGCGCCGGGAAGCATCATCTTACGAATAGACGCTTGGGTGGAGATGGCTACACATTTATCGTACTCCGGTTTGCCGGTTCCTTCCATGATGCCCGGGATGCTGCGGAATTGACGACGAACTTCTTCCACCATACTCATCGCGGCTTCGCCCACAGCCCGAATGGCCAGCGAAGAGAAGAGTAGGGGAACCATTCCGCCAACGAACAAGGCAGCCAATACATCTGCCTTATAGATATCGATGTGTTGATTGTCGGGCATCGCCACTCCGACAAAGGCCGCAAAAAGGGCCAGGGCGGTCAGTGCGGCAGAGGCAATAGCAAATCCTTTTCCGGTAGCTGCAGTCGTATTTCCAACTGCATCAAGAATATCAGTTTTTTCACGAACTTCTTTAGGAAGTTCACTCATCTCGGCGATACCACCGGCATTATCGGCAATAGGACCAAAAGCATCGATGGCCAATTGCATAGCGGTTGTAGCCATCATACCGGCAGCGGCAATGGCTACGCCATAAAGACCCGCGAATTCATAAGAACCCCAGATGCCAGCAGCCAAAACTAGGATCGGCAGGAAAGTAGATTCCATGCCTACGGCAAGTCCGCCAATTACATTGGTGGCATGTCCGGTTGAAGACTGACGGATAATCGAGAGCACCGGGCGCTTGCCCATAGCAGTATAGTATTCGGTAATGATGGACATGAGCGTTCCAACGGCTAATCCAACCCCGATGGCACCGAGTACACCCCATTTGGTGAATTCAGCCCCACGAAGGATCATAGTTTCTGGAAGGATATAATTTACCAATCCGAAAGAGGCGATCGCGGTTAGAACGATCGATCCCCAGTTGCCCATATTCAACGCTTTTTGAACGGTATCGGTATTCAGACCGGCGTTTTCACTAATGCGCACGAACCAGGTTCCGATTATCGAGAAAATGATTCCCACGCCAGCGATCAACATCGGAAGTAGGATGGGGGCTAACCCACCAAAAGCATCAACAGATTTTGTTTCTTGTCCCAGTACCATGGTAGCTAGTACCGTGGCCACATACGATCCAAACAGGTCCGCACCCATTCCGGCCACATCACCCACATTATCGCCCACATTATCAGCGATGGTGGCGGGGTTACGGGGATCGTCTTCCGGGATGCCGGCTTCCACTTTTCCAACAAGGTCGGCACCCACGTCAGCGGCTTTGGTATAGATTCCACCACCTACACGGGCGAAAAGTGCGATTGACTCGGCTCCGAGTGAAAAACCGGTCAGCACTTCGATGGTGCGGAGCATTTCAGCATTGAAAACATCCGTTCCATTGGCAAGATCGCCAACGAAATAGGCTTTGAGAATAAAATAAAGTCCGCCCAGTCCCAATACGGCCAGTCCGGCTACACCCAATCCCATTACTGCCCCACCGGTGAACGAAACGTTCAGGGCTTTGCTTAGACTGGTACGCGCGGCTTGTGCGGTACGGACGTTTGCCTTGGTGGCCACGCTCATACCCACATAACCGGCAAAAGCACTGAAAATAGCACCCAGCACAAACGATACGGCAATCAGTACGTGGGAGTGGGGGTTACGGGTGGCCATGAAAGCCAGAAGGAGGGCTACAACGACCACGAAATACCCCAGGATTTTCAATTCTGCCCGCAAGAAGGCCATGGCTCCTTCAGCGATGTAGTTGCTGATCTCTTTCATGCGGTCGGTTCCGGAATCTTGTTTGCCTACCCAGTTGTATTTGATCAGGGTATAGAGGAGTCCGACCAGTCCCATCAAGGGCACCCAAATAAATAGATTGTTCATCATACGTTAGCTTGGTGTTTCAAAAAAAACGGCTGATTCAGCCGGGTCGCAAAGATAAGGGCTGAGGCCATTATTTTCGAGGGGGACGGGTATATTTGCCCATGGCTCTAACCAGTTACCCCAAGGAGAAAATCCAGATCCTTTTTTTGGAGAATATCAGCGAATCGGCCGCCCGAAATTTCAGGGCGCAGGGCTATTCACAGGTGAACCGGATCGGCAAGGCGTTGACGGAAGATGAGTTGGTGGAGGCCGTACGGAATGTCCACATCCTAGGTATCCGCTCCAAGTCTCAGATCACCCCCCGGGTTTTGAACGCTGCAAAAAAGCTACAGGCCATCGGCTGTTTTTGCATCGGAGTGAACCAAGTGGATCTAGATGCTGCTCGCAAGAACGGGGTAGTGGTTTTCAACGCGCCCTATTCCAACACCCGCTCGGTGGCGGAATTGGTGATTGGGTCCTCGATTATGCTGATCCGACGCATCCCCGATAAAAATAAAGCGGCCCATAAGGGTATTTGGATGAAAGAAGCCAGCCGCAGTTATGAATTGCGCGCAAAGACACTCGGCATTATCGGATACGGAAACATCGGCAGCCAGGTGAGTGTACTGGCCGAATCGATGGGTATGCGCATTATTTTTTATGACATCGAGACCAAATTGCCACTGGGAAATGCTATTGATGGTAAATCGTTAAAAGAAGTTTTATCGAATTCCGATATCGTTACGTTGCATGTTCCGGAAACCCCGCAAACCAAGAACCTGATCGGGAAAGCCCAATTAAAGCACTGCAAGAAGGGCGCTATCCTGATCAATTATGCCCGCGGTGAGGTCGTGGATCTGGAGGCGTTGCGAAAAGAGATTTTATCGGGACAAATTGGCGGCGCGGCGGTAGACGTATTTCCGGTGGAGCCCGAAAAGAATGGCGATCGGTTTCAGACACCGCTGCAAGATCTGCCCAACGTAATTCTAACCCCGCACATAGGCGGAAGCACCGAGGAAGCCCAGGCAAACATCGGAGAGGATGTCAGTCAAAAAATGCTACAGTATTTGGAGCGAGGAGTGACTTTAGGGTCGCATACGGTTCCGGCACTGGCTTTGCCGCCTCAAGAAGGCAGCCATCGTATTCTCCACATTCACGCCAACCAACCCGGCGTATTGTCGGCCATTAACGGACAACTTTCCAAAAACAACATCAACATCCTTGGGCAGTACCTGAAAACCAATTCTCAGATCGGTTATGTAGTGTTGGATGTCGACAAGCGGTTATCGACCCAGGCGATGAGCCTGCTTAAAGAGGTTAAGGGCACTATCAAAGTCCGGATGCTCTACTAACATCTCAATATATTATTCTCATAATTTACATTATGTTAAGTAATATAGTGATAAAAAAGCCATCTCTGGGATGGCCTCCTTATAGAACTTATTTTACACTATCGTAGGTATCGTTCCATTTCTTTGCCTCTGCCCCCCATTTAGCGGCAAGAGCAGGATCTTTGACGGCGCGTTTTTGCTTGGACTCATAGATCTCAGCCAAATAACCGGCTATGTTCTTGTATTGTTGTTTTTCACGCGGGTCGAGTGTTTTGAGGCCGGCGTATAATTTGGCTGTAAGCAAATACGGTTCCAGGATTATGTCCATAGCTTCCAGATATTCTTTATCAAGTTGTTCACGCTTGGCGATATCGGCCGGGCTGGCTTTTGTTCCGGGTTTGGTTCTCTTTTGTAATTCTTCTGCAAATTTTCTACGCTCCTCGTTTGCCAGTTCTTTCTTAATTACATAATAGTTGCCTAGGTATTGGTGATTCTTTATTTCCTCAGGACGAAGTTGGGCACATTTTTTTAGTGAGGTAAGCATGTCGGATTCCCATTGTGCTTTTTCAGTAGGTATTGCATCCCCTTCCTGAACATTTGCCAATGTATCATAGAGATAGGTCCAGCGCAATTCATGAGCCTTGTAACTATCAGGGTTATTTTGTATGAACCCGTTTAAAGCGCTCATCTTTTCTGCAATACTCTCCACTATTCCCACTGTAAAATCGAGTTCATCCAGTTTGAAAAATTCAGTTTCAGGATAAAGGGAAGCTCCCAAAGATTTGAACTTTTCAAAGTTTATCAGGTCCTTTGAAAGGAAGTTATAACGTACCAGGTATTGATAAACTATCTCAAAATCGGGTCCAGCCACCTTGCCATCGGCTAAACGCTTGTATGCCATCACCGCAACCTCATTATTGTTGGCCCGCTCCGCTACAAATCCGGTTAGGATCAACAAATTTGTGTCTAGTGGAAAATTCAATATTGATTTTCCGATCAGAAAATCAGAATAGTAAATAGCTTTTTCAAGTTTTGGAATAGCGGTTTCCCAATTTTTGGCATTGTAATCGGTTAACCCCTGGTTGTAATAATTATAATAAATGTTGATGGGGCCATTCTTATACAAATCTTCCTCGTTCATCTTCTTTAGGTCGGGTTCCATCGATTTGTACTTTTCAAACGCATTGTGCGCCTCCTCTACCAGTGCGTTGCCGGTTGGCTTGGCACGATTTTCATCCGACATGGATAGAGACGCATAGATGGCCGTCTTTAAGATGTAAGCTTCTGCCTTGGCCATGAACTTTTGGTTGCTGGCGGCCTTGTCAATTTCGGCTTTTGCTTTGTCGGTTTGTCCCAGCAGCGTTAATGTTTTGACTGATTCAATACTTTGCGACCAGCCGACCAGGGATAGGCTGATATTTGCGAATACGAGTAAGAGGATCTTTTTCATTTAGATGAATTTATATTATTCGGTGGGCGGTGTTTCGAGTGAGGATGTGTTTGGCTCGCTCGGGGTTGCGGGAGTTGCATTATCGGAGATGTTAATATTCTCCTCTCCTTCTTCAGCGGATTTATCATCGAGGTTGGTGATGGCAGCAATCTCATCACCTTCATCGAGGCGAATCAGTTTTACGCCTTGCGTGGCCCTACCCTGCTCGCTGATACCACTCACCGGCATGCGGATCGTGACGCCGCTCTTGCAGGTGATTATGATGTCCTCTTGCCCGGCTACGTCCAACAAACCTACCAACGATCCGGTTTTATCGGTCACGTTGATGGTCTTTACACCTTTCCCGCCCCGGTTTGTGAAGCGGTATTCATCGATTGGCGTTCGTTTGCCATATCCTTTTTCACTGACCACCAAAACCGTCCGATCCGATTGAATGCTCGGATTCACACAGATCATGCCCACCACCGAATCGTTTTCGCCTTCCACTTCGATGCCGGCTACGCCGATGGCACCTCGACCGGTGGGACGTACTTTCTCCTCTGAAAAACGAATGGCACGGCCACTTTGCACCGCCAACATGATCTCGCAGGATCCGTCGGTCATACGGGCTTGCAACAATTCATCGCCTTCCACGATGGTGATCGCGTTCACACCCGTTTGACGGGGACGGGAGAAATCTTCCAAGGCCGTTTTCTTGATCACGCCTTTTTTGGTACAGAGCACGATGTTGTGTTGGGCGACGAAGGCCTCGTCTTTCAAATCTTTAACATCGATGATGGCTCGTACTTTATCGTCAGGCGGCAACTGCATCAAATTCTGAATGGCCCTTCCTTTTCCGGTCTTCTCCCCTTCCGGGATCTCCCACACATTCAGCCAATAACATCTTCCTTTTTCCGTAAAGAACAGAAGTGTATGGTGGGAAGAGGCAACGAAAAGATGTTCGATGTAATCTTCTTCGCGGGTTCTTCCGCCAATAACCCCTCTCCCGCCCCTTCGCTGCGCCCGGTATTCGTCAGCCGGTGTACGCTTGATGTATCCCAGATGCGAGATGGTGATTACCACATTTTCTTCCTTGATAAGATCTTTGAGCTTCACTTCATCGTCGAGGTACGTGATCTCGGTCTTCCGCGTATCTCCGAATTTGTCTTTGATCTCCAGCAATTCAGTCTTGATGATGCCATACCGCATTCCCTCATCGCTCAGGAGTTGCTCTAGGTAGGCGATCAGTTTCATCAGCTCATCGTACTCAGCACGGATCTTATCGCGCTCCATGCCGGTCAGCCGCTGCAAGCGCAATTCCAAAATGGCCTTTGCCTGGATTTCATCTAATCCCCAGCCGGCATTGACCAAATTATCTTTTGCCTCCTCCGGGTTGGGTGATTTACGGATTAGGGCGATCACTTCGTCGAGGTGATCCAGCGCGATTAAATATCCCTTGAGAATATGCGCGCGTTTCTGGGCCTCATTCAGTTCAAAACGGGTACGACGCACTACCACCTCGTGCCGGAATTCGACAAATTCCGAGATAAGATCTTTTAGATTCAGCGTACGCGGCCGACCCTTGACGATTGCCACGTTGTTGATCCCATAAGAAGTCTGGAGATCGGTGAATTTATACAGCTGGTTGATGATCACATTGGCGATGGCATCTTTTTTGAGATCCAGTACCAGCCGGGTTCCGTCTTTTTGCGTGGATTCATTGTTGATGTTGGAAACCCCCTCGATCACTTTATCATTGACCAGTTCGCCGATCCGGTTGACCAGCGCATCGCGGTTCACCTGATAGGGAACCTCCGTGATGATGATCTGCTCGCGTCCATTAGCCTTTGCTTCCACACTCAGTTTTCCACGCACCACTACCCGTCCCCTTCCGGTATGCATGGCCAACCGCACGCCTTCCATGCCATAGATCACGCCGCCCGTCGGAAAATCCGGGGCTTTGATGTATTGCATCAGCGATTCAATATCGATCTGTCGGTTGTCGATATAGGCCACACACCCATCGATTACTTCCGAGAGGTTATGCGGCATCATGTTGGTGGCCATTCCCACCGCGATGCCACTGGAACCATTTACCAAAAGTTGAGGAATGCGGGTGGGCAGAACAGTGGGTTCTTTTTCTGAATCGTCAAAATTCAATTGGAAATCTACCGTGTCCTTGTCAATATCATCCAATAAATGTTCCGCCAAGCGCTCCAGACGAGCTTCTGTATAACGCATGGCTGCCGGTCCGTCACCATCCTGGTTCCCGAAATTTCCTTGTCCGTCAATGGTTGGGTACCGCATGCTCCACTCCTGTGCCATGCGTACCATGGCATCGTAAACCGATGAATCGCCGTGCGGGTGGTATTTACCCAATACCTCTCCCACGATACGTGCAGATTTCTTGTAGGGTTTATTGAAGTTGATGCCCAGTTCGTTCATGGCATAGAGGACGCGCCGGTGTACAGGTTTGAGTCCGTCTCGCACATCGGGCAGGGCCCGCCCTACGATCACCGACATCGAGTAATCGATGTAGGCCGTTTTCATCTGCTCCTCGATCTGTACCGGTAAGATCCGGTCCTGATCCTGCGTCCGCTCGGGTGTACGATTTTCGTCCATCTGAAAACACCTGTTTTTTTACCCTTCGATCGACTTTCCAGGGGGTGGAAAAACGATCGAAATACAGGACGACAAATGTAGTTTTTTCCATCGGTAGAACGGGGTAAAAACAGCTGCTTTTTAGACGGAAAATCGAGTGGTTTTATCCACGAATGTGAATTACTTTATTTGTCGAACTTTTATGCCAAAAACCAGGGGGATCCCTGTCTTGACTAGTAGAAAACGCGAACTTCGCAGCATGTCGAAAATTCTTTTGTACGGAGCGGGAAAATCGGCCACCGTACTGATCGATTACCTGGTGGTACAATGTTCCCGGTTGAAGATCGGGCTGGAGGTGGTAGATGCTTTTCCGGAACTGGCAAAACAAAAATTGCTAGAGGCTTGCCGCCTTGCATCCGTTCCGGAAGCGGTGTTTCAGGCCAATTGTTATTCGATCGATTCGGAAGAGGAGCGCAGCGCCAGCATTTCTTCCGCCTCCCTGGTCATATCCCTTTTGCCCCCTCACCTGCATGCAGTTGTGGCAGCCGTTTGCTTGTCGCTGCAGAAATCACTTTTTACGGCCTCTTATTTGGATGACACGGTATTGTCCGTGCAAGACGAGATTGCGTCTAAGGGACTTCTTTTTCTCTATGAAATGGGGCTCGATCCGGGGATCGATCACATGAGTCTTCTGTTGCTACTCGATCAAATCCGGCAACGGGGCGGTCGTCCGACAGAGATCCATTCGCATTGCGGGGGACTGGTCGCCCCCACCAGCGATGACAACATCTGGCATTATAAGATCAGCTGGAATCCAAAGAATGTGGTCATGGCCGGAAAAGCCGGTGCTAAATACTTGGAAGACGGAACAATACAGACCCGCACCCATGCGCAGTTATTCGAAACCTTGAATTTGGTAGAGGTGCCCGGAGCGGGACCGCTCGCCTATTATCCTAACCGTGATTCACTTCGATATCTTGATCTCTATGGCATGTCTGAAATGCGCACGTTTTTGCGAACAACGTTGCGTCATCCTGATTTTATTCAGGGTTGGCACGAGCTCGTGCGTTTGGGGATGACCGACGATGAGCGACGGATCGATTTGTCGCCACAGATTTCCCTGGCGGAGGCATTGGTCAAGTGTTGTCCGTTGAACGATTCCCTTTCTCCCGATTTGCGTGACTTGCTGAATGATTTGGGTTGGGCCGATCGGGATACCCGCGTACCCTTTTCACAGGTAACGCCTGCTCAATTGCTTCAGTTTTGTATGGAGAACAAATGGGTGTTGAAACCGGCCGATAAAGACCGTATCGTTATGCTGCATGAGATCGAGTACCTGCAGCAATCGAAAAAAAAGAAAATAAGGAGTTGGTTCATTCAAGATGGCGAAGATTCGGTTCGTACGGCAATGGCAAAAACAGTCGGACTGCCCCTGGGCATTGCCGCCATTCAATATGTAACCGGTAAGATTCAGGTTCGCGGCTTGAGGATTCCTACCCTGCCGGAGATCTATCTGCCGGTGTTGGAGGCGTTAAAAGAATATGGGATCGATTTTCAGGAGTCGGAAGGTTAGTGTCCGGCCATTTTCATCACCCATCCCCACTCTTCCGGGGTAACGGGCTGAACGGATAAGCGTCCAAGACGAACCAAGGCCATATTTGCTAATTTTTTTTCTGCTTTGATGGCAGCCAGCGGAACGGTTTTCTTCAAGGTGAGGTGTGGCTTTACCTCTACGACCACCCAATTGGGATCGTCGCTGGTTGGGTCGGGATATGCTTCTTTGACGATCTGCATCACGCCCACGATCTCTACTCCCTCGTTGCTGTGATAGAAAAAAGCCAAATCGCCTTTTTTCATGGCGCGCAGGTTGTTTCGGGCGCCATAATTGCGCACGCCATCCCAAAAAGTTTTTTTATCCTTCAGCAATTGATCCCAGGAGTACTTGAAGGGTTCGGATTTCATCAGCCAGAATGCCATATGAGTATTTTTTACCAACCACTGGTTAACACATCCGCGAGGTGCATGGTTTTCAGCGAGAGTCCATTTTTTTGGACGTATCCTTGAAGGTGCATGAGGCAAGATAGGTCGGTGGAGATCAGGTACTCGGCCCCCAGCTGCAGGGCTTGTTCAACTTTTTGTTGTCCCATGGCAACCGATATATCGGGGTATTTAACGGCAAAAGTTCCTCCAAATCCACAGCAGGTTTCTGCATCGGGCAATTCGAGCAGTTCCAATCCCTCAACTCCGCTCAGCAGGGCTCTGGGTTCTTGTTTGATCTTGCATTCCCGCAACCCGGCGCAGGCGTCGTGATACGCTGCTTTGCCTACCAGACGGCCACCGAATTGGGTGGCATGCAGTGTATTTACCAAAAATTCACTCAGCTCAAAGATCCGTTTGGGGGTGGATTGTGCTTCGTGGTGCAGAGAGGAGCTGTCGAATAATTTAGCGTAATAATTACGTATGAACCCGGCGCAGCTAGCGCTGGGGGTAACGATGGTGGTGGCATCGGCAAAATCGGCCAGCCATTTTCCGCAGACCGATCGCGCGTCTTCCCAATAACCGGCATTGAAAGCGGGTTGTCCGCAGCAGGTTTGTTCTTCGTTATAGATAACCTGACAACCCACCCGCTCCAACAGTTTTATCACGTTGAAGGCGGTTTGCGGATACAATTGATCTACAAAGCAGGGGATGAATAGGTGAACTTTCATAGCAAGGATCAAATGTAAATAAAAAAAACCCCTGATGAAATCATCAGGGGCTATTCCTTACGGATCTGTACCGATTCAGTCAGCATCCTCGTAAACACCTAATTGAGCCAGGTAAGTATCGGCTTGACTGGCCTCTTTAGAGAAAGGATATTTGTCTTTGATCTCTTGGTAAAGGTTAATGGCCAGATCGGATTTTTTCATGACCTGATCCGCCAATCGGGCTGCCAGGAAAAGATTTTCGGGGGCACCGGCATTATCGTCTTTGAAATGACGTCCGGCTTTTTGGTAATACTCAAGCGCTTCGTCATTTTTCCCCCAGTCCGCATACGCATCAGCCATTAAACGATACGCTCTGACCTGCGTGAGTTTCTCATTCGTCTTGAACTTTCCCAAGTATTTTATCGCCATTTCATACTTATCCTGTTTCAGGTAACAGATACCCGCCTGATAGCAGGCCAGGTCGGCGATCTTGGTCCCATCGTATTTTTTGATAACATCCAACAAGCCTGGATACTGCCCGTCGCCGTTGAGCGCTTTTTGAACCGAATCAAGTCGGTAATATTCCTCCGCTTTAAATGCCGCATCTTGCGCCTTGGCCTCACGTGGTTTGAGATAAAACTCCGAGTATCCAAACCAGGCTCCGAGCGCGATTACCAGGACACCGGCTGTCACCAGAACCCATTTTTCGGCAGCTTGCAGGCGGGGAGGCAAATGGGAGAGAATGTTGGGTGTTGAAGAGGTTATTTTCTGTTCTGCACTCATAAAAAATGATTCAGCGTTAATCAACAATAAAAGGGTAATGAGGATCTACGTAGATGTCTTTTAAGACTTCACTGTCATCGGGCCAGGGACTTTCCTCCGCAAACCTAACCGATTCTGCCACCATTTTGTCGACCCGCTCGTTGATCTCGCGAATTTGATCGTCTGTGGCCAATTGGTTGGTTTGGATGGTTTGCATTATTTGCTGGATGGGATCTTTTGATTTGTAATCATCCACTTCATCCTTGCTTCGGTATTTCTGCGGGTCACTGATGGAATGACCTTTGTATCGATACGTTTTGATCTCCAACAGTGTTGGTCCATCGCCTTCCCTTGCCCGGCGCACGGCCCGGGCCACGCCGTCGTGCACGGCTTCGGCACTCATCCCGTCGATGACATCGGCGGGCATTTCATATGCATCGGCCAGTTTGTAGATGTCGGTGATGTTGGAGGTGCGTTCTACGGAGGTTCCCATTGCGTAGTGATTATTCTCGCAAATAAAGATCACCGGTAGTTTCCAAAGCATGGCCAGGTTGAAGGTTTCGTGCAGCATTCCCTGACGGGCCGCACCGTCTCCAAAATAAGTAAGGGTTACTCGATCTGAACCTCGGTATTTTTCGGCAAAGGCCAATCCAGCACCGGTACCAATCTGCGCACCCACGATCCCGTGTCCGCCATAGAAATTGCATTCTTTGCTGAAAAAGTGCATGCTACCTCCTTTCCCTTTGGCGCAACCGGTAGCTTTTCCGTAAAGCTCCGCCATACAACTGTTCACCGAAACACCTTTGGCGATGGCGAGCCCGTGGTCGCGGTATGCCGTGATGAACAAGTCGTTGGGCCGGGTAGCGGTCATGCAACCGGCGGCGATGGCTTCCTGCCCCACATAGGCATGAAAGAATCCGCGGATCTTACCCTCCATTTTATACTTTTCCTCCGCCATCAGCTCAAATTGACGGATCAGCTGCATCAGCTCATACCAATAGAGGTAAGTTTCTTTCGAAAATTTAGTGACCAAGGTCAAAAAAATTTGTGGCGCAAATATAGGGAAAAAGCCCCGGTCGGGCCGTCTTGTTGAACCACTTAGGGTGACTAACTTGCCTCCCATGCTACGGCTCGAGCAAATACGGCTAACCCAATTCAAAAATCATCCGGATACCGACTATTCCTTTCACGCCCGGGTGGTCGGGATTACGGGACCAAACGGTGTGGGTAAAACCAATTTGCTGGACGCCATTCATACCCTCTGTTTCGCCCGTAGCTATTTTACCCGAAACGATCAAACAATGGTTCGTCATGGTGAAAATGGCTTTCGCTTGGATGGGCGTTTTCTGAAAGAGAACCAGCTGGAGGAGGTAGAGATGATCTGGCGTGAAACTGGGAAGAAAGAAGTTCGGGTAAACAAGGATCCATTGCCCAGACGGGTCGATCTGCTCGGCCGGTACCCTGTGGTGATGATCGCCCCCGATGATGCCGAGCTGATACAAGGCGACAGCAAACTTCGCAGACAGTTTCTGGATGCCTTGATCTGTCAACTCGATTCCAATTATCTCTCTTCGCTCTCGCGTTTCAACAAAATCCTCGCCCAACGCCAGGTCCTGCTGCGGGAATGGGGAGCACAAGGCTCCTCTCCTGCTCGAACGGACCTACTGAATGTGTTGGATGAGCAGTTTGCAGAGGAAGTGCAACAGCTCGTGCCCGCGCGCCAAAAATGGATCACAGAATTACAGATAGGAGTTTTGGAACAATACGAGCGCATCGCCGGAATTACAGACAAGATCTCGATGAGATATGCCATGAATTTGGAACCGGACGATTCGCTGGAGTTGATCCGATCAAACCGGGCCAGGGACCTGGCTGCTGAACGCAACACAGTCGGGCCGCATCGCGACGAACTAGTTTTTTCACTGAATACCTATCCTTTTAAACTGGTAGCCTCTCAGGGGCAACGCAAAACGCTTTTGTTTGCACTTAAATTGGCCGCTTGCCAAATGCTCGAGCAAAAACTGATTTTGCCGCCGCTGTTGCTGCTGGATGATATTTTTGAGAAATTGGATGCAGGCCGCACCTGTTCCCTTCTTCGCTGGCTAGCCGATCAAACGGAATCACAAGTGTTCATTTCGGATACAGACCCACATCGATTAGCATCCCAACTCGGTTCGATGTGTTCCGACTGGCAATTGATACAAATCCCCGATCAATCATAATTTGGTACTTTCGTTCAATGGGTGAATACCGGATACAAGAAGCCATACAAGCCTTTCTGACGGGCAGCCGGATTGAGGGCAACATGCGGGCCATGCAAATCACCGATGTGTGGGCAGACCTGATGGGACCGCTGATCGCCGTATATACCGACCGGATCCAGATCCTGGGCGATAAGCTTTTTATCTATACACAGGTAGCTCCCTTGCGTCAAGAACTGAGTTTCCAACGCGATTCCATTCGAAAACGCGTGAATGAGGCCTTGGGCCAAGAGGTCATTCGGGAAGTGGTGATTCAGTGATCCGACCGGATCCGCGGGTCCAGCCGCGCCTGTAATCCATCCGATAATAAATTCAATAGGGTAAACAAGAACGCGGAAAACAACAGCGATCCCATCACTACCGGGTAATCGAGTTTTTCCAGTCCCTCAACTGTAATCTTTCCAATCCCCTGCCATCCAAAAATATATTCAATGAAAAAGGCACCTGCCAGTAATTCGGCAAACCACCCCGTAACGGCCGTAATGACGGGATTCAGCCCATTGGGCAAGACATGCTTAAAGTATATGCGCCAATTTGATAGCCCCTTTGCCCGCGCGGTCCGGATATAATCCTGTTCAAGTACATCTAGCACGGCACTACGGGTTAGTTGCACGATGATCGAAAGGGGGCGAATGCCGAGGGTTGCGGCTGGCAAAATCAGGTGTTGCAAGGTTAGTGCCGGCCGACCATCTGCCTCGATCGTATACCAGCTTCCGGCAACCGGTAAACCCGTCCATTCATTCCAAATAAAACCGAACAGATAAACCACGATCAACCCCACAAAAAAAGAAGGGGCAGAAATTCCTATCGTGCCCAAGAGGATCGAGCCTCGGTCGAGCAAACTGTTGCGTCGGATGGCAGCCAGTGCACCCAGCGGAATGCCAACGGCAATGGCGATGCACATCGCAGTCATTGCCAACAGCAACGTGCCCGGCAACGCATTAAACAATAGCTCATTCACTGGTCGCTTTGTTTGAAATGACCGCCGCAGATAGGGCCATTTAACGGCTAGCACCCGCTTCCCACCGATGAAAAATCCACGTAACTCTTTTTGTTTGATCTCAGCGCGTTCATGTATGGCAAGCGGAGAAACATCGTTCAAATAATATACGAATTGTTTCCATGCCGAAATCGGATTCCCCGATTGATCGATCAGGTACATTTCTTGCTGGATGGTTCGAAGGGTTTTGGCATCACCGGATTGCCCCATCGACATACGAGCCGGATCCCCCATGCCCTGGAATAGAAAAAAGGATAATGCAGCCACACCGATCAATACAGTCAGACTATAAACAACTTTCTTTAGCAGGTAGGATAACATCAACTGCGATTCAATTGGTTGCGGGGATTTGTTTTACCAGCCCATCACCCCTCCGCGGGAAATCAATCAGGGCCCATTTGTTGATTATGGTTCCTTTTTTCAGGGCATATACGGTGGGATCGACACGGGCCATGGTGCGAATCGGCGTACGATCGCTGCTTAACAAACTGACCATTGGATAATTAACGGACCAAATCTGTTTCCAACCCATGATCTGATTGGTGATAAAATAAATAGGAATCCTCTTTTGGCTGCTTGCCTCGGTGAGATTTTTCCAGCCGGCACCCCATTTATCCGGGCCCGCACCGATCTCCTCACTGACCAGCAGGTAAACTTGCTCCATTTCCAACACGGCATCGGTGGAGTCCTTCCCGCTTGGCGTGGTCAGTGCAAATCCCTGAATTTTAGGCTCCGGGATCGTGCCGGTATCATATCGGCGAACGAATTGATAGTTCTCGGCCGAAAAATCAGCTGGGAATTGATCGGCAGGAAATTCTATTTCAACCCCTGCCTTTTGATACACAAACATAGTGATGGAGCCAGGTGGACGAGGCGGTTGCTTGCGGGCTTCTGGTATGTTAATGCCAGCTTGATAGGGTAAACAATCGATGATCGGCAAATGATGTAGAACATAATACTCCAGTCCTACTGCCATTAAAAACACCACCAGCACCAAAAAATTCGAAAGCCCTTTTTTTAGTGCAGAAAGTTTGTTTTGATAAATTACCAGGAAAACGATCGTGATCAATAGGAAAATATCCTTGTAAAACGAGGTAGCGGCACGGATTGGCAAACAATCCCCAAAACACCCGCAGGTTTTTGGATAGCCCGTGAAGTAGGTGTATCCGGTTAGTCCTGTAAAAAAAACAATCAGACTCAACAAAAGCCGCAGGTTCCATTTGGTTTTCCAGCCAATGCAAAGGGCAAATCCGGATACGATCTCCAGCGCATTCATGCTCACGGCAAATACTTTTGCGTAGGGAATAAACCAAAACCATTTCCACAATTCGAAGAATTCCTCCATTTTGTAAGCCAACCCCATCGGGTCATTGGCTTTTACGAGGCCGGAAAAGATGAACAAAATTCCGACCACATAGCGCAAGAATTCGATCAGGCCTTTCATTCGGTCAACAGGATTAATGCAAACACGGCATAATTGAGCATGTCCAGGTAATTTGCGTCCAACCCCTCGCTGATCAGAGTCTTTCCTTCGTTGCTGAGTATCTGACGCATGCGTTGCAGCTTCATTAGGATCAGGTCCACGAAACTTTCCTGGCTCATCGATCGCCACGCCTCGCCGTAATCGTGATTTTTGTTTTGCATGAGTTCCTTGGCCTCTGAAAGAACCTTCTCAAAAAGGGGTTTTACTTGTTCGAGGGAAAGCTCTTCCGGGTCCTGGAGACTCAATTTCAATTGGAGCAGCCCGATCACGGCATAGTTGATGATCCCTTTGAATTCATCGGCAATGCCATCACCTACCCTTTGCACCCCAAGTTCCTTGATTGTACGAATCCGTTGGGCTTTGATGAAAATCTGATCGACGATCGATATGGGACGCAACACGCGCCAGGCCGTGCCGTAGTCCTTAGTTTTTTTGAAAAAGATCTCGGCGGCGGAGGATACTATCTGGTCGTATTGATGATTTGTATTGTTCATGTTAACAGTACTGGCTTACCTTCGTCAAAAGTAACAAAAGCGATCATGTTTTCTCTATCTGGTGCCGGGAAGGTTTTGGTTTTAGAACGTCCCGTTGTGATGGGTATCATAAACTGTACCCCGGATTCCTTTTACAGCGGCAGCCGCGTTCAACAAATCGATCAGGGACTGCGTCTGGCGGAGGAACAGATCCGTCAAGGGGCAATGATCTTGGATCTGGGCGGACAAAGCACCCAACCCGGCAGCGAACCGGTTGCTGCTTCCGAGGAAATCGCCCGGGTTATTCCCCTGCTCAGCGAGATCCGAAAAGAATTCCCCGAAGTTTTTATCTCCATCGATACGTTTCAGGCGGCGGTGGCGCAAGCTGCGGTAGACGCGGGTGCCGATATGATCAATGATATCAGCGGGGGGCAGATCGATCCGGATATCCGTCAAATCGTGGCCCGGCATCATCTGCCGTATGTACTCATGCATCTGAAGGGTACGCCCCAAACCATGCAGGGCATGACCAGCTATGCAGACGTTACCGATGCAGTACTGCAGTATTTTGAAAGGCAGATCGACGATTGCCAAGCACAAGGAATCCACCAATTGATTTTAGATCCGGGAATTGGCTTTGCAAAGACAATTGAACAAAATTTTCAATTGCTTCGTGAATGGGATCGCTTCACAAACCTCCCCTATCCTGTATTGGTGGGACTATCCAGAAAATCCTTGATCTATAAAACGTTGGATATCGATCCATTGTTGGCTGGAAACGGTACCACGGCACTACATATGCAAGCACTGTTGAAAGGCACTAAAATCCTCCGGGCACACGATGTTCGGCCCGCTTGGGAAACCATCCAACTCTTTCAAGCCCTGCAGACCGATTGAGCCTACTTATCGGAGCCTTTGCGTTTGTTTCCTTCGGTCGGTGGCGGCGGAGAAGTTGGAGGCGGAGGAAAACTTGTTGGGGGAGCCTCGGGAGCCTTGTTGGCAACGGATAAAATTTGAATTTCGAATTTTAGGTGCTCATATCCTTTTATGCCGTTGGATCCCATGGGGCCATACCCTTGCATCGAAGGCAAGTAAAGGATGCCTTTGGCTCCTGGTCGAAAAGATCGAATGCCCTCGTCAAATCCGGGAATCATTTGACCGGCTCCAACCGTAAAGCTTAAGGGTTCCGTATGTTGAAAACTGGTATCTACATTGCTGTCAAAAATCTTTCCATCAAACGTGCGACCGGTATAATTAACAGAAACGTATTTGCCGCTGTCGATCAAGTTGCCAGTACCGGGTTCGAGAATCTGTACAAATACGCCGTTGGGGGTACGCGTTGCTGTTGCCGAATTCTTTTTTACATAGGCCGCTACTTCTTCGATCTCTTTTTTCTTGAATGCCTCAACTTCTTTGTCCGCGTCGATCATGCGCAAGTTGTCGTTATCAAAAATTGCCAGTACTTTCACTCGAGTAATAATCCGATCTCCCTTTTTAAAGGAGGGGGGTAAGCCTCCGGGACTTCTTTTCATGAAAGTATCAATCAGCTGTGTAGCGATGACGCTGTCGCCCAGCCGCAACTGAGACCAAATCTCAGATATATCGTAGGGGAATGACTGGTTTACGACAGGTATATAATTTGGTATTTTTCCTTTGTTGGTAAAAACCACACTGTCGTTGATTGACTGGGTAATCGCCAACTTTAGAAAGCCACCCATTTTTACTTTCGGCTGTTTGGCATCGGAGAAAATCTGATAAGGCATTCCTCCGGGGGTCTTTTTAAGGTTTGCCAGTTGACAGGCAGTGATAAAAAGTGCGCCAAACAATAAAAGGCTTAGGTTGATTTTCAGGTTCATGTGTTTGTTTTGTTTAACTCCGCCCGGTATTGAGGGAGTATATTTTTAAAAAATTCAACGGTTCCATTTAACGTGTCGCTGCTTCTTCCGCCGGCTGCATGAAAATGTCCGCCGCCTTCAAAGTGCTTACGGGCAAATTGATTGCAGTCAAAATCGCCCTTGCTGCGAAAACTCCACTTTCGTTCTTCGTCCCGATCGATGCAAAGCGCAACGAGGCGAATGCCCTGAATGGAATGAGGTATATTCACTAGCCCATCCGTATCGCCGGTACGAATTTGAAAACGAAGCAAGTCTGATTTGGGGATCGCGATCAGGGCGGCATTGTACTCATAGAATACCTCCATCCGATTGCTTAGAACATGCCCCATGAAACGAAGCCTGTTTTCCAAATAATTATCGTAAAGCCCCTCATAGACCCGTCCATGATCCAGCCCCCGATCCTTTAAGTCGGCTACCATTCGATGCACGGCTGCGGTGGCCGAGTCGAACCGAAACGAGCCGGTGTCGCCTACCACCCCGGCGTATAAACAGGCGGCCAGATCGCCATCAATTCGCTCCGCATTACCAGAACCAACAATAAAATCATAGATCAATTCGCAGGTGGAGCTTTTGGCCGTATCGCTGATGCCGAACTGAAAGGAAGGCGTATCGGGTTGTTGATGATGGTCGATCAAGATCTTCGTACAATTGGCCTGTGCCAAGGATTCAGCCAGATGTTTGGTGCGGTGAAAGATGTTAAAGTCCAAGCAGAAAAGCCAATCTGCCTCCGAGATCGTGTTCGCAACCCATTCTTTATGTTGTTCAAAGTCGACTACTTGTTTGGCACCCGGCATCCAACTCACCCAGCCGGCCCAGTTGGTGGGTGAAACCGCTGTTACCGCGTGACCAAGTTTCTCCAAAAAGAGCTTCAGTCCCAACATGGATCCCATGGCATCTGCATCCGGTTTTTGGTGTGTAGTAATCACAACCTTCCGGGGAGCGGAAAGCAAGGGATAGAGATCGGAAAGCGGTTTCATAAACAGGTTGCAAAAGTACTTCTTCTGCTCTATATGCCCTACCTTTGCGGCGCAAATCTATTACAATGAGTAACCGCACATTCACCATGATCAAGCCCGACGCCTTTCGAAAGGGACATACCGGCGCCATTCTGGATCAAATTCAAAAAGCAGGCTTTCAGTTGAAAGCCATGAAAATGCTAAAACTATCCCGTGAAAAAGCCGGAGAGTTTTATGCCATTCATAAAGAACGCCCTTTCTACGGCGAACTGGTCGCTTTCATGAGCTCCGGTCCCATCGTGGCCGCGATCCTCGAAAAAGACAATGCCGTGGAGGATTTCCGAAAACTGATTGGAGCCACTGACCCCGCCAAAGCGGAGCCCGGAACCATCCGCAAGCAATTTGCCTCCTCCGTCGGGGAAAACGCGATTCACGGAAGCGACAGCGACGCCAATGCAAAAATTGAAGGCGATTTTATGTTCAGCGGACTGGAACAATTCTGATCGTAACCAAATCATCCCTAAAGCCCTTCTCCTGGAGGGCTTTTTTATTGTCCCATTCGAAGCCGAATGGGGATTTCATTTTTTCCCGGTTGTAAGGTAAAACGGGCTTTGGAGAATTTAGGAGGACCAAAAGCGCCCATTACTTTGTTTGAAAATCCGAGTGGCTCGGTTGGAATTCCAACAAAATTTACATTTAACCGGCCATCGCCATTTTGGTCGTGTATCACCGACAATGCGTAGGTGCCGGGGGGCAAGGAAGCAATATTCAAACTTAGGGCTCGCTCAGTGACATTCACAAAGCCACTGCGATAGGCTTTTTGCGGGTTGTCGGGAAAACCGTCGGCCGATGAATACAGACTATATAAGATCCGCCCCTGGGTTATTTGAATACCACTGATCGAAACAATCAAGGTTGACTGGGCATTTGCTCTAGTCCCCCCAAGTATCAATAGCAGCAGCAACAACAATTGCATATATCGTTCAACTTGAAAATTCATTTGGCAGGAAATGAGGTGGCCGAACACAAAGTGACCGACGATTTCTGCGAGATAGAAAGTTCAGTCAGAATTTGATTACTCTTTTTTTCCAACGGTTTAAGGTTGAATTGGCTGACTTGGATCCGGTTGCCTTTGATCGTTCCCGTTACAACCGCCTGGCGAATGGCATTGCAAAATCCGTCCTCCTCGTGTGCATCACCGTGCGCATCGAGATTCGTACCATCGAGAAAATAGATCCTTCCCTTGACACGGATCGCCAGGTCACAACCCTGGGGTTCTTTAACCTTGAATTTGCACTGTGCACAGCTCGCTTCAACGGTTTTTTGATTGATGTTCTTGGACTTCTTCTGCGCTTGTAGGGCTTGTGTTAGAAGTCCAACCGTCAACAGCAGCAAATAAAACTTTTTCATGCATTGGGATTTAAGTCAACAAAAATACCAACTTCTTGTCCAATCGAATGATGACGATTTTGGTCCATCACGAGGAAGGTGTCTTCGTTCGATTGCACCGTGTAGAGCGCGCCGTTTCCCGCATATTGTTTTTTTTGGATCACACCAGATAGCGCGGATGAATTTGGTTCAACGATTCGTAACCGTTCGGGTCGAATGATCGTTAAATCTCCCTTCTTTCCCATCGGTATCAGGTTGTACGGACCCAACAGTTGGGCGATGTACGCATCTTTAGGGTTTTCGTAAAGTTCCTCCGGACTTCCAATTTGCATGCACGCTCCTTTGCGCATAGCCAACATACGATCGGCCCAGCCCAGTATCTCGGTAGGATGATGTGATACGATCACCAGCGTTATGCCCTGGTGCTGATGCAAGTCGTCCAATACCTCTTGCAGGATGTTCCGATGACTGTTATCCAAATGCGAAAAGGGCTCATCCAACAACAATAGCTGAGGATGTTTGGATAATTCTATGGCCAAGGCAACCCGTTGCCGCTCACCTCCCGAGAGCTGATCGGTCATGCGGTGAAGTAAGTCACCGATCCGACAAAGATCGGCCAGCTTCCGGTCCAGCTCTTGCTCTTGTAGGCTATGTCGCTCCAACAGATCCACCACCCGGTAATGGCTGCGTAAATCGACCGATTGCGAGAGGTAGGAAATTGCAGGGTGACCAGGAAGCAATCTTTCACTTGGACCTTTCACGCGCGCTCCTTCATAAAGGACCTGACCACCATCCAAATCCAATAGTCCCGATAAACATTTCAGCAGCGTCGTTTTTCCAGAGCCGGTTTCGCCAATCACGGCCAAACGTTCTCTCGGTTCAATCGTGAGATCAAGCGGATGCAGTACGGTTTGCTCGGCGTAGGATTTGGTGATGGCGCGGGCGACTAAAGACATGGCTCTGCGTAGGTGGTCAGGATCCCAATCGCTGATCCAGATCCAGTCCGTGTTTTCGTCCCTGCTCCTTCGCAACATCATATCCGGCATCGGCGTGACGGATTACACCCATGCCCGGATCGTTTCGTAATACCCTTTTTAATCGGGTGGCTGCTTCTGTTGTTCCATCGGCTACGATCACCATACCGGCATGGATGCTGTAACCCATTCCCACTCCTCCTCCGTGATGAAGCGATACCCAACTGGCTCCGCCGGCGGTATTCACCAGCGCGTTGAGAATGGGCCAATCAGCCACCGCATCGCTTCCGTCGAGCATGGCTTCGGTTTCGCGGTTGGGACTTGCGACTGATCCCGTATCGAGATGATCTCTCCCAATCACCAGGGGTGCTTTTACTTTTCCGGTCTTGACCAGCTCATTGAAGGCCAGTCCAGCTTTTTCCCGTTCACCTTGCCCCAACCAACAGATCCGCGCCGGCAATCCCTGGAAGGCGATCCGCTCCTTGGCCATTTTAATCCACCGTGCCAGCGGTTTGTTATCAGGAAACAGCTGCAAGATCAGCTCATCGGTAACGGCGATATCGGCCGGATCGCCGCTAAGTGCCGCCCACCGAAACGGACCTTTTCCTTCACAAAACAACGGACGAATATATGCGGGTACAAACCCGGGGAAATCAAAGGCATTTTCTAAGCCCTGTTCTTGGGCCCGGGCACGGATATTATTTCCGTAATCGAAGGTGATGGCTCCTTTTTTCTGCAGGGCCAGCATGAGTTCTACATGCTTTCGCATACTGGCATAACTCAGACGGATGTATTCATCGGGGTTTGACTCGCGTAAAATGTTGGCAGCCTCGTTGGTAAGTCCTTGTGGGGTATAACCAATTAACGGATCATGCGCAGAAGTTTGATCGGTCAACGTATCGGGAACGATCCCGCGTTGCAACAAACGCTCCAACAAATCGATGGCATTGGCAAGTACGCCAATGCTGATGGCCTTTCCTTCTTTTTTGTATGCTAAGGCCGCATCGATGGATTCATCAATATCCAAATGCTTTTCATCGAGATACCGGGTCTCTAATCGTTTATCGATCCGCCATTCTTCTACTTCGGCGATCAAGGCAACGCCTTCGTTCATCGTGATGGCAAGGGGTTGCGCACCTCCCATACCGCCAAGTCCTGCAGTCACATTCAGGGTTCCCTTCAGGGTACCGCTAAAATGTTTGTCCGCAGCAGCCGCATAGGTCTCGTAGGTTCCTTGTACGATCCCTTGTGTGCCGATGTAGATCCAGCTTCCGGCGGTCATTTGGCCGTACATCATCAGCCCCTTTTGCTCGAGCTCCGTAAAATGTTTCCAATTGGCCCAGTTCGGAACCAATTGAGAATTGCTGATCAGCACCCGCGGCGCATCGGGATGGGTTTTCAGGATGCCAACCGGTTTGCCGGATTGAATAAGTAGGGACTCGTCGTTTTCAAGTGATTTCAGACTGGCGATGATCTTGTCGAGCGCTTCCAGATTACGCGCCGCTTTTCCCCTGCCGCCGTACACAATGAGATCCTCCGGTCTTTCCGCTACTGCGGGATCCAAATTATTTAAGAGCATGCGAAGTGCCGCTTCTTGAATCCATCCCTTGCATTGCATCTGCGTGCCGGTGGGTGTCTTGTATTTTGCAAAATCGTAAGTGCTGACGGTACTCATGGTGCAAATATACTGTGGATATTCGCGGGGAAAAGGATAACTTGAAGCCCCGAAATCCTACTTATGAGTATTCACATTAGCGCACCAGAAGGTCAGATTGCCGAGGTTGTTTTGATGCCCGGTGATCCCCTTCGGGCTCGTTTCATGGTCAAGAAATTCCTGACTGGTGCCGAGCTGGTTAGCCAGACCCGAAACATTTATTTCTACACCGGCAATTACATGGGCAAACGGATCACCATCGGCGCCAGTGGCATGGGCTGTCCTTCCATCGGTATTTATTCCTATGAGCTCTTCTCCTTCTACGGCGTTCAAACCATCATCCGGATTGGAACCTGCGGGGCTTATCAAACCAATCTTTCTTTGTACGACCTATTACTCACCGATCTTGCCTGTAGTGAGTCGAGCTACGCCCTTCATGCATGGGGACTACCCACCGAATCCATTCAGGCACCTGGTATAGCTACGAATAAGATTGAGTTAACAGCTTTAAATCAATCAAAATCAGTTAAAAAAGTAAATATTCATTCCTCTGATGTTTTTTATCGAAAGGAGTCTGGAATACCGGCTATTGCCACTAAATATCGGTGCCAGGCGGTGGAAATGGAGGCTTTTGCTTTGTTTGCCAATGCGCAGGAGTTGGGTAGATCGGCTGCTACCTTGTTGACGGTTTCGGATATCATTCCTACGCATGAAAAGATTTCTGCCGATCAGCGCGAAACGGCTTTATTGCCCATGATGGAAATAGCGTTGGAATCGGCCCGAGCGCTTTGATCAGAGGCTAAAGGCGGTAAATTCTCCGTTTAGGTTTATTTTTTCTGAGGTGGCGGCTTCTTCCGAGACCTGTACAAGGGTTCCTTCCCGTAGGTAGGTCCTCAATTTTTCAAGGTCGATCGAGAAGATTCGGTCCTCTTTCGCGAAGGGAACAACTTGTTGTACAGAATCGATGACTGCTTCGAGGATGGGCGAGTTTTTTAGCGGGCGGCGGAACTCAAATCCTTGTACGGCGCTTAGCAATTCAACGGCCAGGATGTATTCGAGGTTGTCGAGTATCTGGTGCAACTTACGTCCGCTGATCGATCCCATACTTACGTGATCTTCTTGCCCAAGCGAAGTTGGAATGCTGTCGGCGCTGGCCGGGAAGCAGAGGGTTTTGTTTTCGGTGACCAGCGCGGCGGATGTGTATTGGGGGATCATCAGTCCGGAGTTGAGTCCCACGTTCTCCATCAAGAGCGTTGGCAATCCAAATTTCCCTTCGATCAGCAGATAGGATCGACGGTCGCTGATGTTTCCGATTTCGGCGGCTGCCAGACATGCATAGTCGAGTGGCAGGGCCAGGGGTTGGCCGTGAAAATTGCCCCCGCTGATGGTATCATCGGCTCCAAAAAGAATGGGGTTATCGGTAATAGAATTCAGTTCTACTTCGGTGAGTTGTTTGAGATGAAGCCAGGCGTTACGCGAAGCGCCATGAACTTGTGGCATGCAACGGATCGAGTACGGGTCTTGCACGCGGTTGCAGTTGGCGTGACTTTTCAGATTCGCTGAGTTCATCAATAGCATGCGCAATCGATGGGCCACCAGCATGGATCCGTTGAACGGCCGGAGTTGATGCAACCGTTCATCGAAGGGAGCGTTGGTGCCTTGGAGGGTTTCGAGGGATAGGGCTCCGATCAGATCGGCTGATTGCAGTATTATATGAAAACGACTTACAGCACTGACGGCATGCGCGAGAATGAATTGGGTTCCGTTGATCAGGGCTAGTCCTTCTTTGGGTCCAAGTATCAGCGCCTCCATTCCGGTTTGTTGAAACAGCGCGTTGGTTGGCATTCGCTTTCCCTTCCAGATCACCTCCCCCATTCCGATCAACGGCAAAAAAAGATGGGATAAGGGGGCCAGGTCGCCCGAGGCGCCCACGCTTCCTTTTTCGGGCACGACCGGAAGTGCATCTTCATTTAGGTGCCAGAGAATACGATCCAGGGTTTGGGGACGGATGCCACTGTGTCCGTACGCAAGGGAATGAAGTTTGGTCAGCAGCATGAGTCGCACGATCTCGGAACTGACCGGCTCTCCTACGCCAACGCTGTGGCTTTGCAGGATCTTGTGTTGAAGAATTTCTGCGTCCTCGGCATCGATGGCGGTATGGGCTAATATACCAAAGCCCGTATTGATGCCATAGACGGTCCGATTGCTGTCGAGGATCTGCTGCACCCAATTGGAAGAAACCTGAATTTTTTCCCGGGCCTTGTCAGATACTACCGGCATACCCGCTCCACGGACCATTCGAATGGCATCTGCCACCGACATACAATCAACACCAAGCTGAAATGATCTCATTAAAAATGTTTCAAACTACCCAAACTTTCAAACTTCTCAAACTTTTCAAACTAGCGGGGCTTGCCCCGCTCTGTGATCCGGATTGGATTCAAACCAATGACCTGCTGCTTAGCTTACCCGCTACGGCTTTCGCCGCTCCTATTGGATTTGGGGTCTGGACTATAACTTCACCATTTCAGGTGTGCCACGTTTAGTCTCTACGGAACCTTTCGAAAATCCTCGGCATAATGTATACGAAGGCGTTGGTAGTTTCGAGGCGTTTTTACTCTCAAGGAGATTGAATTCTTGTAATTTTTCGGTTCTAAATAATTACAGGCATCCGTCTGTGGACAATAGATGGCGTATAGATCAATAAACGCTTTGTTTACTTTACGAGTTATTACGCCATGTGAGGTGCTGTATGAATTAGAAAAAGGGATTTCAATCTTACCGCTTTGTGTCATATTTCTGTATTTCACCTGAACAGATTTACATGTCCCCTTTTTATAAATAATAAGGTCAAAGGGGGCATGTTCCGTCTCCGGGGTAGAAATCAGAAATCCTTGCAGACACAAATCAATCTTGACCTTCAAAACGCCCAGATCTCCTTTGGTTTTCGTGTGATGTATGAACATCCATTAAAGATCTAAAGTTTCCTCGGGGTTGCCTTACTACTTATGGGTAGGTTAGGGTTCACCGATACGGTGGCATCCACTTGGCCGGTTTTGTTTCCCGGACAAGGCTCCATTTGTTAAAGGCAGCTGCTCTATTCAACTGAGCTACCGGACCAATAAAACAAAGAACCAATCACCAATTTTTATAATTGGCTTTGGCAAAGCTAGTTTTTTTCTAGTTTGCATCCGTATGTCAGTACAAATCCATCCTACTTGGAAAGCGGTGTTGAAGAAGGAGTTTGATTCGGAGTATTTCCAGCAATTGGCTACCCATATCCGTACGGAGAAGGAATTGGGTCGCACGATCTATCCGCCCGGACCGCTTATTTTCAATGCGTATAACTGCACGCCTTTCGATCAGGTAAAGGTGGTGATACTCGGGCAGGATCCTTATCACGGGCCCGGACAGGCACACGGCCTCTGTTTTTCGGTTCCGCCCGGCGTACCGCCTCCCCCATCGCTGCAAAATATATTTAAGGAACTTGCCTCTGATCTGGGACTACGTAAACCGGATCAGGGAGATCTTACAGCGTGGACCCGCCAAGGGGTCTTTTTAATAAATGCCTCTCTGACCGTTCGAGCCAGTGAGCCCATGAGTCACGCTCAAATTGGTTGGGCACGCTTCACCGATGCGACCATCCGTGTTTTATCGGAGAAAAGGGAACACCTGGTCTTTTTGTTATGGGGGAAATTTGCACAGGAAAAAGCTTCCTTAATAGATGAGAATAAAAACCTGATCCTGAAAGCGGCACACCCCTCTCCGCTGTCAGCTCACAATGGTTTTCTGGGAAGCCGGCCCTTTTCACAAACCAATGCGTACCTTGTTACACACAAGGTGAATCCCATAGATTGGAGTGTATGAAAAAAAATGCTCACGCTTTTCTCTACCGAATAATGGCGCTGTGGGCGCTGTTGAGCTTTTCAATCAGTTTTTTGATTGTACTGATCCCCTCTTTGCTTTGTGGTTTGTTGCCGAATCCATCCGGACAAACCTGGTTTATTCGGATCGCACGAATATGGATGCGGATATGGATGCCGCTGGTTGGCTGTCCGCCGCGATTGATCGGTGAACAAAACTTTCGCGCGGGACAATCCTACATTGTTGTATGCAACCACAATTCCCTCATGGATCCGCCCATGTCTTCGGCTTTTATACCCGGACCAAACAAGACGATCGCCAAGGCCAGTTTTACGAAAGTCCCTCTATTTGGCTGGTATTATCGGTTGGGCGGGGTAATGGTTGACAGAAAAAGCGAAGACAGCCGACGAAAAAGCATAGAGAACATGCGCCGGGTTCTTGAAAATGGGATGCACATGTGTATCTATCCCGAAGGCACCCGAAACCGTACCGATCAGCCATTCAAATCCTTTTACGATGGCGCCTTCAAATTGGCTATTGATTCAGGCCACTCGATCCTTCCAGCGGTCATTTTCCACACCCGCACGATCCTCCCTCCCCAGCGATTTTTCTATTTCGTTCCTCATCCCATTGTGATGGAATTTCTGACGCCCGTTTCTCCTGTTGGGGAAACGGTTGAATCGCTAAAAGAAAAGGTATTTCAGCTCATGTGGGAGCGGTATGGAAACGGACCCTCTAGAAATTTGTGAAAAAACGCGTCCGGTTGATCCGAAGGTCTTGGAGCATGGAGGCTTTTGGACTGATCGAGAAATTGAAAGAGCGGAACAAACCAACGGGGGTTACGTTGATCGATAACTGCCAGCAGTGCATTTCCCGGTTGATGCTCAGTTGAAAGGTTTGCAGTTTGGCCGAGCTGATGTCATAGTACCCGTTGGCGGAAACATTCCATTTGGTTGTCAGATTAAAGCTGCCGCTAAAATTGAGGTTTGAATTGACTTCGGTGGCAAACCCGGAATAGTCGGGCTTGATCCGGTTGCTGAAACTAAGCGAATAACCAAGGTTTAATTGCCAGGGAATATTAAAATCCACAAACTGCCCCGGATTTTGTTGCATGAAGTCCATTAATTGCTGTTGTTGTCCGCGTAGATTCGGATCCTGCATCATTTGTTCTAACTGTTGGGATTGTTTTTGGTCTTTTTTCTCGTCAGTAGGCTTGCTTCGAAAGGATGTACTGATAGCCACACTCCCGTAGGTTAATCTACCCAAACGGAATTTTCCTCCTTGCCAGGCATAGCGATCGATGGGAAATCCGTTGGCGTTCGTTTGATACGGATCCAGGACGCTGTTGGCGGTAATGCTGATCTTTTCAAAAAGCGTAGTACGGAAGTACAGATTGATCGGATCCAACTGCATGGAATCGCGCAGGAAATTATAACCGGTCGTAAACCCAAAGCCGTCGATGAGTTTCACTTTTTTGATGGCTTGTTCACCGGTGTCTTTTCGGGATCGCCATTTCATTTCCAGGTTGTTGTCGAATTGAAATCCCAACCCACCGGTTCGTCCTTCCGAAAAACCTGAATACAGGGCGCCTTCAAAAAGACTGAATCGACCGGTGACGCCTGGAAAAATTGTATCCGAGTAAAAGTTTTTCTTGGAAAGATCGGGGCGGTAGTTTAGGCTAAGAGTCGGCCGCACCACGTGTCGGATTGCCAGGACTCTTGATTTTTTGAAAGAATAGGTCCCAAACAACGCAGTATTGAAACCCAGAGAAAAAGAAGCTTGGTGATCCTGGTAAAAACCCTTGGTGATGGTTGTATCTACTTTTTGAAGGGCGGTATTCCAAGAGCGACGGAACTGCTGTGCGATCCAGACCTGAGAATAACTCACGGTTGGCGAAATGATCACCGCACCGTTTAAAACAGGTGGAAGGGCCAAGGTTATGGGAAAATTGTGTTGGGCACCCCATTGCAGGGTATCTATCAACCGTTTGAGGTTAAAAGCCGAATCATAAAAGGAGAGTTGATTACGGATATTGCCATTGTAGCCGATCCCGAGCTTTTCATACCATTTAGCAGTCCCAACGCCTTCTTTTTGTTGAAAAGGATAAAGGGTGTTGACGGTGAAGCCCACATCCGGCAGGCTCAGGTTTATCAGCCGGGTGCGGTTGTTTTGGTTGTGGTTGGCACTTACGGTAAGATTATAGGGTTTGCCGGTCCAGGATTTCGAGTACGTGATGGAAGATCCCAATTGGTTTTGGAAATTAAGTTGGGTATTGTTGGGGATCAGCTGGTTAAATTGAGTGGAACCGGCATTCACGCTTGCGGAAAAGGTCGTTCCCGGTCGGGCCCTGCTATCGACATTGTGCGACCAGGTTAATAGGAAACTTTTGTTTTTGAGGTAATCGGGATCTCCTTTGAAATTGAGTTTGGTGGTCTGAATACTGAAATTTAGGTTTCCGCTGTATCGGTATCGTTTTCGGTAAGTGGGATTGAAATTGATCGACCATCCCCCATAGGAATAGATGTTTCCGAAAACTTTGGCATCCCAATTTTCATTTAAGACTTTGTAATACCCCAGCCCTTCCAACCCCAATCCCCATCGTTCGTTGTTAGCAAATTGTGGTGGCAGAAATCCTGAGTGTCTTCCTTGACTTAAAGGATAAAAACCAAATGGCAGATAAATAGGTACGGGAACCCCTTCGAATTCTGGGTGCGCCGGTCCGGATACGGCTAATTTTTGGTTGACCACTTTCATTTTGGGGGTCACGAATGCAAAATGCGGCTCATCCAACATGCAAGTGGTAAATCTGGCCTTTTGAATAAACGTGGTGTTTTCATTTACTTTCTTGGCCAGGTCACCGATCACCAGGATTTCCCCTTGTTGCGAGTAGGTATTTTTCGTTAAGCCAACCTGGCTTTGAAAATTGTATAAAATTGTATCACTTGAAAATTCAGATTCCCCACTCTTGAAATGCGCGGGTTCTAGGACTTGTCCGCCACTATCTTTTAGGTTCGTGGCGATAACCAATTGCCGGCCTTGATCGAGTTCAACTTTTGGCGCCGTCAATTGAATGTCTTGGTAGTCCGTTTGTGTTTTCCCGTAAAGAATGATTCTTTTGACGGCAATCAGAATGACAGCCGAATCAGCAGCTTGGTATTTTAGCGGAGCCTCTAAAGTGTCTTTGGAGACTCGCAAGGAAAAGGTATCTACTTTTTGTGTAGGAGGTAAAGTGTCTGTTCGAAAGCCCGCCGTATCCATCGCTTTTACACCCGGTTCAGTTGTCATTGAATCGTTGCGAGATGTTAAAGGCCTGCGAAAATTAGGATTTTGCGCCGATGAGATCATGGGGTTAACGGTGCTAAGAAAAATCAAAATCCCTATGATTTTCAACAACTCACGACGAAAAAATGTAGATTCGCAGTTGACTGACATGCCGTCGGCAAATGTAACGGAAATGTTTGGGAGCGATCCTTTCTGCAACCCAAGAAATTGTGAATTTTGCCATAGACGCCATCCAATAACGGAAAAACTTGAAACATGACCTTTCGCCTTGCATTCATTATGGTCTTGGTTGCGGCAGTAGTTTCCTTTACCTCCCTCCGGCCGGAAACACAACCCAAATTCAACCCAAACACCAAACTAGTACGCACCATAATCATTGATCCCGGTCATGGAGGAAAAGACTATGGAGCCGGCGGCTCTTTCTCACATGAGAAAGATATCTGTCTGGCCGTATCACTCAAGTTGGGAAAATTGATTCAAGAAAAATATCCCGACATCAAATTGCTGTTTACCCGAACAACGGACACTTACCCGACGCTGTACGACCGGGCTAACTTTGCCAATAACAACAATGGCGATCTTTTTATCTGCGTACACGTGAACTCCGCTCCCGATCAAATCAAAAAAGAATTCATTGGCAACAAAACGGTAGTAACCTACGAGGGCAAGGGGAAAAAAAGAAAAAAAGTTACCCGTCAAGTTCCGCAGTACAAAACTTATCGGGTTGCGAGTACAGCCAAAGGAACCGAAACCTATATCTGGGGAGCCAACATAAGTGAGCAGAAAGAAGTGGCGGTAAGGGAAAATGCACCGATGTTGGCGGAGGACAATTATCAGACAACTTATGGCACAATGGATCCCAGTTCGCCCGAGTTTGTAGCATTGGCGCTGCTGAAGACAAAACAATACTTCAAGCGCAGCGCCACCTTCGCCGGTTTTATTCAGGATGAATTTGTAAAAGTTGGTCGCGTTGACCGGGATGTTCGTCAACGTCCAGTGCCCATTTGGGTGTTACAGGCAACCGCCATGCCCAGTGTGCTAATTGAAACAGGATTTATTTCGAATCAAGAGGAAGAGCGTTACTTGAATAGCGAGATCGGACAAAATGAGCTTAGCGAATGCATTTTGCGTGCTTTAGGTAACTACTTTACCTGGCTGGAGCAGCGACAAACGGAAGAGCCTCCCCCCACGCAATCAAAAGCACGATACATACCGGCCCCTATCAAAACAGAACGCTTTTTGGAATATGTGGAGGCGCGGGAAAGAGAACGATGGGGCAAATGAGGATAAGCATTTTCCCTACCCGGCGAAATGGATTACCTTTACAGACCAACTGTCATTTATGTCTATTTCCAACGAAACGAAAGTAGGAATACTTACGCTCACCGCGCTGACGCTTCTGTTCATCGGGTTTAATTACCTAAAGGGGAAGGATGTATTTCAAAAACAATTCCTGGTTCATGCGGTTTTTAAAGAATTGGGGACGTTGGAAAAGTCAAACGAGGTGAAAATTAACGGCTTGGCCGTTGGTACGGTATATGCCAAAAAAGAGTTAGACAAAGATGTAAGTGCGATCGTTGTTACGATCAATTTGATCCGCGATATACACATTCCCAAAAATTCAGTCGCCTATATAGCATCTGAATTAGTAGGTTCCTCCTTTATCGTTATTGAACGGGGGGACTCAAAAGATCTTATTCAACCGGGAGACACGTTGATCACGCGCGTGGAGTCCGGCCTTTTAGGGGATGTTAAAGCTCAACTAAATCCTACGGTAGCCAAAGTTCAAGAGGTGCTGAATGCCTTGCAAACCAGCCTGAACAACATCAACGCTACACTCAGTCCTGCTACCCGCGCCGACTTGCAAGCCAGTATCGCCAATTTAAATGCGTCTACCAAGGGGATCTCGCTGATGTTGGATCCGGAAACAGGTAGCTTGAGCCAGACCTTGAAAAATGTAGAGCTGATTACCCAGAATTTGCGCAACAACAATGAGCGCATCACCACTACCCTTTCCAACGCGCAAACCGCTTCGGAAAAATTAGCTAAACTCAATATGCAGGCCTCGTTGGATTCACTTTCACAAACCTTGTCTGCTGTTAAATCAACCCTTCAGAAGCTCACGGATCCGGGGGGCAGTCTGGGCGCACTTACGGCAGACAAAATGCTATACAACAAGCTAACAGATGCCGTATTGAGCGCCGAAATCTTATTAGATGATTTGCGAACACACCCAAAACGATATGTTAACCTATCGGTATTTGGGAAAAAAGACAAAACAGGTCCGCTAACTTCGCCTGCTCAGAAAGGCCAAAAGCCTGCTGATACGCTTCGATGACGCGCTGGTTTTATGTTTTTTTTCTAGTCTCCTGCGGAATGACGGGATCTACTCTTCATGCCCAACGCAGGGGTACGCCTCCCCCCGATTCTGTTTCGGTTTCACCTGCCGATACCACCAAACCATTGCTTATACGCAATGCCAATCGGCTGCGTTTACAAAAAAAAGATAGTGTTGAATTACAAATCGCGGTTGGCAACGTTCAACTGCAACAAGGAACCTCTCTTTTTTATTGCGACAGTTGTGTGCTCAACGCAACCATGAACTCATTTGAGGCCTGGGGATCTGTTCGACTCATTGAAAAAGACACCACAGACGTTCGGGCACAACATCTTTTGTATCTATTGGATAAGCGAGTCGCCTACCTGGATGGTGATGTTCGGCTGAACGACGGAAAAGGAAAACTTCAAACTCCCTCGTTGGAGTATGACCTGAACTCGGATGTCGGTATCTATCGAAACGGAGGCACGGTGCAAAATGGACGAACGACCCTCACCAGCAAAGAGGGCTATTATTACGCGGCTTTACGTGATATTTATTTTGTTCAACAGGTCCGGCTAAAAGATCCCGGCTATCAAATCAGTACCGATTCGCTGCTTTACAATTTGGATGCACGTATCTCTCGTTTTTTGACCACAACCGAGATACGAGACAGCAACGGACGAATAGTGGAAACCCGGGAGGGGTTTTATAATATGACAACCGGGAAAGCCGAATTTGGAAAACGGCCGGTCATCAAGGATGGAAGTACGCGCATCACGGGCGATGCGATCCGTTTCGACGACGCTACCGGAATTTCCGAAGCGGAGGGATCGGTTGTATTTACCGATCCCGATCAGGGCACAAAACTCCTTGCGGGTCGAGTAATTCGTAACAGCAAGGAAAATACAGTGATTGGTACAGACCACCCGGTGCTGATCGTGGAACAAGGGAAAGACTCTGTTTTTATCACTGCCGATACGCTATTCTCCGGCCCCCTGGCCAAAAGCCTTCAATCAAAAAAAGAAAACCATTCTACGACTGACAGCACCCTGCGTTTTTTCAAAGCCTTTCGCCAGGTCAAGATCTTTACAGACTCTTTACAAGCGGTCTGCGATAGCTTGTACTATAGTTATGCCGATTCCGTATTCCGCTTGTATCAAGAACCAGTTGTTTGGTCAGGCGATAGCCAAATTAGCGGAGATACCATCCTGTTGCGGACTAAAAACAAAAAAGCCGAAAAGATGGATGTTTTTGAAAATAGTATGCTGGTGCAGCGGCTCGATCCGGAAGTTTATAACCAGATCAAATCCATCCGGATGGCCGCTTTCCTGACTGCCGGGAGTATGGATTCGCTACAGGCCCGTTCCTACGCCGAATGCATCTATTTTATCCAAGACGACGATAGTGCTTACATCGGGATTAATGAATCATCCGCCGACCGACTTGATATTTATTTTCAGACCGGCGAGCTATCGCGCGTCGTCTTCCGTTCTGAGGTAACAGGGACCGTCTGGCCCTTACGAGAAAAAAATCCAGCAACGATGCGTTTGCCCGGCTTCCGATGGTTGGAAGGGCAACGTCCCAACAGTCGGTTTTCCATCCTGAATCTAAAAGACTGATTATTAAATTTTTATCATTACAGTAAGGTTTTCTGGATTATCCACATTTTTTTCTTTATCTATTTCTAAATCAGTGTCTTTCCTTATTTTAGTTGCTCGTTAACAATTATTCGGGCTATTCAGGCCTTGACATTGTTTGCCAACCAAATTTTTAAACAAAAAACTATGAGAAAATTTCGCTTTGTACTAGCGATGCTTTCCCTGTTTTTGCTCTGTTCTTCCTCCGCAGAAGCCCAGCTCAAAACAATCACGGGAACGATCCTCGCTGAGGAAAATCAATCCCCCCTCTCGGGTGTAACCATTAAAGTCAAGGGCACACGCCGCGTGGCCCAAACCGATGCAAATGGTAAGTTCAGCATCCAGGCATCCGACGGGGAAACCCTTCAGATCTCCTATGTCGGGTACACCACACAAGACATTAAAGTGGGATCCAGTACCAGCATTGGCGTAAAGCTGAAAACAGCTGATAACACCATGGGGGAAGTGGTCGTTACCGCCATGGATATCAAGCGAAACCCCCGCTCCCTCGGATATTCGGTACAGACGGTAAAAGGCGATGAGGTACAAGAAACGCAACGAGAAAACTTTTTGAATAGTTTGCAAGGACGGGTAGCCGGTCTGACACTTGATCAAACATCGGGTGTAGCCGGTGCTTCTTCTTCTGTAGTGTTGCGTGGTTTTAACTCCCTCTCCCTGAGCAACCAACCGCTTTACGTAGTAGATGGGGTTATCCTCGACAACCAAACCATCAACGAAACTTCCAGTGGTGGTCAAGGAATTGGACTTGCCTCAGATCGTCCAAACCGGAACAACGACTACCAAAACCGCATCGCGGATATCAACCCCAACGATATCGAAATCATCACGGTGCTGAAAGGCCCGGAGGCAACCGCCCTATATGGTTCACAGGCCAGCTCCGGTGCAATTGTGATCACGACCAAGCGTGCCAAAACGAATAAACTATCCGTTCAATACGATAATAGTTTCCGTGTTCAGCGCGTGACTCGTTGGCCTGAGATCAACAATGAATATTCCAATGGTTCCAATGGATTACCCTCTAACATTTTCGCTTATTTCGGTCCCAAATGGGCCCCCGGCACCCAACTATTCGATAACAAGAGCGAGTTTTTCCGCACCGGGAAAGCTCAAACTCATAACCTCGGAGTTGATTTCGGATTCAAGAAATCCATTTTCCGTCTATCTGCCAGCTACTTCGATCAGGAGGGTGTAGTTCCGGAAAACAATTTTCGCCGTTACAACCTGCGTTTAAGCAACACCACCAAACTCTTCAAGGATAAGGTGGAGATCCTGCCGTCAATCGCGTACATTAGGTCTGAGAACAATAAAGTGCTTAGAAGTGCCGGTGGATACCTGCTGGCGCTACTGGCATGGCCGAATAACAACGACATCCGCAACTACGAAGACCTGAGCACCGGCGACAAGCTTGATCTTTTCTCTGGCCTATCTGCAAACGGGGAGGTCGATAACCCGCTGTTCAACGTAAAAAAGAATCGGGCTTACGATCAAACCGACCGCATTACCGCCTCGTTGGGTGTAAACATCAACCCCACCAAGTGGTGGAGCATCTCCGGACGTTTTGGATACGATACCTATGACCTGAATGGATACTGGTTCTATCATCCTCAGTCCTTTTACGTAACTGCCGGTTCAGGTGGTTCACTGGATCAATACTGGAGAAAATTCATTGGCTACAACCACACCATTACCTCTACCTTCAAAAAGAATATTGGCAAGAATTTCAATATGCGTTTGATGGTGGGTACCATGTGGCAAGATTATGAAACCCGTATGTGGGCCATCTCCGGTACCAACATCGTAGATAACGTGAATACCGCCGATGGTAAAATGTATCGAGCTCCCCGGGATGCCAATGGTGATCCGGTCGTAGGTGGTACGCCCGTAGTAATCTCCGACCGCGACCTGCAAACCCTGCTTGGTAATTACATGGATAGCACCGTTACCCGCCGCAATACCCGGCTTCGTTTGTTGCGCAACGCGTTTGGCGAATACAACAAGCAGATCCTGCGTCAGGGAGCTTATTTTGGGGAGTTTGCCATGAGCTACAAAAACTTGGCTTTCTTCAGCTATACCCATCGTTTTGAAGAGGCTTCTACCCTGCCTGTCCAAAACCGCAAGTATAATTACCCCGGCGGAAGCCTCAGCTTGATTATGAGTGATATCTTCCCTGCTGTCAAGAAGAACGGGATCGTCAATTACTGGAAACTGCGCACTTCATTGGCAGGTACCGCTCGTCTGAACACGCCCTACTCCACCCAGTCCGTATTCGTGAACAACTTCGCGAGTGGTGGTGGATTCTCCTACGGCTTCTTTAACAACAGTCCGGATCTTTCCCCTGAGCGTCAAAGCACCTATGAGCTGGGTACCGAATTCCGCTTGTTTAACAGCCGTCTGAACTTAGAAATGACCTATTACAATACTAAGAATAAAGGTCAGATCGTGCAGGCCTTCCGCTTGAGCTATGGAACCGGTTTCGTATTGAATACTCAAAATGCAGCCAGTACCCAAAACCAAGGGGTCGAGATCAGTATGGACTACGACATGATCCGCAAAAAAGGGTTGACATGGAACATACGATTCAACTTCAACCGCATGTGGAATCAAGTGATCGGCTTACCGCGTAACGTATCCGAGTACTATATCTCCGATACCTGGCTCTATGGCAACGCCCGTGGTGGTCTGGTACTAGGTGGTGCTACTACCTCGATTACCGCGTTCGGATATGCGCGTAACAACGCCGGACAGATCCTGATCAATCCGGCCAACGGATTGCCGGTGGGCAACGGTATCTTCACCATCAAGGGAGATCGTAACCCCGATTTTACCCTGGGCTGGAACAATACCCTTCGTTTCGGTAACTGGAAGCTCAGCATGCTCTGGGACCTGAAAGTAGGTGGAGATATTTTCAACGGAACCAATGCCTACCTGACTCGTATCGGAAAGAGCAAACTCACCGAAGATCGGTATACCCCCCGGGTCATTCAGGGCGTGCTGAACAATGGATTGCAAAACTCAGCAACCCCCACGGTAAATACCATATCAGTTATCCCTGCCTTCAATGAGCAGTATTATACCACTATGCCGGAAGAAGCCTTCATCGAGCGCGATGTAAACTGGTTCCGCTTGCGTGACCTGACCTTGAGTTATACGCTTCCCAAGAGTTTCATCAAAAACTTCAAGGCCGTCAGCCTGTTTGTCACCGGTAACGACCTAATCCTCTTGACCAACTATAGTGGAGCCGACCCGGCCGTAAACGGAAATACCGCCGGCAGTTTGGGTGTAGGGGCCTTCGGTTTTGATTATGGAACGCTTCCCTCTCCCATTCAATTCAATTTTGGTTTAAGAGCTTCCTTCTGATAAACGAAAAAAAATGATTATGAAACACATGCAAAAAATAGTAGCCCTGCCGCTGGTCGCCCTAACCTTATTGGGTATGTCTTCCTGCAGCAAAAAAATAGATGAGGCCTACAAGAATCCCAATGCAGCCGTTCGTGTACCGGTTGAAACATTACTACCGGGCATAATCGGCAATTTTGTGGGTAGCTCCTCCGCACAAGGAAGCGCCTATGGAACAGCCAACGACGGAATGCGTATTGGTCGATATATCCAATTTTGGGCAACCAATACCACCGGCAACCAATACGACCAGATGGGCGGTGCCACCGGCGCCAGCGATGAACTCGGATCCATTTGGGCCATGCATTATTATGGTATGGGACAAAACCTCCAACGCATGATCGACTGGAGCAAGGAAGAGAAAAAATGGGACTACACAGGAGTAGGACATGCGATCTTGGCTTGGAGTTGGCTTACGCTAACGACTTCCTACGGCGAGGCTATTTTGAAGCAAGCCTTCGATGCCAACTTGCTCGTGTTCAATTACGACACCCAAGAAGATATGTATGCCGAGTGTCGCAAACAGGCGCATATGGCTTTGTTCTATCTCAACCGTACTGATGATAATGTAAGCCAAGCCAACTTGGCTCTTGGGGATGCTTATTTCTACAATGGAGACCGTGAAAAATGGAAAAAATTCGTTTATTCCGTATTGGCTCGCAGTTTCAATCACCTCACCAACAAGAGCATCTATCAGCCCGATTCCGTTATCACCTATGCAAATCTTGGCATCAACAGTGCAGCAGATGATGCCGCAGCCAAATTTCTGGCTACCGGATTATCCGGAACCTTCAATTTCTATGGTCCTTTCCGTAGCAACGTCGGAAGTATGCGTCAAGGTCGCTTTGTGGTTGACCTAATGACCGGCTTAAGCACTATGTTCACCGGTGTGACCGACCCGCGTACCCCTTATCTGCTCCGTGAGAATACCAATGGAACCTATCGGGGTATCCGACCCAACAAAGGCTCGGATGGTTTGGCTACCAACGACCAGCCTCAGAATTATTGGGGCGGCGCCTTCACGTCAACAGCTGCTCCCGGAACCGACGTTGATTCAAGGTATATTTTCCGAAACGGGGCACCCTTCCCGATTTTGACCGCTGCCGAGAACCATTTCATGAAGGCCGAAGCCTTTCTTCGTAAAGGAGATGCTGCGCAAGCCCGTCAATCCTATATCGCGGGCATCAACGCCAGTTTTGATATGCTGATGAATACGCCGGATTATCACAACAGCGTACCAGCTACCAGACAAATTACGGCCGCAACCCGTGCTGCCTACCTAGCCAACCCGGCCGTTGTACCGGCTGTTGGCGCGCTTACCCGATCCCACATCATGCTTCAGAAATACATTGCGATGTATGGATGGGGTTTGCAGGAAACTTGGGTCGATATGCGTCGATATCATTATACGGATCTGGATCCGGTGACCGGACTGCAAGTTTACGCCGGCTTTACCCCTCCTTCCGGTATCGATCTGTTCACCAATAATGCGAGTAAGTTGGTTTATCGCTGTCGCCCCCGCTATAACTCTGAGTACTTGTACAACATCGCTGCCTTACAGAGCGTAGGCGCTTTGGCACTCGATTATCACACCAAAGAGCAATGGTTCTCTTTACCATAACTATTTAAATTAAGCATATGAAAGTGAATAATAAACATATACTTGGACTGGGCGTTCTGCTGCTCACCGGTATCGTACTGGTATCCTGTGAGAAGACGTTCGATGAGAAAATAGCACTGCAAACTGATCTCAGTGCAAACAGCGTGGCACAGGTTTATGTGGCCACCGTGGGAGCCAGCAGAAACTACGTTTATGTGGATGGCAAGCCCCAAAATGGTGCAGCCCTCACCTCCGGATCGGTTTTTCCGGGTACGGGCTATGGATTTTTTGTTCCGGCCGGACAGCGCGCCTTTTTAGTGCGTGATACACTGAGCACAACTACTCAGGTACCCCTCAGCTTCGCAAACGTATTGGGTGGTGGTAAGAATTATACCATTTTCACCTACGATACCATCACTGCAGTGAAGCAAAAGACCGTGGAAACTATGATCACGATCCCAGCTGATACCACTTGTAGAATCCGATTTGCCCACTTTGCCTACTCGCCGATTCTGATGCCGAATGTGGACATCTATTCCTTCAAACGGATGGCGAATGTGTTTACCAACATTAACCCCACAGTTGTAAGCGGATATATTCCTTTCGCTTCCCGCCTCAGTGATACCCTGCAGGTGCGCGAAACGGGAACATCCAATGTGTTGGCACAGCTCAACGGTTTCTTTGGTACAGAAAAGCGTAGCTATACCCTGGTTTATCGGGGAAGCCACCGCGGACCCACCGCTCGTTTCCTCAGCTCATTCGTGAACTATTGATACTTCACACGCATACATTTAAAGCCGCCCCTCAGGCGGCTTTTTTAGTTTATGTAGTCTAGGATCAACTGAAAAATAGATAAGCTAAACCGATGGAAGTAATGATCCCCACCAGATCTGCCAGCAGCATCGAACCAATGGCATAGCGCGTGTTCTTGATGCCCACAGAACCAAAATATACGGCAACAATATAAAAAGTTGTATCCGAAGACCCTTGCAAAATGGAGGATAAACGGCCGGCAAAGGAATCCGGACCAAAGGTCTTCATCGTATCGGCCATCAACCCACGTGCCGCGCCCCCGCTGAAGGGCTTAACCAGCGCCGTAGGCAATCCGTCCACAAAACGCGTATCCGCCCCCAGCGAGGAGAAAAGGGTTTTCATCCCTTCGATCACCGCATCGAAACTGCCACTCACCCGAAGCATGCTGATCGCAACCAGCATTCCTACCAGATAGGGAATGATCCGCACCGCCGTTTCAAATCCACCCTTCGCGCCTTCCACAAAGGCAGAGAACAGATCGATCTTTTTGTAAACGCCGCCCAGAACGATCAGAAAGATGATTAGCAACAGCAAGCCATTTCCCATTAAACCGGAAACCGACTCCAAATCGGTTCGAGATAAACTGGCCAAAAAAAGCACCAGACCGGCGACCAGCATTGAGGCCAGACCAATCCACATAAATAACACGGGCTGCAGCAGCCGAATCCCCTGCTTCCACGATACAATGATCAAAGCCGCCAACGTGGCCATATAGGTGGCGATCATACAGGGAATGAAAATATCGGTGGGGTTGGCCGCTCCGAGCCCTGTACGCATCGCAATGATGGTTACCGGAATCAGGGTTAAGCCAGAAGCATGTAGGCATAAAAAAAGGATCTGGGCATTGGAAGCACGATCGGTGGAGGGATTTAAGGTCTGCAGACTTTCCATGGCTTTAAGCCCGAACGGAGTGGCTGCATTGTCGAGCCCCAATAAATTCGCTGAAAAATTCATCATCATATGACCGTGCGCCGGGTGACCAGCCGGTACCTCTGGAAAAATGCGTGTAAAAAAAGGTGCAATCAGACGGGAAAGAAATCGTACCCCTCCTGCCCGCTCGGCAATTTGCATGAGTCCCATGAACAGCGTCATCACCCCGATCAGTCCCAGACAAAGATTCACCGCGTCTTTGCAGGTCTCTAATATTCCGTTCACCGATTGGGGGCGCATCGCCACCACCTGGTCCCCCTCTCGCTTATAGGTGAGTTTACCTTCGGTGTACCGGGTCGATGCGGATAAGCCCGCAACCACCGACCCCGGCGCCTCCGACCAGCGCATCTGTCCTACCTTGGTCGAATCACCCGCCTTCCCGATCACCAACTGAGAAAAGATCGCCTTTTCCGAAGGGTGGCTGATGAATTGATAGGTTGCCACCAAGAGGGCGATGAGGATAAAAGCGGACCAGAGACGGGAGAGAGCCATATAAAAAGTTTGGATAGTTTGGGAGTTTGGGCAGTTTGAATAGTTCGAATTTAGGGATAATTAGTGTTGAACACAGAGGGTTATCTTTGCGCCCAACTTTCCAAACTCACAAACTTTACATTATGGCGTTACAAGCAGGTATTATCGGTCTTCCAAACGTTGGAAAATCTACCCTTTTCAATGCTGTCAGCAACAGTGCCAAGGCGCAGGCCAGCAATTACCGTTTCTGCACCATCGATCCGAATGTAGGCTTGGTGGATGTGCCCGACCCCAGGTTGCAAAAACTGGCCGAGCTTGTTAACCCCCAGCGCGTCGTGCCTACCCAAATTGAGATCGTAGACATTGCCGGACTGGTCCGCGGTTCCAGCAAAGGCGAAGGTTTGGGAAATAAATTCCTGGCCAATATCCGCGAAGTGGATGCCATCATTCATGTCATCCGATGCTTTGAAGATGAAAATATCCTTCGAGAGGAAGGCGCCATCAACCCGGTGGGCGACAAAGAGATCATTGAAACCGAATTACAACTAAAAGACCTGGAAAGCGTCGGAAAAAAGGTTCAACGAACCGAAAAGCTTGCCAAAACCGATCCCAAAGCAAAAGCGGAACTCGAAATACTGAAACGCTGCCTGGCCCACCTCGAACAAGGAAAGAATATCCGAACCCTGGAGCTCACCAAAGAGGATCGCCCTGCCATTGCCGACCTGTTCCTGCTTTCAGAAAAACCCGTACTGTATGTGGCTAACGTAGACGAAGCGTCGATGCATACCAGTAATAAATATTCAGACAGTCTAGCTAAAGTTGCTCAAAATGAAGGAGCTGAACTGATTGTTATGAATAACAACATCGAGGCACAGATCGCAGAGATGGAAAATTCGGAGGACAAGCAATTGTTTATGGAGGAGTATCAGATGAAAGCTCCTGCGCTGGATCGGCTGATTCATTCGGCATACAGCCTGCTAAAACTATACACCTATTTTACGGCCGGGGTGCAGGAAGTTCGGGCCTGGACGATCCAGCATGGATGGAAAGCCCCCCAGGCAGCAGGTGTAATTCACACCGATTTTGAAAAAGGGTTCATTAAGGCGGAGGTGATTGGATACGATGATTATGTGCAATATGGGTCCGAATCAGCATGCCGGGATGCCGGAAAACTACGTATTGAGGGAAAAGAGTACGTGGTGAAAGACGGAGATGTCATGCATTTCCGATTCAACGTCTGATCAAAACAAGGCCGTCACCCCTGCCCTACTCAGGTGTACGAACCGGGAACCTCCAGCTTTTCTACCATCGTATTGAACCGTCAGCTCCAGGTTATTGATAAGGCGCTTGGTGAATCCGAGCGACCAAACCAAGTTCGCTCCGGGCAGCAATCCCTCCAACATCATGAAGCTCACGGCAGTATTGGCTGGATGCGGATAATCGATGGATTGAAAATTTAGCCTACCCGTTAAACTGCTGCTCTGCCAGCGATTCCACCGGCTTTCTGCCTGAATGGAATGCGAGATGGAATGTTCCCCGCCAAACTGCAGAATATTTTTCTTTTGACTGAATTTATAGGAGGTCGTAATCCGAAGTTTGGTGGTTTGTACATAATTCAGGACTGGCTCCAGTGAGTAAAAGCGAATGTTGTAATTCCGGTTGGCAAATTGAGGCGTGAAAAGTCCCTGCTCACCCGTTTTCCCTATCAATTGAATGGAGACCGAACGGTTCAGGTTCCACCGTGCTTTGGTCTGCCACTCCTCCAGCAAACGACTCTCGTATCCATAGGTCAAAAGCGCTTTCCCGGCGTTTCGATAATAGATAAGGTCAACACCGGCTATGGCACTGAAACGGTTGTAGGTAATGGTGTGTGTCCAACTCGATTGTTGATTGATCAGAGCGGTATCATTGATCGGCTTCCCGATCGGGATTTTTAGGGGACTGCCACCGGCGATTTGTTTTTGGCTCATCAGTAAGGCGGAATTCAATCCCCAGCGGGCAATGAATTTTCGAAATCCGGACAGGTTTTCACCATGCCAGTAATTACGAGGACTCACCTCGAGCCGATAATTCAAATTGCTGTAGTTGGCTTTCACAAACTGATTGGTGGGTGTAAAAATTCGAATGAATTTGGCTTGGTCGGGGAAAATGGCTCGCTCGAACTCGTTCAGTTGCTGAATGCCGTCGTTGTTGTAATCGATCCAGGCATACTCGCCTTGCCCGGCCGGTACTTCAAAATAGGAAAAATCGCGTCGCTGTTCTTGTCCCGTTCCAGCCTCATACAGCGCATTCCCTTGCAATAGGCCTTTCCATTCTTTGAAAACGTATTCTACCCGTCCCAGAAAAGAAGATTCACTTTTTTGGCGGGAGACCTGTGGGTTCATGACCTGCAGCCGACGAAGGTTTAAATTGGCATATAATTGTCGGCGGGGACTACGTTCCAAACTGAGCTGTAAGTTTCCATTCAGACTTCGATCGGCCATTTTCCATTCTTTTCCAACGGCTCCTCGGTCGGCCCGCGTAAAAAATTGAAGATTCCATCGATTCTTCCACGAATCGGGTGCCCGCCAATAAGCGGTCAACACATCAAAATGAAACGAATTGAATTGAATCGTATCGGCGGCGCGGTCAAGGATCTGATTTCGTTCGAGCAAATAATTGACTCCCAACCGGGTTTTCCAGAGGGCGTTTAGTTGTTTAGACAGATCCAGACGGGGACGCAGGAAATCACCTTTCAGGTCAGTCTTGGAAAATTGCGTGCGTGTCCACTGATTATCCAACTGCCAACCTTTCCATTCATGTCGGTGGTTCAAAACGGACTGAAATCCATTGTAATCCTTTCCCCGACGATACTGAAGCACCCGGGCGCGAATCATTTGGTTGCGGGAATCGGTTAGCGTCCATTGACCCTGCAAGATCCGCTCTTGTGCAAATAGGTCTGGGGGGAGGGCGTCCAGTCCCCAATCACGGGTAAATTCAATGCTGCGAAGTCGTTCCAACGGTCGAAATTTTGTATCTACCCACTCCCCTTCTAATAACACCTCCGATTTCATTTTTTTAAAGCGTTTCCATTCGCGGGCATCAATGAGTTGAATTTTCCCGGCCCATCCGCGATCATCTTTTCCTTCCCTACTGGAAAGTGTATTTAAATCGTTGTTGCTGGTGGAGAGTTCTGCTTGCAGGGTTGCATACTTATCGATCGTATAGGCTATACCGGCATTCATGATTTGTTGTCGGCGGGGCGCGATCAACAACTGAATGGGTTCATAACGTCCTTGTTTGATGCCTCCCACCGGGGCGATGTATTTATAAACCTTTCCGTTGGCCCCGTTGAAATCGGGCACATAATTGCCATTCCCCTGCCCCAAGTCGGTGAACGCTAATCGGAAACGGGCCGTAAGGGGATTGATGGAATAGCGATAGAATGAATCCGTACCGATATAGAACTTTTCGTAAAGAATCTTATCGGCGGCGAATGTGTCTACTTGTGCCGTGGGATAGAATGCCCGCTGCACGCTGTCGCCTATTTCAGCTAAAAATTGTTTTTGACGCGTATCGAGGGTTTGGTTGATGGGACTATTGCGCGCGTCTGCATTGTTAAATGCACCCAGAAAAAATTTCCATTTGGATCCTACAGCGAGGTCTTGTCGGACAAAAAGATTCGAATTCAGGTAATTGCGTTCGGCGTATTCGAACTCGACTTGTAGCCGACTGTCTTTGGTGATCATTCGCTTCGGAGTAAACGTAATCTCGACCGTGTTGTAATTGATGACATAATCCTGATCTTCTCCGCGCTGTATCAACACCCCATCGTAATACACGCGTTCGGAGTTTGCTAACACCACGAAAAAGAATTCCCCGTTCGGTCCCCTGAGTCGATAAGGACCTTGATTGCCTTCCTGCGGAAGGATCTCTTGGCGAGAAAATTTCCCTTTTGCGATCGAAGCGCTGACAAGCGTTGACGCCTGTACCAAACCGCCCAGATCATAACGGGTTTGAAAAGAGATACCCTGCATGCGTTTATAGAAACGCAGATAATGCGATCGGGTTTCGCGGATATCAATATCGCCCAAGTGCAATTGCCAGGGATCCTTTTGGAAGCGGATATAGACCTGATCGAACTCGTTTAGTTGTTGGGTGCTCCCGTCGGGCTGAATGGGTAGATTATTATCGGTGATCGCAGCTTCCAATTGAATGGAGTCACCCAACATGCCGGTGAGTTGCAGGTTCAGGGTGCTGTTGACGACGGCGTCTTGGGCATTTCCAAAACCGATCTGCCTCCCAATGCTTCCATCGGCTCGAATATTACTCAGCGAAAGCCCGCTACCTGCTTCTGTTCCGGATGGATTGCCCGCAAAGGGCATAACATAAAACCTGTTTTTTATACTGTCGTATCGGTTTCTGGCCTGAATTTGATTGATACCAAACGGGAACACACGGTATTGGATGCGCACACTATCGGAGGGAGGGGGAATGATCCAAAACAAGCGGGCACCGACCGATTCAATTCGATATTGATTCGGAGAAACCCCCTCGATGGTCCAACTGCCCGGGACTAAGCTTAGGGTGTCGATCGCCATACTATCCATCCGGGTAGAGATCACCCGGCTACGGAGATTTGATGCGGGTTTTGTTGCCGGCACAAATTGAGCCTGGCTGTAAAGCGACAGCAATCCAAGGATACCAAAAAGTAAGATAAAGCGATGCACGGAGGGGATTCTCCGTAAAATTATCGCTTATTTATCCCATTTGCTACTGATGAATGCCTTCCAGCGCCAAAAGGAATGAATACTCCAATGCCACTTCTTTTAAGTAGTCGAAGCGTCCAGAGGAACCTCCATGGCCTGCCGCCATGTTGGTATGAAGCAGCAAGAGGTTTTTGTCTGTTTTCATGGTCCTTAACTTGGCTACCCATTTGGCGGGTTCAAAATATTGAACCTGGCTGTCGTGCAGGCCTGCGGTTACCAGTAGATGGGGATATTCCTTTCGCGCTACGTTGTCGTAAGGAGAATAGGATTTCATGTAGGTGTAGGCGTCTTTGTCAGCCGGATTCCCCCACTCCGAGTATTCATTAGTTGTTAGCGGGATGCTCGGATCAGACATGGTAGTAATTACATCCACAAAAGGTACTTGCGCAATCACACCGTTCCACATACTTGGCTCCAGGTTTACGATGGCTCCCATAAGGAGTCCGCCGGCACTGCCCCCCATGGCATAGAGATGTCCGGAGCCGGTAAATTTCTCCGACAATAAATATTTTCCGCAATCGATGTAGTCGTAAAACGTATTTTTCTTTTTCAGGAGTTTTCCGTCCTCATACCAAGAACGACCCATTTCTTGCCCCCCCCGAACATGCGCAATGGCATAAACAAAACCACGGTCCAACAAGCTCAGTCGGTTTGAAGAGAAGCTTGCATCCATACTCGCTCCGTAGGACCCGTAGGCATACAATAAACAGGGTGCCGTACCATCCAAACGGGTTCCTTTTTTGTAGACGATGGAAAGGGGTACGCGCGCCCCATCCCGAGCGGTCAAAAACCGTCTTTCGGTTACATAGTTTTTTCGATCAAATCCGCCCAGAACCTTTTGTTGTTTCCGGAGTTCTTTTTTACGAGGAGCAACCGAATAGTCATAGGTGCTGTTCGGCGTGGTTAAGGATGTATACTGGTACCGAAACGTGGCACTGTTGTAATCCGGTGTATTTCCGGCATATGCCAGATAGGCCGGCTCACCAAAATCTAGGTAATGCTCTTTTCCCGATGGCATTTCCCGAATTCGCATTTGGAGAAGACCTTCCTTTCGTTCGGTGATCACCCAAAAATTACGAAACGCATCGATCCCTTCCAGCAGCACATCGGGTCTGTTGCCAATTCGTTCGGTCCAGTTTTCACGTGTTGTTTTGTCAAGCGGACAACTCATCAACCGAAAATTCTTTGCCTCCCAGTTGGTGGCAACCAGAAACTCCCCTTCCCAATGCTCCACGCTGTACAAAACATCTTTCATTCGGGGCTGAAATACCTGAAACGAGCCGGTGGGATTGTCGGCCGCGAGCAAACGGCATTCGCTGGACAGAATGCCAGCCGATGTAATCAGTAGGAACTTATTGGAACGGGTCTTACTAATATAAATGTAATTGGTTAGATTGGTCTCTGTGTAAACCGTTACATCTTGATTCTCGGATGAATTGAGTTGGTGTCGACGGATCTTTTCCGACAAGAGAGTAACAGGGTTGTTGGAAGTGTAGAAGATGTATTTACTCTCGGCCGACCAAACCGGATCCCCTGCCGTTCCGGTAATCTTTTCCGATAACATCCCTCCTGTTTTCAAATTCTTGATATAAATCGTGTATTGTCTGCGGGAGACTTCATCCACGCCGTAAGCCAGCCATTGGTTATCGGGACTGACCGTCAACCCCCTGACCGAAAAATATCCTTTCCCCTCTGCCATTTTATCCACGTCCAACAACAACTCTTCTTGCCCCCCGGGCGCCAGCGATTTTCGGTAATATTGGTAGTACTGCTTCCCTTCCTGCGTTTTACTGTAGTAGCTGTAGCCGTTATCGGTTACAGGCACCGACTCGTCCTTTTCCTGAATGCGACCCCGCATTTCCCGGATGAGGTTCTGCTGAAAATCCTTTGTTCCGGCCATCATCGTGTCCAGATAAGCATTTTCGGCTTGGAGGTATTCGACAACGTTGCTACTATCGGGACCATTTTTAAAGAAATCGTTCATCCAGTAATAATCATCCACCAGCGTGTCGCCATGCTGAACGAACGTCCGGGGCTTTTTCATGGCAACAGGTGCCGATACGTCCTCCGGCCAAGGGTGGGGTTCGCGTTTCATGGTTTTGGTTTGACAGGCGGCAAAAACGAGTAATACCCAGAGTGCCGCGAATGGAAAGATCTTTTTCATGTTTTAATTATTAAAAAAGCCTGCTCCAGGCAGGCTTAGGGTTTTAATCAATCGTCTGACAAGCCAGTCATCATATATTCACGATTCAGCCGGGCGATGTTTTCGATGGATATGCCTTTGGGACAAACCGCCTCACAGGCTCCTGTATTGGTACAGGCGCCGAAACCTTCTTTATCCATTTGCGCAACCATGTTCATCGACCTGGTTTTTCGCTCCGGAGAACCTTGTGGCAACAAGGCCAGGTGTGAAACCTTAGCCGATACAAAAAGCATTGCGGAGGAATTCTTACAGGCGGCCACGCAGGCACCACAACCGATACATGCAGCTGCGGCAAAGGCTGCATCGGCATGATCTTTCTCCACTGCAATCGCGTTGGCATCCACCGCACTTCCTGTATTTACCGAGATATAACCGCCGGCCTGAATGATCCGGTCAAATGCGGAGCGATCTACCATCAGGTCTTTGATGACCGGAAACGCATTGGCACGCCAGGGCTCAACGGTGATGGTATCACCATCCTGATAGGCACGCATATGCAGTTGACAGGTAGTATTTTTTTGCCAGGGTCCGTGAGGTCGACCGTTAATATACATCGAGCACATGCCACAAATACCTTCACGGCAATCGTGGTCGAATGCCACCGGATCTTTTCCCTCTTTGATGAGTTGCTCATTCAATACATCGATCATCTCCAAAAAGGACATCTCGGAGGAGATGTTCTTGACCGGATAGGTCTCAAAACGACCGGGCGTTTGCGTGTTTTGCTGCCGCCAGATCTTGAGCGTGAGATTCATGGTATAGTGTTCCATCTCGTTGTTTTTTCTGCTTATTTATAACTCCGTTGAGAAGGTTTAGCGACTTCAAACGTGAGGGGTTCCTTGTGGAGCGCCCACTGGTGTTCCGCCTTGTGCTCCCAGGCCGCAACATAGGAGAATTGTTCGTCGTTTCGAAGTGCTTCCCCCTCATCCGTTTGACTTTCCTCGCGAAAATGACCTCCGCAACTCTCGGTTCGATCCAACGCATCTAGGCACATCAGTTCGCCGAGTTCGATGAAATCAGCCACTCGGCCTGCCTTATCCAGTTCCGGATTCATGCCATTAACAATTCCGGGGATGCGTACATCTGACCAGAATTCTTTTTTCAGGGCTTGGATCTCGGCAATGGCCTCTTTCAACCCTTTTTCACTTCTTGCCATGCCACATTTGTCCCAAATGATCTTTCCCAGTCTTTTGTGAAAACTTTCCACAGTTTGTTTTCCCTGTATGCCCATCAGCTTTGCGATTCGATCGGCGGCTGATTGTTCTGCCTCCACAAAAGCCGGGTGATCGGTAGCGATCGCTTTTAAGGCAATGTCATCGGCCAGGTAATTTCCAAGGGTGTAAGGGATCACGAAGTACCCGTCAGCCAGTCCTTGCATCAATGCAGAAGCCCCCAATCGGTTGGCTCCATGGTCGCTGAAATTGGCTTCTCCGAGGGCATACAAGCCTTTTACGGAGGTCATCAGTTCATAATCAACCCAAAGTCCGCCCATGGTATAGTGAACCGCCGGATAAATCCGCATGGGTACTTCGTAGGGGTTTTCGCCTGTGATCTTTTCGTACATGTCGAACAAATTGCCATACTCCTCTTTCACCACTTCTTTTCCGAGGCGGATCAGCGTGTCGGTATCGGGATTTTGAATGCCCAGTTTATTGGCCTCTGCCCGACCGTATTTGTTGATCAAATTGTACTTGAAATCCAGGTAAACGGCTTGTCCGGTTGTTCCCACGCCATAGCCGGCGTCGCAGCGTTCTTTAGCGGCTCGGGAGGCCACGTCACGGGGCACCAGATTTCCGAAAGCCGGATAGCGACGTTCCAGATAGTAGTCTCTTTCGTCCTCGGGAATGTCGTTGGGCTTGCGTTTATCTCCTTTTTGCTTGGGTACCCAAATACGTCCATCGTTTCGTAGCGATTCGGACATCAAGGTCAATTTTGACTGATGGTCGCCACTTACCGGTATACACGTGGGGTGAATTTGTGTAAAGCAGGGATTTCCAAAAAAGGCCCCTTTTTTATGTGCTTTCCAAGCAGCGGTCACGTTGCTACCCATGGCATTGGTCGAAAGATAAAATACGTTGCCGTATCCGCCGGTGCACAGTAGAACGGCGTGGCCGAAATGTCTTTCCAACTCACCCGTCACCAGATTGCGACAAATGATTCCGCGGGCTTTTCCGTCGATCACCACGACTTCCAACATTTCATGACGGCTGTGCATAGTTACGTTGCCCAAGGCAACCTGACGCTCCAGCGCCTGATAGGCACCGATCAACAGTTGCTGTCCGGTTTGTCCGGCCGCATAGAAAGTACGTTTAACCTGCGTACCTCCAAAAGATCGGTTATTGAGCAATCCGCCATAATCACGGGCGAAAGGAACTCCTTGAGCCACACATTGGTCGATGATGTTGACACTGACCTCGGCCAGGCGATGCACGTTAGCTTCTCGCGCTCGGTAATCGCCCCCCTTGATTGTATCATAAAAAAGACGAAATACTGAATCGCCGTCGTTCTGATAATTCTTGGCTGCGTTAATGCCCCCTTGTGCGGCAATCGAGTGTGCACGGCGCGGAGAGTCCTGAAAGCAAAAGGCCTTGACTTTATATCCCAACTCACCAAGTGAGGCCGCTGCGGAGGCGCCGGCCAGTCCGGTGCCAACAACAATGACCTCTAGTTTTCTTTTATTGGCAGGATTGACGAGCTTGCAGTGGCCCTTGTAGTAGTTCCATTTCTGTTCGAGCAGTCCTGCAGGTATTTTAGCGTCCAACATGGAGTTCATTTTCAAGTTAAGAGTGAATCATTCATTTTACCCATCCCATGTACATGCTGATGGGCATGAGGGCAAAAGCGGTACATACAACAAGTGAAAAAACTAAACCGGTATTTTCAATAAAAGCAAGGTATCTGGGATTGGTAACGCCCAACGTTCGAAAAGCACTTTGGAAACCGTGCAACAAGTGCCAAAAAAGAGAAATACAGCCCAAAGTGTAGAGCCCAACCACCAGCGGATTGTTTTGAAAGACAGTCAGCATCTCGCGATACAGATCGTGATACTGTTTTCCGTCGATCGTAACGGCATCGAGTCCCGTAATTCGGCTGGGTACCCAGAAATGGTTGATGTGCATGACCAAGAAAAGAAAAAGCAGGGTTCCCAGGATGCCCATGCTGCGGCTGTACCACTTGCTTCCCTGGTTTCCCATCGATACGGCATAGCCTTGTTTGCGCTTCGATCGGTTTTGCCATTCGAGCATCCATCCTTGGATCATATGCAACAGAAAACCGGCGAACAAGCCCACCTCCAAGATCCGCGGAACGGCATTGGATCCCATAAAATGGGCCGCCCGGTTGAACATCTCTCCATTGTCCATTGCCCAAATACAGGCATTGAGACCCACGTGTACGATCAGGAAAAGGACCAGGAAAATTCCGGTTAGTCCCATTACCCATTTCTTTCCAACCGAAGAAGTGAAAATTTCAGACCATTTCATAGAAGCAATTTTTTTCAGTACAACAGGGCAAAATTACGGTCGGAAATCCAAATAACTCGTCCGAAAACCGATTATTCGAGACGGGGCAATTCAAATTCGGCTTTTAATTTTCGGAATAAATGGATGGGCTTAAAATTTCGCCAGTCGAGCTGTTCTCGAAGGGGCAAAAATCGATCCAGTCCCGCTTGTTCAAATTCATTGCGGGATGCTTCGGGCATATTTAAACAGACGACCCAGCCGCCCAATTCGGCCAGTTCCTCAGCCAGCTCCTCGTAATAATCGGAGATATCACTGTGAAAATTCAGTACGTTCTCTGCGATGAGGATGAAGGAACGGATCCCTTCGGACTCAAAGGGCTCCAGCACCTCCCGTTTCAAGGTCATGATGTCGTTTTCCACTGCATCATTCCACTCCCCGATCAGCTCCAAGATCACATATCTTTCCTCGTAATCAGCGATCAGCACTTTGCCATATAAGGTTTTGCTACCGAGGTCATCCCACTGCGGATGGATATAGAAATTATAAATGGTGTGTGAATATTCGAACTCCGAATGCTGTCGGCCATAAAAAGGCGAGCGGGGGTCTGCTTCGCTCACATATTGATGTTGCCAGTTGTAAAAGGGTTCAAGGGCGTGCATCTTCGTTTGGTATCGCTTCCATGGCCTTTTTAACGCTGCCGTGTTTTAGCAACAAGACGCGGGCCTGGTCATAGTCCTGAATGTTTCTTTTTTCCATGAGCATGCGGGTACCCCGGTCGAGTAGTTTATCGTTGACCAGTTGCATGTTCACCATCCGATTGTCCTCTACCCGGCCCAGCTGGATCATCAGCGTGGTGGAAATCATGTTCAATACCAGTTTTTGAGCCGTTCCGCTTTTCATCCGGGTGCTGCCGGTAATGAACTCCGGACCCACGATCACGTCGATGGGATGTTCGGCGGCCTGGCTGACCGGCGAGTCGGGATTGCAACAGATGCTGGCGGTCAATAGTCCCTTTTCTCTGGCCTTATTGAGTGCCCCGATCACATAGGGCGTGGTGCCACTGGCGGCAATGCCAATCAAAATATCTTTCTCGGTTGGATGATGCAGCTGAAGATCTTTCCAGCCCTGTTCGGGATCGTCCTCCGCATGCTCTACCGCACGGGTAATGGCTTTTTCACCTCCGGCAATCAGCCCAATCACCAATCCATATGGAACCCCAAAAGTAGGCGGACACTCACTGGCATCCACAATACCTAAACGACCACTGGTGCCCGCTCCGATATAAAAAAGCCTGCCCCCCGCCAACATTTTATCGGCAGCGGCCTCAATGAAAAGCGTTAACTGGGGAATGACTTTTGCCACCGACGCGGCAACCGTTCTGTCTTCTTCATTGATTCCATTTAGCAAATCCGGTATGGATTGCTGTTCCAAATACCGGTGCTTACTGGGTGATTCCGTAATGCGTTCAAATGCCATGGCTGCTCATTTTTGGTGATAACGAATCAGTCCCGGCATGGGCTTATGAAGGATCTGCCCAAGCGTATAGCCGTGTGACTGACACAGAAACCGGATCCAATCCCGAAATACATATGCGATCGAACCCGTAAAATGAATGGGCACCCGATCGGTCGCTTTGTACCTGCGAATGTGATGAAAAAAGAAATCCTGAAATCCATCTTCCAAGATGTTCTCGATCATGTAGTGTCCTCTATTCTCAGATAAAAAGGTTGTAAAGGAAGCGAGTAGTCGACTGGGATTGGGCTTTTTGTAAACCGCCTCCAGAATAACTGCTCGATCCATTTTGTATTTCGATTTAAATTTCTTCTCTAATTCCCTGTCAAATAGTTCATATAAAAAGTACTGGATCAATTTTTTACCCAAATATGCCCCACTCCCTTCATCTCCTAAAACGTAGCCCAATCCCGGACGCTGCTGACGGATCTTTTTGCCGTCGTAATAGGCAGAACTGGATCCGGTTCCCAGAATACAGGAGATGCCTGGCGCATGACCACAAAGCGCGCGGGTGGCCCCCAACAGGTCATCTGCCACGTGTATGCTTGCCTTGGGCCAAAGTTGTTGAAGGGCTTTTTTCACGACGCGGGCATTGGCTAGGGCAGCGCAACCGGTTCCATAGAAATGCACCTCTTGAATCTTGGCCTGGCGTATGGAGGCTGGAAGTTGATTGGTTAAGGATTGAGCAATCGTAGCCCCATCCATGAAATAAGGGGATATCCCCGCGGTTTGAGCTCGTTTTGACTTGTTGTTGGACAAGAGCACCCACTCGGCTTTGGTGGCCCCGCTGTCGGCTATTAGGATCTGTCTAAGCATACGTGAATAACTGTGGGTTTTCAAACAGGTTCTATGCCCTATTTTGCACAAAATTCCTGATTAATCGAATGCAAGCCAATAAAAAGAGTTCTGCTGGACGGCTGATGCTGTTATTCGTGCTGATCGCCCTGGGTACTACTTTATTTTTTTGGCAACTTGCCGGCAGACCCAAAAAGTGGTTTCAGTGGGGCCAACCCGACGCTCTAACGCAGGTGCTTCAATTGATTCAAGAGCGGTACGTTGACAGCCTGGCTGCCGACTCCTTGGTCGGACTGTCCCTGGACAGTTTGGTCGCTCGACTTGATCCGCATTCCACTTATTTAAATCCCTTGGAACTTCAAAAGGCTAATGAGGATTTGTCTGATCGATTTGCTGGTATTGGTATTGGTTATGGTTGGCTGAGGGATACCCTGACCGTTTCTTTTGTCTACGCGGGTAGTCCCAGCGAAGCCGCCGGTCTGAAGGTGGGCGATCAACTGTTGGCTATTGGGACAACGTCGCTCCTTGGTTTCCAGAAATATCCCGACACGGTGCTCAGGCTTATTCGCGGTCCCATTGGATCCATCGCATCCCTAACCGTTTCAAGTCAAGGGAAGATCCGTCCATTAACGATTCGACGGGCCGCCATCGCTACCCCGGCGGTGACCCATGCCCACTTGATCGACGACAGCATCGGGTACATCAAACTCATTAAATTTTCAACGGGAAGTTATCGTGAGTGTGTCAGTGCGCTTGACAGTTTGATCAAAAAAGGGATGCGCTCGCTGATCCTGGATCTACGATCGAACGGGGGAGGTTTCTTGCAGGAAGCAATCGATTTGGCGGATGAATTTTTGGCAGACGACCGGCTGATCGTTTATACGGAAGGTGCCCACTTGCAGAAACGATCTTATTTGTGCAAAAGACCCGGTTTATTTGAAGAAGGAAAATTAACGGTCCTAATCAACGAATCATCCGCCAGTGCCAGTGAAGTACTGGCAGGTGCCTTGCAGGATTGGTGTCGGGCCAAGATCGTTGGCCGTCGCAGTTTTGGGAAGGGGTTGGTTCAGGAGCAATTTGAATTGTCCAACGACGCGGCTTTACGTCTTACAGTAGCTCGTTATTACACACCGTTGGGGCGTTGTATACAGCGGCCTTACCCGAGCAGCTTCCTTCCTTTCGGGTCGGATGGGCAATTAAATAATGCAGACAACCTGCCTTCCCAAATGAAAAAATATCGCTCCCCTTGTGGAGATACATTGATTGGAGGCGGTGGCATTCGACCAGACCTCGAAATACTTAACGAGGAGGTGCAATCCGACAACCCGGCCGTATTTCATTTTCTCAATTCACCGGATTTTATAATCTGGTCGTATCGTTATTTCACACAGTACAACGTCCGGATCGATTCCTTTAAAGATCCAGCCCAATGGGCAAGGCTTCAGCCAGATAATCAAATGAAGCGCTACTTTCTGCAAGAGGCAATTCCGGATAGCATTTCCCTTCGACCCTCCGATTGGAGCCGGATCCAGCTTGAAGTATACCTGCAAGGCATTCGCCTGCAGCGTTCTGAGGCGGAATTCTTTCGACTCCAACAACTCAAAGACCCCTTTGTGTTAAGCGCCATCCAGTTATTAAAATCCCATTAAACGTTTTTGCAAATGAAGCGAATCAAAAACAACATCCTAGAGACCATTGGCGACACTCCGTTGATTCGGTTGAATAAAATTACCCGTTCGCTTCCCGGCACCATTTTGGCCAAAGTCGATTATTTCAACCCAGGTAATTCCATAAAAGACCGGATGGCCTTGAAAATGGTGGAGGTTGCCGAGAAAGAGGGTCGCCTGAAACCCGGAGGCACCATCATTGAGGGAACCAGCGGCAACACGGGAATGGGACTGGCCCTGGCGGCCGTAGTGAAAGGATACAAATGCATTTTTGTTACCACAGATAAACAATCGAAAGAAAAAGTTAACATTCTAAAAGCCGTTGGCGCGGAGGTGATCGTTTGTCCCACCAACGTCCTTCCGGAGGACCCAAACAGCTATTACAGCGTTGCGGCACGCCTGGCAAAGGAGATCCCAAACTCCTGCCACATGAACCAGTACGACAACCTGGCCAACCGTCAGGCGCATTATGAGTCAACCGGACCGGAGATCTGGGACCAAACCGACGGAACGATCACCCATTTGGTTTGTACGGCCGGCACCGGAGGTACGATCACAGGTACGGCGATGTTCTTGAAAGAAAAAAATCCGAACATTCAAATTTGGGCCATCGACGTTTATGGCTCTTTGCTGACAAAATATTTTCGAACCGGGGAGGTAGATATGAACGAGGTACATCCCTATATCAGCGAGGGTTTTGGACAGGATTTTGTTCCCGAGAATTATGACATGAGCGTTATTGATCATTTTGAGCAGGTTACCGATAAAGACGGTGCCTTGATGGCCCGGCGTTTGGCCAAAGAGGAAGGATTGTTTTGCGGGTACAGTGCAGGCAGTTGCATACAGGGATTGATGCAGTTGAAGGATCGATTAAAACCAACCGATGTGGTGGTTTGCATCTTGCATGACCATGGCTCTCGTTATGTTGCCAAGATCTACAACGATCAATGGATGCGGGATCGGGGCTTCCTGGAAGTCAAAACCGTGCGAGATGTGGTGAGTTCCAGGGGACCTAAAAAACTTATCACGCTAACGGCCACCGATCTGATCTCGGAGGCCATACACCTGATGCGAAAATACGACATAGAGCACATACCCATTTTTTTGGCTTCGGGTCCGGTTGGATCCATCAGTGAAGGCGGACTCTTCCAAAAGCTGATCGATAACCCGGGGTTGCCGCAGGATAACATTGGCGGTCATTTGGAGCCGGCGTTTCCGGTAGTGCCACTGGATATGCCCTTGGAGAAACTTAGTCGAAGCATCAACAAGGACCTCGGGGCGGTTCTTACCAAAGATGAAGCGGGTCAATATCATATTGTAACCAAGTACGATATCATTCAATCGGTCGGCAGTTGATCCCAATCGTTTGATCGGGAACCAACCCCTTAAATTTCACCTACAGAATGCCCTATATTCGCCTTAAGAAATAAATTCAATCGCATGAGCAAGTATCCTGCCGGTGTATTACACGGCGATTCACTTCGAGCCCTTTATCAAGATGCGAAGAACAACCACTTCGCCTTACCGGCCGTTAACACCATTGGCCACTCGAGTATTAACGCCACATTGGAGACCGCAGCCAAGGTCAATTCGCCTGTGATCATCCAATTTTCCAACGGCGGTGCCCAGTACATCGCCGGAAAGGGAATGCCCAATGATAAACTCCAAGCCAACATTCAAGGGGGCATTTCCGGGGCCTTGCACATACATCAGGTAGCCCAGTATTACGGTGTCCCGATGGTAATTCATACCGACCATGCAGCCCAAAAATGGCTCCCGTGGATAAGTGCGCTGTTGGATGCCGGGGAAAAATTCTTTAAGGAAAAAGGACAACCCTTATTCAGCTCACACATGTTAGACCTGAGCGAAGAGCCGATCGAAGAAAACATTGCTGAATGTATGCATTTCTTTCAGCGCATGAAGCCGTTGGGGATGAGCATTGAGATTGAACTGGGAGTAACGGGCGGCGAGGAAGATGGGGTAGATAACTCGGACGTGGAAAATTCCAAACTCTACACGCAACCCTCCGAAGTAGCATATGCCTACGAAAAGCTTTCTGCGATTGGAGATCTATTCACGGTGGCAGCCGCCTTTGGCAACGTACATGGAGTGTACAAACCGGGGAACGTGGAGCTTCGTCCCGATATCCTGCAAAACAGTCAACTGTACATCCAAGAGAAATTCAAAACCGCTGAAAAGCCCGTTTATTTTGTCTTTCACGGCGGCAGTGGCTCCCCTCAGCATCAGATCCGGGAAGCCATTGGTTACGGCGCCATCAAGATGAATATCGATACAGACTTGCAGTGGGCTTTTTGGGAAGGGGTAATGAATTATCACAAGGCAAATGAAAAATACCTGCAGGGCCAACTGGGTAATCCGGAGGGAGATGACAAGCCCAACAAGAAGTATTACGACCCGCGTGTTTGGCTCCGAAAAGGGGAAGACTCCTTTGCCAAACGTTTGGAACAGGCATTCATCGACCTGAATTGCATAAACAGAAACGGCTGATTAGGCCCCCTATCGATTCGCTGGTGTGCCCTCTAAGCGGATCATGTCCGTAGTTACTTGGATCGTTTCCTCGAGGTAAATGTCCAATTCCAGGGATTTCAGCCAAGCTTTATAACGTTCTTGCTTCGGCTTGTCGTTGTTCCATCGTTCAAGATCACCTGGAAGCGGAGTCACGGTTAGAGGGATTTCCAATTTCGATAACTGATCGTTTAGTTTTACGGTTTCTTGGATTTTACGTTGCAGTTGCTGATAGCGCACCAAGTCGAGCGGATAGTCTTGCTCTCTTGTCTTGGCTAACCAGCTGGAATTTTCTCGGATTTTCTGAAAGCGGGTATTATTCGCCATGCGCTTCAGATGTTTTTGTTTCAGGGCAGCCAGGTTTATTGTGGGGGACCAAGGTTGATAGGTCACTTTGTTTATCTCATCCCACGTAAGTGCATCCTCATTATCTTTTTCCCGGATTTTTAGAGTTTCTAAGTTATCGGGGAGAATAATATCCGAGCTAACCCCTTTTAGCTGCGTAGATCCGCCGTTGATCCGGTAAAATTTCTGAAGCGTCATCTTAACGGTTCCCAGGTCAGAGTTGGAGCTAAAAAAACCGGAAGCAGGATCTAAGCCCATGTTTCGCTGCACGGTTCCTTTGCCGTAGGTAGAGGAACTTCCGATTACAATACCCCTACCATAATCCTGTATGGCAGCGGCAAAGATCTCGGAGGCGGAGGCACTAAATTCATTCACCATTACCGTAAGCGGACCGTCATACAAGATCCCCTTGTCTTTATCCCGTAAAACGGTAGGTCTTCCAGCTCGGTCTTTGACCTGAACAATTGGGCCTTCATCGATGAAAAGTCCAACCATTTGTACTACATCGTATAAAGAACCACCTCCATTGTTCCTAAGATCCATGACCAGTCCCTCTATATTTTGCTGCTTAAGTTTCCTGATCTCTTTTGATACATCCAGAAAGCATCTGGCTCCGTCGGCCCGATCGAAATCAGCATAAAATTCAGGAAGGAAAATATATCCAATTTTCTGACCATTTCGGGTAAAAATGGCACTACGGGCAAATGATTCGTCTTGTACAATTTCATCCCGGATCAAAGCAACTGTTTTGAGGCTTCCGTCGGGTTTTCGGATGGTCAGACGGACTTCTGTTCCTAGTTTGCCTCGAATTAATTTAACGGCGTCGGTCACCAGAAAACCTGTTAGGTCGACGGGCTCTTCGGGTCCTTGTGCAACTTTCAGAATGATATCTCCGGATTGAATCTGACCGGATTTATAAGCCGGGCTACCGGTTACCACGCTGGTTATCTTGATGTTCCCTTCATCGTATTGTAGGGACGCGCCGATGCCATAAAAACGACCGCTCATCTCTTCGTCAAAATACCTCTTATCGATCGGCGGAAAAAACTCGGTGTGGGGGTCCATGGCATTTGTAACTGTATTCACATACAAGTTGAATTGATCATCGGCTGAAAATTTATTTCGGTACCGATCAAAGGTTCGATCCATGACTTTGCGTACCCGATCCCGAGCTTCTTTCTCCAACTCCTGGTCAGACTTAACCACAAAATCAGGTACTTTTCGATTTTTCTCTCGCTGTTCAATCAATTCATTGTACCGCTCAAGCACTTGATATTTAATCTGTTTCCGCCACCTTTCTTGACGCTCTTTTTCATTGGCCGGCCACATCAGTTTATCATCTTCCAGCCGTATGTTTTCATTTTTAGTGAACTCAAGCGGCTTCTCCAACAGACTTCGAGTGAGCGTGGCTACCTCCTCCATTCGTTCCTGAAAACGTCCTCCGGCAACCAGAAAGAACCGAACCGGCTTTCCCAGCATCTCGTTGTCAAGCCGAGTGGCGTAGGATTGAAACTGCTCGATATCGGCATTTAAAAAATAATTTTTATTGCCATCCAACTCACTTAGGTATTTGTTGAAGATCTTTTTGGAAAAACCATCGTCGATTGACTGTGGTTGATAATGATCCTCTTGAAGCATTTGTACAACCCGGTGAAGCACCTCTTCGTACTTGCCCGGGGGCGTTGATTTCTTATTGGATCCTATACTGGAAAGGGTAAGCAAAAGGGCTACCCCGAAAAGGGCCAAAACCACCGGTAGTCTCTTCATGGAAAACAAGTATTTTAGGATGGAAATCACATGGTAAAATTAATTGAATTTCAGGCGATAATCTTGAGCAATACGTCTTTAACAGCGATTTTATTGTAAAAGGATGGTTAGATTTTCCCCTATTTTTGTAGCCGTTTCTGGTGGCTGTAGCTCAGCTGGTTAGAGCATCAGATTGTGGTTCTGAGGGTCGCCGGTTCGAACCCGGTCAGCCACCCCTTGTTAATCCCGTTCCGGTTGAAATTGCCTGGACGGGATTCCTGATTTTTAAATATGACTTGGATCCTAACCGCGCTTGCGGGTGCTTTTATGGGCGGCTTCTTTAGCTTACTGCTGATCCTGTTGATTCGTTTTCCGCGCAAATCTCTAAGGGTAGGTCCGTTTAGCTGGATGGGCCTCTTGCCCTATTGGGTCCAAAACCAGTTTAAGAAACAAGTTCTTCAGGTGGTGAGAACCGCTAAACTTACGGAGCAGGTCCACCACTATCTGTTGGCTGACTCAACCCGTGATTTGACCGATCGCTGGGTTCAATCTCAAATTGCACGCTACCTGACAACGACTCTACCTGAGAAATGGCCAATGCTAAGCCTAATGATCGGAGAAAAAACCCAAGACAAGGTCTGCGCAGCAGTATCTGAACATATTCAATCCGCTTGGACGCCCTCCCTTCTTGAACTTCAGAAGAATCACCTTACCCCGCAGAAATTTGAGGAACTATTGATCCGGATCATGCAGCTGGAACAAACAGAGTGTTGGACGGAGAAAATATGGACTTCCCTCAAGCAGGCAATCCCTATTGTAATGTTATTTTTTGTCCTGGCAGGCTCAACCATAGCCCTACTGGTCAAATTATTAATCCCTTATCTGTAATAAATCGATGAACATTCATCCGAAAAAGCTGTTAGAATAACTCGTACCCACATGAAACGCACTACTCCTACCCTCCTGAAGCTGCTTGTCAGCATTTTTCTGATCCCCGCGGCACTGTTTGGTCAGGTACCGGGCGGTCGCCCACTTATGAGCAGAGCGGGTTCTACCGGAACGATTTACGGTAAAATCGTGGAAAGTAAATCCGGTAAACCCATCGAATTGGCCTCTGTACAGCTTTTGTCGCAATTGGACTCCAACAATAAGAACACCAAGCCTTTGATTGTGGCAGGAGCGATTACTCGAAATAATGGCGAGTTTCGTTTTGAAAACATTACAATCAAACGGTCCTACGACCTGGTAGTAAGTGTAATTGGATATGATTCCTATCGGCAGACGTTGGCATTGTCCAGCAGCTCGTTTGACGCTACCTCGGAAAGAGACCTGGGCAACATACGCATTCAGATTCAAGAAAAGCAGTTGGAGAATGTGACTGTCACCAGTACGGGCTCCGGACTCAAACTGGGCATCGATCGAAAAATATTCTCGGTCGACAAGAACATCGTAGCGACCGGCGGCACGGCGATCGATGTGGTTCGGAATATTCCATCGCTCAACGTAGACCTGGATGGAAACCTGACCATGCGCAACAACACGCCCCAATTGTTTGTAGATGGAAGACCCACCAACCTCACCCTCGAACAACTCCCGGCCGATGCCATTGAATCCATCGAGCTGATCACAAATCCATCCGCTAAATACGACGCTTCGGGCGGTACGGCCGGCATTCTGAACATCATTCTCAAAAAGAACAAGCGCGTGGGTTACAACGGGAGCATACGGACCAATATTGACTCCCGGGCGCGTGTGGGCGGCAGTGCAGATTTGAACTTTCGTCAAAACAAAGTCAATTTCTTTTTAAATGCTAATTATAACCAGCGAAAATCCATAAGCACCGGCACCACCGAACGGCTTACGTTAGTTGGAAATCCACTTACGGACCTTTATCAACTCGACACCAATACCTCCATTGGCCGACATGCTTTCGTTCGCTCCGGAATCGACTGGTTCATTGATAATCGCAATACCCTTTCGCTGACCATGAATCTTGGACAGGGTCGTTTTCGTCCGGAAACTGAAAGTTCGATCTGGATCGACTCCCTTCATAGCAGTCGACCCGTCACCACTTCGTTCAATCAGCGCCTGGCCAACAACAAAGGGGCTTTTGACAATCGAGGGCTGACACTTGGCTTCAAGCATCTTTATCCAAAAGCGGGACAAGAGTGGACTGCCGACCTGACCTTTAACGGCATGACCAATGAAAACACCAACTCGATCCTTACAAACTTTTACAAGACTTCCAATGCCCCACTGCTTTTCAGCAACCAGCAACTTCAATTGGGAACCGGGCGAAACAATAACCTGGTGATCCAGACCGATTATGCGCTTCCGCTCTCCGACAAGAAAAAATGGGAAGCGGGACTCCGAGCACAGATCCGACAAGTTGATAACCGCAATAATTTTTATCTGATTACCTCCTCAGGCGGGACCCTTTATCTTCCCGACCTATCGGTCAATTATAAAAGCGATGACCGGGTATACGCTGCCTATACAACCTACACGAGCGTATTGGGAAGTTGGAATTATCAGGTCGGACTTCGGTTGGAAAGTTCTGACTATCGAGGCGAACTACCTGACAAAAATCAATCGTTCGACATCCAATTCCCCCTTAGCCTCTTTCCCAGCGTATTCCTTAGCCGCAAAGTTGAAAAGGAACAGGAGATTCAGCTGAATTATACCCGAAAGATTAACCGCTCCAATTTCTGGCAACTCTATCCATTCACGGACTATTCTGACTCGCTGAACATTAACCGGGGCAATCCGAACCTGCGCCCCGAATTCACCAACTCATTGGAATTTTCCTATCAAAAGACATTCAAAAACAAGGATAATTTGATCGCTTCCCTTTTTTACAAGCGAACCGAAGGACTGATCACCCGTTTTCAAGACAAAGAGATCTTGCCCACCAACGGAAACGATGTTCTGGTTAATACGTTTATAAATGCCCTCTCTAGCTATTTGGCGGGAATGGAACTGATATCCAAAAATATAATTACCCGCAGCTGGGAACTGACCACCAACCTCAACCTTTTTCAATCTGGCATCGAACTGGCTGATCCAAATCAGGCGGTTGCCGATCCCATTCCTAGCTGGCAACTAAAAATGAATCACACCGTCAAAATTGGGAAAAGAATGACGTTGCAGCTGAATATGGAATATCTCTCGAAAACCGTTCTCCCCCCCAGCGGCTCCGGTCGCGGTGGCTGGGGTGGTGGCGGTGGCGGAGGTGTGTGGGGACAAACCGCCAGTACGGCGCAAGGATATTCTCTTCCAAATTATTTTATGGATGCCGGTTATCGAATTGACATGGGAAAGACACGTCAAACCAGTTTATCCGTTAATTGGAGTGATGTATTTCGCACAAGACGTCAACAATCCTTCACTTCCTCCGAATACTTTGTTCAAGAGGTATTTCGCAGAAGAGATCCACGCTTGTTACGAATTAATTTCAATTGGCGTTTCGGGAAAGTGGATGCCAGTTTATTCAAGCGTAAAAATAATAAAGGAGGTGGCGAAGGCATGGAAGGCATGAGCATGTAATTGATATAACATGAGCGGCCCACAACCCGTTGTTTACTTAACCGTTACCAACTGTCTCACGTACGATCAGCGCATGTATCGTATCTGTCAAACCTTGCACGAAGAGGGATTTCAAGTGATTTTGGTTGGTATACGAAGAAATGATCCGCTCCCGGATCGTCCGTACCGGCAAATTCGACTTACCAGTTGGTTTAAAAAAGGGAAATTTTTTTACCTCGAAAATCACATCCGTCTCTTTTTTTACTTGCTAACGAAAAAGGCCAATCTGTTCGTGGCAAATGATTTGGATACCGCCCTGCCGGTGTGGCTGGTCTCCCGATTACGCCGTATTCCACGCATACTGGATACCCACGAACATTTTACGGAGATGAAGGAGGTACGGACGCGTCCAACGATTCATCGAATCTGGTCGATCCTGGCTCAATTTCTCATTCCTCGATTTCCCATCGGGTATACGGTGGGAGAAAAGATTGCAGCGAGATTCAAAGAGTTATACGGAGTTTCGTACGTATTAGTACGAAATGTACCCGTAAAACAGCCCTCCATCGAACGTCAGGAGAACGGGGAACCCTTTCTTTTGTATCCAGGTGCCGTCAACCATGGACGTGGATTTGAAACCTTGATCCCGGCGATGCGCGATATCCCGTATAGATTGGTAATCTGTGGTGATGGAAATTTTATGGGAGCGCTAAGGGCTTTACTACAACGTGAAAAAGTAACCGAGAAAGTTGTCTTAACCGGAATGGTTTCGCCCGAAGAATTAAGACAGTGGTCCTTGCGGGCAACGGTGGGAGTCTTTTTGCCCGACCAAGAAGGAGCCAACCAATATTTGGGCTTGGCAAACAAATTCCTCGACAATATTGAAGCCGGACTACCTCAAATCATCCGTCGCTTTCCCGAATATGAACAAATCAATCAACTTTATCCGGTAGCAATTTTATTAGATGATATCCATCCCAAAGCAGTCGCGGCTACGGTCAATCGGCTTATCGAGGACAAGAATCAAAGAGCCGCGATGACTGCAGCCTGTTACCAGGCACGGGAAGTCTTTTGCTGGGAAAATGAAAAAAATACACTCATCAGCTTATACAAAAGTGTTTTCGTTGCATGAATAGGATCTTACACTTGGTATGCCTTCGCGCACCCTGGCCGGATGATACGGGTGGGGCCCGAGATATGTTTGACCGGCTAAAAATGCTGCACCAAAATGGAATTCGCATCCACCTACATTATTTCACTGCCAAGGATACCCCTACGACCCTAGAAGTGCTATCCCCTTATTGTGTTTCTATCCATTCCTATCCCAAAAAATTAACCTGGGGGAAGTTACTTAATGGATTGCCTTATATTCTTGCTTGTCGAACCAGTACAGCACTTCGAAACTGGCTTTCTGCCGATTCACATCCGATACTGTTCGATGGCATACATACCACCGAATCGCTTTCTGCACTGGCAAAACCCGGTAGAAAAATGGTGGTTCGAATGCACAATAATGAAGTATTTTACTATCGAGAACTGGCTAGAACGAAAAAAAATCTTTGGAAGCGCATATATTTTTTATGGGAATCGATTCAATTACATCGATGGATAAAAAAATTACCTGCAGGACTTTCCCTAGGATGCATTCAAGAGCATGAAAAAAACAGGCTACAAACCCTCTATCCCAACCTATCGACATTCCTACTTCCGCCCGTGATACCCCAATCGGTATTTTCCCAAGTAGGATCCGGAGGGTATTGCTTGTATCACGGTGATCTATCGGTGGCAACGAATGAACGGTCAGCCATTTGGTTGCTCAAGCGTGTTTTTGCCAAGTTAAAATTACCCTTGGTGATCGCCGGAAAATCTCCCAGCCCCAAATTGGAAAAACTTGTACATTTCTATCAACATGCCTGCTTAGTTGCCAATCCCAGCCGACGAGAGCTAATAGACCTCATCGGCAAAGCACAAATAAATGTACTACCTGCCAGTACGCGTTCGGGCATAAAGCTCAAAATATTTGATGCCCTTCAATATGGACGACATTGTGTAATCAATCAGGAGATGCGTGCCTCCGCCCCGTGGACGGACTCCTGCGTGGTCGTATCGAATGATGAGGAAATGGTCGAACAGCTAAGAAAATTGTATGTTACCCCCTTTACAAAAGAGCAATTTGAAGCGCGTCGGACAAGGCTACTATTTTGGGGAGAACAACTCAATCCCCTTACAGAACTACTTAAACGTTTATGGTAGCATTTTCCGTTATGCCGGCGTTTTCTGTACGAATCATCCGAGCGGGGTATTTCTGAACCACGATATAGTCATGAGTAGCCATGACCACAGCCGTTTGATAATCCCGCGCGATGTGAAAGAGCAATCGCATGATTTCATCAGATGTTTCCGGATCGAGGTTTCCGGTGGGTTCGTCTGCCAATATCAACTTAGGGGAGTTTAATAAGGCACGAGCAATATCAACACGTTGCTGCTCTCCCCCACTCAATTCAAAAGGCATTTTAAAACCTTTGGATTTAAGACCCACTTTATCGAGCACGTCTGTAATTTTCTCCTGTATGAGTTTTTCGTCGGTCCAACCCGTCGCTCGTAGAACAAATCGCAAATTATCGGTAACATTTCGATCGGTCAACAATTGGAAATCCTGAAATACAACGCCTAATGTGCGACGCAAATACGGCACCTTTTTCCAGTCCAATTCCCGCAAGTTGTATCCGGCCACCCATCCTTCCCCGGCCGTCAGGGGTAGTTCTCCATAAAGCGTTTTTAAAAGGCTGGATTTCCCGGTTCCGGTCTTTCCCACCAGGTAAACAAACTCGCCAGGATATACACTCAGGTTGACATTGTTCAAAATTAGATTTGACCCCTGGTAAATATTGGCTTGGCGGATTTGAATAATAGGTTCTGCCATAAGAAGATTTAAATTGAAGGTAAAAAATTATCTAGGATATTGTAAAGGTGATTTTCCGGCAGATTCGATTCGCACGTAGGAGGCTTCGGCATTTACAACGTGGCCTATAATTTGAGCGTCTATGCCAAATGATCTGGCCAAGTTGATCAGTGTATCAGCCATTGAAAGTTCCAGGTAAATTTCCAGACGCGTTCCCATATTAAAAACCTGATACATTTCGGAGTCGTCTGCACCGCTAACCGACTGGATCAATTCAAAGATGGGAGGAGGTGCAAATAGGTTATCCTTGATAATGCCTAGCGGCCTGGGCAAGTACTTTAGGCATTTGGATTGACCGCCGCCGGAACAATGAATCAATCCATGAATCTGATCAAAATAGGTGTCCAACATGGCTTTCAGAACCGGAGCAAAGGTTCGGGTGGGGCTGAGTAAATGTTGTCCAATGTTCATTTTGTACCTACCGGGCATGGCATCCGTGAGTCGATATGGCCCCGTATAGACGACAGAGGCATCCATAGTGGGTTCAAACGATTCAGGATGGTTTTGGGCATAGTAACTCGACAAAAGATCGTGCCGCGCACTAGTAAGTCCATTGCTACCAATTCCGCTGTTGTATTGATGCTCGTATTTTGCCTGTCCATAGCTTGCCAAACCAACGATCACATCCCCGGCCTGAATTTTTTCATTGGTGATAATGCGATTTGCGGGCCAACGAGCCGTAAGTGTCCCATTTACGCCAACGGTCCGTACCAGATCCCCTACATCAGCCGTTTCGCCGCCCAGGTAGGCGATCCGGATGCCCTGGTCTTCCATCCGAGCCAAGAAAGATCGGGAACCCTCTATCAGCGCCGAAATTACTTCGCCCGGTATCCGATGTTTGTTTCGATCAATGGTGGAAGAAAAAATGAATTGGTCAGTGATGCCCACACAAAGCAAGTCATCCAGATTCATTACAATGGCATCTTGGGCGATTCCCTCCCACACAGAGAGATCACCCGTCTCTTTCCAGTATAGATAGGCCAGTATACTTTTTGTTCCCGCCCCATCGGCATGGGATAGATTCACCCATCCCGGGTCGCCGTAGAGTAAATCAGGATAAACTTTACAAAATGCATGGGGAAACAGTCCTGGATCCAGCTGCTTAACCGCCTGATGAACCTCCTCTTTCTGCGCAGAAACACCCCGTTGGCTGTATCGGGACATAAAAACCGGTTGAATGAGGGGTAAAATTACTGAATTCTGCACCTATTTTCAGAAGCGGGCCGACGTATCTTTGCGCGCCATGCAAATCCATCGATCCATTGATCAATTGCCCACTTTTCGACGGGCAGTGGTTACGGTTGGCACCTTTGACGGAGTACATACCGGACATCGTCAAGTACTGGATCAGGTCCGATCGGAAGCCTTTCGAATCAATGGTGAAAGTGTACTCATCACCTTTCACCCGCATCCACGGAGTGTTGTATCCTCACCCATCCTGGGCATTCGGCTGATCAACACACTCGAAGAACGGATCGAATTGCTTCAATCCTGCGGCATTGATCACTTGGTGATCGTACCCTTTACCGAACTATTTGCCAATTTATCGGCCGAACAATATGTAAGGGATTTCCTTGTAAACATATTTCATCCCCATACGTTGGTCATCGGGTATGATCATCGCTTTGGAAGAGACCGCGACGGGGATTTTCAGTTTCTCAAAGAGCAGTCAAACACTTATGGCTTTTCGCTTATGGAAATCTCCCCCCATCTGCTGGAAGCCAACGTCATTAGCTCTTCTCGGATCCGCGATACCTTGCTACATCATCAAATAGAGTACGCAAACCGGCTACTGGGCTATCCCTTTTTCTTCAGCGGGATGGTTGTTCACGGCAATAAAATCGGACGTACGCTGGGGTATCCGACGGCCAACTTACAATTTCCGCACGACGATAAAATTATCCCCGGAAATGGAATCTATGCTGTCTTTGCACAGCCTGAGCAATATGAAAAACCTTTCCAGGGAATGATGAGCATTGGATTCAGGCCCACGGTGGGCGGCACCCAACGAGTGGTAGAAGTTAATTTGTTTGCATTTGATGCCGATATTTATGATCGCACCCTTAAAGTACATGTCTTTCAGTATCTGCGCGCGGAAGTGAAATTTGACGGGTTACCCGAACTGGTAGCGCAAATGCACCTCGATAAGCAACAAAGCTTGCGGATGTTGCCTACTTCCCTCCCGACCGGACAATCTTAATGATCAACTCTTTCATCAGTTCCCCATCCGAGGTGCCCGGATCTCCCACACCAACCGCGCGCAAGTTGTACTCATGCAAAAGCAGTAATATTTGTTCCAAACCACTGTATCCGTACAGCTGAACAGCCGTTTGATATTCTTTTACGGCAAAAGGAGGCACCCCCAACAAGGCGGCTACATTACCACTGCTAGGCCCAAAAAGAAGCATGCACTTACTGAAAAAAGAATAAAGCGTAGGAAGCAATAACTGAATCGGTCCGGCTTTGGGATTCGATTCAAAATATTGAATGATTTGGATAGCCTTTTGCAGCTGTCTGTTAGCCAGGGCCCGCTGCAATTCGAAGGGATTGTAACCCCTACTGATTCCGACGTATTTTTCTATATGACTATCCTGAATGGGGATGGAGGCAGGAACATTCAGTACTAATTTTTCCAGCTCATTCACCATTCGACTCAGGTCATCGCCTACGAAATCGATCAACAGCGCCAATGCTCTTTCACTCATCATCCGGTTTTGGGCACGCAACCACTGCTCACCCCAACCAAGCAATTCGTTGGCATACAACTTTCTTGTTGTCAGCACTACCCCCTTCTCTTTTACGAGTTTGGAAAACCGTTTGCGGGCATCCAGCTTTTTATCCTTATATCCAACCACCCATACTGTGGTAGCCATGGGTTGTTCCAAATACGCTTCCATCTTATCCAGATCCCGCATTGATTGTGCCTCCCGCAAAATGACCACTTGACGTTCTGCGAACATCGGATAACGCCGACAGGCATTTAGTAAATCAGCCCATTGACAATCCCGGCCATAAAAAACAGTCAAATTAAAATCGCGTTGCTCCGCCGGCAGTAAATATTCGCCTGCGCTGGATAAAAGCTGCTCAATAAAATACTCCTCCTCTCCCTCCAACCAATAAACCGGTGCAGGGCTACCAGTTTTCCAATGATGGAGAATATCTTCCGGTTTCATGATGGCTAAGATACAGCCTTTCAGGCAGTTAGCTCTGAAAAACTACCTGCTTGGAGGTAGGTAGAAAGAACGCGCAGAAAAGCATCATTCGTTAAAATGATGAAAAACAGAAGACAAACTTGCCCAATGGGTGTGGATTTATCGTGTACTTTGTATTTAACTTAAAAAATAAATTATGGTAAATCAACTGGATCAATCTGGAGAACACTCCGTTTCCAAACAAAAGAATTGGATTATTGCCATACTGGCGCTGGCATTGGTTGCCACCTGGACTTTCTTGCTGATTGATCAACAAGAAAAGAAGGGAACCATCCAACAACAACAGGCCGACATAAGCAACTTGGATGCAGCGAAATTACGCCTACAAGAAGCATTTGATGAAAGCTTGACACGATTGGACTCGGTTGGCAATGTGAGCGACTCCCTAAAAAAGAAAGTGGCTAGCTTACAAACAGATATTAATTCAAAAAAAGCTGAGATCCGTCGCATTCTCAAAGACAACAATGCCAAAGAAGCCGACCTGGAAAAAGCCCGTAACCTCATTGCCGAATTGAACGACCGAATACTGACATTAGACGAAGAGGTAGCGCGGCTGACTGGTGAAAATAAAATACTGCGGTTCGATAACGCCCAACTGCAGCAAGACAAAAAAGAACTTGAAAAAGATCTGAATCGGACAAAAGGAGAAAATAAAAATTTGTCTGCAACCGTCGACAAGGCCTCCACTTTTGTTGCCTCCAACATTCAGGTGCAAGCAGTCGACGAGCGGAAAAGCGGAAAAGAAAAAACGACCGCCAAAGCCAAGCGGGTTGATAAATTGGTCGTCAGTTTTGATGTAGAAAACCGAATCGCACAATCGGGCCCAACCCCCATCCAATTGATCGTTACCGGTCCGGATGGCCAGGTAATCACCACCGGTGCTGAAAGTATATTCAACACCCGGGAAGAGGGCGCCCGAACTTTCACCGCGCAAGTGGATGTAAACTATACGCAAGGAACAAAACAAAATGTTCAATATCCCATTCGCGGATCATTTGGCTCGGGTTCGTATCGGATTGAGATCTATCAGAACGGATTTAAGATCGGGGAAGCCTCTCGACCACTGAAATAATTAACCTCCCCATAATAAAAAAGCCCTCCAGCAACCGGGAGGGCTTTTTGTTGGCAGCTAACGAGAGTTGCCTAGAATAGGTTATATCCATAGCTCACGTAGTAGAGACCTCCTACATATGGAGAGCCAAAACCCGTGCGCTGATATTTGTTCATGATGTTGGTTCCACCGACACGGAAAGTGCTCTTGGTATCTTTCGGGTTGTAGGTAACCTGTGCATCCAACCAGCCAAAGCTGGGAAGGGTGCCGGTGATGAAAGTTCCTTCGTAGTAGTTCTCATCCTGCCACTTGTAAACAACGTTGAACCCGAAATTTTTATACACGTTGTCGTTGCGAACCCCCAGGTTGAACCGGTAGCGTGGCGCATTGAAATAGGTAACAACAGTGGGATCTACATCACGCAGTTCATCCGAGAACACGTTTCCGTAAAGAATGAAGTTCTTGATCCACTGATACTGCAAGCTTACACCCCAACCGATCGAACGAACATCATCGGTAGAATTCTGGTTATACGAAACGTTATTGGTGGTGAAAGGGGAATAAAGTTCGGCATTGGCCCCATTACGGGATTGTGCAACGGCTACACCCACCAGGAAATCCTGATACAAGCTACTGTATACATAGGCATCCACTAACATCTTCTTTCCGATGATTCCCTTGTAGCCCAATTCGTAGGACTTTACGGTTTCCGGCTTCACCTCTCTGTAGGTAGCACGAACCAGTCGGCTGGAATCGGCAAAAGATCCGGCCCGGTAGGCCAGCACGCTGGCAGCGGTGTAACCCGGACGATCAGAATTCAGACGATAGTAATCTTGGAATTGAGGCAAGCAACCAATAAGGGCACCAGAACCGGTGACCAAACTGATGTATTGGTTTTGGTTGGTCGGAAAGCGATAAGCGGTTTGGTAAGAAAGACGAACAAAGTTCTCCGGAACCACTTTAAGTACCGCAGATACACGGGGGGTGAATTTGCCTTCGAAGTTGGTTTGCTTATCGTAGCGTCCGGAAGCGGTAAGGGTCAGGTTATCGTTGAAAAGTTTCTTCTTCAATTGGATATATCCACCGTACTCGTTGACACGAAGACGTTGAACTGTATCGGCAAAGATGGTTCCCTGAGAATTCATGATCCACTGTTTCCAGCTGGCACCTGCGATCACTTCAACCGCGTTCGAGAAACGGAAGATATCAGATAGGTTGAACTGTCCGTCAGAGGCATAGAGGTCCGACTTGTCCAGGAAGAGGGCTCCTCCTCTGGGGTCACGGATTGGACGGCTTTTGATGGTGCGGGCAGCATTGTTAAAGGCCGCGGTACCTGGAATAAAACGACCGGCATCGGCAGCAGCACGGGCAGCCTGATGCAATACAAAATCACTGGCCAGTCCACCATTCAAACGACGACCTTCTGAGAAGGTACCGATGTACTGCGGGAACCAGGTTCCACTAGGTTTGTGCGTTTCATTCAAGAAAGCACCCAATGCACTGGCGTTGTAGGATTCACCGGCGTTTTCCTGCGTCGTATACCCGCGCACATACCAATTCTTGTGGCGCAGTTCCAACTTGTGCTGAGCCATTTTCAGGTTGCGAAGGGAGTAACGATCAGCACCCGTATAAACCGTTGTACCGGTTCCGAAATAAGTATTGAAAGATGCTTCCAGTTTGTCGGTCAGTTTGTAATGAACGCCACCGGTAAGTTTAACGTTGATGGTGCCATAATCAACCAGATCCTGTTCATTGTAACCGGTACGGGAAACGCTGGCACGGTTGAAATAGTTGTTGCGCAGGCCAATATAGAAAGGCATCATATTTTGCACGGCTTGCTGTCCGGATGGTCCCAAGAAAGCCAGATTACCGATAAAGGCACCGATCTGGGCATTGGACGGATACATGGGGTTACCGATCAAGGTAAAGTAACCGTTTGCTGCATTGACCACATCGAACAAACCGCCCGTGCCCTGCAAAAGTGCTCGACGGGTCTGCTCCTGTACAAAAAAGGAGAAGGCGTTCATATCGGCGCTTGTCTCATCGCCATACACGTTAATTCCGTTGAAATTCGGATCGCTGATACGGTTTCCATCAGCTACCGTGCTCAGGATACCGATCTGACGCTTGTTGCGATAGTCCTCTGCTTCCCAATCGGCACCACGAACCAATTGAGCAGAAAACTTAACGCCCAATTTATTTTTATACACCTTGGCATACCGGATCGCCCAATCGTAGAAAGGCGAGGCGGAACGCTGGCGACCATCGGCGTGCATCAACCCTTGTTTAATGTTGTAGCTGAGGCCCTGGAATTTGAAGGGACTTTTGGTGGTGATCAAAACCGTTCCGTTCATACCACCGGAACCATAAAGTGCCGAAGAGGCACCCGACAGGATCTCCACGTTGTCGACATCGAGATCAACCGGTCCGGCAACGCTACCAACGGAGAAGTTCAACCCAGGTGCTTGGTTATCCATACCGTCAATCAACTGGTTCAACCGAGTATTACCACTGCTCACGAAACCGCGGGTGGTAATGGTACGGAAGGTTAAGCTGGCGGTGTGAACGTCCACTCCCTTCAGGTTACCCAATGCCTCATAATAGTTCGGGGCAGCAACTGCACGAAGCGCGGTGTTGCTCAAACGCTCCACGGTTACGGGCGACTCAAGTATACGAGTAGCCGTACGGGTGGCGGCTACCACTACTTCCTGTCCCAAATTGGTGCTGGCTTTGAAATCAACGCTTACCGGATTGGCGGCGCTGGTCACATTCACCTCTTGGTCTTCGAATCCAATCGAGCTGAACACCAGGGTAACGGGAAGCTTAGCCACTTTCAGGCTAAAGACTCCGTCTGAGTTGGTGTAGGTACCCTGACTGGTTCCTTTCACGGACACAGAAACAGCCGGAACAACTTCCTTGGTGGAACTGTTTCGTACGGTTCCGGAAACGGTAACTGCCTGAGCATTAGCCAGAACAGAAAAACAAACCGTCAAGACCAATGAAGCTAAATAACGGTAGCTTATTCTCATAAAAAGGGAGTTTTGGTTTTTGAAATTTGGGAGGGAAATTAGTCATTGTAGGGGGAAACGGGAAATTTTATTTTGACCCCGCAGGAGAATATGTTGAAATCTTGAGCCCCAATCAATTGGGTGCTTTTTTGGAGGGGTTTTATCTTCGGCCAAATGAGCCCCTTACAACTACCCGGTCAAACCGCCTTTTACCAAGGCAAGGTAAGGGACGTATACACCATCCAAGATCGACTCTTGGTGATGCTGGCCAGCGACCGGATTTCGGCTTTTGATGTAATCTTGCCCCGTCCGATCCCCTTTAAAGGTCAGGTTCTCAACCAGATAGCAGCCTACATGCTAGAGGCAACTCGAAGTATCTGCCCCAATTGGCTGATCGAGTCGCCGGCCCCCCAAGTATCGATCGGACATAAATGCAGCCCTTTTGCGATTGAAATGGTCGTAAGAGGTAATTTGACCGGACATGCCTGGCGAACGTATCGATCCGGCATGCGGATGCTCTGTGGCGTTGAAATGGCAGAAGGTCTCCGAGAAAACGATTTCTTTCCCACCCCGATTATGACCCCCAGCACCAAGGCCGCCGTAGGGCACGATGAAGACATCAGCGCAGTTGAAATTCTTCAGCGTGGCTTGGCCACTGCAGAACAATGGGAAGAACTTTGCCGCTCTGCCCTCGCGCTTTTTGAAAAGGGAAAAGCAATGGCAGCTGCAAACGGACTCATCCTGGCCGATACCAAATATGAGTTTGGACTGCTGGATGGGCAGATTACCTTGATGGACGAGGTACACACGCCCGACAGCTCCCGGTATTTTTATGCAGAAGGCTTCAACGAACGGCAAGCACAAGGGGAAAAACAAAAACAACTTAGTAAAGAGTTTGTCCGGGAATGGCTCATCGCCCATGATTTCATGGGAAAAGAGGGACAATCCGTTCCCCCCATGTCAGATGAATGGATCCAGACCATCTCAAACCGATACATCGAACTGTATGAAAAACTGATCGGCCAACCCTTCGTGCCGCAACCACAGACCTCAGAAGAGACACAAAAAAAGATTCAGCAGTCCCTAGACCGGATCCTCACCGCCCCTACTCGATAGCCGACCGATCCGCTGGCGGGATTTATTAAAAATATGCTGTCCCCGATCGATTCCCTGACGAAGCTTTTTTCGCTCCGCAACCGGTAAGTGCATTTGTTGCTGGCAGGTGGCAGAACAGCAGCTGTCCAGTTTACGGGCACAAGACTCACATTGGATGAAAAGAAGGTGGCAAGCATCGTTGGCACAATTCACATGGGTATCCGCCGGCTCACCGCATAGGTGACAAACCGCCAGCACATCATTCGTGATCCGCTCCCCCAACCGATCATCAAAAACAAAATTCTTGCCGATAAAATAATTTGGCAACCCCTGTTCCCGAACCTGGTTGACATAATGAATGATGCCGCCTTCCAGGTGATAGACATGTTGAAACCCATGATGCAGTAAAAAAGCTGAGGCCTTTTCACAGCGAATGCCCCCCGTGCAATACATCACGATGTTTTGATCTTTTTTTTCTGATAATAGGGATACGGCCATGGGAAGTTGCTCTCGAAACGTATCGGAGGGCACCTCGACGGCCCCTTTGAACCGCCCTACTTCATACTCGTAATAGTTACGCATGTCCACCAAGATCGTATTCGGATCTGCAGCCAGCTGATTAAAGGCTTCGGCTGACAGGTATTTCCCTTTCTGATCGATCCGAAAACTGGGATCTTCAATTCCATCGGCCACGATCTTTTTTCGCACCTTCACATCCAGCACAAAAAAAGATTTACCGTCATCTTGAACGGCAATGTTCAGCCGAAGTTGTTGCAACCCAGGAATTGAATCCAGACAATCTCTAAGCGCACTCAGATTTTCGGCGGGCACACTGATCTGAGCGTTGATGCCCTCAGTGGCTACATAGATCCTTCCGAGTACTCCAATCGGACGAAGCAATCGGTACAACGCGTCACGAAAATGGACCGGATCCAACAGTTCTACATACCGATAAAAGGAAAGGGTGGTGCGGGGTGTTTGGTCGGAAAGGACTTTTTGCTTGAGTTCCTTGCGCGACACCCGATTGTGTAAAGGGGCCATCGAATTGAATTTTAATTCTTGTTCAGAATCCCAATGGCAGGTTGGGCAAAATTCTAAACCAATGCAAAGATACTACCCTCAGTACTTTTCTTTTGGAAACAGGGCACGCAGGTATTTACCTGCCTGGGAAGCAAGTCCGGCAATCAGTCCCCCCAATCCAGCCGTCAGCAAATGAAGATAGATGACCTGTCCCTTCATGGGCAGTACCCAAGCCATCCGCGCCGAAAGGATGCCACCGTTAGCCGAATCGATCCAAAGGGTCAATCCCAGCCATAGCAAGAATATACCCAGAAATCCGCTTACAAAATTCCAGCCTCCTTTTTGAGGCATCAGGGCCCCGATAAGAAGGGCCGCAACAGCAAAAGTCCACCAAGGGAAAAACAATCCGGTCAAAAAACCAGCCAAGGCAACGGCGAGCTGCGATATCAAAAATTTCATAGAGGTCAATTAGTGGGTTTAAGATTCAACGTCCAGGCCGATTGATTTACTTCCGACGGACGCATTAGCCAAAGTTTGTTGTATTTCCCCTCAACCCAAGTATCCACATATCCATCATAAAAACGGCTGCCAGGATTTCCGCTTTGTCCGCCTGGATAAATACCATACGCTTCAATCTCTTTGCTGAGGTGTACCACCATTCGCCAACTGGGACCATGGCTTTTGGTTATCGCATTTACGATGTTTCCATTTCCACCAACTTTTAATTTCTTCCGCGCAAAGGAGGGCAACGCATCGCGTAACAAGTGATTAACGGAGGGCTCTTTAAAAAGTGACCAATTCAGCCTACCTTCTTTCTCATATGGAAGCAAGTAGGCGGTTGTCATTTTAAGGGAAGCCGTGACCAACTCGGACAGCGTTTCCTTGACTGGCGTATTTCGGTCATCGATGAACGGCATGTCTTCCTGTTCCCGCGCCAACCACTCAAAGGTTGTTTGCTCCTCAGGCCATGGTGCCGTTGGTTTTACTCGCTCCAGGTCATCGCGCCAGATTGCGGCTTGCAAACTATCAAACCAACACTCGTAGATGGTTTGCCCTTTTGAGTCCGGCGAGGCGAGTAGGTCCCATTGCTCAAACAGCTCGAGGTATCGACGTTCCGTCGCACTCAAGGAATCGCGTTTGACATAGTTGAGCAACAGGGGACGAACATCGGCCGCCAATGAATTGTAGTAATCATTGTGCAGGTCCATCACATCCTGAACCGTTACCTGCTGCATGGCTTTTAACTTATTATCAATGGTCACTCCCCGAGGAGTGATGTATCTACCCGGAATAAAATACGGATACCGATTGTCGGCCGGACGCTGATTGGCGCTTTGCAAAAAACCTTGATCGGGATTTTTAGCGTGCGGGTTTTCATTGTATGGAATATAACCCTGCCAGAAATAGGTAGTATCCTCTCCGGGCATCACATACAAGCCCTGATCCTGCCAGCGCGCCGGGAAACGACCTTGTTGCCAAATGGCAATGTCTCCGTTTTTGGAAGCAAATACGAAGTTTTGTCCGGGACAAGTAAAATATTGCAAGGCCGATTCGTACTCCTCATAACTCCGGGCCCGGTTCAGGTAATAAAAGGTCATCGCTTCGTTGCTGGGATCGTGACCGGTCCACCGCACAGCCAAGTTCTCCCCGCGTGACAAACTATCGCCAAAAGATTCATCGAACATAACCGGTCCAATCACCGTATAAGCCACCGTGTCATAAACGGTAGCTTGACCTTTCACTCGTATGGCTTCAATCCGCAAACGGGATTTTTGCCACTGCCCATTGAACCAATATTCCGACTTGGATCGGTCTTTGAATCGAATCCGGAAATAATCTTTTACATCCCGCTGCGAGTTGGTTACTCCCCAGGCAATGCTGTCGTTAAAACCAATGATCACAAAGGGAGAACCGGGCAAGGTAACGCCGTAAACACTGGAGACGGGTCCGTTTAACTGCATCTCATACCAAATGGAGGGCAACGACAACTCCAGGTGCGGATCATTACAAAGAAACGGAGCGCCGGATTTCGTTTTGGATCCGGACAGCACCCAATTGTTGCTTCCATTGTTTGGATCCGGGCGGTTTTCTTCTGTCGACAAGATGGGTTCCCGGGCAGCGCGACCGAACAAGTCTGAATCAGCCGACTCGGGTCGTTTCGGCTCGATGCTGGCATCCTCAAAGCGCGTTCCCTTGGGTATGATCGGCACCAGCGAATCATGCACCTGCGGATAGAGCATCCGCAGTTCATCCGGGACAAAGACCGATTTGGCATTTGTCATCCCCAGGTCGATCTCGGTGCTGCTGGAGAGATTTCGAGCCATCATTTTCAATAGCAGCGCCGAGCGGATATTGCTCCACCGCTCCGGTTTTACACCGAGTAATTTATACTCCAGAGGCAATTCGGCAACGGTGAGGTTGTCGATGTATGCATTCACACCCTGGGTATAAGCATCAAAGATTTGTTTGGATAAAGGATCTTTCTCTACTTCCGTCAACGCATTTTCGGCAGCGTAGCGCATACCCAGTCGACGTTGTTCTCGATCAAAGCGCAAGGCCTTTTCACCGGCAAATTCACTGGCCCTCCCTTCTGCGGCGCGGGTTTGCAAGTCGAGCTGGAACAATCGAAACCGAGCGTGTAAATACCCCTGAGCATAATAGAGATCCTCATCGTTTTCAGCGAATACATGCGGCACCAACCGGTCATCTATATGCACCTGTACGTTGCCTTTTAATCCGGGTAGCTTCAACTCCCCTCCATAATTTTTTTCGCGCGACTCCGCGTTCTGCCAAAAGCCATGCTGTGGACTCAGTAAAGGTCCTAAGGGTGGCAACGCCCCAAACGGTTTATCCAATAAATAAATCAGACCGGCCGTTAAGCCGGCAAACAGAATGGCAAGGAAATATTTCATAAAGAACGTGTGAAGCACAAGGTAAGAAAATGTGCTTTCCCAACTCAAGTCTTTCCCTTCAGCATGGGTACGAACTGAAATTCACCAAAGATTTCTTCTTTTGTTTCGGTTTCAGACACCCGCAGCACCCGGTACATCCGTTGGGCATCCCCCTCTCCAACCGGAACAACCAGTATACCTCCAACTTTCAGTTGCGCGATCAATTTCTCCGGTATATGAGGAGCCCCGGCTGTAACCAGGATCCGATCAAAGGGGGCATAGGTAGGCTGACCCGCGTAGCCATCGCCATAAAAAAATTCGATCATCGGGTATTTCTTGGACAACCACTGAAACGTTCGCACCTGATCGTATAAAGTCCGCTGACGCTCGACCGTAAACACGCGAGCCCCCATTTCAGCTAATACCGCGGCTTGGTAGGCACTGCCAGTACCCACCTCCAAGACCCGCGCCCATTTTTTTACTTCCAACAATTGTGTTTGAAAGGCAACCGTGTAGGGGTGCGAGATGGTTTGATCCGCTTCAATGGGAAAGGCGCGGTCCTCATACGCAATCTCCTCAAAACCCACATCCAGAAAGAAATGACGCGGTACCCGTTCCAGGGCCCCCAACACCAATGGATCTGAAATGCCTTTGGCTTCGAGCTGTTTGACCAGCTTTTTTCGCAACCCTTGGTGACGAAAGGTATCCGTGTTGGGTCTGTGCATGTAATTACCCCTTCAGATTCAGTTCCTGAATGATTCCCTGAATATGTGTTTCCAACTCCGCATCGACCCGGTGATACGCATCGGCCAATGGCAATGGTTTATGCACACTGAAATAGAATTTTATCTTGGGCTCCGTACCACTGGGGCGGGCCGCGATCTGGCTTCCATCCGCCAATTCGAAGATCAATACATTCGATGCCGGTAGGGTCAAATCGGTTTTAAGACCGGTTCGCAGATCAAGCGACTTGCTCGTTTGATAATCATCCAACTTCACGACGGCTACACCATTTATTTGCTTGGGAGGTTGCGTTCGATACCCTTCCATCATCGCGGCGATCTGCTGTTGTCCGTCCATTCCTTTTTTAGTCAGGGAGATCAATTTCTCTTTATACAATCCATATTCCACATACAAATCGATCATTTTTTGGTACAGACTTCTGCCGTTGGCACGTTCAACGGCGGCCATCTCACAAAGCAGCGCTACTGCGCTGACGCCATCTTTATCCCGGATCTGATCGCCGATCATCAACCCAAAACTCTCTTCGCCCCCGACAATATAATTTTCCTTTCCCTCTTTTTGTCGGATGAGATCCGCGATCCATTTAAAACCCGTAAGTACCCGGTAACAGGCGATGGAATTCTTTTGAGCAATGGCATCGATCATGGGGGTGGTGACGATGGTGGTGATCACCATGTCGTTGGGTTGGGCCAACCCCTTGCTGCGCCGCGCTTCCATCAGATAATTAAACGCCAGCACGGCGGTTTGATTGCCATTCATCAGCATCCATTCCTCTTGATCGTTGCGTACCCCGATGGCAATGCGATCGGCATCCGGATCGGTGCCACAAAGAATATCCGCATTCAACGCTTTTGCCAGATTCAGCCCTAAACGCATGGCTTCGGATTCCTCCGGATTGGGATAGTCAACAGTTGGAAAATTTCCATCGGGCGTAGCTTGTTCTTCCACGATATGAACGTTCCGAAATCCAAAGGCTTTCAATACATCCGGGACCAGCTTAATGCCCGTTCCATGAATGGGCGTATAGACAATCTTTAAGTCGGATTGCTGCTCGATCTTTTCCGGGTAGACACTGAGGCCCTTGACCATTTGAATGTACTGTCGGTCGAATTCGGCACCGAGTGAATGAATTCGGTGTTCCCCACCGGACCACATTACTTCCTGCACCGTAGCGATCTTTTCAACTTCCGTAATAACATTTTTGTCGTGCGGAGGCACCAATTGAGAACCATCGTTCCAATAGGCCTTGTAGCCGTTGTATTCTTTCGGGTTATGGGAGGCGGTACAAACCACACCGGCTTGACAACCCAATTGGCGGATCGCATAAGAAAGCTCGGGTGTTGGCCGCATGTCCTCAAATAAAAAAACTTCCATGCCATTGGCTGCGAAAACCTGTGCAGTGGTTTCAGCAAAAAAACGGCTGTTGTTGCGGCTGTCGTGTGCAATAGCCACTTTCACCCCACCCGGAAAACATCGATTCAAGTAATTGGAAAAGCCTTGGGTAGCCATGCCCACGGTGTATTTGTTCATGCGGTTGGTACCCGCGCCCATCAATCCCCTCAATCCGCCCGTACCAAACTCAAGGTTTCGATAAAACGCATCGGCCAGTGCCGCCGGATCCGTTTGCTGAAGCAGGCGGACTTCCTCGCGTGTTTGCAGATCAAATTGATCGGACAACCAAGTGGCTATACGGTTTTCGATCAGCTCATTCATGTAAAAAATTTACGCAAAAATAACCAAATTGAAGCAGGTCACACAGACTCTTTGAATACCTTTAGGCCATGCACACGCGGCTATCCGTTGTATTTTTTTTCTGTTGGTCGGCCTCCCTCTCCCAACCCAATTCCTACTCCGACACAACGCAATCCGATCGCCCCGATTCGACAAAAAAAATCTCCTACAATTCCAGACGGATCTGGGCGGGTGCCGGACAAACCCTGGGTTATGGCACGGCCCTCGTATTGTTGAATCAAACTTGGTACAGCCAATACCCGCGTAGTTCCTGGAAAGTCTTCAACGACTGGAGCGAGTGGAAACAAATGGACAAATTCGGCCACGTATACGGTACCTATGTGCAAGGACGGGCCAGTATGGAGATCTGGCGCTGGGCCGGTGTGCCGCGTAAAACCCGGATTTGGGTAGGCGGACTCACCGGTACCGCCTTTCAAACCTTGGTGGAGTATATGGACGGCCGGAGCGCTGCATGGGGATGGAGCTGGGGCGATATCGGTGCGAATTTGCTGGGAAGTACAGCCTTGATTGCGCAGGAATTGGCATGGGACGAACAACGCATTCAATTGAAACTCTCGTTTCACCCTACCCGCTATAGCGACCCCCAACTTCAGCAAAGAAGTATTGAACTCTTCGGAGAAAACTGGGCTTCCCGGATAATGAAAGATTACAATGCGCAAACCTACTGGGCCAGCGTACGAATCAAATCTTTTTTAAAAAAGGCGAAGGTGCCTGAGTGGCTCTGCGTCTCTTTTGGCACGGGTGCCTCGGGTCTTTGGGGCGGAGCGCGCAACATCAAAAAAGATGCGGCCGGAAATGTGTTGTTCGATCGCAGCGATATCCCCAGACGCAGACAATGGTATTTATCGCCCGATATCGACCATACCAAAATACACACGCGGAAAAAATGGGTACGATTCGCCCTGCTTGCGCTTAGTGCTTTCAAAGTTCCCCTGCCCACCCTGGAAATGGAGGCCGGAAAATGGAGACTTCGGCCCCTGTATTTCTAATCCCTAATTTCGTAGCATGAGAAAATCAATTTGGGCACTCTGGCTGGCACTGACCCTTACCGCCTGTAAAAAGAATACGACTCCGGAGCCGGATGTGGCCGCCGAGATAACGATCACCAATCCGACGGCCGGAACCATTTTCCTAAACGGCAGCGCGCTGCAAATCCGCGGATCGGCTACGGATAATAATGTACTGGCCTCGGTTACCTGCACCATACGAAACAGTAACAACAATGCGATTTTGTACAACCGTACCCTCAGCACCGGCAACGTAGGTTTTTTTGATTATTCTCAAAATTGGACCATCACAGGCATTACTACTATAACCCCTGCCAAACTAATCGTTACCACCACAGACAAGCTTGGCTTCTCCGTCAGCAAAGAGGTATCCTTTCAACTCATCGACTAATATGACTTGGATCTCCCCCCTCCTTTTTCTGATCGCCCTCGGCACGGGGGTGTTTCTGTTTGCCCGCCGGATCCAATCGATCCTTAAAATGATTCGGGTTGGCCGACCCGATCTACCGTCCGACCAACCAATAAAAAGATGGGCACAAATGATGCGACTGGCCTTGGGGCAGCAAAAAATGTTTCGCAACATTCCGGTGGCCCTCCTGCACTTGATTATCTATGTCGGATTCATCATCATCAACATCGAAGTATTGGAGATCGTGCTGGATGGACTGACCGGTGCGCACCGTTTGTTCCTCAATCCGCTGGGTACCATCTATCCCCTGCTAATCAATAGTTTTGAATGGTTGGCCCTGGGAGTCTGGGTGGCCTGTGTCTTCTTTTTGGTCAGAAGAAATATATTATACATAAAGCGGCTACGATCGAACGACCTAAATGGCTGGCCCCGTACCGATGCAAACCTGATTCTCGCCATAGAGATCGTACTGATGAGCTTGTTTCTATTGATGAATGCGTCCGATACACTCTTGCAAACACGCGGAATTGAACCCTACGCAACCGCCTACACCGGCAACTTTCTCATTTCCCAATATCTACATCCCCTGTTGTCGGGATGGGGCGACGCCTCCCTCATCTTTTTGGAACGAGGGTGCTGGTGGCTGCACATCCTGGGCATTTTGGCTTTCCTGAATTACTTGCCCTACTCCAAACACCTTCACATCCTTTTTGCCTTTCCAAATGCCTACTATGCCCCGCTCGAGCCAAAAGGAAAAATGGTTAACATGCCCTCGATCCAACAGGAAGTGGAATTGGCCATGAATCCGGCCGCAGTTACCACCCCGTCAACTGAGCCCCCCGGACGATTTGGTGCCAAGGATGTGCAAGATCTGGGACAAAAAAATTTATTGGATGCTTTCAGTTGCACGGAGTGTGGACGTTGCTCTGCCGCTTGTCCCGCGCAGCACACCGGCAAACTCCTCTCTCCTCGTCGAATCATGATGCAAACCCGCGACCGGATGGAAGACCTGAACAAATTGCCCCCGGACCAACGCACTAACGACGGAAAGTCACTCTTGCACGACTACATTACGGTAGAGGAACTTCGCGCTTGCACTACCTGTCAGGCCTGTGTGGAGGAATGTCCGGTCAGCATCAATCCGCTCGACATCATCCTGCAACTTCGGCGCTATTTGGTCATGGAAGAAAGCAATGCACCGGGCGAGTGGACCGGCATGTTCGGAAACGTAGAAAACAACTTTGCTCCCTGGAAATTCTCCCCCGAAGATCGAGACGCCTGGATGCGGGTGGATAGCTAATCAATCTTCCGGCGCCGCAGCATTTTTTTTACAAGAACGCCACATCCGCCATCCCTGCCAGAGCGCCGTGATCAAATAAAAACTACCAATCACCCAATGCAAGGTTGATGGATCTTCCTGGAAACTTTTTCCGGCCAATTGTCCGGTGTAAATAAAGACGCCGTTGGCAAAAAAAGTACCCAATCCAATTCCGATCAGATACTCCCAATACGTACCTCCATTGGGATAAAGGATCTTACGCTCCATCAGAACGGTTGACCAGCCTAACCAAAAAGGAATCTGGGCGGTACTGATCGAACAGAGGAACATACCAAAAAGTAGCGGGGGCAATACGTTGCTAATAGCTACAGGAGTGACATTTTCCGGATACAAGGCCGTATGAAAACTCTCGGTCGTCAAAAGGATCAAAATGAGAAGCGTAATTCCATTCAAGTAGCGCATGAACGTTTTGTTTCGATGTAGCCAATCCACTGCAAACAGCGATAACCGCACATAAATCAGCTCCACCGTCAGGGATCCGATCGAAAATTGAATGGCAGCCGAAAGTCCCCGATCGATCGACAACTGCATGGCCGCCACATTGGTGGTACCCAACGGCAAGGAACCCAGAAAACTGACGGTCAATCCGGCCAAAAAAACTTTCAGGAATCGGGGCATGATATAAAGTTACAAACTCGGCCGGGGGCGCCATTCCAACTTTTTGAAATGCTTACCGGATGCATGCAAAAATTTCAAACCCCGCATGAAGGACCAGTACCGATGCCCCTGTTGGTGGTTGTGTCGGCTGATCTCAAACAGTGCTTCCCAATGCTTCAGGATTTCGCGATAGGCCTGCCACAAACTCTTCCCGCAATCATAAATGTGATTGGGCTCGGCCCCGCACCCATTGAACTCCAAGATCGAAAAATCACCTCCGGTGCAGAAATCATCAATGGAACGAACCTTCAGATCGTACCGACCGTAGTAAAATTGGGTGCGGTGGCTGATGGCGTCGAAGCGCAAAGTCAGCGAATCCGAGATGTGATCGGATAAATTATAAAAAAAAGCCCCCCGGTTGTGATTGGCTGCATGCGATAAGAAATAGGGCTCCTGGTCGGGAATGACCCGCTCAAATTGGGCCGCATGACGATCCGATAATTCCTCGATCCGACTCGAAGCCTTCGGATGCTGCCGAATCAATTCCAACAACGTAGAACGTCCATCTCCCCGTACCTGAAGCATCGTTTTATGAATGAATCCACTGATGGTTCCGGTCGGACTGGATGGATGTCGGTAATAAAAAATACTGACCTCAGCCGGCCAATCGATCCATTCTTGAACCACATACTCGACGGGTACCGATCGATGATAATTCAATAGCTGGTCATTTTGATCAATGCGCTCAAACCATAGCCCCTTCATGCCTACATCGGGCTTTACAACCAGGGGAAATTGATACCCCGTCTCGATCTGCTTGAGCAGTTCGGCTTCGGGCAGCTTGGGATCTATATAAATAGTGCGCGGATACGACTCCAAGGGCAGCTGGTCATACATCTCTTTCTTCCCCTCCCCCTCCATTCCGCCAAACGTAATCGTTGGATTGGAGGAACTAAAGAACCAAAAGGAACCGCTTCGCAGGCAATACCACAACCAAAAAGGGGTCAGAGGAAAATAAATCAGCTTGAAAGGCCATTTCTCCCAACGCATCCAATCAGGCAGTTTCATCGGCATGGGCAAAAATAAAGGGGCTTATCCGGAGCCCATCGTTTTACGTTAATTTTGTTTGATCAAAACAAAACTGGCATGTCGCTTCCCCCCATAAAAACCATGGCTGAATGGCTGGCCGAAGGAAAAGAACCGGAAGTGCTGTTTTGGATCGGCTGTTCCGGGAGTTTTGATCAACGGGCACAACGGATCACGCGGGCCTTCGCCCGCATCCTTCAAAAATTGGAGATCCCCTTCGGTATTCTGGGCAAAGAAGAAATGTGCACCGGCGATTCGGTACGCCGCGCCGGCAATGAGTTTCTCTTTCAGATGATGGCCTATCAAAACATCCAAATTCTGAACGGATACAACATCAAAAAAATCGTGACGGCCTGTCCCCACTGCTTCAACACGCTAAAAAACGAATACCCCGAACTGGGCGGAAACTACGAGGTTATCCACCACAGCGTCTTTTTACAGCAATTGATCGATTCCGGGCAAATCCGACTACAAGAGGGCGGCATCTTCAAGGGCAAACGCATTACCTATCACGACAGCTGCTACCTGGGCCGCGCCAACCAGATCTATGATGCACCGCGTAAAGTGCTGGAGGCATTGGATGTGGAACTGGTCGAGATGAAACGCTGTCGCTCAAAAGGAAGTTGCTGTGGCGCCGGCGGCGCCCAGATGTTCAAAGAAGAAGAAACCGGAAAAATCCGCATCAACATCGATCGCACCCAGGAAGCGCTCGAAACACAAGCTTCCATCATCGCAGCCGCCTGCCCCTTCTGCAACACCATGATGAGCGATGGCGTGAAACTGGCCGAACGAGAGTCCGTCGTTCAAGTCTTGGACATCGCAGAGATCGTGGAATCTTCTCTTAATTTTTCTGAATGAAGCTCGAATATCAACACCTGATCGACCCAAGCCTAGCGCCTCAATCCCGGGTTTGGATCTACCAGTCCAACCGAACCTTCACCATTGCAGAAGCACTTAAATTGGAAAAACAACTGGAGGCGTTTACAGCGGAGTGGACCAGCCACGGCGCAGCCGTAAAAGGAGCCGGATATTTATTCTTTGGACAATTTCTGATCCTGATCGCCGACGAAACCGCCGCAACCGTCAGCGGTTGCAGCACCGACAAATCCGTTCACTTCATTCAATCCATCGAAAAAGAATACGGCGTACTGCTGCTCGACTTTACCACTCTGGCGTTTTTACTTAAGGATAAGATCCAATTACTTCCGATGGCTCAATTGCCTTACGCAATCGAACATGGTTATATTGGACCTGCTACACCCTATTTCAATAATCTGGTTTCTACCCTCTTTGAATTTCAGACGCAGTGGATCATTCCCTGTGGTCGTTCCTGGTTGGCAAAGCGACTTCCGACGCTGGCCTTCAACGAGCCGGCTTAGTCGGCTTGGAGGGCTTGGACTGAATGTTCCAGGCGGCTGTTAACCTAAAATTCCGGGTGCGGGTTCGGCTAAAACTCTCCAACGAAAAATTGGGTGCATAGGTGAACGTATATCTTCGCTGGTCGCGCAGCGGGTCGATCGCATTAAACGAAATCACCAATTTTTTCTGCAGGAATTTCCATTGCGTCCCCAGATTCAAACTCCCGTTCCACCGCGCATAGCCCTGTGGAGAAGCAAACCGGTTCAGGTTAAACTGCCCTGTGAAACTCGCCCGGTCGTGTGGCGTAAAACTAGCTCCAACCGTCGAGGTCAGCGATCCCCCATCACGAAAACGACGAACCAGCTTGTCATAACTTCCATATAAGTTATAGATGTAGCTTGCATTTGAATTGATCTTGAGCTTTTTGTAAACTGTAAAACTGCTCCAAAAACTGACCTCCCATTCATTTCGATTGCTGATATTCTCCCAGGTGAGCAGGGTCTCTCCCTCTTCGGCCAAGGTGCGTACCTGGCTGTATACATCCTTCACGATGTTGTGTCCGAAACCTATGTTGAAGAAACGGCCGGATCGACTCCACCCCGTCACCAGATAGATGTTATGGGAGGCGGATGCGATGAGGTCGGGGTTTCCGAATCGAGTATTGTACGGATCTGAAAAATCAACCGTAGGGTTAAGTTCTGCGAGTCCGGGTCGACGAATGGTTTGCTTGTACGATAGGGTCAGGTTGTAGCGATCCTTCCAAGATCGATTCAACGTGGCAAAGGGAAGCCAATTCCCGTATTGATTTTCCCGGATCTGGTTTTCCTTGTGAAGATCGAACCGGATCAACGTGTGCTCGTAGATCAGTCCCGCCAGCAAACTAAAATGTTCTGTGAAAAGCTGTTTGATGGACAGGCGGTACTGCTGGATATTTTGTCTGAATTGAAAATCCTGATTCAGCGCCGGCATATCCACCAGCTGAAACGCGGGTACTTTCAGATATTGAGCCAATACATCGACCCAATTGAGGGATTGGCTGTAGAAAATTCCGCTTGATAAATAGGTTTTTTTTGCAACCAGCATCCGATCGTAATTCAGTCGGGTACTCCAGCCAAGGATGCGGGTGAAATTGTCTTGGTATTGGATAGAATCTTTCCCGGTAGGGGTCCTGTCGTTGAATAAAAAGTTCTGTTCAAATCGACGCAGGTTTGAATTATCGGAAGCATTGGTTTGAAAAATGAACCGAAGGGTCTCTCCGGGTTTTGGTCGCCATGTATAGGTGGAAATTTGAGCGAGGGATTGATTGGCTCCGGTTGAAGTAACGGCACGCAAACTATATCGCCACTGCTCCCCCGACCGATTGATGTTGCTGAAGTAGGTATTGTTTTCGTTGTTGAACTGATTGTCGTTGTACTGCAACACCAGGTTGATCGAATGCTTTTTATGCCATTCATAATCGAGCGATACCCGCGCGGAGGGTCTTTTCGATCGATTCTGATAATCCGAGACCGTATTGAATTGGTTTGTAGAGTCGCGGTAAATATTCTGCCGGTTCGAATATCCATCCCCGGCAAATCGATTTTGATTGAATCCTGCATTGATCTGTAGCGAGAGCCGGTCTTTTCGATAGGTGAAATGCCCGTTGGCCGACCACTCGCCTCTAGTTCCGCCCGACTGCGCCAAGCGGCCCGATCGCCCCACGCGGCCTTTTCGGGTGACGATGTTTATCACTGCCGATTCCTGCGCAAATTGAGGCGGGGGGTTGGTCATTACCTCGATCTTCTCAATCGAACTACCTTGCATCGACTCCAACAATTCCTGCAATTGCTGCATATTTAACTCCACTGGCTTGTCATCGATCAAGATCTTAGGCTCTTTTCCCCGTACGGTCAATTTTCCGTCCGGATCCTTATTTACCAACGGTACCTGCGTCATCAGGTCCGATACGTTGGAACCGGCCGCCAGCGGTGAATCACCCGCCATAAACGTAACGTTCCCGTCCTTGGATTGAATCAAGGACCGATCAACCACAATAACCACCGAATCGAGCTGAGCCGCTCCGCTCAGGGATAGCTGAATCGAACCCAGCGAATACAAGCGACGTCGATTATCCAACTGCAGACTATCGATCCGAATCGTGCGGTATCCGGCAGCACTTACCCACAACGAATACCTTCCATCAATTAAATCTTCCCATATAAACTCGCCGCTTGCACCCGTCTGTTTGTTTTTGACAACCTCAATGGCATTTTTTGCACCTAGCGAATCGGTCAAAAACATCAACCGCAGGTTCGCTCCCGGTAAGGGTTGCTGGTTCGCATCCACCACAAACCCGGAAATCCGACCCAAATTCGTCTGTGCCCCCAACGTGCCTCCTGTAGATAATATAGCAAGAAGCAATAGCCAACTTTGAATTATTGCAAAGACTCGGTAAGACATAACCACGGAAAGATACCATTTACCTCAACCGCTTGAATTCAATGACATAATATATTGTTAATCAATGATCTTTATATGACTGACAGGATGTCACGAAACTCATATATTCTTTATATTTGCAGTCCGTTTTTACCATGCAAACGTTGACCACCGAAAAACAACACCACGAATCGAGGCAGGGAGAGGCTTATGCGCCTTTTTCTGCTGATCCGAACCAATACGACCGGCTCTTTTACATCGAGAGCTACGGATGTCAGATGAATTTTGCCGATAGCGAGGTTGTTGCCTCTATTTTACAGGATCAGGGCTATGGAGCTACGCGTTTGCCGGACCAAGCCGATCTGATATTATTGAATACCTGTTCCATCCGGGAGAAGGCCGAACAGACTGTCCGCAAGCGTCTCACCGAATTCAAGCAGCTCAAAAGAGAAAAAAAAGGCTTGCTGATTGGTGTATTGGGTTGCATGGCAGAGCGGTTAAAATCAAAATTCTTGGAGGAAGAGCGGCTGGTGGATCTGGTAGTAGGACCGGACGCGTACCGAACCCTTCCACAGTTGATTGACGAAGCCGGTACAGGACAAAAAGCGGTGAACGTATTATTGAGTCGGGATGAAACCTATGCCGACATCGCTCCGGTTCGATTAAGCAGCAACGGCGTGAGTGCTTTTGTCAGCATCATGCGGGGCTGCAACAATATGTGTTCGTTTTGCGTGGTGCCCTTTACGCGTGGAAGGGAGCGCAGCCGGGACAATTCTTCCATACTGGGTGAGTGTTCCGATCTCTTTGAAAAAGGATATCGGGAGGTAACTTTATTGGGGCAAAACGTGGATTCCTATCATTACACGCCCGCGTCGGGAAGCAACTCCATCAATTTTGCACAACTGCTGGAGCAGGTTGCACGGATCTCTCCCCAGCTACGGGTACGTTTTTCCACTTCTCACCCCAAAGACATTACCGATGAGGTATTGCATACCATGGCGCGGTTTTCAAATATCTGTCGCTATATACACCTGCCCGTTCAAAGCGGATCGACCCGGGTGCTCCAACTCATGAACCGCACCTATACCCGGGAGTGGTATAAGGCCAAGGTGGATCGAATCCTGGAGCTCCTGCCGGATTGCGGCATCTCTTCCGATATCATCGCAGGTTTCTGTACGGAGACCGAGGAGGATCATCAGGATACGCTTGACATTATGCGTTACAGCCGATATGATTTCAGCTATATGTTTTTTTACAGCGAGCGACCCGGCACCTTGGCACAGCGCCGTTATGCCGATGACATCCCGGAGACCGTTAAAAAGGAAAGACTGCAGCAGATCGTAGCCGTTCAAAACGAATTGTCTCTGCTCAGCAACCAACAAGACATTGGAAAGGTATTTGAGGTGCTGATTGAAGGAAACAGCAAACGAGACGACCAGGCTTGGATGGGCCGAAACACGCAGAACAAAGTGTTGGTATTCCCAAAAACCGAAAAAATATTAAAGCCCGGCGACTATGTGCAGGTAAAAGTGGATGCCTGTACACAGGCCACCTTGCTGGGCAGCCTTGTAACAGAATAATTTTTTATGTCAGAATTACAATCCATAAAAAATCGATTTGGCATCATTGGCAATGCTCCTGCGCTGAATTTTGCGTTGCAAGTGGCAGAACAAGTTGCCGGCACCGACCTGACGGTTTTGATCAATGGAGAAAGCGGTGTAGGTAAAGAAGTTTTTTCACAGATCATCCATCACTTGTCGGCCCGCAAACACAATCCCTTTATCGCGGTGAACTGCGGTGCCATACCGGAAGGAACCATCGACTCTGAATTATTCGGCCACGAAAAAGGGTCATTTACCGGCGCCGTGGAATCGCGCAAAGGCTATTTTGAAGCAGTGAACGGAGGCACGATTTTTTTGGATGAGGTAGGCGAATTGCCGCTGGGAACGCAGGCCCGGCTGCTTCGGGTATTGGAGACCGGCGAATACATTCGGGTGGGATCTTCCAAAGTACAACGCACCGATGTACGGGTGGTGGCTGCCACGAACCGCGACCTCCTGCAGCAGGTACAGGAAGGAAAATTTCGGGAAGACCTTTATTATCGATTGAACACGGTTCCGATTCGGGTGCCGGCACTGCGGGATCGGGCGGAGGATATTCATCTGCTGTTTCGAAAATTTTCGGCAGATTTCGCCAATAAATACAAGACGCCTTCCATTCAGTTGGATGAGGAGGCCCAACGGGTTTTGAACGAATATCCCTGGCCCGGAAACGTACGCGAATTGAAAAACATTGCTGAACAAATCTCTGTACTGGCCAAAGATAAGCGCATATCGGCTACTGCCTTAAAACAGTTTCTCCCTCCGGTTTCAGCAAACCGAATGCCGGTGCTGGCTAGTAGTGTAGCGGCTGGACCGGAGTTTGCCAATGAACGGGAAATCTTATACAAACTTTTTTTTGATATGAAAAAGGATGTGACCGAGCTGAAGCGTCTATTCCTGGAGTTGATTCAAAACCCGGAGCTGGCCGCGCAGCATCCTCAGTTTGTACATGAATTGGAACGTTTACAACCCATTCCGGAGCACAACAATCCAATCTCTTTTACGCGCGTAGCCGGAGCCGCTCATCCCACAGTGCCTGTATCCGTTCCAACAACTGTCGATGCACACGTGGAAGTGGAGGAAAGTTTAAATATTTTAGACAAGGAACGAGAGCTCATTCTAAAAGCCCTAAAAAAACACAAAAGCAAACGAAAGGATGCTGCGGCGGATTTAGGAATAAGCGAACGAACACTATATCGAAAACTCAAAGAATATAACATAGAAGAGTGAAAAAAATCATCTATTCAATAGCCTCTTTGGGTGCTGTAATCATTGCACTGTTTATCGTAGGTAGCATACCCATCAGTTGCGGCGTATACAAATTCAACGATGCAACCGTGCCCGATAGTATAAAGACCATTAAAATCAATTTTATTGAAAACCGGGCCAGCTATGTCAACCCGCAGCTGAGTCCGCGTCTCACCGATCGGCTGCGGCAAAAGGTTATCGGGCAAACCCGGTTAACACAAACCAATGCAGCAGCCGACTGGGAAGTCATTGCCACCATCACCCAATATTCCTTTTCCACTGCTGCCATCAGCGGTCAGCAAGTAACTACCAACCGACTAACCGTTGGCATCAATGTAGTGGTGAACGATTTGAAGGCCGGGAAAACAGATCGATCGGACATCAGCCGAAGTTTCGATTTTAGAAGTAACTTGTCATTCACCCAGGCAGAGAATGCGCTACTGGATGAAATGTTGAGAACCTTAACGGATGAAATATTCAATAAAATATTTTCGAAATGGTAAACCCGGGGCAGTACATAGAAAAAAAATGGAGCATCTGGGTTAACCAACTTCCTCAGCCGGCCTCTGAGCTGGTCGAGCAGTTTCCTTTCAGCGGTCCCCTTCAACTACACGCCCACTCCGGATCCGCTTCGGCCTCCATCCGTCAAGCACTTTTTAGTACTTTCCCTACCCCTCAGATTCCCTTGGAATCCTCTGCTGACCCAAAAAATTCGAACAGCAAGTTGTCCCCCCCATCCGAAAATGAGCCTTTTGTTTTTGAACCGTACCACACGGTCGACTATTTTGCCTCCCAGGGCATAAAACCCCCTGCGCTGGATCATACGACGGACAGATTTGGTCAGCAACTTAAGAGTTTTACGGACTGGCTAAAGGTGATGAAGCGACTCCCTCTCACGGAGGTTACCCGGCAGATCCCGGTAGAGAAGGAAAAACAAGTGGCGGATCTGGCGCATGAATCACTGGATGAAAAACAAATCTGGACAGAGGCCATGGCAGCGGTCTGGATTAAGCAAGGGGAAAAACAGAAAGCCATTGAAACCTATCGACAATTGAGTTTGCTTGATCCCTCGAAAAGTGCTTATTTTGCAGCAAAGATTAACGAACTTAATACCCTGTCATGACGCTATTTTTCCTGATTATGATCATTTTGGCTTGCGTAATTCTGAGCCTTATCGTATTGGTTCAAAACCCCAAAGGAGGTGGTTTAGCCGGTAACATCGCAGGGCTTAGCAACCAGTTCATGGGGGTAAAACAAACAACCGATGTGCTTGAAAAAGGCACCTGGATTTTTGTAGGTTTGATAGCAGTTCTATGTATGATATCCGTTTGGTTCATGCCCGGCGACAATGTAAAAGGCGGAGTAGACAGGATCAATCAAGCAACCGGCACTTCCATCCCAGCACCCACAAAAACGAACACCGATGCCAAGGGTCCGGTTACCGCTCCCCCTGCCTCCGGAAATTCATCTGGTTCATCCACTCCTCCCAACACAACTCCCGGTAGCGGAAAATAATCAACCGCTTTTATGTTTAACCAACCCCGACTTATCGGGGTTTTCTTTTAAATTGTATCATGCGGCTACGAATTACGATCGCGGTTGTGCTGTTGATGCTTGGGGGATCGATGTGGGTATTCTTGCATCCGCTTGTGCAGAATCCAAAGGAGAATCGCCTTCAACTATACACGGATACCCCCATTGAAATCGTAGGCAAACAATTAGAAGAAAAAGGCATGCTAAGCAATGCGTCGTGGCTTACCGGTTCGGCGCGAATCATGGGACTCCGGTCAGTCAAACCCGGCTCGTACCTCGTATCCGACGGAGAAAATTTATACCAATTGTTGCAACGATTGGCGAAGGGAAGACAAACGCCCATAAAATTGATATTGGGAAATGAACGAACACGCTTGCGCACCCCCTATCAATTCGCCTCTAAAATGCAACGATCCGATTTTACCCGGGCCGACTCAATGGCCTGGATTCGTTTTTTGAGATCCAATGACTCCTTGAAAGTATTTGGCGTAGATACCCTTACCGTAATGTCTCGATTATTACCGTTGACGTTCGAGATCTATTGGACCGATTCACCCCACCAGGTATATCAAACGTTCATGAAATCCTGGAATGTTTTTTGGAATGCGACCCGCAAACGTCAAGCTGAAACGATCAACTTGAATCCCACCGAAGTTCATATACTGGCATCCATCGTCGAGGAAGAAACACAACACGGCCCCGATCGCCCACTGATTGCCAGCACGTACTTGAATCGGCTTCGCACCAACATGCGTTTACAAGCAGATCCATCCGCAAAATTTGGGTCTGGCGATTTTGGCGCCAAGCGAGTCACGTTCGCGCACCTTCGCCATGAATCGCCCTATAATACTTACCTGCATGCCGGCCTTCCGCCTGGCCCCATTTGCCTGCCCTCCATCGCTGCCATTGATGCCGTGCTACAAGCCCCTTCCACTGAATACCTTTTTTTTGTGGCCAGTCATCTTTTTGACGGAACCTCTGTATTCTCCAAAGACTATGGAGAGCACCTAAAAAAAGCACGCCTCTATCAGGAAGAACTGACCAAACGATTGAATAAGAAAAAGACTTCATCGCCATGAGCTGGCAACGATTCATTCATCGGCTTTCCCAAAGCACCCTATCAACCTGGGCTATCAACTGGAGCCAGACACACTCCCTACCCGGATTTCGTCGCTTACCGATCTATGAAGTCGTTGTTTTTTTTATGGGACAGGTTCGTGCCATTGGAATGACAGAAAGAGCCTCTGCCATTGCCTTCAACTTCGTTATGGCCATCCCTCCCGCTATCATTTTCCTATTCACCCTCATTCCCTACTTTCCGATCACACAGGCCTTTCAAGAGGAACTGAACACTCTGATAAAAGATGTTATTCCGGGTGAAAAAGACAATTCCGTATTAATTAATTTTTTAAATGATTTCATCAGTCGCCCCAGAAATGGTTTGCTCTCGGTGGGGTTTATCCTTTCTCTATTCTTCTCCTCCAATGCCATGATGGGTATTATGCGATCTTTCGACAAAAATTACCCCGGTTTTACCAAGAGAAAGGGCTGGCAAAAAAGGTTTGTTGCCCTCAAGATCACCACCATGCTTTATCTGTTTGTCATCGGTTCGGTTGCGCTGCTGGTAGCACGGGAAGCGGTACTAAGATGGTTCGGCGTAACCGATACCTACTTGATTGACCTGATCGATAAATTGAGGTGGATCGTAATTGTCATGCTTTACTTCTTCTGCATCTCCTTTATTTATCGATATGCCCCCTCGATCCCCAAGAAATGGAAATGGATCAATCCGGGATCGATATTGGCTACCGGACTGATGTTACTAATGACTCTGGCCTTCTCCTGGTGGGTCACCAATTTTGCACAATACAATCAGATCTATGGATCCATCAGTACGGTTCTGATCATCATGATACTGCTATTTGTGAATTCCCTTTTCTTGCTGATCGGGTTCGAGCTGAATGTGAGCATTCAATCCTTGTTGCAACGAGCGGCCGATCGAAAAGCCGATCAGATCGAACCGGCCTAATGAACTGGGGGCTCCTCTGTATTCGACCAACTTCGCCAAATCCCCTGTTTATACGCCGAGTCAAGATCGGCTCGGCTATAATGTCCGGCGATTTCTTTTTGACGGAACGCCTCATACAACGTTACGGCACAGGCTACGCTGATGTTCAATGACTGTATCACCCCAACCTGTGGAATGAGAAAATTGCCATCGGCTTTGGTGCGTATCTCATCGCTTACCCCAGTGTGCTCGTTCCCAAATACCAACGCGGTAGAACAGGTCAGATCGAGCTGGTACAAGCCTGTAGACTCATCCCCCAAATTCGTCGTAAGGATTCGATCGTAGCGACGACGGATCGCCTCAAAACAACGTTCCACATCTTCGAATGCATGGATGGTGAGCCACTTGGCAGCGCTGGAGGAACTGCGTGACCCGAATTTCTTATGCCGTGGGATCTTTGTATTCAAAATATAAATTTCCTGCACCCCCACCGCATCGCAGGTTCGCATGACCGCCGAAATATTGTGCGGGTCAAATACATTTTCCAACACGACGGTCAGATCCGGTTGACGGCGCATTAGCACGTTGGTCAATTTATCGGTTCGGGCGGGGGTCATATCGCAGAGGAATAGATTGGTCACACAAGATAGGAATTGAAAGTTTACTTACTAATCCAATAGAAAAGCCCGCCCTCGCTCTGATGAGCTTCGAATGTGTCTCCTAATCCTGTCGGGCTTGCCCGATGTAGCCCGCATTAAAAAGCCCGCCTTCGCTCTAACGAGCTTCGGCGGGCGAAGTCGGGACGACTAGATTCGAACTAGCGACCCCTTGCACCCCATGCAAGTGCGCTACCGGGCTGCGCTACGTCCCGGACCGAAAAGGGAAGGCAAATGTAGGCAGAAAACACCAATTTCCCAGTACGATATGGGTTGCTTATCTTTGTCCTTTAGTGAAACTACTCATTAAAAAAGCCCGGATCGTCGACCCGGAAAATCCCCTGAATGGCCAGATTCTGGATATCTTGGTTCACGAGGGCCGTATCGAACAAACCGCTTCTTCCATCAACGCTAAGGCTGATCAGATCCTTGAACTCCCCGGTTTGTGTGCATCGCCCGGATGGGTGGATGTATTCTCTCATTTTGGCGAACCCGGTTACGAACAGAAAGAAACAATTATATCCGGATCCCGCGCGGCACTGGCCGGCGGATACACCGATGTTTTTTTGATCCCCAATAACAAGCCCGTCACACACGACAAAGCCAGTGTCGAGTACTTGAAACAGCAAGCGGCAAACGGGGCGGTCGATCTACATCCGATTGGTGCCATCACCAAAGGAACCGAAGGAAAAGAATTGGCCGAACTCTATGACATGCACCGATCCGGTGCACGGGCCTTTAGCGACGGCACCCAAAGCATCCAATCGGCCGGCTTACTCCTCAAAGCGCTTCAATACGTCAAAGCGGTTCAGGCCACCATCATTCAATTGCCCGATGATCGTTCCATTCAGCCACAAGGACTCATGCACGAGGGCATAGCATCTACGCGAATGGGATTGCCCGGTCGACCCGACATCAGTGAATCAATCCAATCCCACCGCGACATCGCACTGAATCATTACACCGAATCCAACTTACACCTCACCGGAATCAGCAGCCGAGCAACCGTAGAAACCATCCGGACGGGCAAAAAATCACAACCGGGTCTCTCTTGCTCTGTTACTCCCTACCACCTGCACTTCTGCGATGAGGATCTTGCCGGATACAACACCCTGCTTAAAACCATTCCGCCGGTTCGTACCAATGAAGACCGCGACGTGCTCAAACAAGCGGTGGCAGACGGCACCATCGACTGCCTCGCCGCGCACCATTTCCCCCAGGAGAATGATCGAAAAATCTGCGAATTCGAACAAGCCGCACCCGGCATGATCGGATTGGAAACCGCTTTTGCAGCCCTGAGAACCGCACTCCCGGAGGCAACCCTAGAGCGACTCATAGAGATGATGGCGATCAACCCCCGAAAAATATTCGGACTCCTCCCCTCCAACCTTGTGTTGGGGAGCGAAGCCTGCATCACGTTGTTTCAACCCGATCAGGAATGGCTGGTGGAAGAATCATCCCTTCACTCCCGATCCAAGAACACTCCGTTTCTAGGGAAAAAACTGATGGGCCGATCCATTGGCACCATCCGAAACGGAACATTCCGCCACTCCTGATATGCGCCGTTTTTTCAACCATCCTGCAGCCCGGGGGGCACTGACCGGCATTATTATGATCACAACCGGGGTGACACTGCGAGAAACCAACTCGGGAAATGAGATTTGGGCAAAGTACTTGCTGTTCATCGAATACGGATTTGGAATTATTTGGTCGATCTGGATGGCCAGGAAAGATTCATCCCGATCCGGCAGTTTTGGTAATCTGTTTCAACAGGGCTTTCGTCATTTTGCCGTTACCGCCTTATTGATGGTCGGATTTACTTTATTCATCCTTTGGCGTCATCCGGAATTTGCCAGAGAAGAAGCGGCTTATCAACGAACCCTACTAACGGAAACCAAGAAATATACGCCCAATCAGATCGAGGAGTTGGTGACGGAGGCCGAGAAACAATTCCCGGTTCGCTTTATTTCCGCCACTGTTTTCGGATATTTGTTATTGGGTGCCGTTTTCGCTGCCGCCGGCAGTGCCCTACTCACCCGTAAGAACCCGCCATATGGACCTTAGCATCGCCATCCCCCTATATAACGAGGCAGAATCGCTCCCGGAACTGACCGCCTGGATCGAGCGCGTGATGCAGGAACAGGGACTCACCTATGAAGTGATTTATATTGACGATGGAAGTACCGATGATTCCTGGTTGGTGATCGAAGCCCTCCATAAAAAAAATGATCGAATCAAAGGGTTCAAATTCCAACGCAATTATGGAAAATCGGCCGGACTCTATGAGGCCTTCAAAGCAGCTACCGGCAAAGTCGTGATCACCATGGACGCCGACCTACAAGATAGTCCGGATGAAATCCCCGAGCTGCGCCGAATGATCCTGGAGGAAGGATACGATCTGGTCAGCGGATGGAAAAAGAAACGATACGACAATACCCTTACCAAAAACATCCCCTCCAAATTCTTCAATGCCGTTACCCGCTCCATGTCGGGCATCAAACTGCATGATTTCAATTGCGGACTCAAAGCCTACCGCTTACAAGTGGTCAAGGGCATCGAGGTATATGGGGAGATGCATCGATACATTCCGGTGCTGGCCAAATGGTCGGGTTTTCATAAGATCGGAGAGAAAGTGGTCGAACACCGCGCCCGCAAATACGGATATTCCAAATTTGGATGGGACCGTTTCATCAACGGATTCCTGGATCTACTCTCCATTTCGTTTGTAGGACGATTCTCCAAACGCCCCATGCATTTCTTCGGGCTCTGGGGAAGCCTTTGCTTTCTGGCGGGATTTGTCATGGCGTTTTATCTTCTTTTATCCAAATTCATCGAACCCAGTTTTTCCCTAACCAACCGTCCGGCCTTCTACATTTCCCTGACCTCCGTTATCCTGGGCATGCAACTTTTTCTGGCTGGATACATCGGTGAACTGATCGCCCGCAACTCCTTCACGCGCAACCAATATCTGTTGGAATCGAAAATTGGTCTCTAATGAAACGGGTGATGATCATCGGTCCCGCCCATCCGCTGCGTGGCGGACTCGCCACTTTCGACCATCGCCTAGCTAGCGCATTCCAAGAAAAAGGATATACCGCCGAGATCATCTCCTTCAGCCTCCAATACCCCTCCTTCTTATTTCCTGGTAAAACGCAATTCACCGACGAACCCGCCCCCGCAGGCACCCCCATTCGTTCCCTGATCAATTCGATCAACCCCATCAACTGGATCCAGGTAGGCAATAAACTCTCCAAGGAAAAGCCCGATCTGGTTATCGTGCGCTACTGGCTTCCATTCATGGGTCCCTCGCTCGGAACCATCCTGCGCCGCATTAGAAAAAATAATCATAGCCGTATCGTTTGTTTGGCCGACAATATCATTCCCCACGAAACCCGGCCGGGCGACGAGACCTTCACCCGCTATTTTATCCGTACCTGTGAGGCCTTCCTTACCATGAGCGAAAAAGTAAAAGAAGACCTACTGCCCAGAGTAAAAAGACAATCCGTTACCCTGGCCGCTCACCCGCGCTATGATAATTTCGGCGCGGCCATCGATTCCACCACGGCCCGTGCCAAACTGGGGATCGCCCCCAACCAAAAAATAATTCTGTTCTTCGGATTCATCCGACGATACAAAGGTCTCGATCTGCTACTGCAAGCCATGTCGAATTCAACCATCCGCGAACAAAACATCAAACTGCTGGTGGCCGGTGAGTTTTATGAGGACCGTGCGGCTTACGACAAGCTGATCCAGCAATTGAATATTCACGATCAGTTGATTCTAAAAACCGATTTCATCCCTGATTCTCAGGTGCGGGATTATATATGCGCCGCTGATTTTGTAATCCAACCCTACAAAAACGCTACGCAAAGCGGGGTTACCCCCCTGGCCTATCATTTTGAAAAGCCCATGCTGGTCACCAATGTGGGTGGATTGCCCGGACTGGTCCCTCATGAACAATCCGGACTGGTCTGTGAACCCAATCCCGAATCCATCGCGAATGGCGTTTTAAAATTATACCAACTGGGACCACTCTATTTTCAACCACATCTTCTTCGAATCAAGCAGGAACTCAGCTGGACAAGATTTATTGATAAATTGATCGACCTGGCTAATGGTATTCAAAAGTAAAGCTCCGCTACGGATTGGATTGGCCGGTGGGGGGACGGATGTCAGTCCCTATAGCGACCTCTTTGGCGGCGCGATTCTGAATGCCACCATTTCCCTTTACGCCAGAGCGAGTATAGCGTTTCTGGAGGAACCGATCGTGCTTATTGAAGCAACGGACCGCTCCGAGTCCATCACCCTCCCCCTTACCGATCAACTTCCCATCAATGGAGAGCTGGATTTAGTCAAGGGTGTTTTCAACCGTCTGAAAAGAGAAAATAAATTACCTACTCGTGGCATCCGCATCCAAACCGAGGTAGATGCACCAGCCGGTTCCGGATTGGGAACCTCCTCCACCCTCATGGTTGCCATTCTTGGAGCTTTTGCGAAGGCCTGCAAACTTTCCTACGGCGAGTACGACCTGGCCCACCTGGCTTATGAGATCGAACGAAAAGACCTCGGACTGGCCGGAGGCAAACAGGATCAATATGCCGCCACTTTTGGCGGCGTAAATTTCATGGAATTTTCTTCAGACGATAAAGTGATCGTAAATCCATTACGAGTGAAACCGGAATATTTGGATGAATTGGAAAACAACCTGCTGCTTTATTATTCGGACACCAGCCGGGAATCGGCCCGCATCATTGCCATCCAGCAAAAAAATGTTCATGAAAAAAATATCCGTTCCATCGAGGCCATGCATCAACTAAAAGATCAAGCGCATCAAATGAAAGAAGCCCTGATGCAAGGCCGGCTAGACTTGATCGGAGAAATCCTGGATTATGGGTTTCAGCAAAAGAAGCGCATGGCAGAAGGAATCAGCAACGACTGGCTGGAAGAGATCTATCAAACGGCCCGTAAAGCGGGGGCCAGTGGGGGCAAGATCTCAGGAGCCGGCGGGGGCGGCTTTATGATCTTCTATTGCCCGGCCAAAACCCGTAATGCCGTAGCCGAATCCCTTACCCGATTGGGTGGACGCGTGCAGTCCTATCAATTTACCTGCAGCGGCATCCGATCCTGGACCGCTTGAGATTCTCCCGCTATCTTTGAGGGATGGAAAAGATCCGTTCAATACTTCAGGCCTCCATTCATACCAAGCAACTGATCCTGAATGATGAAACGCTGTTGGAGCAGATCTATCGATCGGCCCATTGCATCACTCACTCTTTCCAACAAAAAAATAGGCTTTATCTCTGCGGCAACGGTGGAAGCGCCGCTGATGCCCAACACCTGGCTGCCGAATTTTCGGGACGGTTTTATAGCGACCGAAAAGCCCTCCCCGCCGAGGCCCTGCATGCCAACACTTCTTATCTGACCGCAGTAGCCAATGATTATGGATACGACCAGGTCTATGCCCGATTGATCGATGGCATCACCGAACCGGGAGATGTATTGATCGGACTCTCCACCTCTGGAAACGCGCCCAATGTGGTAAAGGCATTTGAATCTGCCCGCCGGTTGGGCGTCACGACCATTGGATTTACCGGTTTGGAGGGCGGAAAAATGAAAATGTTGTCCGACTACTGGATCGGCATCCCCAGTTCCGATACCCCTCGGATTCAAGAGGCACACATTACGGTGGGACATATCATTTGCCAACTCGTTGAAGAATCATACTTTCAACCGAAGGGACCAACAAAATGATCCGCGAAGCGATCGTACTGGCAGGTGGATTGGGCACTCGTCTCCGCTCCGCAATCCCCGATACCCCGAAATGTCTGGCGCCGGTGGCAGAACGCCCTTTTTTATTTCATGTCATCAATTATTGGAGAACTCAAGGCGTGGAAAAATTTATATTCTCCCTCGGATACAAACACGAGCAAATCCAAGAATATCTATCAACGTATTTTCCAACGCTCTCCAAAATCGAAGTAATCGAAGAGGAACCCCTGGGAACCGGTGGCGCACTCTTACGGGCATTGAGAAGTTGTGAACAGCCACACGTGCTGGTCCTAAACGGCGATACCTTATTCAAAGGCGACCTCCACCGCGCTGCGCGTCTACATCAGGAACAAGCCGCTGCGTGTACACTGATGCTAAAATCGCTTGAACATTTTGACCGCTACGGCGTGGTAAGAACGGATGCAAAGGGACAGGTGTTAGCCTTTTTAGAGAAAAAACCCACCGCAGCCGGACAGATCAATGCCGGGGTGATCTTGGTAGACCGACACAAGTTGCTGGAAGAAGAGCTGCCCGAGAAGTTTTCCTTCGAGAAAGATTACCTGGAAAAAATGGTGGGTGAACGCAAATTCATGGGACTCTCACAAGACGGTTACTTTCGGGACATAGGCATTCCGGAAGATTTTCAAATGGCCGATCGAGAACTTCGTCCCCTCCCTTTACGACCGGACCGGATCGATCGAACGTGGACCCTATTTCTGGACCGGGACGGAGTCATCAACCAAGAAAAAAATGAGGATTATATCCGAGATCCGTCTGAATTCATTTTTTATAAAGAAGTAACCGAAACGTTGGCTCGTTTAAGTGGGCGGGTTGGTCGACTGATCATTGTTACCAACCAACGCGGTGTTGGCAAGGGATTAATGACTGAAAAGGACCTGCGGGACATCAACCAACTTATGCTGGATCAGATCGAGGCCGCAGGAGGCCGCATCGACCGGATCTATTATTGTACCAGCCTGGATAACCTGCACCCCGATCGCAAACCCAATCCGGGAATGGCCTACCGAGCACGTCAAGAATTCCCGGACATCGATCCCGACCGATCCCTGATGGTAGGTAATAAGCACAGCGATATGTTGTTCGGGAAAAATGCCGGGTTTTATACCTGCTACATGGCGACAACAAATCCCGAATTCAACTTTCCACATCCCGATATTGACATTCGATTCGATTCCCTTCCGGAATTCGCAAAATGGATTCTAAAAAATAAATATTGACAAATCTTTCACGCTTCCCGAACCCTCAAACGAAATCTCTGTCGACTGCATTTATTACTTTCGACAGCATGATACGCCTATCAATGATCTCCCTCCTGATTACGTGTTGGATGTGTAGTTCTGCCTTTGCCCAGCCGTCCGCCTTAAATAAGGCAAATCGAATACAACTTTCTGCCAAAGAAGACACCCTCCTGTCGCTCTCCTTAAAGTTGAACACAGATTCCATTCAAGCCATTCGGATGAAGGCAGATAGCCAATTTACCCGCGTCCTGGTTCGCGCGCTGCAAATACCATATTCTTTCTGGTACTCATTTGATTCGCTTATAGGAATATCTAAACTCTATGCCCCCGATAGCAGCTTTCGGATTTTTACTTGGAACCTTTCGTATGATGATTATTATCACCGACAGCGAGGCACAATTCAAATGCGAACAAAAGATGGTTCGCTGAAGATGTATCCCTTACGCGATGTTTCGGAGTTTATTGAAAATGCGACCGATTCTGCCCGCGATCGAATGAATTGGATCGGTGCGGCCTACTACAACATGATCAAAACGCAACATCAAGGGAAAAGTTTTTACACCTTATTTGGCTTTGATCCTAATGGAGCCATGAGCAGCATGAAGTGGATGGAGGTATTGCATTTCAACGCAAAAGGAGAACCTGTTTTTGGCGGACCTTTCTTTAGTTACGAGAACGATGCCACTCGAAAACCCACACAATATCGGTACCAACTTGAATTCAAGAAGAATGCACAAGTGCTATTAAACTTTATTCCCGATCTAAACATGGTATTGGTCGATCACCTGATCTCTGAAAACAATGATCCCGACAATAAGTGGACCTATATACCCGATGGCGATCAGGAAGGATTCACGTGGAAAAACGGAAAATGGATACATGTAGAAAAAGTGTTTACGCAAATACTTCAAGAAGGCGAAGCACCCCGAGAAATCCCTATATTGGAACAGAAATCCAACCAGAAAGTAAAAGGTCAATAATCTTCGGGTACGTTCCGTCAATTTCCATATCAGATCTTAAACGGTATCACCGGGCTACTGTTCCCGCTGATCACCTACCCATACCTGGCACGGGTATTAGGACCTGAACGGCTGGGTGCCGTGAATTTTATGGAATATGCCGTTGGCTTGATCTGGAGTCTTGCATCGATCGGCATCCCGGCCTACGGGATGTACCGAATCGCACAATTACAGGCACTTGGACTTTCCAAGCGTACAATCTTTTGGCAATTGATCAGACTTCATACGCTATTCAGCGTGGTTTCATACGGACTCTTTTATTGGTTGGTAAAAGATAAAAGTCAATGGAACTATGTACAAGTCCTCCTACCCATCGGACTGTTCCACCTGATCGGAAACTGCCTTCAAGCTGAATGGTATCTGCAAGGAATGCAGCGATTTGACATTTCGGCGTACCGAACCATGATCCTACGAATTGCCGGCGTTGCGGCAATATTATTTATGATCGGAAGTCCGGGTGATTACCGTATTTACTATTGGATCATCTTAACAACGGTCGCCCTATCTGTTTTATACAACATCTATTGGATCCGGCGAGACCTACGCACCGAAGCCCCCACGCGAAACCATCCAACCATCGAATGGAAATTGTTGCTCTTGTTTTACAGCGGTTCGGTATTCATCAGTTGCACCGTCTTCTTGGATGCAACCCTGCTGGGGATCTTTACAAATGAAGAACAGCTGGGCTATTACAGCAATGCAGCAAAATTGACGCGCATATCACTGGTAATCATTCTTGCCTTGAACACGGTCGTTTATCCGCAATTCTCGGAGCAACGGGCAAAAGGAAACCAGGAGCGGTTAACCGAACTACTGAGCCGCTCGGCCGATTGGCTACTCTATCTCAGCTTGCCGATCTGTTTTTTATATTGGCTGTATGCCGATGTCTTGGTGAATCTTATAGCCGGAGAGGCATTTGCCTCTTCGATACCTATGGTCAGATGGATGGCCGGGATCCCGCTCTGCATCAGTCTGTCAAACTTGTTGATCTACTATGGGCTGTCTGCCGGAAACAAAACGACAAAAAAATGGATCGTGATAGGGGTTGCAGCGGGACTACTCCTGAGCGTAGGGTTGAACACCTGGTTGATCGATCGGTTCGGGGCCGTAGGAACAGCCATTAACTCAATGGCCATTGAATGTGGCTTTGCCGGATTTTTTATTCTTCTGCTGAAGCCTCAGCTACATCTGAAGCGAATAACCACCACTTTTCTTTCTTGCCTAGTTTTCATACCACTCCACGAGGCATTGAACGTTACCTCATTGACCGATCTGAGTAAACTTCTGATCGGGGGCATCTGCTCCGGAATAATCTACTTGGCAACCCAACATTTTATTTGGAAACACCCGATTCTTCCTGAGCTGGACCAGCTTTACTTACCCAACCGCTCAACCAAATAGCCAAGGACGGACGACTTGAAACGAAAAACGAAACGCTAAACTCTGAACGAACCTATTCGTCTAATTTCAGCACCGCCAAAAACGCCTCCTGCGGTACTTCTACGTTTCCGATCTGACGCATCCGCTTTTTTCCCTCTTTTTGCTTCTCCAATAATTTCCGCTTCCGGCTGATGTCGCCACCGTAACACTTGGCGGTAACGTCTTTTCGCATTGCGGAGATATTTTCTCGTGCAACCACCTTTGCGCCGATGGCTGCTTGTATCGCAATCTGAAATTGTTGGCGGGGTAATAATTCCTTCAGTTTTTCACAGAGCTTTCGGCCAAATTCCTGTGCGCGGCTGCGGTGGATCAGTGCAGAAAGCGCATCTACCTTGTCGCCGTTTAGCAGAATATCCATTTTACAGATGTCGCTTTCGCGATATCCGATCGGGTGATAATCGAATGAGGCATACCCGCGGGTCTGGGACTTTAACTTGTCGTAGAAATCAAACACGATCTCGGTGAGCGGCATCTCAAAGATCAGCTCCACCCGGGTTTGGGTGAGGTAGCTTTGATTGATCAGGATCCCGCGTTTTCCCAAGCAAAGGGTCATGATATTGCCAATGTACTCGGGCTTGGTAATGATCTGGGCCTTGATGAATGGTTCTTCGATGTGTTCGGTTTTGACGGGATCGGGGAATTCGGTGGGATTGTTAACGACTACGCTCTCTCCTTTGGTGGTAAAGGCGATAAAGCTCACGTTTGGAACCGTGGTGATCACCGTCTGGTTGAACTCCCGCTCCAGTCGTTCCTGGATGATCTCCATGTGCAACATTCCTAGAAAACCGCATCGAAATCCAAATCCCAGGGCTTGCGAGGTTTCCAATTCGAAGGTCAGCGAGGCATCGTTCAGCTGAAGCTTATCCATGCAATCGCGGAGTTCTTCAAATTCATCGGTATTTACCGGAAAGATTCCGGCAAAGACCATGGGCTTCACTTCCTCGAATCCTTTGATCATCTGCGGATTCGGGTTGCTGGCCAAGGTGATCGTATCGCCCACCTTTACTTCCTTAGCATTTTTGATACCGGTAATGATGTAGCCAACGTCGCCCGCATGGACAGACTCTTTTTCCGTAAGCTTGAGTTTTAGAATGCCGATCTCCGTGGCTTCGTATTCTTGTTCGGTGCTGACGAATTTCACTCTGTCTCCATTTCGGATCGAACCGTTCAGGATTCGGTAATAGACGATTATCCCTCGAAACGAGTTAAAAACAGAATCAAAGATTAACGCTTGTAAAGGCTCCTCCGGTTTTCCTTCCGGCGCCGGAGTGCGCTCCACTATCGATTCCAGGATCTTGTCCACTCCCAAACCGGTTCGGGCACTGGCGTGCAAAATCTCTTCCCGCTTGCAACCGATCAGGTCCACGATCTGGTCTTCCACTTCCTCCACCATTGCCCCATCCATGTCGATCTTATTGATCACCGGGATGATCTCCAAATCATTTTCAATTGCCAGGTATAAATTGCTGATCGTCTGAGCTTGTATGCCTTGTGTAGCATCGACCAAAAGCAGGCAACCCTCGCAGGCAGCCAGGGCGCGGCTGACCTCATAGCTGAAATCGACGTGGCCGGGAGTATCAATCAGGTTCAGGGTATAGTCCTTTCCGTCTTTGTACCGATAATTTATCTGAATGGCGTGACTCTTGATGGTGATGCCTTTTTCCCGCTCGAGATCCATGTCGTCCAGCACCTGTTCCATCATTTCGCGTTCGGTGATGGTGTTGGTGGACTGAAGCAGGCGGTCGGCCAGGGTCGACTTCCCATGGTCGATATGGGCAATGATGCAAAAATTCCGGATCTGCTTCATGGATAAGGGCCGTTTTCGGCCGGGCAAAGGTACGGGATGATCGGGGGACGGACAAGCTATTTACTCCGATCGCTTGACCTCCTCCCAGAGAAGATCCAGCTCAGATAATCCCATCGAATGCAGATCCAGACTTCGCTCGGAAGCTAGGGCCTCCAACGCCTGAAACCGTCGGATAAATTTCTGGTTGGTACGACTCAACGCAGACTCCGGATCCACTTGTATAAAACGGGCATAATTCACCCAGGCAAAAAGCAGATCGCCAAATTCCGCTTCGGTTTCAGCGGGATCTTTTTTGGCAAGTGCCTCGTTCAATTCAGCTTCTTCCTCGCGAACTTTTTCCAAGACCTGACCGGCATAATCCCAATCAAACCCGACCTGTCGGGCCTTCTCCTGCAACCGAACGGCTTTGACCAGCGCCGGCAAGGAAGCAGGTACGCCGGCAAGGACTGATTTTTTTCCCTCTGATAATTTGATCCGCTCCCAATTTCGTTTTACATCCGCTTCACTGTTTACCTTTACGTCTCCATAGATATGTGGATGACGCTTAATGAGTTTCTCACAGATTCCCGTTAAAACATCCGACATGCTGAATGCCCCCTGCTCCAAAGCGATCTTGCTGTAAAAAACGAGGTGAAGGATCAGATCGCCCAACTCTTCCCGGATGGCCGACCAGTCGCCGACCGTTATGGCATCGGCCAATTCATAGGTTTCCTCCAGCGTAAGGGATCGAAGGCTGTCGATGGTTTGTTTTTGATCCCATGGACATTTTTCCCGTAACTCATCCATTATGCGAAGCAATCGCGCAAAGGCGATCGAAGCGGATACTTTATCATCAATTGGTGGCATCTGCTCAAAAATAGACATGAACCGGTAAATTTGGGGGGATGGGTTACCAACATTTATTAATATTAACCGGGTGGGTCCCCCTCCTGCTGCTCGGATCAACCGTACAGGCACAATATTATTACAGCGATCTGGTTGCAGCCAAGCAAACCGAAAAAAAACAATCGACCTATCGACTGCTAAAGGTCAAAAAGATAAACGAATTGGCTTCTCTTCCTAGCGGGGAGCAGCAAGCCGACTATCAGCAATACACCTTAGTCTCCTCAAATGCAGATACCAACAAACAGTACCGAGTAGAGTCCGGTAAGTCAATTATCCTGACCACCTTATTTGATCGAGAAGGAAAATTGACCGAACAAACCGAAAAACAAATAGACCGCTTGATCTCCACGCGCTACAGCCGAAACAATCTAGGATTGATCAAATGGATCGAAAATTCAGTTAACGACAGACTGATATCGCTAATCATCCGCGAAACGCATAACTGGGAATATGACGAAAAAGGCAGACCCGTTCGCATGTGGAAACGAGTTGAACAATCAGACGGAACCATAGACTCCTCTGAGATACGATTGGAGTTGGATGCGATGGGTCGTGTAATGGAGGAGCGAACATTCAAAAAAGGCATAGAAACCGACTTCCTCTACTATTATTATAGTGAAAACGGGCTGATCAGTGATATGGTTCGGTATAACAAAAAATGGAAAAAACTTTTGCCCGACCAACTCTTCGAGTACGATACAACCGGGAACATGATTCAGCGCATACAACTAACCGGCATGCGAGAGGCATCCTATTTGATCTGGAGATTTGATTATGAGCGCAATGGACTACTGACGGAAGAGGGGCTATTCAATAACTTAAAGCAACATACCGGATCTATACGGTATACATACGAATTTTATCAGCCATAATTGCTAAATATATCAGCTCCTGTGCTGATATATGCTTTCTAGCAGTAACAAATAGCCGGCTATGTTTAGGCATGATCGCAACAAGCCTGACTCAACCCGCACAACAAAGTAAAAATCAACTTTCAGTACCGAAAACTGAGCAGCATCAAGATTGGATGGTATGGTTTCTCATTCGAAACAATACCCATGATCGTTCGGGAATGCTTAAGGAATGGATGGAGCTACATCAAATTGCAAGCGATCTATTCGTAGAGAAAGAGAATAGCATTCTGAATAAATGGCATCGTTTACTGGAGCAGTATATCCCCCCTTTTCCACTTTCAGCTTGATCTTTTCCTCCTGTACAGCGGTATGCCACTTGAGCGCACTGAGGCAGGCTTCTGCGATCTCGGCATCTGATTTACGAAAGCCGGTCGAGACCCCTACTTGTATGTCCTCTGCGACCGCTTTTACCCCTTGCACCCGCTTTACGGCTTTTTCGGCGGCCAGCTTTTTTGAATAGGTATCTACCATACCGGAGAGCGTAACAATTCCATTTTTCACGGAAACGCCCACTTCGGAGGCCGACAGCAGCGGCTCCCACTTGAGTTCATCCATCACATCCTTTTGAAGTTGTGCATCTGTTTTCATGTGCATTTGTTTATTGGGTTAAAAGAATTGATATAAGATGATACAAATCAAATGAAACGAACAACCGAATTAAAGGACCGTCATCAGTGGCCAGTCTGATAATGATTCATTGTCGTTCGTATCGACCGGTCATTCGATCGATCGAAATGGAAAACAGGACCGGCTTCATCCGGGTATCGTCTGCCAGCTGGGCTTCAACCGCGTGTCCCTGACTGTGAATCTGCGCAGGTGTGCTCAGCGGGTATATGCGATTGAACAACCAACGCCTGGCTTGTGGCATCGATGCCTCGGGGGTTTCCAGAAACGTACCATATACGATCACACTTTTCCAATTTCGGAGATCGATGAGCTGATCGACCTCAAAGCAGACTTTTGGGTGCTGCCGAAGGATGCGGAGTTTGAGTCCGGGGGAAGTTTGTCCGACCAATTCCGTACCCGTAAACGCATAGGCCATCGGTACAATGTAGGGCTCCTCTCCGTTGATGCAGGCCAAGCGTCCAATTAGTTGGCTGTGTAAGAGGTTTTCCATTTCGGTTCGGGTGAGTTGTCCGGTCATACTGGGTTCAAATCTATTTTCTCCGGTTTCCAGAGGAGATGACGAACGGCAATGGGTGCTTTGACATTGTTCGTTGGTGATTGCTACTTGATAAAAAGATGACATTGATTCTTTCTCCGTTCTAGCGCGCATACTACTTTGAAAAAATATTGTTGATGCAGATGTCGAAAAAAAATCAAAACGAAAAATGGATCAACCGACGCTTTCCAAGCATGGGGTACATCCCAAACACGAGCAAAATTCTGCTCCGGCTGCCTTGCAACCATCCGATCCGGAGGATCCCTTGTCGGAAGCAGATGCGGATAAAGATCTGATACGCTGGGAGGATGCGGACGAGCGGGATTTACGGCCCGAGTGGGAAGATCCGGACGCTCCCCAATCTTTATAAAAATGGAAAACTTATGCAAAAAACAATATTTAGGAAAGGCATCGCAAAAACAGTTTTTTACGAAAATCTGGTAGTTCGCAGTCCGGCTTTCCTAGCTGGCGGGTTCATTCCCAAATCCTATACCTGCGATGGGGAAAACATCAATCCCCCGCTACAAATTGAGGATTGCCCGCCGGAGGCACAATCGCTGGCTATTATTGTTGAGGATCCGGATGCACCGGTAGGTACTTGGTCACACTGGGTGGTTTGGAACATTCCCGTAACCACCCGTATCCGATCGAACCATCCACATGGCGAAGCGGGACGAAACGATTTCCAGCGAAATCGCTACGATGGTCCTTGTCCCCACCAAGGTCGGCATCATTACCATTTTAAGGTGTATGCATTGGATTGTCTTTTAACCTTAGGGAGTCAGACAAAACAACCCGATCTGGAGCGGGCCATGGGTGGTCATATCCTGGCTTTTGGGGAGTTGATCGGGATTTATCAACGCGAATGATCCATCGAATGCGAAAAAACGCTTTGCTAGCGCTCTGTCTGTTTATCAGTTTGGTTTCCTCCGTCATCGGATTGATTTTAATCTTGATGCCTCAGGAAGACTGGATCCTATGGCCCCAGCAATGGTTGTTGGGCACCCCCTTTACAGACCTTCGCCTGCCCGGTTTGCTGCTGTTGGCGTTGGTGGGGGCAACCAATGGTTGGGCTGCCTTGAATTTAATAAATGAGCATCCCCGGCAGTACTACCGGTCTATGTTGGGCGGATATTGCCTAACTACCTGGATCATCGTGGAGCTGTTGCAAAGCCGTGAGTTATACCTCATTCACGTGAGTGCTGTTTTGCTCGGCATCCTGCAAATCCTGCTGGCCTATCAGCAGAAAAGGAAATGGGCAGTATAAAAAAAGTTCCGCCACTGGGCGGGACTACTGATGAATAAAGCTGGATTAACGATGAGATATCAGCATTCATACCTACGATGCCAAAAACGGATTGGAACAATCCAGACACGGCAGCGATCAATCCAGTAACTAAATCATCCAACCCCGACAAGGCTTGAGAAATATCCATATGGGTGGACAACGAAGATTTGAATGCAACAGCCAACAGCAAACACAGTGTTTGAAAAAGCAAGATCAAAGCAGACAATTCTCCAAAAAACCGAATACCTGTTTTGGCCAGGTCTTTTAATAACAGGGGGATCATTCCGCTGTGCGGGCCAGCGAAACTTTCCATCACAAAATAACTTGTTACTGGCCGTTTAAACACCTCCTTTGTAGCCTTCACAAAAAAGATTGATATCAACAAAGAATATCAATTTGTCCACATTTCAAAAAAAACATAAAAAAACGTGCAGCGTTTCTAAACAACTCATTTACATGTACTTAATACACGATCCAGCCATGATTGAGCAATTCTTAAGAAAAGGGGGGAATTGCAGCACCAATTTTTTATTTGATTGATAGACAGTTATTTATATCAAAAAAATCATTTGACATTGCTTGAGGGTAGTTCATTTTGAACAATCTCCAACAGCATTAGTTTTACGTAACTTGTTTAAGCTTGATAACCTAATTCATTAACCAAACCCAATTTTATGTCATCATTACTGGACATCACGTTACTAGCGGATGTGTCGAAGATCGACCCCACCGACTACGTTTCGTTCACTTTCTTCGTTGGCTGTATGGCCATGATGGCCGCCTCTGTGTTCTTCTTTTTTGAGATCAGCAACACAGACAAAGCCTGGAAAACATCACTCCTAGTTTCAGGATTGATCACGTTCATCGCCGCCGTGCATTATTATTACATGCGCGATTATTACATGGCAAATCACGAATCACCCACGTTCTTCCGTTATGTGGACTGGTTGTTGACCGTTCCTCTGATGTGCGTGGAGTTTTATCTCATCACCAAAAAGGCCGGCGCGAAGAGCGATCTGCTTTGGAAGTTGATCTTCGCGGCTGTCGTGATGCTGGTGACTGGTTACCTCGGTGAGGTGGGCGCTTCTGCCGACAACACCAACGCTACCCTGTGGGGTACGGTATCTGCGATTGCCTACTTCTACATCGTGTACCTGATCTGGGCCGGTGATGTAAAGAAATTGGCAACAGCGGCAGGTCCGGCTGTAGCCAAAGCGAACTCCGTTCTCGGATGGTTCGTACTCGTCGGATGGGCGATCTATCCGCTAGGTTATTTGGCGGGTACTGCTGCTGGTCAGTGGTATGCCTCTTTCGCTGGAATTGGCAACATCGATATTTACTACAACATCGCTGACGCCATCAACAAGATCGGATTTGGCCTGGTTATCTATAGCCTGAGCCGTTCGAATTCTTAATTTACTTTCCGAAAAAACCGGGGGAATCAAGTACCCCGGTTTTTTTATTTATGTCCATCCCCTTTCGCACGCAATTATATCTGCTGGCCTTCGGTTGGTCACTGGCCATATTATGCGGACAAACCAATCTCCCTCTGCCCTGGCAATGGGGATTTTTTATTTTGACGATCGTGGGGCTGGGTATCCCACACGGTGCCTTGGATTTCATCGTGGCCAGGCACAATGCCGAAAAGCAAAATGGGGCCTACTCCTTAAGTCGCTTTCTTTTTTTCTATGTTGGACAGTCCATCTTGTTTTTACTAATGTGGATCTGGCCGCCCCTGGCACTAACCTTGTTTTTGATCTTCTCCGCGCTTCACTTTGGGGAGACAGACTTACAAGAGTTTCGGTTGCAGCCGAAGATCAAGACGATTGCCGTATTTCTCTACGGAGCCTCTACCTTCATCCTGCTGCTTCTGGGTCACCACCAGGAGCTGATCGGATATATTCCTGAGATTGGGGGCTTTATCCAACGAAGTGATTTTATTCGATGGTCGATTCAGCATTTTGATGCAATCTATCAAGGCACGCTGTTTAGTTCACTCTTGCTGCTGTTGATCTTTACAAAAAAAGACGAAAACTTATTCTTTCGGGTAATGGTATTGGTACTGGTTCAGTACTTGGTATCCAATCTTCCGTTCTTGATCGGATTTGCTTTCTATTTTGGCCTCTGGCATTCCTTGCTCTCCATACAGGCCATTCGCCAGGAAGCGCAGTTCACTTCCCTGACATTCATGCGTAAATACATTACGCCACAAACAGTGTCTTTCGCCGGACTGGCCTTTGTGATCCTGTTCGGGCTGTATTTTTTGATCGATCGGTATTTGAATTACAGCAATGGCTTGTTCATTTTCTTCATTGGCTTATCGATCTTGGCCATACCGCACATGCAGGTCATGCATGGATTCTTCAGTCGAAACCGCAAACGGGTATCTTCGGAGTAATCCTGGTTTTATCCCCTCTCAGGCGGTCTATCATTCGTATCCCGGCAGTACTTATCTTCACGATCCAAATCATTGATGCCATGAAAATCCTTTGTCGCATTTTTTGCATTATTCTCCTACTAACAGGAAACCTGCAAGTATTTGCCCAAGAGCCCATCGGCTATCAAACGCCTCCTGCCCTCTTATCCGATCTCTTATTGGCAAAACCCACCCCCGCGGTAAGTATTGACGATAAAGCCAATTGGATGTTGCTCATAGAACGCAACAGTTACCCAACCGTGGATGAATTAGGTCAGCCGGAAGCCCGGATCGCCGGGATGCGGATCAACCCATTGAATTTTTCGCCCAGCCGGCAGAACTACATAAACAATTTTCAATTAAAAAATACCCAGGAAAACAAGCTCCTGCAGGTAAAGGGTCTGCCAGCCAATATGCTGGCCGGTCAGCCCACGTGGAATCCAAGTCAGACAAAAATTGCCTTCACCAACACCACCAGTGGTCGGGTCGACCTCTATGTCATTGACGTGCGCACGCAAGTCGCAAAAAAGATCAACCAACGACCCTTGAACACGATCATGGGTGGATCGTTCTCGTGGATTGACGACAATGCGCTTTTGTATAAAACGACCTTGATGCCTCCCAATGCAGCACCCAAACGACCCGTCACCCCGTCCGGTCCGGCCATGCAGGAAAATATGGGAAAGGCCGCCCCCATACGAACGTACCAAGACCTGATCAAGAGTCCATACGATGCAGATCTGTTTGAATTCATGGCAACTGCCCAATTGGTAAAAAATATAAATGGGGTAGAGACCAAGATCGGAAAGCCTGCCGTATACACCTCCATCAGCCTGTCGCCCGACAAAAACTTTCTGATGGTCCGCACCATCCGTAAACCATATTCATACTTAGTCCCCGCAGCCTTGTTTCACGCAGTCGTTCAGATCACGGACCTGAATGGAAAGCTGCTCAAAACACTGGCCGAGTTACCCTCCGGTGAGGGCGCTCCTTCCGGATTCGACAATGTGCAAGACGTGGCTAGGGGATTTGACTGGCGCGACGATGCACCGGCCACGGTTATCTGGTGCAATCCGTTAGATAGCGGATTGATCAAAAGCAAAGTGGATTACCACGATGCAGTTTATGCTCTTTCGGCCCCATTCACCGGAGATGCAAAGGAGTTATTTAAAACAAAATGGCGTTATCGAAGCATATCCTGGGGAAATGAGACATTTGCAATCATCAGCGAGGGGTTGACGGGTAGCCAGAAAGCCCGTGCGCATCGATTCAATCCATCGACGGGTGAAATGGAAGTATTGTTCGAGCGGTCTACAACCGATGCCTACAACGATCCCGGACAGCCGTATACCAGCCGCAACAAATGGGGTCGCTCGGTTATAACACCTATTGAAAATGGAACGAAGCTGCTCATGATCAATAACAGCGGCTCTTCCCCAAAGGGCGATCTTCCCTTTTTGGCAAGTTTCGATCTGACTACAAAACAACTGGACATGCTCTGGCGCTGTCCGGAGGGTCAGTTTGAGTCCATCGTGGATGTACTGAATGCAGATCGGCTCACCTTGATCACCCGTCGAGAATCGCAAAAAGAGGTCCCTAATTATTACCTGAAAGACTTAAAGGCTCGCATTGCCGACCGTATGCTGACCGATTTCAAAAATCCCTATCCGGCTTTGGAGGGGATTTACAAGGAAAAGATACAATACAAACGAGCGGACGCTGTGGACCTGACCGGTGATCTGTATTTACCGAAAGGATACGATGCAAGTAAGAGTGGGCCGCTTCCGGTGTTTATGTGGGCCTACCCGCGTGAATTCAACTCGGCCGCCGACGCGGCACAGGTTCGGGGATCGAAGGATCGATTCACAACCATCAATTGGGGAAGCCCCATCTACTGGGTGACACAAGGGTATGCGGTATTGGATAATGCGGAGATGCCGATCGTTGCCACTAGTGCCGACAAGAAACCGAACGACAATTTCATCGATCAATTGAAGATGAATGCAGAGGCTGCCATCAACAAACTGACCGAGATGGGCGTAGGCGACAAAGATCGGGTGGCCGTTGGGGGGCACAGTTATGGGGCATTCATGACTGCGCATCTGTTATCGCACACAAATCTTTTCAAAGCAGGTATTGCCCGAAGCGGCGCCTACAATCGTTCGCTCACTCCGTTTGGGTTCCAAAATGAGGACAGAACCTATTGGCAGGCTCCCAACTTATATTTTGATATGAGTCCGTTTAATTACGCCAACAAGGTCAAGACCCCGATCCTGCTGATCCATGGAGAAATGGATGACAACCAGGGCACCTTCCCCATCCAAAGTGAGCGGTATTACAATGCCATCAAAGGTCACGGGGGCACGACTCGGTATGTAGTGCTTCCCTATGAGGCACATGGGTATCGCGGTAAAGAAAATCTGCTACACATGCTCTGGGAGCAACATCAATGGCTGGAGAAGTATGTTAAGAATGTTAAATAATAATGCATTGGTACACCACAGAAAGGCACGATACTTTACTGATTTGAACCAGATCTGACTGCTATGCTAAGCATCATCAAATTTTTAAAGGATTTTTTACTTTTCTTTCCTGCTACATTGCTATTTGCCCCTTTAAGCAAGATTTTCATCTTTATCGGGCATTTCAATAAGCTTATCAATTGGATACAGAAAAATAAAAGAACAGTACTGTACTCCGATTTTTATTCGCCGATCAGACGCTACGAAAAGCGTTTCGAGCTGTATCGCTTTTTAGTTGAGCATTTTCAGCTGACCAAGGAACCCATCCTTTATTTAGAGTTTGGCGTAGCTACTGGTTCGTCTTTTCGATGGTGGACGGATCAAAATAAACATGAAGGCTCCCTTTTTGTAGGATTTGACACTTTTGAGGGTTTGCCGGAAAATTGGGGAGGGATTTATAAAAAGGGCGATATGTCAGCCAGTACGCCTGTTTTAGACGACATCCGAACCCGGTTTGTAAAAGGTCTATTTCAGGATACACTTTATGATTTCTTGGAGGAACATGATACCGTACTAAAGTCGAGCCCAAAAAAGGTCATCCACCTGGATGCGGATCTATACTCATCAACCGCTTTCACGCTTTCGCAGCTGGTTCGCTATTTGAAAACAGGAGACCTGATCCTTTTTGATGAGTTCACTGTTGCCCTCCATGAGTTCAAGGCATTCAGCGAATTCACAAGTACGTTTGGCATAAAACTAACACCGGTAGCCGCAGTCAATAATTTCTATCAGACTGCGTTTGTAGTAGATTAATTTCACCCATCTGCCTTACCAAGAAAGCGGATCAAATCAAGCTATTAAATCTTCTTAAACTACTCACAAAAACCCTGTGAAGAACTGCCACACTTCCACGGCAAATTCGATGTCGCGGTTTTGAGCGCCCGTAGCAGGGGTGGTAGCGGAAAAAACATACCGACTGGGCACGGTATGTCCGGCGTTGTATAATACATAATGAACCAACGGATTTGCTCCGGCATAAACGCGCTTCTCTACATTCCCGGCATCGTTGGTGTTGATATCGAAGGTGGTGGACTGTGGCGTAACACCCGTCAGCCCGTTTCGCTGTAACCAATAATTGATGGTAGCCGTCTGCAAAACAACTCGACCCCGGTTACAGGCACCGCCCAAATTGGCTACACAGCCCCCCGCCGCTGGCATGGCCGGATCGGAGGTTCCATAGGTGATCAAAACAGGTAAGGGTAAGGATGAGCCGGTGGTGCAGAGTCCCGGCTCCGGATTCAACGGCAGGTTACCGGCCGAAATGCCAATGGCTCGAATCGTTTGGGGTTGCTGAAAGGAATAGGTTAAAGTCATCAGGGCCCCGTTGCTGGTGCCGGTCAAAAACATCTTGGCAGCGGTTAGTCCCAGCTCACCCGCCAGCCTGGCATTGAGTTGAGTTAAAAAGGTCATGTCATCTCCTTGACTACCTGAGTCGTCATCTTCCCGGCAATCGTTCCAACCTGGATTGCTTTGAACGTCGAGACTCCCCTCCGGATAGACCAAGATGCACTTGGCCGTATCGGTCACCTGCCGAAAAACTGATAAAGGATGTGTGCCGGGGTCGGCCACCGTAATTCCGGCGCCCCCTCCCCCATGAAGTACCATCACCAATGACTTGGCCGAGGTGATCCCCGCCGGTCAGTATACCAAGTATTTGCGGTTGACGGAATTGACAGTTAAATAATTGGTGCTCATTCCTTCTGGATATGGAATTTCTTTGGGAGCTGGAACAGGATCCTTTTTCTTGCAGGACAACATTGACACAAGCAGAAGCAGGAGGATGATTCTTGATAACATGAGGGTTTAGACATTTTTTGGACTAAAAAGTTTAAGCAGAAGATGATTAACTTGTCAATCCAGTAAACGTTTAACATAAAAATACCTGCCTTATGATAAATTGGGTAAATGAACAACTCCCTACGCCTCCCTTCATCGCCTCCATCTTCAATTATTACCTATCCGATCAACTTGAAGGATATCAGGAATATGATGAACTGACCCTTGATCTAGCGAAGAAAATGCCCGGTTATTTAGGATATGAGAGTTTCAAGCACGGCGGACGCGGTACGTTCATCAGCTATTGGAAAGACATGGACTGCATTCGAAACTGGGCTACCCATCCATTGCATGTTGAGGCTAAACAAAAAGGAAAATCGACCTGGTATCGATACTACCACAGCATTTTGGCAGAAGTGAAATCAATGCATGCACATGAAATAGAAAAACTCCACAAATGATCAACCTTCATAATTGGCCTCTCAATTTATATTTTTATTGCAGTGACTTTATACGTCTATACCAATTCCGAACATCGTTTGCTTTTAACGGTCCCCCATGTCCCACCCAAAAACGCTCTACAGGTCGGTCCAGCACCCGCTAAATCGATCGATGTACCTCAGCGCGATCCTCGATGAAATAATGATAGCCGGGCCTGCCTGGGAATAACGCGCCTCCCAACACCCCCCCATCAAGATATCACCGATCACCATTTCGCGCTTTCTAAGGGCTTAGTCTGTGTATTCATCTGCTCGACGCGTCGAGAGATGAGCTCATTTAAATAAGAGAGGGTGGCTTGATCAAAAACTTGCTTTAGTTTGATGAAACGATTCTCTTGATAGAACTCGATTTGCTCCTTCGACAAAAGATAGGGCTCATGGAGTTGCTGATGGTAGGAAAAAGCGGTGGTACTCATCTAGCATCGTTTAGACTAAATTAGGGAAAATCTTACCTAAATGTCTCAACGTAAAAACCTCATATCGATCTCCTTGTAGATCCAGTTGCCGATTTTTAGTAGCCTTTTGCAATAAGGAGCTTTCTATGCCGCGAATGCCATTTTTAGGAGAAATTAAATGGCTGGCTGTATATAGGTGATACTCGTCTACACAATCTTGTAACAGCAAATTGTTAGCGAGTAGAGGACCCGATTCTACCAGCAAGCGATGGACGCTGAATTCGCTGTAAAGCTGGTGTAATAACACTTTAAGATCGGCTTTTCGATTTAGAAAAGGAATGGTAATGATATCAATACCTTCTACTCGTTGAGGGCCGCTGTACCTGGAATCAGTTACCAACATCAACCTGGAGTTATTTCTCTTGTAACGTATAGCGAGATCAGGCCTGCCCAATAACGCTAAGTCGTGATCTATGACTATTGCAGTTAATTCTCGGTGATTGTTGCCGGTGCGAATATTTAGCGTGGCATTATCAGTTATCACTGTTTTTGCGGTAGAGAGAATGGCATCACAGTTGCTTCGAAGCTGTTGATGAAGATGCGCCTTACTAAACGAATTGCTTATAGAAGTTTGAACCCCTTCTGCTTCTGAAATATAGCCATTGGCAGTCTGCGCCATCTTGAGAATGCAGTAGGGTCTATTAAAAAGTTGATGTACAAAAAATTCTTTATTGAGTTCCAGTGCTTTCTCAGTGGGTGAATAAATAACCTCCACCCCGTTGGCATTGAGTATTTCGGCTCCATTCACTTTAGGATTTGGGTCTTTAGACGCATATACAACGCGGGGAATACCCTCCCTGATGATCAGGTCGGTACAGGGGGGCGTCTTTCCGGTGTGGGAACAGGGCTCGAGGGTTACATACAAAGTGCAGTTTGATAAATCAGCTCCTGTCTGTAACGCTTCTTGAATAGCCAGTACCTCTGCATGAGGGCCACCCCATTGTTGGTGAGCTCCCATACCCACCGTTTTTCCAGTTTTGTTTAAAATAAGAGCGCCGACCCTGGGATTTGGTTTGACAGCCTGGTAATCAACTGCTTCAGCCAACGCTATGGCATGGTTTATTAACATGGAAATGAGGGTATTCTCCATAACTTTGCGCCACAAAAATAACCAAATCATTCATGTTTACCGGCATAGTTAGCGCAGCAAGGGTTCAGCGCATTGTTCCCGAGGCTTCAGGAATAAAGTTAACTATAGAGGCACCGGAGATATACAAAAAGAGTAAACATGGTGATAGTGTTGCTATTGATGGAGCCTGTTTGACTATTTGCGGTGCGGAAAATGAAATGCTTGATTTTTATGTCTCTACCGAGACCATCGATAAAACCATCATTGCACAATACCATCTAGGCACATTGGTTAATATTGAGCTTCCGCTTTGTCCGCAAGATCCCATAGGTGGACACTATGTTTTGGGACACGTAGATTGCACGGCAACTGTTACAAAGATTGATCAAACGGAGACCAGCTGGTTTATGACTATTGCGGTACCCGAACAATTCTGTCGCTACCTTGTTTATAAAGGATCGGTTACTGTTAATGGAGTTAGCCTTACCGTCAACTCAATTCAGTCAACTACGCTTGAGCTCTGCATTATTCCGGTTACACTAGATAAAACCAATTTAAAGAATGCAGGGCCAGGCACTATGGTCAACATGGAGTTTGATATTCTGGCCAAATACACCGAGAAATTACTGCAGAAATGAGTTATGAATTGTTTGACCCCATCGAAGAAGCATTAGAGGCCTTTGCAGCTGGCTATCCCATCGTGGTCGTTGATGATGAAGAGCGTGAAAATGAAGGTGACATTGTTTTTGCTGCTGCGCACTCTACGCCAGAAAAAATTAATTTTTGTATATCTGAAGGACGTGGTCTTGTTTGTGTCGCACTAGGCTCACCTATTATTCATCGCCTTCAGTTAAGCAAGGTAACTTCTAATCAACAAGATCCGTTGGCCACGGCTTTTTTAAATTCAGTCGATGCCATTCAAGCGCATGGGATTACCACCGGAATCTCTGCAGCTGACCGTTCGCTAACAGCACGGCTACTGGCAGATGCCAGCAGCACGGCAGCCGACTTTAGTATGCCCGGGCATCTTTTTCCTCTACAAGCAGTGTCCGGTGGCCTTGCTGCAAGAAAAGGCCACACGGAGGCCGCTGTTGAACTGTGCCGCCTTACCCAACAACCCGAAGCTGCCATAATTTGTGAAATTCTTGACGTAGATGGCACAATTCTCCGAAGGGAGGGACTGCGAAAGTTTGCTACTAAGCATCAACTAAAGTTGATTTCGATAGAACAGCTGGCCAACCATAATTCAAATAATGAGCCGTCCTGCAAACTAGTTTCAACAGCGGGGCTGCCCACTCTATACGGAAAGTTTACCATTCAAGTATTTCGGATGGAGACTAGTGGAATAGAACACTCACTTATAAGCATAATTGATAACCCACAGGCTACTCCGCTTGTTCGAATTCACAGTGAGTGCCATACGGGTGATATTTTTGGTAGCCTGCGTTGTGATTGTGGGGAACAACTACAATTTACCCTTCAGCAAATGGCAGAAGCAGGCCACGGATATCTGTTGTATATTAAAGGTCACGAGGGTCGAGGAATTGGTCTTGGTAATAAAATCGCCGCCTATCACTGGCAAGAGAAGGGGCTAAATACCTACGAGGCGAATGAAAAACTTGGCTTTCCGGCTGATGGCAGAGACTACGCGGCTGCTACCAGCATACTTCGTTACCTGCAACTCGATCAGTTTACGTTATTGACCAATAATCCAAAAAAAGTAGCTGCTGTAGCGGAGGCAGGTTTCTCTTTTGTACAAAAATCGATCCCTTATACCACCAACCCTTATAACCAGCAATATCTCACAGACAAGAAAACTATTGGTCATCATCAACTAATCCAAAAGCCATGATTGCTATCGTCAAATCAAATTTTAACCAACTAATTACAGATGCTTTACTTACCAGCTGCAAGCAAACTCTTGAAAGTGGTGGAGTCCATTATAAAGTCTTCGAAGTGCCTGGAGCCGTCGAAACGGTTGGGACTTCTAAAAGACTATTGTCTAGTTCTGTTTATAAAGCCATCATTGTAATTGGTGCTGTCATAAAGGGTGATACGGACCACTACGAATTTGTTTGCAATTTTGTAACGCAGGGGCTAAGCACGCTCAGCACACAAGCCAATATACCCATTATTTTTGGTATTCTAACTACACAAACCGAAGAGCAAGCACTGAAAAGAGCGCTTTCGGATCGTATGAATAAAGGGAAAGAGTTTGCAGAAACAGCTATTGAAATGATCGGCGTCTACAACCGGTTGTGATTATCTACTTACACATGGGGTAGAGGCGAGGAGGATCAATCATGCTATTTATTTGAATTCTCTCTTGAAAAGTGCTTAATCTTACAGCTATAAAAAACTGAAGGCAGTAGCATCGAAAAGCCATATGCCTTTATCATACTTTTAACTTCTGTGGAGTGGATGCGCCACAAGCAAACCGTTCGTTTTGCTCTCACTGACGATCAAGGTCGTATTTCCCAAGTAACGGCACTGGCAAGGGTTCAATGGCGGGACTTACAGATAGGAGGTAATCCTAGTACCTTTACCAATATAATGGGTGGCATGCTGCGTGTAGGCGATGAAGCTAATGATACCTATGCAGTACGCATTTTTACTGACAGACAAGAGGAGCCTTGGGAAAAGCTAATCGATAACTATGCTGCTCGGCGCTATGCTAAAAATTATATTGGATTACTGGCCAGAGATAGCAATGAATATTACATCGATGTTCCAGTATACAAACTCCGCAACCCAAAGGGTGAGACAGTTGACCTTCCCTTTGGAGGATCTGTAGGCTTTGAATTTAAAAACCGAGAGGGCAAAATTCTGGCAGCGGTATCCCTGATTGGGAACGGAGCAGTTTATTTGGGAGAATGCAGCGATGAAGAAAAGTTCCTGCCGGCAAATGCATCAGCTGCATTACTTTTACAGCAATTGCTGGATGAGGGCGTAAGGTGATTGTGGCGCTAACCTACACATTTCGGCAAAGATGGGTATCATATGACTCTACCTTGCCATATGAATTTGATTTTCGCAAGTGAGTAATTATTTAGCTTAAATTTCCTTATTTTTGAGAAAAGCTTTACCATGAAAAAAGCGTCTAGAATACTATTGCTGGTTGGTATTACTTTTTCACTTTCAGGATTTCAGTGCGAAAAGCAAATTGATGGTCCCCTCCTAAAGGGGAAGCTAGCTGTCAACGGAATTTGCTCTAATATCACGATAATACTTGTAGAGGGCAACCTTGACCCGACACAATTTGAAAATAGTTGGACTGACCCTATTACGGGCATCACTTATCAAAAGGCATTTCGTTTAGCTAATCCATGTCAGTTCCCAAGCCACATTAGGGAGGGAGACGAGTTTTATTTTCGGATCAGCCCTAGAGCTAATGTAAACTGCGTAACTTGTCAGGCATTCTACCCCACACCACAAACAGCACTAAGTATCCAGGTGCGGTAATTGATAAACGCTGACTCCGGTCGTGTCCGTACAAAAGTTTCGCGCAATTTGCATGACTTTTTTATTTGTGCTCAATACCGGAATACGTTCAGAGATCCTCTTCGTCCTACGAGGGAGCTTACTAATAAAAAAGTCCTGGCTTGCTTCGCACACCCGGTCTTTTTATTTGTCTGCTTAGGCAAGCAAGCTTGCCACACCGCCAAATAAAAAATCCCGCACTTCGTACAGGACTTTTTTATCGTGCCCTTTGCTGGACTGAGTTCGAACGAAATATCCACAGATTTGAACTTATTGTCAGCTTGCCTTTTAGGTCAAGGCTTTAAAAATTGGGGCTTCACCCAAACCCCAAATAATCAAATAGTCAAATGAATCAAATAAATTAATCCCTGAGGCAACGAACAGAGAACCCTTTTTCCTTATCGTTGGAGTTCCTGTAAACATTGCCATTGGTGAAATTCAGGTAGCAGTTCCAGGCAAGGTCTGTATGGAGCTCCGAATAACTCCACCAGGAACCGAGCTTGCCAACGCCGTTGAATGTTCCATCGTCGTAACGGTCCCCGCCCGGAAGACCTGAAAAGCCGCTACTATTGGTGCCGTTATCGTCTTCAGCCCAGCCCTGCTTGGATTTCATTTTATCACCTGCTTTACCTTTCCCGCCCAGATAATCCACAAGTTTTTCCCATTCGGCAACGGAAGGAATATGATACCCAACAGGCGCGAGACCTCTTGAATCACTTACCGCATACCAATTGTACAACTTGCCATATATCGCACCATTCGCTGGGTCATTTTCATGATAGCACCAAGCAGGTTGTTTATTAGCACCTGCTATTTTCCATTCTTCCTTTGTCCTGGCTTCAGGTATAGGGTCGCCATTCCTAAAAGTTGAAACATCCAAATTCCTGGTCATCCACACTTGGGTTCCAATGGTTACTTCATTGGATGATACGGATTCATTGGATGATACGGATTCATTGGATGATGTTACTTCATTGGATGATGGGGATTCATTATCACTGAGGCAACGAACAGAGAACCCTATCGCCTTAAGGCCGTAGTTCCTGCGTACATCGCCACTGAAGTAAAACATGTTGCAGTACCAGGCAACGAGTGCATCGTACTCCGACTCCGTAAAACTCCACCAGTAACCGTACTTGCCAATGGTGTAGAATGAGCCATCGAAGTTACGGAGACCGCCCGGAAGACCTGAGAAACCGCTGCTATTAGTGCCGTTACCGTCTTCAGGCCAGCCCTGCTTGGATTTCATTTGATCACCTGCTTTACCTTCCCCGCCCAGATAATCCACAAGTTTTTCCCATTCGGAATCGGAGGGAATATGATATCCAACAGGTGCGAGACCTCTTGAATCACTTACCGCATACCAATTATACAACTTGCCATATTTCGCACCATTCTCTGTGTCATTATTAAAATAACACCACGCTGGTTGTTTGTTAAAGCCTGCTTTTAGCCATTCATCATCTGTCTTCGCTTGAGGAATAGGGTCTCCGTTTCTAAATACAGAAACATCCAAATTCGTGGTCATCCATACTTGGGTTCCAATGGTTACGGTTTGGGCATAAGACACTAAAGCAAATACCGATGCTACAATGACTACGAATAATCTTTTCATCAGTTATTTTTTTTAATGCTGTGAAATAATCAAATAGTCAATTGAATCAAATAAATCTAATCCTTGAGGCAACGAACAGAATACCCAAACTCCGAATATTCGTAGCCCCTGCCTACACTGCCACTGCCGAAAAGCAGGTAGCGGTACTTGGCACCGTAGTAAATGCTCTCCGTAGAACTCCACCAGTCACCGCGCTCGCCAATGCCGTAGAATGCTCCAACGTCGCCACGGTAACCGCCCGGAAGACCTGAAAAGCCGCTGCTATTGGTGCCGTTACCTTCTTCAGCCCAGGCCTGCTTGGATTTCATTTCAGCACCTGCTTTTTGTTCTCCACCCAAATAATCAGTAAGTATAGTCCATTCGGCATCGGAAGGAATATGATACCCAACAGGCGCGAGACCTCTTGAATCACTTACCGCATACCAATTATACAACTTACCATATTTCGCACCATTCGCTGGGTCATTTTCATAATAGCACCAAGCTGGTTGTCCATTATCACCTGCTTTTTTCCATTCTTCATTTGTCTTCGCTTGAGGAATACGGTCTCCATTTCTAAAGGTTGAAACATTCAAATTCTTGGTCATCCACACTTGGGTTCCAATGTTTACATCATTAGATGATGCTGATTCATTATCCCTGAGGCAACGAACAGAGAACCCTCTCTCCTTAACGCCGTCGTACCTGACCACATCGCCAACGCAGCAATCCAGGGCGCGGCCCCAGGCAAAGTTTGAATCGCCCTCCGTAGAACTCCACCAGTAACCGACCTCGCCAACGCCGACGAATGAACCACCGTAGTCACGGGGACCGCCCGGAAGACCTGAAAAGCCGCTACTATTGGTGCCGTTACCGTCATAAGCCCAGCCCTGCTTGGATTTCATTTTAGCACCTGCTTTTTCTGCTCCACCCAAATAATCAGTAAGTATAGTCCATTCGGCATCGGAGGGAATATGATACCCAACAGGCGCGAGACCTCTTGAATCACTTACCGCATACCAATTATACAACTTGCCATATTTCGCACCATTCGCTGGGTCATTTTCATAATAGCACCAAGCTGGTTGTTTATTATCACCTGCTTTTTCCCATTCTTCATCTGTCTTCGCTTGAGGAATAGGGTCTCCGTTCCTAAATACAGAAACATCCAAATTCTTGGTCATCCACACTTGGGTTCCAATGGTTACGGTTTGGGCAAAAGACTGTAAAGTAAATACCGATGCTGCAATGAGTACGATTAATCTTTTCATCAGTTATTTTTTTTAAATGCTGTGAAATAATCAAATTGTCAAATGAATCAAATAAATTAATTAATCCCTGAGGCAACGAACAGAGAACCCTAGTCCCTTATTGTTGACGCCCCCGTTTACAACGCCAACGCTGGAATCCAGGCCGCAGACCCAGGCACTGTTCGTACCGAGCTCCGTATAACTCCACCAGTAACCGCTCTCGCCAATGCTGGCGAATGCTCCATTGTAGTTACGGTAACCGCCCGGAAGACCTGAAAAACCGCTGGTATTGGTCCCCCAAACGTTTGGATTGCCGTCTACAGCCCAGCCCTGCTTGGATTTCATTTTAGCACCTGCTTTTTCTGCTCCACCCAAATAATCAGTAAGTATAGTCCATTCGGCATCGGAAGGAATATGATACCCAACAGGTGCGAGACCTCTTGAATCACTTACCGCATACCAATTATACAACTTACCATATATCACACCATTCGCTGAGTCATTGTTGTAATAACACCAGGCAGCTTCTCCAGCATCCCCATACGCTTTCCATTCGCCCTGAGTTTTTGCTTCCGGAATAACCTCTCCATTACGGAATTTGTCTACATCCAGGTTTTGAGTCATCCATACTTGGGTTCCAATGGTTACTTCATTGGATGATACGGATTCATTGGATGATGTTACTTCATTGGATGATGGGGATTCATTGCCCTCACCGCCTCCGCAGGATGTTACCAGCATTGCAGTAATGAAAACTGCAGTTAAAATTAAACTTACTTTTTTCATAAGGCTTTTTTAATTCTCTAAAATTATCAAATAGCTAAAAATCCTTTGTCTCGCTAAAGATTTCTCTATTTACTTTCCTAAAGTAGTGATTTTATAATATCATCTAACTTATCCAATCCCGGTTTTTTATCCTCGGCGTACTTAAATTTTCTGCGAACAAATTTCAGATTTTCAAGTAGTTCCTCATCTCTGGAAGTAACATAGCTGGCATAGGCAATTTTTTGTAATATCCATTCTGCACTACTGATCCCCATTTGATGGCATTCAACCATCATTTTATTGTACTCAGTTTCAGTCATTCTAAATGACACGACTCTTGTTGACATTATTTTGTATTTATAAGATTAGTAATGGTAAACAGGTGTAAACGGCAGTATTCGCCAGTGTACACGTGTTTACGGATGTAAACCACCGATTTCGCTCGACTCCTGCTTGCCGGGAATTCCGGAATGGGCAGAAAAATTTGGTGGGCTTTACGAAGGTAATTATTTTTGTCGAAACTATGCGACAAATGATACTGCATAATCAAATATCCAATTTTGGCCTGGAGGAGGTTGCAGCGCGCCTTCAAACAGACGCACAAGGATTCATAAGTGATTTCCGGGCCTTTTCAGCCCAAGATCTTACCCTCTCGGATGCAGGTATTGGTCTTGACCGCAAACTGCTTTATACATGGAAAAAGCAAGGGCTTTTGCCTCATGCTGGACTACCCAAAAAAGGAGGAAGGGGTAAAAATTGGGGTAAATTCAGCTTTATTGAGCTGTGTTGGATCAAGGTCCTCATGGAGTGCCGTGCCGTGGGCATTGGCATTGATAAGCTAAAAGAGGTGACGAGCTTTTTTTACCCCACGGGTTTTATAAAGGAGTTCTTTTCAAAGCCTGTAGAGAACTTGGAGGCGTCTCTTGACCCGGAAACCCTGAAACTAGCACAGCAGAAAAATCTCATTAAAGGAGATGAGATAGTTATAAATGATCAGATAATTAAGATGATGGAAGAGTTGCAGTTCAGCCTTTTTTCCTGTCTTTTATATGCAACGATGCTATCAAAAAAGCATTACATGTTGTATATGGATAGCCATGGCAAATTTGATGTATTAGACCTTGATACACCACTACGGGACCCTATAGTTGGCGTGATGGAGATATATAAATTACTAAGCCAGGAGACAGTTCTTTTTGTAAACATTAGAATAATAATCGCTGACCTTTCTGGTACGCACGAGCATTTTTCTCAAAACCTGAGATTAGGGCAAATGATGTCCGATTCTTCGGTTGAAATTCTCAAAGATCAATTTAGGGATGGCCAGGTAAAAGAGGTGACCATTCGGGTAAATGAGGCAGGAAGGCCACTGGCTATCATAAGAAGTGAGATGAACATTAAAGATCTGGAAAAACAGGTACGCAGGCTTAGAAAACAGGGCAATTATTGCGACCTGGTGGTAAAAACCAGAGATGGTCATATAAAGTACTTTGAGCACACCGAGATTATAAAACTCTAATGCTCTGTTGGTTGGTGCTGAAGTTCTCAGCCCGTTTGTAAACATGAAAGCCCCACGGGAATCACCCGGCGGCTATCCCAATCATTGAAGCAATGAGAGGGGGAAGGAAAATCAAAGTTACCAACACACCGGCTGCTGGTAAGAAGGAAATTGTTTTAAAAAATAATTTTGAGGTAGACCGGAGCCTCGAGGAGCAAATTGATTTATTTTCTAAAATAATTATTGATATATACTTTGAAAACAACAGTAGTTATGAAGAATCAACCCATGCAAACCGCTCTGGAGAATATAACCCGTAACCGCTATCAGGATAGTTCAAAAAAACGTGGTGGTGAGGGTGTGGTATATACCAGGGTGAGTAGTAAAGAGCAAGCTGAGAACAATGGAAGCTTGGAGGTGCAGCGCAAATACTGCGATAACTACGCTAGCAGTAATGCCATTACCATCAGAGAATATTTTGGTGGCTCCTTTGAAAGTGCCAAGACCGATGGACGAAAAGAGTTCCTGCGCATGCTGGAGTATGTCAGAAAAAATAAAAGCATCTCCTACATCATCGTATTTAACTACGACCGCTTTTCCCGAACAGGAGCTGCAGCCTCTCAGCTCAGTGAGCAGCTGAGAATAGAGGGTATAATCGTCAAATCCGTTACACAAGATATCGATACCTCCACCGCCATAGGTCGACTGCAGGAGAACTTCTTTCACATGCTCAATAACTTTGACAACCGGTTGAAAAGTGATCGCACAAGCATCAATACAAGAGAGGTAATGCTAAAAGGCTACTGGCCCTATGCCACTCCCATGGGTTACAAAAACCTAAAGCCCAAACACCGGGCCTGCTTTCATGAGTATGTAATTACAGAAGAAGGTAAACAACTAAAGAAAGGGTTTCAGATGATAGCCGAACAAAAGTATCAATTTAAAGATGTAGTGGATTATCTAAGCAGCAGAGGGGTGCGCATCACTAAAACCAGTTTTCGTCATGTTTTCTCCAACCCCTTCTATGCAGGCTTCGTTACCGGCAGGCTAGTCGGAGGTAAACTCATCAAAGGGCAGCATCCGCCGCTGGTGGATATCAAAACATTCATGAAGGTTCAAGATATTTTAAATGATAATCCAATTGCTGGAGTGCCAAAAGTATCTCGACACGATGAAGTACCACTTAAAACATTTGCTTGCGATGAAGCAAGCATGAAACCATTTACCGGATACAAAACAAAGGGTATCTGGTACTACAAAACAAAAGATGGTCCAACGCCAGTTAATGTAAATGCGAAATATCTAAATCGCGCTTTTACCAGTCTGCTATCACAATACGAGTACAACCCGCTACTAAGAAAAAAGATCGAAGCCGCCATGAGTGCCAAACTAAAACAGCGGCTTGCAGGTGTTGAGAGAGAGGCAGCACAAATGAAAAAGAAAATCGCTGAGAAAAAAGCCTTGCTTGAAAAGATCGAACACAAGTTCATCACCGATCAAATCAATGAGGATATTTATCAAAAGCATAGTGAGAAAATACGAATAGAGATTGCTGCACTTTCAAAAGAAACGGACATGAGCCACATAGAGGGTTCGAACTTGGAATTAGCGGTTTCTAAATGTTTGACCATCGCTCAAAACCTCAGCCAGGCGTGGGTTTCAGCAGAATATGAGCAGAAACAGCGGCTGCAAAAACTGGTATTCCCGGATGGAATCCTGTATAACAAGCAAAAAGGGGTAGTTCGAACTCCAAGAGTGAATAGTTTGTTCGAAGCAATCCCTTTGCTGGCGGGCGATTCATCAAAAAATAAAAAAGCCGATTCATCAAAGAATCGGCTTCAGTTCAATAAAGTGCCCAAGACTGGATTCGAACCAGCACGCCGTTTCCAGCGCTACCACCTCAAGGTAGTGCGTCTACCAATTTCGCCACCTGGGCCGGCTCCTTACTAAAAGGG